>Ga0307508_10000061_pt1 | contig 124749 bp, 88 predicted proteins | sample 9_EM_MG_FD_203089 | JGI IMG/M metagenome (GOLD analysis project Ga0307508, IMG submission 203089) | Populus trichocarpa ectomycorrhiza microbial communities from riparian zone in the Pacific Northwest, United States - 9_EM | ecosystem: Host-associated > Plants > Roots > Unclassified | place... | reverse complement strand
CGGCTTGCTCCGTCGTACCCGAGGACGGCCTGTCGGCGGCAAGCCTCCCGATGCTTGGTGGGCGCAGGTTCAACGACGACAAAGATGGCTGCGGCGAGAGCGACTTGGGAGTCGTGCTGTGGAGGGACTCCACCTCCAGAATGGGCTGCGGTGCAAGCTGCGGAGACCCCGGCCGCGAGGGTGCCGCCGCATCCGTGGGAAGCGCCTTCTCGGCCACCGGCGTCACGGGACGGACGGCTTGCTCCGTCGTACCCGGGGACGGCCTGTCGGCGGCAAGCCCCCCGATGCTTGGTGGGCGCAGGTTCAACGACGACAAAGATGGCTGCGGCGAGAGCGACTTGGGATTGAGCTGGGGCGACTCCACCTGCGGAGTGGCCTGCTGCTGCACAGGTTGCTGCGCGGGCTGCTGGGGCTGAACGGACTGCTGGGACTGCGCGGGCTGCTTCGGGGTCGGGCTCGATCTGAACATACGGTTACTCCAGTGCTTGGCGTGTGTCACCTCGCCGCTATGAATGCTTGAGGACGGTGCCCCGCAGGTCTAGCAATGTGCGTGCCGTCCGATACATTCGCCAACCCCTGAGAGCTTTGCGGTCAGGTCTTGTCTCTTGCCTGCGCTTCATGTTTATGGCGTTGATTGGCAAAAGGCAAGGCCTGACCCCGAATCGGAGAGATGATGGCGGCACACCTGAAGGGCACGTCACTGTTCGACCGGGAGGATGTCTTCTCTGCGAAATTTTGCTGGTCGTTTGCGATTCCAGAGGGCACTGATATTCCCGCCTCGATCGTCGTTCGACATACCGGCCGCAACGACCGCTTCCAGGCGGAGCACTACCAGATCGAGCCGAAGGCGTGGATCATGCGGCTCGACGCGTACAAGGGGGCGCTCGACAACTTCGCGCGAAGCGCGCTTGTCAAGTTCATCGTCGACTCGAAAGGCAAGCAATGAATACCATTTCCAGCGGCACCTTGACGATGGCCATTCAGGGAGTGCACGCTGAGATCGTACGAATCCTGGCCAACGCAGGCGGGGACGTTGGCGGGCTTGCCCCGGATGATCAGGAGCTACTGATGGCGTTCGACAAAGCTGAGAACGAACTCAAAGCGCTATACCTATTAGCTGCACGTGAGCAGCCGGGGTTGCCGAGCTACGAGAGTCTGGTTCAAGACCCGGCGCAACCACCGGCGCCACCCGGCCTGGAGCCGTAGGCAACTGTCTCTGCCGCTGCAAATGGCTCACTGGCCTTCAACAGTCGAACGCGAGGGAACAGGTGGTGTCTGCGCGAAGAAAGCCAACATGTAGCTGCCAGCGGCTAGGCAAAAGGCAAGACCTGACCCTGAACCCTGACCCTGAACCCCAACGCAGGAAGGATTAGGGCAATCCGCATCTGGCCGAAGCTCAGTCCTGTTGGAAGCGGTCAGAAGTCTGTTTCTCCAGCGCGTCCAACTCGCGAAACTGGCGCGGCGACTGGCCGGTGGTGCGCTTGAACACCTTGGAAAAGCCGAATGCATCCTGATAACCCACGGCCTGAGCCACCTGTCCCAGTGTCTGCTGGGTGTCGGACAGCAGTTGCATGGCCTTCTGCATGCGCAGTGTGCGCAGATGGTTCAGCGGCGTGTCGCCCAGCGCGTTGCGAAAGCGTTCGGCCAGCGCAGAGCGCGATAGACCAATCTGCTGAGCCAGCTCTTCGAGCGTCCAGCCGTGGCCGAGATTGCCGTGCATGAACGTCAGCGCTTGGCGAACCGGCCGGTCGGCTATGGCGTGGTGCCAGCCTGGAGCCCCGGAGGGATTCTCGCGCTCGGCGATCTCGCGCAACGCGAAGGCAAAAAGCGCGTCCAACAGGCCGTGCGTTGCTGAGGTGGCGCCCAGCGCCTGATCGCTGAGTTCGCGGTCGAGGAGCCCGATGGTCAACGGCAGGGCCGAGAGCTGCTGCAGCGTGTGGCCGCGGATGACGAACCATGGCGACAGGCTGCGAAGAAACGGGTGCAGCGGATCGTGCCAGAGCTGATAAGCCGCGCTGATTACCAGGGTGCTGCCGTGCCCAGGCACAGCTATCTGCTCGCCACCCGCGAAGTCCGCGATGGGCACGGCAGTGCCGCACGCGGGCGGTTCGCGGTCCAGCGAAAGCAGGTGCGCGCTACCGCGTGCCATGAGCACCAAGTCACCGGCCTGCAACGCCAGTGGCTCATCGAGATTGGGCGCGTGCACGAAAGCCTGACCGCGGGTCACGATATGCAGGCCAAAACTGCGCTCACAGGGAAATCGCAGTGCATCCCCGGGCGAAAGGGCATTCAGGTCGAGCAGGCGGCATTGCAACCCTGCGATATGAAGAATGTCTGAGAGTATGTCCAAAATGCAATTTTCAAGACGTCAAGACATGAATTCTGGACTTTCATGCATTCTAGTTCATTTTCATACGAAGCACACTGAAGGCTGTCCAACACCCACCAAGGAGTTCTAAATGACCATTACCCTCGTGATCGGCGCCAGCGGCCAGATCGGTTCCGTCCTCTCATCCCAGCTCGCCGCGCGGGGCCAGATCGTGCGCCGCGCGACCAGCACCGCCTCGCAACACGGCGAAGTCCTGGTTAACCTGGCCACCGGCGAAGGCCTGGCGCAGGCGCTGGCCGGTGCGGATCAGCTGTTTCTAATGCCGCCTCCCGGCTTCGCCAACCAGGACGAATTGCTGATCCCCGCCATCGACGCGGCCAAGGCGGCCGGTGTACGCAAGGTACTGCTGCTCTCGGCCATGGGCGTCAACGGCGACGACAGCATCCCGCTGCGCCGAGCCGAACTGCATCTGGAGCGCTCCGGTGTGGCCTGGAATGCAATCCGGCCGAACTGGTTCATGCAAAACTTCCACACCTTCTGGCTGCACGGCATCCAGACCGAAGGCCAAATCTTCGTGTCAGCTGGAACTGCGAAGGGAAGCTTTATTGACGCGCGCGACGTCGCGGCCGTAGCGGCGCAGCTGCTGAGCAGTGACGACTTCGTGGATACCGCGCACGATCTGACCGGCGGCGAGGCGCTGGATCATACGCAGGCGGCCACCATTCTCTCGAAGGTGGCGGGACGTCCCATTTTCTACACTGACATCCCGGAAGACGAGATGCGTCAGGGCCTGCTGAGTGCGGGCCTAACGGCGGACTACACTGAGCTGCTGCTGACCCTCCTTGAGGAGTTCAAGGCCGGCCATTCCGAGCACATCACCGATGAGGTACAACGCATCACGGGGAAGGCACCGATCCGTTTTGAGCAGTATGCACAGGACTTCAAGGTGAATTGGGCTTGACCTGTCCTCTTCACGCCACTCGTTCGGCTGAGCATTTTTGCTGATCAGGCGTGAATGATCGAACTGCGGTACTTGCGCTACTTCATTGCGGTCGCCGAAGACCTGACATCGAATTGCGCCTGGGCCAGCGCATGACAGCCGTCATGTGCGGCAGCGGCGCAACCTGGGACTCGCTGTGGCGGATCCCGATGTTGCACCCGGAATTGATCGATGCGGCGGAATCCAAGCTGCTTGCCGCGGCCAGGGCAGGGCAGGGTGACGGCTTTGGGGTCAGGTCTTGTCTCTTGCCTGTGCTTCATGTTTATGGTGTTGATAGGCAAAAGGCAAGACCTGACCCCGAATCGCTCCTGACCCCGAATCGCTCCGGCCAACGCCAGGTCCGGCAAGCGGACCTGGCGTTGCGGCGGGACGGCGGCCGGCTTGATGTCCTGCACCAGCGCAGCCTGCATGCACTCGCCTTCTCCTTCTATAAGGCCGGAAAGCCAGTGACCTGGAAGAACGGGTTGTAGCCGTGGTGCCACTTGTAGTGGGCCGTCACGTAGACGCGGTGATTCACCGGCTCGTACAGCATCCGGCTTATCGAACCGGGCAAACTGAACTCGATGTATCCGGAGATTCCTCCGCACAATGCAGCCATCGCCGAGTCCCTGACCTGAGCATCGGTGAGCGGGACGTGCCCACGACTCCTGTACCTGAACTGGCGTCGAAGGCGCGAGGCCTCGTTGGTGCTGCCGGCCAGCAGGGTCGGGCCACTTGCGTCTTGGAGGACTGCGAAAAGTTCGGGGCTCACTCCCGCTGCGAATGCATCTGCTGCGTTGGACACCAGGTCGGGGGGGCGCGCGACGCCAGGCAACCACCCGGCATTGTTGGTGTGGTTGCCTTGGTAGTGCAGATTTCCCTGCCGTGCGAGGACGCCCATGGCGAATACTGTAGGAAACCACCGCGCAGGTCCCAGGTCTGCGGCGCTCAGTGCACCGCGTTCCGTGCGGAGTTCCACGTGCACAGATTTGGGGTCAGGTCTTGTTTCTTGCCTGCGCAACTTGTTTAGCGTTGATAGGCAAAAGGCAAGACCTGACCCCGAATCCGTGTGACCCCGAATCCGCGAATCCGCTCGTGCGAATCCGTTGTGACCCCGAATCCGAAGCCTTCACGACACCTTGGCGCCACGCTTGCGCAGCAAGCCATCACCTTTCACGGCCGCGCTGAAGTTTCGTTTCTGACCTGCTGAATACTGCGCATTGATGCCCTCGATTGTGAACTCGTTGGCGTTTGCAAATTCGGGCACTATCCCGGGCTGGAGCAGCCACGCATTCAAGTCAGCATTGCTTTGGATCTGCTGCCAATGAGCATGGGTTGCGCTGGGCCAGAGATTCCCCTCGCTTTCAAGGCGGATCTTGACTATTCGATCATTCGCTACCCGTCTGGCGAGTTGAGCGTCGGCATCTTTGATTACTCTGTTCACAGAGGAGACCACGTCTGAATTGACTGTCTTCACTTCGGTGGCATGGACTGTGCCGGACCCGTCGGTGTAGCGCACGTCCGGGTCCGTCGTGTTGCTGGAGCCGAGAATGGGGACGTGGTTGTTGCTGGCGATCAGCTCGGCCTCGTAGAGTTCGGCCTTCTTGCCGTCGAATCCGTCCTCCACCGTTTGCCAGTAAGTGCGCAATCCGTCCGCGGCGTCGTTCTTGGCCGCGCCGGCCGCAGTATTGGTCACTGCGGTGTGAACTGTGGTGCCGGCCTGATTGTGTTGCTGAACTTCCTGGAGAAAGTGAGCCTGGTTCTGTTGGGCAGCCTGCAAGTCCTGAGCGGCAGTCAGCTGGACGACTTGGCGCGCTGGCATATTCAGATTCGGCGTCAGGTCTTGTTTTTTGTCCTCTCCCACCAACTGCGCGGGCTTCTCCAAGTTCCTGTCGTGCGTGCGTCCCTCTGGGCTGCGATCAAGGGCCAAGTCTTGTTTTCTGCCATCCTCCTTCAACTGCACCAATCCACCCTCAGCCTTCTCCCCCATCAAGTCTGCCTCCCTCTCCAACCCCACATCGTCATTCACCCCCAGCCCCGCCATCTGCATCGTCGCCTGCACCCGCCCCTGCCTTTGCTGCACCACATGCCACGCCTCATGCGGCAGGTGCTGCTCCTGCCCCGGCCCCAGGTGAATCTCATTCCCCTGCGCATACGCCAGCGCATTCAACTGCGCCGGCTTGTCCGAATTGAGGTGCACCCGCACGTCCGACATGTCCATGCCCGACAGCGCTTCGACACCCGACTTCAATTGATTGGGTATGCCGGTGAGGTTCGCCTCGGCGGGCGCTTCCTGCTTGGCCTGCATCGCCGGCTCTTCGTCGTCGAGCCCCGCCTCACGCTGAACCGGTTGCTGCAGTGCAGGCCCGAACGCAGCGCTCAGCAGCTGCCGTTGCGCCACCAAGCGTGGGCTGTGGTTCACGCGGTGATCGAAGGTGTCAGCCCCGGCGTGCGCGAGTTGGGTGGCAGCCTCGCCATGCTCGGCCTGCTGTGCCACAGCTCGGCGTTGTGCCGCGTGCGCGTCGTGGTCATGCGTCTTCATGGTTCAGGTTCTTTCTGCTTGGGGGGCGCTTGTCTGTCCGCCCTGTCGAAGGGGGCGCCGTGCACTACGCTGGCTTCGACAGGCTCAGCCCGAACGGAGAACGGAAAGCGGATATTGGGTGCAGCGGAGGAGCGCCACCCATCAGCCCGCTTGTAGACCTCGTCTTTGTTCTCATGCAACTGCCGCGTCGACGTGCTGCTCACGGCGGCGCAACCCGCGGCCGCAAGCTGTAATACATGCCCGTTGCCACCACGGCGGCCAGCAGCGCTACCAAGGGCCCGTTGCCTTCGCGTACGCGGGCGAGCTGCGGGTCGCAGCTGAGCAGCGCCAGCCCAACGATCATCGCGAGCACGCCGCCCAGCCACAGGAAGGCAAGGTACGGCCGGCCGATGCGGCGCACGGCGCACACCCAGTGGTACAGGCCGAGCGCCACGCCACCGATGACGAGCAGCCCCATGAAGAGCAGCCGCAAGGCGCTGCGGTTGGGGCAGATCCACTTGCACAGGCCGTCGACCGGGCTGGCGCCCCGGCGCGAGAAGTTCTCGGCCAGGCGCTTGTAGATGGCGGGCCCGGTCGCGGTGTCTTGCAGCGGAATGGGCCACAGGCCCATGCCGCCGAACTGCCATTTGAAGTAGGCGATGTCGTCGTCCATCTGACGATCGTTGATGCTCGCACCGGCGAGGCCGGTGTTCCCGGCCGCATGGAACAAGACCGGCGCGATGGCGTTGAGAACCGCCACGCGGCTGTGGCCGTGGAGCACGTCGTTCTTGTCGGCGCTGGCGCGCAAGTCTTTCTTGGCCTGGCTCGTGGGCTCCGCCAGCAGGGCGAGTATCGACACGGTGATGTCGGTCGTGCCCAGGTAATCACTGTCTGCGGCGCCGGCGAGTGCGTTCGCTTCGGTCAGCTTCTGGGCACGCTGGATGTAGCCCCAGAGCTGCTTGAAGTTGTAGGCACCGTCTTGGCCGATCTCGGTCGCGGGCACAACGATGTTCAGCGCATAGGGGCGCCGGGTCTTCTGCATTTCGGTGATGAGGCTGTGCACGAAGGTGGCGTAGAAGGCTTCGAACTTCTTCTTGCCGCTCGGGTCGGTGGGGGCGTTGTCGAAGAAGAGGGTCACGCCGTCGAACAGGTGCGCCGGCTCGTCCCACCCCGGCAGCAGGTAGCGTTTGGTGGTGGTGACTGCGTCGGTCATGCGCGTGTCGACGAGCGAGACGATGTCTTTCACGGCACGCTGGATGATCTCGGTCTGGTAGGGCTGGCTGAGCAAGTCGGCCCACTCGCTGCGGTGCACGACCAGGTCGACGTAGGTGTCGAAGCGCCGCGCCGTTCTCGTGAAACCGTCGGTGTCCGAGTTGAGCGGTATGGCCGTCACCAGCGCGCCGGTGTTGCTGAGCTGCGCGCCGAGGTAGCCGATGCGGTTGAAGAGGCTGAAGTCGATCTTCTGCGGCGGGCCGTCTTGCGCTTGCCAGAACGGGTAGATGCCGTAGCCCCAGTCTTCAGTGATCGGCGGGGCGCAGCCGCAGCCGTTGCCGCTCCAGCGGGGGGGCTTGGCGTTGCCATCGAGCGGGTGCTGCCACTCGGCCAGCGCGATCAGGTCGCTCTTGGCAATCGCGGGCAGCAGCTCGGCGTAGAGCGTGGGCGACACCCCGGGCAGGGCCGTGCCGGGCGATGGGCTGGATGCGCCGGCTGTGGCGGCGGGTGCTGCCGCTGGATGGCACTTCAATTCGGCCGGCGCCACAGGCCGCTTGGCCTTCTCGGCGGCTTCGGTCACGGCGCTGCGGAAGTAGGCGCAATGCGCCGCATCGAGCGCTTCGGCAAAGAGCCCGGCTGTCGGGAAGTCCACGTGAACGAGCGGCGCGAGCATGGCTTGCATCTTGTCGGCGTGCGCCGTGGGGATGGCCGCCGGCCTGGCCCGGAAGCGCCGGCGCGGTGCGCCTGGGGCCGAGGCTGCAGCCTCGGGCGCTGACGCAGCGGCGTCGGCCGCCTTGGCTTTGGGGAACATGTCGTCGAGTTCTTCTTGCAGCAGCATGTAGCTGGTGATGTGGGGCGGGCCGGGCGGGCTCTGCACAGCAGAGGCGGGCGGTGCCGCAGGCGGCGCGGCGGGGGCCGCGCTGGCGGCGGGGCGCGGCGCAGGCGTCTGCTCCACGCGCAAGGCATAGGCCTGCCGCACCGACAGCGGCGGTGTCGATGAATCGGTGATCTGCACGGTGAAGGTGTGCAGGCGCACCGGGCCGACGGGTCGGCCGGCCAGCGAGCTGTCCGGGCTGAAGTCCAGGCCTTCGGGTTTGCTGCCTTCGACGATCTGGACGAGGTAGGGCGCCATGCCACCGGCCACCATGCGCCGGGGCTTGTAGGCCACGCCCAGCCGGGCGGTGGGCAAGGCGATGGGGGTGAGCGAAAGCTGCTGCCCCGGTTGGCACGCGGTGACCTGATCGCTGGGCCGCATGCAGGCGGCGGTGTTGGCGGCGGCGCTGGCGGCAGCGGGTGCGAGTGGCATCGAGGCCGCTCGCGGTGATGAAGCCGATGCAGCGCTTGGCAGCAGCAGCGGCTCCAGCGCCGACTTCACCGCCGAGCTTGCGGATGCAGCGAGTTCGGCTGGCTTGGGCGCGGTTTCAACGGCCCGGCGCACGGCCGATGCAGCGTCGGTGGCCGGCCGTGCCGCTTCGCCCAGTACCGAGCGCAGCGCCGACGCGGCATTCGCTGCAGGCTGGGCCAGCCGTTCTGCGGCCGACAGCGCCACGCTGGCGCAGAGCAGGAGCGCACCCATCGTCATTCCCGCGAAGGCGGGAATCCAGCATGTAGGCATGGCTTCAGGCGTCGAGGGGCGGTACGACGCCACCCTCCTGGATTCCCGCCTTCGCGGGAATGACGGTCGGCACAGGCGCAGGCGGGGTGGAGTAGGGCTCATGCGGTGCGCCCCTCTTTGCGGAGTTCTTTCACGATGCCTCTTTGCAGGTCGACAGCCTGGATCACGCTGCGGCCGCGCTGCAATGCGTTGATGGCAGCGAAGCGCACCACGTTCGCAATGGCGCCGCCGGCCAACTCATGGTCTTCGGCCAGCTGCGCGAGGTTCACGTCGTCGGCCAGGCGGCCGGTGTGCTGGACCATGCCTTCCCACAGCCGCAGCCGCTGCTCCGCATCGGGCATCGGGAAGTGCACCATCGACTGGAAGCGGCGCGCGAACGCGTCGTCGATGTTGGCCTTGAGGTTGGTCGCGAGGATCACCGTGCCGGGAAAGTCTTCGACCCGCTGCAGCAGGTACGACACCTCCTGGTTGGCGTGGCGGTCGTTCGAACTCGACGTGGCGGTGCGCTTGCCGAAGAGGGCGTCGGCCTCGTCGAAGAACAGGATCCAGTTGCGCGTTTGTGCCTGGTCGAACACCTGGGCCAGGTTCTTCTCGGTTTCGCCGATGTATTTCGAGACGACCATCGACAGGTCGATGCGGTACACGTCGGCCTGCGCGGCCTGGCCGATCAGCGTGGCGGTGAGCGTCTTGCCGGTGCCGGGCGGGCCGAAGAAGAGTGCGCGGTAGCCGGGCTTGATGGCCTTGTCGAGCTGCCAGTCGCGCAGCAGCGTGGCCGAGTGGCGTATCCAGGTGGTGATGGCATCGATCTCTTCCAGCACCTCGTGCCCCAGCACCAGATCGCTCCAGCCGAGTGCGGTGGTGATGAGCTTGGCCGGGAAGGAGCTGCTGAAGTCTGGCTTGTGGCGCTCGCCGGTGGTGAGCCACGAGAGGTATTCGCTGCCCACCACCAAGGCGGCGCTCAGAAAGGGCTCGCCCGGCGCTTCGTGCTCCACGCGCAAGATGCCGCGCTGGCGCAGGTAGTGCGTGTCGTCGAACAAACGCATCACCGCGAAGCGCTGCGCCAGGTCTTCGCCCGCCACGATGAATGCCGCGGTTTCACAGGTGGGCAAGAAGCCGCCGTGGGCGCGGCCCTTCCAGCCGCCGAACTCGGTGAAGCCGCGGTCGAAGTTCTTGTTGCGCACGAACAAGGTGTCGAGCAGGGCTGGGCGAAGGTGGGGCAACAAAGCCAGCACGAGCACGATGCGCTCGGCAAAGCCCATGCGGTTTTCATGCACCAGCTGGGCATAGGGCGAGGTGTCGCCGGCCAGCTCGGGCGCGCCGATCTCGCGCACGTCGGCATGCTCGCAGGGCTGCTTGAAGTGCAGGCAGATGCGCGCCTGCAGCACGGCGTCGAACCACTCGAGTTCGCGCTCCAGCGTGCCGGCATTCACGCCGGCCGGTGCAGCGGGCGCTGCGCCGGGAAAGGCGATGAGTTCAGCGCCACTCGACATGAAGCGGCCTTTTCATCCAGGGGAGTTTTTGCAGGCTGTAGCCCCAGGGCAGCTGGTCGAGCAGCATGTCGAAGCTGCGCGGCTCGACCTGCAGCTGCCAGCCATCGTCTTCATCGAAGCTGAGCCGCCCCTCGCGCTGCAGAAACGACTCGCGCAGCCCCGCCAGCGTGGTGTGGCCGATGATCTTCCAGTGCGCGATCATGGCCTGCAGCAGGCCGTCGATGGCCTCCGTCTCTTGCGGCGTGATGGCAAATTCGCGCAGCACCGGGGCGCCGATGGGCAGGCCGCACAAGACCTTGTTGAGCACCAGCAGCGGCTCGGGCGTGTCGGTGCTGCCGGTGGCCAGGTACTGCAGCAGGTGCACCGCGCGCTCGGCAGCGTTGGGCGAGACGAAAGCCTCGTTGTTGGCCAGGCCCAGCATGGTGAACAGGCGCTGCAGGTAGGCACCTGCCAGCACCATGCCGGCGTTGGCGATGTAGATCACCTCGCCGGCGATCTCTTCGACGGCTTCTGCCGCGGCAGACACCGGGGTCGGCGCGGGCCTCGGCGGTACGGGCGCGTTCGCCGCTGCGGCGAGGGCGGCGGCGATGCGTGGGCCCGCAGGCGGTAAGGCCTGGAGATTCACTTCAGCCGCCAGGCGCGCGAGCCAGCGTTGCGGCTCGGGTGGGCGCAGCACAGCCGCCAAGTGCTGCGCCAGCCGCACCGAGAACCCGACCGGCTCGAAGCGGCGACCTTCTTCGAACAACTCGCACAGCACGAACTGCCAGCTCAATCGAGTGAGTATCTCGGTGGTCGCCGGTGCGCCGAGGCGCAGGCTGGCCGTGTGCATCAGCAACGTGCTCTGCTGCACGGCCTCGTGTTCGGTGGGGCGCAGCCACGCCAGCACCCGGCTCAACTGCTGCGCGGGCAGCAACGCGACGAGCCGCTGCGCAGCCCGCGGCGACTCGAGCACGCGCAGCCAGGCGCGGCGCTGCGCGGGGCGGGGTGCCTGGAGCAGCTGCGCCACCCCTTGCGTGAAGGCGGCCCGGTCTTCGGCACTGAGCGGCTGTTCGTTCAACAGGTAGTGCGTCAGGTCGTGTGCGTCTTCATCCGTGGCCTCGCCGGGTTGATCGGTTTCGGTGCCGTGGGTCGCCGTCGGCTCGCCGCCCGCCAGCGCGGCGCGCTCGCGCAGACCGCGCACATAGGCATCGGCGTTGAAGAAGGTGCCCGGCGTCAGGCGCAGCAGGTGGGCGAGCAGGTCTTCCCAGAGAAAGAGTTCGGGCCGGGCTTCATCGGCACCGGCCAGTCCGGCAAGGGCCGGGTTGCGCATGGCGGCGATCACCGCGGCGCGGTCGGGTGCCGGCAGCCACAGGCCGATGAGCTGGATGCGCGGCAGCATGCCCCAGTCGCGCGCCACGCGGCGCAGCAGGGCGGGGTGGCGGCCGAGCCGGCGCAACAGGTCTTGCAGCCAGGCGGCATCGCTGCGCAAGGATTCGAACCAGTCGTCTTCCGCGCCGGTGAGCAGGCCTTGCGCCAGCACGGCTTCGAGCCGCGCGCGGCGCAGCGCAGTGCGGCTGGACCAGAGCGGCTCCGCGGGCAGGCGCAGGCGCAACCAGGCGTGCATCGAGGCGTGAGGCGGTGCGCTGGCCGGGTCTCGCGGCCCGCCTTCGTGCCAGGCCTCGGCCAGCTCGCGCAACAGGCTGGCGGCAGGCCGGTTCTCGCGCTCGCTGCGCTGCTGCAGCATGTCGTCGAGGTAGTCGTTGGCATTGAACAAGGCTGGCGCCGGGTGCAGCAGCACGTGGGACAGCGTGAGTTCCCAGCGCTGCGCCGCTTCTGGTGCCGAGGCGCCGGCGCCCCACAGCGCCGTGCTGGGCAGGGCCGCTTGCAGCAGGCTTTGCTCGGTCGGGCCCAGCCACAGCGCCATCAGCGCCAGCAGCGTGGCCGGCGGCAAGGCCTGCGCCATGCGGCGGCGGGCTGCCACGCTGCGGCCCAGCAGCAGCAGGGTCTGGCGGGCCCACGAGGGTTCGGCGTGCAGCAGCTCGCTCCAGGGCGAGAGGTCGTCGTCTTGCGTGTGCGACGAGAACCAGGCCTGCAGGCGCAGTTGCAGGCGTGCCAGCTCGTCGCTGCGTGAACTCGCGGCTTGTTCGCCTTCAGTGGTGCCGGTGTCGGCCAGTGCAGGCAACTGGGCGGCCAGGCAGGTGCGCAGCAACTCGTCGCTCAGCGTGGCAGTGGGCGCGGGCGGCGTGCCGTCCACAGCGCGCCGGGCCACGGCCTGCAAAGCCCGCCAGACGGTGATTTGCTCGCCCACGGCCGGCGCCATGGCTTGCACCATCGAGTGCAATGGCTGGCTGCGATCCACCACGCCTGCATCGGCCCACAGGGCGGTGAGCAGGCCTTGCCACAACAGGTGCATCGGTGGCGACGAGGGCAGCCTGCTTTCGCCCCACAGCGCCGCGAAGCCTTGAACCCAGGCCTCGGCTTCGCGCCCCCAGCTTGCTGCTTCACCCACACCCAGGCTGCGTGCCAGTTCCTTGGCCAGCCGGGCCAGCCAGGTAGGTGAGAACTGGCGTGCTGCGCGCTGCACCATGACGCGGGCCTCGGGGCAGTAGCGCCAGGCCACCACCAGTGCCTGGGGGCTGTCGCGCAGCACCTCGTGCGCCAGTTGCTCGATTGGCGAGGCCAGGGCCTGGGCTTGCGGTGCGTTCCAGGGCAAGTGGCCGCGCTGCAGAAAGTACAGCAATGTGTCGAGCTGGGCTTGCTCGCGGCTGCGCTGCTCTGCGGGCGGCTCGGTTCCGGCAGGGCCCGGCTGGAGTTGCATGTGGCCGCGCAGCGCGGCCTGCTGCTCTTGCAGGGCCTGCGCCAGGCGCTCGCGCAGGCGGGCTTCCCATTGCTGCTCGAGTTCGCTGCGGTCGACGTGGCCGAGGTCGATCTCGAGCGTTGCAAAGCGCCACACCTGGCCGCTGTGCGAGAACTGCTGCGAGAACTGGTCGAACACCTCGTCGATGATCTTGGGCGCGCGTGCGCGGGCGAATGCGGCCACGCGCTCCTGTTCTTCAAAGGCGTGCTCGGCCGAGCCGAAATCGACGTCGAATTGCAGGCTTTCGATGCAGTGCGGGCTAGCCATGGGTGGCCCACACGTCGCGCAAACACTCGATCACGGCGCAGGCCGCGCTGTTGAGTCGATCGGCGGCGCCACGGGCCACGCGCGATTCATCAAGCTCCGACCCGGCGGCTTTGCAGAACTTGGCCTTGGCGTCCAGCCACTCGGCGTAGCAGGCCTCGAAGGTGTCCATCGCCTCATGGCCCAGCCACAGGCAGCGCGCAGCCACGTGCGCGGGGCAGTTGATCTGTACGGTTTCGTCGGCGAGGCGCTGGAAGTTGGGCTGGGCGCAGCGTGCTGTCCAGGCAGGGAACACCGCCGTCAGGCGCAGTGCATAGAAGTCGCCGGGCAGGTCGGTGAGCTTGTCGTGCCCGGGGCTGTCGCCCACCGGGCGCAGCAGCACGTGCTCGACCACGTGCAGGCCTTCGCTCTCCAGGCTCAGGTGCAGCAGAAAGCGGCGCATGCTGTCGGCGGCGCGGGCAGCGGCCTCGGGGCTGGCGAAGTGGCCCAGCGGCCACCAGCGGCCGGCTTCGTCGGGCCCGAGCACGAGCCGCTGCGGGCCTTGCAGGGGCGGCGTGCCGGCATGGTCTTGCGGCTCGCCGATCAGGCGGTAGCGGTCGCGGTAGAGGCCGCAGCGCAGCACCGCTTCGCTGAGGGCCTCGCTGCGCAGCGGCTGCATGGCCGCGAGGTCGGCGCGCAGCTCTTCTTGCGTCAGCCGCTGCTGGTGGGGGCGCAAGGCCCGGGTGTCACCCACGCCGCTCACTGCGCCCAATGGCTTGTCTTTTCCCGCGGCACGCAGCGCACGCCTTTGCTGGCTGAACGGCTGCAGCAGCGAGCGGCTGTACCCATGCCGGAAACCCAGCAGGTGGCTGACGCGCCGTTGCAGCCCAGTGCCGCTGCCGGGCTTGTTCCACGATGGCTTGGCGTAGTCGAGCCCGGCTGCACGCTCGCGGTTGAGGGTGACGATGTCTTTCAGGAAGGCGGCCTTGTTGTCGAGCAGCGCCGCTTCGAGTTCGGCCGGGTTCAGGTAGTCGCAGAACTGGCGCATGGAGTTCTGGGTGTAGGTCTCGCCATGCAGCGCCAGCAGGTGGTCGAGCGCGCGCGACTTGCGCTCGGCCTGCGGGTCGCGGGCTTCGTACACCTCGGCCTGCACCAGCGCGCGCAGCGTGTCGGCTTCGAGGGCGGCGCTGGGCGGGGCGCTGCCGGGCAGCAGGTAGAGCGCGTCGAGCCCGGGCACTGTGCTGCTGCCGAGCATGTTCCACCAGTAGCTGGGGCCGCGTGTGCCGTGCGCAGAAAATAGCTCGCGCAGGTGCTCGATCTGCGCAGCGCTGTGCGCCATGACCTGCTCGAACAGCACCAGGTAGGTCTGCAGCTGGCGCGCCTGGGCTTTTTCTTGTGCGGTGGCCGAAGGCGGCAGGCCGTGCTTGCCCAGGCCGTAGACCGCAGGGAAGTCGTTTTGCAGCGAGAAGTAGCGCTGCATGTCGCGGTACCTGCCCATCGGCATGGGTGGCGACTCGCTGGCCGCAGCCTCGCGGCGGCGGGTGCGGCTGGCGGCGTACAAGTCGGCCAGGCGGTTGGCCAGATCAATCGGCGACACCGCGAGCCGGCTGCCGCGCCGGCGCAGTGTCACCTGGCGCTGCAGCAGCTCGGCCACGGCCTCGGGTGAGCGCACGTCGGCCGTGAGGCCGGGCACGCGCAGGCGCAATGCCCAGCTGTCGCCGCGCCAGCGCAGGGCGCTGCTGTGGGCGCTGTCGCCATCGCGCTGCAGGCTCAAGCGGCGCACGTCGCTCACCCCTTCCACGCCCTTGGCCAAGGCGGTGAGGTCGCTCACGAACAGCAGCTCGGCGGCCGGGCCGTCGGCCTCGGCGGCGAAACCCTGCCCGGTGACCGGCCCGGTGTAGATGCGCTCCAGCGTTTCACCGCGGGCCAGCAGCTCGCCCAGGGTGTGGAACACCAGGCCTTGCGCCAAGTGGCGGGCGCAGCGGGCATAGATGTCGGCCAGCACGTCGGCCGCGTCGCGCGGGCCGGTGAGTTCCACGTCGAGCTGCAGGTTGCAGAGCGCGTCGCCGATCAGGTTCACCTCGGCGGCGATGTCTTCGCACAGGGTGCGGTGTGCACGGTACGCGGCGCGCGCATCGGCCACGCGGGTGTCTTGCCCGCTCACCACGCCTTGCGAGAGCTTCAGCTGCAGCCGGTAGATGCCGCGGCGGTCGCCCAGGGCCACACCTGCCGCATCGGGCGGCGGGCCGGCGGCCAGCGTGGCGTCGTCCAGCCCCGGCACCTGGTCGAGCAGCACGCGGCGGTAGTCGGCCGCACTGGTGGCGCGGCAAGGGAAGGCTTCGTCCGGCGGGTGCAGCGACAGGCCGGCATAGGCAATGCCATCGGCGTTGGGTGCTTGCAGGTGGTCGGCCACCGGGAAGTCGGCGCGGTAGACCAGGTCGGTGAGCGCATAGCAAAGCAGCTCGAGGATGGTGACGCCGGGGTCGTGCAGGTTGTAGTCGGTCCAGCTGTGGCCCGACAAGGCTTGCGAGAGCCGGATGCCTTCGCTGCGCAGGCTCTCGAAGCTGAGCTCGGAGTCGGCGGCGCCGCCGCGGGCGGCGCGCCGCTTGCGAGGGATGGTGCTGGGCAGCTCGGCGTGCGGCGTGCTCATCTTTCCTCTCCTGCAGCTTGAGCGGGTAGATGAAATGGGAGTCCGTTCGCCCTGAGCCTGTCGAAGGGTCCGTGCCCCCGCTCCGTTCGCCCTGACCCTTCGACTGGGCTCAGGACTAAAGGCCTTGTCGAAGGGTGTGCCGTGCACTGCGCTGGCTTCGACGAACTTCCTTCGACAGGGCTCAGGACAGGCAGCCCGAACGGTGAGGGAGAACGGCTCGCGCCCTTCGATTGCTCAGCCCGAACGGGACACCGAGCGACGCGACCAGACCCTTCGACAGGCTCAGGGCGAACGGGCCCGGTATTCAAGAGTGGCCTCATTCTTCCACCCCCTGCGTCGTCTCATCGAACCACAGCTGCGTGATGAACACCTTGATGTGCACGCCCTCGCCATAGTCGCAGCCGGTCTTGATGCGCAAGCGGTAGGCGGCGTTCTTGCCGCTCGTGCCTTCCCAGCGCAGCTGCAGCTTGTCGCAGCGGCGGCCGTAGTAGGCGTGGTGGGGCGTGATGCGTTTCTTGCGCGAGAAGAAGTCGAGCCAGCCGGCGGTGGGGTTGTAGGTGTTGAGCGCAATCGCGTGCATCAAGGCAAAGCGGCCCGCGCCGGGGTGGCCTGCTCCGGCCATCACCTCGAAGCCCTGGCAGCCGCTCAAGGTGTCGGTGATGTCTTGCCATTCGCCGTTGGCCAGGATCGGCACCGCTCGTGTGGGCTGGTAGGTGCCGCGCCGGCCGGTGGACGCCACCACGCCGGTTACGTCGAGCGCGTGCTTCGGCGTGCCGGTGTTCACACCCACGCGGGCCTGGGCGTCGAGTGCCAGCACCGGCGTGCGCCCGCGCGCGGCGGTGGCGCTGCCGGGCTGGAAGTGCAGCATGTCTTGCCCGCCGCCGTAGCTCACCGACCACAGCGCCGACTTGGGCCGCTGGTCGCGGTAGAAGCTCATCAGCGCGTCGTGGCCGACGGGCGTGGAGATCTCCACGCCGTTTTCGGCCGACTTGCGAAACCCCTCGTCGCTCATGTTGAGCATGGAGTCGATGAGATCGCCGAAGTGGTAGCGCGTGGGCAGCTTGCCGTCGCCGAAGTAGTTGCGCAGCGTCTCGCGGTTGCGAATGGTCATGGGTGCACCCCACCCACGACGAAGGTGCCGCCGATGCCCAGGCGGGCGATGCCGGTCACCTCGGGCCGCTCGTCGCTGCTGCTGTCGACCGCCGTCAGCATGTGCTCGCGCATGGGCAGCACGATGCTCCAGAGCGAGCGCGGCTGCGCGCGGGTGGCCCGCTCGGCCTGGCCGCGCGCGGTGTCGCTCAGGGTGTAGAGCTGCACGTCGTTCTGCGCTACGTGCAGCAGCGAGAGCTGGGTCACGAAGTCCACGCAATCGAGCGAGCGCACATGGGCTTCGACGTCTTCGCAGCGCACCGTCCAGTCGAAGCTCGGCTGGCAGCCGCCCGCGCGCCAGGGCGAGATGTAGTCGATGATCGCCTGGTTGATGCGGCGCAAGGCCTGGCCCGCCTGCGCTCCACGGGCGAGCTTCACGGTGCAGCGCACCTGGATGCGCTCGTACACCGCGTTGCGCACCTGCAGTTGCGCGAACGGCGACGACAGGCTGCGCAAATACGCCTGAATGCGTGCCAGCTCCACCGCGTTGAGGTGCGGCTCGGCGGTGGCCGACAGCACCGGCGCGTCGGCCTCGGCTGCCTTGTGGGTCACCGGTGGGGCCGGCACCACCACCACCAGCACTTCGCCCGGGCTAACGCCTTCGGTGTGTGTGGAAAGGTGCGGGAAGCACTTCACCTTGAGCACCGACGGGAAGCGCTCCAGCACCAGGCGCTCGTAGTCCCAAGGCGTGCTGGCCCGCTGCTTGTGCTGCAGGCGCTCGCCGACGCGGGTGCGCATCTGCCGGCGGTCTTCGGCCGCGCGCATGCCGAACGACGGCCCGATCTGCGTGACGCCGGCCAGGCCGAACACCGTCACCGACGGTTCTTTCACGCTGCCGGCCGCCAGGGGCTCGGCGTTGAACACCGTGCTTGTGTCGATGACGCGGCTGGCGCGCAGGGCCTGGGTGCGCACGCCGTACAGGCCGGCGAAGCTGTCGAAGGCGCCGTCTACCGACAAGCGCAGCCAGTACCAGTCGGCCGGCAGGATGGTGTTGTTGCGGTCGATCTGCGCCGGCACGTCGAGCGTGACGATGCCCGAGGTGAGAAAGCCGCAGGTGGTGTCGGCCATCACCTGCAAGGGCGTGAGCGCGCGCCACTGGTTGGACGCGAGGTACGCCCATTGGGTGAGGGGCCGCGGCTCGCCGCTGAGCGACTCCACGGCGGCTTCGTCGCGCAGATGAAAGTGCAGCGTGAGCACGCCCGACAAGGCTTCGGCAGACAGGGCGATGTAGAGGTTGCCGTCGTGCTGGAAGCGCGGCCACAGGTTGGGGCTCGCACCGGCCGCACCGGGGTAGACCTGCGAGATGCCGTAGGGGTGCAGGTGCAGCACCTGCTCGGCATCGGCCGATTCGTCGGCACTGCGCTCGCGGCCCAGCACGATGTGGCTCTGGGCTTCGTAGTCGAGCGTCAGCCGCTCGATCAGCGGGGTGTAGGGCGCTGGCGGCAAGGCCAGGGGCTGCTTGCGGCGGCGCAAGGTGTTGGCCGACACCGCCTCGGTCAGCAGGGTGGGGTAGGCGGCGTGGCCGAAGCCCATGGCCGGGCTGTGGAGCTGGATGCGGTAGAAGCCGTTGCGCGCGCCGAGCTGGAAGTCGAGCGGCTCGAGCGTGGCCCGCCCGTGGGCGCGCAGGGCCGGCTCGGCAATCACCCAGCAGGCTTGCGGGCGCAGGCGGCCGGCGGCGTCGGCGGCGTCGAACAAGGCCACGCTGCCGGGCGCGCCGGCGTTGAGCCACTGGCCGTCTCGCAAGATGCTGGCGGTGGCGGTGAAGTCTGCATTGGTGAGCCGGTTGTCGTAGGCGGCGTAGTAGTTTCCGAAACCACCTTCTTCGATGGGCAGGCCCGACCACTCGACGTTCACGCTCAGGCGGGTGACGTTCTTGCGCGCAATCTCGGCCGCACCGAACACGCAATACGAGGCGGTGCTCGGCAGCGGGCCGAAGGGCGTGAAGGGTTTGGAGGCGTCCAGCCGGCCGAGGTTGTTGTACATCACCACGTCGCGCAGGCCCTGTACGCGTACCGTTAGCGCCACCTCGGTGAGCAGCGTTTCTTCGAGCAGCGAATAGGGGTACAGCCGGCCTTGCGGGCGCAGCTGGATGCGCAGCACCGGCTGCTCGGTGGGCCAGCCGGCGCCGTGCACGGCGCTGTCGCAGCCCACCACCGCCGGGTCTTTGGCCCGCAGGCGCAAGACCATGTTCAAGCTGGTGAAGGGGCTGGTGGTTTGGGTGTCGCCGGCGGCGACGAAGAAGTCGTTCACCGGCATCCAGCCACTGGCTGTGGTGAGGCTGAAGCTGAAGATGCTGTTGAACAGCTGGCCGAAGATCAGCTCGCGCTCCGGCCGGTTGGGGCCCTGGATCAGGCAGCGCGGGTCGCCGGCCACGGGGGGCGGGCGGTCGCTGGCATCGAGCAGGCGGCCCGCGGTCTCGCGCAGGGCTTGCAGGCTGTCGTCGGTCAGCCAATCGGTGCGCGCCAGCAGCCAGCGCGAGAAGAGCTTGCCCAGGCGCGAGAAGAACAGCGTGCGGGTGGGCGCGCGCACCGTCAGCTCGATGAGAAAGAGTTCGTAGTAGCCAGCTGCTGCAGGGTGCGCGTGCAGGCGTTCAAGGGTTTGCCTCGTCAAGCGCAGCGCGGTGGCGTTGAGGTCGCTGAGTTCCATGTCGCTGAGCAGGCCGGGGGCTAGCAACAGGTAGCGCTTGAAGAGCGCCGGCAGCCGCCGGCGGATCGACCGGGCTTCGGTGCCTACGAGATCGGCCAGGTGCTGCAGCCGGCGGTCGGCGTCGACCACATGGCCCAGTTCGAGTGTCAGCTCGATCTCGCGTTGGCCTTCTTGCAACGCGAGCAAGGGCGAGGCGATGGCCAGGCCGAGTTCCGCGTCTTGATGCAGGCCATCGAAGCGGCTTTGCGTGCTGCCGCCGAACAGCGGCCAATGCGGCAGAGGTGCGTCCGCTTGCGGCGCGGCCGGTGCCGGCCAGGGCAGGCGTGCCGCCTCGGCGCGCGTCACGTAGCCGAACTCGCGTTCGGGCGAGATCAGGCTGTCGCGGCCGAGCTGAAGCGTGATCAGGGCGGCCACCTGGCAGTCGGTGACCAGCAGGCTCTCGTCGGCACGGAACTCGATGGGCCGGCCCTGCGCGTCTTTGCCGGCGAGGAAGGGCGTGCCGCGCGCCACCACCACCTCGCGCGCGGCGCGCGGGTTGCGCTCGCAGACCAGGTGCACCGCATCGGGCACGGCAGGCAGCGGCTGCATGCGCAGGCAGTCGTCGTAGTAGAAGTTGGCGTGGCGGTCGGTGAAGCTGTTGATGCGCTTTTGCACCCGCTGGTGCAGCTGCAGGAACGCCATCAAGAGCCCCGCGGCCGGCGCATGGGCCTGGCTCGTGAGCGACGCGGGCAGCAGCTCGCGCGCCAGGTCTTGCACCCGCTCGATGGCGCTCACGAAAGAGAAGAAGCGGCGGCGCAGCATCTCCCTGTCGCTGCGGTGGGCAGAAGCCTCATGCAAGGCTTGCCGCCCGAACCAGGCAGGGTCGAAATGCTTCTGGGCGTGATCGAGGCGCTGCGCTTGCCATGTGTGAGAGCCGAAGCGCTCCAGCAACCATTGCAAGTCATCGCCCAGTGGTTGCGCCAGCAGGTGTTCGATGTGGGCACACAGGCGTCGGCCCGCGGGCTGCTCGCTGATCTTCAGCGACTTGAGCCAGGCGTCGATCCGCGCTGCCAGGGCCATCACGTGCTCGGCCAGCACGTGCAGCGGGGCGCCATCCGCATCGCGCACGAAATCGGCTTGCACGGGGCGCAGGTCGGTGGCAACGATGCGCGCCATGACCAAGGCTTCGTCACCCTCGAACAGCTCGCCCCAGGTGCCCACCTCGCTGTGCCCGAGGTCGATGAAGCGCAGGTGCGAAGCCAGCCCGCCGCTCATCGCCACCAGGGTTTCGAAGCTGAGTTCGTCGGCCCGGAAGTAGCCCTCGCCCAAAGCGGCGGGGAAGCGCTCGCGCTGCTCGCAACCATCGCTCATTCGGGCTGCCTCAGGTTGGTACCTTCGCGCAGGTACAGCGGGTAGACCATGTTGGTCCGCGTGTTGGTGGTGCGCACCGTGTAGTCGAGCTTCAGGCGCAGCACGCCGTTGAGAGCGTCGTTCCAGTCGATGTCGACCTCGTGCAGGGTGATGCGCACTTCGAAGAAGAGCACGGCCTTGGCCACGATGTCTTTGATCTCGGTGAGCGTGCTGTCGTTGATGGCCTCGAACACCATGCGCTTGATGCCGCAGCCGTAAGCCGGTTGCATGACCCGCTCGCCCGGCACCGTGCCCATCAAGATGCGCAGGCTCTGCTCGATGTCTTGCACCTCGGACACCAGCAACGCTTCTTTGCTGCGCCAGTCGAAGCTCGGCGGGAAGGCCCAGCCGGTGCCCAGGAATTGGGTGTCGGCGGTCATGGGTTCAGAACGAATGAATGGGCTCGGCATGGCCGAGCAGGTCGGGCGAATCTGGTGAGGTCTTCTTGCTTTGAGGCACAAAACCGTTCCTGATCAATGGCATGCCTCAGCCACCAGCCGTTCGCCCTGAGCCTGTATTCCCGATCGCCCTGAGCTTGTCGAAGGGAGGGTGCGCCGTGCACTGCGCTGACTTCGACAGGCTCCCTTCGACAGGGCTCAGGACAGGCAGCCCGAACGGATGTAAGGTGAAGCCGAGCTTTATCGCCAATCAAGAAACCGTTTGCGCGGGGCCCCGCCCCTCCGTTCGCCCTGAGGTATCGAAGGGCAGCGATGGAGCACGGCGCTGCCCTTCGATACGCGAAGCGAACCCTGTCCTGAGCTTGTCGAAGGGTCAGGGCGAACGGAACTTTGGAGCCTGCCTCCCTGCCTTCGATTTTCCGCAGACCGAGGCATGCGCCGGCTTCGACAGGCTCAGCCAGAACGGAGGTTTGTGTCGCGCCAGATGAAAATCTCAATGCGCGCAAAGCGCAGAGGCTGCGGCGTACATGTGCAACGCCGAACCACCGCATTTCGGCGGAATGAGCAGTCATGGTGGGCTCGTTCATACCTTCTTAACCTCCGATCATCACGGTGGGGCAACCCATGACGATGCTGCCGCCGTGCGCCGTGGTGTCGCCCACGCGGGCGGCAGGCTTGCTGCCGATCATCACCGTGGCTGAGCCCTTGACGATGGCGTCAGGCGGGCCCACGCATACCGCGTTGTCACCCAGCACCGCGGCCGGCAGCTTGCAGATGAGCACGGTGGGCACGCCGGGGCCGATCACCGGCCCGCCTACGTGCGGAATCGGCGGCAGGCCCGGTGTGACCATCGGGCAGGCGTGCATGTCGGTGAGGCGGGCGGCGGGGGGCATGGGGTAATTAGTGGTCCGGCGTGGAAGGGGAACGATTGAACTGAGAGGGGTGAGTTGGCTTGTGAAAGAACGTCTTCTTGATTGAAGGTTGCGCGTCAGCCAACCTTTGCCGACTTGTTTGGCTTGCACTTTGCCTTCTTCGAAAGCGTGGGATCCACCGGAATTGTTGCGAGCTCGACTTGGAAGTTGAGCGCTCGTAGCGTTCTCGTTGCGTTCTTTAGCGTTACCTTGGAAAAGAACGGCAACTCAGTGGGCAGACTCTTGCTTGTGGCAATGGCATAGACCACCTTGTACTTGCTCGGATCGGGCCTTACTTTTGGATCGAGTAGCTGCGACGCAGCCGGGAGTTTGGGGTTCAGTCGAACACGAAACTCTTCGTCCTTGACAAAGGCCTCTGACGCTACGTTGCCTTGAGCGAATAGGTGACTCAACGTAGCGGAGCTTCGGTAGTACTTAACGTGCACCAGTGTCGAAGCATTCTGAATGAGGTCGCAGAACTCAATCTTGTCGTATGGTCCACCTATGGTGGTGTTCTTCTTGTCCATGACTGCGAAGCTTGGGTCTACCGTAGCAACGTGCTTGTTGTATTCATCCTCCCTGTCGTGTGAGTAGGTTGGAAATACGTATGAGCTGGAAGGAACGCTTGCGAGGTATGCATCAACCTTTTTCACAAAGTCGCCGTTGATCCGATACCAGCTTCCGTTTCGCAGAACGTACTGCTCGCTTCCAACGGACAACTCAGCATAGAGGCAGCGGTATGCCTCCCAAGACTTTGTTGCCTGAAACTCGTGGTTGTTGATGTGCACAGACTGTGCCTTTAGAACATCGACCGTGAGTTGGGTGCCCTTCTGGTTCAGATATTCAAGTAGGTCGCTCAACTCGAGAACGACATGTCTAGGTGTGTTGGCTCGGAGATCGAACGAGTAGCCAATCTGCGTCTCCCAGTCAACAATCTCTGGTTCGCCGAGCCAGATGTTTGCTGGTGCAGCACCCGCTAACGCGTCGTTGAGATAGAGGTCCAACAGATCTCGTTCATCTTGATCTCGTACCCGGTTTACGTTGTCAACCCATTCGAATTCTGGTGGCAGCTTCTCGCTGTACTTGGTAAGAGCTGAAGAGAGGATGTTTGGAATGCCAGTGACATTGATGTCAACCATAACGGTTAGTGCATCCCGGCCCGTTACGTGACTGCCGAAGATCGGCTCCTTCGAGGCTCCAGTTACTGCATACAACATCTCCAATTCAGAATCGACCGCTAGATCAAAGATGTCCACGTCCTTGCTGCTCTGAGTACGAGAGTTCAACGGGTTGTGGTCGTAGCTTGCCTTGTCAAGACTCCTAAGCTTCGCGGGTTCAACTGAGTTGAGAGTCACCCGAAGTCCGAAGTCACGCTCTACTGCCTCTTCCCGGATCAGATGGAACCCGTGTCCAAAAGAGAGGAGGAATGTTCGTCCAGCTCGATAGATCAGAACTGCACCTACGCTATTCGTGCTGCCGAACGCATCGTCCGGAACGGACGGTAGGGCAGTGAATAGTTTTGTCCAAGGCGGCGAAGGTTTTGGCAGTTCCTTCTTGATATAGAGCGTGGCCTCACCCTCTCCAATGTCGATCCGGATCGGTAGCTTGGCGTTTTCTACCTTTACGAGGGCATCGAGGGAAGCAACTGCCGGCTTGGACAAGTAGATGGATAGGCGCTCCTTCCTTCGAGGTCCACTGTCTGCGTCTTTCATGCATGTTCCTGGGTGGTTGTCGCTCATCGGTGCTGTTCCAGCCTTTGACACCGAGCACTTAAAGCGGAGTGTGAGAAGCCGGTGTCTCAAGCACTCCAGTGGCCAAGAACCCACTCCCACTGTCGGGCGTTGTAGTCCCAGCGCCAGTGCGCCTTGACCCACTTTGTCTTTCCGGGCGGTCTTGCTGTTTTGGTGTTCTGAATTCGATCAACCGGCTTGGGAGGCTTAGGAGGGTGAATTTTCTTTGTGGGCACGAAGTACTCCTCTGGTTTTGTCGACGACTAGACCTCGACCGGCCAACGCGGTGCGAATGAATGAACGGTTTCTTCGACGGAGATGATTCTGGCCACAACGAATGAACGCGTTCCTTGTTTCGAGATGTCGTAGCAATAGAACAGTTCGTGACCGCCTTTGAACCGATAGCTGTATGGCTCGGCTTCGCGAGTTTCGACACTACCGTCCTCTTCACGTGCCGTGATGATGATCGTGTGCAGGTTTTTCCCTGCAGACGCTATGACCTGTTTGATGCTCATGTAGAACTCCCCTGTGTTGCGATTTTTGACATCAATTAATCATCACCATGGCCCCCTTGACCACCGTCTGCCCCGCCGCCGACAACTCCGCACTCGCATTGCCCTTGGCCGTGAACCCAACCTGCGCCTCGCAGCCGATGTTGAGCCCGGCACTCTTCACGTCAGCCTTCGACGTGATGCTGATGGCGTTGACCGCATCAAGCGTGATGCCGCCCTTGGCCGTGAGCTTGATGTCTTTCGGGCTGTCGAGCGTGATCCCGCTGCTGTTGAGCTCGACCTTGTTGCTGTTCTGGTCTTGCAGCAGGATCGACTTGCCGTCGTCGCTGATCACGATCTTGTTGGCGCTTGGGGTGGTGATGGTGATCACCTTCTTGTCTTCGTCGAACTCGATCTTCGACTTGCAGCGCGTGACGATGGCTTTGGTGTTGTTCTCGGCCGCGAGCGCGTAGGGCGGCACCTGCTTGCTGCTGTAGAGGCTGCCCAAGATCACCGGGTGCGAGGGGTCGTTGTTGAAGTAGCCCAGCACCACCTCGTCGCCCACTTCGGGCAGGAAGAAAGCGCCGAAGCCGTTGGAGCCGTGGAACTGCAGCAACCGCGCCCACACGCCTTCGGTCTCGGCCTGCATCACCGGCACTGACACCTGAATGCGCTGCTCGCTCTCGGGGTCGCCGTCGAGCTTCATCACCACGCCCACTTGCAGGCCTTCGACGGCGGGCAGCAGACCGGCTGCACGTGGCGCCGAGACATCGGGCTGCTCGGTGAACCATTGCGGTGACAGGCCGAACTGCACTTCGGTCACCCAATCGCCGTCGCTGATCGTATGCGTCACGCCGCTGGCGAACACCTTGCCGCTGAAGCGCTTGCCCACGCCTTCGAGTTCGATGATGCCGCCCGGCACGGCCTTGGCGCTGCCTTGAAAGCTCATGCGGCCGCGCACGCGCGCCAGGCCCGACTTGAGCTGCTGCGCCTTGGCCCACTGTGTGAGCGCCTCTTTGGTCGTGGGGGCGGCGGTTTGCAGGCGGTACGAAGCCAGGCCGATCACCTCGGCCAGCGTGGCTGAAGTCAGGTCGCCGTGTTCGTTCAGCGTGGCCGGGCTGGCCTCGCTGCCGATGACGGCGGCCTGGGTCTTCATGTCCCACGAGACGGCCTTGGCCGAGGTGTATTGGGTGCGCGCGTCGAGCTCGGCGTGGAACTCCATCAGGTCTTGGCCGTAGGTGATCTTCAGCACGGCCGCCGAGCTGGTGGCAGGCGCCTTCACGGCGACCTTGCCGTCGGTTGCGATCACCAGCAGGCCGTTGGCGTCGGCGCGCGCGAGCATGAAATCCCAGTCGCTGCAGTAGTACTGCACCAGCTCCTTGTGCTGCACCGTGGTGGCTTCCACGTCGGCGCTGAGGCCGAGTGTGGAGATGAGCGTGCTGATGACGTCGCTGTCGAGCTTGTCGACGTAGTTGGCGTTCTTGCGGCCGACCGTCATCTTGACGGCCTTGTCGCGGCACTCGACCACGAGGCGGGCATCGTTCTGGCCGGTGATCTGCACCGCGTGCTTGACGACGATGCCCTCGAAGATGGTTTCCTCGTCGTCGCCATAGCCGGCGTTGATCTTGATGGCGGCACCGGGCTTGAAGTCGTTGGTGTCGCTGACGGGGAATTCCTTGTTTGGCATGTCGCCGTCGACGATGACCAGGCGTGCCGTGGGCACGCGGTTGATGGCGCGGGTGACGGTGACCGACATGATCTCCACCGATTGGGGCAGCGCCGTGCCCTCGCTGAACAAGGTGACCCGGACGACGCCTTCGGCATCCAGTTCGGGGGAGTTGGCCATGGCAGCTCTTTATCCGAGAGGGGGAAAGTGCAGCTTCCCGCCCGGCTTGAGGTTGCGGAAGTCGGTGAGCTGGTTGAAGCGCGCCACGTCGAGGTAGTAGCCGGGGTCGCCGTAGATGCGGTTGCACAGCAGCGGCAAGGTGTCGCCGTCACGCACTTCCACCAGGTGCGTGAGGTCGGGCGACGACAGGTTGGAGGCGAGCGCCTTCTCGTTTTTGCTCATGGCGCCGATGAACGACAGATCGACCTTGGCACGCAAGGGGGCGCCGCTGGGCTTGAAGAGGGTGTAGTGGGTGGACATGTTTTGCATGCGCCCGAAGAAAATCAGCGTGCCCCACAGCAGGCGCACGCGCCCTGGCTCGTGCTTGCTGCCGTCGTACTTGTAGACGAGCGCGTTCAATTTTTCGAGCTGGGTCTTGACGTCGACTCGGGCTTCGCCTGCGGGCAGGGGCACGACGCCGGTGCCGTCAAGCAAGAGGGCGAAGCTCAGGGTTTCGACATCGACGGCGCTGAACTTGGCGTCAACGGCGGTATCGCCCAGGGGGTTCTTTTTGTCGTAGACGATGCCGCGCGTGTGCTTCACGTCGGCGGGGTTGAGCAAGACGGTGAAGGCGATGGAGGTGTCGAGCGAGGTGTCGCCGGATTCGCTGACGTTGTAGCGCACCATGCTCAGGCGCGTTTTTTCGGCGGTGGCGGTGTCAAACATGGGATGGGTTGGGTTTCATCAACGGCTTCACGAGAACTTCCGTTCGCCCTGAGCTTGTCGAAGGGTCAGCCCGAACGGATGCGGGTGACGTGCTCGCAGACCCTTCGACAGGCTCAGGGCGAACGGAATGTTGGGGGCGGCGCGAACGGAGTGGCGCAGGCGCAGGGCGAACGGAGTGGCGGGGGTAGCACGGACGGAGCGGCGGGGCAGTACGAACGGAGCGGCAGAGGCGCAGCGCGTCGTGCTGAAAGTGAACGGAGTTCTTGTCACGATGCCCTCACCGCTCTCGCGCATCCACCAGCTTCTGTGCCAGCCACACCTTGCACTCGGCCAAGATTTCTTCTTTCACCTGCTCGCGCTGCTTCCCCACCCAGTCGGCGGGCACGGGCGAAGTTGGCGCCGTGTTCACCTGCGACTTGATCAGCAACTGCCTTACTTCGATCGTCATGGCTCTACACCTCACGGGTTGAAAACGCGTAGCTCAGTTCTATTTTTTCCAGCGCCACCTCGTTCTTGGTGGAGTTGAAGGCTTCGACCTCCAGCTTCACCGGGTAGGCGTTGTCGAACGACCAGACCCGAAGAGGGCAGCCCAGCCCGTCGAGCAGGAACAGGTGAATCTGCTTGGGGAAGATGGGCCGGTTCAAACCCCCTTCGAGCGCGGCCTGGCACCACGTCAGCAGCCGCGAGGTGATGGGTGCAATACCGCGCTTGAGCACGAGCTTCGGGTGCTTCACGGCCTTGGGCAGTGCCAGCACGTAGCGGTTCTCGCCGCCTTCGACCACCGATTCGGTTTCCATTTCGGGTGCGATGCCGCTCACCTCGCGGAACGAGCTGTCGGCGTCCGGCGGCTGGGTGCCGAAGGTCACGGTGAAATAGAAAGCCGCCGGAGGGTCTTCGGGCCGGGGCCAGAGAACGTTGGGTTTGGTCGCCATGCGGTTGGTGGAGCGCGTCAACCGCCGTCACGCATTGGCGATGGTCAGCCCTTCATGCGCGATCACGATGGTCTCGACTGCCACCTCATTGCCGGTGGCCTTGAGGTCGGTGCCGGTGATCTTGGTGGGCCAGGCATTGGCCAGCGTCCACACCATGGTGGGCGCACCGGCTTCATCGAGCAGGCTGATGGTCACCGGCTTTCGCTTGATGGTGTTCATCTTGATCTCGTTGAACCAGTCCCAGAACTTGTTGTCGGATTTGAAGACGCCTTTCTTCATGGTGACGTCGCTGTACTTCTTGATGCCGGGCATCTTGATGACCGAGAACGAAGGGCTGTCGCCGTGCCGGTATTCCAGCGGCTGAGATTCCACGTCGAGGCCCGAGACCTCCTGGAAAGACATCACGGCCGCGTCCCATTTCACTTCGAAGCGAAATTTCGGGATGGGCCATACCGTGGTCGATTGTGCTGAACCGTCGTCTGCCATTTTTTACTCCACCTGTGTTGATTGAGAGGGCGAGGCCGGGCCTCGCGGTGTTTCTTCTTGTCCTGATGGGTGCCACTCTCCGTTCGGGCTGAGCCTGTCGAAGCCAGCGCAGTGCACGGCGCACCCTCCCTTCGACAAGCTCAGGGCGATCGGGAATACAGGCTCAGGGTGAACGGAGGGTGTTCAAGACTTCTGCATCTGCTGCTGGAAGGTGATCTCGATGAACTCGGCCGGGCGGCTGATGGCCACCAGCACGGTCACACGCAAGATGCCTTCGAGCACGTCTTCGGGCGTCATGGTTTCGCCCAGGCCCACGTGCACGCTGAAGGCGTCGTCGGGCACCGCACCGGCCAGGCCGCCGCGCTTCCAGATGCCGGTCAGGAAGTTCTGGATCATGCTTTTGATGGTGACCCAGGTGTTGGCCACGTTGGGCTCGAACACCATGGCCTTGGCGGCCAGGCGGCACGACTCTTCGAGCATGATCATCGTGCGGCGCACGCTGATGTAGCGCCAGTCGAGGCTGTTGCCGTCGAGCGTGCGTGCACCCCACACCAGCACGCCTTCGCCGATGAAGGAGCGGATGGCGTTGATCGACTTGCCCTGGGTGGTGACGTTCAGGTCTTCCTGGTCTTCGGCCGAGAGGTTGACGGCCGGCGAGACGACGCCGTTCAAGCTCACGTTGGCCGGCGCCTTCCACACGCCGCGCGAGTTGTCGACCATGGTGTAGATGCCGGCCATGGCGGGGCTGGGCGGCAGCAGGTTGAGCTTGTTCTTCAGCTCGTCCATCATGGTGTTGAACATGGGGCTGAGCGCAGCCAGGCTCTTGTTGAGCAGCACCATCTGCATGCGCGCCGTTTCGGGCTTGTCTTTCTCGGCCGACTTGGTGTCTTCGGCGATCCAGGCGTCTTTGGTCTTCATCACGTCTTGCACGGCCTGCCATTGCGCTGTGGTCTTGGCGTTGGCGTTTTCGGGCAGCGCGTCGGGCAACGACAGTTCGGTCTTCAGCAGGGTTTGCAGCTGGTCGAGGTTCTTGATGTTGCGGTAGCTCAGCTCGTTGTCTTGCACCACCGAGGTGTTGAGCCAGGGGTAGTAGGCGGCGGCGTAGTCGAGGTAGTTGATGCCCAGGTCGCCACGGAAGGCGGGCACGCAATCGACCGGCGGCTTGTAGCCTTCCCACACGTCGAGCACGGCCACGCGGCTCTTCATGGTGCCGCAGTGGGCGAGGGCGGCTTGCTGCACGCTGATGCACGCGGGTTGCTTGAGCAGCATGCAGTCGGGGATCACGACCATCGTGGGCTCTTGCTCCTTGATGAGCGTGGCGATGCCGTCGCTCAGCTTGGTGGCGTCGATCTCGGTGGCTTCGTAGTTGCCGACCGACACCACGTAGCAGGGGCCGCCGCCGTTCTGGAAGAACTGGCGCATGCCGTAGTACAGCAGGAAGCGGCCGCCGTCTTTGGCCACCGCCTGGCTCAGCGTGTACTCCGCCGTGCCGAGCTTGAAGGCGGTGGGCTCGGTGGCGGGCGAGGCCTGGGGCTTGATCTCGAAGTTCGGCGAAGGCCCGTAGCCGAAGTGCAGGTGGAACTGCGCCAGCGAGGTGATGCGCCAAGGCTTGTTGAGCAGATCCTTGCCCTGGTAGTCGGCGATCTCGGTGTAGCCGATGAAGGCCGGCACCGCAGTGGCGACTTCGACCACCGAATTGGGGAACGCATTCTTCTCAACGATATAGACACCCGGTGTCTTCATCTGACCCATGACGGCCTCCTGTGGTTAGTGGTTAGCGGTGCACATAGATTTCAGACACCCAGGTGGGCACGCCGCCCAGGGTCTCGCGGTGGATAAGCGACGGCGAAGCCACCGGCAAGCGCTTGATGAGCACCTTGTCGGCGCCCGCGCCGCGGCGGCGCAGTTGAAACCGTTGCGGCGACCTGTCTTGCAACGCGATGGGGGCGCTGGAGCGCACGGCCAGCACGCTTTGCCCATCGGGCAGGCGCTCGCCTACGGCGGCGTCGAACTCGAAGGCCTGGGCCAGGTCGACCACCTGCACGTCGTCTTGGGCCTCGGCGAGATCGCCGAACAGGTAGTACTTCCACACCGTGGCGCGGGCCTGCAGGCGGCAGTAGTAGCGCTTGGCCTGCTGCGCCGTTTGCGGCACGTCGGCCGGGCACACCCGAACCGACACCACGAAATGCGGCTGGTCATGGCGCTCGCGCTGCGAAAGTGCCTTGGCTGCACGCGCAGACGACAAGCGTCGGGTATCGGCCGCTCCGGCGCTGGCGCCTGCATGCAGCCGCCAGCGGCCCGTGGCGTCGAGGGCGGCGCGCCGGCTGTCGAGCAGGATGATCGACTGCGAAGAGCCGAACACGCCTTCGGTGTAGTTGGCAAATGCAGCGTCTCTTGCGTGCGCCAGAAAGTGGATGAAGAAGGGTTCGATTGCGTCGCTCGCACGCTGGCGCAAAGCCTCGGCGGCGGAAGCGTCGAACAGCACCACCAAGCCTCGGTCGGTGGCGCGCAGCATGCAGCCGCTGCGCTCCAGCAGGTGCGCAGACTTGGCAGAAGGCGCGATGCGCAGGCCGCGGCACACGTCGTTCGGGAAGTAGGAGTGCTCTACCTCCAGGCTGAACAGCGGCAGGTATGTGCCCATGGCCGGCCTATGCGGAAACGCCTGCCTGGGGCTGCGACACATACGGCGCTTGGCCACTGAGCTGGCCGGAATCGATGGCGACCATGCGCACGCGGTAGAGCACCGAGGGCATGTACTTGCCGCTCAAGATGCCCCACAGGTTGCTCAGGTCCGAGATGCTGAGGTTTTCGATCTCGAGCATCAGCTTGTCGATGCGCTGGTCAAGCTCGGGTGTGTTCTGGTGGTCGAACACCGGCCGGCTTTGAAAGAAGCCGATGGTGTGCGAGATGAACTTCAGCGCCTCGGGGTAGTTGGTGCCGCTGAAGGTGGCGGCAAACATCATCATCAGGTTCAAGTGCACCGGTGCCTGGCTCATGCTGGCTCGGCCCATGCCCGCGTGGCTCAAGGCCGAAGGCCGGTAGGGCAGGGTGTCTTTTTCGATGTTGACGAGAAAGAGCGCCAGCTTGTTGGGTACTTGCGATACCAGGTTGCCGTCGGGCTCGGTGAGGTTGGACACGATCACCAGATCTTCACCGATCTTGAAGGTGCGGCGCAGCGACTGGTTGAGCTGCGCTGCAATGCCGGTGATGGCAGCGGCGATCACTCGGCCCCTCCCAATCGCGACATACAGACTTCGTACACACCCATGGCCAGGAACTCCGCGCAACCCCAGGCGCCAACGCCAGGGCAAGGCCACGATAGCGGCCGGGAGGCCCGGCGTTAATCAGCAGAATGCGGAGATTGGGTTGCCGGAAGTCTGAACGCCACGCAGCGCGGCGCTGAGATAGGTGCCGCCCGATGCGACGAGATGGATGGCGTGCATCAGCTCGGGCAGCGGGTCGTCTTTGAGCATGTAGCCCCGGCAGCGCGCCGCGGCTGCGGCGCTCACCAGCGGAAGGTCGTCGTACCACGACAGCATGAGGATGCGCAGCGTCGGCCGCTGATCGAGGAGCGTCTGCGCGACCTGCAGGCCGCTGAGGTCGCGCATCTCCATGTCGAGGAGCAGCAGGTCGGGCGGGCTCCCTCCCCACGATTCGATGGCCTCGATGAGTTCGCGGCCGCCTTCGGCTTCCATCACCACCGACAGGCCCGGTTGCCGCTCCAGCAGCGCCTTGAGAGCGCTGCGAAACGCGGCATGGTCGTCGGCGAGAACGATGCGTATGGTCATGTCGCTGCACGGCGGGGCGGAAGACCGGGCATCTTCGCCCGCTGCGGCGGGGTGCTGCCATCAGCAAATCGCTGAAAGCGGCGTAGGCAAAAGCTGACTTGCGGCGCCAATCAGCTTGAGTTCACTCTTGCTGCGGGTGCTTCTGCCCGCTTGGGCGGCGGTCTTGCTCGTGGTGGAGGTGGGTGCGGCAGGGGGCATCGAGCGAACTCAGGCCCTCGCGTATGGCATAGCGGGTGAGCTCGGCGATGCTGTCGATGTGCAGCTTGTGAAGCACGTTTTCGCGGTGGGTCGCGACCGTCTTGGCGCTGAGGTGCAGTTGCTCGGCAATCTGGCTGGTGGAGTGCCCTTCGGAGAAGAGCTGCACGATCTCGCGCTCGCGTGCCGTTAGCTGCGAGAAGGCATTTCCCGCCATGGCGGTGCCGCGGGTGCGATAGCCTTCCACAAAGACACCGACGAGGCTGGGGCTCAGGTAGGTTTGCCGCGCCATGACCTTGCGTATGGCCAGCGCCAACTCTTCGAACGATGAGTCCTTGAGCACATAGCCGGCAGCGCCGGCGTCGATACCGGCCAGCACCATGCGGTCTTCGTCGTGCACGGACAGGCACAGCACCTGCACCGAGGGCGCCTCGGCGCGCACCCGGCGTATGGCCTCCAGGCCGTTCATGCCGGGCATGGCCAGGTCGGTCACCAGCACGTCGGGCAGCAGCTGGCAGGCCAGCTGGATCGCGCCCTGGCCGTCGTGGGCCTCGCCGACGAGTTCGAAGCCGGGCTCCTTGCGCAGCAGGGCGCCCAGGCAGTCGCGCATGATGCGGTGGTCGTCGGCCAAAACAATGCGAATGGTCATGTGCGGCTCATTGCTGCGGGGGCAGCTGGGGGGAAGGCAGGCTGTGGCGACGGACAGCGCTGAGGGTGACGGTGGCCGTGGTGCCGCGGCCGGGAGAAGAGTCGATGGCCAGTTGGCCGCCGATGGCTTGCATCTGAGCCTCGGCGCTCACCAGCCCGAAGCCGCCTTCGGGGCTGAAGCGGTTGGGGGCCTCACCGGCGTCGAAGCCCACGCCGTCGTCTTTCACGCTGATCTGCAAGCCGCTGTCATCGTGGCCAAGCACGATCCACAAGTTGGCGGCGTTTGCGTGCTTCTGTGCGTTCAAGGCCAGCTCTCGCACGGTGCGCAACAGCACGGAGAGCACCGCATTTGCCAGCGCCAGGTCTTTCAGGTCGCAGCTCAGGTGAATCCGCATCGTCGAGCCGCGTTGCAGCCGCTGGGCGAGGCTTTGCAGCGCGGCCTCCAGCCCGAGCTGATGCAGCACGGGGGAGTGCAGCTCGAACGTGGCCGTGCGGGTGGCTTGGGCTGCCTGCGTCAGCAGTGCGCGCAGCTCTTCGAACACGGTGGCCTGATCGGCATCGGTTGGCCGGCTTTGGCCGAGTTCACCGAGCCGAAGCTGCGCCATCGCCAGCAGCTGGCCGATTTCGTCATGCAAGAGGTGCGCGATGCGCTGCCTTTCGCGTGCCTCGGCCACGGTGAGCTCATAGGCCAGCGTTTGCAGCCGGCGGTTCATGGCGCTGGCGCCGCTGTCCACGTCGGGCTGAAGCGAGGAGGGCGGCACGCTCGGTGCGAAGCCCCACGGCTCGGCAACAAGCGTGGCGCCGCTCTTCGGTTTTCGCATGAGTCCCCTTGGCCGATGTGCTTGTTATCGAGTCACCACGGTACCGTGCGGTCTGGATTTGCGTCAACCTGTAAGCCCTGACAGATGACGCCGGCCGAATTTGAAGAGAGCAACCCAAAAATCGCGAGGTTGTCGGGCGATTTCGATTGCGTTGAGCCAGATTTTCCGCCGATGCATGGATCGCAGCGGGAATGAAAAAAGCCACCCGCGAGGGTGGCTTGGGGAGCGGGTTTCGTAGCGCCGCAGGTACATCGTGTCGGCCCAAAGACAAAGGGCCCTGCATTACTGCAGGGCCCGTGTTCATTGGCTCCTCGACCTGGGCTCGAACCAGGGACCTACGGATTAACAGTCCGGCGCTCTACCGACTGAGCTATCGAGGAACAGCCTCGCATTATAGCGGGAGTTTTTGGGCGTTCTAAAGGCTGGCTTCCACAGAAAGCCGGAAGGTGCGTGCTGCCAATGGGTACAAGTACACATGGCCGAACTGGAACGGCGATTCGCGCCAGGCGCGGCGGTCGAAAAGGTTGTCGACGCCGGCGCGCCACGTCAGTGTGCTGCCCGTGAGTTTTTGCTCGTAGCGTGTGGACAGATCGACCTGGCCGTAGCCGGGGATTCGAGCGCTGTTGTCTTCGAGCACCATGCGGTCGCTGACACCCAAGGCGTCGGCTTGCAGGCTCAGGCCCGCGATGGCCGCGACCTGGTAGCGGGTCTGCAGCTTGATGGTTCGCTCGGGGACGTTGGTGGGGCGTTTGCCGTTGACCTCGGGCTTGGCGTTGCTGTCACGGCGGCGGGCTTGCAGGGCTTGGATGCCGCCCTGGAACGACCAGGCGCCTGAGCGCCACGCTGCATTGGCTTCGACGCCGCGGTGTCGTGCATCCCCGTCTTCGACGCGGGTGCAGCTGTCGGGGGCGCTGTTGCAGAGGCCTGTGTTCGACCAAGCCGGTCGCACGATCTGGAACAAGGCCAAGCCCCAGTTGGCATTCGCGGTACCGACCTTGAGACCCAACTCGACTTGTTGGCTCTTGCCACCTGGCAAGGCTTGGCCGCCGTTGCTGTAGCTGGGCAGGTTTGGGGCGACATCGCTCTCCACACCGCGCCCCCAGCTCGCATAGAGCATCTGCTCAGGGGCAAAGCTGTAGCTCATGGCCAATGACGGTGTCGAGAACGATTGGCTGTAGCTGGTGGCCTTGCTGCCATTGGTCTGCACGGCTTCGCGTTGCAGGCGCGTATGACGCAGGCCCAGCCAAGTCGTCACGCTCTCGTTCAGCTTGATGGCGTCGCTCACGAACAGCTCAGTCGAGCGCTCGTCGCGGTTGGTGTTGGTTTCGTTCTGGCTGTTTTTGGGGGGCGTGAACAGCGTGCCGTCGATGTTGCCGATGCCGGCGTAGTCGTAGGTCTGCGGCCCGAAGCGGTTCTCCACCTTGCTGCGCAGTGCGCCGACAGACCAAGCGTGCTGAACGGCGCCAGTGGCCGTCTCGCCGCGTGCGGCAATCTCCAGCGCATCGGTGCGGCGGTGCTCGTCTTCGCTGCGGAAGTCGTAGAGGTCGTAGGTACCGTCACTGCAGTAGCGGGTGTAGTTGCCCTCGGCACTGCAGCCGTACGGGAAGGCGAGGCGGTCGTCGGTGCGCAGCCTTTGGGTGGCCGCATGCGCGGTGAGTCGCCAGTTGCCCATGTTGTGCGTAGCGCGGATCGATGCGGTGTTCGCGTCCATCACCACCGGCTGCGACCAGGGCTGGTTGTTGAGGTTGATACGCGGATCGACCGGCGCCGGCACAGTGGAGCCGAGCATGCTGAAGCCCGGCTGGCTGGGCTGCGAGCGATGGCTGGTTTCGAACTCGGCTTCGAGCAGCGTGCTCGGGCTGATGCGCCAGTCGCCCGCGGCAGACAGCAAGTTGCGCTCGCCTTTGGCGTCGCGCAGCTGGGGGTCGATGTGTTCGTAGGCTGCATTCACGCGCACGCCAAACACCTGCTGTTCGCCGAAGCGCTGGCTGATGTCGACAGCACCCAGCACCGAGCCGCGCTCGCGCCAGCCGAGCTGCACGTTGCGCAGCGGTGCGTCGGTGGGGCGCTTGACCACCAGGTTCACGAGCCCGCCTGGTGCGCTGGTGCCGGCCTGGATGCCGCTCGTGCCTTTGAGCACCTCGACGCGGTCCTTGTTGTCGAGCGGGATCGAGGTTTCTGCGTTGATGGGCAAGCCGTCGCGCCGGTAGTTGAAGCGGTTGTCGAGCACAAAGCCACGGACGGCGAGGAAGTCCCAGTAGCCCTCGGAGTTGTAGGCGTCGCTGACCGACGGGTCGATCTTCACGACATCGGCCAGGCGCAGTGCGCCACGGTCACGCAGTTGTTCAGCGCTGAGGACAGTGGCCTGCAGCGGCGTCTGCGACAGAGGCACATCACCCCAGCCGGAGACGCTGGCGACCGGTTCGGCGCGGCCGGTGACGGTGACGGGCGCGAGCGTCGTGGTTTGTGCTTGAGCCGCCGTGGCAAGCAGCACAGCTGCAGCAGCGACGGGAGAGCGAGAAAAGCAGAACGAACGGGTGGTTGCCATCGTGATGTCCATAGATCGATGGCAGGTCGGCTGACACGGGCCGCAGCACCGTGAACACGGCCGGGCTTTTGTGCATGCTTCCCTGCGCGAGGATTACCTCAATCAGGTTCAAAGGGACTTTCTCAGTCGAACACTTGTCTGTTGGGACAGGCGTTCAACACCCCTAGCGAGTGCTGCGCAGAATGCGCAGCGAGCGGATTATGGAGCGGAAAAGAACAACAAAAAGAGAAGGCGTCAGTCGAAGGTGGGTGTCTCCACGCCGAGAACCTTGTGCAACTTCGGGCTGGTGGTCGTGTACTGCAGGTGAATGCGCTTGTCCGGGAACACATACGGCGCGGCCCCGAAGGCTGCCAGCGCCGCCTCGTGGAAGCCCGAGAGGATCAGCTTCTTCTTGCCCGGATAGGTGTTGACGTCGCCCACGGCAAAGATGCCCGGCGTGTTGGTTTCGAACTTCTCGGTGTCGACGACGATCTGCTTGCGCTCGAGGTTCAGGCCCCATTCGGCGATGGGGCCGAGCTTGGGGCTGAGGCCGAAGAACACCATCAACACGTCGAGCGGCACCACGCGGGTGATGCCGTCGCTGCCGGTGACTTTCACGCTGGTGAGCTTGCCATCGGTCTCTTCGATGCCGGTGATCTGGCCGATGAGGAACTGCATCTCGTAGGCGTCGCACAGCTCCTTCATCTTGGCGACGCTGGCCGGCGCGGCCTTGAAGCCATCACGGCGGTGCAGCAGGATCACGCTCTCGGCCTTGTGCGGGCCTTCTTGCACGAAGTTGAGCGACCAGTCGAGGGCCGAGTCGCCACCGCCGACGATCACAAGATTCTTGCCGGCGAACTGCGCCGGGTTCTTCACGCGGTAGAACACCTGCGACTCGTGGTGCTTGTCGAGCCCGTCAACCTTCAGCAGGCGTGGCTGGAACGAGCCCACGCCGCCGGCGATGAAGATGGTCTTGGTGAGAAAGCGCGTGCCCTTGCTGGTCTCGACGTAGAAGCGGCCGTCTTCTTGTTTCTGAACGACGGTCACTTCCTGGCCAAGGTGGAAGGTCGCGCCGAAGGGCTCGATCTGCTTCAGCAGGTTGTCTGTCAACTCCTTGCCTGTGCACACGGGTACTGCAGGAATATCGTAGATGGGCTTGTCGGGGTACAGCTCGATGCACTGGCCGCCGGGGTAGGCGAGCGAGTCGATGATGTGGGCCTTGATCTCCAGCAGGCCGAGCTCGAACACCTGGAACAGGCCGACCGGGCCGGCGCCAACGATGACCGCGTCGGTTTCGATCGGGCCGTCGTGCGAGCTTGCGGTCTTGGAAATCTCCACGTTGACGTTCAATTCCATGGTGTGGCGTTGATTACTTGATCAATTCGGACAGCTTGCCGGTCTTGTCTTTCCAGTCGTCGGCATCGGGCAAGGGCGTCTTGCGCTTGGTGATGCTGGGCCAACCGCTCTTGGCCAGGTCGGCATTGATCTTGATCATGTGCTGCTGGTCGCCGGGCACGTCTTCCTCCGGCATGATGGCGTTGACCGGGCACTCGGGGATGCAGACCGCGCAGTCGATGCATTCGTCGGGGTCGATGGTCAGGAAGTTGGGGCCTTCGCGGAAACAGTCGACGGGACAGACGTCCACGCAGTCGGTGTATTTGCAGCGGATGCAGGCTTCGGTGACGACGTGGGTCATGGCTCTGGCTTTGAAGTGGCGGTTGGACGGGTATCGCCGACAGGCGAAGCCCTCGATTTTAATGGCTCGCCGGTGGACGCGCCGGATGGCTCTGTTGGCGAAGGGCTGTTCAGTGCATGTGCCCCGGCACCGACCGTCACGATGGTGGGCCGGCCAGCATGCAATACGCTGGCCCCGGCCAGCGTGCCCACGGTGTGGTCGCTGTGCATGGCGTCGGGCCAGCCGGCACGCGACACCACGCTCACGGGCGTGTCCGCAGGCCAGGTGGCCGCCATGAGCTGGCGCGACAGCGCGGCGAGCTGTTTGCCGGCCATGTAGAAGACCTCGGTGTCTGCCGTGCGGGTGGCGTTCAGGTCGCCGCTGCGTGTCATCGCGGTGGCGAGGCTGACGCTGCGGCCGGTACCGCGGCGTGTCAGTGGCCGCTGGCTGCTGGCGGCTGCTGCGATGGCGGCGGTGACGCCCGGCACCACCTCGCAGGCGATGCCGGCCTCGGCAAGCGCTTGAAGTTCTTCTTCAAGTCGGCCGAACACGCTCGGGTCACCACCCTTGAGGCGAACCACGGTACCGACTTCGCGTGCGTGCTTCACCAGCAAAGCGTTGATGGCGGTCTGGCCAGTGCTGTCGCAGAAGCCGCGCTTGCCGACGTGGACCCATGTGGCTCGTGGTGCAAAGCTTTTGAGCGCAGGGTCGGTGAGGGCGTCGAACAGCACGACATCGGCCTGCGCGAGCAGACGTGCGCCGCGCAAGGTGATCAGATCAGCGGCCCCCGGGCCCGCGCCGATGAAGATCACGCGTCCAGCCATGATCAGGCCGCGCCCTTTACCAGCAGCGCGCCGCTGGTGCGGTTGCTGGCAGGATCGACGATGATGAGTGAGCCGCCCACGCGGTTGGATTCGTACGATTCCACCGGCAGGGCCTGCTGCGTCTCGATGATCACGTGGCCGATCTCGTTGACGGCGAGTTGGTGGGCTTCGATCGCTTCGAGCGTGTGGATGTCGAGCCGGCTTTCGATGCTGGCGATGCGCGCCTGCACCCAGCGGTTGCCATGGCGCACCCAATACTTCCGGCCGACGACGGCAGGTTCGGTGTCCAGCCAGGCAAGAGTCGCCGAGAAGCGCTGGGCTTCATGGATCGTCTGCGGCGTGGCGATCCAGTCGCCGCGCGACACGTCGAGCTGACGATCGAGCACCACGCCGGCAGACTGGCCGGCCTCGACCACATCGACCACCTCGCCGGCAAGCCGCACCTCGGCCACCGTGGCGGTCTGGTTGCTGGGGAAGAGCTGCACCGTGTCGCCGGCCTTCACGCGGCCGTGGGCCACGCGGCCATACAGCGAGCGCGGCTGGTTGCCGGTGCCTTCGCCTTCGCGGCTGACGTATTGCACGGGGATCAGCAGGTCACCGTCCTTGCGCTCTTGCAAGGCGGGCAGCGATTCGAGCAACTGCAGCAGCGACGGCCCGCTGTACCAGGTGGCATCGAGTGGCTGCGTGACGTTGTCGCCGCGCAACGCGGAGACAGGGATGATGCCGGCGACTTTGATGCCGGCCTGCTTGGCAAACTCGCGCAGCGCAGTGCTGACAGCCTCGAAGGCCTGCCCCGGGTCGCTCACCGCGTCGAGCTTGTTCACCGCAAACACGATGCTGGGCACGCGCAGCAGGTGTGCCAGCAAGGCGTGGCGACGGGTCTGCGGCAGCAAGGGCAGCGGTTGGGCATGCGTATCGAGCTTGGTGATGTCGACCAGCACCACGGCGGCATCGCTGCCGGCCGCGGCCGTCACCATGTTGCGGGTGTACTGCTCGTGGCCGGGCGCGTCGGCAATGATGAACTTGCGCTGCTTGGTTGCGAAGTAGCGATACGCCACATCGATGGTGATGCCTTGCTCGCGCTCGGCCTCAAGGCCGTCGGTCAGCAGCGAGAGATCGATGGGCGCGCCGGCGGCGCGCTTCTCCAGCGTGTCGAGCTGGTCCGCGAGGATGGCGCGGCTGTCGAACAGCAGGCGACCGATCAGCGTGCTTTTGCCGTCGTCGACGCTGCCGGCGGTGAGGAAGCGCAGCGCGCGGTGGTCTTTGATTGCTTGCGTGGTCATTTCATTCTCGATTGCTTTTGATCCAGCGGCCGCCGTGGAACTGGCTTTGCCAGGCCACCGGCGGCGCCCCCTTGAGGGGGAGGCGCGCAGCGCTTCGGGGGTGGGTCAAAAATAGCCTTCTTTCTTGCGGCGTTCCATCGACGCATCGGAGGTGCGATCGTCCATGCGCGTGGCTCCGCGTTCGCTGACGGTGACCTTCAGCGTCTCGGCGACGATCTCGGTGGCGTTGGTGGCCGGGCTTTCGACCGGGCAGGTGCAGGTCATGTCACCCACGGTGCGGAAGCGCACCTCGGCCGTTTCGACCGTCTCGCCGGCTTCGGGCGGCGTGACCTCGGTCAACGGCACCAGCAGGCCTTTGCGGCGAATCACCTGACGCTCGTGCTTGTAGTAAAGGCTCGGCAGCGGGATGTTCTCGCGGGCGATGTACAGCCACACGTCGAGTTCGGTCCAGTTGCTGATCGGGAAGGCGCGCATGTGCTCGCCCGGCTTGATGCGGGTGTTGAACAGCGTCCACAGCTCGGGGCGTTGTTCTTTCGGTTGCCATTGGCCGAAGCTGTCGCGGTGGCTGAAGATGCGCTCCTTGGCGCGGGCCTTCTCTTCATCACGGCGCGCGCCGCCCATCAGCACGTCGAAGCGGTGTTCTTCGATGGCTTCGAGCAGGGCAACAGTCTGGTGGCCGTTGCGTGATTCGAGCGGGTGCGACAGGCGCACGGTGCCACGCTTGATGGAGTCTTCGAGATGGCCCACGACCAGGCGCTCGCCCATTTCGGCGACGCGGCGATCGCGGAACTCGATCACCTCGGGGAAGTTGTGGCCGGTGTCGACGTGCAGCAGCGGGAAGGGCAGGCGGCCCTTGTATTCGCCGTCCTTGCCCTTGGATTTGAAGGCCTTCTCGGCAAGGCGCAGCACGACGCACGAGTCCTTGCCGCCGGAGAACAACAGGGCAGGGCGCTCGAAGGCGGCGACCGTTTCGCGCAGGATGAAGATGGCCTCTTCTTCCAGCCAGTCGAGATGGCTGTGGTCGAGCGCGGGGAGCAGTTGCTCGATGGTCAATGGGGCATTCATTTGCGTTCTCCGATCATGGACACGGCAGCTTCCTCGGCACCGTGCACGTGCAGGCCGCATTCCTTGGCCTTCTCGTCTTCCCACCACCAGCGGCCGGCTCGGAAGTCTTCACCCACGGCGATGGCGCGTGTGCAGGGCTCGCAGCCGATGCTGGGCATGAACTCGTCGTGCAGTGGGTTGTAGGGAACCTCGTGTGCGGCGATGTAGTGCCACACGTCGTTCCAGGTCCAGTCGGCCAATGCGTTGAACTTGATGCGGCCCTTGTCGTCGGGCTCGCTGAAGGGCACGTCGCCGCGGTTGTTGCTTTGCTCGCGGCGCAGGCCGGTGACCCAGGCGGTGCGGCTGGCGAGCATGCGCGACAGCGGTTCGAGCTTGCGGATGCCGCAGCAGCCCTTGCGCAGGTCGATGCTGTCGTACATCGCCTTTTCGCCGTAGTTCTTGACGAAATGGATCACGGCCTCGGCCTCGGGGCGGTAGACCTCAACCTTCAGGCCGTAACGTTCTTCGATGCGCGAGATCAATGCGACTGTCTGTGCGTGCAGCTTGCCGGTCTCGAGCGTGCCGATGGCGATGTCGACCTTGTGGCGTGCAATCAGGTCGGTCAGCACCATGTCTTCGGCGCCCAGGCTGGTGGCCTGCACGACCTTGCCGGGGTGCTCGGCAGCGGCCTGTTTCAGCACCTCGACGGCATGCGCCACGCGGTCGTCGAACCCCGGCGTCAGCCGGTCATACAAGGTGATGGCGCTCATATCGCCGAACCTGCCTGGTTGAAATCTTCGACGTTGGAATACGCTTCTTCGGGCGGGCGAGCGAACAGTGGGCGATGCTCGTTCACGTCCGCCTGGTAGTGGCCGGGGAAGAAGCGCAGCGCGCGCTCGGCGGCATCGAGCGACTGGTCGTGGCGCATCACCGCGGCATCGAAGCCGGTGCGCTTGAGCAGCGGCATCATGTCGACCAGCACTTCGCCGGTGGCGCGAACCTCGCCGGCAAAACGGAAGCGCGAGCGAAGCAGGCGGGCCTGGCTGTAGGCGCGGCCGTCAATCCACTTCGGGAAATGCAGTGCCACCACGCTCAGGCGAGGCAAGTCGCCCACCAGGTCTTCGATGTCAGCGTCGTTGGGGAAGATCACGCCGACCGGCATGTCGGCCGGCCAGGAGTTGCGCACGCCGTTCCATTGGATCAGCGTCAGCAGGCTGTAGGCGGTGGGTGTGAGCGTGACCATCGGGCCGTCTTCACCGGTGATGGTGTGCCAGCGGTCGCGTGAGGTGTCGATGAACTTCATGGGTGGCTCCTCAAGCGTTCTGGGCCGTGGTGCGGCGCTGCGCGTTGGCGGCGGTCTTGAACGGGTCGAGGCCGATGCGCTTGACGGTGTCGATGAAGCGCTCGCCGGCGGCGGTGCGCTGTTCGCGGTAGGTGTCGAGCACGGCTTCGATGACGTCGGCCACTTCTTCGGCGGCGAACGACGGGCCGATCACCTTGCCAGGCGTCGAAGCATTGCCGCTGATGGCCGAGCCGTCGAGGCCGCCGAGCGACACCTGGTACCACTCCTTGCCGTCCTTGTCGACGCCGAGGATGCCGATGTGCCCGCTGTGGTGGTGGCCGCAGGAGTTGATGCAGCCGCTGATGTGCAGGTCGATGTCGCCAATGTCGTAGAGCTCGTCGATGTCGTCGAAACGCGCGGTGAGATCGGCGGCGATCGGGATGGAGCGTGCATTCGCCAGCCCGCAGAAATCACCACCGGGGCAGGCGATCATGTCGGTCAGCAGGCCGATGTTGGGCGTGGCGAAGCTGGCGGCGCGGGCGGCCTCCCACAGTGCGAACAGGTCGCTCTCTTTCACCCACGGCAGCACGAGGTTCTGGTCGTGCGAGACGCGCAGCTCGCCGGAGCTGAACTGGTCGGCCAGGTCGGCGGCCAGCTCCATTTGCGAGTCGGTCGCGTCGCCGGGGGCCTGGCCGGTGCGCTTGAGAGAGAGCGTTACCGCACGGTAGCCGGCGATCTGGTGTGCGTGCACGTTGCGCTCGGTCCAGCGCTTGAATGAAGCGGGCGCATCGGCGGGCACGTGCAGCTTGCTGCCAGCGATAGGAGCCACGCCTTCGGGCAGCTTGAAGCATGCCGCCACGCGGTCGAACTCGGCCTGCGGAATGATCTGCTCGGTGCCGTCGACGTCGCGCTCGAGGATGTTCTTGAATTCCTGGTTCACGTCGTCAATGAAGCGCTGGCCCTCGGCCTTCACCAGGATCTTGATGCGCGCCTTGTACATGTTGTCGCGGCGGCCGTAGCGGTTGTAGACGCGCACCACGGCTTCGATGAACACCAGAATCTGCTGCCAGGGCAGGAAGTCGCGGATCACCGTGCCGATGACGGGCGTGCGGCCCATGCCGCCGCCGACCAGCACCTTGAAGCCGATTTCGCCGGCCTCGTTCTTCAGCAGTTGCAGGCCGATGTCATGCCAGGCAATGGCTGCGCGGTCTTCCACCGCGCCAGTGACGGCGATCTTGAACTTGCGCGGCAGGAAGGCGAACTCAGGGTTCAGCGTGCTCCACTGGCGCAGGATCTCGCAGTACGGGCGCGGGTCGACGATTTCGTCGGCCGCGACGCCAGCGAAGCAGTCGCTGGTGATGTTGCGGATGCAGTTGCCGCTGGTCTGGATGCCGTGCATGTCGACGGCGGCCAGCGCCTCCATCACGTCGGCGCTCTTGGTCAGCGGAATCCAGTTGTATTGCAGGTTCTGGCGGGTGGTGAAGTGGCCGTAGCCGCGGTCGAATTCGCGCGCGATGCGACCCAGCGTACGCAGCTGCTTGCTGCTCAGCTCGCCATACGGCACAGCCACGCGCAGCATCGGCGCATGGCGTTGCACGTACCAGCCGTTCTGCAGGCGCAGCGGGCGAAAGTCGTCGTCGCTCAGGGTGCCGGCGAGGTTGCGTTCCAACTGATCGCGGAACTGCGCAGCCCGTTGCTTGACGAACAGTTTGTCGAAAGAGGTGTACTGGTACATCGTTCTGAAGGTCAGTGAGTGGCGAGGCGCAGCGCTTGCTGCAGGTGGTCGACGATTGTCCTCGGCAAGCAGAAGTGGATTGTGCGAAGCGTCTATATATATAGAAAGAACAGTTTAGTAAGTTGTTTATTCGATGCGTGGCTAAGAGGCGGGTCCGCGCGAGCCGCCTTCTAGAATTCCGGCCATGCCGAATCAACTCGATTTCTTATCTCGCCCCCTGCCTGGGCTGCGGTTGTGGGGCGCTGCCCTGGTGCTGGCCGCCCTGAGTGCCTGTCAAACCGCGCCCGTGGCGCTACCACCGGTCGTGACCCCGCCTGTCGTGATTCCCCTGCCGCCCGATGCGGCGGCGTCTGTACCTGTTGTGTTGCCGCCTCGGCCGCCCCGCATTGGCCTCGCGCTCGGCGGCGGCGCGGCGCGTGGCTTTGCCCACATCGGGGTGATTCAGGTGCTGGAAGAAAACGGCATCAAGGTCGACTACGTGACCGGGACCTCGGCAGGCAGCCTCGTGGCCGCGCTCTATGCCTCAGGCAAGAGCGGTGTTGCGCTGGCGGCGCTGGCCGACAACATGGACGAGTCGGCCTTCGCTGACTGGGCTTTTCCGGGGCGCGGCCTGATACGCGGCGAGGCGCTGGCGAAGTTCGTGCGCGAGAACACCGGCGGGCGCTCCATCGAGCAGATGCGGGTGCCGCTGGGCATCGTCGCCACCGATCTCGACAACGGGCAGCCCATCCTGTTCCAGATCGGAGACCCGGGCGTGGCGGTGCGCGCTTCCAGTGCGGTGCCCGCGGTATTCACGCCGGTTCGCATCGGCTCGCGGGAGTATGTGGACGGCGGGCTGGTGTCGCCCGTACCGGTGAGATTCGCGAAGCAGATGGGCGCCGAGCTGGTGATCGCGGTCGACATCTCGGCCATCCCCGACGGCAACGCCACCGGTGACCCGATGCGCATGCTGCTGCAGACCTTCGCCATCATGGGCCGCAGCATCAATACCTTCGAGTTGCGCGAGGCCGACATCGTGCTGCGACCCAAGCTGGCGGGCGTGTCGGGTGCGGATTTTTCGGCCCGCAAACGCTCGATCCAGGCGGGGCGCGAAGTGGCGACGGCGATGCTGGCCGAACTGAAGACGCGGATTGCAGCCAAGACGCACTGATGGGAGCGAGGGGTGTGAAGCTGCATGTTCTTGAAAAGTTAACATAAACTTGACCGAAATATAGGTTAACGATAAACTATATGTAATGACAAAGGCGTCTTTCGCTCTCACTCAGATGCCGCCCTCGACCGTGGCGGCGCTACAGCAGCTCGGGGCAGACTTGGCCGTGGCCCGGCTTCGCCGCAAGGAGTCGCTCAAGACCTGGGCAAAGCGGATCGGCGTGAGCGTCCCGACCCTTCTGCGGCTGGAAGCGGGCGAGCCCAGTGTGAGCCTGGGTGTTCTTGCGACCGCGCTCTGGCTGATCGGCCGCGACGCGGCGTTGGCAAGCTTGGCGACACCCAAGGATGACCGGGGCGCGCTGGAACTGGATGTGCGGGAAGCTGAAGCTCTGGGCAAGGAGCGCGTACGCGCCACGGCGCAGGCGAAGATGAAAAGAGCATCGAAGCGACAGAGCCAGCAAGATCTGGCCGCTGGGGATGATTCGCCGAGCAAGCAGGGCTCATGAGACACGACGAGTTGTACCTGTGGTTCCTGGCCAACCCGGCAGTGCCCCGTTATGTGGGCCAACTGCGGCTGGTCGACGCCGGCAAGGGTGTCTCGCTGCAGTACGGTGCCGCTTGGCTGGCCAGTGGCTTCCCGCTCAGCGAAGACCTGTTGCTCGTCGATATCGAGCAGCTGCCGCGCTGGAGGGGCATGGCTGTCGGTGCTGTTGACGATGCTCGACCCGACCGCTGGGGCGAGCGTGTCATCCAGTACGTCGACAGACCTGCGCGGCTGTCGATCATGGAGTACCTGTTCTACGCCGGCGATGACCGCTTCGGTGCGCTTGGCGTGTCCACCTCGGCCGACGCGTATGTTCCGCGCGCTCAAAGCCCGCTGCCGCGGCTGGAGCAGGCGCAGCCGCTCAGCGAGATCGTCCACAAGGTCAGCGCCAAGGAGCCGGTCAACGACATCGAACGCAAGATGCTGGCTGCAGGCGGCAGTTTCGGCGGGGCCAAGCCGAAGGCGCTCATCGACATCGCCGGCGAGCAGTGGGTAATCAAGTTCTTCAACAACGAACCCATCGACGTGCCGCTCATCGAGCACGCGTCGATGACGCTCGCCGCGTTGGCCGGCATCACGGTGGCAGAGACGCGGGTGGTCTCGCTCATCGGCGAGAACGCGTTGGCGGTGCGCCGCTACGACAGAGACGGTGCCATACGCACGCATTGCATCTCGGCGGGCACCGCGCTGCGCGCACAGACCATCGCCGGGCAGGAGCCGGAACTGGGCTACCCGAGCCTGGCCCAGCTGTTGCGCCGTGCCGGCGTGGCAGACGATGGCCTCAACCTGCTCGACATGCAGGAACTCTTCCGCCGCATGGTGTTCAACATCCTCATCGACAACACCGATGACCATGAAAAGAACCACGCGCTGAAGGTGGTCGCGCCGACACGCCAAGGCAAGTACCGGCTGGCGCCGGCGTACGACGTGCTGCCCACGAATTCAGGCCAGGGCTATCAGGAGTTCATCGTCGGGACGGCTCAGCGGGATTCCACGCTTTCCAACGCCATGTCGCAGTGCGAACTCTTCGGCTACACGACGGTGCAGGCCGTCGCCGAAGTCGTGCGCGTCATCAAGGTGGTCGACGGGTGGCGGGAGCATTTCGCTGCCTGTGGCGTCACGGATGCCGACCTCGCGAGCCTGGCCGAGCGCATCGATGGTGACCAGTTGCTCGTTCAGAGGCAGGCCTTCGATCCCGCAGAGCATGCGGCACAGCCCCGCCCGGCGCGGCGCCGGAGCCCCTTCGCCAGATAGCGCGGAGCACAAAACAAAACGGCCCCGGTGTTGCCACCGAGGCCGAAAGGTACCTTGAACAGGAGAATTCGCGGGTACCGAGGAGACAACCTTTCAGGGAGACCCGCAAGCAGGCTTGCGGAACTCTTCAGATGGAGAGCCTGACTGGAAGTTCAACCCGGCTGCAAAAAACTTCAGTTTCAGGCAGCGCGCTTGGTCTTGGTCGCAGCTTGCGTGGCCTTGACGGCGGTGCTGCTCATGGCTTGGAAGTTGGCTTCGGCGACGTCAGCGGCTTGCTTGGCGGCCTTGTGGACGCTTTCGTAAGCGTTGTTGGCGGCAGCGACAGCTGACTTCACCAGGGCGACGGCGTTCTCGGTGCCGGCGGGAGCGTTCTTGACCGAGGTGTCGACCAGGGCCATGAACTTCTTCTGTGCTTCGGAAGCGGTGGCTTCGGCGACCTTGCCGATGTCGGCATTGGTGCTGGCGGCGATGTCGTACACATAGCGGCCATAAGCAGCAGCCTTTTCGGCGGCCGGTTGCAGCAGGCCGGCTTGCAGGGCCAGCAGTTCTTGTGCGTCCTTGACGGACAGGGCGGCCTTGGCGTTCTCGGCCACTTCACCCAGCGCGGTCTTGGCGACTTGCAGGTTCAACTCGACCAGTTTTTCGACGCCTTCGAAGGCTTTGCCGGTCAGGCCGAAGAGGGTTTCGATGTTGGCCTTGTGAGTAGCCATGACTTGTTCAGCGGTCAGCATGATGAGTAATCTCCAATGGTTGATTCGGGGATGACACAGCATTTGTTGCGCTGCACCATGAAGAGAAGTATACGAACCCATTGCAACTTTTCAAGCTGTATTTGCTGCATTGCAGCAATTTAGAACGGCTCTTCTAAATCCTTGTTGATGCAGGCCTTTTACGCCACCCACTTCGTTCTGCAGCTGCCGGAGGGGCATCGTTTTCCGATGCAGAAATACAGTCTGCTGCGCGAACGGGTGGCGAACGAACTCCCCGGCATCCGGCTTGAGCAGGCCCTGCCTGCGAGCGAAGGCGAACTGGCCCTGGCTCACACGCCGCACTACATCGCCGCGGTGCTGCAAGGCCATTTGAGTGACGCCCAGCAGCGCGAGATCGGCTTCCCGTGGTCGGACCGCATGGCAGAGCGCGCCTGCCGATCGGTGGGCGCGACGATCCAGGCCGCGCGGGCGGCGCTGAAGCACGGCGTGGCGTCCAACTTGGCCGGCGGTACCCACCACGCCAGCGCCGACAAGGGCGGCGGCTATTGCGTGTTCAACGACGTGGCGGTGGCCGCACGGCTGATGCAGGCCGAGTCGCACCGGCTGCATCGGCGGCTGCTGCGCGTGGCGGTGATCGATCTCGACGTGCACCAGGGCAACGGCACTGCGGCCATCTTTCGCGACGACCCGACGGTGTTCACCTTGTCCTTGCACGGCGAGAAGAACTTTCCCTTCCGCAAGGAGGCAAGCGATCTCGACGTGAACCTGCCCGACGGCTGCGGCGATGCCCAATACCTTGCGGCACTCGACACCGCACTGGATGAGCTGTGGGCGCGCCACTGCGATGGTCCACCGGGCTTGATCTTCTTTCTTGCAGGCGCCGACCCGCACGAGAACGATCGCCTGGGCCGCTTGAAGCTGAGCACCGAAGGCCTGGCCGAACGCGACCGCCGCGTGCTGGCCGCTGCGCGCGAGCGGCGCATTCCCGTGGCGATGTCGATGGCAGGCGGCTACGGCCGCGACATCGACGCCACGGTGCAGGTCCAGATCAACACCTTGAGCGCAGCGCTGGACAGCTGGCAGCGGTGGAACAATCAATCGCCATGAGCACCCCACGCCCTCAGCCCGATGGCCGCGAGGCCTACCGCCACTTCACGCCGCTGTCCACCCGCTGGATGGACAACGATGCGTACGGCCACCTGAACAACGTCGTCTACTACAGCCTCTTCGACACCGCAGTGAACCGCTACCTCATCGAGGCCGGCGCACTCGACATCCACCGCGGCGAAGTGATCGGCCTGGTGGTCGAGACGCATTGCAACTACTTCGGGTCGATCGAATTCCCGCAGAGCGTGGAGGCAGGCCTTCGCGTCGCGCACCTGGGCTCGTCGAGCGTGCGCTACGAGATCGGCATCTTCGCGGCCGGCGAGCCACTCGTGGCAGCGCGGGGTCATTTCGTCCATGTGTATGTGGACCGCGCGACACGCCGGCCGGCCGGCTTGCCGGCACCGCTGCTCAAGGCGCTGAAGGCGTTGGCCGTTTGAATCGGCAACGGCATGCGAGAGTACGCTCGTGAGCGAGCGCGAGCCCGTCTCCGAGTTCACAACTTTTCTGGACTGACATGAAACCTTCCGTGCTGGTGGCAAGAGCGGTGCAACCCGAGGTCGTCGCGCGTTTGCGCGAGCACTTCGAGGTCGACGACAACCCGGATGACCAGGTGTTCAGCAAGGACGAACTCATCGCTCGGCTGAAAGGCAAGCAGGGCATCTTCGCCACCGGCAGCGAGCGCATCGATGAGGCCGTGCTCGCAGCCAACCCGCAGCTGCGGGCGGTGTGCAACATGGCGGTCGGCTACAACAACATCGACGTGGCGGCCTGCACTGCGCGCGGCGTGGTCTGCACCAACACGCCCGACGTGCTCACCGAGACAACGGCCGACTTCGGTTTCGCGCTGATGATGGCCACGGCGCGCCGCATCAGCGAGTCCGAGCACTACCTGCGTCGGGGCGAGTGGAAGAAGTGGTCGGTCGACATGTTCACCGGCGGCGACGTGCATGGCGCCACGCTGGGCATCCTCGGCATGGGCCGCATCGGGCAGGCCATTGCACGCCGGGGCGCGCTGGGCTTCGGCATGCGGGTGATCTATCACAACCGTTCGCGGCTCGATGCCGCCACTGAGCAAGAGTGCCGCGCGTCCTATGTCAGCAAGCAGGATCTGCTCGCGCAGGCGGACCACCTGATGCTCGTCGTGCCGTATTCGCCGGCCTCGCACCACACGATCGGTGCAGCCGAGCTGGCGCAGATGAAGCCGACGGCCACGCTCACCAACATCGCGCGTGGCGGCATCGTGGACGATGCCGCGCTGGCCCGTGCGTTGGCCGAGCGGCGCATTGCGGCCGCGGGGCTTGATGTCTTCGAAGGCGAGCCCAGCGTGCACCCCGATCTGCTGACCGTTCCCAACGTCGTGCTGACGCCGCACATCGCGAGCGCATCGGTGGCAACGCGCCTCGCGATGGCCAATCTCGCGGCCGACAACCTGATCGCCGCACTCGGCCTGGGCCCCAGTGCGGGCCGGCCGCCTACGCCGATCAACCCGGAGGTCTTGAAGCCGGCTCCTTGAGTCATCGTCAGGCTGAGACAATCATCGGATGGAGACACTGTGGTGGTTCGTGGCGGCGCTGGCCGTCGTCAATCTGTTGTTGCTGGTCTGGCTGCTGCTGCGTCGACCACCGGTCGATGACTCGCTGAAGACCGAAGTCAGAAGTGGGGCAGAGCGGCTGGAGCGCGAGTTGCGCGATGAACTGGGCCGCAGCGCCCAGGGCACGCGGCAGGAACTGGGCAGCACGCTGGCCAACTTCCAGCAAACGCTGACCGGCGCGCAGGCCAACGTCGCCCGGTTGCAAAACGAGCAGATCGACAGCTTTCGCACGCAGCTCGCGGCCATGCAGCAGGCGGTGAGCGATGCGCTGCAATCGGCGGCCAGTTCGCAGATCGCGCAAGCGGTAGCCTCGCGCGAAGCGCAGGACATGAGCCTCAAGCGCTTCTCGGACACCTTGAGCGAGCAGCTTCGTGCGCTGTCGGAGGCCAATGAACGGCGGCTCGGCGAAGTGAGAACCGTCGTTGAGCAGCGTCTCACGACGCTGCAGCAAGGCAACGAGCAGAAGCTGGAGCAGATGCGCGCCACCGTCGACGAGAAGCTGCACGCCACGCTGGAGCAGCGGCTGGGCGAGAGCTTCAAGCTCGTGGCCGACCGGCTCGACAAGGTCCACGCCGGCCTGGGCGAGATGCAGATGTTGGCCAAGGACGTGGGCTCGCTCAACCGCGTGCTCAACAACGTGAAGACGCGCGGCACCTTCGGCGAAGTGCAGCTCGCCGGCCTGCTGGAGCAGGTGTTCACGCCCGACCAGTACGCGAAGAACGTAGAGACCGTGCCGGCCAGCGGGGCGCGTGTGGAGTTCGCCATTCGCCTGCCGGGCCAGCGCACCGATGGTGTGCCGCTCTGGCTGCCGATCGACGCCAAGTTTCCACGCGAAGACTATGACCGTTTGCTCGACGCGCAAGACCGCGCCGACGCACCGGCGGCCGAACTGGCCGGCAAGGCCATCGAGCAGCGCCTGCGGCTGGAGGCCCGCGCGATTCGCGACAAGTACGTGGCGCCGCCGCACACAACCGACTTCGGCATCCTCTTCGTGCCGACTGAAGGGCTGTATGCAGAGGCCTTGCGGCGCGCAGGCCTGGTCGAATCTCTGCAGCGCGAGTACCGCGTGATGCTGTGCGGCCCGACCACCTTGCTCGCCACGCTGACCAGCTTGCAGATGGGCTTTCGAACGCTGGCGCTGGAGAAGCGCTCGGTGGAGGTGTGGGAGGTGCTCGGCGCCGTCAAGACCGAGTTCGGCAAGTTCGGCGACGTGCTGGCCAAGACGAAGAAGAAGCTCGATGAAGCCAGCAACGGCATCCTGCAGGCCGAGGTGCGTGCACGTGCCATGTCGCGCGAGCTGCGTTCCGTTGAGGCCTTGCCCGACGCGCGCGCCAAGATGATTCTTCCGCTGCCTGTAGAGGGGACCACAGGCGACCTTCTGGAGCCAGACGCCTGAGATGACCAAGTTGTCGCGCCCCTTGGTGGCGCTGATCATGGGCCAGATCTGCCTGCATTCGTGCATGGCTGGCGTGCGTGTGGCAGCCCCGCTGATGGCGTTGCGCGAGGGGCACTCGGCGTGGGCGGTCGGGGTGTTGCTGGGGCTGTTTGCGGGCGCGCCGGTGTTGCTGTCGCTGCAGGCTGGGAGGCTGGCGGATCGCTACGGCTACCACCGCCCGGTGCACCTGGCCGTCGGCTTGACGGTGGTGGGCGCCGTCTTGGCCATTGCCTCCACCTGGCTTGCGGCCTGGCAGTTTCCGTTGCTGTGCATTGCGGCCTCGCTGTGCGGCGTGGGCACGAATTTCGGCCTGATTGCCATTCAGCGCAGCGCCGGGCGCCTGGCCGAAGGCGACCGCGTCGCGCTCACGCGCATCTTCAGCTGGCTGGGTCTCGCGCCTGCGCTGTCGAACGTGGTCGGGCCGGTGCTTGCCGGAACCTTGATCGACCTCACCGGGTTTCGTGGTGCCTTCGTCGCGCTGGCCTTGCTGCCGCTCGCCACGCTGTGGTGGGCACCCCAGGTGCCGGTGGAAGTGCCGTCGGCCCGTGCCAACACGCGTGGCAAGCGAGCGGCCTGGGAGTTGTTTGCGTTGCCGGGCATGCAGCGCTTGTTGCTGGTGAACTTCCTGATGTCTTCGAGCTGGGACCTGCATTCATTCGTCGTGCCGGTGCTGGGCCACGAGCGCGGCTTCAGTGCTTCGGCGATCGGGCTGATCCTGGGTGTGTTTGCTGCCGCGGTGGCGGGTGTGCGCCTGATCATTCCGTTCTTGTCGCACCGCTTGCGCGAGCACCAGGTGCTGGTCGGCGCGATGCTGCTCACGACGCTGGTGTTCAGCGTCTACCCGTGGGTGCATGCGCCGTGGCTGATGGCGATGTGCGCCGCCACGCTGGGCCTCGCGCTCGGGGCCGTCAACCCGATGATCATGACCACCTTGCACCACCTCACGCCGACCGATCGGCATGGCGAGGCGATTGCGCTGCGCTCGATGACCATCAACTCCAGCAGCGCGTTGATGCCGCTGCTGTTCGGCGCGGCCGGCGCAGCCATCGGTGCGTCAACGCTGTTCTGGGTGATGGGTGCTGCCGTGGGTGCAGGCAGCTGGCAGGCGCGGCAGGTTGGCCGCGTGGCCGAATCAGAAGCGAATGCCTGAAGGCGGAGGTGCCGGTTCGGCCGCCACCGGCGCAGGTGCTGGAGCCGCTCTTTGCGGTGCCGTTGGCGCTGGCGTGGATTGGCGGGCTTCGGTCAAGGGCTCGGCCTTGCCTTGGGGGAAGTTGGCGGGCAGGCGCGACTCCTTGGGGTAGCCGGCTGCGTCGAGGTAAGACATCCAGTCTTCGCGCTGCCAGCCGCGTACCACCTGGGCACCGACAGTCAGGGCCGGCAGGCTGGTCGCGCCGGTCAGGCGCTGCAGCGCGCTGCTGTCGTCGGCCGTGGTGACGAGCTTCTCGGAGAACGGAATGCCGCGCTGGCGCAGCAACTGCCTCCCCGCATCGCACGGCGAGCAGTCGGACGCCACATAGAGCGTGACCGGGTAGCGCTGTGCGGCTTGGCGCAACTCGAAGGGTAGGGCCACGTCATTGGCGACTCCCCCGCGCGCGCCGACGGACTGCACCTTGTTGTCAGTGCTCACCGAAGGCTGGTCGGTGTAGGTGACCTTGCCGTCCGGCCCGACGACCTTGTACAGCGCTTGAGCGGGCACTGCGGTGAACGTGGCTGCCGAGGCCACCGAAATGGCCAGGCTGAGGAGGGTGCGGGAAGGGCGGGTCATGTCGGTACTCCAGTGACATCGATGCTGACAGCACCGCAAATTTTATGCATCAGGCCATGCCCTGGTGCCGCAAAAGTGCATCAATTCGTGGCTCGCGGCCGCGGAAGGCCTTGAAGCTTTCCATCGCCGGACGGCTGCCGCCCGATTCGAGAATGGCTTCGCGGTAGCGGCGGCCCGTCTCCGGGTTGAGCGTGCCGGTTTCTTCGAATGCGCTCCAGGCGTCGGCGCTCAGCACCTCGGCCCACTTGTAGCTGTAGTAGCCCGCAGCGTAGCCGCCGGCAAAGATGTGCGAGAACGAATGCTGGAAGCGGTTGAACGCCGGCGGCGCGAACACGGCGACCTCGCGGCGCACTTCGTCGACGACCTGCTGGATGCGGCCTTCGCTGCCCGGCTCGCCATGCAGCCGCATGTCGAACAGCGAGAACTCCACCTGCCGCAGCGTCTGCAGCCCGCTCTGGAAATTCTTGGCGGCGAGCATCTTGTCGTAGAGCGCGCGGGGCAGGGCTTCGCCGGTGTCGACGTGGGCGGTCAGGTGCTTGAGCACGTCCCACTCCCAGCAGAAGTTCTCCATGAACTGGCTCGGCAGTTCGACGGCGTCCCACTCCACGCCGGAGATGCCGGCCACGCCGACGTCGTTCACCTGCGTCAGCATGTGCTGCAGGCCATGGCCGAATTCATGGAAGAGGGTGGTGACTTCGTCGTGCGTCAGCAGCGCCGGCTTGCCATCGGCCGGCGGCGTGAAGTTGCAGACGAGGTGCGCCACCGGCGTCTGCGTGCTGCCTTCGGGGCGGGCCCAGCGGCCGCGCACGTCGTCCATCCAGGCGCCGGGGCGCTTGCCGGTGCGGGCGTAGGGGTCGAGGTAGAACTGGCCAACCAACTGCCCCTGCCGTTCGATGCGGAAGAAGCGGACGGTCGGGTGCCACACTTCGGCCGTGTCGGGCGAGATGCTCACCTCGAACAGCGTCTCGATGATGCGAAACAGGCCGCTCAGCACCTTGGTTTCGGTGAAATAGGGCTTCACCTCCTGGTCGCTGAAGGCGTAGCGCGCTTCCTTGAGCTTTTCGCCGGCGAAAGCCAGGTCCCAGGACTGCAGGTCGTTCAGGCCCAACTCGCTGCTCGCGAACTCGCGCAACTCGGCCAGGTCTTTCTCGGCGTACGGGTGGGCGCGGCGCGCGAGGTCTCGCAGAAAGTCCAGCACCTGCTGCGGCGAATCGGCCATCTTGGGCACCATCGACACCTCGGCAAAGCTGCGATAGCCGAGTAGTTGCGCCTCTTCCTGGCGCAGCGCGAGGATCTCGCTCATCGCCGCGCTGTTGTCGTGCCCGGGCTGGCCGAGTTCGCTGGCGCGCGTGGCATAGGCGGTGTACAGCCGCTCGCGCAGGGCACGGTTCTCGCCGTACTGCATCACCGGGAAGTAGCTCGGGAAATGCAGCGTCAGCTTGTAGTCGGGCTTGCCGTCGACTTCGGCTGCAGCGCGGGCAGCTTCCTTGGCATCGGCCGGCACACCGGCGAGGTCTTGCTCGCTGACGTAGAGCGCGAAGCTGTCGGTCGCATCCATCACGTGTTCGGAGTACGACTGCGACAAGGCTGCCTGCCGCTCCTGGATCTGCGCGTAGCGTTCGCGCGCAGCGCCTTGCAGCTCGGCACCCGACAGCACGAAGTCGCGCATCGCGTTCGACAAGGCCTGGCGCCGCGCGGCATTCAGCTTGGCCGCGGCCGGGCTGTTGGCGATGGCTTTGTACTTGGCGTAGAGGCGCTCGTCGGCACCCAGGCGGGTGTGGAATTCGGTGACCCGCGGCAGGCTCTCGTTGTAGGCCGCGCGCAGCTCGGGGTTGTCGGCCACGTGGTTCAAGTGGGCCACGGCGCCCCATGCGCTGCCCAGTCGTTCGGTGGCCACGTCGAGCACGGCCGACATCGCGTCGTAGTCGGCCGGCACCTCATCGCTCGTCGCTTTCTCCAGCGCCTTGTCGGCCTCGGCCAGCAACTGCGTGACCGCAGGGGCGACATGCTCGGGGCGGATCGCCGCGAAGTGCGGCAGGCCGGAATGATCGAGAAGAGGATTGCTCATGGCGTTTCGACTCAGTGGGTTGCTTTGCGTTCCGCGGCTTCGATGGTATTCACGAGGAGCATGGCTCTTGTCATCGGCCCAACCCCGCCGGGGACCGGTGTGATCCAGCCGGCGACTTGCGCCACGCTATCGAAATCGACATCACCGCACAACTTGCCATCGTCTTTGCGGTTCATGCCGACGTCGATGACGATCGCGCCCGGCTTCACCATGCCGGCTGTCAGCGTGTTACGCCGCCCAACCGCGGCCACCACCACGTCGGCCTGACGCGTGTGATGACCGAGGTCTGTCGTCGCACTGTGGCAGATGGTGACGGTGGCGTTGGCTTGCAAGAGCAGCTGCGCCATCGGCTTGCCGACGGTGTTGCTGCGGCCGATCACCACCGCGTGCTTGCCGCGCAGGTCGATGCCGGTGGTCTCGATCAGTTTCATGCAACCGTAGGGTGTGCAGGGGCGAAAGCCCGGCAGGCCGCTGGCCAGCTCGCCGGCGCTGAGCACCGAGAAGCCGTCGACGTCTTTGGTGGTGGCGATGGCGGCGATCACCTTCTGCGGGTCGATGTGCTTGGGCAGCGGCATCTGCACCAGGATGCCTTGGATGCTGGCATCGCGGTTGAGCGCATCGATGCGCTTGAGCAGATCGGCCTCGCTCATCGTCGCGGGGTAGCGGTCGAGCACCGAGCGAACGCCGCTGCTTTCGCAGTCCTTCACCTTATGGCTCACGTAGACCTGGCTGGCCGGGTCCTCGCCTACGAGGATCACGGCCAAGCCGGGTTGATGGCCCTTGGCAGTGAGGGCGGCGGCGCGCTCGGCCACTTCAGCGCGGATCTTCTTGGCCAGCGCATTGCCATCAATGAGTTGTGCGGTCATGGACGAAAGATGAAGTTGAGATTCAAAGCAAAAAGGGCCGCTGCGAGCGGCCCTTTTCGGGGAGATAGAGGCTTATGTCTTGGACTGGGCACCGAGTGCAATTTTCAGCAAGTCGGCCACCGTGTTGGCGTTCAGCTTTTCCATGATGTTGGCGCGGTGCGCCTCCACCGTCTTGATGCTGATGCCCAGGTCATCGGCGATCTGCTTGTTGAGCCGGCCGGCGACGATGCGCTCGAGCACCTGCGATTCGCGCGTCGTGAGGCGCGACAGCAGCGCATCGCGGCTGGCGGCTTCCTGGTGGTGCGAGAAGGCGCTGCGGGCCTGGTCGAGCATGCGCTCCACGAGACCGAGCAGCTCTTCTTCCTTGAAGGGCTTTTCGATGAAGTCCATCGCGCCCTTCTTCATCGTGGTGACCGCCATCGGCACGTCGCCGTGGCCGGTGATGAAGACGACCGGCAGCGGCGACTTGCGCTCCAGCAGGCGGTCTTGCAGCTCCAGGCCGCTCATGCCGTCCATGCGGATGTCGGCGATGAGGCAGGCCACTTCGCGCGGGTCGAAGCGCGAGAGGAACGACTCGGACGAGTCGAAGCACTTCACGCGGTAGTCTTTGCCTTCCAGCAGCCATTGCAGCGAATCGCGAACCGCTTCGTCGTCGTCGACAACATAGACGGTGCCTTTTTTCGGAATCAAGCTCATGGGTGCTGTCTCATGTGGTGGCCGCCTCGAAGCCTGGTGATTTGGCAGTCTCGACCGGCAGCGTAAAGGTAAAACGGCAGCCGACAGCGAGGTCGCCATTGTATAAGTTCTGGGCACCGATCCGGCCACGGTGGCTCTCGATGATCGAGCGGCAAAGGCTGAGGCCGATGCCCAGGCCTTCGACCTTGGTCGAGAAGAAGGCTTCGTAGAGCCGGGCGATCACTTCGTCTTTCAAGCCCGGGCCGGTGTCGGTGACGCTGAACTCGATCACGCCGCCTTCTTCGGGCGTGTGCTTGGGCACCACACGCAGCTCGATGTTGCGGCGGGCCCGCGGCATCTGCGCCATGTCGATCGCCTCGGCCGAGTTCTTCAGCAGGTTGAGCACCACTTGCTCGATCAGGATCGGGTCGACCATCAGCGTCGGCAGGCGCTGCGCCACATAGACGTGGATGGAGACGTTGCGCCGCCGCAGCTCGATGCCGGCCAGGTCGACCGCGTCGTCGACGATGGCCTGGGCCTGCGCGGCCTGGCGCTGCGGCTCGCTGCGCTTCACGAAGGCGCGGATGCGGCGAATGATCTGGCCGGCGCGCTCGGCCTGGCGTGCGGTCTTTTCCAGCGCGGCGATCAGGTCGGTCTTCTCGATGGCGTCGCCCTTCACGCGCGAGACCATGCCGTTGCAGTAGTTGGTGATGGCGGTCAGCGGCTGGTTCAGCTCGTGCGCGACCGATGAGGCCATCTCGCCCATGGTCACCAGGCGGCTCGTGACCTGGGCTTTCTCGGCCTGCTGCGCGGCCTGCGTCTCGGCCTGGCGGCGGCCGGTCACGTCGGTGGCGATCAGCATCTGCGCCAGGCGCCCGTCGGTCCACTGCAGGTAGCGGGCGCGGACGTCGAACCACTTCTGCAACTGGTCGACGAAGACCTCGCGCGGGTCGGAGCCGACTTCGGTGAGTTCTTGCGTTGGCAGGCCGCCGAAGCTGTCGACCGAGTCGCCGATGTCGGCAATCATCGGCAAACCCGGCTCGCCGCCTGCCAGCAGCCCGTGGCCGCGCGAGTCGGCACCGAACCACACGCGGTAGGAGCGGTTGGCGAACAAGAGTTCGCCCTGCTGCACCGAGAGCACCGACACCGCGGCGTCCAGCCCCTCCAGCACGGTGGTGAAGCGCTCGTGCGAGGCCGAGAGCTGGTCGCGCACGCGCTTGGCCTCGGTGATGTTGGTCATCGAGGTCATCCAGCCGGTCTGCATGCCTTTCGGGTCGATCAGCGGCGAGACGTACATGCGCGCGTCGAACAGCGTGCCGTCCTTGCGCATGGCCTTCACCTCGATGCCGCCGGCCGGGCTGCGGCCTTGCAGCTCCTGCTGCAGCAGGCGGTTGTTCTCGTCGTAGCGGTCGGGCGGCCAGTGCGGAAAGGGCGGCATGCGGCCGATCAGCTCGGACTCGTTGAACCCCGTCATCGCGCAGAAGGCCGGGTTCACGTAGGTGATGCGGCCCTCGATGTCCATCGCCCGCATGCCGGTGAGCATGGAGTTTTCCATTGCGCGGCGGAAGTTGGTTTCCGACATCAGCGCGCTCTGCATCTGCATGCGCCGGCGCATGTGGCGCCAGGTGCCGAGCAGCATCCACACCGTCAGCACGCTCAGGGCCAGCACCATCCAGAACAGCGTGTTGCTGATCAGGCCGATGGAGGTGCGGTAGCCCTGGCCGCGCAGCACCAACCCATTGCCGGCCGGTGCCAGCGGCACGTCGTAGACGATGGATGCGGGCTTGGATGTCTGGCCCGGCGTGAAGCCCAGCGTGCTCGCCACCACCTTGCCCTGCGAGTCGACCAGCGTCATCGTGTGGCGCCGGGATACCTCGCTGGGGATGAAATAGCGCACCAGCGCGTCGACCGAATACTCGGCGATCAAGGTGCCGGAGAACGCGCTGCGATCGAGCAGCGGTACGTGCACCTGGAAGACGGCATTGCCGTACGAGCCCGCGAACACACGCGAGTACACCGGCAGCCGCAGCTCGCGGGCGGCCTTGAACGCGTCGTCGGTTTCGGGGTTGCGCGCGTCGGGCAGCGAGCGGCCGATCTCGGCGATGGGCACGCCCAGCTCGGTGTGCTCGGTCAGCGTCGAGTAGCTGGCGCGGCGCACACGCGAGCCGTTGACCCAGATGAGGTTGGTGATCTCGGGCCGCTCGCGCGTGAAGCTCGCGGCCTGGCCCAGGAATTCGTCCTGGTCGATGGTGCGGGTGACGATCTCGCGCGCGATGCGCACCAGCTGTTCCTGGTTCTCGATCAGGCGCAGGCGGATCTGCTGCTGGGCGATCTCGGTGTCGCGCTTGACGGACTCTTGCTCACGTTCGAATTCCTCATTGCGCAGGTACCAGAAGGCGGAAATGATGGCCGCCAGAAACAGCAGCACCGAAACCAGCGGCCCGAGCGTGGCGTAGCGGTCCTGGCGGGCGGGCGACTGGCGCCGCCACCAGCTCCCGAGCAGCCGGCGAACCCAAGCGGTGGCAGGACGGTGGGGCGAAACGGGTGCTGCTGGGGGCAATGACATGGAGCGAATTATCGAACGGGTGATCGATCAGACGTGACGGCGACTTCCCGCGGCGTGAGTTGGAGCTCGAACCGGAGCTTGCTAATGCCGCATTATGAAAATGGTTCGCGCTATTTGAAAAATTGAAAAGCTTGTGGGAAACTCCGTCGCCAGTTCCAACAGCAACAAAACAGGAGACAAGCATGTCAGCAATGCCTGAAGCTTTTCTGGGTGCGTCGGCCAACGACGCCGACTCGCAAGAAACCCGTGAGTGGCTCGACGCGCTCTCAGCCGTCATCGAAGCCGAGGGTGGCGACCGCGCCCACTTTCTGCTTGAAGAGCTGATCAATCACGCACGACAGGCCGGCATCGACCTGCCGTTCTCGGCCACCACGGCCTACGTCAACACCATTCCTGCCGATCAGGAAGAACGCAGCCCGGGCAACATCGAGATCGAAGAGCGCCTGCGCACCTTCATGCGCTGGAATGCGATGGCGATGGTCGTCAAGGCGAACCGCCTTCACCCGGCCGATGGCGGCGATCTCGGCGGCCACATCTCGAGCTTTGCCTCGCTGGCGACGATGTTCGGCACCGGCTTCAACCACTTCTGGCACGCCGAAAGCGAAGGCCACGGCGGTGACCTGCTCTACATCCAGGGCCACTCGTCACCCGGCGTCTATGCGCGGGCGTACATGGAAGGCCGGCTGACCGAGGAGCAGCTGAACAACTTCCGCCAGGAAGTCGACGGCAAGGGCATCTCGAGCTACCCGCACCCGAAGCTGATGCCCGAGTTCTGGCAGTTCCCGACCGTCTCGATGGGCCTGGGCCCGTTGATGGCGATCTATCAGGCGCGGTTCCTGAAGTACCTGCATGCCCGCGGCATCGCCAACACCGAGAACCGCAAGGTGTGGGTGTTCTGCGGCGACGGCGAGATGGACGAGCCGGAGTCGCTGGGCGCCATCGGCCTCGCCGCACGCGAGAAGCTCGACAACCTGATCTTCGTTGTCAACTGCAACCTGCAGCGCCTGGACGGCCCGGTGCGCGGCAACGGCAAGATCATCCAGGAGCTCGAAGGCGAATTCCGCGGAGCGGGCTGGAACGTGATCAAGCTGCTGTGGGGCAGCTACTGGGATCCGCTGCTGGCGCGCGACAAGGAAGAGATCCTGCGCAAGGTCATGATGGACACGGTCGACGGCGACTACCAGGCCTTCAAAGCCAACGACGGTGCCTTCGTCCGCAAGAACTTCTTCGGCAAGCACCCGAAGCTGCTCGAGATGGTCGCGAAGATGAGCGACGACGACATCTGGCGCCTGCAGCGCGGCGGCCACGATCCGCAGAAGGTCTACGCCGCCTTCCACAAGGCGAGCAACCACAAGGGCCAGCCGACGGTACTTCTCATCAAGACCGTCAAGGGCTTTGGCATGGGTAAGAGCGGCGAGGGCAAGAACACCGCGCACCAGACCAAGAAGCTTGTCGACGAAGACGTGAAGATCTTCCGCGACCGCTTCAACATCCCGCTGACCGACGAGCAGCTCGCCGACGTACCTTTCCTCAAGCCGGCCGACGACACGCCGGAGATGAAGTACCTGCACGAGCGCCGCAAGGCCCTCGGTGGCTACCTGCCGCATCGACGGACCAAGGCCGACGAAAGCCTCACCGTGCCGCCGCTCGAAACCTTCAAGGCCGTGCTCGAGCCCACCGCCGAAGGCCGCGAGATCTCGACCACGCAAGCCTATGTGCGCTTCCTGACGCAGCTGCTGCGCGACAAGGAAGTCGGCCCGCGCGCCGTGCCCATCCTGGTCGACGAAGCTCGTACCTTCGGCATGGAAGGCCTGTTCCGCCAGATCGGCATCTACAACCCTGCAGGTCAGAACTACACGCCGGTCGACAAGGACCAGGTGATGTACTACCGCGAGGCCACCGACGGCCAGATCCTGCAGGAAGGCATCAACGAAGCCGGCGGCATGAGCAGCTGGATCGCTGCGGCCACCTCGTACAGCACGAACAACCGCATCATGGTGCCGTTCTACGTGTACTACTCGATGTTCGGTTTCCAGCGCATCGGCGATCTGGCGTGGGCTGCAGGTGACATGCAGGCGCGTGGCTTCCTGCTGGGCGGTACCTCGGGACGCACCACGCTGAACGGCGAAGGCCTGCAGCACGAAGACGGCCACAGCCACATCCTGGCCGGCACCATCCCGAACTGCATCAGCTACGACCCGACCTTCGCGCACGAAGTCGGCGTGATCCTGCACCACGGCCTGAAGCGCATGGTCGAGAAGCAGGACAACGTCTACTACTATCTGACCCTGCTGAACGAGAACTACCCGATGCCCGGCCTCAAGCCCGGCACCGAAGAACAGATCATCAAGGGCATGTACCTGCTCGAAGAAGGCGCGAAGAAGACACCGCGCGTCAACCTGCTGGGCTCGGGCACGATTCTTCGCGAATCGATCGCCGCGAAGGAGCTGCTGGCCAAGGAGTGGGGCGTGTCGGCCAACGTGTGGAGCTGCCCGAGCTTCAACGAGCTGGCCCGCGACGGCCAGGACGTGGAGCGCTGGAACCTGCTGCACCCGACCGACACCCCGCGCGTGCCCTTCGTCTCGCAGCAGCTCGACAAGTACGCCGGCCCGGTGATCGCGTCGACCGACTACATGAAGAACTACGCCGAGCAGATCCGCGCCTTCTTGCCGAAGGGCCGCACGTTCAAGGTGCTCGGCACCGACGGCTTCGGCCGCAGCGATTTCCGCAGCAAGCTGCGCGAGCACTTCGAAGTCAACCGTCACTACATCGTGGTTGCTGCCTTGAAGTGCCTGGCCGATGAAGGTACCGTGCCAGCCACCAAGGTGGCCGAGGCGATCCAGAAGTACGGGATCGACACCGAAAGGGTGAACCCTCTCCACGCCTGATCGATACCAGAGTGAAATAAGCCCGACTGACAAACGCCCGAGAAGAAAGAGACAAACAACATGGCCCTGGTGGAAGTGAAGGTCCCGGACATCGGTGACTTCAAGGACGTCGAGATCATCGAACTGCTGGTGAAACCCGGCGACACGGTGAAGGTCGAGCAGTCGCTCGTGACGGTGGAGAGCGACAAGGCCTCGATGGAAATCCCGTCGACGAAGGCTGGTGTTGTCAAGGAGCTGAAGGTCAAGCTCGGCGACAAGATTAGCGAAGGCTCGTTGCTGCTGATGATCGAAGCAGCGGGTGATGCACCGGCCGCAGCGCCTGCCGCTGCAGCGCCGGCACCTGCTGCCGCCGCAGCGGCTCCGGTGGCTGCGCCTGTTGCGGCTCCCGTGGCCGATGCTGCGCCTGCCACGGCTTCGGCACCTGCCGAGCGCAACGTGCCCACGGCTGCCTTGCCTGCCCACGAACCCACGGCACCGCAGGGTCACTTGCCGCATGCCTCGCCGACCATCCGCAAGCTGGCACGCGAACTCGGCGTGCCGCTCGACGAGGTGAAAGGCAGTGGGCCCAAAGGCCGCATCACGCATGACGACGTGCACGGCTTCGTCAAGAGCGTGATGGCTGGCGACGCGCGCACCAAGGCCCAGGCGGGCAAGGGTGCAGGCGCACCGGCTGCGGCGGGTGGCGGCAACTTCCCCGGCCTGCCGGCGTGGCCGGTGGTCGACTTCGCCAAGTTCGGCCCGGTCGAGCGCAAGGACCTGTCGCGCATCAAGAAGATCAGCGGCGCGGCCCTGCACCGCAACTGGGTGATGATTCCGCACGTCACCAACCACGACAACGCCGACATCACCGAGCTCGAAGCCCTGCGCGTTCAGCTCAACAAGGAAAACGAGAAGGCCGGCATCAAGGTCACGATGCTTGCGTTCGTGATCAAGGCGGTCGTCGCGGCGCTGAAGAAGTTCCCCGAGTTCAACGCCTCGCTCGACGGCGATCAGCTCGTGCTGAAGCAATACTTCCACATCGGCTTTGCCGCCGACACGCCGAATGGCCTGGTGGTGCCGGTGCTGAAAGATGCCGACAAGAAGGGCATCCTGCAGATCACCAAGGAAATGGGAGAGCTTGCTGCCAAGGCACGCGACGGCAAGCTTGGCCCGGCCGACATGAGCGGTGGCTGCTTCTCCATCAGCTCGCTGGGCGGTATCGGTGGGCGCTACTTCTCGCCCATCATCAATGCGCCTGAGGTCGCGATCCTGGGCCTGAGCCGCTCTGTGATGGAGCCGGTGTGGGACGGCAAGGCCTTCCAGCCGACATTGATGCTGCCGATGAGCCTGAGCTACGACCACCGTGTCATCGACGGTGCAGCGGCTGCGCGCTTCAACGCGTACCTCGGCCAAGTGCTCGCCGATTTCCGAAGGGTGCTGCTTTGACGACTGTCGTCGTGGTTCGCAAGGCGGGCCAGGTCGCAATCGCTGGTGACAGCCTCGTGACCTTCGGCGACACCCGCCTGCCGCACGGCTACGAAGACAACGACAAGCTGTTCAAGGTGGGCAGCTCGTGGATCGGCATGGCCGGTACCACCGCGCATTTCCCGGTGCTGCGCCGTGCGCTGAACTGGCTGCCGCCCGAAGACCTGAAGCTAGACTCGCGCGACGATGTGTTCGACACGTTCCTGAAAATCCACCCGAAGCTGAAGGAAGTCTTCTACCTCAACCCGAAGGAAGAAGACGCCGACCCGTACGAGAGCTCGCAGTTCACCGCGCTGATCGCCAATGCGAGCGGTATCTACGGCGTGTATTCGTATCGAGAGGTGTTCGAGTTCGACCGCTTCTGGGCCATCGGCTCGGGCCGCGGCTTCGCACTCGGCGCCATGTATGCCGCCTTCGACCGTGCCAAGACGGCGCGTGAGGTGGCCGAGATCGGCGTCAGTGCCGGCTGCGAGTTCGACAAGAACTCGGCAGCGCCGGTGAAGATCCAGACGATCAAACTAAAGACGAAAGAGTGAGCATGGCCACGATCGACATCAAGGTGCCCGACATCGGTGACTTCAAGGACGTCGCCATCATCGAGTTGCTGGTGAAGCCCGGCGACACCATCGCCAAGGAGCAGTCTCTGGTCACGGTCGAGAGCGACAAAGCCTCGATGGAAATCCCGTCGTCGCACGCCGGCGTCGTGAAGGAGCTGAAGGTCAAGCTCGGCGACACCATCAGCGAAGGCTCGCTGCTGTTGACGCTGGAGGTTGCAGGGGCCGTTCGGGCTGAGCCTGTCGAAGCCCCTGCCGCAAAGGCCACCAGCCCTTCGACAGGCTCAGGGCGAACGGAGTCGGTTGCAGCTCCCGCCGCCGCCAGCCACGCCGGCGGCTCCGACCTCGAGTGCGACATGCTCGTGCTCGGCGCCGGCCCGGGTGGTTACTCGGCTGCTTTCCGTGCTGCCGACCTCGGCATGAAGACGGTGCTGATCGAGCGTTACGCCACGCTGGGCGGTGTCTGCCTCAACGTGGGTTGCATCCCGTCGAAGGCCTTGCTGCACGTGGCTTCGGTGATGGACGAGGTGAAGCACTTCGACTCGCTCGGCATCAGCTTCGGCGCGCCCAAGGTCGACCTGGCCAAGCTGCGCACCCACAAAGAAAAAGTGGTCGGCAAGCTGACCGGCGGCCTCGCCGCGATGGCCAAGATGCGCAAGGTGACGGTGGTGCAGGGCGTGGGCGAGTTCCTCGACCCGCACCACATCGGCGTGACCACCGCAGCTGGTGGCAAGCAGGTCATCAAGTTCAAGCAGGCCATCATCGCGGCCGGCTCCGAGGCGGTGAAGCTGCCGTTCCTGCCGAAGGACGATCCGCGCATCGTCACCTCGACCGGCGCGCTCGAACTGCGTGACAGCCCGAAGCGAATGCTCGTCATCGGCGGCGGCATCATCGGCCTGGAGATGGGCACGGTCTACAGCACGCTCGGCGCGCGCCTCGACGTGGTGGAAATGCTCGACGGCCTGATGCAGGGCGCCGACCGCGACCTGGTGAAGGTGTGGCAGAAGATGAATGCGCCGCGCTTCGACAACATCATGCTCAAGACCAAGACGGTCGGGGCCGAGGCCACCAAAAAGGGCATCCTGGTGAAGTTCGAAGGAGTCGACGGAAACACGGGCGCGCCGAAAGAGCCGCAGCTCTACGACATGGTGCTGCAGGCCGTCGGCCGCATCCCCAACGGCAAGCGCGTCGGTGCCGACAAGGCGGGCGTGGCCGTCACCGACCGCGGCTTCATCCCGGTCGACATCCAGATGCGGACCAACGTGCCGCACATCTTCGCGATCGGCGACATCGTCGGCCAGCCGATGCTGGCGCACAAGGCCGTGCACGAGGCGCATGTGGCGGCCGAAGTCGCTGCCGGCGATTCACATGCGGTGTTCGATGCGCGCGTGATCCCGAGCGTGGCCTACACCGACCCCGAGGTCGCGTGGGTCGGCGTCACGGAAGACGAAGCGAAAACCCGTGGCCTGAAAGTGAAGAAGGGCTTGTTCCCGTGGAACGCGTCGGGTCGCGCCATTGCCAACAACCGCGATGAAGGCTTCACCAAGCTGCTGTTCGACGAAGAGTCGCACGCCATCGTCGGCGGCGGCATCGTTGGCACGCATGCCGGCGACATGATCGGCGAGATTGCGCTGGCCATCGAGATGGGCGCCGACGCCGTCGACATCGGCAAGACCATCCACCCGCACCCGACGCTGGGCGAAAGCATCGGCCTTGCGGCCGAGGCCTTCGAAGGTGCCTGCACCGACCTGCCGCCGGTCAAGCGCTGACGGTTCGTCCTTCGCCAAGCAAAGAAAAACGGCACCCGAGGGTGCCTTTTTTCATGAGGGCGTCGAGCAGTTCAGGGGTTCGTTTCCTTGACGATGAACCACTGTCCGTCGACCTGTTGCCAGGTCAGTGTCTTGTTCGTCACGTCGCTGAAGCCTGCCGACTTGTAGGTCTGCTTGAAGCTCGTCTCCACGCGATCGGGCGTGAGCGTGACGGTGTGGATCTCTTCGATCTTCAGGCTGATGTTGCCCTTCTTGGCGACGAGCGCACGGCGCCTGGCTTTCCAGGCCTCGGTGTTGCCGAGGTTCGAGGTGAAGTTCGGTGCATAAAAGCCCATGTACCGCGAGACGTCCTTGGCTTCCCACGCCGCCGCCCAGTCGTTCAGGCGGCGAATCGAAAGGCCTGCCGGGCTTGTGGCCGCGGCCGGTTCAGCAGCCGGTGCGGGCACGGGCGTGGGTGCGGGCAAAGCGGCGGTCGAGGTCGCGGGCGATGTGGCGGCCCGCGCAACGGCGGGGGCCGGCGTACCGGCGCGCTTGTCGAGTGCGGCGAGGTCGATGCTCTCCATCTCGATCACGGTGGTAGGGCAGCGGCTCGGACCATCTTCACCGGCCGCCCATTCGCTCATTTCGCCGGGCGCTTGCGGAGCGTCGCTTTCGCGCACCAGGCCGAGCTGCACGCCGAGCTGGTTCACGGCGGCATGCGTGCGAACGTAGGCGATGCCGAGGTCGTATTCGGCATTGGCGTACGAGCGGCGCGCCGTGTAGAGCTCGTTCTCGGAGTTGAGCAGGTCCAGCAGGCTGCGCTGGCCGATGTCGAACTGCTGGCGGTAGGCGTCGCGCGCCTTCTCGATCGCCAGCGTGTTGCGATCGAGGTAGAGCAACTGGTCGCTGAGCTTGCGGGTGTCGTTGAACGCAATCGCAACGACTTGGCGCGCGTCGCGGCAGGCCTTGTCGCGCAGGTCGGCGGCCTGGCTCACCAGGTTGACTTGCTGGCGCACGCGGGCGCGGTCGGTGCCGCCGTTGAAGAGGTTCCAGTTCAGCACGATCTCGGCGGTGGTGTCGCGCCGCTGGTCGCGCACGCCGTCGAAGTTGTTGCCGGCGCCCGAGCGCACACGGGCTTCGAGCTTGGGCTGGTAGGCCGATTCGCGTGCCGAGGCCAGCTCGCGCGCCGAGCGCAGCGTTTCGATGGTGGCGCTGACGGCGGCGCTGTGGCGCACGGCTTCGGTCGACGCGTCGAGCGCCGAGGCGGGAATGCCTTGCTTGAACAGCGTCGGCAGGGGCAGGTTCTTGGGCGGCGCTTCGCCGACGACGCGCTGGTAGCGTGCCGACACGTCGTGCAGGTTCGCGACCTCGGTGCTCAGGTTCGACTCGGCGAGCGCGAGGCGCGCACCGGCCTGTTCGAGGTCGACGCCGCGGCCCACGCCGGCCTTGAAGCGCGACTGGATCTGGTTGAACGCGCTGCGGTGCGACACGTAGCTGTCTTCCGCCAGCTGCACCAGGCGGTGGTAGCGGATCACGTCGTAGTAGGCGCGCGAGGCTTCGAGCGCAGCCTGCTCGGTGGCGTCGAGCACCTCGAAGTAACGTGCCAGCTTCTCGTGGCCGAGGCGGCCCACTTCGTTTTGCGTGGCCATGCCGTCCCATAGCAGCTGCGTGAGGGTCAGCGCGGCACCGCTGCGGTTGATCGACTGGTTCTCGGGCGTGCGTGAATTGATGGTGTCGCGGTCACGGCCGACCGAGGCGCTCAGGTCCAGGCGCGGGTAGTAGCCGCCGCGTGCGGCATCGACGGCATCGGCGGCTGCACGGTAGGCGTTGAACCGCGAGGTCACGTCGGGGTTGACGCTGACGGCCTTCTGCGCTGCCGCCTTCAAGGCCTCATTGCTTTGGGCGTCGGCTCCGGCAGCACACAACAGAGCAGCTGCAGCAAACAAGGCTCGAAACTTGAATCGCATCCGGTAGGGTCCTTCTTCATTCGCGCGAGGGACATAGTGAGGGGTTCCTTCAGCGCGACGCGAGTTTAGCCGCGCCCTTCCGCTGCAAGACCCTTCGTCTGCATGGACGCTCGGGACTATTTCACGCATGCCGCCGCCAATGTAGGCTGTTCTGCGACATAGCGTTGTTCGTCGAATGCGAACGGTGATGAAGTGCACAGACGGTGCGGTGCTCAAGTCGCCGTGCAGGTTGACGACAACAAGCGTTAGACCTGGGTCTCGCCCAGACCACACATCGCCCCGCCAGTTTGTGCCAGACGCCTCTTTGACAACCCGCGACAACGGCGCTCCGCAGGCGCGGGCGGTGCACGCGCGTTTGCGGGTTCGTCGGCCTGCGCGCCAGTGGCTCTGGGCCGGGCTCGCCGTCATCGGCCTGTTGTGCCCCGGCATGCCGACGCAGGCGTGGGACAGCGAACGCATGATGCTCGCCGCCAAGAGAATCTCCCCGCGCGCGGTGGCGGGTGCGCAGGCCTTGCAGCCCGTGCTGACGCAGGCGCTGGACATGAACGAGGCGGCGCAGCTGCAAGCCGTCAACGCCTTCTTCAACCGACGCATCCTGTTCCGCGACGACACCGAGGTCTGGGGCCAGGTCGACTACTGGGCCAGCCCGCTCGAAACGCTGGACAAGGGCGCCGGCGATTGCGAGGACTACGCCATCGCCAAATACTTCAGCCTGCTCGCCGTGGGCATGCCCGTCTCCAAGCTGCGGCTGGTCTACGTGCGTGCGCAGATCGGCGGGCCGCAAGGCGCGCTGGTGGCTCACATGGTGCTGGCCTACTATGCGGCACCCGGCGCCGAGCCGTTGATTCTGGACAACCTGATCACCGAGCTGCGGCCCGCATCGCGCCGGCCCGACCTGGTGCCCGTGTTCAGCTTCAACAGCGAAGGCCTGTGGCAAGGTGTGGGTCCGCAGGCTGCTGGCGGCGACCCGACGGCGCGCTTGTCTCGCTGGCGAGAAGTGCTTGCGAAGGCGCGCGCGGAAGGGTTCCAATGACCAGGACCAGGCCAAAAACAAGGAAGCGTGCATGTCGTTGATTCGCCAGATCTGGTTGTTGATGCTGGGCACGGTGCTGCTGGCGTTTGCCGGCAGCGTGACCGTGGCGGTGGAGTCGGCTCGTGGGTACCTGCAGACGCAGCTGCGCCTGAAGAACGCCGACAACGCCACCTCGCTCGCGCTTGCGCTGTCGCAGCAGAAGGGGGACAAGGAACTGATGGCCCTGCTGATGTCGGCCCAGTTCGACACCGGCTTCTACCGCCGCATTCGCTTCACCGGCGCTGACGGCAGCGTGGGCTTCGTGCGCGAGACCCAGGCCACGCCCACCTCGGCGCCCACCTGGTTCGTGAGTCTCGCCCCCATCGAGTCCGAGCCCGGCGTGGCCCAGGTGTCGGACGGGTGGCGCGCGCTGGGCAAGGTCGAGGTGGTGAGCCACACCTACTTCGCGTACGACGAACTGTGGGCCGGCAGCCTGCGCTCGGCCTTCGCGCTCGCCGTGGTCGGCCTCATCGCGGGCGGTGTCGGCACGCTGGTGGTCAGGCGCATCCGCAAGCCGCTCGACTCCACGGTCGAGCAGGCGCATGCGCTGGTGGCCGGCGAGTTCCGCACAGTGCCCGAGCCGCGCGTGCCCGAGCTGCAGCGCCTCACACGTGCCATGAACACCATGGTCAGCCGCCTGCGCGTGACCTTCCAGGCACAGGCCGAGCAGCTCGACACCTTGCACAAGCAGGCCAGCTGCGACCGCCTCACCGGCCTGTCGAACCGCGCGCACTTTCTCGGCCAGCTGACGGCCTCGCTCCAGCGCGAAGACGGCACGGCCGAAGGCGGGCTGGTGCTGCTGCGGGTGCTCGACCTGGCGGGCGTCAACCGCAACCTCGGCCATGCCGCGGCCGACCGCGTCATCGTCACCATCGCGCAGGCCCTGCGCCCGTATTCGGAGCGTGCCAAGGGCTGCTTCCTCGGCCGCTTGAACGGATCCGACTTCGCCCTGTGCCTGCCGGTGCCCAACGTGGCCCGCGAGACCGCGCAGGCCTTGTCCGACGCGCTGAGCGTGCTGCTGCCCAGCCTGGGCAGCGGCGTGGCGGTGGGCCTGGGCGCCGTCGAGTTGCGCCGCGACATGACGCCCGGCCAGGTGATGAGCGCCGCCGATGCGGCGCTGGCTCGCGCAGAGAGCCGCGGCCCCTTCGCCGTCGAGCTCGGCAGCGAGCCGGCCAACAGCGTGGCGATGCTGGGCGAAGGCGCCTGGCGCCAGCGCATCCGCGAGGCACTGGTGCAGGGGCGTGTGCATCTGGTCAACTTCCCGGTCGTCAACGCGCGCCGCGAGCTGATCCACCTGGAATGCCCGTTGCGCCTGCAGCTCGAAGAGCAGGGCGCCTTCGAGCCGGCAGCGCGCTGGTTGCCCCTGGCGGTGCGCAGCCGCCTCACCGTCGACGTGGACGAGCGCGCGCTGGCCCTGGCGCTGGCCGAGGCCGGGAGCGACGGCCAGGCCCGCTGCGTGAACCTCTCGCCCGCATCGCTCACCGACAGCGGCTTTGCCGCACGCCTGCGTGCGCTGCTGTGGGATTCGCCGCGCATCGCGCGCCTCATCTGGCTCGAGGTGGCCGAGATCGCCGCCGTCGAACACTTCGACCTGCTGCAGGAGCTGAGCCGCCAGCTGCGGCCCACCGGCGTGCACCTCGGCATCGAGCATGCGGGCGAGCGCCTGGGCCTGATCCCGCGCCTGTTCGAAGCCGGACTCGACTACGTGAAGCTCGACGCTGCAGTGATCGACGGCGTCGGCAGCGACGAACACCGCCTGACCTTCGTGCACGGGACGGTGACGCTGCTGCACGGCCTGTCGCTGCAGGTCTACGCCGAGGGCGTGAGCAACGAGATCGATGCCAAGGCGCTGTGGGACTGCGGCATCGACGGCGCCACAGGCCCGTGGATCAGCGCGCAGCAAGGGGCGCAGCCGGCACCCTGAAGGCAAGGCCATGAGCCCACCGCCAGACCACCGCTGCGAGGTCTTTGCCACACCCTGGCAAGGCGTGTACGGCACATGCATCGACAGTGCGCGCCACTACGGCCGGCACTGGCATGCGACGCACGGCGTGGGCCTGGTCGAACGCGGCGCGCAACAGTCGGCCAGCGGGCGCGGCATGGTCGAAGCCCAAACCGGCGACCTCATCACCACCAACCCAGGCGAAGTGCATGACGGCCGGCCGCTCGGCGGCGACTCGCGGCGCTGGCGCATGGTGTACTTCGAGCCAGGCGTGATGGCAGCGATGGCCGGCAGTGCGACTGCGTCCGTCGATGTGGAGATCACGCAGCCTGTGATTCAAGACAGCGCCTTGAGCCGGGCGCTGCAGCAACTCTTCGTTCGCATTGATGCGTGGGGCGCCAGGCCGTCGACGCGCGGCATCGATGCGCTGGCCTGTGAAGAGTCGCTGGTCGAGGTGTGTGCGCTGCTGGTCCATCGGCATTCGACTTCTACGCCGCTGCATGAGGCGGCCGCCGACGTGAAGCGCGTGCGCGACCGGTTGGCCGACGAGTTGCTGGAGTCGCCGTCGCTCGATGAACTGGCCACGATGGTCGGCCTGAGCAAGTGCCAGGTGCTGCGCCGCTTCGAGAAGACCTACGGCGTGCCACCGCATGCGTGGCTGCTGCAGCAGCGCGCCGAGCGGGCGCGTACCCTCATTCGCCACGGCGACAGCCTCGTCGACGCGGCAAGCGCCAGCGGCTTTGCCGACCAGAGCCACCTGACGCGCGTGTTCGTGCGGCAGTTCGGCTTCACGCCCGGCGCCTGGCAGCGCGCCGGCCTGCGCTGAGCTGCAATAACGTTCAAGACATCAGCCCGCAGGCGCCCGAGACTGGGTGCCATGAACTACGTCCACGGCTACGACCCCCGCGAAACCGAGCGCTTGCAAGACCAGGCAGGCACGCTGGTCGACCTGCTTCACATCGACACGGCCTACCCCGAAGGCTGCACCGTGCTCGAAGCCGGCTGCGGCGTCGGCGCACAGACGCTCACACTGGCGCAGCGCAGCCCGGGTGCGCGCTTCACGTCGATCGACATCTCGGCCGAGTCCGTCACCGAGGCGAAGCGGCGGGCTGATGCGGCGGGCCTCGGCAACGTGCAGTTCCGGCAAGCCGACCTCTTCAGCCTGCCTTTCGCTGAAGCGTCCTTTGACCACGTGTTCGTCTGCTTCGTGCTCGAACACCTCTCACGGCCCGTCGAGGCGCTTGCGATCCTGTACCGCGTGCTCAAACCCGGCGGCAGCATCACCGTGATCGAAGGCGACCACGGCTCCACCTGCTTCCACCCCGACAGCGCGGCGGCGCAGGCCGCGATTCAATGCCAGGTCACGCTGCAAGCCCAGGCAGGCGGCAACGCGTTGATCGGCCGGCAGCTCTATCCACTGATGGCCGAGGCCGGCTTCGGCGACGTGCGTGTGTCACCGCGCATGGTGTATGTCGACGCCAGCCGCCCGCAATGGGTTGACGGCTTCACGCGCAAGACCTTCACCGCAATGATCGAAGGCGTGCGCGAGCGCGCCGTCGCCGCGGGGTTGATCGACCCCGCCCGCTTCGACGACGGTGTGCAAGACCTGTACCGAACCACCGAGGCCGACGGGGTGTTCTGCTACACCTTCTTCAAAGGTGTCGCTGTGAAGCGGCCGCTGCGTTAGCCACCGCCTTCTGTGGATGCATTCTTCGCCGGCGAAGTAGCCGAAGTGCCCTTCGGCCCGCATGCACGATCGGCCGGCAAGCCACACCTGCAGTGTCGTCATACGCATCCCTTGAGTGGGTGGATGAGGCGGTGAAACGGTCCTTAGCGCCGCAATGCAGGAGCCCGTTGCGGCACACCGCGTAGACCTGCATCTCCCACTCCTTGCCGCGCCGGAAAATCTCTGCAGAGGGAGCCTCGGAGCAGGGAGCCTCAAGAAGGGGACAACGGGGTTGGGGCGATGGAAAACTGGCTTTCATGGCTGCTGAATGCCGATGACGCGGCGCTGCTCTGGCTGAACAGCTGGCGCGGGCAGTGGCCGGGGTTTGACCTTGCGATGGCGCAGGCCACCCACATGCTGACGATCAAGTTCGGCGTTGTCGCTGCCTTGCTCATCTGGCTGTGGCTCACGCCCGGAGAGCAGCAGCTCAAGACTCGCCAGACCATCGTCAAAGCGGTTGCGACGGGCTTTGCCGCGCTGCTGCTGGCGCGCGCGTTGGCCTTGCTGCTGCCGTTTCGCGTGCGCCCATTTGCGCGTGCCGATCTCGGCTTCGTGGTTCCCGATGGGTTTGACGCCGGTCTTCGCACCTGGAGCGCGTTCCCGAGCGACCACGCCGTCATGGCCTTCGCTCTGGCCACCGGCATCTGGTGCATCTCGAGGCGCCTGGGCATGCTCGCCTATCCGTGCGGCAGTATGAAAATCATTGACACAGCCTGCCCGAAAACACCTCCGCTGGCATGAGTGCCGACGGCAGAACCACGCCCCATCCAAGCCGTGATCACGCGGTGCCAAGACAAGCACATGTCAGATCTCATCATCAAACTCGGCCCTCACTGGTCGCGCTTCAGCAGGCCTCTGAACGGGATGACCTTGCTGGGCACCGTGCAGCAAGACGCCGGCATCGGTGCGCTCGCACAAGATCAGCGCGGAAACTATTGGCAGATCAATGGTGACCATCGGCACAAACTCAACGCCTCCCGCGTCGCCCATGTGCTGGGCATTGCCACACAAGCCGGGGTCTCTGGGCACGAGCGCTCACCTGCAGTTGCGGCGGCTCCGTGCTCGGCCGCACCCGTGGTGACAATCAAGCGCAAACGCGTCTTGGCAATATCCGGACATCGACCTGAGCCCTGAAGGCTGGAGGATCGCATCGTCCGCCAGCGCTGGCCTTTCTTGGCGGCGGCCTCAGGGGCTCTTGAAGCGCTCGATCGCCTCGGCCGGCACGCCGGCATAGAGCACCGTGCCGGCCCCCGGCGCGGCGCGCAGCGAGATGCTGCCGCCGATGGACGCCAGGCGCTCGCGCATGTTGCGCAGGCCGATGCCGCGCCGCGGGTCGAGCTGCACGGCCTCGGCATCGAAGCCGCGGCCGTCATCGGCAATGTGCAGGCCCACGCCGTCGGGCGAGAAGCCGAGTTCGATGCGAACGCTCTGCGCCGCGGCATGCTTGGCCACGTTGGCCAGCGCTTCCTGGGCCACACGGAAAAGCGCGGTCTTGACCTCTTCGGGCAGATTGGCGGGCTCGCCCTCCACCTCGACGCTCACGTCGGTCTGGCCGGCTTCGCCGAACTCGCGCCCCAGCAGCTGCAGTGCCACGGGCAGGCCCAGCGTGTCGAGCATCGCCGGGCGCAACCGATGCGAGATGCGGCGTACTTCGCTGAGCGATTCGTTCAGTCGCGTCAGCGCCTTGCCCAGCGCGGGCGGGGCACGGTGGTGCTCGCGCTCCAGCTGGTCGACCGCCGATTCGACCAGCAGCTTGGCGGACACCAGCGTCTGGCTGGTGCCGTCGTGCAGCTCACGCGCCAGGTGGGCGCGCTCGTCTTCCTGCGACTGCACCACCTGGCGTGCGAGCAGCCTCAGCTTTGCATCGGCCACGCGGTGCTCACTCAGGTTGAGCCACAAGCCGCTGACGCTGATGACGGCAATGCCGCCGAATGCGATGCAGACAATCCACAGCAGCGTGGTCTTGATATTCGATGACACCTGCCGATCGACCTCGGCCACCGTGGCGTTGATGTCGTCAAGGTACAGCCCGGTGCCCACCATCCAGTTCCAGCGCGGCAAGGCCACCACGTAGCCGAGCTTCGGCACGAGCTGCCCGGTGGAGGGCTTGCGCCACAGGTAGTCGACGAAGCCACCGCCGGACTTCGCCTCCTCGATCAGCTGCTGGATCGTGGGCCGCCCGGCCGGGTCGCGCAGCGGCCACAAATTCTGGCCCACCAGCTCGGGCTGGCGCGAGTGCATGAGCACGCGGCCTTGCAGGTCGTAGACGAAGAAGTAGCCGTCGTCGCCGTAGTCGAGCGCAGAGAGCAGGCCGATGGCCTTCGCACGGGTGGCATCGTCGTCGAGCCCGGACTCGTAGAGCGGCATCACGGTGCTCACGCCGAGATCCACATAGTGGCGCAGCTCGATGCGGCGCGCTTCCATGTAGGAGTCTTTGACGAGCGCATGCTCACGCTGCACCAGCTCGCGCTCCTGGTGCAGCACCGCCACCACGATCAGCGCGAGTGAAAGCAGCAGGGGCACCGCCGCCAGAACCAGCAGCTTGGCTTTGAGACGCATGGCTGCCGATTGTGCCGGCAGTTCATGCGCCTCGGCGGCGAGTGGACTGCGCGTCGCTCGTGGCCTCTTGCGGCCCAGGCGGCGCCACGTCAGGTCAGTGACGGCCCGAAGCACGCAGCCCTTTGACGGGCAACGGTGCCACACCACGGGAGCCGAGCGCCATCTGCACCACAACCGCAACGATCACGTTCAGTGCGAGCGCCAGCAGGCCGGTGTAAACCGTATAGCCCTGACCGCCGATCATCAGCGTGTGAACCGGCTTGATGCCGTCGGCAAACGCGATCCAGCTGCCGCCCACGATACCCACCAGCCAACCCGCGAGCAATGAAGGAGCACCGAGGCGGCGCGAATAGATGCCGAACACGAGCGCCGGGAAGGTCTGCAGGATCCACACGCCGCCGAGCAGCTGCAGGTCGAGCGCGAACTTGGTGGGCATGAAAAGAATGCACACCAACGCACCGAGCTTGACCGCCAGAGACACCAGCTTGGCGACCTTTTCTTCCTGTGCCGGCGTGACCGCCTTGTTGACGTAAGGCTTCCAGAAATTGCGGGTGAACAGGTTGGCCGCGCCGATCGACATCACCGCCGCCGGCACCAGGGCGCCGATTGCAATGGCCGCGAACGCGAACCCGGAGAACCACGACGGGAACAGCGCGTTGAACAGCGCCGGCACCACGTCGTTGTTGCTCTTGACCGAGATATGGGCGGAATAGGCCATGAAGCCCAGCAACGCGATCAGCCCCAGCAGCACGGTGTAGGCCGGCAGGAAGATGGCGTTCTTGCGGATGGTGTTGGCATCCTTGGCCGCAAAGATGCCGGTCAGCGTGTGCGGGTACATGAACGCGGCCAGCGCCGAACCGATCGCCAGGCTGGCGAACGGCAGCATCTGAGACGGGTTGAGCGTGAGGCCGGTTGTGCCACCCTTCGCCGCGAACGCATCGCGCGCCGCCGAGAACACAGGCGCATAGCCTCCCAGCTTCATCGGCAGCACCACCACGGCCACGAGCACCACGATGTAGATCATGATGTCCTTGACGAAGGCGATGAGCGCCGGCGCACGCAGGCCCGCCGAGTAGGTGTAGAGGGCGAGGATGATGAAAGCTGCGGCAAGCGGCAGCTCGCCAGTCAGGCCCAGCGCCTTGATCACCACTTCCATCCCGATCAGCTGCAGTGCGATGTAGGGCATGGTGGCCACGATGCCGGTGGCGGCCACGGCCAGCTCGAGAGGGCGCGAACCATAGCGCCCATAGACCACATCGGCCGCCGTCACGTGGCCTGCGCCTTGGGCTTCCTTCCACAGCTTGGGCATGATCATGAACACGATGGGGTACACGAGGATCGTGTACGGCAACGCGAAGAAGCCATAGGCACCCACGGCGTAGACGAGCGCCGGCACGGCGATCACGGTGTAGGCGGTGTAGAAGTCGCCACCGACGAGGAACCAGGTGATCCAGGTGCCGAAGTTGCGACCACCGAGACCCCATTCGTCGAGATGGGCGCCTTTGTGCGAGCGCCCGCGCTGCCAGCGCGACGCTGCGAAGCCGATCACGGTGACCAGCGCGAAGAAGAATGCGAATACCGCGAGGGCAGTCCAGTTGAGTTCGGTCGCCATGGCCTTACTCCTCGCCTCGCTGGCTGCGGTGAACGATCCAGATCAGCAGCGAGGTGAGCGGCACCCACATGAACTGGTACCAGTAGAAGAACGGAAAGCCGAACAACTCGGGGGTCTCCCGGTTGTACAACGGGACTGCGAGCAGGCCGAGGAACGGCAGCAGCAACAACAAACGCATGGAATCTCCTGGAAGACGGCGTGGCAATGGCACGCTCTCTTTCCAGTTTGCCGAGCACCGCTCTGCGGCGCATCCGTCAAGCCGCGGTGCAAGCCCTGTAGTAGCACCTAATGGATAACCCGATGCGGCTTCAGCGGCTGGTCTTGCGGCGCACGGCGGCCGACAAGCGCGCATCGCTGGCGTAGAAGTAGCGGACATCGCCGCCTCGCCAAACACCGAGCCAGATCATGTTGGATGAAAACGCGTCGTGGTCGTTGCCTGAAAACGGATGGTCATAAATGGTGACCACACCGCGGTAGGGCTCGGACAGATTCTCCAGCGCTTTCTTCAATGCCGGCCCCGACAAGTCGCCAGGAGTGCGCAACACGGCGCGCGACATGAGGTGGACCGCGTCGTAAGCCTGCGCAGCAGCCATCAGCGAGCCGATGGTGTGATTGCCCGTGTGCTTGTAGTAGCGCGCGATGAACGATGCACGGCTTTCGTTGGCGGAGTCCTGAATGATGCTCTGCGTCATCATCGTGCCTTCCAGTGCAGGAGCGCCGGCCTTGTCGAGCACGCTGCGGAATGAAAGCGTCCAGGGTGCGAAATAGGGCGCGTTCCATTTCGACTCGCTGCGCGCCTTGACGGCCACCGCCTGCTCGGGCCCCACCGCATACACCACCAGCACCTGCGCGCCGGCAGCGCGTGCGGCGTCGACCTCGCTGCGCAGCGAGGTGACGCCCAGTGCGAAACGCCCCACGTACGCCGGTTGCAGACTGCGGCGCTGCAGCTCTGCAGTGATGTCGGCCACGCCTCCGTTGCCATAGCCGGTGGTGTCCGCAAGGATCGCAACCTTCATGAGCTTGCGGTGATCGACGATCTCCGTAACCAGAAAGCCGGCATTCATGGCATCGGACGGTGCTGTGCGAAAGACATAGCTCTGGGCGGCCGGCGTCTTGCGCGTGATGGCCGTGCCTTGCGCACAAGGCACGATCAGCACGTGCTGGTTCGATTCGAACACGTCCAGCGCATTCATCGCAACGCCGGTATTGCAAAAGCCGATGGTGGCGGCAACCTTCTCGTGCGTCACCAGGTTGAGCGCTGCCTCCTTGCCGCTGGCCGGGTCTCCCTTGTCGTCGCGCACCACGAGTTCGAAAGTGCGCCCGAGGTAGGTGCTCATGGCATTGACCTCGCTGATGGCCAGCTCGGCACCCTCGCGAACGCTCTTGCCGAAGTCGGCGGAGCCACCACTGAGCGGCGCGATGAGGCCGATGCGCAGAGGCGCCGCCCCTGCAGGAGCTGCCGAGGATCCAGCCGCCGATGCAGCAGAGACCACAGAGACGGCCACGAAGCAAGCCAATGCGGCGACGAATGTTTTCATGCGAATCCCTGTGGATGAAGGCTGATGACACAGCTCGTCATCAGCGCTCGCAGCCTAATCGAGCTGGACCGTACCAGTGCAGACGCATCTGCTCCGAATCGGTTTGCACGCGAAATAGTGCGCAACGCAACGAAATGGCTGCGCCCCCGGCGGATCAGTGAAAACCCGAGGACTGATCGCAGCGGCTTCGTCAACAAGGGAAGGCGCTAACGCTGGAGGCAACCGGCATGACCCGGCTTGCCGCGGCATGTCCGGTTGATTGGTTGAACTCTCTCTCATACGCGGAAAGCCCGTATGTACGGAGAGTTGATGACAAAGAAGGCCATGACGTTCAGCACAACGGTGCCCCAGAACGATGACCGGAATGAAGCCTTGTTTGACTTGGGGCGAAGGACTTGCTGCGCCACCATTGCGCCCGGCCGGCCACCTGCCAGGCCAAGAAAGAGAAGCGTGCTCTCTGCGATGCGCCAATTGCCAGAGACGGCGGCCGACTTGTCAGCAGCGTAGGCGCCGAAGCAAATGACACTGGTTATGACATAAAGAGCTGTGCGCGCTAACCGTGCTCGCGAGCGTGTTCGACGGCGTACTTGATGAGTTCGGCCTGGCCTTCCAGCGCGAGCTTGCGCTTGATGCTCTGCCGGTGTGCTTCGACCGTGCGCACGCTCATTTCCATCTCGATGGCGATCTGCTTGCTCGACAACCCGCGGGCGAGCGCCGAGAGAATCTGGCTCTCGCGAAGCGACAGCACCGGCCGCGCCGCCTGGTTGCGGAACAGCCGCTTCGTCACCAGCTGGCTCAGGAAGGTGCCCCCGCCGGCCACGGCCTTGATCGCCGCCACAATCTCGCTCGCCGGCGCGTCCTTCAGCACGTAGCCACGGGCGCCGGCCTGCAGGGCGCGGTGCACGTATTCCGGGTTGTCGTACATGCTGAACATCAGCACCTGCAGCTCGGGCCGCCGCGCCAGCAGCAAGGCGGCAAGCTCGATGCCGTTGGTGTCTTTCATGCCCACATCCATCAGCACGATCTGCGGTACGCAAGCGTCGAGCTGGGCAATCGCCTCGCGCGCATCACCGGCCTCGCCCACCACCTCGAAACCCGGCATGGCGCCCAGGCGCGAACGCAGGCCGTCGCGCACCAGGGGATGGTCATCGACCAGCAGCAGGCGAATGACGGTGGGCGGAACAGAAGGCTGCATGGGAGAGTCCGTGGATTGCACCTCGCATTTTCGGTCAAGACGGCTGACAGCTCTCACGGCGTGCGCTGACGCGCCTCCAGTAGCGTTGTCAGGCCTTAGCCAGCCCCCTTCGGCGATGCGAGCCTGAGGCTAACGCCGCATTTCAAACAGCACGTCCGGGCACCGTTCTTCGTTGGCTTGGCCGTCGGTGAACTCGATGGCGGCGAACCCATGGCGCTCGTAGAACTTTCGCGCGCCGGCATTGGCCTGGAATGTGTAAAGGCGGATCGGCAGCTCCAATGTGCGCACGGCGTGCGCCAGCAGCTGCGACCCGATACCTTGGCCGACCAGCGACGGGTCGACCGCCATCTGTGTGATCCACGAGACCCGGCCCTTTCGCGCAGTGGCCATGGCCCCGATGACGCGCCCATCGACTACCGCGACAGTGACACCGCCTGCGGGAACCAGGTGGCCGGCCACCCATTCACGGACTTCAGTTTCGGAGTGGGCCGACGGCGCGTAAGGCATGAACGCCGAGCGCGTGTCGATGAGCAGGCCGGCGACATGTGCGGCATCTGCAGAGGTCGCAGGGCGGAGCGTGGCTTTCATTCAGGCCTGCTGCGCCGCACGGCCGGCTGACGATCGTCGTCCCTCATGCGTGCGGCACGCCGGCAGGTCAGCCGCCGCTGTCGACGAGCAGCTTCCCGCGGTTGACCATCTCCTGGATGATCTGCGAGTCGGTTGCGCTGTTCGTCAGGCCGAACGCCGTTGCCAGGTTCACACCGCTCAGCACGATGGTCTGGTCTTCCTGGGCTGCGGAGTAGACGCCATCGGTGAATCCGCCCGATGAGCTGATGTGGATCGTCGTCGTTGCGCTCGATCCGCTGCCGCTGACCGTGAACTCGAGGTAGTTGGCGAGGTTGCCCACCGTGTTGCCGGCGCCGAGCGCATCGCCGCTGAGCAGGTCGCGCAGGTCCAGCACGTCGCCGCCCGCGGCGGCCGTGGCGGTGTTGAAATCGGTGATCGTGTCGACAGCGGCGCTGCCGGTCGTGCCCGCGTCGGCCAGCGTCCAGGCAAAGACATCGGTGACCGAATCGGACGTGCCGGAGGTCGAGCTACCTGTCAGCGTGTCGTTGCCCGCGCCACCGAGGATGCGGTCGCTGCCGGTGCCGCCGATGATGATGTCGTTGCCGGCATCGCCGTACAGCACGTCGTTGCCCGTACCGCCGTTGATGCTGTCGTTCCCGGCGCCACCGTGCACGAGGTCGTTGCCGCCGCGTGCGTCGATGGTGTCGTTGCCCGCCAGCGCGTCGATGTAGTTGTTGCTGTTGGTCGCGGTGATCGAGTCGGCGCCCGTCGTGAATCCGCTGGTCGTGCTGGTCGTGTAGTCGGCGATCAGCGTCAACGTCGATGAGGTGCTTGCCGTCGCACTGTTGCTCGATTCCGTCGAGGTTGCGGTGATGGTGATCGTCGTGCCGGTGGTCGAGTAGCCCGCCGCAAGCGTCAGCGTGAGGTCGGCAAGGTCGGCGTGGCTCACGGTCCACGTGCCTGTGCCCGAGCTGTATGTTCCATGGTTCAGCGTGGCGCTGGACGGCAGGCCAGAGATCGACACCGACAGCGTTTCCGAGCCGTCCGTGTCGTTCAGCGTCGCGAGCACCGGCAGGTTCAGCGTTGCGGTTGCGCTGCTGCCCTGGGCCATCGAGATCAGTGTCGTCGCGCCGGCCAGCGTCGCCGCGTCGGCGACCGCGAGCACGTCGACCGACAGCGAGGTGTGCGAGCTGGAAGTCGAGCCGTTCGAATCGGTCGATGTTGCCGTCACGTCGAGTGCGTAGGTTCCTGACGTGTTGGCGGCGGGTGCCAATGTCAAGCTGCTCAGCGTCCAACCGGTCACGTTGGCCGTGGTCGAACCACTCGTCGCGATGAAGGTGTGCGTGCCGTCGCTGAGCGTCGCGCCGACCGGGATCGAGCCGATGGTCAGCGCGAGCGACTCGGAGCCGTCGGTGTCGTTCAGGGTCGCGGAGATTGTTCCCAGCGAGATCGTCGTGTCTTCGCTGCCCACGACCGTGCCCGGGTAGTAGCCGCCGTCGTTGTTGGTCACGTAGGAGCCGACGACGGTGCCGCTGCTCGAGAAGCTCGAACTGCTCGGGTAGAGGTTGAAGTTCGCGGTGTTCAGGTCCACCGCGGTGGCGCTGTTGACCGACATCGAGAGATCCAGAGAGCCGACTCCGTCGCCGTTGTAGGCGATGACTTCGATCGAGTAGTAGCCCGAGACGGTGGGCGTGTATGTGGTGCCGGTCAGCGTGCCCCAGTTGTTGTAGCCGACCGCGTAGACCGAGCTGCCGCCGATCTTGACCATCAGCGTGTCGTCGCGATAGCCGCCGATCGTGTAGCTGGTTCCTGCCGCGAGGTAGATGTAGCCGGTGAAGCGGTAGGCATCGTCCACGCCGATCGAATCGACCGCGACGTCGGTGGCCGTGCTGCTCGAGGTCGCGGTGGTTGCCTCTACGCCGGACTCGACGGACGAGATCGTGCCCGCATTCCCGGTGCTGACCGCCGCCACGTTGTCGTAGAACTGCAGCGTCAGGCCCGAGCTCGTGGGCAGCGACACCGTCGTTGTCGTCGAGCCGGTCGTGGTGCTGCCGTTGACGACCAGCGTGGGCGCATCCGCCACCGCCGTGATGCTGAGCGAAAGCGACGAACTGCTGGTCGTGCTGCCGTCGCTGACCACGTAGGTGGCGGTCGGCACCGAGCCGCCGTAGTTCGAGGCCGGTGTGAAGGTGTAGGCGCCCGTGCTCGACATCGTCAGCGTGCCGATGCCGGACAGGCTCGCCGTCGCGTTGGCCGCGTAGGTCGTGCCGTTGATCGAGAACTGCGTCAGCGAGAGGGTGCTGCTGTCGACGTCCGAGTCATTGGTCAGCACGTTGCCCGAGACCGGCGTGTCCTCGGTCGTCGTGGCGGTGTCGGCCACGACGACCGGCGCGTCGTTGACGGCGGCGACGCTGATGGCCAGTGTGGCCGTGGAGGTGAGGCTGCCATCGCTCACGGTGTACGTGGCGTTCGGTGGTGTGCCGTTGTAGTTGGCGGCCGGTGTGAAGGTGTAGTCGCCGGTGCCGCTGATGAGCAGGGTGCCCACGCCGCTGATGGTGGCGGTGGTGCCGGCGGTGTAGGTGGTGCCGTTGACAACGAACTGGGTGACGTTGAGTGAGGCGCTGTCGACGTCGGTGTCGTTGGTCAGCACGTTGCCGGACACAGCCACATCCTCATTGGTTGTGGCGGTGTCGCTTACGCCCACCGGCGCGTCGTTCACGGCGGTGACGGTGATGCCCAGGGTGGCCGTGGAAGTCAGGCTGCCATCGCTCACTGTGTAGGTGGCGGTGGGCACGCTGCCGTTGTAGTTGGCGGCCGGCGTGAAGGTGTAGAGGCCGTTGCTGCTGATGAGCAGGGTGCCCACGCCGCTGATGGTGGCGGTGGTGCCGGCGCTGTAGGTGGTGCCGTTGATCGCGAACTGGGTGACGGTGCGCGAGGCGCTGTCGACGTCGGTGTCGTTGGTGAGCACGTTGCCGGAAACCGGCGTGTCTTCGGCCGTGGTGGCGGTGTCGTTCACGCCTACCGGTGCGTCGTTGACGGCGGTGACGTTCAGCGTGACGGTGTTGGGGGCGGCGTCGAAGCCGCCGCTCGAGTCTTGCACGCTGAACGTCAGCGTGGCGTAGGCCGTGCCGCTGGCGTTCAGGCTGGGTACGAGGCTCAGCTGGCCGGCGGTGATCTGTGCGGCGGTGAGCACCTGGCCTGCGGTGACCAGCACGCCGTTGAGGTACAGCGAGCCGGCGGACGGCAGGCTGTCGATGCGCACATTGCCGGGGTTGACGTTGCTGCCGTCTTCCACGTCGTTCATCAGGAAGTTGCCGAGGCCGAAGACGAATGGCGTGTCTTCGCTGGTGGTGACGGCCACGTCGCGGCCGACCGGCAGGTCGTTGACCGAGGTGACGTTCACGGTCGCCGTGGCAACTTCAGTCACGCCGCCGGAGGTGGCGGTGTATTGGAACGAGGTGGTGCCGTTGTAGTTGGCTGTCGGCGTGAAGCCCAGGGTGCCGTCGGCGTTGAGCGTGACGGTGCCGTTGCTGACCGAGACCGTGCTGCCGGCAGAGACCGCAGCGCCGTTGATGGCCGTGATCGCGTGGCCGGCGTTCTCGAAGCTGTCGTTGGCGTTGACGTTGATGACGACGGCGGTGTCTTCGTTGGTGGTCGCGGTGTCGTTGGCGATGTCGGCAACGGCGGTTACCGTGATGGCGACCGAGCCGGCATTGGCAAGCGATCCGTCAGAGGTGCTGACCGACAGGGTCGCGCTGCCGTTGTAGTCCGCAGCCGGGGTGTAGCTGGTGCCGTTCAGCGCCGCGTTGATGGCGGTTGCCGTGCCGGACAGAACGACGCTGCCCGTGCCGTTGCCGGTCACCGTGACACCCGTGGTCGAGCCCAGCGTCAGCGTGCCGTTGGTGACGGCCACCGTGGTCGTCAGGGTGCCACCGTCGACATCGGCGACGGCGATGGCATTGCCGTTGGCCGAACTGAACACCTTCGGCGCATCTTCGGTGGTGCTTTGAGCACCCGGTACCGTGGTGACCGGTGCGTCGTTGACGGCCGTGACGTTGACGCTGACCGTGGCGGTTTCGGTCACACCACCCGAGGTCACGGTGTAGGTAAAGGTCGTTGGTGTCGTGTTGTTGTAGTTGGCGGCCGGGGTGAAGCTAAGCGTGCCGTCGGCGTTGAGGGTGACGGTGCCATTCGATACGGCAAGGGTACTGCCGGACGAGATGGCCGTGCCGTTGATCGCCGTGATGGTGTGCCCCACGTTCTCGAACGAATCGTTTGAGTTGACGCTGACGACGACCGCGGTGTCTTCGTTGGTGGTGACGGTGTCGTTGTTGATGTCCGCCACTGGGGTGACCGTGATGGCCACCGAGCCAGCGTTGGCAAGCGAACCGTCAGAGGTGCTGACCGACAAGGTTGAGCTGCCGTTGTAGTCCGCAGTCGGGGTGTACGACGTGCCGTTCAGGGCTGCATTGATGGCAGCTGCGGTGCCAGCCAGAACGATGGTGCCGGTGCCGTTGCCGGTCACGGTGACGCCTGTGGTCGAACCGAGCGTGAGCGTGCCGTTGGTGACCTGGACGGTGGTAGTGAGCGGGCTGCTGTCGACATCAGACACCGTGATGGCGTTGCCGCTGGCGGTGCTGAACACCGTGGCGCTGTCTTCCGCCGTGGTCTGGGCTCCCGGCACGGTGGTGACCGGCGCGTCGTTGACAGCCGTGACATTGACACTGACCGTGGCCGTCTCGGTAACGCCTCCCGAAGTCACGGTGTAGGTGAAGGTCGTCGGCGTCGTGTTGTTGTAGTCGGCCGTCGGCGTGAAGCTGAGAGTGCCATCGGCGTTGAGGGTGACCGTGCCATTCGAGACGGCAACCGTGCCGCCGGAAGAGACAGCCGTGCCATTGATCGCGGTGATCGTGTGCCCGGCGTTCTCGAACGAATCGTTGGCGTTGACATTGATCGTCACCGCCGCGTCTTCGTTGGTGGTTGCGGTGTCGTTGGCGATGTCGGCGGCCGGTGTGACGGTGATGGCCACCGAGCCGGCGTTCGACAGTGAACCGTCCGAGGTGCTGACCGACAGGGTCGCGCTGCCGTTGTAGTCGGCGGTTGGGGTGTAGCTGGTGCCGTTCAGCGCTGCGTTGATGGCGGCTGCCGTGCCGGACAGAACAATGCTGCCCGTGCCGTTGCCTGTGAATGTGACGCCCGTGGTCGAGCCGAGCGTCAGTGTGCCGTTGGTGACGGCCACCGTGGTTGTCAGGTTGCCGCCGTCGACATCGGCGACGGTGATGGCGTTGCCATTGGCGCTGGAGAAGACACGTGTTGTGTCTTCGGTCGTGCTCTGCGAACCAGGCACGGTGGTGACCGGTGCGTCGTTGACGGCCGTGACGTTGACGCTGACCGTGGCGGTCTCGGTGAGACCAGCGGAAGTCACCGTGTAGGTGAAGGTGGTCGGCGTGGTGTTGTTGTAGTTGGCTGCGGGGGTGAAGCTCAGCGTGCCGTCGGCGTTGAGCGTGACGGAGCCATTCGAGACGGCGATGGTCCCACCGGACGAAATGGCGGTGCCGTTGATCGCCGTGATGGCATGGCCGGCGTTCTCGAACGAATCGTTGGCATTGACGTTGATGACGACGGCCGTGTCTTCGTTGGTGGTGGTGGTGTCGTTGGTGATGTCCGCCACCGGGGTGACCGTGATCGCCACCGAGCCGGCGTTCGACAGCGTGCCGTCGGAGGTGGATACCGACAGCGTCGCCGAGCCGTTGTAGTCGGCGGTCGGCGTGTAGGAGGTGCCGTTCAGCGCTGCGTTGATCGCGGCCGCCGTGCCGCTCAGGACGATGCTGCCTGTGCCGTTGCCCGTGACGGTGACGCCGGGGGTCGAACCGAGGGTGAGCGTGCCGTTGGTGACGGCGATCGTGGTCGTCAGGGTGCCGCCGTCGACATCGGCCACAGTGATGGCGTTGCCGTTGGCTGCGCTGAACACCGTTGGCGTGTCCTCTGCGGTGGTCTGCGCCCCGGGCACGGTGGTGACCGGGGCGTCATTCACTGGCGTGACGTTGATCGTCAGTGTGGCGGTCGAGGTCAGCGCGCCGTCGCTGAGCGTGTACGTGGCGATCGGTACGGCCCCGTTGTAGTTGGCCGCGGGGGTGAAGGTGTAGTTGCCGTCGGCGTTGATCAGCAGCGTGCCGACGTTGGCGATGTTGGCGGTCTGCCCGGCGGTGAAGGTGCCGGTGACTCCGGCCACGGTGAACTGCGTGACCGAGAGGGCCGTTCCCGCATCGACGTCGGTGTCGTTGGTCAGCACGTTGCCATTGAGCACCGTGTCTTCGGCGATGGTGCCGGTGTCGTTGGCGCCCACCGGAGCATCGTTGACTGGCGTGACGCTGATCGTCAGCGTGGCCGTGGAGGTCAGCGCACCATCGCTGAGTGTGTAGGTGGCGACCGGCACGGCGCCGTTGTAGTTCAGCGCCGGGGTGAAGGTGTAGTTGCCGTTGGTGTTGATGAGCAGGGTGCCGACGTTGGCGATGGCGGCGGTCTGGCCTGCAGTGAAAGTGCCTGCGACGCCTGCCACGGTGAACTGGGTCACCGACAGCGTGGTGCCGGTGTCGACATCGCTGTCGTTGCTCAGCACGTTGCCGTTGAGCGTTGTATCTTCGGCCGTGGCCGCGGTGTCATTCGCGCCGACCGGTGCATCGTTGAGCGGCGTGACGTTGATGGTCAGCGTGGCGGTCAACGTGGTGCTGCCGTCGCCGAGCGTGTAGGTGGCGACCGGCGCCGTGCCGTTGTAGTTGGCAGCCGGCGTGAAGGTGTAGTTGCCATCGGTGTTGATGACGAGCGTGCCCACGCCGGGGATGTCGGCCATGGTGCCGGCAGCGACGGTGCTGCCGTTGACGGTGAACTGCGTGACGGTCAGCGCGGTGCCGGTATCGACGTCGCTGTCGTTGGCCAGCACGTTGCCCGAGACGGGCGTGTCTTCAGCGGTGGTCGCGGTGTCGTTCGCACCGACAGGTGCATCGTTGACCGGCGTGACGTTGATCGTCAGCGTGGCGGTCGACGTGAGCGAACCGTCGCTGAGCGTGTAGGTGGCGACGGGCACCGTGCCGTTGTAGTCGGCGGCTGGGGTGAAGGTGTAGTTGCCATCGGCATTGATCAGCAGCGTACCGACGCCAGGGATGGCGACGGTGGTGCCCGCAGCGACGGTGCTGCCGTTGACGGTGAACTGCGTGACGGTGAGTGGCGCACTGTCGACGTCGGTGTCATTGGCCAGCACGTTACCGAAGACCGGTGTGTCTTCGGCTGTGGTCGCGGTGTTGTCGACGCCCACCGGTGCATCGTTCACTGGCGTGACGTTGATCGTCAGCGTGGCGGTCGACGTGTCCGTGCCATCGCTCAGCGTGTAGGTGGCAACCGGTACGGCACCGTTGTAGTTCAGCACCGGCGTGAAGGTGTAGTTGCCGTTGGTGTCGATGACAAGCGTGCCCACACCTGCGAGCGTGGCAGTGGTGCCGGCGGCGAAGGTGTTGCCGCCGACGGTGAACTGCGTCACCGACAGTGAGGCGCCCGTGTCGACATCGGTGTCGTTGGTGAGCACGTTGCCGCTGAGGGCGGTGTCTTCGGCAGTGGACACAGCGTCGTTGGTGCCGACGGGTACGTCGTTCACCGGCGTGACGCCGATCACCAGGGTAGCGGTGGACGTGGCTGTGCCATCGCTCAAGGTGTAGGTGGCGACGGGCACGGTGCCGTTGTAGTTCGGTGCCGGCGTGAAGGTGTACGTGCCATCGGCATTGATCAGCAGCGTGCCGACATTGGCGATGCTGGCGGTCTGGCCGGCGGTGAAGGTGCCGGTGACGCCGGCGACGGTGAACTGGATGACCGACAGCGCGGTGCCGGCGTCGACGTCGGTGTCGTTGGCCAGCACATCGCCAGAAACCGGCGTGTCTTCTGCCGTGGTGACGGTGTCGTTGACGCCCACCGGTGCATCGTTGACCGGTGTGACGTTGATCGTCAGCGTGGCGGTCGACGTGGCCGTGCCATCGCTCAGCGTATAGGTGGCGACCGGTACGGCGCCGTTGTATTCGGCAATTGGCGTGAAGGTGTAGCTGCCATCCGGATTGATCAGAATGGTGCCCACGCCAGGGATGGCGGCGGTGGTGCCTGCGGCCAGCGTGCTGCCGTTGACGGTGAACTGCGTGACGGTGCGCGAGGCGCTGTCCACATCGGTGTCGTTGCTCAGCACATTGCCCGAGACCGGCGTGTCTTCGGCCGTGGTGGCGGTGTCGTTGACGCCGACCGGTGCGTCGTTGACCGGCGAGACATTGATCGTCAGCGTGGCAGTGGACGTGGCCGTGCCATCGCTCAGCGTGTAGGTGGCGACCGGCACGGCACCGTTGTAGTTGGTGGCCGGCGTGAAGGTGTAGCTGCCGTCGGCATTGATCAACAGCGTGCCGACGTTGGCGATGCCTGCCGTCTGGCCGGCGGTGAAGGTGCCGGCGACGCCAGCCACGGTGAACTGCGTGACCGTGAGCGTGGTGCCTGCGTCGGCATCGAAATCATTGGCGATCACGTTGCCGTTCAGCACGGTGTCTTCCGCCGTGGTGCCGGTGTCGTTGGCGCCGACCGGTGTGTCGTTCACCGGCGTGACGTTGAGCGTGAGCGTGGCGGTGGACGTGAGTAGCCCGTCGCTCAGTGTGTAGGTGGCGACCGGCACCGGCCCGTTGTAGTTCGCCGTCGGCGTGAAGGTGTAAATGCCGGTGGCATTGATCTGCAGCGTGCCGACGTTGGCGATGCTGGCGGTCTGCCCGGCGGTGAAGCTGCCGGCAACACCGGCCACGCTGAACTGCGTGACCGACAGCGAGGTGCCTGTGTCGACATCGCTGTCGTTGGTGAGCACGTTGCCGGTGACGGCAGTGTCTTCGGCCGTGGCATTGGTGTCGTCGACGCCCAGCGGCGCATCGTTGACCGGCGTGACGTCGAGCGCCAGCGTGGCAGTCGATGTGAGCGCGCCGTCGCTCAGCGTGTAGGTTGCAACGGGCACGGCGCCGGTGTAGTTCAGCGCCGGGGTGAAGGTGTAGTTGCCATTGGTGTCGATCAGCAGGGTGCCGACGTTGGTGATGGCGGCGGTCTGGCCGGCGGTGAAAGTGCCTGCGACGCCTGCCACGGTGAACTGGGTCACCGACAGCGTGGTGCCTGTGTCGACGTCGGTGTCGTTGCTCAGCACGTTGCCGGTCAGCGCGGTGTCTTCGGCCGTGGTGCCGGTGTCGTTGGCGCCGACCGGTGCGTCGTTCACCGGCGTGACGGTGAGGGTCAGCGTGTTGGGCGTGGTATCGAACGCGCCCGCGTTGTCTTGCACGCTGAAGCTGAAGTTCGCGTAAGGCGTGCCGCTGGCATTGGCGGCCGGCACGAAGACCAGGTGGCCTGCCGCCACATCGGCCGCGGCCACGAGCTGGCCTGCCACGACGGCCGCGCCGTTGAGTTGCAGGCTGCCCGCGGCGGGAATGGTGTCGATGCGCACATTGGCTAGCGCTTGGCCGAGGTCGACGTCGCTGAAGCCCAGGTCTGTGGGCTGCACCGTGTACGAGCTGTCTTCAGCCACCGTGTGCGCGCTGTCGGCGCCGGTGGGCGGCGTGTTGCTGCCCACGTTCACCGTGACGGTGGCGGTGTCGCTGAGGCCGCTCGGGTCGGTCACGGTGTACTGGATCTGCACCGCACCGCTGAAGTTGTTGGCCGGCGTGAAGACCAGGTTGCCGCTGGTGTCGACGCTGACCGTGCCCTGTGCCGGGTTGACGAGCACCGGGCTGCTGACGGTGAGGGTGTCGCCATCGGCATCGATGTCATTGGCCAACACCGGAATCGTGAGCGGCGTGTTGATGGCCGTGGTGGCCACATCGTCGCCGGCTACCGGCGCATCGTTGACCGGTGTGACGTTGATGGTCAGCGTGGCGGTGGACGTGGTGCTGCCGTCGCTCAGCGTGTAGGTGGCGGTCGGCGCTGTGCCGTTGTAGTTGGCGGCGGGCGTGAAGGTGTAGCTGCCATCGGCATTGATTAGCAGCGTGCCAACGCCTGGGATGGCAGCGGTGGTGCCGGCGGCGACGGTGCTGCCGTTGACGCTGAACTGCGTGATCGTGAGGGCCGTGCCTGCATCGACGTCGGAGTCGTTGGTGAGCAGGTCGCCCGAGACGGCGGTGTCTTCCGCCGTCGTGACGGTGTCGTTGATGCCGACCGGTGCATCGTTGACCGGGGTGACGTTGATGGTCAACGTAGCGGTGGACGTGGTGCTGCCGTCGCTCAGCGTGTAGGTGGCAACGGGGACAGTGCCGTTGTAGTTCAGTGCCGGAGTGAAGACGTAGCTGCCATCGGCATTGATCAGCAAGGTGCCCACACCCGGGATTGCCGCGGTGTTGCCAGCGGCAATGGTGTTGCCGTTGATGACGAACTGCGTGACGTTCAGCGAAGCGCTGTCGACGTCTGAGTCGTTGGTCAGCACGTTGCCCGAGACCGGCGTGTCTTCGGCCGTGGTGGCCGTGTCGTTGGCAGCCACCGGCGCATCGTTGATGGGTGTGACGTTGATGGTCAGCGTGGCGGTCGAGGTGAGCGAACCGTCGCTGAGCGTGTAGGTGGCGACCGGCACGGCGCCGTTGTAGTCGGCCGCCGGGGTGAAGGCGTAGGTGCCGTCGGCGTTGATGAGCAACGTGCCGACGTTGGCGATGGCGGCGGTCTGGCCTGCGGTGAACGTGCCTGCGACGCCGGCCACGGTGAACTGCGTGACCGAGAGGCCCGTTCCCGCATCGACGTCGGAGTCATTGGTCAGCACGTCGCCGTTCAGCGCAGTGTCTTCGGCGACGGTACCGGTGTCGTTGGCGCCCACCGGTGTGTCGTTGACCGGTGTGACGTTGATCGTCAGCGTGGCGGTCGAGGTCAGCGAACCGTCGCTGAGCGTGTAGGTGGCGACCGGCACGGCGCCGTTGTAGTCGGCCACCGGAGTGAAGGTGTAGCTGCCGTCCACATTGATCAGCAGCGCACCGATGCCGGTGATCGTTGCCGCCTGGCCCGCGGTGAAGGTGCCGGCGACGCCGGCAACCGTGAACTGGGTGACCGACAGGCTCGTGCCCGCATCGACGTCCGTGTCGTTGCCCAGCACGTTGCCGGTGAGCACGGTGTCTTCGGCGGTGGTGCCCGCGTCGTCTGTGCCCACAGGCGCATCGTTGACCGGTGTCACGTTCAGCGTCAGCGTGTTGGGTGCAGCGTCGAATGCACCCGCGTTGTCTTGCACGCTGAAGCTGAAGGTTGCGTAAGGCGCGCCGCTGGCGTCGGCCGCGGGCACGAAGACGAGGTGACCGGCCGCGACTTCGGCGGCCGACACGATCTGGCCGGCCACGACGGCCACGCCGTTGAGTTGCAGGCTGCCGGTGGCCGGCACGGCATCGATGCGCACGTTCGCCAGCGACTGGCCTGCATCGGCATCGTTGAAGCCGAGGTCGGCGACCTGCACGGTGTACCAGCTGTCTTCCGCCACCGTGTGTGCGCTGTCGGCGCCGGTGGGCGGCGTGTTGCTGCCCACGTTGACGGTGACGGTGGCGGTACCGGCCAGGCCGGCCGGGTCGGTCACGGTGTACTGGATCTGCACCGCGCCGCTGAAGTTGTTGGCGGGCGTGAACACCAGGTTGCCGCCGGCATCGACGCTCACCGTGCCTTGCGCCGGGTTGGCGAGCACGGGGTTGCTGATGGTCAGCGTGTCGCCGTCAACGTCCACATCGTTGGCCAGCACCGGGATCGTGATCGGCGTGTTGATGGCGGTCGTCGCCACATCGTCGCCGGCCACTGGCGCGTCGTTCACCGGCGTGACGGTGACGGCCAGCGTGGCGGTCGAGGTGGTGGTGCCATCGCTCAGCGTGTAGGTGGCGACCGGCGCGGAGCCGTTGTAGTTGGTGGCTGGTGTGAAGGTGTAGCTGCCATCGGTGTTGATGACGAGCGTGCCCACGCCCGGTATGGCGGCCGTGGTGCCGGCGGCGATGGTGCTGCCGTTGACGGTGAACTGCGTGACGGTCAGCGCGGTGCCGGTATCGACATCGCTGTCGTTGGCCAGCACATTGCCCGAGACGGGCGTGTCTTCAGCGGTGGTCGCGCTGTCGTTGGTGCCCACCGGCGCATCGTTCACCGGCGTGACGTTGATCGCCAGCGTGGCGGTGGACGTGAGCGAACCATCGCTCAACGTGTAGGTGGCGACGGGCACCGCGCCGTTGTAGTTGGTGGCCGGTGTGAAGGTGTAGCTGCCATCGGTGTTGATGACGAGCGTGCCCACGCCGGGGATGGCGGCGGTGGTGCCGGCGGCCAGCGTGCTGCCGTTGACGGTGAACTGGGTGACGGTGCTCGAGGCGTTGTCGACGTCGGTGTCGTTGGTCAGCACGTTGCCCGAGACCGGCGTGTCTTCGGCCGTGGTGGCGGTGTCGTTGACGCCGACCGGTGCGTCGTTGACCGGCGTGACATTGATCGTCAACGTGGCGGTGGACGTGACTGAGCCGTCGCTCAATGTGTAGGTGGTGACCGGCACGGCGCCGCTGTAGTCGAGTGCAGGCGTGAAGGTGTAGCTGCCGTCGGCGGCGATCTGCAAGCTGCCGACACCGGCGATGACTGCGGTCTGTCCGGCAGTGAAGTTGCCTGCGACGCCGGCCACCGTGAATTGGGTGACGCTCAGTGAGGTGCCGGGGTCGACGTCGCTGTCGTTGGCGAGCACATTGCCCGAAACGGGCGTGTCTTCGGCGGTGGTGATGGTGTCGCTGACACCCACGGGCGTGTCGTTCACCGGCGTCACTGCGATCGTGAGCGTGGCGGTGGACGTGGCCATGCCGTCAGTCAACGTGTAGGTGGCCACCGGCACCGGGCCGTCGTAGTCGGCCACCGGGGTGAAGGTGTAGCTGCCGTCGGCGTTGATGACCAGACTGCCGATGTTGGCGATGGCTGTGGTCTGGCCGGCGGTGAAGCTGCCGGCAACGCCGGCGACGGCGTATTGCGTGACCGACAGGGCCGTGCCCGCGTCGGCATCGGTATCGTTGCCCAGCACATTGCCGCTGAGCGGTGTGTCTTCGGCGGTGCTGCCGCTGTCGTTGACGCCGATCGGCACGTCGTTGACCGGCGTGACGGCGATGGTCAGCGTGGCGGTCGACGCAGTGGTGCCATCGGTCAGCGTGTAAGTCGCGACCGGCACTGGGCCGCTGTAGTTGGCCGCGGGCGTGAAGGTGTAGCTGCCGTCGGCGTTGATGAGCAGCGTGCCCACGCCATTCAGCGTGGCGGTGCTGCCGGCGGTGAAGGTGTTGCCGCTGACGACGAACTGTGTGACCGACAGCGTCGTCCCGGTGTCGACATCGCTGTCGTTGGTGAGCACGTTGCCGGTGAGGGCAGTGTCTTCTGCGGTCGTGGCGCTGTCGTTGGTGCCCACGGGCGCATCGTTCGCCGGTGTGACGTTGATCGTCAGCGTGGCGGTGGAGGTGGCGCTGCCGTCGCTCAGCGTGTAGGTGGCGACTGGCACGGTGCCGTTGTAGTCGGCAGCCGGTGCGAAGGTGTAGCTGCCGTCGGCGTTGATGACGAGCGTGCCTACGCCCGGGATGGCAGCCGTAGTGCCTGCCGCAACGGTGTTGCCGTTGACGCTGAACTGCGTCACCGACAGCGTGCTGCCGGCGTCTGTGTCGGTGTCGTTCGTGAGCACGTTGCCGGAGACGGGTGTGTCTTCGGCGGTGGTGGCGGTGTCGTCGAGACCCACCGGCGTGTCGTTCACCGGTGCCACGTTGACCGTGACGTTGGCGGTGGACGAGGCCGTGCCGTCGGTCACGGTGTACGAGAAGCTCACCGGCCCATTGAAATCGGGCACGGGCGTGAAGGTCAGCGTGCCGTCCGCGTTCATCGACACGGTGCCTTGCGGCAGTGTGACGGGCGTGCCCACGGCGATGGGCTGGCCGGCGACCTGGGTGATGGTCAGGGCGGGGCCGTCAATGTCGGTGTCGTTGAGGCGCGGGTCGAAGGTGACCGGGTTGTCTTCGGTCGTGGCCACCGTGTCGGCAGCGGCGGCTGGCGCATCGTTGACCGGCGTGACATCGAGCGTGAGCGTGTTGGGCGCGGCGTCGAAGGCGCCGGCGCTGTCTTGCACGCTGAAGGTGAAGCTGCCGTAGGGCGCGCCGTTCTGGTCGGCGGCGGGCACGAATTGCAGGTGGCCGGCGGCCACTTCGGCGGCGGAGATCACCGCGCCTGCGGCGACCGGGTTGCCGTTGAGCAGCAGTTGGCCGTTGGCCGGCACGCTGTCGATGCGCACAGCGGCGAAGGTCTGGCCGGCGTCGGCATCGGCGAAGCCGAAGTCGGCCGTCGTCACGGTGTAGCTGGCGTCTTCGGCGATGGTGTGGGCCGAGTCGGCACCGGTCGGCGGTGTGTTGCTGCCGACGTTGACGGTGACCGTGGCGGTGTCGCTGAGGCCCGATGGGTCGGTCAGCGTGTAGGTGATGGTCACCGCGCCGCTCACGTTGGTGGCGGGGGTGAACAGCAGTTGGCCCGACGCGTCGACGGCGACCGTGCCCTTGCTCGGGTCGATGGTGGGGTTGGAGACGGTCAGTTGCGACGCTGCGTCGTCCGGGTCGGTGTCGTTGGCCTTGACGTCGATCAGCACCGCGTTGTTGATCGCGGTCGAAGCCAGGTCGTCGTTCGCAACGGGTGCATCGTTGACTGGCGTGACGTTGAAGCTGAGGGTGTTGGGCGCAGGGTCGAAGGCGCCCGCGCTGTCTTGCACGCTGAAGCCGATGCCCGTATAGGCCGTGCCGTTGCCGTTGGGGGCGGGCGTGAAGACGAGGTGGCCGGCGGCGATGTCGGCGGCCGAGACCAGGGTGCCGGCCGTGACCGGCGTGCCGTTGAGTTCCAGCGTGCCCGCGGCGGGCGGCGTGTCGATGCGCACGCCGGCGAAGGTTTGGCCGGCATCGCTGTCGCTGAAGCCGAAGTCGCTGGCTTGCAGGGTGTAGGCGGTGTCTTCGTTGATCGTGTGCGTGCCGTCGGCGCCGGCTGGCGGCGTGTTGGCGCCGACGTTCACGGTGACGGTGGCGTTGGTGCTCGCGCCCGACGGGTCGGTCACGGTGTAGGTGATGACGACCGGGCCGGTCACGTTGGCAGCCGGCGTGTAGACGAGCTGGCCGTTGGAATCGAAGCTGGCGGTGCCCTGGGCCGGGTTGGCCAGCACGGGGTTGCTCGGGGTGAGCGGGTCGCCGTCGACATCGCTGTCGTTGGCGCGCACGTCGATGCTCACGGGCGTGTTGATCGGGGTCGAGACGGTGTCGTCGTTCGCGACCGGCGCGTCGTTGACCGGCGTCACGTTGAAGCTCAGCGTGTTGGGCGCCGTGTCGAAGGCGCCGGCGCTGTCTTGCACCGAGAAGCTAAGGCTGGTGAGCGGCGCGCCGTTGGCCTCGGCTGCGGGCGTGAACACGAGGTGGCCCGCGTTGATCTCGGCGGCCGAGATCACCTGGCCGGCGGTGACTGGGCCGCCATTCAGCGCAAGGCTGCCTGAGGGCAGCGTGTCGATGCGCACGTTGGCGAAGCTCTGGCCGGCATCGGCGTCGGCAAAGCCGAAGTCGCTGGCCAGCACCGTGTGCGAGCCGTCTTCGGCCAGCGTCTGCGTGCTGTCGGTGCCGGTGGGCGGCGTGTTGCTGCCGACGTTGACGGTCAGGGTCGCGGTGTCGGTGGCGCCCGACGGGTCGGTCACCGTGTAGGTGATGGTCACCGGGCCGCTGAGGTTGTTGGCGGGCGTGAACAGGAGCTGGCCGTTCGCATCGACCGAGACCGTGCCTTGCGCCGGGTTGGCGAGCACCGGATTGCTGACGGTGAGGGTGTCGCCGTCGGCATCGCTGTCGTTGGCCCGCACGTCGATGGTCACCGGCGTGTTGATGGCGGTCGATGCCACGTCGTCGATGGCGGCCGGGGTGTCGTTGACTGCGCCGACGTTGATCGTCAGCGTGGAGGTGGACGCGGCGCTGCCGTCGCTCACCGTGTAGGTGGCGGCCGGTACCGGGCCGTTGTAGTTGGCGGCAGGCGCGAAGACGTAGCTGCCGTCAGCGTTGATCAGCAGCGTGCCGATGCCGGGCAAGGCCGTGGCTGTGCCGGCTGCGTGGGCCACGCCGTTGAGGCTGTACTGGGTGACGCTGAGGGCAGGGCCGTCGACATCGGTGTCGTTGGCCAGCAGGTTGCCGCTGAGCACCGTGTCTTCGGGCGTGGTGGCGAGGTCGGCCTGGCCGACCGGCGCGTCGTTGACCGGGGTGACGTTGATCTGCAGCGAGGCCGGTGCGGAGACGCCGCCGTCGTTGTCGATCACCACGAAGCTCAGTGCGCCGCCGCCGTTGAAATCGGGCGCCGGCTTGTACAGCAGCGTGGCGGCCTGGGCGGGGGTGAGCGTCTGGCCTGCGGTGACGGCGGTCGTGCCGTCGGCCAGCAGCACGGTGGCGCCGGCGGGGATGCTGGTGATGCGGACGCCGCTGACGGAGCCGTCGGAATCGGTGCCGCCGAGCGAGATCGGCAGCGTGCTGTCTTCGGCACCGGTGGCGGTGCCGGCGGTGGCGTCGGGCAGGTCGTTGACGGTCGACAACGCGATGGTCGTGGTGCCCGTCGTCGTGCTGTTGCCGTTGGTGACGGTGTAGCTGAAGTCGCCGACCGGCGCGGTGCCGTCGTAGTCGGCTGGCGGTACGTAGCGCAGGCCGGGCAGGTCAGCGGGCTGCAGCGAGGTTCCGGGCGTGACGACGGTGCCGTCGGCCTTGACGATGGTGCCGATGGCCGGCACGTCTTTCACCGTGATGACGATCGTGCCGCTGCCGGTGGGCTGGTTCAAACCCAGGCTGACGGGCGCGCCTTCTTCGGCGGCAGTGATGGCGCTCGAATTGGCCAGCGCCGGCGCGGTCGTGGTTGTGGTCGCGGTCGCGGTCGCATTGAGCTTGTCTTCGGGAACGGCGGTGCGCTCGACGAAGGTCGTGCGCTGCGTGTCGGTGGTTTCGGTGAACTGGGTCGAGCTCAGCTCTTCAGAGACGCGGCCCACGCGCAGGCCGGGTTGCAGGCCTCCACCGTCGCCACCGTTCAGGCCGGCGGCTGGGGCGGTGAGGGCGTCGGGCTGGTTCAGCTCGGCGATCACGCGATCGATGTCGGTGCTGGCCGGTGCGGCGGCAGCGGCACGCGGGGCATCGTGTTCCGGGGTCAGCATCACGATGCCGTCCTGAGTGGTCAGGATCACGTCGCCCTTGTTGACTTCGTCCCCCATCTTCAAGGCGATGAGTTTGCCGGTGGGGGTGCGGCGCAGGGCCGAGCCCCAAAGTCCGGTGACTTTGCCGTTGACGGTTTGGATGATGGTTGGCATGCGGAAAACCTCGGTCGAACTACCACTCAGAATGCCAATGAGAATACTGGAGACGGGTCTTCTTAAGTGGCCGTGAGAGCGCAGTTTGTGTGAACTGAATCACTGCAGAGGCCCTGATTCATACCTATAAGCGCCGTCTCGTGGCGCCGAAATCGCGGCGCCGAAGCCAGCCTCTTCCGTTGTCGGCGGGTTTTTCTGAAACTTGAGGAGGCGCTTGATGGCTCGTTGGCGTGAAACAGGCTGCAACAGCCCGCCCGCAGGTGTATTGAGAGTTCTTCCATGAACTCCATCGGCGAGATGCTCCACTGCGGCGCAGTGAATGCCGATAACAAGTAGCCGCTCAAATTCGCGAATCCGGCGATCTCGCCTTCCGCTATCGGATCTCAATCATGTGGATCTTTCGCCGCGGGCTCACGCTCGCGCTGCAGCTCATCTTGCTGGGCACCCTCGCCCCTGCAGCTGCTGCTCCGTCCACGGACATCGTGTTGAGCAAGGCGGCAGCGTCAGTCAGGGTTGATCGCGGTGTGGAGCTGTTGATCGAAGAACCCGGTGAGAACTTCACGCGTACGGGTGTCATGCGGCCCGAGCTGGCCGGTCGCTGGGCCATCTACCACGGCAAGAAGATCAATCTGCCGGGCCAACCCAAACCGGTGTGGGTTCGGTTTGGTGTGCACCGCGAGGCCGGCGACCCCGCCACCCAGTGGGTGCTCGGCATCGACTGGCCGGTGCAAAAGAGCGTTGATTTCCATCAATTCGACCCCGACAGTGCCCGCTGGGTGGCCACACGCAGCGCCGGCCTCAGCCGGCCGGCGAGCGACCAGCTGCTGAAAGCACCATCGCTCTTGTTCCCGCTGGAACTCGGCTCGGCGCAGCGTGCCATCGTGTTGCTGCGGGTGCAGACCGACAGCCAGTTCGTCCTTCCCCTCACCCTGTGGGACGAAAAAGAGCTGCAAGCCAGTCTCTACGATCACGCCGTGCTGATGGGGCTGCTGTTCGGCATTCTGGGCGTGATGTTCTTCTACAACCTGAGCCTGTTCATCTTCACGCGTGAACGCAGCTTTGTCTCGTACTCGGCCTACCTGCTGTGCACTGTGCTGTATGAACTGGCCGTCACCGGCTTTGGCCCGCTGTACCTGTGGGGCGGCAACGAGTGGCTGAAGGCCCGGGGCTACGAACTCTTTTCTTGCGGCGGCTTCCTGGTGGCGGCGATCTTCTTCCGGCAGTTCCTCGACCTGAAGATGGCGGCCAGGTATCTGAATCGAAGCAACCAGGCCATCATTGGTTTCTGGCTCATCGTGACTGCGATGTCCTTGCTTCAAGCGACGCCGTTGCTGGGCGTGCTCATCGGCGCGGGCGGAATTTTTTCCGGCCTGGCAGGTATCTACACCTCGGTGTACCTGGCGCTCAAGCGCAACGTGCTGGCACAGTACTTCGTGGTCGCCTGGGCCGCCATCATCACGGGCACCGTCGTGAACGTGCTGGTGTTGTTTGGCCTGATCGAAGGCGGCGGGTGGGTCGACCATGCGCAGCAGATCGGCTTTGTGGTCGAGATGGTGCTGCTGTCGATTGCATTGGCCTGGCGGATCAAGCGCGAGAAGGCGTCCAAGGAAGCAGCGCAGCGCGAATTGCTGGAGCTTGCACAGAGCGTAGAGCACGAGCGCGACGAGAAAATACGCGCCCAGGAACGCACGCTGACCGTGCAACTGCAGGCCAATGAAGAGCTGGAGCTGCGGGTGCTCGACCGCACGGCCGAGCTCGAACGGGCGATGAAGAATGTCGAGCTGGCCAACGTGGAACTGGCCAGGCTCAGCGTCACCGATGCGCTCACCAAGGTGCACAACCGGCGCTACTTCGATGAGATGTTGAAGAAAGAGCACGACCGCTCGGCCCGCACCGGCGCGCCGCTGGCGCTGCTGCTGGCCGACATCGACTACTTCAAGAAGATCAACGACAGCGTGGGCCACCTGGCCGGCGACGAATGCTTGAAGCAGGTGGCTTCTGCACTGACGGGTGCGGTCGGGCGGTCCACCGACCTGGTGGCGCGCTACGGCGGCGAGGAGTTCGCCATCGTGCTGCCGGCCACCGATGCGGCGCAGGCGCTCGCAGTGGCCGAGCGTGTACGCAAGGCGGTCGAAGACATTCAGTTCATCTACCGCGGCAGGCGCATTCCGATCAGCATCAGCCTGGGTGTCGCGGCTCGCGTGGCAGGCACCGGCCAGCCGGTGACTGACTTCGTCTCCGAGGCCGATGAGGCCTTGTACGCGGCCAAGGGCGCTGGGCGCAACCAGGTGCAGTTGGCGGCAAACGGTTAGAGCAAGCGCAGCAAGCGACTGATCAAGCAACGCCCGCGGAACCGGCTTTGCCGGGCCGCTAGGCGGGCCTTGCAGGCCGCGCTGGGCCAGAGGCCCAGCCCTTCGCCAGGCACATCTTGTCCACTGGACAAGATGTGTCCGGGCTCAGCCCCTTGGGGGCAGGAGCGAAGCGACTGGGGGGGTTAACGTTCCCGCAGTGCGTAGGCTTTTACCTTGAGCACCGGCTTGAGCAGGTAGGTCAGCACCGTTTTCTGGCCGGTGAGCACGTCGACCTCGGCCGTCATGCCCGGGATGATCGGCAGCTTCTCGCTGAAATTGGCGTGCGTGGTGCGCACCCGCACCAGGTAGAAGGCGTTGCCGCGCTCGTCGACGATGGTGTCGGGGCTGATGTTTTCCACCTTGGCGTCGAGCCCGCCGTAGATGGAGAAGTCGTAGGCGGTGAACTTGACGGTGGCGTTCTGGTCGGGGCGGATGAAGGCGATGTCTTTCGGGGCCATGCGCGCTTCGATCACCAGCTGGTCGTCGAGCGGCACGATCTCGACGATGTCTTTGCCGGCCTGCACCACGCCGCCAACCGTGTTGGCCAACAGGCGCTGCACGCGCCCGCGCACCGGCGATTTCACCTGCGACTTGGTCACCTTGTCGGTCAGCGCGACCTGGCCTTCATTCAGCGCGTTGAGCTTGCCCACCACCTCGGCCAGTTCCTTGCGCGCCTCGTTGCGGAAGGCGATCTCGGTCTCCTGGATCTTGCGCTGCGCTTCGCCGATGGCCGCTTGCACGCGGGCGATCTGGGCGCTGGCCTGCTCGGAGTCGCCACGGCTGCGCGAGATCTCGCGTTCCAGCCGCAGCACGTCGACCTCGCTCACCGCACCGGTGGCCAGCAGCGGTTTTGTCTTGGCCAGCTCCTGCTGGCCGAGGTCGAGCGCGCGCTCGGCCGAGGTCTTGCGCGAGCGCATCTCGGCCAGCTCTTGTTGGCGCTGCTGCAGCTGCTGGCCGTTGATCGACAGCATGGTCGCGAGCTCGCTGTGCCTGGCCTGGTAGAGCGCCAGCTCGCCTTGCAGGATGTTGGCCTCTTCGGGGTCACCGCTCGTAGGGGGCGGCTGGAAGGCTGCACCGTCGGACAGCGCGCTCAGCCGCGCCCGGCGCGCGCGCAACGCAAAGCCTTGGGCAGCGCTCTCACGCACGCCCGATGTGGCCCGCGTTTCGTCGATCTTGAGCAGCAGCTGGCCGGCCTCGACCACCTGGCCTTCTCTGACCAGAATCTCCGACACCACACCGCCGTCGAACGACTGCAGCACCTGCAGCTGCCGCGACGGGATGACCTTGCCGTCACCGCGCGTCACCTCGTCCACATGCGCGAGCCCCGCCCACACGAGGAGCAGCAGCAGGATCAGCACCGACGCGCGCACGATCTTCTGAGCCCGCTGCGTCTGGTTGCGCGTCATCACCTCTTCGGCTTCTTGCTCGAAGCTGCGAAAGCCCGCCTGGTTGGCCTGCGCATCGGTGGCCGTGGTGCCTAGCAGCCGGTTGGTGACGGGGGCCAGCAACAGACGCAGCCTCTCCAGCACCGCCAGGATGCGCCGGCCGGCCTTGAAGAGCAGGGCGTTGACGCGGCCTTCGGGCTGGTTGGGTTCGTTCATGTGGGGTTCCCGATGGGCACCGTTTCTTTACCGCAAAGACGCAAAGGGCGCAAAGGACGCCAAGGAAAAAAGTCTTTCTTTGCGACCTTGGCGTCCTTTGCGTCTTGGCGGTGAAAAGACCGTCCCATGTGCTCCACCACCACCATGCCGCACCTCATGCCGCCCGCGCAATGCGCCCGGTTGAGAGTGCTTCCATGATGCGGTCGCGCGGCCCGTCGGCGACGATCTTGCCGCCGTCGATCACGATCACGCGCGTCACCATGGCCAGCAGCGAGGTGCGGTGCGTCACCAGCACCACCGTCTTGTTGTGCGCGAAGTGGGTGATGTTCTGCGTGATCTGCGCTTCGGTGGAGAAGTCCATCGCGCTCGTTGGCTCGTCCAGCAGCAGGATGGGGGCGTTGTGGAGCACGGCGCGCGCGAGGCCGATGCCCTGGCGCTGGCCGCCCGAGAGCGACTCGCCGCGCTCGCCCACCGGCATGTCGAAGCCGCGCGGGTGGCGGTTGATGAAGCTCGTCATGCTCGCCAGTTCGGCGGCGGCCACCACCGCCGAATCGTCGGCATAGGGCAGGCCGAAGGTGATGTTCTCGCGCAGCGTGCCGTAGAAGAGCGTCACGTCCTGCGAGACGTAGCCGAGATTGCGCCGCACGTCGGCCGGGTCGAGCTGGCGCAGGTCGATGCCGTCGAGCAGCACTGCGCCCTCGGTCGGCTGGTACAGGCCCATGATCAGCCGCTCGATGGTCGACTTGCCCGACCCCACCTTGCCGATCAGCGCCACGCGCTCGCCGGCGGTGATCTTGAAGCTCAGGCCGTCGAGCGCCGAATCCTGCCGGTTGGGGTAGGCGAACTTGACGTTGCGGAACTCGATGTCGCCGCGCAGCACCGGGCGCTGGATGAAGCTTTCACCCTGCGGCCGCTCGACCGGCTTGTCCATGATCTTGTTGAGCGACTCCATGGCCGTGCGCGCGCCCTGGTACTGCATCAGCAGGCCGACGATCTGCCCGGCCGGGCCGAGCGCGCGGCCGGCCAGCATGCTCGATGCGATCAGCGCTCCCATGGTCAGCTCGCGCTGGCCGATGAGGTAGACGCCGATCACGATCATCGACACGGTGACCGCCTGCGTGAGCCAGCCGGTGAGGTAGGTGGCCGACGACGAGAGCGCCCGCATGCGCACGCTGGTGCGCGAGAGAAACACGTTGGCCCGCTCCCACTTGGCCTGGATCACGCTCTCGGCGCCCAGCGACTTGATGGTCTCGATGCCCGTTAGGCTCTCGATCAGCGTGGCGTTGCGCTGCGCCGAAGCCTGGTAGGTGGTCTGCGACAGCTCGTGCAGCCGGTACTGCAGCACGTAGCCCATCACGAGGATGACGGTGAACACCACCACCACCGGCACGGCGAGCCACGGCGAGATGCACGCCAGCACGACGACGAAGATCAGCGCGAAGGGCAGGTCGATCAATGCCGTGACGGTGCTCGAGGCGATGAAGTCGCGCACCTGCTCGAAACCGCGCAGGTTGGACGCGAACGAGCCCACCGACTCGGGCCGGTTCTCGAGCTTCATGCCGAGCACTTTCTCCATCAGCGTGGCCGAGATCTGCACGTCGATGCGTGCGCTGGCCTCGTCGACGAAATGGCTGCGCAAGAGGCGCATGAACACGTCGGCGCACATGATGAGCACGACGCCGACCGACAGCGCCCACAGCGTCTCGGTGGCGTTGTTGGGCACCACGCGGTCGTAGACGTTCATGCTGAACATCGGGAAGGCGAGCGCGAAGAAGTTGATCAACAGCGCGGCCCAGAGCACGTCACGGTAGACGAAGCGCTGCTCCAGCAAGGCGCTCCAGAACCAATGCTTGGCGGCAACGCTGCGCACTTCGGGCGTGCGTGCATCGAAGCGGAAATGCGGGCGCACGAACAGCGCCACGCCGGTGTAGCGCGCTTCGAGTTCGGCGCGCGGCAGGCTGATCGAGGCCTGCGCGGTTTCGGGCAGCAGCACGCGGGCGTTGGCGCCGGCAGCGTCCCAACCCATCAGCACGCAGGCGTGGTTGTCTTTCAAGACCAGGATGGCCGGCAGCGCAGCGTTGTCGACACGCGCGAGCGGCAAGCGCTGCAGCTTGGCCGACATGCCGGCGCGTGCGGCAGCGCGCTCGGCGAGGTCGAGCGTGAGCAGCGCCTTGCCGCCCACCTTGCCGTCTTTGCCCAGCGGCAGCCCGGCCGACAGCGAAGCACGCGAAGCGGCCTGGCCATGCAGGCGGCACACCTCGACCAGGCAGTCGAGCAGCGGGTCCGGGTTGATCAGGTCTTCGCGCAGGTGCGTGGTCGCGCCGTCGGCTGCGCCCGGAGGAACAGCGGGTGCGGCAGGCGTCGGTTGAACGGGGTTGGACATGTGCGAGGTGGGTGTTCCGTGTGTCCAGGAATGAGGCCGCTCAGCCGATATCGGTGCAGTGCAGGCCGAATTGACCCTGTTGCCGGTCTTCGAAGAAGCGTTGCAGGGTTTCCCGCACGGTGTGGAAGGCGAGATGGTCCCAGGGAATCTCGTGTTCGGCAAACAGCTCGGCCTCGATGGTCTCGGGGCCTGGCGCGAAATCGGTGTCGAGCAGGCGGGCCCGGTAGAACAGGTGCAGCTGGCCGACCCGGACCACGTTCAGCAAGGTGTAGAGGCCTTGCAGCTCGATGCGCGCGCCGGCCTCTTCGACCGTTTCGCGGATGGCGCCTTGCTCAGTGGTCTCGCCCAGTTCCATGAAGCCGGCCGGCAGCGTCCAGAAGCCGTAGCGCGGCTCGATGTTGCGGCGGCACAGCAGCACCTTGTCTTGCCACACCGGCAAGGTGCCCACCACGTTCAGCGGGTTCTCGTAATGGACGGTCGCGCAGACGGTGCAGGTCGCGCGGTCGCGGTTGTCGTCTGCAGGCGTTGAATACACCACCGGTGACCCGCAGGCCCTGCAATGCTTGATGCTGCGCGGCTGAAACATGGGCGGCAGTTTAGGGCCTGCGGATGCACGTTAATGCGAATCCATGTTCGCAAATCCCGGTGCTGCATTCGGCGTGGCTGCGTGGCATCATCAAGCGCATCCCCGACCCTTGCCTTGGAGAGTTTTCGATGAGCTACGTTGTCCCCGTTCCGCGCGTTGCCGCGGTGGCCGTGGTGGGTGCCGAACCTGGGGCGGTGTTCCCCGTGCATCGCATCTACTGCGTGGGCCGCAACTATGTCGACCACGCCATCGAAATGGGCCACAGCGGCCGCGAGCCGCCGTTCTTCTTCATGAAGCCGGCCGATGCGGTCCTGCCGGTGGCCGAAGACCAGGTCGGCCAGATGCGCTACCCCAGCCTCACGCGCGACCTGCACCACGAGGTGGAGCTGGTCGTGGCCATTGGCAAGGGCGGCAGCAACATCAAGGCCGCTGACGCGATGGACCATGTTTACGGCTACGCCGTCGGCCTGGACATGACGCGCCGCGACATCCAGGGCGAAGCCAAGAAGCAGGGTCGCCCATGGGATGCCGGCAAGGGCTTCGAGCAGTCGGCACCGATCGGCGCAATCCGCCCGGCGGAGCAGTGCTACGTCAACGCCGCGACGCGCATCGCGCTTCAGGTGAACGGCGCCAAGCGCCAGCAAAGCGTGATCGGCAAGCTGATCTGGAGCGTGCCCGAAGTGATCGAGCAACTCTCGATGGCGTGGGACCTGCAGCCCGGTGACCTGATCTACAGCGGCACGCCCGAGGGTGTGGCGGCCGTGCTCGAAGGTGACCTGCTGCATGCCGAGATCGACGGCGTAGGCTCGCTGCGCGTGAAGATCGTCAGCAGCTGACGCGGCCTATGGAGCTGTATAGCTACTTTCGTTCGTCGGCTTCGTACCGCGTGCGCATCGCGCTGGCGCTGAAGGGCCTGCCCTACGACTATCTCCCCATTCACCTGGTCAAGGGTGAGCAGGTGCAGGCACCGTTCAGCGACGTGTCCACCACGCGGCTGGTGCCTTTGCTGAAGGATGGCGACGCGCTCATCTCGCAGTCGCTCGCCATCATCGAATACCTGGAAGAAACCCACCCCCAGCCGCCCTTGTTGCCGGCCGATGCCCTGGGCCGCGCACGGGTGCGTGCGATCGCGCTCGACATTGCCTGCGAGATCCACCCGCTCAACAACCTGCGCGTGCTGCGCTACCTGGTCGACGAGATGAAGGTCAGCGAAGACGAGAAAACCCGCTGGCTGCACCATTGGGTGGAAGACGGGCTCGCGGCGGTGGAGAGGCAGCTTGCAGGCCACCCGGCCACCGGCCGCTTCTGCCACGGCGACGCACCCACGCTGGCCGACGCGGTGCTGGTGCCGCAGGTCTTCAACGCCCAGCGTTTCGCATGTCGCCTCGACCATGTGCCCCAGGTGATGCGCATTTTCGGCGAGTGCTCGGCGCTGCCGGCCTTTGCCAACGCACACCCCGCCGCCTGCCCCGACTCCGATGCACGCTGACTGGCTGCAAGCCGACTGGAACGTGCCTGGTGTGGCCAGCGTGATGAGCACGCGAGCCGGCGGCACCAGCCCGGCGCCGTGGGAGAGCTTCAACCTCGGCATTGCCGTCAACGACGACCCACAACGCGTGGCGCACCATCGCGAGCTGTTTCAACAAGCGCTTGGCGCGGCGCCGGTGTTCATGAAGCAGGTGCATGGCACACGTGTGTTGCGCTTGACGCATGAGCAGCTGGCGTTGCCGACGGCCGAGGCCGATGCCTGCGTCACCACCGAGCGTGGCATCGCCTGCACCGTGCAGGTGGCCGATTGCCTGCCCATCCTGTTTGCAGCGCCTGGCGCGGTGGGGGCGGCGCACGCCGGCTGGCGCGGCTTGGCGGGTGGCGTGGTCGAGGCGACCTTGCACGCCGTTTGCGAGGCCGCAGCCTGCGAGCCGGCGCAGGTTCAGTGCTGGCTCGGCGCCTGCATCGGCCCCAACGCGTTCGAGGTGGGTGCCGACGTGCTCGAAGGCTTCGGCGTCGAGCCGGCGTTGGCCGACCCGCTGCGCTTCAAGCCCTTCCGGCCGGGCAAGTGGCTGGCCAACCTGCCGCTGCTGGCGCGCGACCGCCTGGCCGCGGCGGGCGTTCGCAGCGTGGGTGGCGGCACCTGGTGCACGGTCGAAGACCGGTCACGGTTCTTTTCGTTCCGGCGTGACGGCGTCACCGGCCGCATGGCTGCTGCCATCTGGTTGCGCTGACGGTGCGTTTGTGGCGGCTTGATTCTCGGCAGCCAGGCGCGCACGGCGCCGCAGGGGCGTGCCCATCACGTAGAGCACGATGGACAGCGGCAGCACCCCATAAAGCACGAGCGTGACCAGCGCGCCCAGCACACTGCCGATCGGGCTCATGGCCTCGGCCGCAGACATCAATACGACCACGAACATCCAGGCGATCGCAACGAGATACATTTTGCTGACGCATGAGCTAGGTCATGACAATGGTGGAATGGCAGGGGCACACTTTAGAGGCAGTCGGCCCGAAACAGGTCCGGCAAACTGGCCAGGAGACATATGAAAAGCAAGACAACGACACCGAAATCGGCGACCGAGGCATTCGCCGGCACCGAAGCGGCCCAGGCCTATGGCGCCACGGTTGGCGAACTCGTCAAATCCCTATCGAGCCTGAGCGTGCCGCTGCCTGCGCTCGACGCCTTGCAGGGCGACTACGTGAAGCAGGCCACCGAGCTGTGGAACAACATGGTCGGCGCCGCGTCAGGCGCGGCACCGGCACCCGCGGCGCTGAGCGACAAGCGCTTCGCCAACCCGTCGTGGACGGAGAACCCGGCGGCAGCCTTCACCGCGCAGCTCTACCTGCTGAACGCCCGCACGCTGGCGAAGATGGCCGACAGCGTGCAAGGTGAAGAAAAGACCCGCGAGCGCGTGCGCTTCGCCGTGCAGCAGTGGGTGGCCGCGGCCGCGCCGAGCAACTACCTGCCGCTCAACCCCGAAGCCATGCAGCTCGCACTGAAGACGCAGGGCGGGAGCATCACCCAGGGCCTGCAGCACCTGTGGAGCGACCTGCAGCAAGGCCACATGTCGCAGACCGACGAAACGGTCTTCGAGGTGGGCCGCAACGTGGCCACCACCGAAGGCAGCGTGGTGTTCGAGAACGAGCTGTTCCAGCTGCTCGAATACAAGCCACTCACCACGACGGTGTTCGAGCGGCCGCTGCTGATGGTGCCGCCTTGCATCAACAAGTACTACATCCTCGACCTGCAACCCGAGAACTCGCTGATCCGGCACGCCGTGGCGCAAGGCCACCGCGTGTTCGTGGTGAGCTGGCGCAACGCCGATGAAAGCGTGGCGCAGAAGACCTGGGACGACTACATCGAGCACGCCGCCATCCAGGCCATCGGGCTGGTGCAGCAGATCAGCGGCGCCAAGACCATCAACACGCTGGGCTTCTGCGTGGGCGGCACCATCCTCGCCACGGCGCTGGCGGTGCTGGCCGCGCGCGGCGAGAAGCCCGCTGCCAGCATGACGCTGCTGACCACGTTCCTCGACTTCTCCAACACTGGCGTGCTCGATCTCTTCGTCGACGAAACCATGGTGCAGATGCGCGAGATGACGCTCGGCCCCGACAGCCCCAACGGCGGCAACCTGCTCAAGGGCCAGGAGCTGGCGTCGACCTTCAGCGCGCTGCGGCCCAACGAGCTGGTATGGAACTACGTGGTTGGCAACTACCTCAAGGGAGAGACGCCGCCACCGTTCGACCTGCTGTACTGGAACAGCGACAGCACCAACCTGCCGGGGCCGATGTACTGCTGGTACCTGCGCAATACCTACCTCGAGAACAACCTCGTCAAGCCCGGCAAGATGACCGTCTGCGGCGAGCCGGTCGACTTGGGGAAGATCGATGCGCCGACCTATGTGTACGGCTCGCGAGAAGACCACATCGTCCCGTGGGACGGCGCCTACCGCAACACCCAGGTGCTCAAGGGCGCCAAATGCCGATTCGTGCTGGGCGCCTCGGGCCACATCGCCGGCGTGATCAACCCGCCGGCCAAGAAGAAGCGCAGCCACTGGCTCGGCGCCACGGCCGCGCTGCCCGCAACGCCCCAGGCCTGGCTAGACAAGGCCACCGAGCAGCCCGGCAGCTGGTGGCCCGACTGGGACGCCTGGCTCAAGAGCCATGCCGGCAAGCAGATTGCCGCACCCAAGACACCGGGTAACCGCCAATACAAACCGACCGAACCCGCGCCAGGCCGCTACGTCAAACAGAAGGCTTGAAGAAGCTTGACCCTGGCAGCACCTGAGAACACATTCTTGACATCCGAGCCACTCACAGGAGAACCCACATGACCGACATCGTGATCGTTGCAGCCGCCCGTACCGCCGTAGGCAAGTTCGGCGGAACCCTGGCCAAAGTGGCCGCCCCGGAACTCGGCGCCGCCGTCATCGTCGACCTCTTGAAGCGCGCCAAGCTCACCGGCGACCAGATCAACGAGGTCATCCTCGGCCAGGTGCTGACGGCCGCTTCGGGCCAGAACCCGGCGCGCCAGTCGGTCATCAAGAGCGGGCTGCCGCAATCGGTGCCGGCGCTGACCATCAACGCCGTGTGCGGCTCGGGCCTCAAGGCAGTGATGCTGGCGGCTCAGGCCATTCGCGACGGCGATTCCGAAATCATCATCGCCGGCGGGCAAGAGAGCATGAGCATGGCTCCCCACGTGTTGCCCAACTCGCGCGACGGCCAGCGCATGGGCGACTGGAAGCTGGTCGACTCGATGATCGTCGACGGCCTGTTCGATGTGTACAACCAGTACCACATGGGCATCACCGCCGAGAACGTGGCCAAGAAGTACAGCATCAGCCGCGAAGCGCAGGACGCGCTGGCCCTGGCCTCGCAACAGAAGGCCGCCGCCGCGCAGGACGCCGGCAAGTTCAAGGACGAGATCGTTCCCTTCAGCATCGCGCAGAAGAAGGGCGACCCGATCGTCTTTGCGGCCGACGAATACATCAACCGCAAGACCAACGCCGAAGCCCTTGCGGGCCTGCGCCCGGCCTTCGACAAGGCTGGCGGCGTGACGGCTGGCAATGCCTCGGGTTTGAACGATGGCGCGGCCGGCGTGGTGGTGATGACGGCCAAGAAGGCCGACCAGCTGGGCCTCACGCCGCTGGCGCGCATCAAGAGCTACGCCACCGTGGCGCTCGACCCGGCCCTCATGGGCATGGGCCCGGTGCCTGCTTCGCAGAGGGCGCTGCAACGGGCAGGCTGGAAGGCGAGCGATCTCGATCTGCTCGAGATCAACGAAGCCTTCGCGGCGCAGGCCTGTGCCGTCAACAACGAGATGGGCTGGGACACCAGCAAGGTGAACGTCAATGGCGGCGCGATCGCCATCGGGCACCCCATCGGTGCGTCGGGTTGCCGCATCCTGGTGACGCTGCTGCACGAGATGCAGCGTCGCAACGCCAAGAAGGGCATTGCGAGCCTGTGCATCGGCGGTGGCATGGGCGTTGCACTGACGCTGGAGCGCTGAAGGAAACAGAGCCCCAGGGCCGTCGCTTCGCGGCGTCCGCCCCTCGGGGAGCAAGAAACCCCGGGGCGGCCCGGCGTTTTCTTCTCGGGTGTGGGGGGAACCCGGTTGACCGGGATTGCGCGGCGAGAGACGCTAGGCCATCACTACACCCAACTCAAGGAGAACAAAAATGAGCAAGAAGATCGCGTACGTCACCGGTGGCATGGGTGGCATCGGAACCACCATGTGCCAGCGTCTGCACAAAGACGGTTTTACTGTCATTGCAGGCTGCGGCCCGAGCCGCGACTTCAAGAAGTGGCTCGACGAGCAGAAGGCGCTCGGCTACGACTTTCACGCGTCGGTGGGCAACGTGGGTGACTGGGACTCCACTGTCTCCGCCTTCCAGAAGACCAAGGCCGAGCTGGGCCCGATCGACGTGCTGGTCAACAACGCCGGCATCACGCGCGACGGCATGTTCCGCAAGATGAGCCGCGCCGACTGGGATGCGGTGATCGAGACCAACCTCACCAGCCTGTTCAACGTGACCAAGCAGGTCATCGACGACATGCTCGAGCGCAACTGGGGCCGCATCATCAACATCTCGTCGGTCAACGGCGAGAAGGGCCAGTTCGGCCAGACCAACTACTCGGCCGCCAAGGCCGGCATGCACGGCTTCACGATGGCGCTGGCGCAGGAAGTGGCCAACAAGGGCGTGACGGTCAACACCGTGAGCCCGGGCTACATCGCAACAGACATGGTCAAGGCCATCCGGCAAGACGTGCTCGACAAGATCGTTGCCGGCATACCGGTCAAGCGCCTGGGCACGCCGGACGACATCGCGTCCATCGTGGCGTGGGTGGCGTCCGATGAATCGGGCTTCGCGACAGGCGCCGATTTCTCTGTGAACGGCGGATTGCACATGGGTTGATGCGGAGCGGGCGACAATCTCGCCCGCGCCATGTCTCCGCTCTTCCACATCTCGTTCTACAAGTTCGTTGCACTGCATGACCCGCATGCGGTGGCGGTGCATTTGCGCCTGCTCGCAGTCGACTTGCTTGGCAGCGTGCTGGTGGCCGACGAAGGCATCAACGGAGTGCTGGCCGGCTCCGCGGCGGCAGTGGATGCCTTCGAGAACCGTCTGCAGGAAGACCCGCGTTTCGCGGGCATCCCTTTCAAGCGCAGCGCTTGCCGCACGGCGCCGTTCGCGCGCTTGAAGGTTCACGTCAAGCCGGAGATCGTGAGCGTTGGCGTGCCGGGCGGCGGGGCATCGCCGGACACGCGTGTGAGCCCTGAGCAATGGCGAGAGCTGATCGCGCAGCACGACGTGGTCGTGCTCGACAACCGCAACGCCTTCGAATACCGGCTCGGCCGGTTCAGGAATGCGGTCGACCCCGGTGTTGCGAACTTCCGCGACTTCCCGCGCTACGTGCAGGCCCATGCCGACGAATGGAAAGCGGCCGGGAAGACGGTGGCGATGTACTGCACCGGCGGCATCCGCTGCGAAAAGACCAGCGCGTGGATGCGTGATCTGGGGCTGCAGGTGCGCGAACTCGACGGCGGCATCCTCAACTACTTCCAGACGCTGCCCGATGCCGATCGCGACTGGCAAGGCGAGTGCTTCGTGTTCGACAACCGCGTTGCGCTGAACACCCGTCTGCAAGAGACCGAGACCACCGCCGAGCAGGTCTACGCGGGCGAGCCGGACGGCGAGTGGCGTTTGCAACGGGCCCGGCGCCTCGATGCAGCCCGTTGAGCTGCTTGCGCCGCCCGGTGTAGGCCGAAGCATCGTGTCACTGCCCGAAGGGCCGTGGGCGACGCTGATCGACTTCTTCGTGCAGCGTTTCCCGGCCATCGCCCGCGACGAATGGATCGCCCGCATGCAGCGCGGCGAAGTGACCGATGAGCAGGGCGCAGCGGTGCGGCCGGAAGCGCCGTTCGTGCCGCACCGGCGGCTGTACTACTACCGCAGCTTGCCGGACGAACCGCGCATCCCCTTCGACGAGACGGTGCTGTACCAGGATGAGTTCATCGTCGTCGCCGACAAGCCGCACTTCCTGCCGGTGACACCCTCGGGCCGCTACCTGCAGGAAACGCTGCTGGTGCGCCTGAAGCGCAAGCTGCACATCGACACCCTGGCGCCCGTGCATCGCATCGACCGCGAGACGGCGGGCTTGGTGCTGTTCACGACGCAGCCGCAGAAGCGTGGCTCGTACCAGGCGTTGTTTCGCGACCGTGCGGTCGACAAGCGCTACGAGGCGATCGCGCCGGTCCGGCCCGACCTGACGCTACCGCTCATTCATGCCAGTCGACTGGAGGAGGGTGATTCATTCATGACGATGCATGAAGTGCTGGGCAACCCGAACGCCGAAACGCGCATCGAGCTGATCGAGGCGGTCGGTGGGTTGGGGCGGTACGACCTGCGTCCGACGACGGGCAAACGCCACCAGATTCGCGCGCACATGGCCGCCCTGGGCATCCCCATCGTCAACGACCCGATCTACCCGAGGCTGCTGCCTTACGCGCTGGAGCCCGACTACAGCCGGCCCTTGCAGCTGCTGGCGCGTTCCCTGGAATTCACCGACCCGATCAGCGGCCGCCTGCAGCGCTTCGAGAGCCGCCACCGGCTCAGCCTGGGTCAGGCGTAGCGGGCCATCGATTCGCCCATGCGAATGGCGCCAGCCGGCTGCCACGAGGGGTTGAACTGCAGCGGCGCCTTGGGGAAGAGCATCACCACGGTCGAGCCCAGCAGAAAGCGGCCCATTTCGTCGCCTTGCTTCAGCGATGTGGGTTGATCGTCATAGCGCCACTCGCGCGCTGCCTTCACCCGCGGCGGGTTCACCACGCCGTGCCACACCGTCGCCATGCTGCCCACGATCGTTGCACCCACGAGCACGAGCACGAAAGGGCCTCGGGGCGCATCGAAAACGCAAACCACCCGCTCGTTGCGCGCAAAGAGGCCCGGCACGCCGCGCGCCGTGGTCGGGTTGACCGAGAACAGCTCGCCGGGCACGTGGATCATCCGCGTCAGGCGCCCGTCGCAGGGCATGTGGATGCGGTGGTAGTCCTTCGGGCTCAGGTAGAGCGTTGCGAAGTGACCGTTCTCGAAGCGCGCGGCCAGCTCGGCATCGCCGCCAACCAATGCCGTCGTCGAGTAGTGGTGGCCCTTGGCCTGGAAGATCTGATCGCGCTCGATGGCCCCGATCTGGCTGATGGCACCATCCACCGGGCACACCAGGTCGGCCGAGGCCAGTGGTCGTGCGCCCGGCTTCAACGCACGCGTGAAGAACGCGTTGAAGCTGGGGTAGCTGGCGATGTCGGGGTCGGCGGCCTCGCTCATGTTGACGCCGTAGCGGCCCACGAACCAACGAATGAGGCGAGTGGTCAACGCGCCACCCTGGGCCGAAGCGACCTTTCCGGCGAGCGCCGTCAGTGCCTGCTTGGGTATGAGGTATTGCGGCAAGACGGCAAGGCGATCGGACACGGTGTTGGCGGGAGAGTGAACGGCGGCGGATTCTAGGGCTTGATCAAGGCGAGATCGCGTCCAGCAACTCGGTCTCGATCTCGATCTGCATCCGGTTCTGCTGCAAGGCCGAGCCGTCGATCAGGAAGGTGTCTTCAACTCGTTCGCCCAGCGTGGTGATCTTGGCGAGCTGCAGGTTGATGTGGTGCTGCGCGAGCACGCGGGCGATGGAATAGAGCAGGCCGGAGCGGTCGCTGGTCGACACGCCGAGCAGCCAGCGCTGGCCGCGTTCGTCAGGCCGCAGCGTGACGCGCGGCGTGATCGGGAAGGATTTGACGCGGCGCGACAAGCGCCCGCGCGAGGGCTCGGGCAGTGCGCCTTCCGCCTTCAGCGCGAGCGTGGCCTGCGTTTCCACCAGCGAGATCAGGTCGCGGTAGTGCTGGTCGAGATTGGGGCTGATGACCTGGAAGGTGTCGAGCGCATAACCGGCGCGCGTGGTGTGGATCTTGGCGTCGAGAATGTTGAAGCCGGCGCTGTCGAAATAGCCGCAGATGCGGGCGAAGAGGTCGGGCCTGTCCGGGGCATACACCAGCACCTGCAGGCCTTCGCCCAGCGACGACAGCCGCGCACGCACCACGGGCTCGGTGCTGTCGATGTGGCGGAACAGCGAGCGCGCATGCCAGGCGATGTCGCCTGCATCGTGGCGCACGAAGTAGCTCAGGTCCAGCGTGTTCCACAGCGGCACCTCGGTGCCGGGCAGCAGCGAATAGAGATTCAGCGTGTGCCGCGCCTCCTGCTTGCGCGACTCGATTTCGGCGTCCATGTTGGGCCGGGCGCCGCCGAGTGCGCGCAGGGTCAGCCGGTACAGGTCTTCGAGCAGCTTGCCCTTCCAGGCGTTCCAAACCTTGGGGCTGGTGCCGCGGATGTCCGCCACCGTCAGCAGGTAGAGCGCGGTCAATCGCCGCTCATTGCCCACCAGCTTGGCGAAGGTTTCGATCACCTCCGGGTCGCTCAGGTCTTCTTTCTGCGCGATGCGCGACATCGTCAGGTGGCTCTTCACCAGGAACTCGATCAGCGAGGCGTCTTCCTTGCCGATGCCGTGATCGCGGCAGAAGCGGCGAACCTCCACGGCGCCCAGGTCGGAATGGTCGCCGCCGCGGCCCTTGGCCACGTCGTGGAAGAGGGCGGCCACGCAGAGCACCCAGGGGTCGTCGAAGGTCGACGCGAGCTGCGAGCAGAACGGGTACTCGTGCGCGTGCTCGGGGATGAAGAAGCGCCGCACATTGCGCAGCACCATCAGGATGTGCTGGTCGACGGTGTAGACGTGGAAAAGGTCGTGCTGCATCTGCCCGACGATGCGGCGGAACACCCACAGATAGCGGCCCAGCACGCTCGTCTGGTTCATCAGCCGGAAGGCGTGCGTCTGGCCTTCGGGCGACTGCAGCATCTGCATGAAGATCCCGCGGTTCACCGGGTCGCGGCGGAACTCGCCGTCCATCACCTCGCGGGCGTTGTAGAGCGCCCGCAACGTGCGGGCCGACAGGCCGTTGATGCCGGGTGTCTGCTGGTAGATCAGGAAGGTCTCGAGAATGGCGTGCGGTTCGCGCTCGTAGAGGTCGTCGCTGACCACTTCGAGCATGCCGGCGCGGTCGAGGAAGCGCTCGTTGAGCGGGCGCATCGGCGCGTTCTGCGAACCGTTGATGCGCTCCTCGATGTTCATCATCAGGATCTGGTTGAGCTGCGCCACCGCCTTGGCGGCCCAGTAGTAGCGGCGCATCAGCACTTCGGACACGCGCTGGCCCTTGGGCGCCTTGTAGCCGAAGCTTTCGGCCACGGCGGTCTGCAGGTCGAACACCAGGCGGTCTTCGCGCCGGCCCGCCACCATGTGCAGCCGCGCGCGAATCAGGCGCAACAGGCCTTCGTTGCGCTGCAATTGCTTCACCTCGAAGGGTGTGACCAGGCCCTTGGCAGACAGCTCCGTCCAGCCCTTGCCGAGGCCGGCAGCGCGCGCCACCCAGATCAACACCTGCAGGTCGCGCAGGCCGCCGGGGCTCTCTTTGCAGTTGGGCTCCAGCGAGTAGGGCGTGTCTTCGTACTTCTGGTGGCGCTGATGCATCTCAAGCATCTTGGCGCGCAGAAAAGCCTTCGGGTCCATCGCCGCGGCATGCGCCCCGCGAAAGGAATTGAACACGCGCTTGGAGCCGCACAGGTAGCGCGATTCGAGCAGCGCGGTCTGCACCGTCACGTCGTTCTCGCTTTCGGCGATGCATTCGTCCACCGTGCGAACGCTGGAGCCGATCTCGAGGCCGATGTCCCAGCAGGCGGTGATGAAGCCCTCGACCGACGACTTCAGCGCATCGTTCGACGAGCCCGCGAGGCGGGCCGTGGCGAGTTCGTCGCCCGGGGGCAGCAGTACCAGCACGTCGACGTCGGAGTGCGGATACAGCTCGGCCCGGCCGTAGCCGCCTACGGCCACCAGCGCGGCGCCGGGCGGCATCATCGCGTGTTCCCACAGCTCGAGCAGGGTCTGGTCGACGTGGCGTGCCAGCGCGCGCACCAGCCGCGTGGCGGCCGGTGCGGTGGCGCGCGATTCGCGGAAATGCGTCATCAGCGCCGCCTTGCCCTCACGGAACTGCGCGCGCTGCTCGCTGATGCTGCGAGCGCCCGTGGGCACTCTGGTGGATTCGGCCACGACCGCCATGGGCGGCTCCCTCAAACGGTTGTCAGGCGGTAGCAGTTGCCGATGCGGTGACGAAAGCCGGCGGCGGCGGGCTGCCGGCCGACAGCGTCAACACTTCGTAGCCTGTTTCGGTGACCAGCACGGTGTGCTCCCATTGCGCTGACAGGGAGCGATCGCGGGTGACGATCGTCCAGCCATCGCCGGCTTCGCGGATGTCGCGCTTGCCAGCGTTGATCATGGGTTCGATGGTGAACACCATGCCCTGCACCAGTTCTTCGAGCGTGCCCGGGCGGCCGTAGTGCAGCACCTGGGGTTCTTCATGGAATTTCTTGCCGATGCCGTGGCCGCAGAACTCGCGCACGATCGAGAAACCGGCGTTCTCGGCGAAGGTCTGGATGGCATGGCCGATGTCGCCCAGGCGCGCACCCGGCTTCACTTTCACGATGCCCTTCCACATGGCCTCATAGGTGAATGCGCACAGGCGCTTGGCGGCGATGGAACCTTCACCGACGATGAACATGCGGCTGGTGTCGCCGTGCCAGCCGTCCTTGATGACGGTGACGTCGACGTTGACGATGTCGCCGTTCTTCAGCGGCCTGTCGTTCGGGATGCCGTGGCACACCTGATGGTTGATCGAGGTGCAGATGGATTTGGGGTAGGGCGTGTAGCCCGGCGGCTGGTAGTGCAGCGGTGCGGGGATGGCGCCTTGCACGTTCACGATGTGATCGTGCGCCAGGCGGTCGAGTTCTTCGGTGCTGATACCGGCTTTCACGTGCGGCGTGAGCATGTCCAGCACTTCAGAGGCAAGCCGGCCGGCGATGCGCATGCCCTCGACATCGGCGGCGGTTTTGATCGTGATCGTCATAGCCCTGAATTATGTCACTCGACCCGTAAAATGCCGGCTTCCATTGGCCAGCCCTACACCTGGGCGGGCCACACACCCCGCACCGAGCCCCAGCGTGACTTCCACACCCAAGCATTTGCTGCACTTCGAGGGCGGTAACGCCTTGTCCGCTTTCCGCGCCCAGGCCTTGCTGCCGAGGCTCCAGGCGGTCAGTTCCCGCATCACCGGCGTCCACGCGCGGCATGTGCACTGGGTCTGGAGCGACAAACCGCTGGCCGCCGAGGGCGCGAGCAAGGTCGAGGCGCTGCTGCACTACGGCGACGCTTACACCGGCCCGAGCGATGGCGCGCTGATCGTCGTGGCGCCGCGGCTGGGCACGGTGTCGCCCTGGGCCTCGAAGGCCACCGACATTGCCCACAACTGCGGCCTGGCCATCAAGCGGGTGGAGCGGGTCACCGAATTCCGCCTGAGCCTGAAGAGCGGCCTGCTGGGCGGCACCAAGGCGCTGACCGGCGAAGAGCTGCAAGCCGCCGCCGCGTTGCTGCACGACCGCATGACCGAGAGCGTGCTGCTGACGCGCGAAAACGCCTCTCACCTGTTCGACGAGCAGCCCGGCAAGGCCATGGCGCATGTGGACGTGCTGGGCCGTGGCAAAGCGGCGCTGGAGTCGGCCAACACCGAATTCGGCCTCGCCTTGAGCGACGACGAGATCGACTACCTCGTCACCGCCTTCACCGCGCTGAAGCGCAACCCGACCGACGTCGAACTGATGATGTTCGCGCAGGCCAACAGCGAGCACTGCCGCCACAAGATCTTCAACGCGCAGTTCACCATCGACGGTGCACCGCAGGAACGCTCGATGTTCCAGATGATCCGCAACACGCACACGCTGGCGCCCCAGCACACCGTCATCGCCTACAGCGACAACGCCTCGGTGATGGAAGGCGGCGCGATCGAGCGCTGGCTGCCGCAGGGTTACACCAACGCGCCGCAGTACGCGGCGCGGAATGAAACGGTACACGTGCTGATGAAGGTGGAGACGCACAACCACCCGACGGCCATTTCGCCGTTCCCAGGCGCGTCCACCGGCGCGGGCGGCGAGATCCGCGACGAAGGCGCGACCGGCCGCGGCTCCAAGCCCAAGGCGGGCCTGACCGGCTTCACGGTCTCGAACCTGCATCTGCCGGGCACCAGCGAGCCGTGGGAACAGGCACCGTACGGCAAGCCGGAGCACATCGCGAGCCCCTTGCAGATCATGACCGAGGGGCCGCTGGGTGGGGCAGCGTTCAACAACGAGTTTGGCCGGCCGAACCTGGGTGGCTATTTCCGCGTCTATGAGCAGACCGTTGGTGACCAACGCCGCGGTTATCACAAGCCCATCATGATCGCGGGCGGCCTGGGTTCGATCTCCGAATCGCAGACCACGAAGATCGAGTTCCCCGCCGGCACGCTGCTGATCCAGCTGGGCGGCCCTGGCATGCGCATCGGCATGGGCGGCAGTGCGGCAAGTTCGATGGCCGCGGGCGCGAATGCGGCGGAGCTCGACTTCGATTCCGTGCAACGTGGCAACCCCGAGATCCAGCGCCGTGCGCAAGAGGTCATCAACCACTGCTGGGCGCTGGGTGACGTGAACCCGATCCTCGCGATTCACGACGTCGGCGCGGGCGGCATCTCCAATGCCTTCCCCGAGCTGGTGGACGGCGCGGGCCGCGGTGCGCGCTTCGACCTGAGCCAGGTGCCGCTGGAAGAGACCGGCCTCGCGCCCAAGGAAATCTGGTGCAACGAAAGCCAGGAGCGCTATGTGATGGCGGTGTCGCCCGAAGCGCTGCCGATCTTCAAGGCGATGTGCGAGCGTGAGCGCTGCCCGTTTGCGGTGGTGGGTGTCACCACCGGCGAAAAAGAACTGGTACTGGAAGACGGCCCCGGTGGCGAGCAGGCTATTCACATGCCGATGGAGGTGCTGCTCGGCAAGCCGCCCAAGATGCATCGCGACGTGAAGCGCATCGAGCGTCAGTTCGCGCCGCTCAACCTCGACGATGTGTTGCTCGACAAGGTGGCCTTCGATGTACTGCGCCACCCGACGGTGGCCAGCAAGCGGTTCCTCATCACCATCGGTGACCGCACGGTCGGTGGCCTCAACAGCCGCGACCAGATGGTCGGCCCGTGGCAGGTGCCTGTGGCCGACGTGGCCGTCACGCTGGCCGACTACAGCGGCTTCCGCGGTGAAGCCATGAGCATGGGCGAGCGCACGCCGCTGGCCGTGCTGGATGCGCCGGCGTCGGGCCGTATGGCGGTCGGTGAGGCCATCACCAATCTGCTGGCTGCGCCGTTCGAGCTGCCGCGCGTCAAGCTCAGCTGCAACTGGATGGCGGCTTGCGGCGAGCCCGGCGAAGACGCCGCGCTCTACGACACGGTGAAAGCCGTGGGTATGGAGCTGTGCCCGGCGCTGGGCATCAGCGTGCCGGTGGGCAAGGACAGCCTGTCGATGCGCACCCGGTGGAGCGACGGTTCGCAAAGTAAACAGGTCACCGCCCCGGTGAGCCTGATCGTCACCGCCTTCGCGACGATCGGCGACGTGCGCCCCACGCTCACACCGCAGCTGCAGGCCGGCGACACCACGCTGATCCTCATCGACCTTGGCAACGGCAAAAACCGCATGGCCGGCTCGATGCTGGCGCAGGTGCTGAACCAGTTCGGCGACGCCGTCCCCGACCTCGACGAACCCGCGCAACTGAAGGCGCTGGTCAGCGCGATCAACCAACTGCGCAGCGAAGGCAAACTGCTCGCGTACCACGACCGCAGCGATGGTGGCTTGTGGGCGGCGGCCTGCGAGATGGCCTTTGCCGGCCACATGGGCCTGAGCCTCAACATCGACATGCTGGTGACCGAAGGCGACGGCATCAGCGACAGCCGCGCCGAGTTCGGCGACTCCAAGAACTGGGCTTCTCAGGTGAGCGGGCGCCGCCAGGAGCTGACGTTGCGCGCGCTCTTCAACGAAGAGCTGGGCGCCGTGATCCAGGTGCCCACGGCCGTGCGCAACGAGGTGATGCAGACGCTGCGCGAGCACGGCCTGAGCAAGCACAGCCACTTCATCGGCAAGCCCAACGAGCGCGGCGTGGTCGAGGTGTGGCGCGACGCGAAGGCCATCTTCAGCGCGCCGCTGCGCGACCTGCATCAAGCCTGGGACGACGTGAGCTGGCGCATTGCCAAGCTGCGCGACAACCCGGCCTGCGCAGACGCCGAGCACGAAGCCGCTGGCCGTGCCGACGACCCGGGCTTGCATGTGCACCTCACGTTCACGTCCCAGGCACCAGCGATCAAGACGACTCGCCCCAAGCTCGCCATCCTGCGCGAGCAAGGCGTCAACAGCCACATCGAGATGAGCTACGCCATGCACCAGGCCGGCTTCGATACCTTCGACGTGCACATGAGCGACCTGCAAACCGGCCGCGCCCGCCTCGACCAGTTCCAGGGCTTCGTCGCCTGCGGCGGTTTCAGCTATGGCGACACGCTGGGTGCCGGCGAAGGCTGGGCGCGCTCGGTGATGTTCAGCCCGGTGCTGGCCGACCAGTTCGCCGCCTTCTTCCAGCGCCAGGACACGTTTGCGCTCGGCGTGTGCAACGGCTGCCAGATGATGGCGGCGTTGTCGCCCATCATCCCCGGCGCGCAAGCGTGGCCGAAGTTCGTGCGCAACAAGAGCGAGCAGTTCGAGGCGCGCCTGGCGCTGGTGGAAGTGCTGGACAGCCCGTCGATCTTCTTCAAGGGCATGGCGGGTAGCCGCATCCCCATTGCGGTGGCGCACGGCGAAGGCTTTGCTGATTTCTCGCAACGCGGCGATGCAAAAACCGTGCACCGCGCCATGCGCTTCGTCGACCATACCGGCGCCGCCACCGAGGCCTACCCGTTCAACCCGAACGGCAGCCCCGAAGGCCTCACCTCCGTCACCACGCCCGACGGCCGCTTCACCGCGCTGATGCCGCACCCCGAGCGCGTGTTCCGCAACGTGCTGATGAGCTGGACGTCGGGCGACAAGAGCGAGCACAGTCCGTGGATGCAGATGTTCCACAACGCACGCCGCTGGGCCGATTGACGGCACACAAGGCGGAGGAGCCACCATGCACAAGACGCCTGTCAGATACCTGGTGCTGATCGAGTCCGATGGTGCGATGGTGGTCAAGCTCTACGACAGCCAGTTCGTTCACGTGAACGACATCGACGCTTCGTCCGAAGAGGTAGCCGTCATGACCCAGGGCCTGACACCCGAGCGCAACGCCAACAGCCCTGCATGGGCCAAGGTGCTGGCGGGGCACGGTGAGCCCGAGCGCCGCGCGGCGCTCGTCTTCACGTTGGATGTCTGAGCACAAGGCATGACCGAGCTCGTCGTACGCCGCTTGCTGATCGACCTCGAAGCCCCGGTTCCGCGCCGCTGGGCGGGGGGCGATGCGTTCCGCAGCGCCTTGTTCAACGCCTTGTCGATGAGCTTCCCGGTGGGCGAGCAGTTCTTTATCGACTCGCTGCGTGCCGGCATGCAGCAGCTGCCTGAAGACCAGCGCGAGCGCTATGCCGCCGAGGTGCAGGGCTTCATCGGCCAGGAGGCCACCCACCGGCGCATCCACTCGCTCTTCAACGGCCACCTCGAGAAGCTGGGCTACACCAACACCTGGGAAGCGCGCATCGCGCGCCGCACGCCGTTGTTCGACCAGGTCGATGCGCGCCACGTGGTGGCCGTGACGGCGGCCACCGAGCACTTCACCGCCATCCTCGCCGAGTGGATGCTGGGCCACCCCGAGGCGCTCGATGGTGCTGAGCCGCGTTTCCGCACGATGTGGATGTGGCACTCATCGGAAGAATCGGAACACCGCAGCACCGCCTTCGACATCTACCAGGCGCTGGGTGGCAACCATGCGTGGCGGGTGAAGTGGTTTCGCCGCGTGACGATCTTGTTCCTGACCGACGTGCTGCGCCAGACCGCGCGCAACCTCTGGCATGACGGCGACCTGTTTCGCTTCAGCACCTGGCGCAGCGGCGCGCGTCACCTCTTCGGCAAGCAGGGCCTGGTGCGTTGCACCTACAAGCCGTGGCGCGCGTATTTCAAGGCCGACTTCCACCCTCGGCAGCAGGACGACGCGTTGTCGCGCGATTGGTTGCGCAACAACGCCGTGCAGTTCGTCGAAGTCGGGCGCTGAATGGTCATTCCCGCGGCGGCGGGAATCCAGCATCTTGGCACATCGTGGATTCCCGCCTTCGCGGGAATGACGACAGGTTCTACGCCACCGCGGTGACCTGAACCGCCACGCCGCCGAGCACGGCATTGCCCGACAGTGGATCGCGCAGATATTCGTCGAGCACATCGTTCAGGTTCGCTCCCGGCCGCTCGGCCGCCACCGACAGGCGAGCGCCGGGCAGGGCATGGCCCCAGCCGTGGGGCAGGCTGATCACGCCTTGCATGATCTCGTCGCTGATCTCCACCTGCGCTTCGATGTGCCGGCTGCCGTCGCGTGCGATGCGGGCCAGCGCGCCGTTCGCCAGGCCCAGCCGTGCAGCATCGCTCGGGTTCACCAGCGCCGTGCAGCGGAACGGGCCCTTCGCCAGGGTCGGCAGGTTGTGCATCCAGCTGTTGTTCGAGCGCACATGGCGTCGTCCCACGATCACCATCTCGGGTGCTGGCTGCTGCAGCGCCGCCGCAGCGCGCTTCACGTCATCGATCAACGAGGGCGGAGCCAGCTCGATCTTGCCGGAGGGCGTGCGCAGCATCTCGGGCACACGCGGCTGCAAGGGGCCGAGGTCGATGCCATCGGGGGAATCCATCAGCTTGGCGAGCGTCAGGCCGCCGGGGTTCTTGCCGAAGGCGTCGCCATAGGCACCCATGCGCAGCGCAAGGTCGAGCCGGCGCTCGGGGCCGGTGTGGCGCGAGACGGCGGCCATCACCGCGCTCGCCTGTTCGCCGAACTGGCGTTGCAGATCGGCTTGCAGGAGCTCGGTGTCGAAGGCCTGCGCGTCGGCCTTCGAGCCCTTGCCTTGAGCGATGGCGATCAGCCGCACCATGGTTTCCCATTCGCGCGGGTGGCCGGCCGGTGCCGGCAGCGCTGCGGGGCTGTAGCGCGCTGCGTTGCGATAGGCGAACTGCGGCAGGGCCACGTCGTAGTGCGTGTCTTCGAGCGGCGAGAGGCCGGGCAAGATGACGTCGGCGTGCCGCGTGGTCTCATTGAGGTAGATGTCCAGGCTCAGCATGAAGTCGAGCTGGTCGAGCGCTGCGGCGAGGCGTGCGCCATTGGGGGACGACATCACCGGGTTGCTGGCGATCGTGACGAAGGCTTTCACCTGTCCATCGCCCGGGGTTTCAATCTCCTCGGCGAGGCAGCCGGTGGGCAGCTCGCCGAACACCTCGGGCGCACCGCTCACGCGCGAGCGGTGCCGGCCGGTGACGACACCGCGGCCGGTGCCGGGTGCGCCTTCGGTGTTGGCCGAGAACGCGGGCGACTTCGGGAACATCGCGCCGCCGGGCTCGTCGAGATGACCGGTGAGCACGTTCAGCACGTCGATCAGCCAACTGCTCAGCGAGCCGTACTCCTGCGTGCAGGTGCCCAGGCGGCCATACACGGCGGCGCGCTCGGCAGCGGCCAGCTCGCGTGCGAGATCACGAATGGTCTGCGCATCGATGCCGCAGCGTGCAGCCACGGCCTCGGGCGTGAACGGCAGCACGGCGGCCTGCACCTCGGCCACGCCGGCCACGTGCTCGCCGATGCGGCCCAGGCGCACCAGGTTCTCGGCGAACAGCGTGTTCACCATGCCCAGCAGCAGGAAGGCGTCACCGCCGGGGCGGATGGGCACGTGGCGGTCGGCGATGTCGGCGGTCTCGTTGCGCCGCGGGTCGACCACGACGATCTTGCCGCCGCGCTCGCGCATGGCGCGGGCCTTGCCGCGAAAGTCGGGCACGGTCCACAGGCTGCCGTTGCTGGCCATCGGGTTGGCGCCGAGGATCAGCAAGTGGTCGCAGCGCTCGATGTCGGGCACCGGGATCGACAGCCAGGCGCCGAACATCAGCCCGCTGCTCAGCTGCTTGGGCATCTGGT
>Ga0307508_10000060_pt1 | contig 125118 bp, 163 predicted proteins | sample 9_EM_MG_FD_203089 | JGI IMG/M metagenome (GOLD analysis project Ga0307508, IMG submission 203089) | Populus trichocarpa ectomycorrhiza microbial communities from riparian zone in the Pacific Northwest, United States - 9_EM | ecosystem: Host-associated > Plants > Roots > Unclassified | place... | reverse complement strand
TCCAACGACTCTATACCCCCCCCCCCCCCCCCCCCCCCCCCCGTATCCTCCCGCCGAGACTCGTCTATCGGTCCCTTCCCTCGCTTCTGTATTGCGCCGCTTGCTTAATCGCTCGCACCTGCCGACGCCCGCTTGTTTCGAATCCAGCACAACACTGTTGCAGCAGCATCACCACTACCAGCAGTAATCGTAGTCGTACGTAGTGGAGTGGAGAAAGCTGATACCGTTCCCCCAGGTTCTCCCTATCCCTATACGAAGGTGTGTATGCGGTCCTGCGCCTACCCACACACACATCGTCGTTTCTCACGATCTGCCCTTTCTGCACACCTTGAGTGTAGGCGTCTAACCTCGCGTGTCTCTTCAGATCTCATCCCCCCTCCTACGCCTCCTCCTCACACCCGACGCGGAGAAGCCCAGCTATCGATACACATTCTGAATACGCAGTAAACCCGACACCCCCGGAATTGGGTGCTGCCCCTCCTGCCTTGCACTTCCATCTGGCCCCGTACACTGTCACAAAAGTGTAGGGCGCTGCCGCTGCATCTCTCCACGGGTGACGTGATACCCACGAAACGCTGTCGGCGATAATACCCACATGTGCTGCTGCAATAATGCCCGCAGGCGCACCAGTCCCGAATGTCCCTGCTGTCCATCCCTCCAAAGAGACCTCGCTCTCTGATGCCGTGTCCCGGACTCCACAGAAATCATCGTCTTCCTCCTCCAAACCGGACCCAGCACGGCCTTCCATAACACCACGGTCCGCGGCCATAACAGCAAAGATTAACTACGTCTCGCCATACAAACAGACTCCCAGAAGCACCACATCGCCGGCCCCGCGGTCAAACACGTCGACGCCGGTCTCGCGGGCCAACGCACCGGCGCCGGCAAATGCCAACCACTTCAAGGACATCGTGACCCGCTTCAATACAACGTCCGACGAGAAGATCCCTAATCCGACCAACCGCATAGCCGCTAATGTTGCTGCGGCCACTAGTCTGAAGAACAGGAAACCTCAAACATGGAAGGCAAACGGTGCCGCCGAACTCAGGAAGTCGGGTGCAGCTGCGACGGACAAGGGCCGGTCGGCCAGTGCAGCCCCCCCGTCCATACGGCCAGCAAGGCAACCTTCCAGCAGACCGGCATCTGCAGCTGCAAAAGGGACCGGCACAACTGCCCGATCTACCGCAACCGTCAATTCGCGTCAGACGAAAGCAGGACGAAGACTATCGACTTCATCGAGTACTGCGTCGTCCGACCATCCCTCCGCAGACAAATTATTGCCGCTTCTGCAGACTTCCTTCACATCTAGGAATACCCGAGCCAGGGGCAGGACCACCCACCGCAGAAGCAGATCCATGGAGGCCCCTTCACCATCGGCCGCCTCTATGGCTGACAATGAAAGCGACGGCGCCTCTCAACCGGAGACGAACCCACCTCTGCATCACCGGCGAAGTCGTTCGAATCTGGAGTCCACTAACGGCTCACCTGGCATCGAGATACAGCTCGACCCTGATCTGTGGAGGGACTTCGATAAGCATCCTGCCACACAGCCAAACGCGTCGTCGGCCGGTACCATGAAAACCGTAGCGCCTCCTCTCGTTTCGGCTCACGGTTCGAGACGGTCCCCACAACCTACCACCAGAGCCAAAAGTCCCAATCTGACAGCTTACATCTCCGTACCGCTCGCTAAATCCTCTCCGACACTCCGCTCCTCCCGCGGGAACCGCCTCCCACCCCCGACGAACACCACCTCGCACGCATCTCGCCAGAGGCTCCAGCCCGCGAAAGATAGCAACGCCTTCCAGCGCGGGAAAAGTAAGGTGGCCGCTGCCTCTGCCGGCGAACGGAAGGAGCGGAAACGCGGTGTTCCCCCAGAACTAGAAACCATCGACTTCGAAGCGAGGAGAGCACGTATCCAGAATGCCTTTACACTTAAGGAGAGTAATGAACAGCAGATCCGACGGGCGAGATCAAATCAGAGCCTCAAAGAATCCGACGACGAGGGCAAGATCGACGCGAAGAAGGACGCAACTATGCAATCATGTATTCAGGAAGAGGATGAGGAGACAGAGGAAGAACAGAGGATGGAGGAGCGAGTCGAGTTCCATGAGCAACTGGAGGAGCAGCAGCAACTGGCGCAGCAGCAGCAGGAGCAGTTGGCTCTGGAGCAGCAACAGCAGGAAGAGCGGAGGGAATGGCAGCGGCACCAGGAGCAACAGGAAGAATTGGAGCGACTGGAGCGGCAGCGGCAGCAGGAGCAACAGGAAGAATTGGAGCGACTAGAACGACTAGAACAGCATGAGCAACTTCAGCGCCTGAAGCGAGAGCAACAAGAGCAGCAGGAGCAGTTGGAGCAATTGAAGCGAGAGCAGTTAAAGCGAGAGCAACAGGAACGGCAAGAGCGACTGGAACGAGAGCAGCGTGAGCTACAGGAGCGATTGAAGCGTGAACACGAGATGGAGCAATTTAGGCTGGAACAACAGAAGCAGCAAGAGCAGCAGCAAGAGCAGCAGCAGCAAGAGCAGCAGCAGCAGCAGCAGGAAGAGGAGATGCGAAACGGCAATGATCAGGACAGCAGCGACAACATCGGAACGGACCCAGTATTCGATTTCATGGCCGAAGCGATCATGGCGAAAATCCAGCCCCCGACTGAAGACACGACCGCTGCTGCCGCAACCGAGACTCAGAGATCTCGTGTCGAGCCCGAAGAGAGGGAGCTAATGATACCCGGTGCGTGGGGCGCTAACTACGACGACGAGGTCGATTATCGGGCAACAGAGCGAGTCGATGAGCGAAGCGCCTACGTTACCGAACCAATTGATTCTCCTGCAGGCGATCAACAAGATGCCTGGGAAGACACTAGCGGCGAGGAAACCACAGAAGCGGAAACGACAGAAATTGAGGCTGAAGTACAAGACCTAGTAGCGGAGACGGAGGTGTCCTCCAAGACACACGAACCCGTCATCGAAGTAGAAGACGAGCCCACACCCCCTCGTCCGACCCGCTTCAGCCAGTTTTTCATGCCAGAACAGTACCCCTATACAGCAAAAAGGAATCGGTCGTCTCACAGCCCTTCATTCTACACTCCCAATAGCAATCGTACTTCCGCAACACCAATAGCTGTTGTCATCACACCCGACTCACCAACTCGACCCGCTCTGTATAACGCAACGAACATGTTGCGCACCCGCTCGGTCGGATGGACCACAGAAGAAGAGGGAGGCGAGGATGACAACTCTTCGGATAGGATGAATGGAAGTGTAATAATCTCCAACCAACAGCAGCACGACACGAGGACAAGGTGCAATCCTAGCTCCAACATCCCGGTAGAAGACGTCGAAACGCCGATAGTTTCTCCCATGAGCGCAGTCGCTCATGACGATAGACGCGCCATCGACTCATTTTATTCCAGATATGATGATCACGGAGAAGAAGTCATCAATCGCTACGTTGACGACAGAAGCCCTTCAGGGACATCTTCCCATCAGGATTACCACGACAATGGCAATAGGAATAATCAGCATGAGGATGGCCACCGAGATCTGCATGTCGATACCGGCGGCGATTACACTTCGTGCTCGGAAGCACCAACTCCGCTCTCGTCGCTGCCCCCGGACAGTTTGTACGACTATTCTTGCTCTGAAGAAGCTACGCCGCTCTCTGCTCTCCCGAGGAGCAGCTTCCTCGACCTTCAACTGCCAGAAGATGACGGTTGGACCACCTCTTCGGACTTCAGTCCGGAGTCGGATGATAGAGGGGAGACACCAACAACTCCCAGACAACCCACAGGAGTTGGCGCATCTCTGCCTCCAACCCCACCACCAAAGGATAGGCCACCACCTCCCCCAGAGAAGGACAAGCCCAAAAACATCTCTCCTGTGCCATCATCCATCTACAGCAGCACAGCTCCTTCCCTCCATCATAGGAGTCATGCAGTGAGCGGATCGGAGCCACTCGGACTCGCCATCCACTCTATCCCAGCGCACTACGACTTCCGTCCGTCCTCCGAGCGAATGTCCTCATACAATCCGGACCACTACAATACCGGGCCGGGCCAGCGGCCAAGCCTGGATAGTAGGTCTTCGCTGGAGCAGAGGCCTAGTCTCGACCAAAGAGCAAGCCTAGATCATCGGCCGAGCCAAGATCAATACTCTCAAAGCCGGCCGAGCGAGGACACCAAAAACTCACCGCCATCGAGTTTGAGTGATTCAAGAAGGAGTTCGACCCTTCATGCAGGCTCATCTATCGGCCCGACCGTCAGCAGCATCGAGGACCCGGATCAAAAGAGGCTAAGGAGGCGTCAGCATCTCCTCAGGGAAATCGTCGACACGGAGAGCGGCTTCTTTAGGGATATGACGGTTGCGGTGGAGATCTACAAGGGATCTGCCAACGCTTGTTATTCCGTTACTGTCGACGATGTAAAGGTTCTTTTTGGAAACACGGATGCAGTGGTCCAGTTCTCCAAGAGCTTTCTAGAGGTACTTAAACTTTCGGTTTCTAGCGTGTATGTCATGCGTCGGTCCGCGAACGGGGTCAACAGCAGCGCAGCGAGCATGGTCAACTCCATCAACAGTGACGAAAAAGAAGAGCCTCTCACCGAGGAGGACAAAGATCGGAAGACGTATGTCGGAGAAGCGTTCGCCGAGTTTATGTATGCGATGGAGAAGGTCTACGGGGACTACTGCAAGAACCACGATGCTGCCGCTGCCAGGCTTCAGCAACTGGAGACGGTGCCCGGTATTGCCATTTGGCTGCAGGAGTGCAAGGCCTGTGCCGAAGATCTCACCAATGCATGGAACCTCGAGTCGCTGCTCATTAAGCCCGTTCAAAGGGTTCTCAAGTACCCTCTTCTGTTGTCTCAGCTTCTGGAATGTACACCACCAAGCCATCCGGACTATCCTGCGCTGGAGATCGCATCTAAGGAGATGACATTTGTTGCTGGACGGATTAACGAGATGAAGAAGCGCAAGGACATGGTTGAGAAGATTGTCGGACGGAAGAGAAACGAGTCGGACATCAGGCATGGGATTACCAAAGGCTTCGCTCGTCGCGCTGAAAAGTTGAGGCAGTCTGTTGGACTATCGGAAGTAGTTGTGGACGATACCTACAACAAACTTTTCGAAAACTACAACATGCACTACACCCAGGTGGAGGTCGTGCACCGCGACATCGAGATATACGCCATGGAAATCCAAGGACATGTTCAGAACTTCATCGGATTTGCGTTGTCGTTCCGTCAGTTCGGCGAGGTCATCGGTACGCGGCATTATGTCACCGAGGCCAAGTGGAAGAGGTTCGATCATATGATGCGGGAGATCTCGACGACATATCTGCAGGAACATGTAAGTTTCGCCAGCCCGGCCTCGGGAATTGTAGGAGTTGACTGTGGCGTAGAAACTTCGAGTCAAGAAGCATGCTATTGAGCCGCTCGAGACTCTTCTCAAGATGAACGAGAGCCCGCAGATAATAATGACCAAGCGCAATAACAAGGCCGTCGACTACGCCCGCTACAAAGCGATCAAGGATCGCGGAGATACGCCGGATAAGCGGACAAAGGAGCTCGCAGACGCGTATGTGGCCCTCAACGAAACATTGATCGAAGAGCTGCCGCGACTGTTCCATCTTACGAAGAAGTTGGTCGACGCCGTGCTCTTTAATTTCATCGATCTCCAGGCGCAATGGATGAATGATTGGGCGTCGAAGATCAAGATGACCTTTATGGATCTTGAGATGCCCCTCAACTTGGAGGCATTCGTTGATGCTTTTGCGACGTCTTTCACATACCATGAATCCATGCTCACGAAACTCAGTATCTGCAATGGTTAGTACGGATATTTCTGAGTTCGTATTGCTTTGGATGCTAATTTCGGAGCAGGGTCCCTGAATGCCATGCAGTTCCCAACGGCTTCCCTCGGCTCCCTGCCGGCCAGTACAGTGTCGCTCGATACGATAGACAGGGCGTCTCCATTCAAGATGTCCAGACCCCAGACCGCCGACGATGACGCAACCCGTGGAAGGGCCATGTCGTTGGACACTACGTCTCCTACTTCTGCACCAGCCGATTGCGACCACTCAGAGCGACGACATAGCGGCGGCGCCTCGGTGTCGCCTCTGTCTTCGTTGTCTTCGGGTGGTCCTCCGGTGCTCCCTCTCCCGACCCTTCTTGGCTCTAATAGAATTAGAGCCAGTTCGGTGGCCGTGCCGCCGAGAGGGCCTACCACGGCGGCACCTGTGGGCCCACAGAGATCGTATTCGTCAGCTGTCCCCGACAGCCATGCCGCCGCCCAGTCCGCGTTCTTTGAGCGTCCGCGTCCGCGCCCATCTTACACTACGGGGGCACCGGCGCCCCTGACGTTGTCTGCACGCCGTGCAGATGCCCCGTCGCCCTCGCCTCCTCTCCCCAGCGCTGCTTTCTCATCAGCCATGCCCATGGATGACGATCGGGATAGAGAATCGGATAATCCTCCCAGGGGACAGTCACGAGACTCTTCAAGGACTCCATCCAGAACTGATTTCAGAAGGACTCTCACAATCTCGAATAACGATAAAGCAATGTTCATTGCCGCATCGTTGTATGAGTTCCACTTAGAATCTCCACGCCGTGAGGCGGGATTCCCGTACCTCAATTACGTTCAAGGAGAGGTTTTCGATGTATTTTACCCTCCCAAAAAATATATATGATGGATCTGTGCTGACTATGGAATAGGTCATTGGTGTGAAGGGTGAGATTTGGCTCGCCAGGAACCAAGACGATAGACAGGGCGAAATCGGTTGGATCTGGTGCAAACATTTCCGACGGCTGAGCGAAGAAGGCAGCTCTTAGGTAAAGGTGTTTTTCAAAGTTCACCATCGATGATATGTGGCGTTTCTTTGACGGTTTTCTTAGTTTTTGGCACTACTCAAGTACTTCCCAGCGAGCGGAAGCGTGCAATTATCACCGTTTTTTTTATATATATATATAAGGTCGTGTTTTTTGGTTTCTTCATTTCATTTTCATTTTCTAGTTGCTTTATTTGGGGTGGTGCATTTGGACAGTTTTTTCTTTTATCTTTCGCTCGCCATCATATCATAGCTCTTTGTGCGGTTTCTTATGTTTTGTGTTTCCGTTTGTCTTGCTGTTTCCAACATGGGTGGCGTCTTGTTCGGTTTACAATACCAGTTGCTTTTTCTGTGCTTCTGCTTCTCGTCTGAGTTCTCGTTCCCTGGGGATTGATATTTTTATACTGTATGGCCATTGATGTGGTCGTGGTGACACCTATTTGCATTTTCCTAGTTTGGTGTACGTGTGTTTGTGCGTTTATCTAGAAATCGAACCTCCATTACTTCTCACCCTGATCATCCAGTTCAGGGTAGTGTCGGAACATTCCCTTGGAATATTTCCTCCTCCTCTCACTCGCCAAATACTCCTTGATCCTCTCCGTTCCCTTCACCAATTCATAATGCTTCTCCAACGCCGGACACTCCTTCAGCACCCTCGCACTTGCCTTGGGAAAAGCGAACTTCATCCCATCAACAACCTGCCACAGCACCAAATCGGCCGCCGTCATCTTTCCGTCCAACAGCCACCCTTCCTTGCCCGCGGCGGTGGCAGCACTCTTCAACACGCGCTCAAAGTACCCAAAAAACTTTGCCACACGCTCCTTCCTGAAGATCTCGGAGTACCTCTTGGCCTCCGGCAGCTGGTCCTCGTAGTAGAGCGAGACGCTGACGGGGTGGTGAGTGTTGTGCACCTCGCTGGCGAAGTCGAGCGCCGTGAGGACGAGCGAGTTCATCTGGTGCACCGCGAAGCCCTCGGGGGCCAGTCCCAGCTGCGGTGCCAGGTAGGCGATTATGGCGGGCGTCTGCGCGAGCAAGTTGGCGTGCCGGAGCACCGGGGGCGCGAACACCGGGACCGCGCCGGAGTCGCCGGACAGCACGGACAAAACCTGCTGCACATCCGTAGTGTCGGTGTAGGCCGTCCCAGTCGCTTCGAAGAGGAGCCGGATGAATTCCCCGCGCCCGGGGATCTCGGGCCAGTAGATCAGTTCGACTAGATTGGCCGTTAGCATGGAGCGTCTTCATATGGATGGATGATGCATACACTCGGGTTTGGACATTGTTGTTTGTTTGTTTCTGGGGGGAGGTTTTGTTGCCGGGGATGAAGCTAGGTGATGGAGCTGCTGACGGTGAAGATATATATATATATATATATATGTGGAGGTGACCCCGCGATATGCACCTACTTACAAACAGAAACACCTACTCACTTCACCGCAATGCACGCTACGTCACCCACTACCCCCGCCGAGCAGCGGGAGCGAGCTTCGGCACGGATGATCGGCAAGTTTAGTGTGGGTGGTTTCCCGCAGCTCTCTGTGGTGGATCACATTTACAAAATAGCCAATCAAGTGCTGATACATCGAATTATTTTGCTACTCGTGATAGCTCACAAATCCATTATATCTCTCCTCAAGCCAACTGCTCTCTACAACTCTTCACTTTTCCCACTCCATTGCTCTGGCAAACACAGTCCCAGTCGATGGAAATAATCCCTATGGCCCATGAGTGATCCGAACATACTATATTTTGTCCCTGCGGCACAACGCGGATCTTCGGCACCACCCTCACACTTCACCACGTCCTCTACCGTATATGGCAGGTGCGGGGCGGATATGTAGTACTCGTGTCCATGGTGATGGTAGCCTAGGCTTTCGAACGGGAGGAGGGGAACGGGATCGTTTATGTGCGTTACACGGCGATAGGCGGTATCATTGAACCGCTGTTCGCAAGGTTGTCAGTATGTATAGGTGCGGTAAAGGAAGCGGGAGACAGACCCTATCCAGGAATCCTGCAAACTCATTATTTCCCCCCTTCGGCTCTCCGAAAGTTGTAACCTTAATATCCGCGTCCCACGATCTCCCGGAGAAATCCAGCGCCGCCAATGCCGCCACCGCAGCTCCAAGACTGTGCCCTACGAGCTCCAGTTTGTATCCAGGGTACTGCTGCAACAGATCGCCCACCACACTCCCAATAATCTTTTCCGTCTGTACCCAGCTCTCCAAAAACCCGGCGTGGACGGTACAACCATCGCACTCTGCGTCGGGATAGGGCAGGTACTCCTGGCGTGCGAGGGATAAGTCCGCCAGCGCGTTCACAAGACTGTAAGTACCGCGGAAGGCTATGATTATGCGCCGCTCGTCCGGGGAGAGTGCGATGTAGCCGCACGAGTCGGAGAGCGTGAGGCCCGTGTTCCATGCCGTTATCAGCGTGAGCGATGGGAAGTGGGCGCAGTAGCTGAGACACGTGAACGGGGCGTCGATGCCCGTGTTGAGTGTACCGACGCAGTAGGCAATGTCTACGAGTTCAGAGAGCGTTGCGAATTCGTCGAAGAGGTCTTGGGTGATGTTGGTGGGCTGGGGCGTGGGCGACGGCGACGGCGACGGCGAGTGGGAGGGGACGGCTGAAGCCAGTCCCAGGGATGCGACCGAGAAGAGTAACGTTATTAGGAGTCGCATCGTGAACAGATTTCTTGCTGTGTTAGCAGTGTCAGTTTCGAGAACAAAGGCTAGCGGTGGGTCCGCGCTCACAGTTGCTGGAATACATAGCCTGTGTTAAGAAGAACCGCGGCGATGATCGTAAAGTTGTATCTGGAGTTTAAGAGGCCGCTGCATACTCTCCCGTATGTGACGGACCTTCTTGAGTGGCGATACGGTCTTCTCTTAAGGGGCAAGGAACGGAAATGGTGAGGAGGTACGTAGGTTCTGTTTTTATTGACGTTACATGATGAGCTATGCGTTGCATCATCGACAGGAACTCAGCCCATGACCAATGTCTTACCCAACTCCCAACAGAAAAGGAACGCTAACTCTAACCTATCCCACATATCGGATCTCACCTGTCCGTCTACATATATACATACATGAATCGCTCCCGCATGATTCCTCGCATCCGCCACCTGATTCTCGACTTCGATGAGACCCTTACACCCGTGGACACAATCTCATTGCTTACCAGTGCTGCGTACCGCTTACGTCCTACCACCCTACCCTTACTTCCACCATGGAACTACTTCACCGAGAGCTGGTTAGATGACTATAACCGTCATGCACAATCGTACACGCACCCCCGGCGTACCATCGACGAGGAATGTAGATTCCTCGCCTCCCTCGTCCCGGTGGAGCGCGCGTCCATACGAAGGATCGAGAAGGCGGGAGTGTTTGCAGGGCTGCGGACCGCCGATCTTGCGCACGCGGCGGAGGAGACCGTGACTGTCCGGCCCGATTTCTGGTGGGTCTGTGAACTGGTATTGGATGCTGGCGGCCGGGTGAGCGTGCTTTCGGTCAACTGGAGCAAAGAATGGATTCGGTCAGCTTTGGGTGCGGCGGTTGCGCGGGAGTGCCATGGGGGAGAAAAGGAGAGGGCAAGGTTCGAACATGAGGTGGTCGTGGCCTCCAACAGCTTCTGTTCGGATGGGGTGACGACTACGGGGGAGATCACTCGTTCACCCGAGCTGGGCAACGATCGTGGTATCTGGACGGCGCCGGATAAAGCTGCTATGATGGAGATTCTCGTGGGGGAAGGGGTGACGGAGGGGCCAGTGGTCTACGTTGGCGACTCCAGTACAGACATCATGTGTCTGCTTCGCGCAGATGTAGGGGTGGTTATTGGGAACAAGCTCGATGAAACCTGTAGGAGATTCGGGATTGAACTTGTGGATCAGTTCACGGGCATATGCCAGGCTAAGAGCGGACAGAAAAAACTGTATAAAGTGCATGATCTGGCGATGCTGGGTAGGTGGATTCGGCGACAATAGAATTTACAGCAGAATTTAATCCCGGCATAGAACATCCGAGTGATAGGTGTGTGGAGTCTACTGTACGCGGCACGTTCCGATTCACTGTCTGACACCACATCTCATGTGAGCTCCGTGGCCCATATCAGACCACACCCCTCACCACTACTGCGGCCATATATCAAACGTCCCTTTCCTGTCGTCTTTGGGAAAACCTGTCAACCTCGCAGATTTCGACCAGCTAGTCGCCATCGGTATTGCCCAACATGCGCGCCCGCCTCGCCATAATCGGCGGCATAGTGACGCTCTTCTTCTTAACGTCCTACCTCTTACTGCCATCCACGACCTCCCCCGGTGCTGGGCCGTCAGCGCCAATCCCCGAAATACACGTCCCGGGTGACATCCTCTCCGGCGAGGCTATAATGCCCAAGCTCGGCAACGAAACCGCGAAGTGTGTTCCCCGCTTAGCCCCTATTCTCCGTCACTAACGTCCCCGCAAGAGCAGAACTTGGTCGTGCCGCCTGGAAGCTTCTCCACACGACGTTGTCCCGGTACCCTACCAAACCCTCCAAGGACGAGCGCGAAGCGCTCCGGTCGTACCTATACCTTTTCGCGCGCCTCTACCCCTGCGGCGAATGCGCAGCCCACTTCCGACTGTTGCTGCAACAGTACCCCCCGCAGACATCGAGTAGGGATGCTGCCGCGCAGTGGGGTTGCTACCTCCATAACCTCGTCAACGAACGGCTCGGTAAGGAGCAGTTTGATTGCGGGAGCGTGAGCGAGGTTTACAAGTGTGGGTGCGCGGATGCGGAGAAGGAGGGAGGTGTGAAGGCGGCGGATGACGCGAAGACGGATTCAAAGGCGCCGGGGAAAATGGTAGGGACGAAGAAGCTGGAAGAAAACGTTAGACATGCGGGGGCGAAGGTCGAGATGGAAATTGGGCCGTGAGTCCCTGCTCTGTCTCTGTATCTTAGGTATTTGGCTGATAGGTGTGGGTAGGGAAAACATGAACGGCGGGTGAACCCCTGCGTATGTGCGTCTTTGGTGTACTAGAGAGATACTTTTGTTTGGCGTTTAGATGGGGGTGTTGGGGCTTATATCCGTATAGAATAAAGTTTGAGGATTGGGTTTCTTTTCTCTGCCTTCATCTGCATCTGGTGTAGATCTGTTCTTATGACGCGTTTTGAAAAACCTCGCTCGCATATTGACCATGGGGATTGTAATAATATAATGGCGTACTTGAAACAAGGAGAGAAACCCTTCACTCCAGAGATCGATCAGATTGACTTGTCTTCAACAGGCTCATGAAACGAGCGACAGGTAAAAGGAATGACAGATGATAGGTGATATTCTAGACGATGGAAGACAGATGACACATGTGGCATGGACCATTGTTCGTCCACACGAGAACATTAAAATACTGGACAACCTTTAATCAAGTAGCTTACTCCTGTTGGCTCTTGCTGTTTGGTATGGCGTCGCTCTCCGTGGGGGTCGGAAGCAGCACAACCACCTGGATATGTAGATCCGGGGTCGAATTCCGCCTGTGAAGTCCAACCCGAACAAATTTACCAATAGGCGCTTGCGATTACCGTATCCCACATACCGGTAGATAACGTAACATGCTTCTTTTGCGATGAAGATTGCTGACTCCAAAGCACCTATGACGTGATGCAGTAGGGTACCAGAGTAGCCGGGTGGTGACAAGAATCCCATATCTATCGCATATCATGTATGTATCGTATGTATGTACATACGGAAGGAGCCCGGACGCGGGGGACAATAATAAGCACCACTGATCGCGTAAAAAATGTTGGCTGAAGGGTCGAAGGGGCATCTGGGGCTAAGAGAACGAACAGAAAAAGCAAAAAGAGAAAAGAAGGGAGATATCTAAGAAAGCCACGGTGGCGATGGTAGCGGGAGCTACGCGTTGCCTTTGCGGAGAGCACAAGCGGGCTGGCTGGTTCGGGCTACTTTGGGCTTCTTAGGGCTTCTTCGATGGCGCAGCTGTGGGAGCCTTCGTGTCCCGCATGACTCAACTTACCAATCGCAGAGAATGCCAAGACAGGCTCGCCCCCGCCTTGCAGCCCCAGAGCTTTAAAGAGCTCGCTCCCACTCTCTTTTCTTTCATTCCATCCACTTTCCTCCACCACCACCCCTCCTCCTCCTCCTCCTCAATACCCACTACCCTTCCACTCAACCACTACCGCTCAACCATTACCACCGCATCTTTCTCAATCACACAACACACTCTACCTCTACTCTACCTTCATCCATCATGCAGATTTTCGTCAAGACCCTAACCGGTAAGACTATCACCCTCGAGGTGGAGTCATCCGATACCATCGACAACGTCAAGGGGAAAATCCAGGAGAAGGAGGGTATCCCTCCGGATCAGCAGCGTCTTATCTTCGCGGGTAAACAGCTTGAGGATGGCCGCACCCTGTCCGACTACAATATCCAGAAGGAGAGCACCCTTCATCTCGTCCTTCGTCTCCGTGGTGGTATGCAGATATTCGTAAAGACCTTGACCGGAAAGACAATTACTCTTGAGGTAAGCTCTTGCATTTCTCCGTATTTTTATATTTTATATTTCATTTTATATTTTTTGGTTTTGTGTGATCGCGGTGCTGATCCTCCATCACAGGTCGAATCTTCCGACACGATCGACAACGTGAAGACAAAGATCCAGGAGAAAGAGGGCATCCCTCCGGATCAGCAGCGTCTCATTTTCGCCGGTAAACAGCTTGAGGATGGCCGCACCCTGTCCGACTACAATATTCAGAAGGAGAGCACCCTTCATCTCGTCCTTCGTCTGCGCGGTGGTATGCAGATCTTCGTGAAGACTTTGACCGGGAAGACGATTACCCTCGAGGTGGAGTCGTCCGATACCATCGATAATGTCAAGGGCAAGATCCAGGAGAAGGAGGGCATCCCTCCGGATCAGCAGCGTCTCATTTTCGCCGGTAAACAGCTTGAGGATGGTCGCACCCTGTCCGACTACAACATCCAGAAGGAGTCGACCTTGCATCTCGTCCTTCGTCTCCGTGGTGGTATGCAGATATTTGTCAAGACCTTGACTGGAAAGACAATTACTCTTGAGGTGAACTTTGCACTTCGGAAATATTTTTTGTCACAGCTACTAATGTTCCGTCACAGGTCGAATCTTCCGACACGATCGACAACGTGAAGACGAAGATCCAGGAGAAAGAGGGCATCCCTCCGGATCAGCAGCGTCTCATTTTTGCTGGCAAGCAACTCGAGGACGGCCGCACTCTCTCTGATTACAACATCCAGAAGGAGTCCACTCTTCATCTCGTCCTTCGTCTCCGTGGTGGTATGCAAATTTTCGTGAAGACTTTGACCGGAAAGACGATCACTCTCGAGGTGGAGTCGTCCGATACTATCGACAATGTCAAGGGCAAGATTCAGGAAAAGGAGGGCATTCCCACGGAGCAGCAGCGTCTGATTTTTGCCGGCAAGCAGCTTGAGGATGGCCGCACTCTTTCGGATTACAACATTCAGAAGGAGTCGACTTTGCACCTTGTCCTGCGTCTTCGCGGCGGTCAGTAGAGTCTTGGGTGGGCGAAGATGTGATGAGTAAATTTTCTTGTTTCTTTTTACGGTGTTTTTATGATAATCATGGCCTTGGGGGTTTGGTTTCGGGTATTCGGTGTTCTTTCTGTTCTTTACTTTTTTTTCTTTTCGGGTTGTAGATTGGTGTTGGTCACGGCTGTGGTCGACTCGCAATGATATGAACGGAAAAGCGCGCCGAACTTGAGGTGATCTATTATCTCGGCTGTCGTCATGGATTATGTATGTGATTTCGAATCTCATGACACGAGGGATAGTTGATCCCATTCATCAATGTAAACTTTGAGCGTCCTGCTATGAACGAAGTGTCCTACCCACTTGTTATGCGGGGAAGCAGATGCCTTCCAGCCTTGCGAAGTTCATGCTGTGCTTAATTACGGCAGCCACGGTCTATCCAAACGCATCAACCACGCAAAGATTACAGGATCGATGTCAGCAGCTGGATTTGAGTAGGTTTTGGAAAGCAGGGGATATCACCAGTCGTTCGCTATCAGGCCTCGAAGTTTCCTGAATCCTTGAAATTCGTTCATCGGTCTACTGGTAATGTACAACCGCCTACAACCACGAAAAAGAATAGATAAAACAAACCCCCATAAGCACGAAGTGACATCTAACAAAAACGCCCCCGAAATGTACGAAAACGAAAAAACAGCCGATCATGCAAGCATCGGTTGTCTCGTCTCCTCCTCCACCGCCGTCACCGCCGCAGCTTTCCTTGCCCTTGCGCGTTCTTTCGCTGCCGGCGTAGTGCTGGGGGCATCTGGAAGCTTTGGCACCGGCGCTTCCATAGCCGGCGCAGTCGCGCCCTCCACCTCCCTAACCAATCTCTCCATCTCCTCTTCGACTTCGTCCTCATCATCGTTCGTCATTACGCCAGCCAGCATCTCGCTAACCTCTTTCTGATACCTGATGCCCTCATTGGTTTCATCCATCAGCTTCCCGACAGCCTCCAGCGTCATCTCCTTGTGAATCCGCTTCAGCACTTCGTTCCCCTGCTTCAAGCCGTAGACGATGTCCTTCTCGATGAGCGCGAACTCGATCGAGGACGTGAGTGCTTCGAGGGTCTCGAGCTGCCGGTCGGTCTGCAGGAGCAGCGAGGACTGGTACTTCCGTCGGCGCAGGGCGAGGAGCGCCCGCGGCTTGTCCCCCCGCTGGAGCAGCGAGAGCGCCGCCGCATGCTCGGCGTTCAAAACCATCGTGATCTTTTTTTGGTAGATTCGGAGCTTGTCGCGTTGCAGTTTCAGGTCAAGTATCGCGCTGCGCACCCGGGGGGGGCGGGGTTAGAGTATTGTAAGGGAGGCTGGAAGGTAACTGACCGATCTTGCGCGGTTATGTGGCTGCTGGTGGTGCCCATACTGTTAGGTGGAGGTCGTTGCGGTGAGATGGTTCGTGGGCCGTTGGGAGGTCTTTTCGTTGCTAGGTTTCGTTTGTGGGAGAAAGACGGAGGGCGGCACGAGCTTGAGATGAGCATGAGGCAGGGAACCAACGAGACGTCATATCTTATCATGGAACACCTCCATAATCCGCAGTACATGACTATTGCTTGGCGTGTTCATCCAAACGCGATTACAGTATGTATGCTACAGCGTCTTCTTTCTTCTCATCGCAAATCCAAGTCCATGCTTTCATTCAGTAGTCCCAAGTTCTCCAAGTAGCTATGATACGCCGTGGCGACTCTCTTCACCTCGGAATCGTTCCCACCCCTAGGCGCCGCATTATCATCCCCGCATGGCAAATTCTCACTCGCTGTGGTGGGCGATAGAACGGAACAAACCTCTTTTTCCTGAACGCCATCTGGTAGTAATGTACTAGGCAGAGATTCTTCACGATCTTGTGTTCGAGTCCCTTCTTCTCCGCAGCGGTCCACAGAAAGTCGATGGTATTGTGAACCCGTCGGGGACAGTAGTGCGACATGGGGGTGAACTGGAATGCCGTGCGAAGCTTGTCGCGCACCACGTACCGCTCTGGTACAGTGTACTGTACTGCGGCCAACGAGGCTTTCAGGAGCGCCCGGTATGCGAGACGGAGTGTGGCGGCACTGGGCGGTGGGTGAGACATCGATGCGGTGTGTTTGCTCGTGGAGAGTGCGGCAGGCGATGGAAGAGAGACGCGTGGAACTGGTTAGTACAATCTGGGGTATTTTCAGAAGATCTGATTCTGCCGGCCGAGCGTTGGAGTCGTCGTTGTTGTCGTGGACGTCAGAGCCGATAGTAGAGGTGGTGAACGGAAGAGTAACTCCATGCGAATCACAGCGGAAGGGAAGATGAACGTGGAGAGGAACGACAAGAAAACATATCTAGAAACACATAACTACCATTCTCCACCATTAGAACTTGCGGAATCTGATCACCATCCATCTTTCCGTCCATCCATTCACGATCCTACGAATCATCGTTGAGAAATTCCCAATATCTACAAAATCCAAGAATTCAAGTCACATCCCCTTGTCGACCCCCACCGCGCCAATAACTTCCGCCTTCAGCCAGCCAAGCAAATGCACAACCTCCTTTCCAAGTGCCTTGATCCGGAGAGCTAGAGATAAAGTATACTATCCTACTCCTACATACCTATCCTTACTCTACACCACCAACCCCTCCTCCTCCTCCTCCTCCTCCTCCTCCTTCATCTTCGATCAAACTCGTCCGTCTTCGCTCTACATAGACTGCTCGCTTCGTTTCTTGACACGGTTATATAGTGGGAAAATTGGTGAGTACCAAAACAGTATTCCAACCCGTCCATCCAACCTGCTTCTGTCTTCTCGTCTCTTCCATCTCCATTCCAATGTCAGCCATAGCTGTCTCCCCGCTTCGTTGACACCCCAATGCGTATTTAAATGCAAATCTCCTGCTGAGACCTCCGACCTTACAGGTAGAAAAAAGAAGCCACATCAGCCATCCTCCAAACTCAGTAAAAAATGGCTACCGATCCTAAGCACGACAAATTCGACTACCCCACTGTCAACCCCGAATCTGGCACTGGACACCCAGGGCATACCACCCCCGAGCAAGATGAGAAAGTTGTGCAGTTGAGGAAGGAGCTTGAGGAGGAGGGCTTCACGGAGAATCTGGATACTCTTACTCTGGTGGGTCCTGAGGAGATGACACGTCATTGACAACTTCATTGCTTGCGGAGGGAGGCTGATGGGCATCGTGGTAGCTTCGATTTCTGAGAGCTAGGAAGTTCGACATTCCTTTGACGAAGACCATGTAGGCATCTACTACTCCCGGATGACCGACGCGTCGTTTATCGGATCACTGGCTTACAAGCTCAGGTTCACCGAGTGTGAAAAGTGGCGGAAAGAGTTCAAGGTCGAAGAGATCGTCAAAGATTTCGTGTACGTCGAGAAGCCCAAGGTCTTCGAGTACTACCCCCAGTACTACCACAAGATCGACAAGGACGGCCGCCCCGTGTACATCGAACAGCTCGGCAAGATCGACTTGGCAGCTATGCTCAAGATCACCACGGAAGAACGTATGATCCAGAACCTCGTGGTCGAATACGAGCGTCTCGCCGACCCTCGTCTTCCAGCCTGTTCGCGCAAGGCTGAAAAGCTCCTCGAGACCTGCTGCACCATCATGGACCTCAAGGGAGTTGGTGTGACCAGCATCCCCCAGGTCTACGGCTTCCTCCGCAAGGTCTCAGCCATCTCGCAGAACTACTACCCCGAGCGCCTCGGAAAGCTCTACATCATCAACGCACCCTGGGGCTTCTCGGGCGTCTTCAACATGGTCAAGGGTTTCCTCGATCCCGTCACCGTCGAGAAGATTCACGTCCTTGGCGGAAAGTACCAGACCGAGCTGCTGGCCCAGATCCCCGCCGAGAACCTGCCCAAGCTTTTCGGTGGAAGCTGCGAGTGCGAAGGTGGTTGCGAGCTGTCGGACGCGGGTCCATGGAAGGATCTCCAATACCAAGGCACTGCTACCAATCCTACTCCCACCACCACCGCTCCACCGGCGGAAACCATCGAGGCGACGGCATCGGCATAGATTTGATGTGTGTTTTCACTGTTGAAATTGCGGGGATAATCGAGTATAAGGGAGTTGTGTCGTGCTGTGTTGTACCTTTTTCTTCTTTTCTTTTACCACATTTCTGTTTTGTGCTTGGGTTAGGGGGGAAATCCTTGGGCCGTAGACTAGGCGCGTGCGGCGGAATATATATACATACATACATGGTAATCTAAGCGGGGGTATCCTCGATTACTCTGATAGATGTGGAGTCCGTGCGTATGTAGACGCGGATGCAGAGTACGCGGCATTCACTCTGTCCGGTGCTCAGTTCCCCCCATTAGTGGCAGTGGCAGCCATCAACATGACATAAAAGCAAAACTTTTTTTGTTTATTCCCAGAAAGGTTTATTATATACAAAGAACAAAGAACAGACAGATGTATGAGCGAAGCAAAGAGACACGGAGAAGTTGGATAGGCTTAGAGCACCAACTCCTTGGCTGAGATCTGCGGAGCTTCCCTCTCCTCCTCGTACTCGACCTCGACTCTAGCGCCACCTGTCGAAGAGTGATGTTAGCATGCGAAGGAAGAGGTTGGTATCGCGAGGGGGGGAAGAGGGGGGTGGTGGGATTTACGCTTTCTGGACCTCGCGGACTGAGGCGTAGGACGCTTGCGCTTCTTTTCGTCGATCTTCTTGACGGGCGCCTTCTTCTCATCATCATCCGAGCTGCCATCGTCGTCCGAGCTGTCCTCGACATCATCGTCCTCCTCGAAGTCGCTAGCGCCGCTACCGAGCCAATCTTCAATATCACCGAGCTCGTTCTCCTCCTCGTTCTCGAGGTCCTCGTCGCCAGAGACATACTCGACATCGCCCTCCTCCTCCTCCTCCTCCTCGTCCTCGTCCTCTTCGTCGTAGTCCACATCCCTCTCAGCCTGCCCGCCCCTCTCCAGCCCGCGCATGACCTTCTTCCAGATCCCCTCCTCGACGTTGAGCGGCTGCTCGCCGTAGGCGCCACTGCGCAGCCTCTCGATGAGCTCCTTCTCAATCCGCCTCTCGACCTTGGCAGCGGCGAGGGCCTTCCGCTCCCTAGTGCTTTCCCGCCTCCTGACCTTGGGCGCGATCTTGGCGATGACGGTCTCACCCATGCGCTCCTCCTCGCGCAGCAGCCGCCTGCTCCTGAGGGCGACCTGCGCCAGCCGCGTCATCCGCTGCTTGCACTTGTGGATCAGGAACTTGGGCCAGTAGATGAGCCGCTCGTCGATCTGGGCGAGCGCGCGCGTGTAGTTCTCGGAGAGCTTGATGCGCTCCCACAGCTTCGCCGGCATGTGCGCCCGCTCCACCGTCTTCATGTACAGGTACAGGACCCCGTTCTCGCTGCGCACCGTCGCGTACCGGCTGTTCGCCAGCGGACACGATTGCCGGTTGCATAGTCCCGTCACGTTGTGCTCGTTGCGGCAGAAATTGGTACCCTTGGTGGTTCTGTCGGGAAGGGGGGGAGGAAACGTTGTTGTCAGCGGTGAAGGAAGGCGTATGGAGTCGGGGGGGAGGAAGAACAGGCTCACTTGAGTTTGAAGGCGCAGAATTGCTGGTTGATTACCTGCCAAACAATCTCATCGGACGCCATGGTGGGGTTTGAGAAATGGATATACGTATGTAGAGGTGCAGTGCTTCGGGTGTCGACGACAGCAGCGAAGGTGATCGTGGTGGTGGAAGTCCGCTGCCTACCGCCGTGGTTGCTGTGGTTTGGGTGTCGTGAATTTTTGTCGGATTGTAACAAGGGTTCTCTTTACTATCTTTACTAGCGCATCCCCCACCATATGTACAGTAGTACCACCACTGCCACACAAAAGCAGTGCGGCGAATTCAGTAAGTACATATGTATCGCAACAATTAGGGCCCCATCAACTTTCATGCATAGAGTATGTATGTAGTTTAACCAAACAACTCCCTCCTCATTCTATTCTATCAGGCCTGATTTATAAAACAAAAACGCTATAAAACACAGAACTTCTACAGAAAGAAAAAAAAAAAAACCGCTCAAAAATAAAACGAACGAAAAATACACACAGCACACAACACAAAAGGAACGAAGGGATGAGGCAGTGGGTATGATCTATGTAGTACCAAAATGTAACTAGGGACAAGAGGAGAGAAAAGCAAAAAGGAAGGGGGAAGGGGTCGATTGCAGGAGCTTTCGTATCAGCTGCTTGCTGGACATACCGGTGCAAGACTTGAGCCTTTTCACTTATCTACATAAATCCTTACAATCGGTGAAATGCCACGGCGCAGCAAAGTTCCGGATACTCTAGCGCTTGGGAACCAGGCGGTTGACGGACAGAACCTCCTAAGCCCTGTCCATGCTCTTCAGTTTGCCTTTGAGCTGCTTTTGGACTTGCGCGTAGACGCCATCGGGGGTGTTGGTAGCATCCACATCGATGACCTTGCCCTGGGCACGGAAGTACTCGACGACGGGGTAGCTGGTCTCGGCGAAGGTGCGGAAACGCTTCTTGATGCTCTCGATGTTGTCGTCGTCACGGCCGCTGGTCTCTCCGCGCTTGAGCAAACGCTTCAGCATGACCTCCTCCGGGCAGTCGAAGAACAAGGTGAATGTACTCGGGCACACGTCGTTCTCGAACTTTTGCGCCTGGTTGAGCTTGCGGGGGAAGCCGTCGATGAGGAACTTTTTCTTGCCCTGCGTGGCGATTGCGGTTTTCATGGCGCTTTCGAGAAGAGCGATGGTCACCTCCATTGGAACCTGTGATACACCCGTCCTCGGTCAGCACCTGATAGATACGGCCGCATTGTGTAGTGTTGCCCCGAGTCCGTATATCGGGCTAAAATTCCTCCCCCAGGCCGAAGATTATCCGGGCCGAGAATTACAGGGGGCTGATTCAGCATGCGGCTTTCCATGTGTCCCCCCTCCCCCTCCACGCCACCGACTACCGAGAGAAACATGAGCAACTCACAATCTTTCCCTCGCGAATATACGTCTTGATGAGCTCACCGAACTCGGAACCCTCCCGATTCTGCTCCTCGCGCAGCAGGTCGCCAGCGCTCAAGTGCACGAATCCATAGTCGCGGACTAGGTTCGCACACTGCGTTCCCTTTCCGGCACCGGGACCTCCGAGCACGAAGATGACCGAGACCTGCTGCGGCGAGAACGTTGGTTTCTTCGTCGCCAGCGGCGCGATCTGCTGGAAGTGCTGCTGCTCGATGGCTGGAATGGGATCTATCCGTGCACGGTCGGTCAATGGGCCAGAATAACGCGGGGGTTGGTGGAAATACCCTTCCGTGCTTGAACGAGGTAGTAGAATGCTGTGGAGCCAGCAGCGAGAATCGCCAGTATCGGCAGCACCGGCATTTTGGTCTTTGGCGGGCCGCTGGCGAAACCACGGACGCTGGGGACGACGCGTCGGGGTACAGCAGGGCGCGGCAGTGCACGGAAGCTGCTGCGAACGAAGACTCGAGACGAGGCAAACATTGGTGCGGTAGGTGTGAGATTGAATTGTTGGAGGTTGTGTGACGTGAAGGTGAGGTGTTGCAGACTTAGTGGTGTTGTTGGTGTTGGGAGTCGTGAACGACGCGACACAGGCTGAACTAACGACATCCGGCGAGCGCCCCTGCAACTCAATGAACCAACCAGAAAGCAGATGGCCCAATGGCTTGTTTATTCATACTCGGATTCAGCCTATCTAGACTATGTATGGCGGCGTACATTTTGACCGCTGTCCGCGCGATAGCGGCACGTTGCAAACTCCCCTTTGCCCTCCGCCCAGGCCTGTCCCGATGGCCCCAATGGCTGGAAAGACCCATTCAGCGTAACTAGCTTCACGGTTCCCTAGTACTCACGATTCAACACTATCATTTCGCTCTGTGGCGTCGAGGGTTTTTCTGTTTGAATGTTTAGCAAGCGAAAGTGCTATGAAGCACGGCCATGTCCGAGTGATAATTCATGAGTGCACTCATTGAAGGAATCCGGATCACATGCTTGCTGAGGTGGTCCCTTCGCATGAGGGGAAAGGAGACAGCAGACAACTCGCCCAGCACGCAAGTTGCACACCGTGGGATATGCCGCTCTGCTATGCTGGGCCTCCATGGCATGTCTTTGGCCTGTGTATCCACTCGTCGCGCATCACTCGGGCAAAGGATGGGCGTTGCTCCAAGCTCGAACGCCGTACATCATCACATGCCCAAAGTTTTGAACATTGGATGGCAGCCGCCCACTTAAGGACCACGCGAGGGCCCTACTGTTACATATATACATAGGCTATCTATCCTCGCACTTCCGGCGATAGGGCTGGATGGAGATAGATAGCCGTTCAAGCCACGCCGCACAATTTGTCGGGCATAACTATGTATGCTGAAAGTGTGGTTCGGGAGGGGCCAGCATACACCGCGGAGAAGCAGATATCTACCAGCGAGGTTTATCCTCGATAGCCTCCGCACACCACTTCCCTCCGGTGTTTTGCGGTCCCACGGTATGGCCGACGGAACAACGGTCAGATATCTGCCCGAAGAGCACCGAGACTACCGAGAGGACCCAGCAGCTGAAAGCGACGCCCAGCCATAAGACGGTGGAAACGAACAAACCAAACATCAGGGCCCCATACCCGGTTGCCTTTGCTTGCAAGGTAGCAGGATGGGTATGTAATGTCCAGTACTGTCAGCAGCAGTGTTTGCTGGATGCAGAGGAGCAATCAATGTGATTTGCAACATGGGGGAGATCTGGATCCCGCCAACCAACAGAGCCGAGTGTGCTTGCGTGTTTACTGCGAGTTGGATCTCTGAGCCGAGTGCGTCTCCGGGGTTTGGGTTATAATGGCGCGGATGACCCCTGGCCGCGGACGTCGAGACGAAGACTGCACATACCCGCAAATGCGCACGTTTTTTTGTTTAATCATACATACTCGCATTCAGCCCATCTACGCTATGGCGGCGACAAGGTGGGTACATGGTAGTTACGTGGAGCACATATCTAATGGGCAACGACGGAGTCCTCTACTTTGGCCTTTTACTCCTGCCTACTACCCGCCAGCACGTCTCAGCCCAGCCCAGAGCACATAGAGCACAGCCACGATGCATACAAGGTAATGTATGTAGGCTTCGAGTCAATCTCGTCACGAGGCTACTCGCTCCGAACCCCTTTGTTCTCTTGGGCTAACTCCCCGCACGGAAGCCTCCTGCTCTGACTTTCGGCCGGCTCGGCGTTCAATCCAGAACCGCACTCGGTCCGAGTACCCACGGGCTGTGTGGAGAAGGTTGTCTTTAGCGGATGGGTCCGCGAAAACCTGGCTCGGACTCGAACCGTTCCGTCGATCGACCGGCATGACGTCACCCGTCCGGGCTGGGCAGGCTCCCCTGGTCCAACCGTCCACCCACGGACAGCGCTTTGAGATGCGCCGTTGATCTCGAACCGCGACACTGTTTACACGAAGCTCGATGCCTTCGCAAACAAAGCAGGCTTTCTTTTGTTCATTTTCTTTTTTCTTTTGCGACTGGCGATGCGGTGGGGGAGAGATCATCGCTCTGTCCGTTCGGGGCGGCGGCCTGCTGCTGCCTGCTGCCTGCTGCCTGCTGCTCCGGACGGACTGTTCGAGCGGCAGGGCGGAGGGTGCGCGAGGGCTGCAGCGGGCGTGCGGGGGCTAATGTCTATCCACATGTGTGGGTGCTGTGGAATCTGCACGGAACCACGCAAGCGCCCTGTCCGTTCAACGCCGTTGCGCTGCACGGACAGATCGTGGGCGGGCTACGCACGGCGACAGACATCTGGACACTCCCTCCCAGGCGGACAGTTGCTCCACTCCATCGACGGCTGGCATGTTGTGCAGAGCGGCGTGCGAGCTCCGCGCCCGAACAGCTCTGCCCCTCTCCCGAGAAGCTGCGGAGAGCGGCATGGAGGGCAGGCAGCAAAGACGGGGGACTGCGGGCTGGGGGCTGGTGCCACCACAGTATGCGTCATTTATTCTCCTGTGTGTGGGTTGCGTGCCTTCCGCGACGAACGGCTGTTTCCAGACAGATATGTGGAGTAGAGTGGGAAGTCAGGATCGCGACCGCGCAGTGGGCCAGGCCGGGTGGGGGCGGGGCTGCCTTTCCCCTTCCCTCGTCGTCTTCTCCTCCTCCCCCGCGCGTTCCGGCTCCCATCGGTCCGAGCAGCCCACAGCTACATGCCACCTAGTTGCCTCCATTCGGACGATTCGATGCGTCGCTTTGCAGCGGAATCGAAGAGCACCCACTCGCAGTTTGCTTGTTTACCTACCGGATTCGCATGCTCCTCTTCCCGCCCGATTTTGCCTCCCCCACTGGGGGGATTCTCTGGGCCAAGCGGTGGGGGATGCTGCGTGCGATTCGCCAATGATATGGCATCCTTGGCTGCGTGGCGCCGCGACAGTTGTCCGGATGGTTGGGATGTGCGCGATACCGAAGCTCGGCTTCGCCTTAGTGCTTAGTCTGGCATAAGAAGGGGGGGCGAGGTCGGAAGGAAGGAAGGAAGGAAGGAAGGAAGGAAGGGGGAAGGACGCAAGGGAGAGGGAGGAGGGAAGAGAGAGACTTCACGATAGATATCTGCCGTTCTGCGTCTGCGCCTGTCGCTTACGCACTGCTGTCTCGACCACGGAAGGCTGCCGGGGGAGGCCAAAGACAAGGCCCACGGCGGCATGGGGAGCTGGAAGGTGAGCAGCAAATAGAGCTCTGAGCATCGGATGGATACATATGTGTAAGCACAATGGCAGATGCGGATAGGCGCCCTATGCTCGTTGCGTGCGGTCTCGTTAGTCACGATCGGCGGGTTGGTTGGAGAGATATTTACCTTGTGCCTGCTGGTGAATTCCGCCCTCGGGCGTGGACAACGGTCCGGTATCCCCAGAGCAGCGGGCGATGGGGGGATTTGGCCCAGAGACACCACGTATCTCGGCCGCTCCCAACGGGGGCTCTTCCCGCTTCTTTTCGGCCTCCTCGTAGCTTCGTTTTTCTTGACCATCACCACTGCCCGCGACCACCACCGGGACCGCTTCGCTGTTCTGTCGTGCTCTGTCCGGCGAGCCCGCTCTCGTTCCCGGCTTCGCTGGGCGGGGAGAGGACGACTTGCCGCAAACGAATGGGCCGGAACATGATGCAGACGGCGAGAGAGAGCATGTAGAGTAGATCCCACAGGAACGAGGTAAATATCTATCGACAACCAGTACGTCCTCCCAGAGCGCGGCAATGCCACCTCGAACCGGGATCCACAGGCATCATATCGCTGCGTGCTGCTGCGGCCCATCTCCGCCCTCTCGCCGTGCTGCTCTCGCTGCCTTCTCGGTCCTGTGCTCCTCTGCCGCAGTGCTCGCCTCTTCAACGCGCTCTCGACCTCCAATCCCGCTATATACCCGTCCGCTCCGTTCCCCTCCCCCATTCTCCTCTTCTCCGCCTCGCTCCCCTCTCCTCCGCATCCACCGCCCCGGGATCCCCGTATCCATATCCCTCTCACTGCCTCCGCCACCGCTGCCACCGCTGCCACCCACCACCAACGCCCTCTCTTTCTGTACCAGCCCTCCACCACCACCACCACCACCACCACCATCTCCTTTCTGGCAACCTACAACTTACTTCCTGCGACGCGCAACATCTTCCTCCACCTGTATACTACTGCCCGACTTCACGAGACCACCACAGTAATGTTGCAGGTATGTTCGGCATCTGTTGTTGGGTCATTACTTCCTGCATCGACCCCCATGCACCACCCCTCCCCCTCTTCCCGTAGCCAAACATCCCTCCCGCCAACCCCCCAATCGTTCCCGTCCTTCCCGTCAAAGTGCGACCAGTCTTAGAGTTCGCAACTCGTCTTCCGCTGCCCTCGATAGGGTAGCTCCGGAGAGATACGGGCGCGATGGAGGAAAAAATACCCAACTCCCCCTCCCAGCTGCCCAACCAGCCCCTTCTCCTTGCCGGGCCCCATACACCACCACCACCCCCCCCCGTAATCGACTTCATTTCCCATACCCGATCGCTCTTCTCCCGGTCGCCGTCAGGCACTCGTTGGTACCGACACATTGAGACGCGGGAAAGTCCACACACCGCCGAATTCGTGCGCGGCAACATCCACCACCAACCACAACAACACCGGAACAACTCAACCGCACTAGGAACGCAAGACTGACGGTATTTCTGATGATCCAGGTGGGATTACGATCTGAGAACATGATAACGCATCCCGAGAGCAGCGCTTACCGACCAGCGCTTGCTCACCCTTCGTCCGCATCTACTCCCGACCAGTGGACGCGTTCGTCGACCGGCCCGTCCGTGATTACCACTCCAAGAGATCCCACGTCTTCGGTGCGTGGAGCTCCTCCGCCACAGGCGGTGCTGAGGCATCACCCGGCCAGCTCGCGCTCAACACCACCAGCCACATCCGCGCCGATACCGCTCGACCACATCGGCGCCGCCACTTCGCATCCGCCGAGCGGAAACCTCGGTTGCGTTTCTGCCCCCACCGCCCTCGACTCCTACGCCTCGCCAACCCGGATGAAGCGGGCATCCGAGGACACCCCGCCGGTCCAGTTGCGCAACCTCAATCACATCGTCGAGCTGGCCAGGGACGACTGCTTGCATTCGCAGACGCCACAGCGGCGGAACCGCAGCGGGAATGAGGACAAACGGCGGTACGAGATCAGCAGCATGCCGGTCGGCGACGTGATAGAGATGGTGGCTGCGCTTCTGACAAAGATCACCACCACAAACGACCTGCAACACGAACACCTGCACCGGAACATGCCACCGGATGGCGTAGCCGGCTTGAGCACCACCACCAACAGCGTCCTGGCCTTCCACGGAAAGAACGTACCCAGCATCACGATTCAGAGCTACCTGTCCCGGATACACAAGTACTGCCCGACGACTTACGAAGTCTTCCTATCATTGCTTGTGTACTTTGACCGGATGACGGAGCGGGTGAACGAGAAGCCTATGGCGTACGGAGTAGGGGGATCTGTGACGATCGGGGATAATCATCCAGATATGCCAGCGCCTCCCACTCCCATGGCGCCGGATCCGTACCATCCGGCCCATGTGTTTGTAGTTGACAGCTATAATATACATCGATTGGTGATAGCTGGTGTGACGTGTGCCTCCAAGTTCTTTTCCGATGTATTTTACACAAATTCTCGATACGCAAAGGTACGCTCAGTGCGCTCATTGTACCGGGGGGGGGGGGGGGAGAAGCCGGCTAACTCGGTGATAGGTCGGAGGACTACCATTAGCCGAACTCAACCACCTCGAGTTGCAATTTCTGATACTCAACGACTTCCGTCTGTCGGTACCAGTGGAGGAGCTCGAGGCGTACGGTACAATGCTGGTGCAGTTCTATGCTCGGGAAGCAATAGCGACCGCGAACCTGCAGGGCATCTCCTCGCCGCCGCCGCCGCCGCCACCGTCGCAGCAGGTGTCTCAGCAGCAGCAATCATATGTAGTTGGTGGCACCGCGACAGCTTAGAGAGTTGTCACCGCCACGTCTACGGCTATTGAAGACGCGCAACATCAGCAAGCCATGGTCACGACATCCTCTGATTCCGCTTCGATTGCCTCCACAAGTGTAATCATATCCACGGCTATGGAAGATACGTTGGACGATGAGGAGGGGGAAACGAGCAACTAACGAATCTTTTTATTTCTTCTACCTTACCTTCAGCTTTCATTTCGGGACCATGTAGTTTAGACAGGGAGGCAGCAGTGCAACGTTTTCTCTTTGATTTTTTTGATTTTTTCCTCCCCTTTCCATTCTTTCTTGCCTTGCTTCGTGCTCACGATCGTCATCATTGCTGGGTGTTTTCTGTTTTCTGTTACTTATTGTCTTTCTAGGTTCTTTTTAGCTGTTTGTTTTACATTTTATATCTATATCTATCTTCCTTTTTTTTTCTGCCTGGTTTTTCGGCTTTTGTTGGATTGCCTGGGCGCGACGGTGTGTTTTAGACGGCAACGGATCGAACTGACTGGGCGTACGTACTCCGCGTTATATGAAGGAGTGTGGATGAGAGTGAGTGGATTAATGGCGAGGTCGGAATGGGTTGGGGATATATATATATGGTTACTAAGTGATTGGGACGGATGAGATGGGGCGTATGGAATGAATGTTTGCTGAAGATTTCTTTTCTGTGACCATGGTAACGAATTATGAGGTAGCAGGGTGCTCGAGGAGGAACTGGATAAAGGGTAGAATCTATCTTTGCTACTATTATGTCTCCCAACCAGGCTCGAGTGATGAGGTTGGCGACAGATTTATTTTTAATTTTTTAATTTTTATTCATTTACTCGCATACGACCTGTTTAGATCATGGCGAGCTAGGGAGGAAACTCTCTGGATTAAGGAGGAAGAAAAGAGGAGGATTAACATCCACTCCAGGGCCCGCGAAGCCCTAAAGAGAAGCTATGGTACTTACCTCAAGGCGTGGTAGGATCGAGACTCTATGCCCATGAGCACCAAATCACTTCTTTTAAGGTTTCTGGTCTGGCACGATGTGGCATGCACTTCTGTGACGAGTGATCTGCTGTGGAGATAGCGCCAACCAGCGGACGAGGTTGGAGAGTGCACATACACGGAACGAGTGAAAGTAGCTGAGCTTGCCCAGGCGCAGACCAGACGCATGTCAGTGCAGTGCCCTTTCTAATAGCTGTATTTATCGGCACACACTCGAAAACCGAGTGCAAAAAAAGTCACAACCGCCCATATCATACGTTATGAAGCACACACGCCAATCACTGGGGGGGGGGGGAGAATTAATATAAAAAAGGACCTACCAAGCCCCCCCCCCAAACTCCCATTATTATTTTAATCGACTCCCTTATAGAACTCCGCCACCTCCTCCTTCTTCCCCCGCCGATGGTTCTTCGCCATCTCGAGCAGTTCCATCCACTCTTCCTCCTGCGCTTTCCCCTCGGGCCCCATATTGGCCCGTCGCTCGGCCTCGCGCCTCCTGGTCTTCCGTTCCCTGCGCGCCGCTTTCGTCTCTTGGCTCTCCGTCTTTCTGCTCCACGATTCTTTCTTCTTCTTCTTCTTTTTCGCCAGCTCCTCTGGTGTCAAGGGGCCCCACTCAGGCTTGGGTTTGGCGAGCTCCTCTTGGCGACGTTTTTCGTGGGCTTTGTCCTTGTAGGCTTGGCTGTCGAGCTATATTCCCGTCAGTTTTTTTTACGGAGGAGGCAGGGAGGAGGGGAGCGTGCATCGATTTCCACACCGAGATCAATCTTATCGATGCCCAGTTTCTTGAGCTCGGGCATCCGCGGCATCCGCAGCAGCGCGAAGGAATCCGCCAGATCCTTCCACGCGATATCCGCAATGCGGAAGATGCTCGCCGTCTGGTGCTTGCTGAGTGCACGTATGTGCGAGACGAACGCTTTCATTCCCTTCTCGTAAAGACGCCTGTCTTTCAACACTACAGCCCGCATGGCATCGACGGTAGCTCCCACTTCGTCCGCTGTCGGAGGTTCGGAGAGGGAGGCTGGGAGTAGCAGCGGCAAGACAGGGGTCTTGCGGACATCGAGGAAGTCGATGTACCCCTCTTCTCTGCCGGGGGAGAGGAACAGGATTGCGAGGCCTCTGCGTCCGGCACGTCCCGCCCGCCCGCACCGGTGGAGGAACACCTTGGGGTCAGTGGGTGCGTCAAGCTGGATCACGAGATCAACTTCAGGGATGTCGAGGCCGCGTGCAGCGAGATCGGTTGTAAGAAGGATTGAGGCGGAGGAGGAAGTGACGTATTTGTTGAAGTTCCGAGTGCGCATGCTCGGGTTCATCTTGCCGTGGAGGGGGACAATGGTGTAGGCGTCCGCAGCATCGCGGAGGATCGAAGGGAAGAGGGAGGTGTAGTAATCAACTGCCGCACAATTGGAGAAGTAGACGATCGTCTTCAGGGGAAGCTGTGAGGAGGGGAAGATGCTTGCGGCGGCGGGCGAAAAGAGCCGTCCAATGTATATGAGACGCTGCGAGGGTGCGGCTAACTGGAAGGCCATATCCAGACTGGCAGGAGTCCGCTTCTCCTCGTGTTCGCCGCGTACTTTGACGACTATCTTGACGGGGTTACGGAGACCCGCCTGAACCAGTGAGCCCACAACTGCGTCGCTGATGGAGGCGCTGAAGAGGCCGGTTCGACGCTGCTTGGGGATACGGGAGATGATCTTAGTGAGTGTCTCCTTGAAGCCGAGATCGAGCAGACGATCCGCTTCATCCAGCACCAGCGCTTCGAACGTGTCGTTGGAGCAGTGGACATGCTGCGATGAGAGAAGCTCGTTCAGTCTTCCAGGAGTGCCAATGAGAAGATTCGGCGACTGCTCTAAGAAGTTCCGGAGATCCTGTGCTGGTGAGGTATTGCCGCCCAGCAGTAATAGCGGTTTTATCTGTGAGCCGGAGACGTTATCGGACCCGCTCATGGCCACATCGTCGGACGGAGGTTCAAGCAATGCTGCCGAGGGGCCATGGAAAGCGAGGATTGAGAGTAAAACGGTGTGAATCTGTGCGGCCAATTCCCTTGAGACCATCAGCACCCGTCCACCGATACATCTTTGCTAACAGCGCAGCACAAGCACAATACCTAGTAGGCGAAATAACGATGGCAGCAACTTGATTCTTCTTCGGCTGCTCCTCCGCCCTCAAGAGCCGCTCGACCACCGGAATCAAAAACGCGAGCGTCTTTCCACTGCCTGTGACCGCCTCCACGACCACGTCCTTATTGGCCATGAACAGTGGAATGGTAGACGCCTGCACGGGTGTCATCCTCTCAAAACCCATCGCGGCGAGCCCATCCAGCATCCATTGCGACAGCGGTGGATTGACAGAGGTCCATGCACGGGGGTCCGCGGGGATACCGGCTGGTGCGCTCATATCGGTGAGCACGGGCGCGGGCCCGGCGGCTGCGACGGCCTCCATCCTTTGAGCTTTTGCTTTGCGTTTGGCTGCTGCGACCATTCTGTTGCTGGACAAGGCGTGGTGTGGGCGTCGGGCATGGGCTGCAAAATTTGGTTTGTTGTTATTCTCTCCACGTAACGTTACACGGCACTACTTAATGGGCCGATCACTATCCATCACTAGAATCACATGATCTGACGCTTGGGGGGTCAAGGTCATTGCGGTAAGTCAATAGATGATAGATACATGGCGGATTCGGACATCTGCCAATGCTTACTCTCCCCCTTGGAAATCCGGCCGTCACACCCACATTCCGTGACTCACCTCTTGTCCCTGCCATCTCCAGCACCTGTCGTGGCCGTATCGATGCACCAACCCCACATCAGAGAACAAGAAGCAAAGGCTACCAGGGATGCCTCCGGCGAGAGCCAGCATTTCCGCCCTGCCTGTGCGGCTTTCCTGGGAGCACTGATACAGAAGAGGATTATTGTTTGGATGGATGCTTGGCACATCTAATCTCCAGCTTCTCTTGATCTATGAGCAACTTCACCCCAGCACGACTTGGGGACCATACTTTGGTTCCGCACACATAAGATCTAAAGTAACTACGGCGGGAGAACAAAGGAACCCGTTTTCGGCCGCCAGACTAGCCAAATCAGGCCACATCGGCACCACCCTCACTGCTCAACGCCTACTGTCCGTCTCAGACATAGGAAATCGTACTGCGAACCTCCACTGCGTGCTTCTTTGCCACTCCCTCTGGTACGATTCCAGACCCGGCTCCAGGCATGAAAGAAGGTAATCGTGTGCTCAACAAGGGATGAACTGCTGCTAACGTTGATGTGAGTCAAAAAAGACACTCGTACGGTCGGACAAGTCGAACGATTCTGCTTGCGATGGGGCGGATTTTTCCTCCACCCAAGCCTCGGCGATCCTCTCGCCTCGCTTCCCTTTCGCTGTGCGCAATGATCCGCTCACGATAGTACTTGCCCTAAGTCGTTCAAGTGATATTCCACTCGGAAAAAGCCACCCTGCTCGAATGGAATGGAAGGCCACCAGTATAGTAGTGTCCTATCTCACCGTCCGGAGACCTCCGACCATATTCCTTTTTCCCTCGGTTCTTCGCCCATCGCGTGTAGCTTGTATAATACTAGACTCTTGTCTGTGGCATCTATCACAGCGTATCACGGCGTTGATGCAGTTTCACTTCCTCATCCTCTGCCCGTTTTTGCAGTGCACCAAGGAGTTCTATCCATTTTGCCATGTCTATCCATTTGCCGTGACCGTAACGAGGCCGAAAAGAGTGTTTGCGCCTGGCCATATCACAGTCGTGTTATACATGTTCGTGAGGGCAAACAAAAGAGGCGTTTCTCCACCTTCGGTGGGTGGCCTAGAAACACCAGAAATTGATTCACGCTAGAAGGATCCCCCTTGTGGGCCGTCGTCCATTCCGACGGATGACTAAGTAGCCTGTGGGACGGACTGGTTGGTTGATCTGGTTAACCGTTAGAGTAGACTTTTGGCTACGTAGATCGAATCCAAGATGACTTTCAAAGCCAAACTGTGGTTTTGAGTTCCTCATTACCTGCTGTGTAGACATTCAGTGGAACAATGAAGCGTTGACTACGTAACCACTGAGTAGAGTTCAGATTCGTCTTCCCCGGAAACCCCCGGCCTAGTATCCAACCAGCCGGCGGCTGTAGCGCCTATCCGAGCTACCTATGGGTTGGCGAGATATCTAATCCACTGCCTTAGTCCAATTACTCGAATTTATGGTATCCTGGTGAATACATAGGGGGCGAGATTTGATAGGCTGATTTTCTTGCGACGCGAGACACGCACGTTTCCCGATTGGCGGTGCTTGTTTGTTGTCAGCGAAGTCATCATGGTCCGTCGCCCAGCCACCTGCAGACTGATCAAGGTCGGGGTCGGGCAACGGACAGGAACCGCTATATCGCCACGATCTAGATAGGTCGCATGCTAATAAATATATAAAAAACGGCTGACAGGAATCGGACTGTGTGTACACCGCCATGGTCTAGCTGGGTCGCGCGCCATTGGTGACAAACAGAACAAAAAATTCTGCGACTATATACAAAAAGGCCGAGTAAAGATCCTGCCTGGTATCCCCACTTGCATATGAGGTGGATTTTCCCAACTCTACTCAAAGGTGACAGCCCCTTAGTTTCGTATAGGAATGGACTAAGTCCATCCATCCTAGTTGAGGCATCAGGAACATGGTACATAGGGCTGCTTTAAGGTGCTAATGGTTAGCATGCACATGTACTCTATCTATCGCGCTATAGGAGTCTGGGACAAAACAAACATGCTGCACATAGGGTATGCATTCAAAGAGTATGCAGTTGGGGCAGTTAAACGAAGGCTAGACGGCCACTGCTTGCTGGTAGCCAGCGCCAACTCACAACTGGTTGGTAGTATCAAACCTCCACTCGACTTTACCAGCTTTTAGAAGCAAAAAAGAAGTTTGACGGATAACAAAGAGTATCAAGAGATGAGCTTAAGTATCAAACACAAGGCTCCGCCGCTCGATGTCAATCACCTCCTTCCTCCCGCTTCCCCCCCATCGCCCCCCTGAGACAAAACAAACATGCTGCGCATAGGGTATGCATTCAAAGAGTATGCAGTTGGGCTAGTTAACGAAGTGCTGGACGGCCACTGTTTGCTGGTAGCCAGCGCCAACTCACAAATGGTCGATATTATCAAACTTCCACTCGACTTTACCAGCTTTTGGAAGAAAAAAGAAGTTTGACGGATAACAAAGAGTATTAAGAGATGAGCTTAAGTATCAAACACGAGCAGAACAAAAAGCAGCTCCGCCGCTGGATGCCAATCACTCCTTCCATACCTCCTTCCTCCCGCTTCTCCCTATCGCCACCACAACCACCATCACCACTCCGACATCCAGCAAGCAAACAATGGCCGACGCAATGGATGTCGAGGAGACGCCAGAGCCTGCGATTGTACGTCACCCGCTGATGCCCTCTTCCCCCGTCGAGCTCCCTCACATCCCCGAGCTCTTCTACGACCGTGCCTCCTTCCGCGAGTACATCGAAACCGTCCCCCTCTGTCCGCAGAAACCTCCCATCGGGACCCCACGTAACGCTTTCGTGGGTGCGCTCACCAAAGAGGATCCCTTGCTGCCCCCGAACATGGCGAATACCGCCAAAGGTGCAATCGCTCGCAGGTCCACGCGCTCGGCGTTCCTGGATCTTTTGCTAGAGTTGAGACTGCCGCGCGCTGATGGCATACTTGCTCAGAGGCTGGACGCTACCTGGAAAGATAATGCTGAAGATGCCTTGCGACTTATCCAGAATTTGCGGGGTTTTAGGACCGACAAGTACATATTCTATAGATGTATGGGCTGGCTTCGGCAGCACCACCCTCGGACCGCACTCGTCAACCTCGATAGGCTCGTTCGGCCGATCACCGAAAAGACGCCCGAGAGGACGGCTAAGAGGAAGGAGGAAGCGGAGAGGAGAGCACAGGAGAGCGAGGAGGTTTTCGTGGAGATGAAGGATGCCCGAGTGCCCGAAGATAATGTGACCCGGTTCGACCTCCACGACGGCGGTGCTCACGATTATTACTGCGACCTGTTGAACATCTTATTCTTGGCCTCGAAGGACACATTGAAGCACGATGTCGATTCGTGGACGGAGTTCAATTCCCCCGGGATGACCCGTGTTCCGAAGGAGGACCGGGAAACACTCCAGAAATCGGCAGCACATTGTGCTGGCAGAGAACTAAGGGGAACGGAGCGCAATTTACTGCCCACGGAACAGGAGAAAGTACGCCGAGTGGAGGGAATGAATCACAAGCAGACTCAGCAGGAGGAGATGGAGCGGGCTAAGGCGCAGAAGCACGAAAAGGAAAAGGACGACTTGAACAGGGTCGTAAGGAAGCTCAACGAGGACCCTTTCTACCGTGCCCTCCACATTACCGTTGCTCGCATCTTTGCTGAGCAGATCGAGCGAGATGCAAAGATCTTGGAAGCAGGCAAAAACCTCAGCGCCCTCTCTTCCGCAGCCAAATGGGCCCCCTCGTTGGAGAAGATGTGCGACCGAGCAACCTTCATCGCCACTACAATCGCCGAGTTCATGTTTACCCCCGAAGCTATCGGTCAGGAAGGCCAACCTAGGGAGCTTTACCTGGAGCAAGCTCGTCAACACTATCACAAACTTATCGCATCCCTCCGGAAGCCCCTCGACTTGGTAGAGATTAAGATTTCCACGAAGAAGTCGGCGGAGATCGCTTACAACCAGGTTCCTTCTGCGGCCATGGACCGGCACAAAACATCGCTCGCCGGCCAAGACCCCGAGCATCCCAAAGCATATCTCAAGGATATCGCCGAGGGGGGAACAACAGTCTCTGGCGCCACCCTTTGGCCGTCCCTGCTCGTCATGCGGGTTCGACAGGCGGCCGAACAGGCTCGACCGGCAGCCGTTGAGGCTCGACTGGCGGCCACCAAGGCTCGGCTGGCGACCAACAATGCTCGACTGGCGGCCAGCAATGCTCGACTGGTGGCCGCCTTGGCGCGACTGGTGACTAGCGAGCCTCGACTGGCGGCCAGTAAGGCTCAAATGGCGGCCACCAAGGCTCGACTGGTGGCCTGCAAGGCTCGACTGGCGGTCAGCAAGGCGCGACTGATAGGCGAGGCCGGTCGGGCCCGTCAGGCGCACCCACCTGGAATCGGGGAGCAGATTGAGGAAACCCCCCAATCAATAGTGCTCAAGGTGGCTGGCCTACAATGGAAGGACCTAGTTCAGCGGATCCGTGACTCTGGAAGCCTCGAGAGTGCTATCGCAGTAGTGGATACGAGCATATCCATGGAATACCCCGAATTCCCGGATGAGACTCGTCCCTTAGACTCTGCCATTGGTCTCGGTCTCCTCATCACCCAAACCACCAAACCGCCTTTCAGCAACCACTTCATCACATTCTCTAGAACGCCTACAATCGTGGAGTGCGATCCGTCCGAGGGCTTTGCGAATTTGGTTGAGGAAATGCTAGACCATAGCACCGGATTCGGCACCGACTTCAGCCAGGTGTTTGAGGGACTTCTCCTGCCCATGGCAATCGCCAATAGAGTCCCTCGCGAGAACATGGTTAAGCGTATCTTTGTGTTTTCGCACATGGTAACTCTTCTCTCCCACTGAGGGGGGGCGGGGTGCAGCACTAACGCATCTGCACAGGAATTCGATGTGGCGCAAGAGGAGGCTGGCTCGCCGTACCAGATCAACCACAAACGGATCAAGCAGAAATTCGAAGAAGCGGGCTACGATATGCCGGAGATGGTATACTGGAACCTGGCTGCCGGTGGAAGGGGCCCCAACCCGATTATCCTTGAGGATATTGGCACCACCTTGGTTCGCGGATACTCGCAGGCCTTGTTGAAGGTCTTCATGGAGGGTGGTAGCTTTGCCTATGGCCCTTTGGACAGGGTCGAGCAGGGCGTTGGACACGAGAGCTATGATGTGCTGGAGATCTTGGATTGAGCGGGGGGATAGATTGCTAGTGGGCATTTGGTTGTAGGCTGCGTTTTGGCCAGTGCCCTTGGTGTTCTTTCGGTCGACACACCTATGTACGATTAGCTTTTGAATGACACTTCTAGACCAAGAATGCTGCGGTTTCCTCTGGTGGGTGGGGTGGGGCTGCTACAGCACGGGTTTCGTTCGCCAAAAATACCGAACCGCCGCTCCTTCACCTCGCCTTGAACAACGCGGGGCCATCAACCGCAAAGTCGTCGCGGAGTGTCGCCGAGCACATACGTCCGATAGGAACTCCCCGACGTTGTATATGTTCTCTTGATGCCTGTAAGTATATAGCACGTAACTACGTTTGTACTCCCCTCTGTCCGTCGTCGCCGCACATATCGGTATACTTGCCGGCTTCCGCCCATGGCTGCGAGATCATGCCGCTATATGTCGCCGCAATCGTTCGGACGCCCATCCACTTGCCGCTCGTCACCCACACGCCGCCCGCGCGCTTGCCGCTCGCCTATACATATACCGTTCGCGCGCTGGGCGACTCGTTTCCTCCCCGTCTGACCGTCTGGTTACAATTACAACTTGCCACGATATTTTTTTACAAAAGACCAAGGTCTGTGCCTTTCTAGAACTTCCTCCGGTCGTGAATTTACCAATGGTGGGACCGTATTTCTCACTTCCTCCATCCATGCCCTTGCGGTTTCCTGTCGCTCATGATTCTCCCAATGATTCTCCTCCATCAGATCGTGTATGTATACCATAAGCGATCTACCGTAAACTGTTCCTCAATGGCACGGAGATCTAGAATTGCCTCCGTCCCGTCCATTATCCCGTGTGTGCTTCTTCGGCTGGCACGGATCCAGTCGTCTCGTACACAGCCAATCCAAGCTCATCGAACATATGGATATATACTGATTACGGACGTCATATGGGAGCACTTTGGCCGTAGTATCGAAGTGGAAAACAGTAGTGACGAGCAAACCTACTAATTAGTGGGGTTTCTGGTATTTGAAGGAGAATAAATGCCGGCAAGAACACTTCAGAGTTTCATCAGATTGGTGAACTTCCTTTCCTTCCTCAATACGTTCTTCAACAGCACTGAGTTCCTGAGCGGGTAGCTTTTGAGTAGGTACAGGAAATTCACCGATCTCAGAATACTCCTTTGTACAAATCGTCAGCTACTTGGTTTTGAAACTTCCAAGCCGCTTCTTGGGCACGTTTACCGCTCTGCAGCGCAGGTCGCATGATATGGATCCCTAAGAATATAAATCAGTTATATGTAAAGCAACATCATTAGTAGAGAATATTTACCGTGATTGACAACTTGTCCTTGGACCTTGGTTGACACTTATATCCGCTTTCAACTGCCGATGCCATGGTTTACACGCATCCGTCGTGGAGTTTTGTAATAGCATAGTATGTTGGCGAGCGTAAAGAGCCCACCTGGACATTGTCTGCAACCAAAATGTCTGGATGTACATTTTCGTCTCGTCATCTGGAGAGCGGTTGATAGCTTCCGCACAGAGATCCTGACAACGTGGTCGGCTGCAGGCGCACATAGCGTGGCGTAATAGGCCATAGATTGGCTTTAAAGCGTTGCTCGCAAACCGTCGTTGAAGTGTTCGGTCAGAGCAGCTGAGAGACTTCCTGCTCACCTGCAGGAAGTCCTGGAAACGCTTTCCATACAACATCCTGCTCGATATCACTGTCATTCATAAGAATATATCGTGGCTTCCACTTGCCTAACAAACGGATTAGGTAGTTTCAACTTAGAAAAATATAAAAATAATAACTACTAACTATTCAGTAAACACCCACCTGAACATAATTCCGCTCTCTTCTCGATCGACGACGCAGTGAGCTGCTGGTATCCAAGCACCGTGTTTGCCTCCGACGAGAAAAGGAAAACATATCAGTTGAGAGGAGATGTCAGATTGGCGATTCTGAGAGCACCCCGCGATGCCGTGGGATTGTTGTGTGAGGCGAGTGAATACGAGACGATCAAGTTCGTTGTTTTATGGCGCACAAAGAAGGACCTATAGCTCTAGTCTACCCCGCTTCCGCACAGGCCATATAAACCATAAACCCAATCGCACGCTCGAGAAACTTTGGCCAACGCACCCAACTCTAACTTTATCTCCAGCGATGACCGACGCACCCAGCCAAAAACTCAAACTTCCTTTGCCGGACAGCATTACCGCAAGCTTGTGCTCATTTCTTGAATCATTCGGTACGGCTGCGGATGTTGCGGGCATATGTATGTATCGCATTTGTGGCTCCAGTCCACTTTTCTGTAAACCTAGTTCAAATATGATTCCACTTCAATAACCGCTACAAAACTACAGCTGTGTGGAAACTAAAGTTGCGCCAAATCTTGCAGGCAGCTGGTTCAAGCTGTCTACAATGATCTGTACGGCTTTGACAATCATAATACACATTGAAATGGAGAACTTATACATGACCCAACGTTGACTCTAGTTAACCTCCACAGCCGAACCATCACACCATGCTCACCAACACCATCGTTGCAGATACTCCCGTCCGTATACGCACACATGCGCCTGTATGAAAGGGATTTATGCAATCATTTGTGTGCATATCAGCATATCTGGATAGAGCGATTATGTGCATGTAGAATATAGAATATCGATTCGAAAAAAAAATGTTGTACGGATCGGCTGTGAAATTAAATTACACGAGCCACTACAAATAAGCAATACACACTGAGGTATTCTTTTCTAGCATTTGTGTGGATATCCTAGATCGAACATACTCGCCACCAGATACCAAATTACCGTCAGTATTCGTACCAATGAGTAAGTGCTCTTGCAGTATGCCACCCTTATTTGCTGCCATACCACTTGAATAGGCTACCGAAGTTGTACATAGGTATCGGCTTCCGACAGTGAGGTAGTGAGTGCCTTCCGATTCGGCAGTGAGTCTTGGCAACGCCGTGAGGTCTTGTAGTATGGCCTTTAGAGCGGCACGCACTGATGGATACTGATGCTAGGTATGAGCCCAACGCAAGCCGTACGCTTGCCCTTGGAAACGGCGACTTCGACACAACCTAGCTTGGACTTGAGGGTTGCCCCAACACTTCACAACGCAGCAGACGTTGAACGTACGGACTCGTAATGAATTTCGCTCTGGCGGACCATTCCGCTATTGCAGCCTTGAACTGTGCAAAACCCGAGAATCACTACCCCGATGCTGTGGCAGGGAAGCCGGCAGTGATGGGCGTGGTCGTGAGGTGGAAGAGCAAGAACGCGTCTCGCCGAAATCTCGTGTGAGCGTCATGGATGATCACTCGTTGTCGTGGTATCCCGTTGTGAGCCTTCCCAGCAGGAGGAGGCGGGCCGGCTTCGAGCACCTGGCCAGAGCTATCGTGGTCTCGGACCCCAACGGCGGGGGCGAGGGCGAGGGGCCGGTGAACAGAACTGGTACGTGTTTCCGTCAATCGGTGGGATATGCGGGGGTATTGGAGAGGTCTTCCCATTCGCGGAGGCGGCGAACCGTTGCACGGTCTCTGCACCGGTGGTGGAGTGGCCAGACTGTGACATTGTGCGAGCGCGAACTGCTACTCGCCCTATATGTCCTTCCCCCCTCTGCGCCCGAAGCAAAGCCAGGGCCCGGACAAGCGACCCGTGGTTGCCATCGGCGCCGACATTAATTCTGGGATCCTACTGTGCGCCCCTTCGGCGCCCAGCAGGACACTCATGGAATGTGACTCGGGCCCTATTCGGGGGGCATCGTTTTCCTCCCTTGCGCCCCACCCCACCCTCCCTTCACATTTGTCACCTGGAAGAGGGGGACTGCCACGAGGCACACATGGGCTTCCTGTTGGAAGCCTATGGCACCGAGTGTGCAGCCCTTGCCCGAGCACTGGAAGCCGCAGCCCTCTGGGCTCTCGCCCACGAGCGCATCACCATCTACACGGATGCCCGTTCCCCCGGCGCGCGGCAAAGGAGCCACAGCGAGCCGCCTGCAGACTAACCATCGAGGTCGGGGTCGGACGGTGGCCAGGAGCCGGACAATTTGTCACCGCCACGATCTGTATGTTCGCACGCGATCAATGAATAAATATTAAGAAAAAAAAAGGATTTGGAGACGGTATTGTAAGTGGCAGTGCAATGCCCTGGCCCGGCCGCGCCTATGGGCTGCTCGTCGTCCTCGAAGACCACTAGTAGCATTTCCGACGGTGGAGCCCCCGAACAGCCGGCTGCCGTTCGACCGTACCAGCGGTTGGGTTCCGCCGACGGCCTACCGACGCGCCCGGACCGGCCTCCGAGTCGGTGCCGATCGGGAGCGGTCGGGCCTGGCTCTGCGTAGCCCGGTTGGAGAGCGGTAACCGCCGCAGTTAGTTGGCCCCGCACATCCCCGCCCGCCGATAGACAACGGCGGAGCGATGGGGGAAGATCGCATGAGCCCTGCAGCGCAGCTCGACCAGTCCAGCAAAGAGACCCCACGATGTTCTCCGTTTGGCTCCGTCCAGCCGGGCATCCAGTCTCCCCCGTCGCCGCCGCTCCTCCACACGCCGGCCGCAACCACCTCACCTCGCCTCAATCAACGTGGGGCAATCAATCAGCCGAATGGTCGTCGCGGAGTGTTGTCGAGTACGTGCGGTTCGGACTCCCCGACAACGTTAGATGTTTCTCTAGATACCTGTGAGTATATAGCGGTAATCTAGCACGTAGCTGCGGTTGCACTCACCCTCTCCGTCGGTCGCCGCTGCACACATATCGGTATGCTTGCCGGCTTCCGCCCGAGGCGGCGAGATCATGCCGCAGCATGTCGCCGCGCAACAGCCTGCCCCCTTCGACTCCGCCATGCTCGGGGATACCTACATAGCCGCGACGTTGCGCTGCCGTCGGCCGCATAGTCTTACCGGCCGTGCTCAATCTATCCGGAGCGGCAATCAACCGTTTTCTCCGCACGCTCTCGCTTTCCGCGTGCGTGTGTGCGTGCGGTAACGGCAGGCAAGCAGGCAAGCAGGCAAAGTCGCGGACCTGCAGGACCTCGAGATTGCGCGGCGAGAAAGGGAAAGCCGTCGCCGAAGGGCGGAGATTGAAGCTGCGCATGACTGAGCTGCTGCGGGCCGCAGCGGTGAGTGTGGGCGGCCGTACGCGGCGAATAGGAACCACCGCCGCCGCGCTGGTGGCGAGAAAAAGATTGTATCCGTGCACCCGGTACTTACAGAGAGTACTCTCTTTGCGAGCGGAAAAATACATCCGGTTGGTTGGAGCAAGAGACAAAAGCTCGAACGATGGCTGTTTTCCACAGCACTCCAATTAACTACCTACATATATACTGAGCAGACTAGCTAGCTAGCAGTGGAGTCGGGGGGGAGAGAGAGATAGCGATTTCGCCACACACTCCGGCATGCGGCTCTGCCTGTCTGTCCGGCCGGACGGACAGAACACGGTGGCCTCTACTCAACGCACGAACGTGTACTCGGTCGACGTGGGGACGGACGGACGGACGGAAACTCAGAAGCGCGTCTGCATCTGTCCGTCCGTCCGTCCGTCCCGTCGCTGGTCCAGTCCGGTCCAGTTTCCATCTTCCATCGATGGACGCTCGAAAGGAATTTAGGTTACGGAGTGCCCCGTTCGACGGGTGCGAACCCGAGTGATCGGTGTGTCCGCCGTCCATCCATGACGGGGGACATCGAATCGGTGCGTGTACATGCGGAGTTTGGGGGGGGGGGGGGCATGCACCTGCCGGAACGGAGGGCAGGGACGCCGTCAATCCTCCACGTCCGCGGAAGATGAAGCTGCACTCCGCAGGTTTGGATTTCGGCAGCGATGTTGCGTTGCTGCGCGGACGGACGGACAGAGAGACGTTGCCAGGTGTTCCTAGACGTCGTCGTCGTCGTCGTTGCTGTTTCCGTACGCGTATGTAACTGCAGTGCGCAGGTGGAATCGATACTCTACATATTATCTGCGGTGGAAGAGAAAAAGAAAAAGAAAAAGAAAAAGAGAGAAAAAAAAAAGAGAAAGAAAAAAAACTGGGACCGCTTTCCACCACCACCACCACCACCACCACCACCACGACGCACACCGTCAGACTCACCCCGGACCCGGGATCTCCCCAAGGGGATGCCGGACCCGAGCCCCAAGACGCAACGCGTGCTGCTGATAGGCAGAGCACCCACGATCTAGACTGGATGTACTGGTACGGGTGCCATATGGAGATGTGAAGACGTTTTGCCGGACTGCATGTGGTAGTGCGTACGTATGCAGACTATGCTGCTATCTACTCTAGATACCACACACTCTAAACGCGGCGCCGCTGCTCTCTGCGTGGCCGAGAGGGCATACACACACACACACACATCTAGAGCGGTGAGAGGTGTGTAGTGTGTGCTTCCCACACTGCGTGGGTGGTCGTGGTATGTCTGTATCTCCGTTGCGCACCCACGCGGCGTGGATGTCCAATCATGACTGCAAAATTGAGATATCGGCTGTGTTTTCTCCTTTTCCTTCCTGTCCTACTCTAGAGTATCTTATCCTGTCCTGCTTGTCCCTTCGGGATATCCCATTTGGGGGAATAACCTTCTTCTTTTCCTTGTTGCTGTCGGTCCGTCTCTCGGCCGTTTTTTTTCTTTTTCTTTCTCTCTCTTTCTCACTCACTTTTAGTGCGGACATGCATTCTATTTTTCTTCCGCCAGTCTCGCCGCGGTTGGTGTGGCTTTTCTGGGGTGGCTGGGTGGCTGGCACGACAGAGGACACGGTTTCCCACCCTTTTTTTTTTTCTTTTTTCTTTTTTTTTTCTGCGCGAGTTGTTTCTTCGTAGAGAAGGGGGTTGGCGGACAGAGAGCAGGCGAACTCGAACCGGGGGGGGGGGGGGCTGAGCTCGACTCATCCTCGGAGGAAGGAAGGTAGGATCGAGGGAGGGGGAGCTCGTCTCATCGCCTCGGAGGAAGGAAGGAAGGAACGAGGGAGGGAGGGAAGCACGCAAGTGTGGAGGGCCTCGATCAATATTGATTCGTCAACGGCGGCTGCTGTGTGGCAGCCGTATCGTAGCAGCCGTCCTTATTCTTTCTTATCCAGCCGGCCCAGTCACATTGCTGTTGGGAGATCGAATGTGGAAATCCACTCTGTTTGGCCGTCGGGACCGACTGGGAGGCGATAAAGTATACAGAGCACCCACCGTGCTGTGCCTCGAGTCGGCAGGGCAAAGTGATTGGTCAGCTCGCAGAGAGAATGCGGTGCCCGCGAGTACCTATTACACGGTCCCGTCCTTCGAATCCTCCCGTTCCGCAGCACCCACTAGGAGGCGCGACTCCCGGAAGTCGACATGTTTTGCGCCTCTCTATAAGCAGTCAGCCAACCTTTCCAAATGCGTCGGCTCCCATCGTGGATTGATGAGACACTTGATGTCGTGATCGACCGGCCGCTTCGCCGCGAGCTGCAGCGGGGACTGCATACATATCTACCCAGATAGAAGAGATAAGTTCTGGGGAAAAAGCAAGTGCATACACTGCCTGCCTGCCTGGGCTGTCCTGTCCACTTTCTCTGGTTTTTTCTTCTTTTTTTTCTTTCTTTTTCTTTCTTTCCTTTTTCTTTGCCTGTGCGCCGTGCGAACCGCTGGGTCTCATCTCGAGCTCGTGCAAGTCGTAGCCCTATGTATGCACACCTCGTTTCTCGTATATATACATGTGCACAAGCACACGGACAGGCTGGGTGCTCTTTGAGCAGGCAGGTGGGCCATGGGTAGATAGATAGATAACTAGATAGATGGATAGCTTGGATAGCTGGCAAGATATATATCCACGCAGTCGGTGAGTATGTAGCAGGTCTCCCCGAGAACACGCAGCGGCGCACGGCCGTGGCGTGTTTCCGCAAAAGCCCCATCGGCACAGAGGCATTCCGGCGAGCCGCGGCAACAATAGCGGGAGCTGCAGTATGTATCTTTCTATCAACGTTCCTCAGTCAGTCAGTTCGCCGTGCTTTAACCGGCCCACGCAACCGGGCTGTGGGCTAACTCGCAGCTGTGGCGTCGTGTATGTAGTTAGTCCGTCTGCGGGTGCATACAGGCATCAGCTTGGCAAGGCGATATCTGTGAGTAGATATGTATATACATACACTCTAGATACGTACCACTGCAGGTGCGGCGGAGACATGTTCTGCTCCGCGCCGCTCCCGGCCGTCTCGTCGGCCACGGTCTGCGGGTCGAGCACGGAGATCCACGGATGTGCGTGGCGGATGTGCGCCGTGGCGGCGGAGAGAGTACGTAGATGCGTGGGTGGACGTGTGCTGGTGCTGGTGCTGGTGCCGGAGGCGTAAGTAGATGTGTGTCTGGCGTGGGAGAGTACATATCATGGATACGGAGTGGTGTCGATGCAGCTGTGGATGTGTGTGTGCTGTTTACTCTCAAGCAGTCTGCGTCGTGCAAGAAGCTGCACCGTGCCCGTCCTGCAACGCTGTGTGGCTCGCTTGAACAGCTCTGTTGGGCGCCTTCCGGACGTTTTCTCGCGACTGCCTCTTCGGGAGCATTTTTTCTTTTCTTTTTCTATTTTTTCCTTCTTTTTTTTTCTTTCTATTTTTTTTCCTAATTTTTTTTTTTTTCCTTCCTCGTCTTCCTTTCTCTGCTCTGAGCCCCGGGGCCTGCCGACTTGCGCTGATCGAGTGCGATGGAGCCGTTCGCGGGAGTTTGAGGCGAAGCGAGAACACAAAGTGAGAGGCTGCTTCTTGCTGCATGGGGGGCCATGTCCTGTTGATACCATACCATGTTTAGTTTATCCTGTCCTGGCGCGGCGGCGCAAAAAGAAAAAAGAAAAAAGAAAAGCTGCTTATGTAGATACTGTCACTTCGAAGGATTCTTTTTTCTTATCTGCCAAGCCCGAGCTGGTAACGCAACATGCAGTCGTCGTGAGCAGGCGAGAGGCATTGCGGCCACGGAAACTCGGAGACGGAACGCAAGGACGGACAAGGACAGGCAGCCACGCAGCCACGAACGCGGGAGCAGCAGCGGAAGGAGCAGACGTCGACGCGGAAGTCGAGCAGCGGCGGAGGCAAGCAATCTCTCTCGGTCCCTCAAGCAGCAAACCGCACGGCCAGAGAGGGAGCGACGCAGCGCTTGCCATCCAACTCGCCTCGCCCTTCCTCGTCGTGTGCTCCCCGTCCCCGCCGGCGCACTCGCCCTTCTCCCACTCGACCCACCCCTCCACTCCGCCAAACTCGCCTCCCCACGTCCCCGTCCACCCACACCTCCATTCCCCTCCGCACACCCCACCCCCGTGAAACGTCCTAGCCAACCCTGTCCTCGTCCTCTCCTTCCTCCTCTTCTTCTCTTATCCTCTCCACCTCCCCCATCGTCCTCCCTTCCCCCCTTCTCCACTTCCCTCATCTACTACTTCTTACCTCGTCCCCCCTCCCTCCTCCTCCCCTTCTCCCCGCCGCCGACATTTCTACCACCTCCTGCCCTCTTATCAGCGAGGAACATATATCCGTCTTCGCACTTCCGCCCCTTCGAGAACCGGGTCTGTATCTCGCTGTCTCGATCTCGTTTCGACACTCGCTCCTCGCACAAGAAAAATAAACCTCCCCCCCCCCCCATCTGGAATAGGCGACCACAATTGGGCGAGGCAAGATGACCGGTTTCTACACATTTAAATGGTTCGTTTGGAATCCCGTTGCAGCATATCCATACACCCCGGACATTCGGGAAGAAATGTTTCTACATATCTTATTTCGCGTGCCAGCGCGGCCGAGACACGGCAGGGATGGCGATAGTCGTCATCTGCGCCATGTGACGGACAGCCGAGCGGTGTATCAGCCGTCCCCGACGGAAACCTGAGTACTAACCGCGCTGAAACAGGGACCGTCCCGCCGATGAGGTTTACGTCACCGGAACCTTCGACGGCTGGAGCAGGAGTACGAAGCTCGACAAGGCTGGCGAGATTTTCGTGAAGAAAGTCGAGTTGCCCGTGGAGAACATCCTCTACAAGGTATGTTTTTCTTCCTCTTTTTTTCCCTTCTCTTTCTTTCCTCTTCTATCTCCATTCTTCTCTATCTCCATCTCTATCTCCCGAGCGTTTCTATTATTTTTTCCCCTGCGCTATCTGCTCGATCCGGCTTCTGTTGCCGTGGGACAAAGAACGGGCACATTTCGCTGGTTTCGGTTGCGCGACAGAAAAAAATCCATGGCGTAGCCACCCGGCAGGTCCATAGTAATGACGTCTGTGGACATCGCTGCCCATACACCATCACCCGCAAACAAAGCACCTCGTGCCATTCCATCATTGCTTGTCCTTAAAAAGCGAGCACTGCATTCCCCTCGTTCACTCCTATTCAACATCTTCAATCGGATACGCAAGCTGATTGAACACCCCACCAACAATAGTTTGTTGTCGACGGAAACTGGGTTACTGATCCCAACGCACCCCTCGAAACCGAAGAATCCGGAGTTCAGAACAACGTCCTCTTCTCGACTGTTATTGCCGAGACCGAGGAAGAAAAAGCCATGGAAACCGCCACTATTAATAGCGTTGCCCCCGAATCCACCACTGCCGCCCTCGCTGCTGAGGTTTCCAAGGAGTCCGACACCGTTGCCATCTCGTCGGCCGCTCCCGAATCCACCACCGCCTCGCTGGCTGGAGGCGTCCCCGTCGAGCAGCTTACTCCCGGCGCTGGTGATGTTCCCGGCGGATTCCCCGAGACCCCTGCTTCCGAGGTGACCGACCCTACCCCCGTTGTCGCCGGAGAGCAGGAGCAGGTTTTCTTCGCCAAGCCCCTCCCCGCCTCGGAGACGGCCGCGAACCCCATGGCCTTGCAGCCTGGCGAGGCTGTCCCCCAGATTGGCACCGAGTGGGTCCACTCGCACGTCAAGCTCGACAAGGAATCCTACGAGGAGGACGCGACCAACTACTCCATCGATGACTGGGTCTTGCCCGATATCGTCTCTCCTGCCGAGCAGGAGGTCATCGAGACGCCTGCCATCGCCGAGTGCAACACCGCCGCCGAGCAGGCTGTCGAGATTGCCGCCGAGCAGGCCACTGTCATCGCCGACCAGGTTTCGGAACAGGCCAAGAGCGCTGCCGCCGTAGCCGCTGGCCCCGTCGAGAAGCCCGCGTCTCCCGTTCCCGAGGTTGTCAAACAGAGCATCTCCGAAGCTGGTGCCCCCGCCGAGGCCACTGCCAACGGAGAGCTTGTCGAGGCCAAGCAGGAGGTTGAGACCGAGCTCAAGCAGAAAGTCGTTCCGTCTCTCCCCATCACTGAGGGGCCCAAGGAAGAGACCGCCGCAGTTGTCGCTGCCGAGCCTACTCCTGCGCCCGCCGCTCTGGTGAACGCTGCCAAGATCCCCGAGCAGAAGGCGCCCGTCGTCACGAACGGCATCAACACCAAGACCATTATGCATCACGAGATTACTCTTAACAAGCCTGCAGATGTCCCCGAACCGGTCAAGCACGTCGCAGAGGCTGCCAGCGAGCCCAAGTCCGTCGAGCGCAAGGAGGCTGTCGAAGAGCAGCTCAAGGAGAATGTAAGGCCAAGCGCGCCTACCCCCCCAACCAACGGCGCTTCCGGGGCTAAGACTAGCATTGAGACGCCCAGAAAGAGCACGGAAGCTACATCGTCGGCAAAAAAGTCCAAACGGAGAAGCTTCTTTGGGGCGATCTTCTCAAAGCTACCATTCGTGAGATCGTAGGGCGGCTCGCTGCCAGCCTGGGCGAGAGTCGTCTTTGGCGGCGCGCGCAAAGCATGGGGCTAGGTTTTCACTGCTACTGAATTCCAGAAGACACTTCTCCGATGCCTTGATGATTTACGCTGTATGATTTCTTCAGATTTGGCCTTGGGAGGAGCGTTTGCTAGCTGGTGTTTTTTTTGTGCGCAGCGCGGTCTTTTGCTTCGGTTTGCCGCTCTTTTGTTCTATTCCTACTAGCCTGCGGCCTTGACGATGTTCTACCTTTCGCCTTTTTTTGCACGGTCATTTGGTTACGCTCGACTGGTTCTGCTGCTTTTACATTCTAGGGCTTTCTAATGTCACAAAAACGGGGTGCTTTTACTTCTTTTTTTTGGATGTGCAGAATTCGGTGACGGCTGGTGCTCGGGGTAGGTCAAAATAACGGAATACAGCGACGACAAATGCAACTATCCCTTCTCCTTTTTTCCTTCTTCCCTTTCTGCGTCTTTTATGGGGTGTTTTTATTCCTTCGTTGTTTTCTTTTTTAGAGAATAATGAGCTCGGAGCTGTATGTTGTGCATGATCATGAATGATATTGACATTTCCATTTGAATCCGCCGTTCCCCGCTTCGGTTCTGTTTGCATCTCATGCAGTGTTCGCACGTCCGTCAGATGGCCACTCTGCGCGAAACGAGGCGGGGAAACAGTTGGGACTGTGGGGTAAACGTACGGCACGGGCGGCATGTAAATATGGCGATGTGAGGGTGTGGGACACAGGCAGATATGAGGCACATATCCTACGTCACAGGTTATGTAGGAGATGGCGCACAATTATTGGCCCAGTCGATTGTTTCCGTTTGATCGTCGCCAGCCGCACGGCCGGGCTCTGCATATGTACATACGTAAGCGTGCTCACAGCGCACCACCCACACGTATGTATGTACATGCGGGCGAGTGGGGGGTGTCGTGGTGCTCGGTTGTGGGCACGCGTACGACGAGTGGCATTGGCAGTACATACTGACAATCCGCCGTCCGGCACACACGCCATCACTCGATCCAGGCCGCGGCCGGTTCTTTCTCCATCGCCCATCGATCCAGAGGGCCCGTGACGTCCTTAACCTCGCCTCATCGGGAACGACGTAAGCTTCCAGTGTGATGGGACTGGCGGCGGCCAAGTGAGATGTGTATGTACCGACGAGAGAGCCTCTTGTTTAGTGTATCTATATACAAACCTGAATCCTCGTCATGATCATGGGTGGACGCGTGAAGCCACGGCCGTCGCAGAAATGTGCGGTAAGGCAAGGATAGACCCCCTGCGTACCTCTCAGTGGGGGGGGGGGGGGGGGATGTGGATGTCTGATACATACCTCTAAGCTGGGGACCCCGTTTCTGGGATCTACATAGTGGTGGAACCTAAAACACATCCCCCCCCGGAGAAGTGCTCTCCCCGACAGCAGAACGTCCGTTAGATTTCAAGTGACCTCGGATGTCAGGTGAAAACTCACCTGTGTCCTGGGAAGACATGCAAAACTCATCCGGAGAGGGTTTTGAGGACGTCCCGGTCCTGGTGAAGGTGGTTCCTTCTCCAAGGGAGTGGGTTTAAAGTCCCCTCAAGACTAAGAACTGAACGCCATTTCTCAAGGCAAGTTGAACGTCTCTCGGACGGATCTTTAGCGTCCGTTTTCAGACGGAGGTTAATCTCCCCAAAGGGAGTGAGTTTAGGGTCCACATCGTATGTGTATTCCACATTCCGCGGAAGTACCTACACTGTCGCCGAGTGACAGACCATGCACCAAACGCCAGAGTGATGCAGCGATCGGAAAGATGGAGATCTCAACGGCGGCAAACCCGTCAACAAAAGACCGCACTAGCTGTGCAGCCATATGCCACGAACACACTGCCCCGGGTATCATCCGCTGCTAACGACGCAACGCTGGACGACATCGTGTTAGCTCCGATACGCAACTCCGCTTTTGTTTTTTGTTTTTTGTTTTGTCCGCAGCTAACCGGGGGGGGGGGGTGGGGGGGGGCCCGGCCTGGTCGTGCGTCCGTCTCGTTGTTGCGAGTCGGGTTGGGTTTCGGACTCACCAGGAGACCAAACGACACGACACGTCTTGCGCTCGTATGTACTCCAAGCAGGCCGGGCAAACGCGCCTCCAGCAACCCAGCACCAGCACCAACACCAGATGCCACCACCACCAGCGATCCAGCAGCACCGCTCAGCCACGGGCACGACGCTGACGACCTCTGTAACGGTACCGGTTCCGTCGGCGCGGATTCTCCGGCTCCTGCACGATCCGTCGCACCTGCTCTCGCTCAACCCGGACATCGCGTCGTTCTTGCCGTCGCCGTCGACGGCGGACTCGTGGGAGCTGACGAACCGGATCCCGGTGGTGTTCGGACTGTTCCGCGTCATGGCGGTCGCGGTCGCGCGGATGACGGGCACGGCCGCCGGAGTCGTCGCCGAGGTCGACGCGCGTGCCGCGGGCGTCCGCACGTGCACCAGGAGCGAGTGGAGCGTCGCCGAGGACGAGGAGACGGGCGCGTCGACCGTGGTCGAGGTCTTTGACGTCCTCCGCGCGCCCTGGGGTCTGCACTGGTTCGTGGTTTCGACCGCGGCCGAGAGCCACAAGACGCTGATGGCGCGCGCGGCCGCCGTATGGGAGACAGAGCCGGCGGACGGGCAGTGAGGCCATACGTAGCGACGAGAGAGCGAGTGAACGGGGTTACGGGGAGGACGTGCTTCGAAGCGCGATTTGCTTTCTGTCGTTTTGCTTTAAGGTCCTCTATATATAAGTATGCAACCAGCCAGTATAATGCACCGAACAACCATCGTAGTATACAACTCCCGCCGCCCCCTAGCGACCCCGTAGAAAAAAATCCTCCTCCTCCTCCTCCTCCTCCTGCTCCTCCTCGTCGTCACTTTCCTCGCCACTGCTCTCGCCTGCTTCTCCATCGACCGGCCTCGGACGCTCCCGTCCCATCTCGAGTCTAACACTCCCGCCTTCCCGGCCTGCCGCGTGCCTCAGCGCCTCCCTGCGCTCCTTGAGCCGTCTGACGCGCGCCTCCAGTCCCTCCATCTCGTCGAACTCGTCCAGCAGCCGCTCCTGCGCCTCCTCCTCCTCTCCGTCCCGGCCTTCCTCGTCGACTGTGGGCTTCGCCGCCGCATCCGCCACCTCTCCCGCCACCGCCCCCGCCGCCACCGGCGCCGCAGAGATGACGGCGTGCGAAGGGACCGCCACCGGCGCCGACTCGGCGACGACCTCCGCCTCGAAGCGCGCCCACTCGGCGTCGAGGTCCGGTTCCGCGGACGTGCTGGCGGCGGCGGAGCCGGCGCCGAAGAAGTCGGCCGGCAGGTTCGCGGACTTGTAGCGCTTCGAGTCCGGAGGGGACACTGCGGCCGCGTCGGAGGCGGGCAACGGGCGCTTGGAGCTTGTGCGCGTCGTCATTTGTGTGGTGGTGATGGTGGTGGTTGCCGTTCGTATGTATGTGTGTGCAAACGGGGGCGGAAACCAGGTGGAGGGTGGTTGTGTGCTTGCTTGCTTTGGCAGTAGATTGCGTGCGCAATTATATCCAGCTATTAATCCCGAATTCCCGTGTTGGGTAGCACGCGTCGTTCTTGCGTTTGATTGTTCGTTCTCGAGGGGATTGCTGCCGATCGGGAGAACAGGTGGAGACGAAAGAAAGATGCAAACAGGTTCAGGCCCCATGTATGGAGGAAAGTAAGTGAAGGGGTGGCCGTATGATGTATATTTATGTATCTATCTATACGTAGGTCATGACGGGAACAAGGAAACAAGGGGTCTAGCAAGCAAGCACGCTAACTCTAATCGCCTGCTGTGCCACCGCCACCTCACCACATGTTACGCGCCAGGGCGCGGAATGCGGCTTCACGGCAAGGCACTCGCGCATGCTGTATCACTGGAGAGAGGAAGCACGCACACGCAGGTACGTAATTTTTAGTTGTGTCGAAGAAGAAACCACTGGTGCAGTCAGAGCTCTATCGTTTGTCGACGACATCACTTGGTGGTGGCAGGAAGAAATCCAGATGAAATTGCGGCCCTCTTGCAAAAAGCGGCAGATGCAAGTCTTCAGGTGGGCACTGGGCAGGGAGAAATGCAGTTACTTTTGATGCTCCAAAGACAGAGGCTGTTTTGCTGTCACGTCGCAGAGGGCCTTTCCCGCAGAATACAATTGTTGTTGATGGCAGAGATGTCAACCTTCAACGGAAAGCCCACGAGGTGGCTTGGAGTTTGGCTGGATTCTCACTCGACTCTCAAACAACACCATGCAGCCTGGATGAAGTCGGCTAGGCAAGTGCAGGGCCGTATTCAGATATTGTGTGGTCAAACTCGCATGGCCCCAGAGAACTGCCAGCGGATTCAGGTGGCTTGCGTGCAAGCAGTTTGCACTCTATGGCTCAGAGCTATGGCGAAGAGGCGAAGAAAGAGAAACCCTTAGACGGGCTAATGAGCTTCAAGTCCTTGTCAACAGCCAGGTTCGAGGGATTACAGGTTGCTTCCGGACGATCAACCAGAGCGAGCTCATGCTTGAGTCTGGTCTGAGACCTGCGATGTCGCTGCTCAAGAACTGAACCGTGCGCCTGGCATCGCTTCCAGTTGGAAATCGAGCAAGAGGGCTGGTGGGGGCTCCTAGTGAGATTGGACGTCGTCTGGCCAACTTTCCGAGTCACTCTGGGCCACGAGAGGTGACATGCATTGCAGATGCAGAGCCACCCACTGCTCAAATAATCGCACTCCGTCGGAGAGCAGCCAAGAAGGAAGCCGAGAAAGATCGGCCAGGTCTTGCACTCTGGACAGATGGATCTTGTACGGACCTGGGCGGAGTGGGTTATGCGCACGGCACTCAAAGCAAGTGTGGGCAGGAATCAAAACTCACATGGGCTTTAATCAGGAAGCATATGATGCAGAATGTGCAGCACTTGTTCGGGAAAAAATCAAAACCAAACCCCCCTCCGAGCAGATAGAACAGACAAGACAGTTTTAAAAATCTACCAGATCCACACATCCTAAGGCAAACCTTCTAACACTTGCTCTTCTCCCCCCCGGCGGATGCAAAGAATCTTCCTCCGACTTCTCCTCGGCCGGACTTCTCATGGCCGCATCACGTTCATCAACATCAATTTCAGTCCCTTGCGTGGCCCGATCGCTAAAACCATCTCCATCCTCGTCGTCTTCTATCCCTTCGCCCTCCCTTGCGTGCCCCCGCTCTGCGCTCCAGTCGCCGCACCACCCAATGTCACTATCGCGCTCAAAAATCGAATTCGTTTCTGTTTTGATCAGCGCTGGTCCAAAACAGCCGGTCGGCGGCACCTCTCGCTGGAGAGGAGAAAGGGGGTCAAGAAAGGCGGGGGAAGGGAAATTCGTACCGAAATACGTCCAGCTCCATGCCGTTGACCACTTGATCCGCCAGGTCGCGCCGACCCATCTGCCCAAACACCCTGCGAAGGGTATCGAACAGGTTGGTGCTCTGGTTGTGGATGATACGTTCGGGCTCGACGCCAGCAGCGCGTGCGTCCTCGCGCGCCTTCTCCTCGGCAACCTTATGCATGGCGAGCGCGCCGAGCAGATGCTCGGCCGCCTCCTTGAAGCAGCCGATGTTGATACAGCTGACACCGAGGTTGTAGCGGGCACGCACGAAGTTGGGGTTGATTTGGAGCGCGCGTTCGTAGGCGTTGATCGCCTCCTCGCTACGGCCAGAGTTGGCGAGCGTGGCACCGAGCCGGTTCCACAGCAAGTGCTCCGGTGACGTAGAGGTGGATGATGAGTTGAGGGCTGCCTCGAAGCAGTCGACAGCCTTGTCGTATTCCTCGTCGCCGTAGAACAAAACCCCAAGACCGACCTGGACGTCGGCGTCCATGGCTTGGCCCTCGGGCACAAGCATGGCTGCATCGATGAAGAGGCCGGTGACGCGATCGTGGAGTAATTGTCGGTCGTGAACACTCGCCGGCGGTGGGCCCGCCTTGTCGACGATGGACGGATATTTCGACCGTAGCCAGCGCTCCAGCGAAGTGTACGCTTGTGAGTCGTAACCCTCGTTGGTGTAGGACACTGCCAGACCCATCAACGCGGTCAGCTTGCCCTCATCCAGTCGCAGCGCGGCTTCGTAGGCGCGAATGGCGGGGGTCTCCTTCTCGTTCATGGCCTGACAAGCACCAAGGTCGGTCCAGGCGTCCACATGCTTCTCGCCCTGCTGGACAGCGGCCTCGAAGGCCAGGGCGGCGAGCGACAGGTTGCCGCCGGTCTCCATGAGCCGCTTGCCCTCGGAGTACGGGTCCTGGTGGGTCATGTAGGGGTTATCTGGCTCGAAGAGGTAGACTCCCATTCCCGGTATCGTCTTTGTCAGCGAGGTCTCGGGATTCCATGGGCCCTCGGCGTCGATCTCGTTGGTCCAATCAAGGGTCTCCAAGTCCGCGCGCTCTCTGGCCTCCTTCTGAATTCCCTCCCAGATCGCCTGGAAGTCGCCCTGCATCGTTTCCGTGCCATTAAGCTCAGCCTCGATGGCTTTGTTCGCGGCCTCGTCCAACGCGGCGTCCTGGTCGAACTCCCGGAACTGCTCCTCCCACCTCTCCTCGTCCAACTCCACGACAGTCTCCTTCCCCTTGCCGTGGTGCTGCAACTGCTGGGGGTGGTGGTGCTGATGCATCTGGGGTTGTAGCCCGGAGTATATTGGCATACCGGCATTCAAATTGTACCCGTTGATCTGTCGAAAGTACTGTCCCTGCTGGTTCAGGCCCGGTTGCTGCATGGCGGGCTGTGACGCCATCCGCGGATCCGCATGCGCGACGCTAGACTGGAAGCTCTCGAAGTCGGCGGTATTCCATTGCTGGCCGGCATTCCCGGCACGGAAGGCGGCCTCCATATGAGCTTGGTTTTCCGGACCCATGTGTTGCGGGAACTCCTGCGCCCAGGCGGCCTGCGGTCCTCCCTGTAACTGCGCGCCCGGCGCCATATCTGGCAGGCCGTGTCGCATGTCATCGAATACGAAGGGATTGCCGGCATTTTGTTGCGCGTAGAATTCTTTCAGCTAGATGGAAAGAGTGCGTGAGCGATTGGATAACTTTGGAAACATGCATGTATGCGGGGGGCGCGGATATACCTGTGCGTCGGCGGCAGCCCCCATTCCGCCATCCACGGCCGATCGCAAGCTTCCACCAGCCCCCATCGGCCGCTGACCCTCAAAGCGGTCGCGCTGGAGAGACTTGTCTCCCTGCGTGTGCTTGGAAAGCTGGGCCAGCGGGTTCGCGGCCGTCGAACATTCTGCGCCACCAAGGAACGACATGGCGAAAGTGCTTTGCGAGTGTGCGGAAAGGCGTGGTGGATTAGGTATGTCGGTGTAGGAATAGTTTTGACGTTGGGGACACGCAAGATGCCTTGCACGGGGAAAGAAGAGAAGAAAAGGAGTTGTAAGAAGGGAAAAAAATGGAGAGCAGGGACGTATGTTTGTTATTGTTGGGAAAAGGGACTGGTGGAGGATGGCGAGCGAAAGAGAGCAGCAGATCTAAGTCTTGGCGCAGCAGGACCAGGAGTTGTGGGAGGGGTGAGTTGTCCGAGAGAGGCCCAGGATTGGCTGGAGCTGCCTCGGTAACCGCCGGGAATGGACTGCTGCTGAAAATTGCTGCATATGTATAATGGCCGACAATTGAAGTGTAGAGTAACTAAACCATACACAGTGGTGGCGAGCAAGCCGAAACCTGTGGCCACCTCAGCTCAGGTGACTTCTGAAATTTTCACGTGGACAATGCAGTGCACGTGATTGATCACGGAATGTCACCCAAGGCCAACTTCAAGTTCTGTCAACCAAGAGTTGGTGGAATTGCATTGGACAGTGTGTATATCGCCACAACCTACAGAGGTCGCACGCGAATAATGACTAAATAAAAAATAATTGTGGAATTGCGGATCTCTCTTTCGGTTTTCTTCTTTCCTTGGTGTTGGGTGGAGAGCGGTAAGGTGTGGGTAGATGCGTGGTGATGATAGGAGTATAGATAGGGACAACTGCTGGCACTGTTGACGGGACGACGAGTGACTATTTTGCCGCATGGCAGGAGCAGCGGAGAGGCCTCTGGGCTGAGGCAAAGAATGGGCAACAATCGCGGCACTCCCTACCGATGGACGATGCACGGAGGTGGTCCTTAGGTTCCCGGACACCGCCGATTTCGGTCGAGGTGCACCGAGGGAGGGCGGTGCGAATAAGGTGGGAGAAGCGAGCGAGGGCTCAGTGTCTGATGAAGGAGAGGACGTGCAGCCAACGTTGGGGAATCGGAGAGCCACACTACTTGCGGGGAGTGGGAGAGGCAGACTACACTGAGTGGACTGAAAAGGGTGCAATCTACATATTGCCATGACTCAGATAAACGAACGAACCAGCCTTGCTCAACAGAACCGCGGACGGAGGGTTGCTGCAAGTGAGCACTCCCTTGCACTGACTTTGTGGTGTCTCCTAGTGAATTGCACTGTCCTAACCGCTGGCCTGTGTTGTACTCTTCACAGCTCAACCGTCGCGAACTGTCGGGAAGTATCCGGCCGTCGAGGATATCGGTCCGGCCACCGCCACTGATGTGACGTCAGAAAGCGGGGATGGTATTCCGGAACTACGAACCTCGGAGCTGCCACGCGCGCAAGCCGCCACCTCCGCGGCCCCATCTTGCGGAAGCAGGTTGCGTCGGAGGGGATGAACGAGCGTCGACCTGGCAATGAACCGTCCGGCCCCGCCTCTTCCGGTTGCGAAGACCTGCAGCCGCAGAAACAGCTACTAGAGGAGTACGTTCTCACAATAGCAGATACAGCCGAGCTCGGAACTCCGCGCCGGCCGGGTCTGTTCAGCGCAGCGGTACGCACGCATGCGTATCTCACATTAGCCCGTATAAACGCTGCCGCCGCGCATCACAGACCCTCACGTCGCTGCTTGTCACTCGTGATCGCGCGCCGATGACCGTGCCTTGCCGCGTCGTCGGTCGGACCCACATCACGCGGGTGGTCGGTTCGGCGGGTGGGACAAGTGGCTAGTACACAGTGGTGGTCGAGCCCTTCCGTCGATGGAACGAATGGCGGCGACTTGTTCTGACGGGACGGAGAAGGCGCAATAGCTACATCGCACTCGGGCCGTTGCAGCAATCGACGTGTTTTTGTGGATTGCTCGAGCAAGACATGGGCACGAAAATTCCGCACGGAAGCATATGGATTCTAGGGAACATCTCTACGTACACATGCATGTAGTCCTCAGGGGCAGCAATTGGTGGCTAGGGAGAGGTCACCCGTCCATGCCCCCCAAATTCACCGATGCAGCAGACAATACGATCCGTCTGTTCCTAGAGCTAGAGCACTCAAGCAGACGAAGGTAAAGTAAAACAAAGTAAAGCAAAGTATGTAGGTACCTAATCTACACGTCGTGGATACTTCTGTTTCTGCTTGTGCAGATTGGACGGTCTCCTCTCGCGTTGACTACTCGAAATACCTATATACATATGTACCTTTATAGTACATACGCCGAGTGTGGGCCATACTTTCTCGAGCCCAGGTTTCCTGGGCCTGGGAAGCCATAAAACTCCCCCTGCAAGCAATCACACCAAAGGAAGAAGAGATCATGAGAGAAGATTAGGAGTCTGGTGAGTATAAGACCTAAGTCTTCCCGAAGCAGTCTTTAAGGCCTGGACACTGGTGGGCGAAAGGAAAGTCCACGCCCTCTAACTACTCTTTAGGTAGAAGATTCCATAGTTAGGGCCAATATTCTGGAGGAAAATTGCTGTCAATTGAAGAAAATAAAATCCATGCGTAGGAGTCTGCATCCAAAACCTCACTCGACGAAGTGGAACGTTAAACCCACAACTATCTTTGGTCAGATAGCAAAACGTAACTCGCCCATCATCAGGACTAGCTTGAGAGTCGCTGAGTTTTATGGCTTCCCAAGCCCTTTGCGGTTAGATGGTTGTTTTGGTTTTAAGAAACTCCTATCTCCTATGTAGCTTATTGCAAGCTTCGAGAGTCGGAGAACGCCTTGGCTCGCCATGATCTCAACAAGTTCGAATGCGAGCATTGGAGTAAAAAAAAAGAGCCCGGGGTTTCTTATGCAGGGCAGATGTGTATCCCGAGAAGCGGGGGTCCGGCTCCGATTCGGTTCGGTTCGATTCGGCAGAGCTCTGCAGAGTTCTTCCAGTCGGTATGTAGCTCTCGGTTGGCCAGGAGGAGTCGTGGGCGGATAGCCCCCACGGAAACCCGAAGCTCGATTCTCGGTCCTCGAATTCAATGTTCCGAACGACAGCACGCGTTGCGGCCAGTAAATCTGAGTTTACATATTGCATACCGTATATACGTACACGACACTAGGGGTCTGGCGTAGAATGTAGTGCGTGCAGTAACGGATGATGGGGTTCGGATTCTGCATTTTCTGCCATGAGCTCTTTTGTGGGCGAGGCCACGAGGGGTGGAAACAGTTGGAGCCATCTACCTGTAGAGGAGGCGCAATGACTGGCCGCCACAAGATAGTGCCTTGTATGCATTCGTTGCCGGTGATGGGTGTGAGATTGAGACGAAAGCGCAGCAAACGCCCCCACAAGCAGAGTAGAAGTATCTACTTATGTACTTCATTTACATAGAGTATGCATACAAATAAGGAAGTAAGTATGCAAGAGACCGGTGAACGAGGAGGGGTGGGTGGGAAATCGCGATAAGAGTCCGGCCCAGGGCCCGACCGAATCCCCACATTGTACGCATCCGTTCTGGCACCCATCCACAGCATATCTACAACCGAAGCTGGGGTGACAAGACACTAGGTAGACCGTGTAGCTACATAGTTACCGTATGTAGTGATGAAGCATGAGAATAGATAGGAACAAGCATCGACTCGACAGGCGATTATGTAGCGTCCACCGTCGAGATGGAGTGACGGTGAAAATCCATACAGTATCTAGATGCTGTATAGTATGCAAAGTACTCTCCAGTGTAAACGCGGGACGGAAGAACCAATTCTCCGCATATTATCTTATCTATCCATCTCAACTTTGCGGTGCAAAAGAACCGAGGGAAAGAAAAAGGAAAAGGAAAGAAAAAGAAAAGGGAAAGGGGGGGGAAAAAAGGGAAAAAAAAGGAATTTGAAAGTACTGAACTGTAACTACTTACTTAATTATGTACTCTAGAGTACTTATGCATCGGGTTTTTCGGACTTTCCCTAAGTACATTCACATGTGGTCTTCAGAGAGGGCCCTGTTTGGTTCGCCCGTATTTCGCCAACCGTCGGTTCGCGAGGTCACAAAACTACTAGATCACTTCAAAAGTATTAGTTTTGCGACCTCGCGAGCCGACGGTTTCTCGGTTTTGTGTGGTAGCTTCTCAAAATACGGTCGAACCAAACAGGGCCTAAAGTTAGATACATGCCTATCGAGATGCTGTAGATATGTTTCTTCGGATTCAAACGCTCGGGGCTTCTATGCCACATACCATGCATTAGCCACTTCCTCTAGGCAAGTGGCGGCGACTGAATGTGCACAACCGTTCTTCGCGTCGACTTGCCACATCTGGGATATGTTCTTTTTTTTTCCCATTCCGAGCATGGGAAGGGAGGGACAGAATTCTTCTTGACGGACGTGCAACATGCAGTGACGCGTGTGCGCGAGCACGGCACCGCAGTGTTTAGGTTCATGTGGAGAGAGGGAGTGCGCAAGGGAGCCGTCAGGGACTGGGACTCGAACTCGGCCGCAAAAGATCGGGAAGGGGGCGTGGCACGAGTTGCATGTGCGTGCTTAGGTAAGGAATCTAAACATATGTACGGGAAACCTGGGAATCTTTGAGGGCGACAGTCAGCTGCAGCGGAATAAGTATCATACATACATTCATGCGGTTGGCACGCTAGTCCTTTTTTGGAACTAGACTCCACATGTGGCACCAAATTAAATAAATAAAATAAAGTGTGACAGCGCCAACAATCATTCATCCAACTCGAACAATCAATCGCACGCGCAAATGTCCTCCTCCTCCTCCACGACGACTCCAGTACCCCATCAGACAAATACCTATAGAGAGATGCTTTTCCGACTGGAGAAACCTGTCCAGTTAACCCAACAAGAATTCGATGAGTTTTGGCCATTGATGGGCTAAGATAGGTGGGACGTGTACACGACTCGGCGGAAGGGCGCAGTGCGGGTTCGACAATGTCGTCTGCGGGGGAGCAAAGAAAGACCGGTACAAATGTTGCAAGAAAGGAAGGGCGTGTTTGAATTGACCATGACACCGGAACAAATTGTAGATAGGGTAGTCTACTCTTTGCCGGGTTCGTTCGCCGCGCCGACTCATTTATCTGCCGAGTCTTCCCTTTGCCTTTGTCTCGCCGCGTTATATTGAGGCTTTTGCCACATCAGGTCCTTTATCGTGCCCAGTTCGTCTCGTCATCTTTATCGGGCCAAGTCCATCTCGCCGAGATGTTTGTTTAATCATCATTAGTTATTACGGTCTAGAAAATAGTGTACTCTAGCTATAGTGACATCCTGAAAAGGACTAGCGTTCCCGGTGCATGAATTCATTCCGCAGAGATGCAACCACATGCGTAACAGCGAGCAAGCCCGGAGAGATACCCGGCATACCATTCTGGCAGCGCAATTCCTCGGAGAGCGTCGCTGCAAGTAAATATAACGAAATGAATAAGACCTTGCCGCCGCGGTAAATATAGAGAGGAATATGTACTTGTCGTGAAAGGTTTATTGACTCGATCAAGAAAAAAAATATATGTAGAAACGATTAAAAACAGTTGTATGGTTCGTCCATCGTTCTCAGTCTATCTACTCTTTCTTTCCATACGGTGACGCTGTATTCACTCACCCCCCTTTACACTCACTCCCTTTACTGTCAGCGGTGCTAGATATACCGTATTGTATTGACTTACTCCCTTTTACTGTCAGAATCGCAGAAATTATTTGATTACTCTTTTTATTTACTGCGACGACAGTTGTATTTACTTTCTGATGTGGCTGGTGATTGTGTTGTGTTGGGATTGCGTTGCTGGGTATTGAAAAGGAAGGCTCGCAGCGCTTGCCTGTCCACCTACCCCGTTCGATCGCATCCGACGATGACACAGCCAGAGCATGATGTTTACAGGCCCTCGCGGGGTTATTCGCATTGCCAGATCCGCCCACGTCCACGATTCCGCCCACAGTGCACTGCGGAAGTTAACCGCGAACGACCACGAAGCACGTTGGTGTTGGAAGTGTTGGTGTTGCAAATGTTGCTTCGGCGTGAAAAAAATGCTAATCGAGAGCGTTCGAGCTCTGTCGTTATTGGCCACAGCATTCCCAACCGCTCTCCCGCCGTCACGGAGCAGGATCTTACATACGCCCGTTCCATTCGGCCGCCGAGGCAGCAATTGCTCCAGAGCATCCGTGCGTTGGGAGGCCGAACACCGGGGTCCGCGCAACGCAGCCAGCCAGACGGCCGATAGACCGCAGCTGTGAAACGGATACCCTTCGTTGGACTTCATGCACAGTGCCAGAGAGTATTCAACTCCTTTCCATACCGAAAAGGCCAATCGATCAATTTATCCGGCCACTAATAATCCCTAAACCATATGTGTGTGGGAAAACGTCAATCTATTGGCGGCGGAAGGGAGCTAATGTCTGCCAAGAGGTAACTGTGAAGGAATCATTCTTCTCTGGATGAGTACATAATCTTTTTCGATAGGTACCCAGTAATTTTGTGCAAAGCGATCGAGGTACGTACATACACATGTGTCGGCAAGTCTGGATGCGGTGGATACCGAGCAACGGTTCCGCATATTCCCAACGGCTTCATCGTGCTCGGAAGCTTGTCGAGACTCTGTGGGAGGGTTTTCCGTGTTCCATCCCCTTGGACACCGCTTCCAATCATCTGGAAATCTGCCACGAGAGGAGTGCTGCGACGACGTTTGTGCATCCTTGTTGTAGCTGCCAGGGTGCTCTGCCAGTCGAAATCTAGGTCGCGATCCTAGTGCGAGTGTTTTGGAGCATTTGGTGGTAGTTAGTGTAAGTACAGTACTCATGGAGGTGATGTTGGCGGCACTCCGGGAAGGAGCTTCCTCCTGCTCCTGCTCCTATCTCTCCCTTCCTCTCCTCCCCCTCCGCTCCGTGGCTCACCCTCGGTACCCGCTTGCTCGCACTCGCCGGATTCGTTTGCCCTCGTCGTTTCGCTCTACGCCCTTCCGCCCCTACCACGACGGCTACTGGCGGTCTCGGTCCGCATTTCTGCCCTCCCCCCGTCGGCGTTTAGCAAGGACACTCCGCCGAGTCACTCGCTCGCTCACTTGACGTTTGTGGCTCGGAATCACCACTCCACCCACCCGCTGGCCATCTGCCAGGTACACCACATACCTCTGCACTCTCACCACCACCACCCCACGCTCCTGCTTGCCTGGTGCGCCCCGTCGGCTCGGCGAAGTGCACATCATCTACCTGGACTCATCGCCGTTCGGTTTGCTTTCGAGAGGGACTCGGCCAACTCGCAAGCTCCATCTGTCTGCTTGCGCGTATTACATCACTGCACATTATTGTGCCCACATCACTGCAGATTCTCTCACGCAAGGCCAGTCCAGGTTTAAACCGCCATATCCCTCAACTTCCGCTACACAATACACACACACCCTCGTACCTCCCTCCACACACGCACCTCCTCTAGAGTATAAAGTGCGCCTGCACACAGATTGGGAAAGCCTGGCCAATTGCTCACCCTCCTCGCCACTTAGCCAGTATTATATCCGCCTTCCAAAAGTCGCGGACAGCACATACACGCGACCGCCAGATCAATCGATTGGCTGCAGACTGGATACAGAGTCCTGCGGCTCCGTTGTCCGCAAAAAAAAAAAGAAAAAGCAACCCTCCAAAGCATCGGCTGGAAAGGATAAGAGTCGATAGCCCCCGCCCCCTTCCGATCGCAACGCAAGGTTCGGGCGCGGGGCGACAACCACAAGCTTTGACGGGACGAGAAAAGCAACCAAAGGATTCGCGGCAAAGGAACGGGCTTCCTCGGTCAACAAGGTGAGTTTCACTTCTCGCACCTGTGCTGGGGGCCGGCTTTGTCGGACGATCCCCACGGTTACTGCAAATGCGAACGTTTGCTTGGTTCACGGGTCTCATTCTTTGGTTGTCTTGTTTTAATGTCTGAATTCAAAGCAGACGATTTCTGACGCCTTCCGCTATCGAACTCCTCACCCGCACACCCTTTCTGTTGTTGCTCTTTGCCCCCCAACGCCATCATCGACTGAGCCTATCTGTCACCGGCCTGTCAAGCAATTACCCCCGGCCCCACCCTGACCGGCCCTCCACTCGAGAGGTTCGTGCGACTTCATAACTCCTTCGTATTTTGCCTTCTCATTCTCCTCGAGATTGGCCCTAGGCTCAGCATACCTCCCGAGGAAACTTACTGGTGCTAACTGGTTGTTGCGAGCCACAGCTTTTTTGTGCCTTGCTATTTTCGGCTCTGGCCCGTGCGCAACCAGGGGCCCCACATTGTCCACCTGACCTCCCGTCTCGAACCATCGTTTTTCTACCTTTCTTCCCGCACTCAGCCAGCACAGAACGCCTGTGCTGCCACCATGCCAGGCCTCCATCCATTTCAGAATGCTACGCCGAGGCAGCAGATCCCCAACGAAGCCCCGAAATACTTCTCGCCGTTCTTCGAGCAGCCGGCGAAACCACCCCCAGTTACCGTATGGCAACCGCCAAATGTCGAGCTTCCCATGCGGTCAAAAGCTCCCACTCATCGCCCACGATCGCCTCCGAAGATCCCAACGGCTGGAACGTGGACGCGGAAAAACAGCGTGTCGGAGGAGAAACCATCCCCCTCCGGTCTCTTTCAGCCGAAAAAGAGAAGCGGCGATGAGATCATGTGGCTTGGGTCCGTCACTGGGTTCTCCTTACCTGAACCACAAACCGAACCACAAAGATCCTTGCGGAGCAAGCTCGTACGGAAGCCCGAGGAGATCCCCAGCCAGGCCAGTTCGGCGACGGGCCCAAAGGCAACCAAGGCGAAGCGAACCAAGGAGGAGGAGGCGAGAGCGAGAGAAAAGCGGTTGGAGGAATGGGCAACCAGAAAGAAGCCGCATGCGGCAGAAAAGCAGCCGAAACGCAGCGACGGCTCATCGGTGATCCTCCCCCAACCGATTGAATCTCGACTCCGGCCACGCAAGAAGGTGTACACACCGCTCCTCCAGACTGAAGACAACCGTCCCAATGTCATTCACCGACCACACATGCCCACCAACGAGGAGGGAAGCTACGCACCCGATAAGCCATTCCTGCCGCAACCCATAGAGACCGTGAAGAAGACCAATAGACGGCCCGTGCCCCCTCCCAAAAAGTTGAGGTCTGAAGAGGAGGAATCGCTATGGATGGGACAGCCGCAGCCGGCGGAGACCACTCGGCGAACGCATCGAAAGAGCCCGCTGAACAAGATGCAGTCGGTGGATGACCAGGACGGTGACGTCCTGGTCGGCGGAGAGTCGCGCGCCTCCGGCTTAACCGTCAAGACCAGTCAGCTTCCCCAGCCGATCGAGTCGCTCAGGAGATCAAACCGGCCCGCAGGGGAGATCCTGCCAAAGCCCATCGAATCGTCGTATCGGTCCAACCGTGTTCCAGAAACGAAAACCGAGATTCTCCCGCAGCCTATAGAATCCAGCAAGCGGTCGAGCCGTCCTGCCAAGGAGTTCCTTCCCGAGCCGGTAGAGTCTACGCGGCGCTCTAATCGCCTCAGTCTAACGGAGAAGAAGGAGGAGGACCTACCGTCGCCGGTTGAGGTTACGCGGAGGTCTAATCGCCCGGACCCAACACCAATCCAGAAAGATGACCCACCGACACCCACCACGTCGTTCTTTGGCCCCGATGCCTTGCCGCAGCCGATCGAGACCACGCGACGAGCGCATCGGCCCATAAACGTCCGTCCTCTGATACCCCAGGTCGTAGAAAGCTCAATGCGATCCTCTCTGTCGAGAGTTCCTCACGCAGAAATGCACTTGGACCTTCCTCAGCAAGTTTCTGTGTCGCGCTGGACGAGTAGGGCACCGGGGCTACGCAGGGACGGAGCCTCGGGCAAGCCCACATCGCCTGGCCAATACCACTTCACGCGCGACAGGGACCGACCGAAAGTGAAATTCGCAGGCCCAGCTGCGGATCACGTATGGCATCTTGAGGAGCCAATAGACTCGACTCCCGCGAGTCCGGTCGAGAGCCCTGATGCCAGCACTACTGAGTCCAAATGCCCAAGCTTAAGTTCTTCGCCGACATCTTCCGCGACGAGCATGGCCTGGGATGTCCCCGTAAAGCCGTCGAAAATCCCACGCGGCCAGGGGCGCCGAGAATCCGTCGGCGACGGATTCTCGGGCTATGTGTTGACGCTGGAGCGCAAATTGAAGCAAGAAAAAATCCAGGCGGAGGATAGGGCGAAAGAGGGGCCCGAGTACCCCTTCCCTATAACCGAGGACGTGGATACCGATGATGCGACATATAACGGCAGCGGTGCAACCCCGCGCAGTGGTCTGGGCACAAGGAGCGAGTCATCCGAAACCATCCGACCGGAGTTGCGGGCGGTTGAGACGGAGCCGGCTATTAGGATACAGCCGAGGCGAACTAGCGATATCGACTACGAAGACGAATTGGACGACGACGACGACTACCCAATCTGCTCCTCTCCCCGATTCGAAGCGTTCAAGCGCCCGCTGGCTATCCCCGACTTTGAGCTCCTGGACGACCACGACGAGTACTACCGCGAGCGACACCCGCCCAATGTCCAGGGGATGTGGAAGCCCTCCGGCCTCATCGCAGCGCACCACATTAGCGCACGACTCTCATCGCCATCAGACTCGCCAGCCCCGTCGACAATGTCAAGCACACGAAGCACCCTCACCAGTGGTCCCCTCACCGCACCAGCGCAGATGTGGCATCGCCCCGGTGGTCCCTCGCCCGGGTATACCGTCGCGTCGCTGCCGCCGGCAAAGAGGAGGGAGAACACGGCCAAGGAGGTCACAGCCGGTTTTGTCGAAGACGTGTACCGGTACCTGAGCCTCCAGTTTGACAATGTTGCGACGAAATTCGATTCGGAGCTAGCGGCCTACACGGGCCTGGACATCACCGACGTCAAGCGGGATCGCAAGGCTGCGCTCACAGCATACTGCGAAAAGTGGGTTCAAGCGAATCCGGACTTCCAGGCTGGAGAGCGTGGTAAAGGAGGTCTGTGGTAGCCGTGTGCCTGCTGCTACATATTATTAACGACTGACTGGTTCTTTTTCTCCTTTCAACGTTGTGTTTTATTTCATTTTCCTTTTGCATTGAGCGGAGTGATTGGACTTTCCGAAGGGGTTTGGGTGTTTTTTTTTTCTCTCTTCCATTTCTCGTCCTTAGCAATTTCGGGTGAGCCTGCTACCGGATAACCAGATACATTTGGTTTTTTTTTGTCCTTAGCGATTTCGGGTGAGGATAACCGGATACATTTGTTTTTTTTTCTTTTTTTTTTCTCTCGATGGGAGCACAGTTACATTTTTCCTAAGGATATCCCTATCTGTTATTTAATTTCCTTGGTTTTTTCTTTTTTCTTTTGTGTTATCCAAACACGTATCCCATTGTTTGCTTTTTAAATTTCTTGTACAATGTTGGGCTGGAGTGAGAGGGATTGACTGAGAGGGGAGACAGGGAAGAAGAGGGAAGGGGATGTCGGGGAGGGACAGGACTAGATGGGATGGGATGGGATGGGGAGGAGATTGATTTGCGAGCATTGCTATGCATAGAGAGAGATGACGACTGGTTTGTTTTGCATTGCTGCGAACTGGGTTTTCCTTGCTGCGTGTTTTTTTTTCCCCCATGGATTTGGTGGGGGGGATTGGGACGGGGTTTGGTTTGCATTCAGCGGGCGCGTATGTATGTGTGTGTATGCGAGTGTGAGCATTGGGAAAGCTCAGTATGTATGAACGGGTCAGAGGGGTATGTATCACCAACTGGGGTAACTGGCACAGGACAGAAATTAGGGGGTTGAATTTTTTTGACATGTGTCGTGTGCCCTTCTCCTGTTGGTGAGTGGGTGCTAAGTGTACATTTGCCGAGCGAATGAGAGAGAGAGAGAGAGAGAGAGCGTGTGTGTGTGTGTGGTATCCCCCGAACCGGAACGGAACGGTTGGATATCGCACAGAATCTGTTTGTTTCGCCATTTTCGTTTTTATCGTTTGCGTAGGTACATACATTGTACTTAGTTACACTATTTGAAAGAATTCCCTTTCCGTTTTTTTCGGGAGATGACGGCTGCCGCTGCCGCCGCCCCACACAGCTGAGCGATAGCCGAAACCGAAACCTCACGATCCGGTAGATAGTATCTATGTATGTACAATAGTATCTATGTATGTACATAGATACATATATATATATCTATATATTTAAACGAAGATATCCATCCCCTCCATCTCGATTCGCCGGAGGGGGGGATGAAACGCGGGGTACATGCACGTCCTCCGCCGGGGATCGCGGGAGATAACTAGACTATGTATGATGTACCCTCTTGCCGAGGCGAGAAGAGGAACTACTCTACTCTACATACAGACCGTGCATGCCTACCTGCGGCGCACATGCATACTGGGGATGGAGGAGGAGGGAGGAGGAGGACTGCAAGGACGGGCGCAGGGTGGAGCGGAGCGGAGCGGAGAGGAGAGGAGATTGCTGCGCTGCGCTGCGAATGGCTGCATAGCATAGCGTGGCGTACGGCATGGACGGCTGAGAGACAGCAGTTGGCGCATAGACCGCTGTTGATCACCACCGGGCTCAGGGAGGAATGGCCGTGCGGCTGTGGCTGCTACGCCGAGTACTATCAGATGCGTGCTCTTCACGAGTGCGTCGCCGTGATCTACGGCGGGCAGATTTGTACCGCGTGCATATCCAACTGCTAGCATATGTAGGTACACTACGTACATCACCGGACGGCCCTGCCGCTGATGTCTCCAAAGTGCTTCAGGAACCGCCCCCACACGGGCTCGCCGTTCTCGCCGACGGCGACGGGCCAGAGGACCCTTCCGGCGCCGTCTTCCCAGCCGAGGGGCACGCCGGTCCAGCCCGGCGTCTTGCTGCGCTCCCACTGCGGGTCCGCGCTCATGTACCCCGGGTCGACCGAGTTGACGGCGACGCCGTGGTCCGCCCAGCACGTGGCCGCCTCGGTCGTCGTCAGCATGTGCATCGCCGCCTTGGACATGTTGGTGTGCACGTGGCGTCCCATCTTTGCCGGGTGCGCGGGCGTGGCCTCCGGCAGCGCCTCGCGCGAGGACACGTTGAGGACGTACGCCGCTGCCCGCTTGCCGGCCGCCGTCGGGTCCGACGACCGCAGGTGCGGCAGCAGCTCGCGCAGCAGGATCAACGGCACGAAGGCGTTGACGCTGTGCGCCGAGATGACGTCTTCGTACGGGATCTCGCGGAGCGACTGCGTCCAGGACGATTTCGGGGGCGCGGCTGCGACTCCGCCGCTGTCGACGTCGCCACCGCCGATCGGGTGGACGTCCGGCGTGCACGTGGCCGCCTCCAGCAAGCCCGTTTCGACGCCGCCCCTGACCCGCGCCGAGTATCCGTTATCGACCAGCAGCCGTCCGTCGCCGCCGTCGGGGGAGCCCAGCTTCTCCTCGCCGCGGATGTTCCTCCTCTCGGTCTCGACCGGATCCGTCAGCGTCTGCGCGGCGTTGTTGATGAGGATGTCCAGCTTGGCGGTGGCTTTGGCGCCGCGCCACTCGTCCAGACACGCGACGACCGCCTCGACGAGCTTGAACACGTCCCGCGCGCTGCGGAAGTCCGCGCCCACGATCCGAAGCCGGTCCCGCCACTGCGCCGCGTCCCGCTGCGCGACGAACCGCGACTCGGCGTCGCGCGGGTAGCGCGAGGTGACGACCACGGCCGCGCCGCAGCGCAGCAGCCGCAGCGCGGTGTGGAAGCCCAGGTTGATGCGTCCGCCGGTGACGACGGCGGTCTTCCCCGCCAGGTCGAGCGCGCCCGGCAGCGAGCGCGACGACTCGGCGATGTTGAAGCTCCCGCACGGCACGCACAGCGACGGATAGAACTTGTGCGGCGTCGCGAGCACGTAGAGACAGATGTAGCAGACGCGCTTCCGCCTCGACACCGCCGGCGCCGGCGAGAAGGCGTGCGGGTGCTGCGGCGTCTGGTCGAAGTGCGGGACGGAGCCGTAGGGGAGCTGGGCCTGGACCGCGCACATCACCTCCGATAGCGGGCTCGAGAGCGCCAGGCTCGTCCCCGCTTGCGCCGGGAGCTGGAGGTACTGCAGCACCTTGAGCGCCGCCTCGAAGTCCGCTTGCGAGGGAATCAGGTGCTTCGGTATCGGGCCCTCACTCGGGTCGCCCGGCGGCTTCTCGTGAGGCGCCATCTGGGCGAGGTAGGCCTTGATCCCGCGGACGATGCTGTCGTATCTCCACCGCGCGATCGGGAGCGGGATTTCCGCGTCCGCGCTCAGCGCCCGCGCGATGGCGTCGTCCTTGAGCGGCACGCAGTAGCAGAGGAGACTGGGAATGCCGCCGGCGCGGCAGAGGGACTGGTCCACGCGGAGTTGCGAGGCGATCGCGTCTGCGGATTGCGTCGAGACGAAGGCCGCGCAGCCGCCCAAGGTGTTGAGCTGCATTCCTCGTGCTGTGGGTATAGATAGTTGTCTGGTTTCTGGCGCGGGGGAGGGGGAGAGTGGGGGAGATATCTTCATGCGTACCCCAAGCCGTGCATAGTAGCTAGGTGCATCGAATGGGCGGAGAGAAAAGGGTGGAGCGGGGTGGCCACGACGGGATGGATGGCTGCCTGGTAGCAGTGGCCGCTGCTGCCTAATCCAACCCTGCAGGAGAGGGGAGCCAGTCGATGCGATATAAAACCAGCCGACCCGCCACCAAATGTCATCCCCATCCTCACCGCCACCGGCGCATCTCCATTTTCCGTTCCATTCCATCCGCATCTACGGGCGCCGCCACCATGGCGCAGACGTACCCGCGCAAACACGCCGTAGCCGCCCGACTGCAGAAGCTCCCCGCCGAGCTCGTCCACCAGATCTACGACGACAGCAGGCTGGGCGACGTCCTGATCATGCTCGCCGGCAACCGGTCCGCCACCGACGTGTCGCACGCGGCCGCGTGCGTGCTGAGCCACCCGTCGTGGGGGCGCGCCGTCACGCCGTCGCTGCTCCCGGTGCTGCTGGATCTGCTCTCGCTGTACCTCACGATCCACACGCGGCAGCGGCGGCAATCGGCACAGCACACGCCGCTGGAGGCGCCCTGGGCGCATCGGGCCTGGCACCGCGGCACGCACGCGGGTGTGTCCGACGAGGTCAGCCAGCTCGTGCGGGACGCGGGGCAGCACATCCGCGAGCTGCTGCTGCGGCCGCACCGCGGGCTCGACTACCTGCCCGTGCTGCGCGAGCACGCGCCGATCCCGGTGCTGACCGGCGGCGGCGGCGCGTGGGCGGACCACCGCGCGCGCGAGCCCGTCTCCGCTGCCGCGCTCGCCGCCCAGGTCGCCGAGTTCCGCGAGGCGTGGGAGGCCACCGCGCGCGCGAAGGAACTGCTGTGCGCCCGCAAGGCCCGCCAGTGCCGCCGGCTGACTGCGCTGCTGGTCGAGTTTCCCGGGATGCTGCGTGACGGCGGCTACCACTCGCAGGAGCACCGCAGCATGAGTGCGCAGCGACACCGCCGCGAGTCCCTCGAGCGCGTGGCCGCGGAGATGGACGCGGGGAGCCGCCTCCACGCCGCCGTGTTCGCGCGACACCGGCTCCCGCTCGTGCCGTACGACCGCTTCCTGCGGGGCTTCCTGAGGGCGCTCAGGAAGCTGCCGCCCCAGGACGCCGCCGACGCCGGGTGCGCGAGCCCGTACCCTCCCCAGGTCCGCCAGGACATCGCCACGGCCCTCGAGGGGCTCGGGTTCGTCTACACCCGGGTCTCGGAGTTCCACTACGTGTACGAAGCGATTCCGAGGACGCGGTTCACAGAGAATCCCGCCGGCATGAATCAGCCCCGGTTCGAGGACGGCGGGCCGCCGCCGGGCTACTACGATTGCTTGATGCCGTTCGCGGAGGAGGAGTTCCTGTGGCTGGAGGCGTTCTTGAGGTGCTGCAGGTTCATGCAAGGAATGAAGGAGCTCCCGTGGTTCCCCGTGCGGTTCGTGGACGTCGGCGGGAAGGCGGGGTTGGAGGTCCAGGAGTAGTGCCGGGCGAACCAGCGCGGTGCACTCGACTGTGGCAGGCATTCTCGTCTCGCCATCGGGGTTCGCGGTGGTTGCCACTCTTCGTCAGTCGGCTCGTCCATCCATGCTCCGTCGTTGCAATTACGGGAATCACAATACTTTTTAGTTATACTATATATAAGTATGTACTTAGTTTTTCTTTTCTCCACAGGCCAGGCCAACGAATCTCGGGGAAAGTATCCAAAGATCCAAAAAAAAAAAAAAAATCTGCTCTCAAAGCCCCCACCAACCCCCCCCCAATTTAACCCGACCCCAAAACACCATAAAGAGAAGGCAAGTATAAGGGGAAAAAAACAAAAACAAAAAGGAAAGACGAGAAAAGATCCCCCACTCCCTCCACCCCCCATTGTGCGCCATATTATCACAAAGAGCCTCCCAACCTCTACTTCGGCCTCCTCTACACGCGCGAACCCATCCTGAGACTCCGATCCGCCTTGACGAGGATATCCCGCATGGCTTCGCCGAACTCGCGCAGGAACCGGACCTCGTCGGCACGGAACGCAGGTTTCGTGAACGCCTTCCGTGCGAAGGCGGCGAGCACGATGCCGCCGACACAGTTCTCAGTGGCCCCTGGGGAATAGTAGCCCTCGTCGCTGCCCCCGACACCGTTGCCGCAGTCCCGAGCGAGCGGTAATAGTATTCCGAGCTGGTAGCCGACGTCGTCCTCCCCACTATCCTCGCTTGCCGGATTCTGGAATATCAGCCCCCCAACGGTCCTGAGCGCGCGAAGGTGGAGGCCTGCATCGAAGATGGGCGGTGGAGAGGGCAGGCCGTGAGCTACAAGTACCCGCGTCGAAATGGCGGTTTTCTCGCGGTACGGTTCGATCGGGACTAGGGGAGAATACTCCGCTGCACAGGAGCTGACCCGGAGGAGGTAGACGAAATCGTAATCGAGTGAGCGCGCGATGAGGGAGGTGGCGTATGTGGCTTCCACCATCGAAGTTATTGAGCCAGGCGATGTTGGAACCCGGGGAGTCGACGGCGTTGAAGGGGCGGGCGAGATGAGGTGACGGGCATTAGGGAGGTGCGGGGCGGGGACTATTGGAAGCGGGCGGTGTTGCTTGTAGCGAGGTGTTGCCGGGGTTGTGTTGGCATATCCTGTCGACGCGGGGCCCGTATCGCAGCGAGAAGCTTGCAGAGTCACCCCTCTCGGTAGAGGTGCGCGGCTGGACGTTCGGGGAGGCGGGTTGTCCATCAATTTGCATTGGCGGGGCTCGTCGTCCGAAAACCAACGTGGCGATTCTGGAGGCGGAAGAACCGGGCTTCCCTGGCCCGCTTCTCTCGGCCTAGCGACGAAACTGTCCTGGGGCATGGTTGGAACCGTCGGCGAATCCAGTATCACTTCCGAGGCCTCGCCCGCAAGGAAGGGGCTGACTGGCGGCATCTTCTCCGCATTCTCCTCGATTCCCTTGAGTAACTTGGCGGAGAGCCTTCCCCTACGAGAAGCGATGGAGTCCGTATCACTGTCGGCCACCTTGGTCTGTCCCACGATCTTGATAGGCATATGCTGCTTGAGCACATCGTGTTCCTCCATCACCATTTCGAACTCGGTCATAGCGAGCCGCGCAAAATCCATGAGATTCCGACGAGAGGCTGCGGGGAATGCAGATCGAGGCTGCGTGTCAAAGACTGCGAAAACACCGATCGTTTGGCCGTCGAAGTTGGTGATGGGAGCGCCAACGTAAAATCGTAGATGCGGTGCATCCTGCGTTAACGGGTTCCCCCTAAACCGCCAGTCCTTGACGGTGTCCAGCACAACCATTGGCTCATTGGTCAGCAAGACGTGCGTCGCGATGCTGTCTCCACGAGAGAGGTATTTTCGACCGAACGAATGCTCTGCTTTGACGATCTCCAGGCTCTCGTCTATCAGGCTGATGCAAGCCATCCGCGTCTGAAACACCTTCCGGGCGAGCAGCACCAATCTATGGCATTTCTCTTGGGCCGCCGCAGACAAAGTGATGTTGCACGCTCGAACAGCCTTTCCCTTGATCAGCTACATTTCCTCACGGGCCGTAACCGCGGTCCGTCCGAGAGCCTACCTTAAGTCTTTGTCGCTCGTTCGGGGGCAGCGGTGCGATGAGATGGTTGAATTCCGGGCGGCGGGGCGGGGGATCGGGTGGGTTTGACAGGTTGAATCGGCCCTCCGAATAGCATTTGATGAAGAAGCCCCACTCCTGTACGTATCTACGGTCCGTGGCTGCAGCCATCGCCGCGATTTCCCGTTCCCGGAGACTCCGGCGGTACATATCTCCTTGCGCGGTGAGGTTGATCGAGAACGAACTGCCGGTGTATTCGAATCCGCCGGTGAGCTTCGGGACCGAGAGCCTGCGCGTTGCCGTACCGTCCCGGCCGGTAAAGGTGGACGGCGGAGCTCTAGCCCGTCGTCGCAGCTGGAATTCATCCCGCGCATACGGTTTGGAAAGGAGCGGGTGTGTCTGAGGATATGTTTAGCCACAGCTCGGAGCGATGGCGCTTCGGACGGTAGTCACTTACGTGCGGCGATGGCATCATCACCATTGTATCCGCACCGTCGTCCTCGTACACCACCCCAGCGGAAGGAGGGGCACTCGTTGCCCGCAACCTGCCCCGACTGAACAGGCGTCTCAGGAACGACCGGTTCAGTCTGCCCGCTTCGGAGGACGACATCGAGAAGGCGGAGGTTTGCGGCGGAAGGGGCGGAGGAGGAGGAGGATCGTGAAGGTACACCACGCCGGCAGGCATGGGGGGCGGGGGTTGTGGATGTGGTCCGCAGCAAAACAGGTGTTCAAAAGGATGGAAAGTGCTCGCGAGTGAGCGCTGGTATCGAAGGGAACGTGATCCGAGCTTCTTTGTTTTTCTCCGAAGGTAATCCAGCGTATCGAACAAAAGAGTGACCGAAACGATGAAAGGGGGGGGGGGGGGATGCCGGATCAACAACGAACGAGAGACTATATGAGATATGCGAGAACGAGCTGTGTGCGGGATCCTCCCCAGGTCATTCCGGGGGACTATGGCGGCGATGAAGCTTTGGACTACGGCAATCGCGTGCGACTTGTACGTATCGAGTGTATTATTGTATGCAGATATTGTAGTAGTGTATGTTGCGTAGAACCCGAATTATTGTACGTATGTAAGGGACCGGGGGCCGGGAGGGTGGAATGTCAAGGAGAGGATGGATGCGATCTCTCACAGCTCTGCAGCTCTCTGCCTGCCTGCGTGTCTGTCCGTCTGCGAGGGTCGCCGCCAGTGAGTTGTTGAGTTGGGGGGGGGGTTTCGGTATGGGCGATGCACGGCATATCTGCACGGCAAGCAAAATCAAGCCCTCCCCATGCGAGGAAGGGCCCAGCACTTGTTATATGACACTTTAACTTTAGAGTGCAAGGAGTGCGGTTCTGTTGGCCCGGGCTTTTTCACGGCCTTCGCCACACCGAACCGGGGCCGGCTACGCACTCGCGCATATATATAATTGGGGTAGCGCACGAACCAGGGGAACGGGACCTTGTGCCAATCGAGCTGCTCCCTTGCTCGAAGTAAGATTGACCACCAACAGGCCTGCCGAGTGCGGACGAGGAGATAGATAGGCGTGCAGCTGCCGCCGCCCCCAGTTCGGCTGTGATGGAGGCTGGCGAACTCGCAGGCTGGAGGGCGGCGGATCGGGGTGGGGCGGCGCGGAGAAATCAGCCGACAGAATTCGACAGCACCGCATCTCGCGCGCCGGCGACGGGAGCGGTGTGCGAGCGAGAGTGCGCGAGTGCGTGTGGGGTGTTTTCGGCGGGATCAGGATCCCCGAGTCCCCGGGTGCAGAAATTGGCCAACCGTTGTTGTTTGGGACTGTCTCTGTTTGGTTGGGGGGCGGTTTGCGAGTGTCCCCCACCGGATTCTGGCCGGGCGCGGAGAGTGCGGCCGTCGCGACGAAGCGAGAACTGTCTGGGGGAAAGTCTGCGGAAGGCTGCAGATCGAAAGCCCGGATACGGAGGCGGGGAGGCGAGGAAGGACGGACGGCGAGTTTCCCGGGGCACGACCAAGACCACACGACAATGCGCCATCGTGAAGGCAGCGCATGCCATCCGGATATTGCATAACTGCCGGGAGCACACACGCATCTCGGCCCAGCCGCCGCACGCCTGCGCTGCAATGTCCCCGACAGAGGAAGAGGCAGGTCTCGATGGTGCCCCTTCTGCGGACTCCCCGCGTCCGACGACGGCTGCCGGTCAGGCATCATCCAGCGCAGCCGACACATCTCCGCAGCAGAAGACACAGCAGTCGGTCGGAATGCAGGTGGTGGTGGTAGGTCCCTGGCCAGCGTCAGCGTCAACTCATCGCATCGCATCGAGCATCAGTATCGAGGGTGCCACTCTGGATCTGCGCACCGCAGTCGTTTTCGGGGCTTGTTCCTCCTCGCATATGTACTCGGGCAGGCACATCCACAGAATGCGCCCATGCGCACGCTCCACGGAGCAGCAAGCCCTTCCCGGATCGTGCTGATGGTCCCGCAGCTGCACAACTATTAGATATTGCCGGGAGATGAAATCTTTCATCTCCAGAGTCCACGGAAGAACCCGACGGGGATGGCATGTTGCTCATTCCCGCCTGGCGGTATTTTTATCCCTGCGAATTTGCGGTTTCCCGGATTTGCTTGTGGTCAACGGCCCCCATCGGCATACGACAAGGGAGACGTCGGTGCCCCCGTGGTTCCAAGAACACCCTCTCTCTCGACTGGCGCCCGCAGAGCTGAGGGGAGATATGTGCATATCCCGTGGACCGATAGACATCGCTCGACTCCAGACGCCTCCGCAGTCTGTGGCGAGAAGCTTGCGGCAGCCACCTGTGCGGACATGCCCCGCTTGCATACCTGCAATTGTGTGTCGATGGTCGGGTTCGACGCCAAGCACTCGCGCGGCGTGGATTCCAGCGTCGTGGCGCACGCCGCTGTCTTGTTTTGCCGGGAGTCTTCTTCGTTGGGGTCCCTCCGAGCCAGCGGAGAACAATCCTGACAGCAGCCTCCAGCCTCCAGCCCCCAACCTCCAATCCCAACTACATAACTACCGTCCAGCCGTGCCCAGGACCATATTTCCAAGTGTTACCAACCCGGCCCCGTTCGAAAGCGTGTTTCGCAGCGCTCGGGATCCGGCTAGAACAGCGCAAAACGTCGGCTCCAGTTCTGCTGCTCCCGGTCGGCCGTGCGGTAACATCTCCGCTGCTCCGAGACGGTGTCGGTCCGGATAGACATCGGGCATATCCAGTGCTCGATCGGCCGCCACAGCTGGAAGCGCGCGTGTTCGCCCCCGCCGTTCCCTTCGCGGGTCCGTAGCAGCAGATGCTGGCTTTCGCACTGCCAAACTCCCTGCCCAATTCACAACGGTGTTCCTCGCACGCCGCATCAGCGGGCAGACACGCATACGCAGACAGAACTCTGCGAACCTCTATGTATGCAGGGACGCTATATTCATAGCGGGTACCATACCTAGTAGGCACGTACCGAGGACAAATATGACGGGTATGTAGATACCACCCGCGGCTCGATATTCGCCTATCGGCATGTTTCGGATTGATTCCCTCGCGTACGTACATATGCACCGCCTTAACTAGATACCTTTCACCGACCGCAGGTATGTAGAGTACACGGGGACGGGACGGTGGAGACCATGTTCCTGGGGCGGGGGAGGTGCGTTGGCTGGCGGAATATCTATACGTACGACACGGTAGAGCAATCCAAAATGTGAATTGCCTTCTGTGGGATAGTTGTCTAATACTGCTCTCGGGCATGCAAGAAAAAAAAAGAAAAAAAAGAAGGAAAAAAGAAGAAAAAAAAAGAAGAAAAAAAAGAAGAAAAAAAGAAAAAAAGTACGCGCTCCTCGTCGGTGATCATAACTTCGCCTCCAGCGCCTGCTTCACCGTGTTGCGCGCCGAATCAACAACGACAGCCACATGTCTGCTGATCGCGACGATGTTGGAATCCTCATCGCAGATGACCACGCCAATGTCCATGCGTCCGCCCCGGATCACCGCGCACTCGATCCGGCAGTACAGCCACTCCCAGCCCCCCTTTGGCGGCAGCGCCTTGACGTCCAGCGACAGCGACAGCGTGGGATACCAGTACACGCGCTTCGCCAACTCGGCGTAGTTCTCGGGGATGGGGATGAACTGCCCGTGCATCAGCCTCTCTCTTGGGGATGGAGCAGGAGGGGGACTCACCGTATCGCACAGGAACCCCAGATCCGCGACGCCGAATCCCGCGTTCGAGCCGTCGTCGAGCTTGACCCACTGCTCGCGCACGCTGGGGCCGGCGCGCCCGACGCCGAGCCGTCCCTCATTGGGGAAGCGGTACTTCAGCTTCCCCGTGGCGACGCGGAAGACGGCGACGGCGCCCGTCGCCGGCGGCATCTCGCTGCAGTCCCCGACGCGGTCCGGAACGGCGGCGTAGGCGGCCATCCCGAGCGTGTGCAGGGTCGCGCCGGACTCGCGCTCGATGCAGGCGTGCGTGATCGTGGCGTCGATGCGGACGTGGCCGCTCTGGCGCAACACCACCCGCACGAACGAGTACTGCCGTCCCAGCTTCAGCGGCGTCACCTGCACCGTCGCCGCGCCAACCGCGCACCGCGTCACGAACGTCAGCGCGCTGTGGATCGCGTGCGGCTGTGCCAGCGCTCGCGCCGCCGGCGAGTGCGTGAAGTAGTGCGTCGAGGCGTTGATCAGGACCGTCGTCAGGTAGCCACCATGCGGAACTGTGCGCGCGTGCGGTGTCAGCGATCGATCGATCGACAACACCCAACGCGGGAGACAGCGCTATCTATGGGATGACGGGATGGCAAAACTCACCTACGCCGATGCACCAGTCCCTGCGCAAGTGGGCGGAGAACAGCGCGCCTTCGTTGCTGGTCCCGTCCTTGACCAGCGTGACAGCCGCTGCGTCGGCGAGAGTCGAAGGTGAGAACTCCTCCTTCTGGCTCTCCGCGGAAGCCGCCTTGCCCGAGTAATCTGGATGCATTGCTGCCGGTCGCCGGAATATGGAGAGCAGCAGGAGGAGGAGAGTGTGCGGCTGCGTTGCTGCTGCCGCTGCTGGGGCCATCTTCGGCAGGGTGTTTAGCGCGGTCGGCTAGATAGCTGCCGTGTTCATCCATGTCGTCACTCGTGAAATGGCTTTCAGGCATTATGTAACCCGCGGAAACAGTCTCAAATATGCACTTAGAAGTATGTAGATATGCACCACTGGCCATATGGTGGCGCGCTATTTCACTCGGCGTTTGGCGAGATGCCCCGTAGTTTCAGCCTTGCAGTGCTCTGCCAGCAGCGTACGCTTACACAACGTGTTGCAATATCTCACTCGTTCTGCTCTGTCATGTAGAATCACGTCGTATATATACGTGTATTCAGACTTTCACTTTTCAGCCTCTCTCTCTAAGACAATACAACACATCAAGGCTTCAGCGTTTCCATCAACTTTCCATCCACTAGTCTGACAACGGCCAGACTATGCGCCGAGTGCTGAGTTGTGCGTCGAGTCTAGGCAGCGGTGTGATCCCCCACTCCGCGGTTTCGGCGGGTTATGCAATAGTTGAACAATATATATTTCAACGACGTGGGGGGGGGGGGGGGGGGGGAGGGGGGACAGTACCCATGGGTGGGCTAGAAGTGGGCGCAGTCCGGATGAGCCGCAGTGACTGGGAAAGGTATTGGAGTTTATGTGCTGGTAGAAGAGGATGAGTGGGTGAAGGTGAGCGATAGTGGGACTCAACATCTGTGCAGCCATCCATCGGAACGCAGGGTCTTTTTTTTTTTTTGCGCGGGCCTGGCGGACACGGACCGGGACGTGCGGGGATTTATGCATGTGTAGGTACTTCGGCGCCGTGTGCAAACATTACACTGGGAAAGAGTTGAGACGAGATCCAAGGAGTAGATAGTTGCTTACTTGGATAGGGTGCTCTACTGTGAGCAAGGACAGGAAGTACAAAACATCACGCTGCGGCATCTGCACTCAAAGCCTACCTAGGGCAGAGACCAACAACCACATACCTAGCTGTGGAAGGTGCTATGCTCTAAGTTCCAACGGCCTCTGTGATCCGCCGTTTGATACCGCGAGCGGTATTGATCACAGCTTCGCCTCCTCCTTCCCCTCCAGCCAGCCGAAGCTCAGTTTCCCGCCAGCGCCGCTTTGGATGACAACATTCAACAAGCTGGGGCCCTGATGGCTCCAGGCCTCCCTGACAGCAGTCTTCAGCTGCTCTTCGGTCTCGACCCTCCAGCCCTTAGCTCCGAGTCCTCTCGCGACCACCTCGTAGCCCGTCTCGAAGCCAAGTGCAGTGGCCGGCAGCGTCCCCTCTCGTCGCCTCTCGTCCTTCTCCCACAGCTTGCCAAACTCATCGGAGTTGTCGCTGATGCCGTGGTAGACACCTCCGTTGTTCATGACCACGATGATGATCGGGAGACGGTACCGCGCCATGGTTTCGATCTCAGCGAGTGAGAACCCGAGCGCGGAGTCGCCCTCTATCGCGATGACACGCTTAGGGAAGGAAGTGGTAGAAGGTGGATGGTTGTATGCCATCTCCGCGGCGATGGCATAGCCTAGCCCTACTCCCATTGTCGCGTACGTCCCCGCGTCCAACCGCTGGCGCGGGGCAGCGATGGAGAAGATGGAGCGAGAGATATCCATCGTGTTTGCGCCTTCGCTCACGTACACCAGCTGTTCGGGGAAAGACGCAAGCTGCAGCAATGCGTCCTCGATCATGCGGAAGGTGCGCTGGTAGCTGAGGCGCTCCCCCGGAATCGTCACGGCATTTTCTTTTCCTTGTGCCTTCTGCGTGTTTGCCACACCGCTCTTGTGGATTGTGCCTCGCCATTGCGAGGAAGGTGGATGCAAGTATCCACCGAGCTCCTTGCGCAGCTGGGACAGTACGAAAGAGATATCTCCGATCACGGACAGACTGCTGTCGACTCCGTTGCGGCCCAGCTCCTCGGCGCAGACATCGACCTGTGCGACCTTGGCGCTGGACTGGAATCTCGTACCGAAGTGTAGGATCCAGTTCACTCTCGCACCGAGCAGTAGGATGAAGTCGGCGCCCTTGAGCGCGGCGGATCGCGCCGTGGAGGTGTTGAGCGGATGGGAATCCGGCACCACGCCCTTCCCTTGTGGTGTGGGCAGGAACGGGATCTGCGTTACGTCCACAAATCCGCGAACATCTGCCTCTGCCCGTGCGTACGCCGCGCCTTTGCCGATTATGACGAGCGGCGACTTGGACGCTCTCAGGGCGTCGGCGATCGCACGGATCCTTTGCGGGTCGGCGAGGATCTTCGGCGGCGGCTCGACGGCGGAGATGCGGCTCGGCGAAGAGGGGATAGGCGATTGGATATAATTCGCGGGGAGGTCGACGTAGGTGGCACCCGGCCGGCCGTAGAACGCGGCACGGTAGGCGTCCCTGATGGCGGCGGGAAGCTGCTCGAGCGACGGCGGGCGCAGCGCAAGCTTCGTGTGCGGCGCCAACAACGCGACTTGGTCTAGCTGCTGGAAGGAGCCTTTCGTCGCACTGTCGCCCGTAGGAGCCGCGCCGGCGAGGAGGAGGAGCGGAAACGTGGTGTTGACCATCGAGTTTCCTACCTGTTGTACCCATGTCAGAGTTGTCGCGAGAGATAGCTAGCTAGCTGACTATGGCTGTGGGGGAGAACGAACTCCGGCCATTGCGTGGAGGACACCCGGCCCACCGACAACCAGACATACGCCGGGACGGCCAGTGAGGAAGCCGTAGGCCGTCGCAGCATACGAAGCCGCCTGTTCGTTGCGGAAGGAGATGAAGCGGATACCCGCGGCGATGCAGGCTTCGGCGACCTCGATAACCGGAATACCGACGATGCCGAAGATCACGGGGACTTCGAGGGCGCGCAAGGCCGAGGCGATCAGATGCGCACCGGTCTGCTGGTGCGCCATGATTGACGTGCTGCTGTGATTTATGTGCGCGAAAGGTGAGAACAGAACACGTCGGAGCTCGTGGTGATCGCGGTTATTTGATCGTATGCAGGTAGTTACAAGGGTGCAGAGAGGATAATGACACAATGTCATGTGACCCGAGAGGGACTCCCATCTCGACGCGTAACCCCTTGCGATCATACGGAGATGGCTGTTTGAAATTCCGTCGGGTCGTTCCGATGACGCGCGACGGGCGGGGTATCACGTGCGATTATGCGAGGCACCGTTTGGGGGGATACATCAGGATCATAGTGTCCCACTCGAGCATATGCTCCAAAGAGGATGTTTGGTGGGCTAGCTCAGATATTGCTGCGCTATTGCCCGTAGTAATACGACTGGACAGTGAGTCGTCAGTTTCATAGTTACATAGCTAGCCGGAGCTCAAAGTCCGGACTAGTATCTAGAATCGAAAGGGCAACTGCTGGAGATCGGAGGGAGGAGCAAGACTTGGCAAGCGGGAGTTTGACTCCTGGACGGTGGTGGGTTTCCTATCGGCAGGACGACCGCACTCCGGGGGATTATCTGAGATCAGCGCTCCAAATGAGCGTTTAAAACACCTACACGACGAACGGCTTGCGGAAGTAGTGATGATATGCAACCGCAGATCTCTACAGCGTATGTACGGCAAGGCGATACTGGTGTTTCTTTGGATCCGCTCTGTTGCATGTGTACAGATATTTCGCCTCACAACAACTGATGCCCACATAACTACCTTGGTAGATAGATATCTCCGCAGAATGGTTCTCGTGAGCCAAGGTGCGCACGTAACCGTCAGTTGTACTCCCTGCAATCTGTCTCTGGATATATCCACTCTACTCCGAGGCAAAAGTCAGTGAGCGCGGTAGCAGCAAGTGCTCTAGCTAGTGGTCTCGGCATCGCCCGCGAGATTTTTGCCAGCAGCCAGTTACTCAGTAACTGGGGAGGGGGAAAGGGAAGTTGGGGGGGGGGAGGTCTCTACAATCCTGAGATACCTTGAATCTTAAATAACAATGGTATCCACTTTTACTTGCAGGCGATTTAAAAATTCCTATTAAGAAATTACCTTCCCAGGATACAAACCCAGCTACTCATGAGGGATGTAGAGTTTTTTTATCCGCTTCGACTACAATAGGTCTGATAACTGGGATTGTTTGAGGGAAAACAAGAAGTAAACGTTCGGTAAGACAATGTGGACGTGTTGTGCTGCCGAAATCACCCCAAACTCTATCTGGGCTACCATACGAGACTGGTAGACGCCGGGAGTGCTTCAAACGAGAGAGACTGTCGACAGCTAGGTCGCTCCGAAGAGTCAGTCACCGGAGATCAACTACTGGTGGTGTTATTCCCACGCATCACTCGATTATTCTCTTCGTCGACACCACTCGCAGAGAGAAATCGGTCGTTTGATCGCAGCACAAATCGCTCATCTGAGCCCATTCCGACAGGGAGGCGGAAAACAGAGTTCAACAACAGCAGTTTCTATTTCCACAGCTCGGCTCCTTTGACCCCCCCCCCCGTCTGTCAGTATGTAGGGATCCAGTCCTCAGCCAATGATCACTGCCGGGCGCGAAGCATGGCTTGCTCCTTGACACATCCAGATGATCCGAGCCCAGATACCGCACGACGCTGTGGGGAAACTCTGTTTCAACTCCGAAATGGGTGTGCGGTGTGACCCCATTTCGCCTTACTCGCCGTGCACTTCTAGAGTAGGTACGCATCCTCGCTGTGGCATAATCGCCAGCCAGTCGTCTCGCGTGCATGACGCCCGCGCTCGACCGGAAAAAAGCGGGCTCGAGGATCCTGCTAGAACAGGCAATCTGGAAGGGAAAGGCAAAGCAAGAGCACAGAAGAGTACTCGGCGGGCGGCGCGTAGCGCAGCAACAGCACGGAGTTGAGAGGCGATCGTGCGGCCGCCACGATTACGACGATCTGTCACGCGCCTTGCCGGAGCGCATATATATCCGGTCCGAATCGCGACGGGACGAACCGAGCTGCCTTGCACTGCGTCTGGCAGCTAATGGGATGGGGGCTGGATTTGCCGACGGACGGGTCATAGATGCCGGCACTTGGTTACCGCTAGAACATTTGCTATCCTCATCTCGCCGGTGCGGACGGCGTGCAAACATACAGGCTGCAGGGCAGTGTGTCGTAGTGGGGCCGGGCAAACGTCGCGGCGGTGATTGGCCGTGGTGGGCGTTTGCTCCATCTGCCGGCGCCGGCGCCGGCGAACTCGTCGCTTAACTTCGGGTTGATCGATCGTAACTGCCCTGCATGTGGCTGCTGATGGCACTGGATACCAAAAATGCTCATTCTTTGGTTGCAGTGCACTTGGCTGAGTGACACAAGGTGACTCAGCAGTCACGTACCCCGGCGGTGGTGGGGCAATCTAGAGAGATCACCGGGTGCGGGGCCGGCTGCGCCAGGTTGCGCCGATGTTGCTGGCTGGCGTCTTGATGCTACGGCGGCCGCTGGACGAGCCTCTGCGTACTGAGCACTCGAAACAGAGAAAATTGGAAACGTACACCTGGTCAGGTGGGCGAGGAGGCGAGTAGCAACCGCCATATGCCCGGAATGCGTGCTGAACGTCGATATGTGCAACATGCATCTTGGAAAGGTTGGAGCTGTATCATTGTCAAACAGCAAACCCCCGATGAGACAGTGGCACAGCATACCCCATAATATGGTTTTTCCCGTACCATATATATGCCGGCAGAAGCAAGACAGCTCCAGGCTTACCGCACACCACCAGATGCCGACAGAAGCATCAGTTGCCGGGGAAGACGAAGTCGAGAGGGAGTCGTTATCAGCAAACAGTTCGCAAAACCTTATAATGGTAAGCCTAGTCCTCTTCCAGCTGACCGGCGTCTCTGCCGATTTAGTGCCGGACTAGAAGCGTGGCCGGTGAAGCCGTTCGAGAAGGCCGGTCAGCACAGGATTCCCGCCGTACATACAGCAAGCAGAGATAACTCGCATGGTGCCACGTAACGCGGGCACGTATAGATAGAGTATATCCACTGCAGCGCCGTCTCCCGATGTTAAAATTCCCTCCGTTACATTCTCGATCGGCGTACCGGTTTGAGCTGCGTACCGGTTCGAGCTGCGATAGCACAATCAGATGGAGCTTAAGCAGCGGTTCTCACCAATCCAGCCAGTCAGCAAGCCCAACGGATGATAGGCAAGTCTCCCTGTCTCGCGACGGGGTCAGTGTCAGTCGATTGGTGGTGGTGGGGGTGGGGGGGGGGGACGGCCGAGACGGACAGGGCACAGACATACGCGATTTCCTTATCCTGCAGTGCGAGCCCTCCGCAGCGAGGAATCGAAGCCCAAATGCGGAATTATCGATCGTGCGGGGAGGTTTTGCGGCCCGCCGCGTGAACAATCACACACATATCATAACTGCGCACGCCGGTGGTCACCTCGGGGAGGTGAGCTTCGACGGCAGCTGCGCTCAACCGCGGCTGTTCGTCCGTTGTCTGGGCTCCGCCCGGATACCGATAGGGATGGAGGAGTATGTTCGACTGCGCGATCGGATGGTAAACATGTCTCTGTGGAATGGTCGAGCATGTATGTATGTGTGTGCTCGTCGTGAAATGTGCTGCTCATAGCTGAACTTCCCTATGGATCCGGAGCTGGACGCTGCCAGCTGCCGGAGCGGCCTATTCTCCGCGGAACTACGACCAAAGTGGCTTAGGCCCAACAGCAGCGGACCGCACCATAAGTATGTATCATTGTATCATACTCGGATAGGTCGTCACTTTAGTGCCGTAATTGGTGTCAGATTGTTTAGTAACCCACCATTACAGATGCCGTAAAACCCGAGTCAAGGCACACATCTTAGCGCAGCACGGCTTTCGAAAAGGCAGACATGGCGCCCGATCGGGAGCTTGACGTCCTATCTCCCGTTTGGGCGATCGAACACATGCCAAGTCTGAGAAAAAAGCTTTCTTCCGGAGCAGTTGTGGTGGCCGTGGCCACGGCGAGAGTTGGCACTCATCCAAATCTGCTCGCCCACCTCTTCCCCCACAGCCTCAATAATCCTAGGGCGATCGAAACCGATAACCCTATCCGAGTGCGTACATACGGCATGAGCTCGATATGTGCACGCGCCCATTCTAGCGCCCACGTGCCCCACCGCAGCCAAGATCTTGCCGACCGCCAACATCAATGACTAGTACTCTCTTCAGCTGGGGGGGATCCGGAAACCTTGCTTTCGGAACTTGCTGTGACCGTCGGCCTCTTGCTACATACCATCAGCATCCGTCGTCAAACCCGTATGTGGTGTACAGTACACGTCGGATAATAGTCACGATTGGGTACTCTTGCTTTTAGAACCTTATAACGGCCATCATGTTACGTTGAGCTGGAAAAATTCCTGCTATATCCCGTCCCCACCGCCACCACCGCCGCTCGGTCGGTTGTTGAAATCCTGTTTTCTTCTTTTTTTTTTCTAGAGGGGGATGATTTCGTCGGATGTGGAGGGCCCTCAGAGTCAGTCGGAATCAAATGGAGCCCGGATTCGAATCGGATTCACCCACGCCTCCTCTGGCTCTTGGTTCTATTGTAGTTGCGAGTAATCTCGTGTGTGTGTTGGGGGGGGCTCCGCCCACTCACTCTCCAGCGGAAACCGCCCTTCAACACAAAACGCTCACCACCCGTGCACCATTGGCCCGGGACTACTGGACGAGCGCAGGAGCGTATGTATGCAACGCCGACAGAACGACTCTGTGGATCCGCACGTATGCACAGCTCGCCTGTCGAGCTGATTGGCCGACCGACCGACTTGCTGTCTCGGCCCTGTCTCTGACACCAGAGCTAGAAGCGATCAGCCTGTGCCTTTGAAATGCGGAGAGCGGAGAGAAGAGGGTCGAAAAATAAGATTCGGAGACTCACCTCACCGTACAGTCGCAGGTTGCATGTTGATGGTGATACTACTAACTAGATGGTAGTTGCGGTGTCGGCGGCTGGCTGGTGGTTGTGTTGGTCGTGGTTGGTGGTTGACAATGGTGGTGGTGTTGTTTTGGAAACTCTGGAAATTTATTTTCCTGACTTAGGTTACAAGAACTCAATTCACGAGGTACTCTATGTAGTTTGCACTGGCAGCGAAAGATGGGCGAAAAACGGCGGTGATCACATGTACCGGGGGAATAGCGCATGGCACATGCACGTGTACGTACCTATGTACCCACGCTTACCACGCAGAGTGCACTTGTCTACACTGATCTCCCCCGCCATAGATTGATATGTCGTTATGTGTGAATGCAATGTATAAGCCGCCTGCAGCTGTGCGAGTGCATAGAGATCAGACATACATTCATCATGTGTGGAGGTGTAAGCAGGTGTGCACCGACACCGTGATCGACTGTGCGTACGTGTTTGTGTGCCGGGGCTGCACGCCCAGCAACAACCACGTAGTTAGGACGCATTGTACTGGATACTGCTCTATGGTGCGTATGTACTGGACTGTACCTCCGTCCACTGACATGCGGCGAGCGGCGGTGCGTGACGGCGATCCTATCCGGCAGGCTGCACGCACTCCTATCCTTATCCTCGTTGTAGCCATTGGCCACTGCATTACTAGTTGCCCATTTAGCCAGCCACTTCCACGGGCCGTTTGCTGCGGGGGAGGAGAGGTATCATGTCGTGCGTACGCTGGAGCTGGCGCTGGGAACTCCCTCACTCGTGCGTCGTCCTCCTGCGGTCGGTGGCGTTCGGCATGTCCGTCCCACCCCGTCTCGTCTCGTCTCTATGGGCGGTGGTGATTCCTGACCTCACCTGGTTGCGTCCGATTGTTAACCGCGCCGCCATCACCGCCACCGCCGCTGGTACCGCGTCCACCATGGATTCGAACGAACCTACTTGGGCCCCACCCACCCCGAACGGTGGAGTGCAGTGGGTAAACTCTTGCGAGCATGTCCCCGTCCAGATACAGCACACATGGGAGCCCCGCACTCGTCCGCGAAGCACCTCGCTCGTCTCACCTCGCTGACACTTCTCAGCCGGCCATTTGGTATAGACCATCGTAACACAGCCCGTCCTCCAGTCGCAGTGCGTACGTGCCGTTCTGCCCTCCCCGCTCCTGCTTCAGAGAGATGGATATACTGGGCATATTCCCCGCCACCCGCCACCTAAGTCCTGTTCTTTCGAGCGTATATATTCCCAGATTTTACAAGGGGATACGTCCCTAGCGTGTATATTTCAGCGCCCAAACCTCGCAGCTAGATTTTCAGCACCAAGTATTTCATAGAAATTCAGGATCACTTCTGCACACTACGGAGCGTATTCCCTTGTAAATACACTGCAAATATACGCTGCAAATATACGCCCGAAAAGAACAGGCCCTAACTCGCCTGCTTAGAGCCACATAGCAATGTGTTGCTCCGCAGATATGGGTGCGATCGAGCGAGCCTATAATAGGCGCTATATGGCATAGCATGGTGCACACAACATGGCAGCAGCAGTAGTGGCAGTGGTGGCACTAGTTGGATGAGGATACATATCCCACTTTTCCTCTTCTCGGGATGATGTGAAACCGTTCCATCCGACGACGGCGAGCAGCTGAAGGATTGTCGATCTCCGAAATCTTCGGAGAGTGAATGGAAAGGGCTCGGTCGGCCTTGGCAGTGAACGGGGACAGTCCGGTTCGGATGGCCGTCCACTCTCACACGGAACAGGATTTAGTTTTGGTCCGGCACAGAGTTCATCCATCCTCACTCGTCCAATCACCGGGCAGACGTTGCGCAGATATAATGCGAATCTTCCCCCTCATCCAGCATTCTAGCGCCAACCCCTGCCGATAGTGTGGACAGGACTGGACCGGGACTTTCTGCCTCTCTAAGGGGCCTATGACCGGATGCATAGGAGCCGGGCCATGGGGGTCGGTCTATTTCTCCGTCAGTTCAGTCCATTGCTGTCATCTCTTTGTTTGTTTTTTTCTTCTCTTTTTTCCGAAATACAATGTTGCCAAGTGCACATGACACAACAGCCACCGATGTAGTGTGTCGGCGGTAGGTACTCTGGATGGGATTCTGATGCAAGCTACTCCGATCTCCAGCCAAGCCAAATGATTTAGAGCAACTCCATTGGTAGATAAGCGTCCTTCAATGTACTCTACCGAGATTATGGCTGCGGCGAGAGCGCATTCCATTCTGTTCGCACGCATCCGATACCCCTTCCTGTCCACTTCCCCCCTCTCCGAATGGCCGATCGGGACGGAGAATAATTCCATATAGTCCGTATGTATCTACACATCGAAAGGAGGCCTTAATTTTCTTTGTCTTTGTCTTTGTCTTTGTCTTTGTCTTTGTCTTTGTCTTTGTCTTTGTCTTTGTCTTTGTCTTTGTCTTTGTCTTTCCTTTTTTCGTTTTTTCGTTTTTCTTCGTTGCGGGTGTCTTTTTGCTCTTTCGCATTTCGACTAAAACGATGGGATGCGCTGTCGCATACCCTATGTCCCTTCGCGCCTCGAATCCTCACCCTCACCATCACCATCGATCCAATCTGCGGTCTCTGAGCGGATCAGTGCAGCTCTCAGGGCGCTCTCACCGAAACGGAGGGCAGAACCGGAGAGAGAACATAAGAAAAGAAAGAAAAAAACGTATAAGGGGGGATATCGATATGGAGATTAGATCCCAAAGTGCAGGTCTCGAAGTTCCAGTTTTTCCCTAATCTGGAGGGGGAGATCTGTGGATCGAATCCAGGGGGTCCCCGACCGACCCCTTGGGCCGTGGGTCCTGGGGAACTGGATTGATTTTCGTCCGTCACCATAGTTAGCGCCGATCTGAAAGCCTGGCCTTCCGGCTCTTCGTTCTCCCCCACTGCTATCTGCAATCGGAGTCGGCCGCAGTTTGTGCGCCAGAGTGAAGTGCGCTGTAAAACCGTCAGAGAGAACTTGCGGGTGGATGGGTTGCACCGAGGCCCAGATTGGACGACGAGAGAAGCCACGGTCGGTGTCCGGTCGCGGTTGGATATGCTGGGCTGGTGGAGAGAAATGCCTCCCCGCTTGGTGCCTCGTCCAACTCACTCCAAGCACTCTAGGACCGTTCCAGCCCCCCCGAGGCCGGCATTCACGTACGAATCTGGTTAAAAGAATGATAAAGATTCCCAGCTCGCGCTAAATTATTTTCTCTAGCTAGCTCACGAAAAGGTGAAATGGAGTTCGTAGCGCGGGCTGGAAGTTGTTAGCGCTCTGTGGTAGGTGGATAGACATGATACTAGTAGAGCTTTTCTACTACAATGACTTATAATAGTCTTCAGTGGCTTCAAACCCCTGGGGATTCACTCTCACCAATAAAGAAAATTTATCGTTGTGACCACTGGGGATTCTGATCCTGAGAAAGACCGCCGTGTTGTAGGGGTCGGCGATGTGGAAGTAGTTGTGATGATGCTGTGCTGGTGTTCAGCGGACTGCGCTAGCATGTCACCCAGCCCAGCTCCAGCCCGCGCTAACTGGTACTCTCCGTGTCTTGCCTGCAGCTGCGGGCAACTGGGCCACATGCATCGACATGAATGACCGGCTGGGTGACGCTACACACGGACGAACTCCAACTGATTGCATGGAGGTACACAAGTATTCCGCGCTTACGTTCGTCTCCGGATGCGAATGATCAGTGCAGAAGTTCTCCAGGTTGATTTCGATTGTACTCTACCGCAAGGCAGGTAAGTACACTCGATATGTCTCAGGGGAAGGTATCATCTATCATCGGGAGGAGGGCGAATAAGTATCTACTCCAACCAGGAATCCGGAGGCGCACCGAATGAAGCCACAAATCCGCAGCAATGGTTGGCGACGATCCTACGAAGCTCGTGATAAGAAGCGGATGGCGGAAAAGCGGCCAAAGCGGCGCGGTATGGTTCCCCACTCTTCGTTCTCTTTGCTCTCATTTTCTCCCCTCTTTCCCCCTTCCACCCCTTCGGCCGCTCGGGGAAAAAGCAACCTCACGCACGCGCTATCCCACCGAAACATTAGCCGAACCCATGCTATGTAGCTATGTTACTTAACCCGCATACATGACGACGAACCATGGTTCTGGATGCATTGTGATTGGGTTGTGTACGAGTGTGAGAGTGTTGTGTGTGGTGTGTGTGTGCGCGAGAGGAGAGTGTGTGTGGAGAGACGATGTGTGCATGGGCTGATGTGGTACGGTGATAGAGTGTGAGTGTGTGTGGCCAGGAGGATTATAGAACTCTCCGGTTGATGTGAAGTCGGACAGAGACCGAACAAATGGAGGTTATTTCCTCATTTTTCTCTTTTGGTCTTACCACAATATACTGCTTGCATGCTGTGCGTCTTCGCTCACTTGCTGAAGAGGAAATCGGCGTCGACGAGAGGAAAAAAGACAGATGGAGAGAGAGGGAGAGCGAGGGAGAAAGGAATTCTTCGATCCGCCGGTATTAAGGACGTATGTGCGTACTCGGCCATAGGCGGGGGGGGAATAACCTCTGCCAGCGGTGGTCCGGTGCGTAGTTGTGAATACTGACGGACACAGACAATTCCCGTTCCTACCCAGCCTACTAGAAGGTCTCCCCATCCCCCCTCCACCGCTCGCCGCCCGAATCCCAATCGCGCACCCCCCACCGCATTCTAGTCTAGGCAGTGGAAGGAGAGAGCGACGTCTGTGGTTTAGTGTGTGCGAGTCCCAGATGGAGAGACGAAGAGAAGGAGAGATGGGGGGCACGCGCCAGTTTCGTTGGCGGATTCCGATCACTGCAGACACAGCCTGGTCCGAATCGATAGGTCCGCAAGCCCTCAGGTTGCGCGAGCTCGTATCTATGTGAGGTGCGGTTTCGAGGAGTGGGGCGAACAAGCTGTCGCTGTCCTCGCTCGTGCTAGAAGGTGGGGGGCTGTTTTACCGTCTTCAGACATCAAGTAGCTAAATCGATCGCTTTGGTCAGCCACAAGCAAGTCTCCCCTACTCCAGTCATGCCATGAACAGGTGTCCAAGACAGACGCGGAATGGTAGATAGCCATCATCGAGCTCTTAGCGAGCTTTAATAATCAGTTGCACCAAGAGCATAGTTAGTAGCTATGTATTTTCAGGTTGTGTCTTTTCGCCAAGCAGCCTTACTATCATACTATACTCACTATACCGAGAGGGCCCACTGTGCGGAAGGGAGCATACCAGCTTGCAATCTCATTGAGGCGAACTAGAAAGAGAAAATAACGGATATGGGGAAACGGCGTCCAATCAGGATGCGCGAGTGGGATTGGGGGAAGGGAATGTTACGCTAGGAAAGTCATTCGATTCCATTCGACGGCCTTGAGGACCCCTCATAACCGACGGACACGGCGGCCGACCATTTGTGCATCCGCTCAGCTGAGGTGCCCCGCCCCTTCCATACGTATGGCCATGAGCTCCGCCGCACTCACTCGCTCAGTTTCTGCGTACTTCCCAATGTATTCTACTCTGGTTACAGACTGCTGCTAGTCGGGGGGAGAGGGGGCTCACCGCTGGAGAAATCTAATCACTGTGCCCCTCTTTGCGATCGATCACGCATTGCCCAGTGTCGCCCGTCGTTGATTGAGATGCGTGCGAGTTGTGTGCGGTGCTATACATGTACCGGTTCACCGCTGGCTAGCTACCGTACATACGTGCTTTTGGGGTAACTAGTCTCTGTAACTTAATACACCACAATTTTTGCAGACTGCAGTTGGCCGGTCGTGTGTGCGAACGTACTACCTGCCCCCGCCGTGGCCCGACACTGGCTGGAGACTGGCACCACGCACTCCGCAGATCGCACTCGGTTATCACCATGCATCATTTGCGGTTTTATATGCTCCCCTCTTCTGGCTCTCCGCTCTCCGCTAGCCCCCCGGCCGGCAGGATTGTCGATCTCGGGAGCTGCGTGGTCTGTCGAAGGTCGTCGACGCAGTCTTCTGAATCATCTTGGGTATTCCTGTCAGTTCGTTAGTTAATTAGTTGACGGAGGAGCTCTCTGCCCCATCATAGCTCTGAGACAATGGATACAGCTCTACCTCCTGACCCGGAGCTCAGGGGGTGTATGTGAGTACCTTATTCGCTGTCCTTGCCATGCCGATAAACCATGTATGCAATCGCGTCCTGATCGTGCAGCCACCTCTGCCATGGGTTGATTTCCTGGGCCCACCTTCTCTATTCAACAGGGCAAAGGGTAGAATTCAAAAGCGGTTAGAATGCATCCTTCTTCTCTCTTTATTTTATTTTTTAAAGGAGAAACGCACAATCTAGCGGGGCGCGGAGGTAATGGGTCGCGAATCGATGTATCGGAAAATCAGAGAAATAATCGCATGTCTCCCTCTTCTGCCCCCCTTCGCGATCTCCCCCTCCTCGTTGTAGGTGGCGTTGTGGGTCTCTCCCTCCTTCCGCGGTTGTCACCCGGTGCTTCCTCTATTTAACGCCTCATCTCATCACGAGAAGGGGGGGGGGCAAGGAAGCATGAAAAAAATAGCAAAGGTGGGCCCACAATTGGTCGGAGCGATGAGCCCTTCGAAATCTAGGGACTGCTATGCCTGCTATGCCTGCATACTCTTTAATGCTCGGAAGCCGCAGCGGAAGAGAGAAGGAGATATTGAGAGAAAGAATGGAGACTTGCTCCTCCGCAGATACCTATAGGTGCCGCCCACGCCGGTGGATTGCTATTGCTGCCGGAGCCACGACCGCGGAACAGACACACATTCTGTTATACCAGTTCAGGGCACCACATGCAATTCAGTGGGAGCTGCAGAAGAACCAGTCGATCGGTAGATATACTTGTGCCCTGGCCCGAGCGTTTTGGCCCGAGCGCGAACGGCACATCACTTTACACATCATTGAGGTGACGAGCAACAGTGCGCTGGAGAATCGATGTGAAGTGAGCCAAGGTTCGGCGCCGTCCCACCTCGAGTGGGTAGCCTGGTTAGTGCCGGCTCTGCTTCTGGGGCGGAGGGAGAGGGGGATGGGAAGATTGGGGGGAGGTCAGTGCCCCCTGCCAGTAAGAGGAGGAGGAGAAACCGAGCGCATGAGCGAGTGAGAAGGCATCATGGGAATAAATACAGGGAAAGAAAAAAAGAAAGAACGCGACTCAACAGCAATAGCAAGTCTGCAAGGTGTGTGTGTGGGGGGGGGGGGACAACTAGAGATTCCCATAACGGGAAATCCAATCAAGGATTTAGCTCGAAAGGATTGACCTCATACCAACTTGGGCGTCGAACTGATACCTATATAAACGAGCGGAACCAGCCCTTCGTTATCCAGCAAAATCAATCACTCCGTGTCCCGTTCCCTCAACTCAAACAGACAAGCTTGCTTTCCAACAGCCCAGATAACTGGCATATAATCCGCACACACCTCCCCGCTAACGCTTTCTATTTCGGGGTCCGTTCTCGCTCCGGTCTTGTTGGTCCATCCCTTCGAGATGCTCCCGGGCTTGGCCCATCTCTTCGAGATGTTCCCCACGGCCGGCACGATGTTTCCAGCTCCGCCCGGGCCCGGGGCCATGGAACGCCTCAATTGCTTTGAGCCAGTGGCGCCCATTGAGTCGATCACCGGCTGGGATGTTGTGGCGAACGCGATGAGCCACACGGGAGTAAGTGGTCCGATATCGCTATCAAACTCAAACATCCTATTGTGGGGGTACCCCCCTTCCCCGGGGGAGTTTGTAAACGGGCTGGCGTGTAGTTCGCAAGATCTTCACCGCTCCATACTGGTGGGCGCATTCTGGGCTGGGAAGAACAGGCTCACCAGAGCTCCCATTCTGGATGCGCTTAGGCGGGTGGAGATCCTGCTAACTACAAGCCGAATCCTACAAACTTCGTCCTATGGATCGGGTGGGCCGCACACCTCTGTTCCCCGTACAAGACGAGGGCGTGGAGCTGCCGATTCCTCATCCCTCGACCCACATTGTTGGTAACTCCGCTAATTTTGGAATCAGATTCCTGGCGTCCGATGCCCCAAATGCCTGCAGGAAGGGACTGAGCAGTGGGTCATTCGAGGAAAGGTAGCTCATTGATCCGGATCGTACCAGAAGCCGCAAGCTAACCCGGTCGATATAGTGCTGTCCCAACTGCGGGACTGTGTGCATGTAGTTACGTGCATCCGCAATCCCCCGCGCCTGTGAAGACCACTTAACGATACCCACGGCCGACCACCAGTACACGACGGATCGAGTTCGCATCTTCCCTTTGCTCTTGTTTTGCTCTTGTTTTGCTCCACCGAGGCCTCTTTTCGACTTAGATCATGATCTGCATTTGTTTTTCGTTTCGCAACCGGTAGTTTTTTTCTCTCTCTCCTTCAAACTGGCCATCGGCAGGGCCGTACACATGAACTGCCGAGAGCTCGCGCGTGTCTTAGCATTTCGAAACTACTCTGGACGTCCACACAGATTTTGGCCAGGGTGAAATCGTGAGTGAATGTATCATGCAATTGTGTGATCTCGTATGTAGTCTGGTAGTAGTTAAGCCGGACGGAAGCAGCCTACCACCGATCATTGCACCTTCCGCGACAGATGTTCCGATCGTCCGATGAACCTCTCAGCACCCTCTAATCCAGCTCGGTGGGGTACTGTGTAGACCGCGGCTGCGGGGACACCTTGCGGATCTCCTCTCCTCCCTCCTCCCCCCTTCTCTCCGCTGGACCAACTGCGAGGAATCTCCGCAGGGACTGGCTGTACGTCGAATGTTCACCCAAGATTCCAGTATCTTTTCTGTCGAACAGGTGGTAAACTCAAACCCCGCAGCTGCAAACGAGCCATTGGAGGGCTTGTAGGCACGCGACGCGGCCCTCAGAACTTTCTGCCGCTGCCGTTGGGTGGCATTGGTTGGATGGCGGATCACTGGGGCGGTCCGTCCTGCACCACATCAAAAACGCATTGCTTGCACGCAGCACACCCGCGTCCAGATGTTTCCTTTTTCAGTGCGAGACCAGCCGTCCGCACATGCCTCTGCTGGAAATCCTCCCACTCGAGCCAGCTACATTCGAGCTGCTGGAGAATCCCCGAACCGGAGATAGAGTTCTCGGAGAGAGCCTGAATTTGGCCATTGCAATTGCGTGCTACGGCGTGAGAGGATGCTCCATCTGTACCTGTAGCTCGAGCAGGCACCTCGATGAAGCGCACTCGGAAGAATGTGTTCGCACAAGCCGATATTGCGGCGCTGTGCTTTGGGGTGACTAGGCATCCGTTAGCATTTCCAGCAACAGAAGTGCGAGCGGCTCATGCCTCTCAGGGTTCGTCGTGTTATCGTAACGATACATACCTCTGTATGTGGGCGCCATCTTACCCGTGAGCACATCAGTGGATGCAGAAAATCCGGGGTACAGTAGCGCCCAAGGTGACTGCTACACACCCAGCGCCGAATGAACATCTACGATAAGGTCATAGGCATGCCACCAATCGCCCGAACGCAGGCTCCAGTGGGTTGCGGAGGTTGTCATTTGGTTTTGGTGTGTCACTCTTTAACCGCAGGCGCCATATGGCCAATTTGGCGACATCTTGCATGGGTACGGGAACATCCGCTTCCAACGCCTGGCCTTCCGAGGTAGAGCGCATCTCCACAGCAAATTAAGACTCCGGAAGCGGGGTGCGGCCCGCGGGTGCGTCCAGCAGACATCGATCACGTGTGCTGCACGAGCCGTGATTGGCGAGCTGGAACTCCCAATGGGCCCAATGGCGCACAGACGGCATGCACACCTTATCGTCTTCGTCAGGAAATCTTCTCCCCAATGCGAGTGCTTCAAACCAGAATCAAACACGTCTCTGGCTAGTTCGTACATCGTGACCGGCCACAGTGGCGTGCATGATGGGCCTTCGCTTTCGGAGCTAGGCACATAGTGGACGTGTCTAGGCTTTCTTGCTGGTGATTGACCGGCGGGTGGGTGGCAAAGAATAGCTTTTCCGGCCGTTTTTCCAGCTATCCCTAGCCTCGAAGCATTTCCGAATTCCGCCCAATGGTTAGCATCCTTTGCCAAATCGCGAGGGTGTGCGTGACATTCATCCGGTGGGCATCAGCGAGGTTCAAGGAGATGCCGCGACGTTGAGGAACGAGGGTTGGGCGAGCGAGCTCGGAGGATACGTAAGGTGTTGTTGCAATCTGGGCATCGGTCTGATTCGTAATGTGGCCGCGACTGCACTCGCCCTTGCGCTCTCGGATGTCATCCGAAAGATCTGAAATTGTTGTGGTTATAACGCGATGCTACCCTCACGGGACAAAACACGACCGGACAGCAGCAACGGTCAATCGAGGAACTGGGAACGTGGCGGGAAAGAGGAGAGAGGCTATTATATAGCGAGTGAACTGGGTGCGTCACCGCGCCCCATCGCTCGATACTCGGGCAACTTTCCGCGGCGGATCCATCGAAATCCAGCAGGCATGGGAAAGAAAAACTTGCCCTTCTGTCAGAAACACGGCTATTCACAGGTACTTGTTCTCGTGGTGGGGCCAAGAGAGTCGCTTCTAGTTAGTGCCATCCGGTTTCCGTGGGGGGTCTCGCAGTACCATCTGCCATAGATCTAAGTCGTGGCTGTGGTTGGACGGAGGGGAACAACGCAGCGTAGCAGCAATCTCCACTGCGATGACAGCACAACACAGACAAAATCCGACACATGCGTCCCTTGCAGCTAATACTCTGCTGGCTCAGGCCTTGGGGGGCAGGGCCACAGTGCAAAGACCAATGAGGACGGTCTTCGCGCATTCGAAGCATCTGGGCTCCTCGATGGGAACCTGTACGGTTGAGATTACGCACCAACCTGCTTGCTATGCGACGAGAACGGCCTAAGAGGCAAGCCAAATGACAGCGCGCAGGTGGAACAGTTAGAGCGAACGTGCCGGGGGGAAACACAGTGGTGTGAATCGCACTGTATCTACCTACGGATCGTGGGGCAATGTGATCGGTGCGGGAGCCACACAGCGATTAATCCGCATCATGCATTAGACACACTAGTTGGCGAATATCTCAATCCCAGGATCTTACTCGCTGCATGAGCTGGCCACAGTGCGAGTATGTATCTATAGATATATATACATATGTAGGATTTGGCTGGCATCCTTGCAGCCATTGTGCCCTAGTGACGCTTGCGATACGCAGAAGCCCTAACCCGCCCGCCGTCTGTTACATACCACTTTTAGATGGATGATCGGCTTAGGGTTCCTGCAATACCAAGGACGCTATATAGTGCTTCCCGTTGTACTGTCCAACCACGACCCTCCCACCATCGCCGCATCACTATCCTCCGTTTGCACACATTCACATGTGATTGGTCAACGAATCTTAGCGTTCATCCCATCTCGAAAACGTCTCTCTTCCCTTCCACACACTCTCTCTTCTCCTCCCAACACCAATTGCACATTTCCCCATCCACCTTCGACCCACACCACAGCCATCACAATCGCCCCCTCCTCCCTCCCTCTTCACCGCGCTCCACCAATTCCAACCACCGTGTCCACTCTTGTTCCTCCTACAGCAGCACGGTGACTACAGCTACAGGCCAAAACTCACCATGCCGCTGTTTTATCATCAACCAGCGGTGGCTATCCAGCAGCTTACACCGTATGCCCCTCTCGTATTCCCCTCTTACATATGAGCTCGTGCAGGCAACACTGTGGTACTGACAAATCCCTCACCCACTAGACCTGGACAACCCCGCCCGCATCCGGTGTTCTACCACCCCCCGCCAGTTTGTGTGGACTCCTCTCCGGATGCCAAAATTCCTCCTGGAGCTCCCATAAGTGCTATTCCTCTTGGAGCCCCGCACACTGGTCCTATGCCCCCTCCCGGCTGCTATTTGGGTGGCTTCTGGTCTACGACCGGATACTTTCCCATCGCTCCGGACGCGCGCCCGAATGCAACCCATTTAGATTCCTACCCGGCTAGCTTGCCTTCTCTCGGTTTGCATCCGGTGACCATTCCTCCGGGATACGTTCACGTGCCCCACGTCCCTCCTGCGCCGATTATGCCAGGTTCGTTCCCAGGTTTGTTTGGTCCCCTTCTCCCTGGGCCAGCTCCACGGAGTAGATTGCTGACCGCCGAACGTTATCAGACCCGAACTCGCGCCGCCACCACAGTCACCATAGCGGACGACAAGGGTCTCACAAACACATTGGCGGAAACATCGACATCCGGATCAGAACCTCGGCATGCTCTAGTTGTGGCAGTATTATCTCCCATAGCGAAGATAGCTCGAGCCGAACGTGCAGTCTATGCCGGCACGATCGTCACCGCACTCGAGCTCGTGGAGACGTTTTGGCGGAAGAAATTGAGATATGGAGGGCAAAAGCCGAGAGAGAAGCGGCTGATCAAGCGGAGCCGTCGAGACTCCGGGATGAAGCTGAAGCCAAGGAGAGGGATAATGCTGCCGTTGAAGTCCAGAAGGCGCAGTATGCGGCTGAAGAGGCCCAACGCAAGGAGAAGGAAGCAGTCGAAGCTCTGAAGTGCCGACTTGAGGAAGAAGCTGCCGAAGCGAAGCGCCGACGTGAGCAGGAAGCTGCCGAAGTTATGGCGCGTCAACTTGAAGAAATCGAACGAGTCAAAAAGCTTGCGACAGAAGAGGCCATGGCCGAGAGCCAGAGGATATTCCGGGAAGAGTCTGCCAAGTTCGAGGCTGCTATCAAAGCGGACTTTTCCAAGAAGCTGGCCGAGGAAACTGCCAAGGTTGAGGCAGCTGCTAAAGCTGACACGGCTAAACTCCTCGCCGAAGAACGCGTTACAGTCGAGGCAATCGCAAAGGCTGAAGCAGCTAAGCTATTCGCCGAGGAGACTGAGAAATACCGTAGCGCCATCCGAGAGGAAATTGCTATGCTCGGAGGGGTTACTGATAGAGTCTTATACCACCACCAGTACCTCACTGCCGAGCAAGCTCACTTCGAGCGCCTCCGCGTGGAGGCTTCGCTGAGAGCTGCACGGGAAGCTGCTGACAAACACCAACAGCTTATCCAAGAGAATCTAGAGAGGCTTTACCAGGAGGAAGCGGCTCGCAAGGCTGCTGAAAAAGAGGCAGAGAGTCAGGCGGCTTTCAAGGCTGTCGCCCAACAGGAAGAGGCTGACAGGCTGGAGGCTCTGAAGGCTGCCACTCGCCAGCAAGCAGCAGAGGAAACTGCTCGTCGTGCCATCGAAGCGCAGGCTGAAACGCTCAGAGTCGCCGAGGAAGTACGCAAGCAGGCGGGTTTCGTGTTCGCTCAGTACCCGGAGATCGCCCAATTCGAAGAGGAACAGAAGGTCGGAGAAACGCAGGCTTCGAACATCGAGAGTGCCGAGATCCAGAAAGAACGAGAAATAATCCGCGAGGGTATCAGGAAGGAACTTGGAACTACTGGTTCTCCTGAAGAAATGCTGAAGAGACTCAACGCTATCAAGCTTACTGACATCCAAGAGAGGGGATGCATTCCAGAAAACCACCCCAAAGGAAGAAGCCTGAAGCTCAACTTGAAGAATTTCTAACTGGTAGTTGATTTGGGATACGCCTGGGCACTGTATACCACCCTCAGATTACCGATTGATTTGAAATTCAAAGATGTTTACAGTTCTTTCTCCCGGATTACTTACATCTGTGACAATTTGCGTAGTGACAGTGTAACATGTGAGGAGACGATTCCAAACAATCGAGCCAGGAGCGACCGCATGCCCTAGGTGCTTGTCGTGAGTGTCTATACCAATACATATATGAAGGCGTATCTACACCAATAGATACGGGAGACATCAGCGGTTTGGTGGATCAATCGGTGCACACGCTCGCACCGGACAGGGCGCGTGCGGCGCAAGTATCTTCCGGATGATGCGCGCCGCGGCGGCGCTGTGCGGAGCAGTTTGGAGCATGGCGATACCCAGCAGCGGACGGGGCAGGTGTGTTAGCGGTACACCTATATAGAAAGGCACTCGGGCGGCTCCTCGTGGAGCAGGGCGCGTCTGAAGAGCTCGAGCATGTCTACATATCGCTAGAACGACGATAACGACTCGCGGCGCGGGCCCGCGAAGCGACGGAACCCGCGGCCCCTGCGCGCGCAGCTCGAGAAGAGGAAGCCCCGCCAGTATAGCCTCCAGCAGCTCGGGTGCGAGACGCCCCAGACGGTCGATCGTGTCCTGGCGGAGTAGCACGTTGTCGGCAGACCCCAAGCGAGACAGACGCTCGGTACTAAGCGCAACTCGAATCGCCGCCAGGGGTACTGTCGACCCTGCAGAGCGAGGCCCCAGGCGCACAGGCTCGTACATATGCAGAGCACTCTATACAGCGCTGCCACGTTCCGAGTAATCGACGGAGCGAGGGCATGGACTGGTTCGCAAGAGGGATGATACCCCCACGTGCACCGACGGCCGACGTCTGATACGGGTGGTCCCAAGCAGCAGCAGGGCGTCCATGTTCGTGCAGCAGCAAAAGTCGCTCTCGGCTGCTCGCTATGCAAGGGGATCACTGCCCCCGTCCAGAGACCCGTGTAGCTTCGCCGCCAGCATTATACGGATTTCGATGATCAGCCGTGGATACCTGTGCTGGCTACGACGAGACTGCACGTGGACGTGAAGACGTGGAGAGTGGAGACCTCTCTGGGAACACGTATCTGCAAGGACTCAGTCCCCATCAGTCGCCCAATCCGTTGCTCTGGGTCCCGTATCCGAGTCAGTTATTCCCTTCGAAATCCGCTGTACTCTACTTAGCTTCTTTTGGTAGCTCCCGTCCACTGTCGCCACGAGCCGCCTGATATGAATCCAATCGAAAAAATTGGACAGATGAAACACGTCTACCGCCATAACCCTTGTCCCACAAATGTGGCAGAACTCCAAGCTGCTATACAGGAAGAATGGGATGTGATCACTCCAGAAGAAATCCAAGCCCTGACTTCGACCATGCCACAGTGCATTGCGGCCCTCTTGGAGTTAACGGATGGCGCGCCAGATCTTGGTTTTTTTCTCCCTTTATTATCACCGTTCGTTCTGTATGCTGTGTCCTTTCCGTTTAACCATATTTGTACTAGCGTTATATTCCGGTGCGTTAAATCTTGATCTAATCTGATAGATATCAATTGTCGTACCAAGCGTTCAATCGCCGACTTCCATATTTGAGTATGTGCCTTGGGGGGGGGGGGGGACATCAATTTTATTTCGCGTCTATGAGCCTTTGCAGACTACGGCGAACGCCAACAACAACACCAACCCATATCCGTCCGCGAGTCTAGCTGTGCGGCTCTCCCTATGGCCCTGCTGGCCTACTACTATCTTACACTCCACCACCACCAGCGCCCTCCACCTCCACCTCCATCAACTCCTCCTCGTCACCCATATCCACAACATCACCGTCCTCCTCCAGAGAGCTCTCACTCCCATTCTCCCAATCCTCTTCTCTAGCTCACCGTCCCACATCGGTCGTTTCCAGAAACGTAAGTATTGCCTCCGTGCAGCGCTCGTCCGCAAACAGATCAGCGATCCGAAAACGATCTCGTCCACGTCTAGTCTGCAGTCGGACCTCTTTCCAGAGCACTTTCTGCTGCCGTCGCCATGCAGTACATGTCTTGAAGAGATGTTCACGTGTCTGGGTGATACCAGGTCTGTGGCACCACCAGCATGTATCATCCTCTCTACTCCCGATCCACTTCAAGTACATCCCTGTGAGGGCGTGTCCGGTCTTCAGTTGGTAGTAGCGAGATGCTATACCCTTTCTCGCCTTAGCCGGTGCTGGGTCAGGTCGGTTTCTCCGCCACTGACGGCATTTAACGTTGTAGCTCGGGTTGGTTATACGTGAATATGCCCAATCTTTCGCTTCCTCCCACTTCTTTTCTGCCACCTGTCTAGAGAGACGAGCCAGAGAGACAGGGGGCATACGCCTTGGCCGGTTGTCAATTGTAAGCCACTCCACACCGTGTGTTTCGGGTTGGCCTGCGGCAACTTTGGCCCATTCATCTGCCTTTTCATTGCCAGCGATTCCTTCTGGGCAGGACACCATCGAATCTCCACTGGACAGTCGATCTCTGCCAGGATCCGTCGAGCCTGAAGGGCATATATCTGTCCTGGCCCAACTTCCAAGGTCTGCATTCGTTTTGTCGCTGCTTGAGCATCCGTGAAAATCGTGATTTTCGAAATCCGCTGTTGTTTCCGACGATCACGACCGACTCGCAGTGCTCTAACAATTGCAGCGCACTCTGAATCATATGCTTCCTGGTTGTAGCCCAAGTGGACCCGATGTCCCTTCCACACTTCACCTTCTTTCTCCACACAACAGCGTATCCGCAGGCACCATCTTCAGTACAGTATGTGCCTTGGTATGTAGGTATCCACTTATGCACCCGGGTGTAAGGGTAAGTGGTGCCACACCATAGAGGCTTGCTGGGAAGATGTAGAGACGGAGTTGGGAGAGATATGGCGACGAGCAGCGGATGTTGAAGCTTTACAATTGGATTTAGCTGTGTTGGGCTCGGGTTATTACAGAGGAAAGGCTAGATGCATTGGTAGATAGCATGCCTGAGAGATTACAAGCTGTCATTGATGCTGGAGGAGCGGCGACGAAATATTGAGTGGGTGGACGGAGGGCGAGGCACGACTTTTTTCCCTCATACAACTTAGTCATAACCACTCACTCATTTAATTGTATCTGGCTTAGTACGCACCTAATATATACTAGTGCTTATCCGCGCTTATAATTCGTAATGGTGGTGAGGCACGACTTTTTGGCAGCTCCTGGTATGGTTGGGGACGCCTTAAACCGACTGGTCCTGGACATTCGTGGCGGGGGTATTAATAATTCAATTAATTCCCAATGAGGAAAATTTTGCCCTTTATTTATTTATTTATTTATTTTTTATGCCAGTCAACAGAGGACAGGCCCGAAAGCTGTCCGTCAAGTAGTTCCTTCGCGCCCGCCCACACACGGTTCCCGCCCACCTCCCAGCCCGCGAACTCATTCCGTACAGCTCAATGACCAAGTGCAGCTCATAGCTTTTCGCGCCGCTGTTTACAGGTAACTCGTACTTGGCTATCTGCATGTCATTTGCACTCATAACGCAGTCAGTTCTACACCAAATCACACGCGGAGAGGCACGTTAGGACCGCGACAGCACACTCGTTCGATCCGTAGGCCGAACTTGAAAACAAATGCTGCGCCCGGTCAATTCTAGCCCATCAATAGGATTTCCGTATGCAGAAGGCAGGATGCAAGAGAAACTCGAGAGTGCTCATCAAGAGGTAATTTTTTATCCCAAATTTCACTGTGAACTCAATTTCATTGAGCACTTTTGGTGTTCAGCGAAATGGTAGCAATCATTAGCCATGATGTATGCGAACGTTGGGTGCCTATATGAATGGGGCATACATACGTTATGAAGGAGTTTGGAGAAGGCGTACAGAACAAAATGGTAGTTAATTACCATATTAAGATATTATGTAATATTAATCTGCACTAATACGTCCCAAAATGGCAAAATTGTGGCTTAGCGCGCGGGACATTCCCAACCTTCCCCACCAAAATGATTTATTTTTGAACCCCTAAGTAAAATCAACCACGCCCCCTAAAATTAATCGGGGAATTTGAAAAATCAATTCTTCCCTTTCTCTACTACCTCAAAAGAGCGTTTATTCACTTTAATGTTGGTGGTGGAGGAGTAGGCGTTCAAAGTTCGGCTTACTTTTGGGTCGGTTATAGACGTCCCCAACCATACTCTATGCTTCAGCCCTCATAGGTATCGCATGCATTAGCGCAATGCACTCCCCCTGATGCGGTCACGTTGCCACAGTGAAAGCGGTTTAGTAGCACTGTTGAACTGCAGCATGCTACTCTGATGCATGCTCTCGGCATCCGACTCGAGTGGCAAAATGCGATGACTCAACTCCGACGGCTCGCAGGGCAAATGGGCCTTTCCTCCGCTAACTGCAGGAAAGTCATGACAGCCTGCAGTCGGTTGCCATGTTCGGAGCAGAGCTGTGGTGGAAAGGAGACCACACAGCAGGTACGATCGGCCGCGCAAACGAGCTTCTTCGTACTTCCTTTGTTATTTCCTCTGTAGCTTCCTTGGTTCGCTTTACATTTTTGCGGGAAAGGCCTGGGCGGAGGGCAAAGGGGAGTTTGCAATGCGCCGCCACCACGCGGACAGCGGACAGGAAAACTGGGCAAAATGTACGCCGCCATGGTCTATATGGGTCGCATGCGAGTATGAATAAACAAAAAAAAAACTCAATGTATGCGATGCATGAGGGCTAGGGGATCAACCAACAAAGGAATAAGCTTGCAGGGACCGGGTTCGGTATGGATGCCGAGGCATCCGCGAGTGGGAAGGCTCCCGGCGCCATTCTTTCACTATCTATATATACGTCGTGCGAGGTTGCGCAACTCTCTCCAACCAGCCCTCCGAAAGAGCACGCTGCCAGTACTAACCGGATCGTTCGTGCTTACGGATGCCTACGAGAGTCGTCGGAAAGCAGGGACGTAGCAATGTGCGAGATCACCGAACTGCGCCCGACGCATAGATTGTCACCCGTGGTTCGAGTGACCGACGCTGAAACAATCTCCGGTCAGTGCGAAGGACCGGCGTGGAGCCTCGACATTTTGACGCACAGGAGCTTCCGAGTGTGCGCTGTGCGTGCGTGTGGGCTAACCATTGGGCACACCGATTGCACGACAGACAGCCACTGCAGCCAGCTGAGCACCCAGATGGATCGTCCGATGCACAGTGTGCAATCAGATGTGGGGCCTTCGCAGACTGTCCCTCTTCATACATCCTGCGCGTCCACCCCGCAGCAACCAACAGCACACAGCGAGTGGGCAAGTTGGCGAGTACGTAATTCTTGCACCCCATCGTCGTCGGCGGAGGAATTCATCCACGCCAGCCAAACGAGGGGATGGGGGGTGCAGGGGGTGCGAGTTTGGGCTGCGAACTTGCCGTGTGTGCTCAAAAACCGCAAATCGGAAAGGAAAAAGAAAAGCGAACGAATCCCCCCACGAAACAAGCTCCGCAACGAACGCTACATAGGTACAGGAACACGCACGCTTCATGGCCCTTTCCCCCCGCCGGCGCTGCACTGTCGCCCTGGTGAGACCACAGCATCTTGACGGCTGCCTGGGACGGGACTGGCTCCTGCAGAAGCGCCAACTACCTAGGCCCAGGAATACGTAAGCGGATACGTAGCTCTGCGGCTCGACGGCTGCCAGCGGAAGAACCGCTCCGAAGATTGCATCTGAGCGACTCTGTCCGGCACCGAATTGACCGCATGTACTGTGGCAACTCCGGTCAAGTTTGACGTTGGCTCGGCGTCGTGGAATCCAACCATCTATATATCGATCTCTCGACACGCCGCGTGGTGGCCCGTCTAGCACGGAAGACGTCCATCTGCTCGTATCGCGCTGCTGCGCCCCAGCCAGCCGGTTCATCCCCGCTGCATCGGTGCCGGAAGCGGCCTTCACGGGAGCACCCGTAGTCGAAGCTGGGCCCTGAGCTGTCGAACCTGTCGGCCACGAGTCGAAAGATCCGAACAGCAGTCTCGCGATGTCCATTTGTTTCCACCCCTCCTTATCGATCTCACACCTCGTGTATGTATGGCACCTACTGTGGACGAAGGTCATCGCTGATCGCAACACGCTCCGCTTTCGTCGTAGGCCGGGTCGCCACCACTGCCTGGAGTGCGAGGGAATGAACGGCGAGGAATCCCCGCAACCTCTACGCTCTTGTGTCGGTAGTTGTGCCGGATAGGTCCCCTCCGCGATCACCGTGCGGAGGATCAGTCCGTGAGACAGCACTGCTGAGCGACAAGAAGCACGATACGCAACCCAGTCCCGACGGGTAAAAGTCTCCGAACACCTGGGTATTGTGTCTGTGGGAGTCATCAGGTATGTACATATGTGAGATGCTTCGAGCGGTTCATTGCAAACGATGCAGAACTTAGGGCGCTAACTAGGTACCCCGTAACGAACATAAAGCAGCCATACGGAATTCCTAGAGCTTCTCGATTCGGCAAAGAAGCGAAAGGAAGCGAGTAACTACATATGTGCATGGTTACATACGGATTCTATTCCGGGGCACGGGGCTTCCGTTTCACGCTTCGCACTGACGGGATTTGCCTCTGCTCGGTTGGATGTACATACTATAGCACGCCGTCGGGATGGTCGCGGCCACGAGGAGATTTCATCTGGACCCTTCGCGTGTCCTTCGCTTATAGTTGATGACGCGGCCGAAGCCGGTTCGGATATGTATGCACACGTATGTATCTAGAGTAGATACATAGTCCGAGCTTCGTTGCTCCTGGAGACAGGGATATAGGTAGTTTGATTTTACTTCTATGTACCGCTCGCACTCTTCCCCCCAAACTCGCAAAGAACCCCTATACATGGCAGTTATGTTGTTACCGACCGGCACACGTACGTATCTGCTCACTACACAAGCTGGACCGTGCGCTACGATGGATACTCCCCAAAGAAAAAAAAACAAGTTTTCAATTCATGTACCGACACCCGCAACAGGACATCGACTAAAAGCTGCCCTTGCTCATCGTCCCTCCTCACGCCCAGCCAGTGGCTTCGTCGCCGCCCTGCGAGAGCTGCTGCAGCTGCAGTTGCGCCTCCTGCAGACGGCGTATTTCCGCCGATCTGCTCGCCACCACGCTCTCGAGACGCTGCGCAACCTCGGGCGTCAGACCGTCGGCGACAGTGGCCTGTAGCTCCTGGAAGGCAGCGAGGATGCGGTGGAGCACATCGGTTCTTGGAGTAGCGGACATCGTGGGAGCGGTTGCTGTCACGGGGGGTCTGGTGTTTGTGTGTGGATGCAGTGGTGTGGAGGGGCGGGGGAGGATGGTGATGGTGATGAAAGGGGGGGGGCGGTACGCTGGGATCGGTTTTATTGGTCCAGGAAAGCGGTTTGTCCTGTTTGCTTGGTTCATCTTGAACGGATGTTAGAACGCCATGGACTATGGAGATGTGACTGGAGACCCGAAGATCAGGTATACGTCCGAAGTGACTGGAACATATTGGGGGTTGTGTAACGATGCTACGTGCATATGGACATGATGCATAAGGCGCTCTACTTTACCAACATACCAAACGCAAATATGTACATATTATCCACGAGTATCCAAGTACTCGAATCGTCGAACATAGTCGGCCGAACAAGGGTCATCCGAACGAGCCAACCCCGTTCATATCGATTTGATGACATTCGGGTGCTGGCGTGGAGTAGAAGGGAGAAAAAGGAGCTCGTCCCGGTGAACCCGACACATCGGAACACACGAGAAGCAGAGGATAGGCGCCAAACAACCGCTCATTCCAGCTAGATGGAGTACATAGATTCAGATGCAAGCACGTGACGTGATCGGGGCGAGTCTGGAATATCCGTCCATAAGATACTTGCCCTGTTTGGTTCGACCATATTTTGAGAAGCTACCCGTCGGTTGGCGAAATACGGGCGAACCAAACAGGGCCTATTATATATAGAGTGCGAGTTGTCGAGTTTCAGCGAAATGGGAGTGCGAGCATTTCCGCGCCACGCTAGTGCCTTCCCAAATCCAAGTAACTTTCTACTAGATATTATACCAGCACTACCTACATACGTACATACTTGGGCGGTTCTGGCGAGCCGGACACGGCTGACGAGGAGGGGATGGCAGGAAGGCAACACGGGGTAGGGAGACGCAAATTTTGCCCAAGCCGCAGGGCCCGTGCTTATGGGGAAGTATGTACATAGAGTATGGCTGGGGGCACTGGAGTGGGGCGGACATTCATGGCAGGGAATAAAATCTGAATGCGGTAATAGAACACGATATTTCATTCAACAAGCCACACCTTGCGCACATATCAGTGGGAAGGGAGTACGTCAACCCCTCCCTCCGTCTTATAAAACCAAAATCCCACACGAAAGGGCATCAGTTTTTATCCTATCGCCATTAGAGGGATTTCGCAGTTGTGGTTGGGGATGAAATGGGGGTGAGTTTAGCGCGCTGGGGTCTAGAAGGAAAAAAAGAGATTTCGCGACTTTGGGGTGAAACCCTTGTGGCCCGTCCAGTCAGTGAACATCAACACGCTCACTGTCCATCGTGAGTCCTCAACGTCGGGACTAGTGGCTCGCCTTATGTGAGGATTAATTAATATCCTCGCTGTGAGTGGGCACATTCTCTGCCACTGGTCACGGAAACAGGACGCTCTCCCTTCCCTCCACAGGGTGATGTCGCTCTGGCATGTTAACCTCAACATCTCGCTGGTCATATCGGTATGCTGTGTTGTCATGTGTTTGACAGGAATTCTAGTGAGCTTCCTCATCGGCCTTAGGGAGGGCACCAACTATTCCTACTTAAGCAAGCCATCCCCAGAAGCTAGTCGTCCCCCATATTTGAGGCTGGGGATCGTGAGTTTAACCGGTTGCTATAGTCATACCGCAAAGTCATCCCTAGAACGATCTCTAGCGCCTTGCGAAATCCCTCGATTATTCTTGGCCCATCTTGTTCGTCTGATTGTCCCCCTTGGGGTTCGTGCGTTCGGCAGTCGCCTACGAAGCATTGTTAGGTTTAGAGTTGGGCGCAAGTGGGTATGTTTTCCCCCATAAGTGTGGGTACATACATAAGTATGTATTCTGACCGATTTTTTTTCCTCCCAATAACTCCAATCGATGTGGGGATGATTGCGGTGACGGAGGCGAGAACTGAGGTATGTATATAGTGCTAAAAATGGGCAGTCTAAATGTATGGCAATTCCTTCCATTTAGGTGGTTGTCTTTGTAACTAAGCCTGCCAAGGGTATCGTCGCAGCCGGCTGGACTTTTCGCTGGGTCTCTATCAGGCAAGTGGGTACTGAATCTCTTTTTTTGTTTCGCCTCTCGTTCACTTGATTCTATCGACCCTTCGGGTTCGGAATATGCCCGCTAAAAAAATGAAGGGTGAGGTTTCTACCATCCACCCGGAAAGAGACAGAGGGAGATTTTGCGACCCCGAGTGGAGAGGTGAGTATTTGCAATGCCAGAGAGCAGAGTTCACGACGCCGCTGGCTTGGCATTGATTCTCTTACTATGTGTAAGTTCACGGTGTTCCATCACCACGCACCCAGTCCTGTGCAAGCAAGTCTGTGAATTCCCGACCTTCCATTATCGGCATCGTGATGTTAATGAGAAAAACAACCATATGTACTCTCTAAGTACGCACGCACTCTCTCTCCTATCTCGAGCTTTTTATTTTCTGACAGGCATTCTGAACCAGAAGGTATGGTAGAACACATTTAAGCGAATGACGGGCATCGTAGATCTTTACTGTTTTGAAAATTACTTAACTACCTCCCATCTCTTCACTATATATCACTGTAAACCACCTTTTTTTTTAGAATAGAAATGTGAACCGTCCGATCGTCAAAAGTGGTGGCATTTTCGATCATGCTCTAGGTATCCCCAACGTATCCCGTGATCTCAGGTTAGGTAAATTGATGGAGAGATGGGATGGGAAGGCAAGGTGTCGCGGTCCGTGCCATCTCGCCGCCTCCAAGCTGCACGTCGCGACTAGCCCCGTATCTAGCACCGAGACTCACCTCGTGGGCTGCCCTCTAAAAGCCTAGCCAATCGTAGAGGCGATCGCACATCCGGCATGCAGGTCCTTCTTCAAATCACCCCGCCTCCTCATGGGGGCCGTCCGGCAGATGGACTACTTATGTACAGCGATAGCACCTGCCTAGCATCCAGCCTGCCCGCTCCTCCTTGTCAACCACATCCATCCCAACACTTCCACATACATCCATATCCACAATCAAAATCACAAGCAATGCGCAACACAAATAACACAGATACACACTCGGGGCGCGATCGAGAACAAAAAAAACCCATCCAGCGGTCGTCAATCCCTCCACCGGCCGACATGTCAGAATCATCGCAACCCCTTGAACAGCACATGGAGGATGCGGCGATGGAGGTCGATTCTACATACGAAGAAGAGGAGGAGGAAGAAGAAGAGTGGAAAGACTACGATGACGAGGCGGAAGGGGAGGACGGAGCTGCAGGATCCGAGGACGACTATTGCAGCAGCAGCGGTCGAGAGTCTTCAGCCCCAATCCGGCATCCACATCTCCGCCTATTCGAGCGGGGTCAGCCGCAGCTAGAAGTCGACCCCGGCAGCGCCGACGACGACTACGACACGTGGAGCACGAGCAGGAGCGGGAGCAGTCTCGATTCCGAGACGACGTCGATCGGCTCGGCGGCGTTCGAGTACGAGTACGAGAATGGTCGGCGGTATCACGGATTCCGTGCAGGGCAGTACGCGCTGCCGAACGATGAGGTGGAACAGGATAGGCTGGACATGATGCATCACGTCTACTCGCTGATCCTAGGCGGGAAACTCCATCTGGCACCACTCAAGAACCCGCAGAACATCCTCGATGTGGGCACCGGAACGGGCATCTGGGCGATAGATATGGCGGAGTGAGTCGCTCCTTACTCGCTTCCACTCTCTTTTCTCCTTCTCTTTTGCTGTCCGCGCGTGTATATGTGTGTTTGAGGAAGGGTGAAAGGATTTTGGAGATAGCGCGAGAGCGATTCTCGGTCATGAGCTAATTCGTAGTTGTGTATAGGCTGTACCCAGAAGCCACTATCATCGGCACGGATCTGTCGCCGATCCAGCCCAGTTGGGTGCCGCCGAATGTGCAGTTCTTTGTGGACGATGCCGAGTCAGATTGGACGTTTGATGGAGAGTTTGACTTTGTTCACATCCGGGGAATGGCAGGATCTGTCGAGGACTGGTCGAAACTGATTGAACAAGCATTCAAGTGAGTGTTTGTCTTAACCGTCCCTCGTCGTACGAAGTAAACAGGGTTTGCCCGCTTTGTCTCTCCTATCAGAGAATGAGGTGCGCGTAGATATTTCTAAGTTTTCGCGCCTACGGTGAGGAACTAACTAACCGGGCTTGCCGTCTCAGATCTCTGGAGCCCGGTGGCTACATCGAAATCTTTGAATCCCTTCTCTTCGACTTGATATCCGACGATGGTAAATACAACGACAAGACAATGCTTTGGCGGTTCCACGACCTGGCGAATGAAGCGTCCAACATGGCCAGCCGCCCTCTCTCCATCGGCGACCTGCTGGGAAAGCTCGCTGAAACCGGATTTGTTGAGCTCAGCGAGGATGTTAAGCAGGTGCCCTTGGGAACGTGGCCAGTGGATAAGAAAATGAAGGAACTAGGGCATTGGATGGCATTAATGTACCTTGACTCCTAGTAGCTAGACTGACGGCGGGCCGGTACTGACTATGAGCAGAGTACAGACGGGCTTCGAAGCGTATGGACTGGGTTTGCTCACCAGAATTCTGGGGATGAGCGTGGCGGAGGCTAGGCAGCTTTTCGAAGACTGTAATAAGGAAGTCAGGAGCAGATCGGTGCACGGATACTTCAACATGTGAGTTTCTTCCACTGGGTACGGTTCGCATTCCGTGATTCTGATGGTTTGTGTCTCCAGGCATGTTATCGTTGCACGGAAACCGCCGCTGGGGTGGATAGGGGAAGAAGTGGTGGAGTGGGTGGAGGAGCCGGAGTCGGAGGAGGACGCAGTGTTACAGGCCAAAGCGCAGCCGGAGAAGGCCAAGATGGCTGAGGCAAAGCCATTGTCAGCGAAGGAGACGGCAGGGCCCGCCCCGCAACCCTTGGCGTCGGCATTGGTGGAGGAGAAACCTGCGGTAGTCCCTGGTGCGGGAGGTGCCGGAGAAAAGTCGCTGAATAGACGGTGACGGCGAGCAGAGCCAGAGGAATTCCGCCCTTGTACTATGGTCATGGCCTGGTTAATTGGGGAGGCCTCTTCCTTGTATATACATTCATCTTGATCCTACAATGTATGTAGTTCACTCCGGGTGGGGCCTACTTTTTGGTCGGGGCTTTCTATCTACATAACTTGCCGGTTGGCCAATCTAGCAGCGATGAAAGCGCCTTTCCCGGCTCGGTTGCTTAGCATCAAGAGTCCGCCAAACCAAACGTCGGTATTCTGCGTGCTATCACTCGAGCACGCGCGATTCGCCTGGAACAGCCGTCCACTAAGACAATCCTGTGTCCTGGGAAGACATGCAAAACTCATCCTGAGAGGGTTTTGAGGGATGGTGCCTCGGCGTACTGATCCGGGGGGGGGTGAAAGTAGACCAAACTGAGGGAATGGTGTCTACTCTGAGTTTTAGAGGTTGGGAGAGCCTAGGGCTAGAGAAAGTGACCCCCGATGAAGCGAACTTGAAGATGTCCCGGTCTGGGTAACGGTGATTTCTTCATTCCCTGTCTTCAACCCTGCTTAGGCAGGCCCGCCATGGTTAAAATTGGTCGCATGCGAGTAATGAAGAAACCAAAAAAAACCAAGACAATCCTGCAAGACAGTCCCATCCCCTAAATACAAGGCTGCCCCTCAAGCCACCCCCCACCCCCCATCGAGCAGCAGGTGTGCGTATGTATGTATGCAGAATGTAGTACTCTCCCCTCTGCACGTCAGCAGCGCTGGCCCGCGTGCGGAAGGTATGCATGTACTATACACCGTCTGCCATAACCGACCACTAGTTAATGCTTCTCCGATCCGCAAACCGCAACCACGGTTCCGTGTGTATGCACATACTCACATGGCTATGCACTGCCTTCAGCGCTTGCACGAAAGGAAGTGCGGGGTCGTCGCCCTCCCCCGGAGCTGGATCGAGCTGGATCGGGATCGGGGCGGATCGAGGCGGATGGATGGATGGACGGATATCTCCGACTGGAGATGCACATCCGTGAGGCAGTCTGCTGGCGAGATGAGCGATGGCGCACCCCGGCAGAGCGGAAGCTGCCCAGCCGCTGGTTCGTGGGGCGATCCGGACTTTACGGTCAAGCTCAGGAGGACAAGGAGGGGAACAAGGAGGATGCAAGTGAACAAGATGTACCTAGTTATAGCCATCTACAAAACCTGAGGATCCTAGAATAACACCGTATCCGTTCGCCATAACTACAACGGCAACAATAGCAGGAGATGAATCCCACACAAAAACACCCCAACACCTTGCCCTCCCCACATAGCCATACTGGAAGGAATATGTAGGCCGCGTTCTCTCAGAACTCTTCGATATCGTCATCGCTCAGCACCAGCTTCTCCGCAAGCGCGGGTCCCATCGTCAGATCATCGGCCCAGGTCGTGGCCTTCTTTTCTTTCCTCTTCCACCTGCCACCCCGCAGCTGCTCCATCCCAGTTGTCTCCTCCGCCTCTGCGGGCTGGTCGCTCTGTTGGACACCCTTGAAGGCCGTGACGCGCTCGAGTGCCCTGTTGATCGCGATATCCGGAACCCCCCTCACCGCCCCGCCCTGGCGCCGGGCCCAGTCCCGCCTCCTCTCGATCAGCGCCTGAAACGGCATCCGCTCTTCCAGGGCCTCCCTCTTCCCCCCGCTGCAGGGCGCTACCGCCCGCTGTTTCCCTACGTACCAATCGACGACATCGCTGACTTCTTGGCGGCGCCTCCACAGGCGAGCAGCGGTGGGATAGAACATCTTCTGCGCGCTGGTCCTCGGCTCGATAAAGCGCTTGACGGGGCTGGGAAGGGACATCATGACACCGCGGACGGCGGTGTGGAATGATATCTCGTCTGAGCGAATGGCGGAGGAGTCGTTCTCGTAGCCAAACCCCTTGGAGGAGAGGAGGTCGCTGTCGGAGAGGTAGTCAAGACAGGCAATCGTGGTGTCAAGGACGTCTTCATCGCTGGTGGGTAGGCGGTGGAGGCCGCGAGGATTACACGAGAGAAGGAAGTTCTCGTGAATGCCGGAGATGAACGTTTGCGGATCCGTGCCAGTCTCGTCGATCAGCGATTCAAAATTGACACGCGGGGCACGGGGGTGATAGGGGAGTGTTGGCACAGGGGGGCGAGGCTGCTCCGGCACATATGGATCCTCGATGTCGTCGCCGTAACGTTTGTTGTAGACCACCTTGCCCACGGCGTGAAAGATGCCGAAGCTGCTCTCCCGTTGGGTCACCGCTTCAAGAATCTTTCGTTCGTCGTCATTGAGTGGTTGCTCTGTCTTTTTGCGTTTCCTCCCTTGCGTTATAGGCACCGTGAAGCCTTTGCCTGGGAGATCGCCGTTCATAGCTAGGAATTCGAGGCCCATAGCTGCACTTCTTATGTCACCACTAGTCGACAACGCATTGAGTACAGCCTTACTGGGGCCGAATTTCCGCCCCGACAGCCGAGATTCCTGAGCTATGATGGCGGTGAGGGCGCGAAACATGAATGTTGGTGCGATCTTGTTGAAGGCGATCTCGTTCACCAAGGGATGGAGGAGAATCTCTGGTGACAACAGTCTATATGCAGTAAATGAGTTTGGCCCCGATATGCTTGCAGTCTCGCTGATGATCAAGATCAATGGCGGCAATGGTGGTGCTCCAGCCGGGGGAAGCGGCAATGCTAGGAACGATTTGATCGTATGTCGGAAAGACTGCAATGGCGCTGGTGAAGATGTGAATAGAGTGTTGGGGAAATCCTCAATTAGGACAAGTTTTTTCTTCAAATCATCCTGCGATGATTGTGTCGATACTGGTTTCCCACTCGAAGAGACCAAATCCAAGCACCCGAATGTTCCTGCCCTTGACATGAATTCCTCAAACAGCCCGCTCAAACCCGCCGAGAAGGCTCCCTCCTCACCGTACTCATCACCCGCCATCCCGGTGCTCGGATTCCTCCACTCTAGAATACCAATGTCCATCTCCTTCGCCAGGGCAGTCAGCGTAGCCGTCTTCCCGGTCCCGGCCGGTCCACGGAAGACACACACGCGTTGCCGGTTCCTGCCCTCGATAACGGACTCCAACCACATGCGAACCTCCCCGACTTTGGTCTTATTCAGAGCCAGCTCCGCCACCTCTTTTGGCGCGAACCTCTCCGGCCAAGTCCGTCGATCTTCCGGCGTAGTAGTGGTTGTAGTTGCAGCAGTAGTCGGTGTCTGTCTATCCGCTCTTATCGCCACTGCGCTCGGAGTCGTCACACGGATTTCCGGTTTCACGGGGGCGGGGGCCTTGATGCCCAGTAAACGTCCGAAGCCCTTCCTAACCCCAGGTTTACTCACAACAAGATGTTTCTCCAACGTTCCATCCCTTGCCGCAATCCGCTGCCGTGCCGGCACCGCCACAATCTCGTCTTCTTCGGACACCTCCTCGATCAAATCGTCTGCATCTTCGTGCTGCGACGCGGTGGGCGTGTACTGCCGACTCGTCGGATCCGGCGCGACAGCAGCACCACTGCCACTGGGAAACCCTCCACCCTGCGGAACGCCGAAGAATCGGTGCAGTGATTCGTACCGGCCGGTGAGCTTCTTCGATTTCGGTTTCGCGGGGGATTTCTTTGGCGGCGGGGTTATTCTCGCAGGTTTCGGTTCCACGACTGCGACTGCGATTGTAGTGGCGGTGATGTCAGCGTCGGTGGTGCTTTTGGCGGAGCGACGGGTGGCTGCCCTCGGCTTGGGGGCTCGGGTGGGCGCAGGAGCACCAGTGGGCTGAAACCCGTCCAAGCTGTCGGCGGCGGTCCGCCTTTTCTTTTGTGCTGAAGCATGGGTCGGCATCGGGTGGGCGTGTTGGTATGTGGGTGTAGGACACAGGTTTGTCGTCGAAAGGGTTGAGTTGTGACTTGCTAACTAATCTGCCATAAACAGCGGCTCCAAGAAGACGCGACCCAGCAGAGGTCGCGTGGTGGAACCATGAGGATCACTCGAAGTAGTTACATACATAAGTACATAGCTAGCCACGACCGTTTATCGGGAACAGTCGGATAGTATAGGTACTTAGGATGATGTGTACATAATGCAAGAAACAAAAAAAAAGAATCTAGACGAAAACTTCAGTCCGCAAGAAATCTCCTCTCTTTGCCAGAAAAATAGAAACATAGTGCGTACAAAGGTAGATCGGATCCGCAGTTGCCGTGGTTAGGTAATGGAATACAGGAGGGGATGAACGTCGCGAATGTATCACAGTCTAGAGGAGCGAGTGCGAACTAAAGTAGGAGTTTCGACTGAATTTCGGAAGGGTGTACGGTGCTGCTGCGCGAGGGTTCACATCCTTTCATGTACTAATCGGTTGTCCTCAACAAATCATCGCATGAATCTATCCCAGTGGAGACACTTCGCCACGAATACTTCCAGCGGGCTGGTCTAGCGGCAGGCGTTTTCTCTGCGCACCCAGGGCGCCCACTCGTATAGTTAGCCAGACTGTTTGTAGATATATGACATCATTCATAACATTACCGTCCGTGGCCAAGCCAGCAGAAAGAAAGCTTGGGTTTTTTCGCAGCCTAATCTCGGGCATAGCTATGCGCATTCTCCCCACGCTACCTCGGTAAAACCGGCGGCGGGGGGTCTGACAGCAAGCGCACGCGCGTCAGTCCGAGCCCTTGGTGCTCGATTGAATCATCGTGGCGACTGGCCTATCGGCCAGCGGCTTGGGTTTCGGCGCGATGACGCGGTGCCGCAGCAGCAAGCCGCCAATGGAGAGGAAGACGGTGGCGCCAAGCGCGATGCCGGCAATCCGGCTAGCGCTGAGCCCGTCCATTATCTCGCGGCGACCAGATCTCTCCGAGGCGCTTGTCGGCCCAACCCGCGGCGATTGGCTCTGTCGCATCGCCGACTTCCTTACGGATCCGCTCCGCTTGGAAGTAGGGCGTTTCTTTGGCATAAAACTTTGTTTGGTATTGCTGCTTATACGTCAGCGGCGGCTGCACCCGTCGGAAACGAAGGGTTCACATACAACGTCCGCTTTGCTCAGGTCTATGATGTTGACCAACGTGATGTACATCGGGCATGCGGGTCTACTTCTCCCTGGCGATTGCTAGGCCAACTACCCCCGATGGTTGTCATCTAGCTCCCGTGGGGGATACAGACTGGCCGCCATAGATGAAAATACTGCTTCGGTTTACCAATCAATGATCGGAGAAATCATAGATACTCACTCGTGAACTTGCCGCTTCTCGTTGTTGTAATATCTCACTCGTTCCTTAGTCATGGCGGCAGGCACTGCCTGCCCCATTTTCTCCTTTCTCTCGAGGCTTCAGCCTTACTTAGATAATACACACAGTCACTTTCAACAGGTTATAAGCCCGACCCAGCACCATATTCAAACCACCGCGAACAACCTCTCGATTGCATATTGCCTCCTACAACGAAAAGTTTGCCTATTGCTCAATATGATCGAAATGTACAACTCGAAGTTGGATCCGAGAATCTCTCCTCGAACAACTATGTTACCTGGAAACCGTGTATTTCGGCAATCCTCTCGGCGATGGATAGTCACAGGTGAAGAAACCGAAGACAATCTCCCTATTGGAAACTCCCCGGAAATCATCGCCAAACGCGAAAGTTATGAGAAGCGACAGGCTCTAGCCACCACAGCAATCTTGCTCTCCTGCAACCACGAGGTTAGCACCTACCTATCCGGCATCACCGATCCGAAAGCAATGTGGGATACGCTCGCGGAGCAACTCAGCAGCGCATCCTCATCTGGCCGACGAGTCACAATCGGCAAGAATTTCGAAGGCCGGTGAGAACATCTCGGCATATCTCTCCCGTCTGAACGATATGCGAGTTCAACTTGCTGGAATGGAAGGAGCTATACCTGATGAGAAGTTTCTGTATCACATCTGCCTTGCGGCTCCGGAGCAGTACCAACCAACCAATGCTCGACATAATGCAAAAGTGGCCAGCGGGTATGGCTACTATCGCGTATATACCTCAAGCTCTTCGAGATGCCAAGAAGAACAAACTGGCCAGGTGACAGAAAGGCCAATGAAAATGGAGCATCTGGCACGGCATTATTTGCTCGTGGGAGAGGAGGAAGAAGAAGAGGAAAAGGAAGAGGTGGAAGAGGAAACCGGAATGGAGGAAGAGGTGGGAGAAGTGAGAAAGGACGAGGAAAGCAGCCGGAGCAGAAGACTCAGCGCTGTACCAACTGCAACATGAATAACAATACTACGGAAAACTGTCGCAAGCCCCTGAAATCGTCCAAGCGTCCACACAACACCAGTTATGACATTATCTGCTACTACTGTGCTGAAACTGGCCATTTCAAGAAACTGTATCCAGTATGGAAAACGAGTACAAGAGGCCATCAACCGTCGCAGCTCCGAAAGAGCACTACTCGCAAACGACGACTCCAAGCACTAGTTGTAACAAAACGAGTATCAGGCAATGCTGAGAATTTCGATTGACTAGCCGGCTCGGTAGCCTTACTCGGTACGATGGCGAGCCCTGCTGCCGTACTCGATTCGGCTTGCTCTGTTCGCCGCATATGAATGCCCGGACCGATGGATTCAGCTGGACCTTTGCGTCTTGGCCACTTCGAGACGCGGAGTATTCAACGCACTTGGGCCGAATTCTGGATCGGATGAACCCTCTGATTGGCTCGTCGCCAAAGATTGAGGGATCGTGTTCCATTTTACTCGGTCGTGTGCGTGTACTCTCGTCTTGGAGTGCGGAGTGCCCTCGCACCCGTATGCCCACACTGGGGCCTTTTTTTGGGGGGAAGAGCCGAAAGCAATCGACAAAACTATGTAAGTGCAACGGACACAGCAGGTGCACGCAGAGTGCAAGCCATTAAGAGCGCAAACGTCTCCGCACGACCAGAGTGTCCCTTCCATGTGGCCTCCTTTTAAGTGGGCACACAGGGACTGGTGGCAATGACGTGAACCAATCGCCCCCGCGCTAGTCAGTGAATTTCGCGGGCTGTAGCGAAACACAAATAAACGAGGATCATCGCTTCCCCCGCCTCAAGGATACATTCTGTGCCCGAATACCTGCATACCCGCTCCGCTCGAGTCTCGTACATACATCATGTATGTATCTACTCTATGCATACCAATCTACCTCCTCCCCTATGCACTGCTTTGGTGTTCAGCTTCTCCTTTGAGACATGATGTAGTACCTGAACTCGAGTCATAAATTCCCCGTGATTATGGCCAGGGGGGCTAATATTCATGCTGCTGCTAAGTAAAGTGGAAAACCAACCCCTGACTACTAGTCGAGTAGAGCCGCCAAGTTTATTCCCCAGCACATCGTGCAATTTGCGAAGCGGCTAAACATCTCGGCCCGCGAATGAGCGGAATGTGAAGTTGCCAATAACTCAGCGAGTCGAGTGACACCAAATATGAAAAGGGAGGTCACCCGACCCCGCTTGCTCTCCATCCTACAGCTATGAATACTCTGTTCTTTCAACAACGCTCGCTCCTCTTAATCTTCTTCGACTCCGACCCACCTGCCTTCAGCTAACAGCACAGACGAGCCGATTACGGCCGCTACGGATGCTGCTGACAATGCCGCCCGCCGATTCAGCTCCGCTTGCCTTGGTGCTCTGCATCGCCGCGTCCCTGGCATATTTCTACTAACCGTCTCAAATCAACCGCTCTTCTCTTGTGATCTTGTTTGTGGTGTATGCATGCATGTCAACATTCATTTTCGCTTGTGGTTGGGTTACTCGGCAATGTTATAACAGTTCGCTGGTTTCTGACTGTTTTTATTTCCTTCTGCTGTATCTTCTTCCTCCCTTTCGAGGGTAATAACGCACTTGATGAGTTATACACCGGGTGTATTCTTTCTTTTCTTGCGGTGATGGAGCGAGTTCGGTCTAAATGTTGCTTCGTGAACAGAGGCCTTTGCATGTATGTATCTATGTATCGATGTTGTATGTATAATGTGGTCTTTTGGCTGGTGGACGATGGTGGGGAATCTAATGCCTAGATAGAGGTGGGGCCGTGTTGTGGTATGTTGCGATGTCGATTCCAGAGGGCATACCTGAAGCACAGCCACATACGCCGCCGATGCCAACAATTCCAGTACACAACCGGGAGTCGAACCCAGCGTTCTCCCGCAGGCCTCCCCACAGCACGCGATCCGTACCACTAGCTTCATCGCCATGGCGCAGCGACGCCCAGAAGCCGTGCTTCACTCATGCCCGGAAGCAGGCATGCCTATTATCGGACAAGGGACGATGAAACCCTCGAGGGAACACGAAGGTAGCCAGTAGTTGCGGAACAACAGCACATTGTAGCGGCCACACTCGGCCGGCGCCGGGTAGTGGCGGCGGGATGCTACCGTGAAGCCGCGGAGCAAGAGACGCACACACAAGGACGGCGACGACGAGGAAGAGCAGGGGAGGCGCACGCCAGTATGTAGGAGCAGGCCACTTCTCCAATCTCGCAATGCGTAGGAGCCATGCTTTGGCGTTCTTGTTCTCTGCGAGACGGCTGAGTTGCAGAAGAAGTCTGCATGGTGTCCGTGTGAATGTGATCATCACGTATCACCCGGTTTTGTGTCTCGCCATTTTTTCTCTTTTCCTTCTTGGGGTAAAATCTACATTACAAAGAATTGCACCAAAGGCCCTAAAACCCTCGGGGCAGCCGTTCCCTCCGTAGCGCAGCCCGCTCCGGAGGGAACGGCTGCCCCGCGCGGACTGGTATGCCCGTGGGGAGAATGGTCGCCTCCAGGAGCTAAATCCACTCAATGATGACTCGTTCACGCTTCTGAGCCTCGTTCACTGTTATACGCCTCATCAGAGCACATATCGCCATGATCTAGGTAGGTCGCATGCGAATAATGACAAAACAAAAAAGCCTCATCAGAGCACTGCTCCACGAACACCTACCCCCTCCATTGGGGGACGTTCGAGTTGCCACTTCTCCCGTTGCCACTTCTCCCGTTGCCACTTCTCCCGTTGCCACTTCTCTCGTTGCCACTGTCTTCTGCAGGCTGCAGCCCTTCCAGCAGCTCTCCATCCGTGCTTCGTGCCGAATCAGTCATGGTTTTTCGGGAATTCGGAACAAAAAAAAGCGGTGATCCGCTATGATACTCTGACCATCATCTCTCCACTATACACGGCGAAGAGAAGGAGCTTTGTCATGTATGTGCACGTATCGATTCCTGTCTCAGTGATGATTCCCGTGTTTCCTGCTTCCCTATTTACTCGGATTTACAACCTAACTGCACATCCTATCGCCCCCCCGAGTGCTACTCACTCGTCAGGGTTCGTTCCCGAGTGGAAGGCCACAACGTCGCCCTTGCACCCGACAACTCCCCAACGAACAGTGGAGCCTCCGTCGGCCGGCGCATGCATAACCACACACACACTGCGTGCTGCTCTCCGTGGGTTTAATGGGGGTGACGTGGAAATTCTGGGAGCAGCTGGGACATAGGTGTTGACAGCTAGATCTACACACTGCGGGATAAACAACGAATCCCGGACGGCTATTGTCCCTCTTCACAAACGGAAGCCAGGTAATCGAGCCCGCCAGGTAGTCGAGCCCCGCCGCGCTAGTCTACTTTTAGCTGTTTTATGATTTCTTTTTCCTTTTTTCACGATATTTCTTTTTTTCAGGGGAAGCTTCAGAAGTAACAGCGCTCGCTGCTGGAACGCGAAACACGATTCCCCAGTGGCGATCATCTCAATCCATTTCCCAACGGCGTAGTACCAGAACCAATCCGATTTTTGAATGCCTTCGAGATGTACAAGGACGAAATCATTCCTACAAAGAAGGATGCGGCAGTGGTGGCAGAACTGAAGGTGTCTACTTTGAAGCTTCGGACTTGTGGACGGCGTTCAACTGGAGAGTATGGGAAGAATCGACGGCTACTGTTAGATGAAGAAGAGGAGATTTTGATGGAGATTTTGCAGCGTGGTGGCTTTCCGCAAAGTATTAGAGACGTGACAGCTATCGCACGCGAACTTGCTGCAACAGTTAGTCTACTTGGGTGCAACGAAATTTACATCAGCGCCCGCCGGATGTGGGAATTGAAGGATATCGGCAAACTCTTACACAAAGGCATGAAGGAAAAGAGGAGTGTACGGTCGGAGAAGCTGGACAAGCTGAGAGAGAAAGCAAAAAGGTTGGGTGTACGAATGGCTGAGCTTGGTGCAAGGAAAGAGAAATACAAAGCAATGGAAAACGAAGGCAAGATGCTACCAGCGACGTGGAAATCGTTTGCTCGGCTTGAAGGAGAAGAACAAGGAGGCCGCGCGTTTGCAAAAGCTTCTGACGGATGTGTGTGTGTTGGAGGAGTTTGCCGATGTATGATGTATCTGACAACGATGATATTATAGATAGAGGAGCAGGAGGAGATCGAAATCTGAGCGGTGTCAGAGCCCAAAGCGGGCGCACATAGGCGCAACCGGCTACATCTGAGGGTGACTTAATTGGAGCAAAACTCGTTGCGTACGATGAGTTTATGCGCCCAGAATCCCCAAAACCCGCTGTGGATCAGGATGCAACAAATTCGGAGCTACAACACGCAGTCGGCACCCGCTACATCTGGTAATCATTTCTAGCCCTTATCTACTCGACTTAATTGGATCACTACTGGCTGAGTTCGATGGGTTTATGTGCATCTACGTTTGAGGAAAATCGGGGGCACGCTAGTGATTAACGAACCACGCTAGCCGTTTTGGCTCGGTAGCTCGACTAGTTAGTTACCTGGCAGGCTCAGCTAACTACCTGGCACGCACTCTGAACTCCAAACGCCGCTAGCCGCGTCAAGCCATATGCTAGCGTGTTTATGGACTAGCGCAATATTAAAGGCGGCTAGATATGGCCCAGGAGAGGATTTTCCACCAACTACTTCATTATCACACGAACTGCCCTCAACACCCATCTTCCTCCCAGTGAAAGCCATATTCAATACCACCATCCTCACAGCCCTCAGCACCGGTAATGGCAGGGAAAGATACAACATAATTACGCTCAGGTTTCTTCCTACCTAGTACTTCTCCTGAGCGCTGGTACCACAACTTCTGATCCCCAGTTAGTCTTGTTTACCTGCAAAACACCGGAAAGAGAGCAACACCTGAATGCCGCATTTCCCCACGGCCACTTTCCACCTGCCTCCCAGCCTGTAGATGGCCTTTCCTTGCAGAAGTAGTTGTCCTTGAATGTGGGGATTTATCTTCCGAGTCTGACAATAAGTCGTTGTTCGCAACTTTCCGCCAAGTGCCCCGCACTGCCCCTATGGTACGGCATTGCATGCGGGATTTTGGCCTCGTATACAGGGCCAGCGCCGGACCGGAAACTGTGAAATCTTCCACTAGATCCTCGTCAGGACCACTGGAGTTGGAATCGCTGTGGTCCTCATTGTCGGATGTGCTGTCAACAGGCACACTTTGCGTCTTCCAATCCTTGAGAGCTGCGACGAGCGATGTTGTTCTTCGTCGTAAGATCCATCAATTGGTAGTGCAATGCCAAGACAGCGGAAGCTTCGCATTACAACATCTGTCCAAGTTTAAACTCAACCGTCCTACCGCGTTTGGCTCTCGAGGGTGTAACGGTTGGCGGAGGGATCAATGAGAGACTGCTGCTACTGATCGTTTACGTGGGCCGGGGCGTGGTTTGGGTTTTGCTGGTGAACGGAGGGGGTGTGCGAAGTGTGTCATTGCCGAGTAAGGATATCTCCGAGAAGATAGCAGAGAGATCGTGTACGGGCGCGCCCGTTTGTATGAGGTTTTCCAGGACAGAGGGCATGACTGTCAGTTGTACAAGGCATTGAGGTAACTGTTGGGGTTCACATCGTACAAGTGCCCTCACGGGCGAGTATTCATTACATGACGTTGTCTGGGGCTCACCGCGCTAGCCCATATGCACTCTAACTAGCGCATACTAGCGTGCGGCTAACGTGCTTGGAAGTTTACCTCTTAACCACCACAGTTGGATTTGCATTTTCAAGTTTCAGGTTTGGCTTCAAATGTGACATGTAGGTCGTTATAAACCCCCCTACGCGGCGGATTTGCAGTGGATGTCGCGCTGGCAACCATCCAACGAACCGGTCTCGCACATAGACAGGAGTAGCAGGCCAACGATGCTTACGGGGGCAGTCTGCAACGCGTAGGAGGGGAGTCCTGCAATGCGTATCATGCGAGCATAGCGTATGAGTATTCATAGTATGCCGGGATGCATACGGGCAATTGGCCTGCGACGCGTATGGGCCTCTTACCGAGCAGCCCTCTTCTGTCCGGGTGAGAGGAAAAAGTTGCGAGGATGTGAGTTGCTTTAGGCTACTGTATTTCGTTGTTCGTTGTGGTTGTGGTGAGGGTATTTTTTTTTCTCGTCACTCGTTCGTTGTAGTTGTAGCGGTTTAGTGTTTGGCATTGTGCAGTTGTGGTGCGCAAGAAATACGATTTGATCGTTTGGCGGGTTTGTCCTTATATGCCGCCGTACGTTGCAGCAAAAAATGCTAGACACCTACGGTGAGGCAGCAATTATCGCATGTCTCCAGCCCCAATGATATAGACCTCTGCGTCCCGACAACGGTGCTTTACTTTTTTTATTCTCCTGGACACCAGTCTTCGTTCCATATCCAGGCCGACCGCCCCCCCCCCCACCCGTTACCGCTTCCCTGCCAAGTTCTTACGTTCAATTTCTAGGCGGATGAGTCAGCTAGGTCAGCTTGCGAACCCCTCTCCACATCGACAAATGCCCATTTAAAAGTGCCCTCGAGCTCGACACTTCGCTCTCTCCTTCCCTTGACACATCGGAACGCCCTTGTCTTTCAGATCAGCCTTTGAAAGTGCTGGCCCCGACGCTTGCGAACCCAACTCGCACTCCCGAGTCCACACTAGACCGTCCAGTCTTGTTTCGGTCGTACTACCAGGGATATCCACATAGCTCCGCCAGCCCAATTCTACATCGTGAGAGTTCCTGAAGACTACCGCATTCGGCCTCTCGGTGGATCCGTCTGCTCTTGCGGGAGCCAGAAAGAAAAACACCAGAACTCCATAGTGAAGTTTCGCAGTCAACCTTTATTGTACATTCTCCCATTCATTGCCTCCCTCGTTCCTCTGTTGACATTCGAACGCTCGCAGACAAGCACAATGTAC
>Ga0307508_10000059_pt1 | contig 125140 bp, 153 predicted proteins | sample 9_EM_MG_FD_203089 | JGI IMG/M metagenome (GOLD analysis project Ga0307508, IMG submission 203089) | Populus trichocarpa ectomycorrhiza microbial communities from riparian zone in the Pacific Northwest, United States - 9_EM | ecosystem: Host-associated > Plants > Roots > Unclassified | place... | reverse complement strand
CAACTGGGGGTGCGGATCCATACGTACATATCTGGTGTCGGAATTCCTGTAGCGAACAGCTCGAAATCTTGGAGCATTGGAATAGAGCAGAAGAAGTAATTTCTGCGTGGCGAAACAGAGACAAGTGGAAAGTCTACCCGATCACCACAGGAGGCGCAAAATTCTCTTCCCTCCCTCGTATGCACACACTCTCATTCCTCCGACACATACGTGAGGGGCCATGCCCATCCCCATCCGTATCCCTCAGTCCGGAGGCTCCGCATATCTATCGACCTCAGACTCGGCCCTAAACCGTGTGTTTAGACAACCCCGATGGGCAAGACTCAAGAACATTAGTTACATACGTGAGCTCGTTTTTTTTTTCCCACAACTTGCGTAGTTCGCAGGCGGATTCGTTTTTCGGAAAAAGGCTGGAATGGGAAAACTTTCTGTCCGATACCTATCTACATAGCCAAGACGAGCTGGGAGCGTAAACCCTCCAGCTTGCTTCTCGGTCCTGAAGGGAAATCAGAGTGAAGAAATGTATACGGTAATCACTGTTCGCCAGTGACGACCGGTCAGCGAAGAAGGATACACAGCTACGACCGAGATGGGTGGGTCAGCCTCTGCACAAACCGTCGGGTGAGCTATTGTGATGGCCCACCCCTGCTCGGGTCTCGAAGCTATGTATGTATATCAAGTTGCGAGGCGATCCGGAGGGAGAGGGGTTGGCCGCAGGAATGTACGAACATATGGAAGGGACAGTTGGAAAGGGTTAGGGCTCCCCGGTATGCTCCAACATGCGATCGTCCCGACTCTTGCCCGGAAGCGGTGCATGCATGCCACAACGGTCAGAATTCCAACCCCGTGGGCCGAAGCTGCGACTCCGTGCTGTGGCCCCACGAGCGAGAAGGGGGGGGGGGGGGGGGGGGGGGCGGTAACAAAGACCCGGAGCTTCATAAGGAAGGATCTGGGATGCGGGGGTTGGTGGCGATTGTACGATGATGGTGGGTGATGGTGGTCTCCCGCGAAACGATACGAGATCTCCACCACTCGATGCCACGGCTGCAAATCATGGACCGCGTCCGCCGTGTATTCCTCGCCGAGAACCCGGACCCGAACACGAGCCCCTCGGCCGCCGCCTTCTCCAGCGAACCGCCCGGATGGAGGAGACCGAAACACTGGAAGTCGGAGTCGGCGCTGAGGTCGTCGATGCAGCCCAGAGACGAGGGTGCGAAGAAGCTCAGCGCTCCGGTGCTGGTGACCGGCGTCCGCAGACCGGTGTCTGTCGACGCGCCGGTGTTGCCGCCGTTACCGCCGAGAAGACCGGCCGTGCCAGCACCCAAAACCCAGCCGCTCGGACAGGCGCATCTCCCCAAACAGGTCCAGACGGCGGCGGTAGAGATCGTGACCGAGCCGTGCACGCCGGCCCCGGAGGAGCCGGCAAAGATGGGTCCCGGATCGCTCATCCATCTGGTCGAGCAGCAGATCGGCTTCATGAACGAGCAGCAAAACATCATCTCGCAGCTCGTGCGACACCTAGAGTGGATGGAATCACTCCTGCAGTCTCAGCGGAGCAGCATGGTCAAGCGCAAGCCGTTGCCGCCACCGCCGCCGCCGCCACAACAACGTGCCGAAACCAAGGACGCCACGACGTCGACGTCGCCGACTCCGATCGAAATCCCGACGCCGCCCCGGGCGTATTGTAACCCGGACACGTCCCCGACCTTCCGGCACACGATGTCGCCGCACGACTACCCCCTGCCCGTTTCCACGGCGACGCCGCGGTCGTCGTACGGGCCTCCGGTGTCGCTGCAATCCGACGAGTCCGCGGCGGCGCTAGACCGGATCGCGGAGGAGATCGCGGACTCGTACGACGCGCTGTCGCTCTGCTCGCAGCACACGGAGACGGCCGCGTGCGACCGCAACAGCTCCGGCCGCGGCCATTCGGTCGAGTTCCGGCACTCGGCGTACGCGAGCGTCACCCCGCCGACCGAGTTCTCGGGCTCGCCCAGGGCCTCGTCCTCTCACCACCAAGTCCCGTCCGCGGCCCTGCACGCGCCGACTGACTTCGCTGTGCTGAACAAAGCCCACAACACCCACAAGTTCCCGTCCCGCTCCGCCACGGATATGCACCTCGTCGCCACTTCTCCCGGCCAAAGTAATCCGGAGAGCCCGGTCCTGCCGAAGAGCACGGGAGAGCTCACTCCGCCGCTGTCGCCTACCGAGGCGACACCGCGCACGCGACTAGCGCCGCCTGCGCGGGAGCGTGCCATGGAGGACGGCACATGGGGCCAGCTGTATCCAGCGCCGGACGGGAGGCTCTGCTGTCGGATGCCCAGGCCTGGGAAGGGATTGCAGGAGGGGGGATTCATATGAGGGTGGTTTGGGAGAGAGGGAGACGAAGGACCGTTTGGGCGCCATCGTGGATTCGCGTCTGTTTTTAAATGCGCCGAGTGCTCTTGCTGCAATGCGATTTCGACTTTCGACAAGTGTTCGGATGTAGGACTGTTGACGTGTAGTTACTCGAGGACGAGTCCGCTATTTCGGGGGGTTTTCTGCGTGTGGGAGTTGATCGTTCTTCTGAGGTGGCGATTATTACTTGTCGAGAAATGGCTATGCAGCCTTTCCTGCAGAGCCTGGCGCAGCTTCTCCGGAAGTGAAGCACAAGTGCGTGCTATGGAAGTAGGTAAAGGCAGTTAATTACCTACCGTATGTATAAACCCGGATAAGAGTCCTGAGAGCACATGCACCGAATCTCGAGCCCTTCCTCGGCATGGACGGCGTGTGTTCGACAGGCTCGACGGGTTCGGCGCGCGCGTTCTCGGTGGACGCATCCTCGGCAGGCTCGGCGTACGCGGTTTCGGCAGACTCCCTCGGCAGGCTCAGCGCAGGGGGGCGGCTATAAGGAGTTGATTATCCCTAGAGTTGGTCGGGTACGGTGGGCAAGGAACAGCGAGTAAACCTGCGCAAGAGGTCTACAGTTGGCTGTGCGAAGTGGTAGAGGTAGAGGGACAGCCAGCTTCGAAAGATGGTCACCTTCATCTCAGTCGTCTGAACCTTCGCCGGCAGCTTCTTGAAGTATAAGTGTAAGAACGAGAGCGGTGAATTGCAATATGGCGGTGTCAAGCGCGCTTGGTGTAGTAAAATTGGCTTTGCTGCTTCCCGTTATTGCCTCTGTGATTCTCGTTGTTTTGATTTTCCGCGGGATATTTTGTAAAGGTCTACATCTAGCATTCTCACGATGCTGGCGTAAGGGCGCCTGCGAGCCTCAACCTCTCAACCTCCTAATTAAGTAACGTTCAATTGCCGTCGAGGCGCTAACCTGAGGCGGACTAGCGCTGTAAACCGGTTTCAAAAGTATCATAGATAACTATCTACATATATACGTAGGCCAAGAAGATCGCTACCTCAACTGACCCCCGATCCCGGCCACCACCGCACGGCGCGGGACATGGGCTGCAGAAGCGAAAGCAAAACGGGCGCGAAGTCAAAGAAAGAAAAGAAATGGAAAAAGATGTATGTATCTAGAGTAGGTAAGTAAGTAGTTCCCCTCGAAATGTCTAAGTGAGCCTGCTCAGCGACGAACATTACTGCCATACAACGAAGCAAGCAATTAACTACCTACATCCTCATGTCCTAAGGAGGCTCCAAAAAGGGGGGAAAAAAAGAAGAAAAAAAACTTCATCACCATCGACTGGCTCATCTGCCCGCTGCCCGTTGCAAGCCGCCCACCCACCAATCATCCTCCACTATTATGCCTCGTTCTCCATCTCCACCGTTACCAGAGGTCAGACCTCTGTATGTCGGTCAACAATTTGAGGACTTTCCCGCCTTCAAGACTGCGATGCGGATGTGGGCTGTCTCGGAAATTCACTTGTCGCTCCAAAAAAAAAAAATCCGACTAACTACGCAACAGTGTTGTTTGCGCCCACGCCGAGAAGGGGTGTCCCTTCAGGGTGAATGCAACATTTTCCGCAGCGAAGATGTGCGTGACTGTGGTCGTCGTGGAAGACGATCATACATGCGTAGGCACAGCGCCCATCCGACGGAGCATGGCTGCAGGAAGTTCTGCCAAATACCATCACGGCTACAAAAGCGACGAAACGAAGGCGCAGACCCAAGGGCCGCGCCCTCCACTAACGATCTGTGGCTAAGCACATGGAATAATTTGTACAAGAGGGAGGGGCTTCCCCGGTGCGAGACGAAGTCCTTTCAACATTCAGCAACAAGCGATTAAACACCTACGAGCGACACGACGAGGGAGCATCCACGGTACAGTGACAAGGTGAGTCCGTTCAAGGCCACGTTATGTCTACAACTGGCTAGTGTATTGAAGACCAATTGCAAAATTCACGGGAAGTGAAAAGCAGCCGGCTCCCCTTCTCTTTCTCCGTTTCCTTCTCCCAAACGTCAAACCGAACCCCCCGCATCCGGTACCTTGTTCCACCGATGGGTTTTCCTAGCCTGGTGCTGTGTGCAACCTATTGTCACACCGTAAGCGCCACGATTGCTAGACTTCGTGTGTCCAAAGGGTGAGTTGGATCGATGGACACAAAGAAAGATTGACGAAAGGGACCGTTTGAGGTGAATGCTCGTAACTACATATCTGTTGTGGCCGCCACCTGACTCTCACAACAAAGCCCCGGGCCTACGCTCTCGCCCTCGCCAAGTCTATCGGATCTAACCTTAACGCACCGTTGACCTCTCTCCCTCACGAATCCCAATCCCCGCACACCTGGGTGAACGCCACAAACCCCCACCGACTTGCGCGCTGTAGGCTTACTAACACATCCTGCGCACAGTTCGCCAGGAATGACGAGTACATAACTACACCGCCACGCACCGACGTCACGGTCTTGCATCCCAAAGAATTCACCTTTTCGGGAGAAGACGTCACCGTGGCTTTGAAGCGAAAGAGTTTCATTTGAAATATCGCCAACGCACTCCAAACGAGCTTTCGTGGATCCGGCGGCGAATGCCGGGGCGAGTTTGTAGGTGACTGTGCCAAGCGCAAAAGCCTCGGCAAGCGGTGGAGAGATGCTGAAGTACCACACACCACCCCCGCCGCCCACAAACACACCCGAGGATTCTATCAACAAAACGATGGCTGATAACAAAAGGAAAGACAACCTCAAAAGATCCCCTCGGCGGGCTCACGGATCGTCTCTTCCGATCGTTTGCGACAAGCGGCAGCAAATATCACCGAGAAAGACCTGCAAGGATGGGGGGACTCACCACAAAATTCTGCAATACGATTTCCTGCCCCGTCCAATGCCAGGAAATTATAGCGCCCCCTGTCTAGATAATGGCACAGAAAAAAAGGAAGAAAAAAGGCTCTTATCGCGTGAAACACACATTTGAATTCTCTTTCTTGTTATGGGATCACTTCCGAGACGGAGACCTTTTCCCGCATGTGGGTGCCGCTGTTTCCGTTCGTCCGTGGGGAGGCGAATGGGGCAGGCAGCCGCTTTTTGCCGTTGGTGCAATTCAGTCTACTTTTCCAACATCGCCTCCGCACACATTTATTTGTTCATCACTCGCATGCGACTTAGCTACTGTATAGTCAAGGGGGGGGGAGGGGGTAAAAAATGTGGTAGTGCTATCATAACTTGGACAAAATTGTAGCGACATAGTATGTATCAACACCGTTAGAGTACGTGTTTTTCATGTCCCGAGACGATAGCAATATGCGCCCAGCGGGAAACAACGTTTTTTTTTCACCCCACTTGAACTATACAAGCAGATCATGGCGAGGTCGCTCGCACAACGAGCGCGAGTGACCGACGATGTCCCACGAAACGAGTGATCAAGCGTGAACACGAAACATCCTGCACCGCACCGCATCGCACTGCATTACCCCTCCCCGCCCACCCCTCCCCCGCTCCTTCCCTCCGCTTTCCGCCGCAGCCCATCCGCCCCTCGAGACGTCAATCAATCGGTGGATTCTCGTCGCCGCTCGATAAACGACATCGACGACATATGCCCGGCGTATAGTGCACGTCTGTCGGTGGGTATCTAGAGTGCATGCGTGGTGATGTGCGCCCTGCATACGTATGTAGGCAGATGGCGGATAGCACATGTCCGCGCCCCGCCGCCAGATTCGCCACGTCCGTCCGTCGAGGCAGAAACGCACTCGCCGCTTACGTAACCGGCCACCGACTTGACTTGGCCGGCGGGGATCGGGAGATGGACGAATGGCTGGCTCCGTGGTCGCTGGAGCAGGCCTGGCCCCGTCTCGAACCGGACCGCTCCGGACGGCGGGCGGTGCGTTTCGCTGCAGCGATGCAATCAATCGATATCGCCCGCAAAACGTTTTTCCCTTGGGGGGGAGGGAGGGAGGTTTCTCGCGAGAGGACGCCGGCGTGAGCGATATAAGGCCTGCCGTGGGTACTCTGGAGGTGCTTACACACACTGATAGACCGGACTGGACCGGACGAGCTGAGCGGAGTTGAGTTGATTGCTGACTGCGGGGCGCTGGTCTGGGACCGTGATGTGGACGTCCACCCACCGACGCCGAGTGTTGGCTGTCAAAACTGGAGACGGCTATTGCAGTTCTGTCCGGCATCGGCGACCTCGACGAGCACCGTTGGCCGTCCGGCTATCGGCCTCGGCCAGAGGATGTCGATGCCACACACACACACACACACACACACATACTCACATACTCACATACTCACATACTCACATACTCACAGACCGGTGGGTATGACGCAGTCCCGCAGCTGGTGAGCGGAGGGCACTCTGCGGGGTATCCATCGACGGATTTGCTGCCGCCACCGCCACCATCGCATCTGGCGCAATGAAGAGCACGTAGAACCACCCAGCTTCCCACACTCTCTCTCCACGCGGGGGGGGCGGGCCAAGCTCTGGACGAGGAGGCAAAACGAAAGATCGAGATCCGGTCGGGCACACGTTTAGGCCTCTGCACGTGGAGTGCGGCCAATCGAAGCGTCCGCGCGGTGCGTTCATCCGAAGAAAAGCGAGCAGGGGCAGGAGAATATTTCCGGCAGTCCGGGAGCAGATACGGTGACGGCACTGTGCGCATGTACGCACGTACGTTAGCTCGAACAGCGCATCCGAAACGATTCGAGGGGACGCCTCCATGTCAGCACCATCCACGCCTGCGCCAAATCCTGGCCGCCAAAAGACAGGACGAGGTACGGCAAGGTGCTCCGGAACGATCGGTGGGTGTTGGAACTGGGGGTTCCCCCCTCTTTTTCTCTTCCTCTCAAAACGGGGCACGTGCTGGCGACTCTCTGGTGCTAATCACGCGCGTTGACATGGCTTTGCCTGGCAGAGCAGGAGAGTATCCATCCATCCATCCATCCATCCATCCACCGGGGGAAGGAGATGACATGGCATGAAACGGAATGGAATGAGAAAACGCTGGATGAGATAGCGTGCACTGCCGGCCCCGACTCGATCGGACGATGGCGAGTGTGTTGCTGCTCTTCGCATGCGGACATTTACACACGCACGCAAGCGGGTAAGTGGACTGCCACAGATCGCCGGGCCGCACTATGCCCCGAGAGGGCCAGCCCTGCGGCGTCATCTGCCTTTCCTCCCCACGAGTGGATTGGCCGGCGCACCGCTGGCGAATCGCTCGCCCCGCCGTCGCAGCCGTGCCCGATCCGCCGCCGCGTCTGATGGGTGCCGACTGCCAATCGCCCGACGCCGCCGTGCGCGGGCACGCTCCGTCACTCGGAACCGTGGTCTCGGTTGGTGTTTTCTTTTTTCTTTCGCGCCAGCCCAGGAGTCTAGATACATACGTCGTCCCGCTCCTCGTGGGTCCGGGCCCGGAACGCCGGGCTCGGGCGCGAGCACGACAGATGGAGGAATGCGGGGTAGCGACCAACCAGCTGGCCGGCCGGACGCAGGGCCTCGCACGACGCGTGTGCGACGACTGATATCTAGGGCGGGTTCCGCTACGCCCCAGCCCAGCACTCACTCCATCCAATCCCGCCGCACGTCTGACGTTCGCACGGCGCAGGGCTTTCGGTCGCCGACCGCTGCATCGACGGACGGCGCGCGGCGCTGTTATCGGCGGGGGATGTCGTATCGCCAGGCGCAGCTCGCACGGAAACGGAGCGCCATCGGGGAAGCGGTCAGCCGGTCGGCGGTCGGTCGGCGGAAGCGGTGCTCGTGACCACGGCCGCCCCCGTGCTCCTCCGCGCGCGGACGGAGAAAAGAAAGGAAACGGAGGGTATGTCGCTCAAATGCCGCAGCGGTAGACGAGGCTCCGTTCTCGGCTGTGGCTGGCCGTGGAAACACGCAAACACACACGGGGGCTTCCTACACAGCGCGAGTCGCGCGACGAAAAAGAAACGACTCGACGGAGGCCGTTCGACGAGCGGGCGGCAGGTATCTCGACCGATGGGAACGCTGGCACGGCAGTTGGTGTGCATGCGCCTGCGTTCGAAAGAAGGAAGGAAAGCAGGTGCACGCTGGATTGGCCGGAGCGAAGAGTCGGCCAGGCGCCAGGCCCATTGGTCCGTCGCCTTCTCCACGGCTCGCATGCGCTCTCGACCGTACGGCAGGTGCGCTACTAGCGGGGGGGACGCGTCCGCTGCGCCGTCGCAACGGTGGCTTCCTCCCGCGAACCTCCCGGGCGGCCGGCGCTTGGGCGGACACGGCGCGCCACTGTGGCGTGCGCGCGGGCGTGCTGGCGTGTGTCCGCGCGCCTGCCGTGCGACCAAAATAGGTCCGCACGATTACGTCGCCATCGCGATCGGCGCCTCGTGCGACCGAAGCGCGGCACGGGCGGAGGGCGGCGGGGCGGAGGCTCCGAGGATAGCCGCTTGCAACCACCGTGCAGGCCGGCGGGGCTGGCCGTCGCCTCTGGCTTTCCCCTTCCGCTGCGCACAGCAGGCTGCAGCGGACCGTCCAGACAGCTGTGATACATCCGCCGTGCTGCGTGCTGGGTCCGGCCGCTTACGTACGCACGACGCACCACCCACGATCCCCGCTGCGAGATTTGCGGCGCCAAGCGCAACGGACACAGCACACAACTCCTACGTGTACAGCGGTGCTGCAGCTGCTATCATAGACCACATGCGTCTGGCGATGTCGCCAGCCGGGCAGCCGCGACGACAGATACCGGCCAGGCCGGCCCTCGCTGTTCGCTCAAGCGGCGGGGACGATGGCGAGCACGACGGCGCTGCTGCTGGTGGCGATGGGGCGTCGTGCGAAGCCGTGCGACGCCGTGCTGGTGCGTACCGCAGTCCTCGCACTGTGCTCGCCGACGGGCCCTTGGTCTCGCGGCCGTGAATAAACAAAAAATAAACTAAAAAGCACTTGCTCGCGCATCACACGGCGTCGCCCCGCCTGGGTGCTTTCGGGCGATGGACGGTCCTGCAGCTGCTGCGCTGCAACTGCTCCAAAGCATCGCAGCCGTAGCGCACGCTGGAGCACCGGCGCTGCGACTGGCCGTGCAGCCTTCCGCCGTCCGCTGCCTCCACGCTCTCCGCTCTGTGTACGTACTTAGCGTCCCACCGCCAATCCCCACCGCCAGTCCCGTTGCGGGCAGGGCCGGGAGGGAGAGCCTCCACCCAACCAATCCTTCGCCAACTCGTGGCCTGGGCCTGGGCCGGTGCCGTTTTGACACCGCCGCGCATGAATCGGCGGACGTCGAACCACGCTTCGCATCCGGGCTGCCGGTGGCACCCGTCGGCCGTCGAGGCGGCGTTCGTGCGTATAAAGAATTCCCCCCCGCTCCCCTTTCTTTCTTTCTTTTTTTCTTTTCCTTTCTTCCTCTCCCTCTCCCCCAGACCCCCAGCTCCCCCCACCGCTCACACATCAACGCCCTCTGCACGTATCTGCATGCCAGCGGTCCCAGTGCGAGCAGCCGCGCCCCGCTCGAACATCCTCCAGAAACCAGCACGAAACTACCTCGCCTCGTCTCCGTCCGACGTTCGCACCGACTCGAAGCATAGACCGGCCGCCGCAATCCGCTCGTCGCGCACACTCTGGTCCAGATGGCCGGCCCGGGCTATTCCTTCGTGGCCTACCCAGGCGCCGCCGCCGACTTCGCCTACGCCGGCGGCTACCCCGGCGGGATGTCGCACGGGCACATGGATCTCCCCGGCAGCGGCAGCGTTCCGTACCCGCACTTTCCGCCGTCCATGGCGTTCCCAGCCATGACAGGATACCCGCCGCCCCTGCACGTGCACGGCGGAGCGCCGCCGAGCCCCGTCTTCTCGCAGCCGAGCCACGGATCGCAGCAGCAGACGGCGCCGCCGAGCCCCGACCGCGCCGGATACTCGACCGAGGTCAGGGTCATGCGCCAGCTGTGCACCGCCATGACGAAGCTGCAGAACACGATGAAGGATCTCGCCGAGAGGCAGGAGCAGATCCTCGACCGCATGAGTCTGCTGGAACAGCGGGGTAACTGCGTCCCCTCCCCTCCCCGGCGTTCGGAGAGCCAGCGAGTGACTGACGCGCGGGACCGCAGTCGGACGCATGGACGACGGCATCGAGACCATCATCGAGAACACCGAGGCTGTCATGGCGGACAGTCGCGCGATCCGGGCGCGCGTCGAAGACGGCGAAACGTGTGCTTTCCCCCCTCCTCCCCTCCCTCCTTCCTTCCCGTCCTTCGTTTCCCCCCCCTCCGCAGCCTCCAAACTGACGCGCCGTAGCCACGACGCCTGCGAGTCCCGTTTCGCCGACCTGATGAACGACCTCGTCGGCAAGCTGACGGGCTGCATCGGCGAGGAGCTCCGGGAGATCAAGAAGGTGGTCGACGACACCGACCGCCACGCCCGCCACGAGCCGTTCCAGTACGGCAGCGCGCCCAACAGCCTTGCGATGTCCCGTCCGGCAGTGCACGGCGGGCAGGAACGCGCGAAGGAACTGGGCGGCGCCGTGTAGATGCGCATCCGACGACAGTAAAGCTCGCGCTCTCTCCCTCCTTTCGTTCTCCTTCCAATGGTCGCTTTCGACGTTTACCATCTTTTTTTCCCCCCTTCGTTTACAACTTTACATAAGGACGGGGTTTCTGCATTATTTGGGGCGTTTGGAAGAAAAAAAAAATCAAAAAAAAAATCAACTTTTTTTCCCGTCACGAGTGAGGAATCATCTTGTCCATCTTTTTTTTTTTTCTTTTTTTTTTTTTTGCACGGGCGGCGGGGGCTGTCGACCCAGCGGTGCGGGGATAATATTCTTTTTTTTCCCTTTTTTCTTCTTTCTTCTCCTCCAACGGAGTGGCTTACCTACTATCGATATCTGCATACTTATACATAACTTAATCGATCGATCACCTCCGTCGCCGTCATCCACCCCGCACGAACCGCATGAAAATAATAATAATGAAGAAAACAAGCAAGAGTCGGTGCAGTGCAGCGCAGTGCGGTGCGGTGAGTCGTGCATAGGCCCGTCGACAACACATAAACATCTCCAGCGAACGATAACGATAACGGTGGGTGTGCTTCTCTTTTCTTTTCTTTTTTTGTTTTGTTTTGTTTTGTTTTGTTTTATCTTGTGTCTCCGCCCCACCCTCCCCTCTCAACGGACACAGACATGACTCGGATCGGTGGGCGAGACATGAGGCTACTCCGCTCTGGGGATGACAGGTATGTGCCGCACAACAGCCGTCGCTCAGACACGACGGGGTGGCTCTCGGCTGGACGACAGCGCTGCGGCGCGGTGCGGCGTGTTTCCTGCGGTGGCCGGCAGCAGCGGTGACGTCGGACGGGTGCGTTCGACAGCAACCGTCGATCACGACAATCCCGCAACTCGCGACTCCCCACTCCCCCGCAGCCAGACACACCGCTGCAGTGCAGACTGGTGGCGATGGCCGACGCTGATCGCCGGTCTCGGCGGCGGCCCAGCACTGGCGGATCTCGCTGGCGGCGGAAAACGGGCTCCGCGACATCCACCGACGCACGCGCTCAGCGTGTTGTCGGTGGCGGCGCGGGGGAGAGCGATTCCGAAGCGGGCACGTACTGGTTGTCGAGCTCAATGTTGCTCGTGTAGATCGCGTCTGGGGCTGTCGCGGGTCTACACCGCTACGCCGTGCATCTGCGCGCCCAACAGGCTGCGTGCGAAGCGGCCCGCGAGATCGTCGGGCCCGTTTCCGGTGGGGTAAACAGCTTGCCGGCGGTCCGAAAGCTCAAGGAGAGACCTTTCCAAGAGATGGAAACCGGCGAGGAGCTCGAGGCGGTCAGTGGTTGGGCCGGGTTGAGCTACGTTTGAGGTTAGTGGATGGTACAGCTCGGCCGTGGGAATACGCACCTGCGACATTGTTCGTGTGATGGCAGCCAGAGATGGTGCTAGCATGTGAAGCGGGAGCAACTATCCGCGTTTGCCCGCGTTCGCCATTTCTGGTTATTACGCCGCCAACTATCCCCACGCCCGCCGGGGCCCAGCATCTGGGCAATCCGGAGATGAGCCCAGCCCCAGCCAAGAAGCATATGTATTGCCACCCTCCGACAGAGAGGCCGGGTATCTACCATGATCGATGCCCTGCCCACAAGGGGGGGTGCCAGTAAGCGAGAAGGCGGACGAGTGAGCGAAGTCGGCAGCGGATGAGCCATGGGTGGAACACTTCCGATGCGGCCGGTATGGGCGACCAGCTGACGCCCAGGCCCCTTGCTCATCTGAAGCGCTCGATCGCCGACGCCCAATTGGCGGGAAGCTAAGGCCTAGGTGGACCGGGAAAGAAATATCGGTATGTACAGCAGGCATCGGAAGCCGCGCCAGACTCAGTCCCGGCCACAACCACCAAACGGCTCGCTGCGAGTCTGGCAATTGGAGACGGGCCACGGTCTTACCGGGCCAGTATATCTCGCGTGGACGAAGAACGGACTCACCGCCAAGCGCTGGCAGCGCCCCATATGTACAGAACGCAGACACGGGAACACCTCTTCGCGTGCTTGTCCTTACCAGGAACGCCAGCGGAGAATCCTGTGGGCCGCGGTGCGCAGGGAGACGGAGAGAGGTAAGGATCGCTTCACGATCCATGCCCTCTCCGCTGACGAGCGATGCAGCCAGGCGATCCCCGGACTTCCTCTCCGCTACTGATGTGGGGAGGCTGGGTCCCCGGCCAAGTTGAGGAAGACGCACAGCGCGAGCAGGAACTCCGGGGGCGGTGTGAAAGGGAAGAGGAGCGAAGGAGGCCGAGATGCTGGGAGGGACAACCCTCCTTCGTGGCCTTCACGGAAGAGGGATACGATAGACGTTTGGGGTCGGTGCTCTTTTGTCTTTCCGTTGTCATTTCCATGGTGCTCCCTATTGATTTCGGGACAGGCCTGGGCGGAGGGCAGAGGGGGAACCACACCGAGCCGGGTGGACAGTGGGCGGGGCCTGAGAAGCCATAAATCTCACTCTGCAAGCAATTGTACTGAAGGATGAAGAGCCTATGCAAGAGCAGGTCCTGAGAAGTTATGGAAAGAAAGATTTTTGGGGGGGGGGGGGGTTGTTTAATCGTACTCGCATTGAGCCTATATAGACTACAGCGTGGCAGCGCACATTTTTTTGCCCAGTTCCCGTCCGCTGTCCGTGTTGCAAGCTCCCCTTTGCCCTCCGCCCAGGCCTGTCCCAAGAAAGAATAAATGCGCACCAAGGAGACCACGGAAGGGAGAAGGAAAGGCAGCCCGTCCCCCCTGCTTCTCGTCTGCGATGCCATGAAGGAGGGCGTGGGGAGAAACAGTGGCGATTCTACACCAGCACCCAGCTCCTCGGCCTCCACCCTCCGCTCCTCTTCCCTCTTCACTGCGCTCTCATTCTGATATCTATGTACCTCGCTCCCCGCCTCTTCCCCAGCCTAGCCGGGACCAGCCTTCCCACATCCGTAGTGTGGAGAGGAAGTCTAGAGTAGTACTGCCTGGCTGCACCCTCCCGTCGGCAAGCAAGTCCCGGATCTTTGAACCGGCTCTTCCCCCTCCCGCTTCTCTCCCGCACCTCTGCCTCCAGGATCTTCTGTTGGGGCCTTCCACTTGGGACGCGCCCTGGGGTGGTGGGACGGGATTTGTGGTGGGTGGGTTATTAGCAATACCAAACTTGTCCCCGGGGAATACGGGCAAACGTTCACCAAGGCCAGTCACCAAGGGAGAGGAGTCTCCAGTGTTTAAACATACACCTGAACGTACTCAAAGGGTTTCTGAGGGGAGCTTTCTTGAGCAGAAAGTTTCGATTCTGGAGGAAACTTGCCGACAATTGAAGTCGTTGGAATCCAGGCGTGGGAATCTGCCTCCAAACTTCACTCCTCGATAGTTATATGTATATATGTATAGGTATATATATATATAAAGAAAAGATCCTAATCTTGGAGTGATGAAAAACTTCCTGATTTTGTATTTGTCAGACTAAACCTACTCTACAGTTGGCTGGTATGTTTTCATTGTAACTCACTAACCCCCACCTGATTAGGGCTAACGTGTTTGGCTACCTATGTAGTTTTCCCGTGAGTGAGTTTTATGGCTTCTCAGGCCCTTCTCTCCGGCAGTGTATTTTGCCTCAATCCTGGCTCTTCTGCCAGGCTCGCCGTGATCTAATAATTAATAAGGTCTCCAGATGCGAGTAATCAATTTTTTTTTAAAAAAAAAACCGGACAGCGCGCGGTGTGCGGAATCGGACTTATGTGTGTGTACTGGACGTCAGAGCATAGAGTCCATTATCTACGAAATATAGGCGCTGGGGGGGGGGGGCCCAAATACCCTTACATAACTACGTACATCCAAGTACATCATAGTTACATTCGACATGATCTACCTGGCTTTGTCGCACGCGACTAATGACTACAACAACAAAAAAAAAAGGCCGGGGCCCAGCATCGCAGCTCACCCATGTAAAACCGCGGAATACTGTCTCGGGCAACTATACCGAAAATGTCCTCTGCTATCATTAACGTGTGCAATATGCATGGTCCTGTTGTCTCAGTGAGTGCATCGGCTGGCAAAAAACAGACGACACACATATCTAGCTGGCAGGGCAGTAGTGCATATCTATGGATTGCACGCAGCGCGGCGGTGTCCGCCTCCGCTCTCTCGCCATCCCTTTGTGCCTGGTGAGTGTGCATCCACATACCTAGCCACGGTGTTTTAACCAATTGGCTACCGCCCCCCCCCCCCCCCCAATTGGTTGTCGTGTTCCCCCTCTCGTGTGCAGATTCTGTATGTAGAGCAGGAGCAACTTGGCAATCCCGTGGACAGCGTTCCGGAGCAACGGCCGCACGGCGCAGCGTATGAGTGAACAGCATATCTGTCCCTCCGTCCGAACACATCCCCCGCAGCATCCTCCGTCCGCCCCGGCTCCTCGTCACCAACAGTGTTGTCCTCCTTCACGACGCGACACACTGTTGCCGGTTAGACGGGTAGAGCTATCCGGCAGCTGCTGAACGCCAAAAACCGGATGAGCGCGCTGTTCGATCTCGAGCTGTTCGTTGTGCGGAACTTATGGCTGCCTGTGGGGCGGGATCGCCGGCTGCCACCGTGTCCTGTTGCGGATGGCGAGAAGCCAATGGGAAGGGGGTTTGGCGCTCGGAGGAGGCGCCGGGGAGGATGGAGGACACCAGAAGCACTGCTGCTGTCTCACTGATGTCGCCAAGCAAGTTGCGCACTGTCCTATGTAAGCCTACTGGCTGCAGACGGTAGGCGTTCGTTGGAGCCGACTGTGGAGGAGGCTGCATTGTCGGGATGTTGATCTGCGGAGAGGGTTCTCCGAGCAGACATGCGCGATAGATACGGACGATGGAGGTTGTGGGGGACAGCTATGTCATGCTGCCATCGATCGTGCTCTGGGTGTTTCCGGCTTGCAGTGGTGCTGTAGGCGAAGTCCATAGTGCGGGCACTGCTGTAGCGAGACAACAGCAACCGTCTTTTCCTGTTGATGGGTCGCACGGCCGGACAAAATCGGAGGCTCGGAGGTGCCGATCCCCCGCGTCCGTGTCCGAGCGGCTTGCGAACTGTCAAGGCCGACCTTGCTGCCGGCGTTCGGCGCGATCTCCACGATGACGACTGTCCCCCGCCTGTACTTAGCAACATCACGGCGCAGATCATCTGTTGGTGCCCGGTGTCCAGAGCCGCACGGCCGATCGCGGTCACGGCGGTTGTGGTGCCTCGGGCGATGTTCAGTCACTGCGTCCGCAGGCACGTACCTACGTTAACCCGAAGCCCTTAGTGGCCAGGTTCGGGAACATGCCGAGACATCCGATGATGAGCGTCTTGCTAGTCTGCGCGAGAGGGGGGGGGGACGTAGCACCGCGTCGTGGGATCGGACAGAGCTCGATTCGCGGCTCCTGCTTTCGATTCCTGGGGTTTCCAAGCCATCCCGCCTGGGTGGTGAAGACAATGTTTTGGCCGCGAACACGGAAGATCACTCGCACATGCCAACTCATTCGCTGAATCGGATATCGCGGCGGCGTTTGTTCCTGCTGCTGGTACCCTATAGCCGCTACTCTCGGGAGGCATGTCTTCGAGCACTGCGACGCTTACAGATAACAGCAGGAAGCACCGTGGCAAGAGATAGCACGCCTCACAGCGGACGAGCCGTGACAAGAGGAGGCGCGGCTCCACCGTGGCGGCGCTGTTTTTTCATCTAGATAGCCACATTGTGTGGCCGGGGCCCTAAATCACCCCAGCGACCAGGAAGTGTTGGAACCCGCCGCCACCCTGTGTCCCTGTAGATAGATAGATATGTAGAGTATGTGCGCACGGTTCGTGGGCTAGGGTTGCACCGCGGGGTGAAGCGTGATCCCATTATCCCGGTGCCGAATGTGGCGTCCGGGACTTTAAGCGCTATCTACCTCCGTAAGGGTATGATCTGCATATGAACCGCCAGATGTATAATACCTACCACAGTGGCAATTGGTCGTTCTGGAGGGCATCGGAATCGTTGGTTGGTCCCCTTGTCCGTAGGAAACGACATGTAGGAGAAACGACATGTAGGAGAAACGACATGTAGGAGAAACGACATGTAGGAGAAACGACATGTCGGGGAAGGTTCGGCAGCACTAAGCGCAACCGCAACGTCCGGCGGCTTGCGGGCCCAAGTGCGCGGCTCTCAAGAGGAGGCTGTAATGATCGCTGTGAATGCCGGCCGTACGTATCTGGTAGAATAGTGGTTCGTAAAAGCAGGGGGCGCCTATATACCACACACAGCTCAACTTGCTATCTTCCTAAACCTAAGCCCTTCAGGTGTTGGTCGTGTTATGGTGACAATGGTCAGGGTTTGGTGCGACGCGTGATTGCAGCTGGTGGTGGTAACTAACTTAAAGTCGATCGATCGCACTAGTTCGCGAACAGCAGAGCATGCACCGCAGACAGAAAATTCCTTGGCGGGTGTAAAGCGGACGATGCAGGGAGCTGAGGTGGCACTACGGACAGCCCCCGGCCTCGCTAGTGATGCATTGCTGGACTCCACAGCTCAGCTGCGAATTGCGCAAGCTAGATATTGTCGGCACGGGTGTTCCTTTGGGATCGCCGGGAGATTCCGTGAGGGTGGCGGTACATAAATAGTACACACATAGTCTAGTCCAGAGTGATTGTCACCGCGAGGCCGGCTTTTGCAGATTGGGACGGCTTCTTGGGGCCAGAACTCGCCAACAGATGACGAGCGCGATACGTAGCCTCCCGCCCGCGCTCTCTATTTGGAAAGGTGAAGTTCCGTCGCACGGTCTTGGACACACCACTCCATCCAAAAGGACGAGGCGGAGCGCGCAATGGGGACGAGAAGAGCCTATGTACCCAGGAAGACAAGCCGAATTGAAATCCAATGGTGAGACAATTCGGAAGGTTGGGAAATACGAACTCGGTTCTGCACCGAAGACCAACCACCTGCTAGCGAATAATCCCAGAGAGGAGAGAAGCGAGATCCAACAAAAGCGTTCCGAGGTTTGCCACCTAGCTTATGGCTTGCTTCAGCCCTCAATGTCAACAACCGGGGCTCGATGTGCTTACCGGTCAATTCTTCTCGGCGCACCTTGAGGGTTCCCACCCCATGATACATACATAGGTAGAATGCAGACGCATATGCCAGGGGGAAAAGGCCTTGTCGATATCCGAGGTGGGAAACAAACATTGACAAGGCCGACTGGGCGCTAGCTCCCCGCGAATATCCGCATTTTTGGAAGGGCCGTGCGGGCAGAGCTGCAATTTTTTTTTTTTGGTTTCTATTCATTGATCGCATGCAACCCCATATAGATCATGGCGATGTATATAACACTGTTTCATTGTGTATTTCGCCATGATCCCCGAGGGTCGCACGCGAATATTGCGAAGACAAAAAAAAAACAAACTGTCCTTTCGGCTTGTCGTAATTGTCGCTCACAGGCCTGTCCCGAGATGGTATGTAGAGAAAATGAACGAAAGAAACCACCCTTTCCGCCGAAGCCGTGAAGGAGGGTGTCAAGAAGAACTGCAACCTCAACCTCTACCTCACCGCCCTCCAACCTCCTCTCCTTTTCCCTCCCTTCTCGCTCCCTGTGCTCCCACTCTCTGGGTGTCCTTCAGCCGGTCTGGTGCTCGTCTCCCCACGTGGTGGCGAGGAAGCCTGGCTGCACCTCTAGGTCTCGACCCTCCCCCCCCGGCTTCCCTCTGCATCCGCCCGCAGGATTTTCTTCTGGCGGGCAGTTGCTCCCGTGTCTGGGTGCGATCGATTCATGGGTTGGGCACGCTGGCACGCACCGGCCTTTTGGGGGGCTCATCGACACAGCCACACCATTTTCCAGATCGTAATGACTAATGAGGCACTGGCTGTTCAGGCAGTGGAGCCTCAGTACGCAAATTTTTATTCTGTTCGAGCAGTCGTTAGATCTAATAGCACGTGTGGCGGCGAGCTCCGAAAACCGGACGAGCGTGCCCAGCGCAGGAATCAATTCCGTCTGGGCGGGATCATCACCAGCACTTCGCAGTGGGCCGGCCCTTCGTCCATTGGATGTAGGGTGGTCACTGGCCAGTGGGGGGGCCGTCTTCAACTGGTAGAGTCTGGAGGCGAGTCGGTTGCTCGAATTGGCCGGAATGAAAGCCGGCTTTCGTCGCAGCGTCCGGCTGCACCGGTATTTCCCCCTTCTCGTTTCTAGGCAGGGCACCTCCAGGGTTCGATCGCCACCTCCGGCTGCTGGGCGTCTGTTGGGATCGTCACCCGCCCGGGGTCGTGTCGCCTGCGGGTGGCTGTCTCCAGTTCTCGGACAATGGCTGCACCCTCGGCGTCATATGTAGGCTGCAGCGACGTACCCAGAGTAGATATCCATTGTCTGGACGCGGCGTCGGCCCAGTCAGTCGCGATCCATGGCCTATATTACGGCGAACTAGGCTTTCAGAGCAGGATTGACAGCGCTAGTTAAAGATCGCCCAACGCATAGAAACTGCTCTCCACCACGCCCACTTTGAGGGCCTTCAGTATGACCAACCTGGGGCTTAATTACTGGACACCAGAGAATCCCCACGACAATATAAGGACCTCGTATATGCAGTTCGCCCGTCTCGTAGCGATTGGAGCGTCGTACGCAGACGGGAACAAGCTCAGCTGCGGCGGCGATCTGCACGCTGCCTAACAAGGGATGTCGCAGGAAATGGATTGGGTCGGAGCGAGTTCTCTGTTTCAGGTCAGCGCTCATCGTCCGAACACTGCATGCGAACGTAGGAATTGAGGTCGCACTGCGGCGCAATGGCCATCACGGCCATACATACGGTTGCGAACAATCTTCAGCTTCAATATATGCCGGCTGGCGCGGGCCGTGGGATGCCGCGAAACTGGCGGTGCTGTGGGGAAGAGTCGGTGGAACAACGACGTCAATGAGGGAGGAGGGGATACTTCGCCTGCCCGATGCGGCAGGGCTTAGTGTCTGGTATAGGTGTGGGCGACGATGAGGCATGTCTCAGCTCCGTGTGGATGTCTCGTCGCCCCGCTCCGACCGGCACCCGCTGCCCAACTGGTCTCCCACTTCTCGGAGCAGTCCTCTTTCGTTGCTGCCACCCGCGCCCCCTCTCGCGCCGACATCTCCGCGTTGTTGGGCGGCACTTGCCTATATACTCCGCAAAAAATACACAAACAATTTGCAAGGCAGAAACTGCGCATTGTGCCGGCTGAATGGCTGAAACAAAATGGATGGGGGCTTGGCGCGATGTCGATGCAGGTACCACACAAGTCATCGTCCTTACCTTTTCGCGCGGGTCGGTATTCCTCGGCCCACGAACAGGTAGATACATACGGTTCTACGGACCCACCGAGGAATCGGCCGCCAGAGGAGAGACCAGATCTCAAAGCGATCAAAATCGCCTGTGGGGAGCCAATCCGTATGTCATCGGAAGAGTGCTGACTCGGAAGTCCGACTGGCCACAATCTAGATTCAAGACATTGCAGATGGCCATGCAACTGCTCTAACTGGAGGCCGTCCCCGTTCTCGCATGCAAGCATGCAAGAGAGCGAATCTTCGAACTCAGCTGAACTGTCACTGGCTTTCGTCGGGTGGATGTGGTGGCCACACGGAGAATATGAAATGATGTCTCATACCATCACGGACTCCTCAGCCAGCGTCCTCATGCATGTGGTGATCCGAACTGGTGGGAAGTAGCTATTCTGGCCCAAGCTTCAGCTCTGCTCGCCGATATGGCGTCGGGGGGGCGGGGGGGACGGGGGGCGCAGGCGATGGCAAACGAGCCCCCAGAATGAAGATTTGGGAGTGAGTCGCAGGTCTCCATAAAAGACGCCTCTTCACCCCCTTCGGTTTTGCTCTCCAGTTCGACCAGTCAGATTCCCCCATTGCCTTAGTTCTACCCTTTCGTTCACACTTTTTTGCGATGATGGTTTTCGATTCGATCTTCAGGACCAACGGGGCCAATGGCGGTACGCCTTCTCCATCATTCATTACAGCATAACAGCAGTACATTTCTAACACTGTTCGGTGATAGCCACCAATGGCGCCAATGCCCACACGAAAGACGACACATCTATAACCAGCGACAACGCCAGCAGTGGCACTGCGACCCCCATTCACACGGATAGCCTGACCACCCGTCAAAACCCTGAGACGAGAAAGGCGACTCTGCTACCAATGTACGAGTCGACTAAGGATACCTATATCCTCAGAGACACCACGACCTTGATCACCGTTCGGTGCAAGAAGGAGTTTACTTCGAAGATAGATGAGATCTTGACGGGAGTGCCAACCTGCCATGCATTCCTGGACTTCATCGCTACCGAGAGGCTGAGGAGCATGCCCCACAAAGGGAGCAAGTGGGATAAGGTCCTCAAGTGGGCGGAGAGCTTCAGCCGAAGGGTCGATGCGTACTCGCACGCTATCAGCGGGTTCACCCCTCACAGCTGGGAGTCGGCAAGGCTTGTTTGGGGATGCTGCCGGTGGCTTCTGCTGGTAAGACTCCCACACATCTTTTTTTGGCGGAATGGACTTCTGACGCTTCTTAGATGGGTCCGAACCACGTCGAGATGCTCGAGAAGGTCTTCGGTGTCCTGGGCCAGTTCGGCCAAGCGATCGACTTCTTTCTGAAGAACAAGCGTCTGTTCTGCGCCTCCGTGGAGATGCAGGATATCCTCGCCCTTGCATACTCCGATCTCGTCCGATTCACTGTTGAGACGGCCATCCATTACACGAAGTCGACGACAATCAGCCTCGCAAACTTCGACGCCTTGTTCGGCCGTGTCGTTGATTCCTTCTTTTACCGCAAGGAGTGTTTCACTAGCGAATCATGGGCCTGCAGTTTGAGAGAAGAATCTTACACTACCACGACCACGACCACCATCACCATTCAGACCATCCGGCAATGGCTCTCGGTTCAGGATAGAACCTTGGATCTCTGTCTTTCCAATCGCCTGGGAACGCGTACTTTCAGATACGAGTTTACCTGCGAATGGTTCGAGAGCCACATGCGGGAGTTCCAACGTGATAAGACTGATGTTCTATGGGTTTATGGAAAGCCTGGCTCGGGTTTGTGATCTCTATCCTCCGCGGTGCTGCCCTCCGGCTAACTGGGTCTAGGAAAGAGTGTCCTGGTGGGCTGGATCCTGGAGAGGCTGCGGAGAACTCAAGGTAGCCGCTATGGGTATGATGTTATTTCGTACGCCGTTGGTGGGTGCTTCCAGTTATACCCTACGTTCAATGGATGATGCTTACACAAAAAAGATGCCAATCTCAAGAGCGAGCGGTCGTCGTTCAGCGTCGTGAGGTCACTGCTCTTGCAGCTTCTCGAGAGGAACGTTGGAGACTTGTCGGTGTACAAGATTCTGGCGGCACTCTATGAGCGTGTGGAGCGCAGTGGAGTAACCGACAACCTTGAGGCCGCTTTGTGGGGGGCTTTCGACTCCGCTCTGGGGCGAAGCTCAAGCAAGTTGATGATTGTCGTTGACGGTCTTGATCATCTTGATGGTGGCGAGCCTGCGGTCTGGGAGCTTTGCGAAAGACTGCGCTGCATCGCATCCAAATACAGCTACATCAAGTGCTTGTTCCTCTCCCGGCCGTTGAGCAAACCATGTCCGTCTACCATCAAGGAGTTCGTCATCGATGCAGCTTGCAATGCTGCCGATATCACCCGTTTCATCGAGGCATCCATCGCTACTTGCATCGAGTTTCAGTCCCTCAAGATTGAAGAACGCCGCAAGATCATCGAGGTAATCACGAACACTTCGTCCGGCACATTCATTTGGGCCGAATATTCCCTCCAGCTCCTTCGGATGGAGAAAACCGTCGCTGGGATCATGAAGTGTCTCGAGACCCTCGCAGCCGTGAAGAGCTTGGACGACATTCTCCACAAGCTGTGCCTCAAACTCGATCTCAAGCAGGCCGACACCAAGCTTCTGATAAGCCTACTTCTCGCTGCCGAGAGGCCGCTCACGGTTCAGGAGCTCCGCTGCCTGTTCGAGATCGATATCACCAACTGCACCAGCTCGCCTCGCCTTACCAAGATCGAGGATGATATTCGGGCTGCATGCGGTTCTCTGGTCACCATCCGCGATGGGCTCGTGTGCTTTTCGCACGTCTCCGTCAAGGACTACCTCATGGAGCTTCTCTCGGACGATCAATTCCCGTTGAGTATCGAGGAAGCCCACACAGAAATAACTATCCGGAGTTTGGCGTACCTGAAGATTGTTCTGAAGGGCATGGATCGCGAACCCACGTTCGTGTGCCGCTGGGATGGCTCTGAAGAGGTCCTCCTGAGACATCGGTTCCTCGAATACGCTGCTCGCCATTACATCATCCACTTCAAGCGATCCTCCATGTACAACCCCAAGGGAAACCACAGCTGTTCGGCAACCTTCAAAGCCTGCTTCCCGGACTCGTCTTTCCTCGCCTTCATCGAAGGAAGCTGGTGGGAGAACCAGACCAGTGCCAGTGAAGCTGCGGAGTTGCATCATCTTGCCCTCCAGCTTCGGAAGATCGCCCTGGGCGATAAGTGCGTCTCCGTCATCCAATGCTATATCAACCTGGCCAGGACACAGGAGAACCTTTCTAGCTATGTATATGCTAGTGAGGGCTACTACGAGACGTGGAAGATCGCCTGCAGGGTCTTAGGTGAGACACATGCGATTACTCGCGCCTGCGCCAAAGCCGTTATCACCTGCACGGAGGTCACTACCACCACTACCACCACCACTACCGTCACCATCACCGAGCGAAAGGAGACCATATACAAGTATATGTACACTCACTGCGAGACCCGCGAGGAGAAGATCGCCCATGCCAAGGTTCTCGCGGAGCTTTATACCGCGCTCAAGAGGACGGAGGAGGCTCTCACAATCTACCGTGATGTACGGACGTTGTGCATCGAAGTCTACGGCGAACTTCATGAGGAGACCGCGAACATGACCAAGTGCCTCCTCACCACGCTCGAAGTTCTCGGGAAGCATGAGGAGTGCGTGACCATTACCCACACACTACTGGAGATCTGTGAAAAGACTACCGAGGTGTGGGAGGAAAAGCGCATCAGCACCACCATGACCATGGTCGAAGTCTACGAGAAGCGGAAGGAGATCAAGAGGGCGGAAGCGCTTTTGATCAGCCTTTGCCAGAAAATCACCGAGATCTGCAAGACCAATCACGAGGAACATGTCCGCGAAGCGCAGATCAAGATCACGCTCGAGTACGTCCGGTTCCTGAAGCGTTGCTCCAAGGACAAGGAGGCGGAGAAGATCTTGGTCGAGTTGTGGGGCGAGTTCAAGGGGCAGCTGAATGCGAACGACTGCAACTACGGGGATAGCCTGCTGATTCATATCCGGATGATCGGAGATGAGCTGAAGAACTGGAAAATTGTGGCGGTCGCCGAGTCCGTGTTCACCTCTCTTTTCGCATTCTACAAGAGGACGAACAGAGCCACAAGTAAGGAGGCCATCTCTATCGCGATAATGCTCTCCGAGGTTCTCAACATCAAGCAAGAAACTCACAGTGAGGAGTGCGTCTTGGAGGAAATTTTCGGTGCCACCATCACCGTGACCATCGTCGACATTACCATCATCAGGGCCTGCATGAAACTCAGCTACTTCTACGAGCGAGAGGAACGGTGGACCGACGCCATCAAAGTCTGCACCAAGTCCCTCGCCAAGATCTGGTCATCCGTCATCAGTTACATCGAGAGCGGATCGGGTATCTGTGCTTTGCCAACGGAGTACTTCGAGGATGCAATCGTGATTGCACGTCGCCTCGCTATCTGCTATTTCAAAGCAGGCCAGATCCGCAAGGCAGAGGCCGTGTACCAATACATCTTCCGCGCCTGCAAATCTTCTCTGCAGACTCGCGACGAGTACATCCTTATCACGGCGGAGTACCTGGTCAGCTTCTACGAGTCAATCGACAAAATCGAACAGGCTCTCAAGGTATACCACGAGCTGTTCCTGGAGTACCAGGAGGTTCTTGGGTGCTCGCACTCGCTCACGATCAAGACCACCTACAAGCTCGCGCACTTTTGCATGCAGCATCAGCCTCGGAAGGCCGAGAAATACTACTTGTTCATCGTCTCTTCTCTGGACAATCAAACAGAGATCCTCGACGGGGCGTCCGTCGAGGCTGCGCTGTTTCTCTGCCGTATTTACGAGAACGACAAGAAGTACAACGATGCGCTCAAATACTACCGCAAGCTCTGGATGACCTTCTGCCACCGCGGAGAAGACTGTGGGATGAACACGGAGACCGTGTTGAGCACCTACCAGAAGTATGTGCAAACCCTCGAGAGGGAGTCCAAGTTCGCCATTATCTACGATGTCACTATCCAGTTCCGCGAGGCGTGCATCAAGCATTACGGGAAGAACCACCACATCAGCGTCCTTGCCACGATCGAGCTTGCCCGAGTTCTCGAGCGCGAAGAGTCAAAGCGCCAGGAGGCTATCACCATCTACGAGGAGGTCCGCAAGATCATCTCCGAGCACAGTGAACTTAGGGTCATCATGCGGTCTACCATCATTGAGGTCCGCAAGCGGCTTGCGCAACTCTACGCCATCCACGCGTCGTCCACCTCCAAGGCCGAGGTGATCTACATCGAGTCCTGGGAGGAGTACAAGTCTAAGCACGGGTGCTCACACGAGGAGAGTCTGTCGCGCCTGTACGAGTTGATCATGTTCTTCAAGAAGCAGAGCACCAAGGAGGGCATACACACCGCCACCATCACCCTCCAATCCACCATCATCGAGATCATCACCAAGGAGAAGGACACGCAGCGATTGTTCGCCTCCGCCGGATCGATTGCGAAACTCTACTTGGCCCTAGGCCTCCAAGAGCTCGCATTCGAGCTCCTTGGGGAGATCCGCCTGCAGCTCGACTCGGTGGAAGTCAAAACTTCAAAGAAGTTCGGGTTTTCGCTGCGCGCCTCACATGCGCTGGATCGGAGGTCTTATCTCTTTGTCGCCGCGTTCGAGGAGACTTTGAAGGGCAACAGCTCGGTCCATTTATACTCTGAGCTGATGGCCGACCTTGTCACCGAGACGACTCTGTACGAGAACTGGATGCGGACGTTGAAGTACGGCGGATCGTTCGAGTCATCCCTCAGTGTCGGTGCTCGTCTGCGGCTTTTCCTTATCAGCAAGCACCGAGAGGAAGAATGCACCCAGATCACCGAAGAGCTGTGGGAGCTATTCCAGACCAGCGTCGGCAAGCAGCCAAAGAAGGCCGGCATCATCTGGGAGTTGTTCCTCGTCTGTATCAAGGAGATGGGAGCCGAGGAGCACGACTTCACTGTCCTGGAGATGGCCGCCACCACCGTGGTTACGCACTACGAGAAGGGCGACTTCGCTGGTTCCTACGAGCTCGCCACTTGGACCTACAAGTACATCAAGGCCCACAGCGGCTTCACCGAGCAGCGGAATCTCGCCGTCGGCTTTAAGATCTCGCTGTGTTTGGCTGGGAAGGTGTCGCAGCCGTCGAAAGGATGCCCGGATGAGAAGTTGTTGGTGATGATGACGGAGCTTTCTCGCACCGTGTTGATCGAGGTCCTCAAGGCCAGCGAGTCGGAAACTATGTCATTCAGCAAGATGCGCCTTGAGGAGGTGAACCTGATCGTTGGGGTTCTCGGTGGGCAACAGAACTTCAAAGATCTCGAGGTTATTATCTCTCTCCCCCTGCCTTTCCCCCCATCGTGAAAATATATACTAACATCCACGATAGCGTATCCTCCGAGACCTCTGGGAATCCCGCCAATCCCGCGACTCCTGGAGCGCTGACGAGATCGTCGCCATCGGCCACCGTCTCTGCGAGGTCCTCTTCGCATCCGGCAAGCGTACCGAGGCAATCGACCTCTGCAATGACATTCGCTACAACGTCAAGCGGGTCTGGGGTGCCGTCGATTTCACCACGGTCGCCAGCTACAACCTTCTCTCGAGTATGTACACCGCCGCCGGGTCCTACGACAAGGCGATGGCGCTCCACGTCGAGCTCCTACGCGAGATCCTCGCCCCAGAGAACGAGAACGAGCTCATCGAAATCATCTCCGGGGAGGCCCTGAAGCAATTGATCCTGCAGCAGATGAACCTGCTGAAGCGCAGCTATCAGAGACTCGGCCGCTGGTCCGAGGACCCCGAGGAGTACAAAAAGCTCTGGTGTGGCTTCGAGGAGCAGTTCAAGCCTACCGATGACCTGTGGAAGGGGATCGACCACATCAGGTCGTGGACGCCAAAGCCGCCGGGTGTCAAGATCAATGAGGGGGTCGGAATGTGGAAGGCGCCTACGAACTGGTGCTTCCTCCTCACCGATGAGGAGAAGAAGGAGAGGGTAAGGCATGCGTGCCACAGGGAGGAGGATGATAATTAAGTCGGGGGTTTGACGGGGCTGTTTCATGGGGTTCTATAATTTGGTTTTTTTTTTCCTACTCGTAACAGGTATCATTGTCGTTGCGTTGCTTTTACGTGGGATCTTTTTTTTTCTTTCCTCCTCTTGGTTTTTGAATAGGGTAATTGGGGCTAGCTTATGTTTGACGTTCTGCAATGCAATATCTCAATATTTATTTTGCGTTGCACTATGGTTTCCGTGAGTTCCGGGCCTGCCTGCCTTCTGGGGATTAGATTCCATCCCCACGACGGCAAAAGGCATTTTATCACAGCCTTAACTATCCCTTCTCTGTATTCCAATCCAATCCGTCCAACATCCTCTGCCGTGCCTAGGTATGTTTAGGATACGTGCCATCACTCGTTCCGCCGTCCACGCAAACGCCGAGTGATGCGGGAAACGCATGCGCAATCCAGGCAACGCTCTACTGGCGATACTGACCCGGCCCACCAGTGGAAAAGAAAACACGGCGATCCAAGGGCAGATGTCGCAGCCGTGACTCTAATCCTCTTGGGACGTTGCTCTGCTGGCTAGTTCCCCTCAACCCACAATCCGCAATCCGCACTTGCAACAGAAGTCGGTATCCACTGGCGTGGGTGTCAGTTCCCGTGTGTCCGTGTGCAGAGAGCGGGCGAGCTTCAACACCCACCACTCCCTCCCCGAGGCCGTGCAGCTCTTTCTGTACGGTGGTCCAAGCTATGGGCTCTTGTTTTTTTCTCTCGCCTCCATATAATTACATACGACAATGAGGCGCTCGGGTTTGTGTTTGCCAGGAGGTTTGACTCCTGCCTTGGAAACTCCAGATGTGCGCGCGTACTTATGTAGGTATACCTATATCGAGGATAGCTAATGGCCAACTGGACGGAAGGAGAAAGCTTGAGGTGGCCACAGCGGGCGAAAGTGATTGTACGGGAGTTTCACATGGGCGATGTGGCATATGTTTGTCGTGATCCGTATAAATTCTTTGCACTGAAGCCATCGAATGCCATGGATCATCCATTCAACCATCCACTCGCCCAGACCAAACCTCCACTCGCCCAGACTAAACCTCCACTCGCCCAGACTAAACCTCCCCTCTCCCTCCCACGCAGAAGTCTTCAACTAGAGAAAGCAGAACAACAAACCACTAGTTTCCATCCGTTCCGCCACTAAAAAAGCACGGGAAGCTGCAGGCGCATGGGGGAAACAACCATGCTCCCTTGTTTGAGGTTCTTTGTTCGAATCATCACGGACACAGCAGGGCATGGGCGGCCAGAAGGGGCCGACTTACGGGAATGTGCAGTCGAGGAGTGCGGATCTAACCTGACGGCCAGACTGAGGACTCTGATCGCCTGGTGGTATGGTGTGGGAAGGGGTATATATAGCGGCCGTGGCTCTGTTCGAGCTTGGGCACGAGCTCACTGGTTACCCCTCATCGCATGTCGAACGACACAGCTTGGTCGATATTAGGTAGGTTCGGCCCATGATGGCCCAGGGCGGAGCCATACCCTGACTGACTGACTGACCGTGGACAGTTCAAACTGCAATGGAGAGAGAGCTCGAGATAACAGGGTACACTCCTCCACTCAGCTCCCTTTTTCCAGGCAGCTGACTCACTCACTACTCATAGACGTTCCCCGCCGCCGGCACCGCCAAACACGCCGCCCCTCCCGCTCCGTGTGCAGCGGGAGAGAATCCACAATCCGCTACACCCGCGCCACCTCGGGAACATCCCGAGCACGTACACGACCCAGCGCCTGCAGGAATGGGGGTCCACGTACATCTTCGACACGGCGACGAGCGACGCCTTCATTCGCAGTGTGCCGACTCCCGCCGCTACCCCCGACGGCATAGTCCGCGTGCGGGTCGACCCGGCCGCCGGCGGAAGGGCGTTCTTCCTTAGGAGGATGTTTGCTAGTGCCTTGGTTAGGTGTGGGTGTGGCGTGGCTGAGCGGGGACGGACGAGAGGTGACGTCTTTCCGATACGTAAGTTTTGTGGTTGGTAGGCTTTTGTTCTGGGTGAAAATGGGAGCTGATGAGTTGCGGATAGACGTCGAGTACGCTATGTATCGTGCTCCGTTATTGGCCGCCGTGCTGCTGAGCGGATTCGTGTGCCGCGGGGATTGCGTTGAGATCCCCATGCCGCATCCGGAAGCGTGGAGAGAGGTCATCGTGTGGATTTATACCGGGCTGTGGGATGGTGGTGAGGAAGTTTTGGAGAATATCATGTACCTGGGCGGAAGGGTGTAGAACAGGGGATAGTGGTACGAGTGAGCAATGGAAAGACTAGGAGATCATTCCAATTTTGTGGGTAAAAGAAGCGTTCATCTCCCTGCCCTGCCACCCCGCCTATCCAGGGCTTGTGGATGTCGACAATTAGGAAACCTCGAACTTTTTACACAAACAGAAATAGCCCTAGAGTGAATTCGAGTACCCTACACCCTCCCTACTCCTCCATCGTCTCGACTTCCGGCTTCTCGAGGACCGTAACATTCTCGCTGTCCGTCGTCCAGTAACTGCACGCCTGTCAGTGCTGCACGTGCGAATGGAATGGGGGAAACGCACGCAACAGGAGTGACAGCGAACTCCGCCGTCATGCGTCCAAACAGCTTCAGCAGCGCTGCCTGCCTACTATCCAATTTCTGTCCCTCCTTGCAGAGAACATACTCCTGGTCCAGCCACACCTTTCCCTTGACCAATTTTGTGGGCATGCCGAACCCTCTCACGGTGGTCTCAAGCGAGTGAGGCAGCGGCACATCGTCTTCAGCCGGCACCTGGCCGCCTAGACTCATCACGACGCCACCGGGCACGACGAATGTAAGCGGCGAAACAGCACCCATGCGGGCAAAATCCTCGCGCACAAAGTCCCCAAAGTATTCGACCAACTGCTCCGGCGTCCGCGACGAGAATATCAATCCGACGTTGCCGGCGATGTGCTGCGAGAGTTTGTGAAGGTTGGGCCGCAGCTCCTCGGCGCTGGTGAGGCCGAGCGCCTTCGCCATAACTTTGGTCTTGCCGAAGAACAACCGCGAGTCACCGAGCTCCGACCGCACCTGCTTTAAGTGTGTATTGCGCATGTTGCTGACGGAAAAGACGAGGATGGTGGGGTAGGTGTCGACGCTTTCGCGGATCGAGGCGAATAGTCGCTCGTTGTTCTCGCGGCCAGGCTTTTTGGCGGTGGCGGTGAGAGACACCTGCTTGTTGCGCTTGGAGCGGGGCATTTTGGAGTATTGTTTGAGAAGAAATGCGGTGGGACTGATTTGGAGGGAGATTGGTATTAGAGTAGTGGTAATGGTGGTAAAGGTTGATGGGGTTGGTGCTGCGATAAGGCAAGAATAATGAATCTTTTTTCTGACTTGGATTGTGCGCATGGCGCTAGCCATCTGCGGTTGGTGCCGTCGAGACGAGCTTAATTTTGAGCCTCTTCTAACTTTGCGGATCACTCGGTATGGAAAATGTGGGGGTGGCGGGTGGTTGTGTCGCGGCCTTCTCACGTGTAGTTCCGGCATAGTTACCGCGCTCTACGTATGTACCACAGAGATTGTTGTCTAGAACCTGTCTGGCGATATCTACAGGAGCATAAGACACATTTCCCAACCGTCTAAAACAACCTGTTTGCAGCCTTGTTCTTCTTTGCCTTCTTCTTGCCACCCTTCGCTGGCTTCGCATCTATATGCTTGAAGAACAAACTGGGCGACTCGTTGTTCTCAACCACAGCTTCGCTAAGGTAGCCCCTGTGCTTTGGGTCTCGGTAGTACTCAATGTCGAATCTGCTTGACGGCCCAGCAAGTTTGTGGCCCTCTTCGAACGCCGGCAGATGGGGGTGTGTAATTGACTTGATACCGATCTTGTTGAAGAACATGGTCGTGATCTTTCCGCCAGCCTTCTCGATCGCCTCAATCGCCGACGCAGATGCTCGCGACACAGTTATGTCGATCGGAGTCTTGAAGGTGTCCGCGCCATCGCCAAGAAGTTTCACGCCATCTTTGATGCCGTGTACCGCTCGCGTGTCGAGGAGCTCTTTGAATGTGATTGGTTTTGTAGGGTCAATGCGGCCAGCATCGATCCATTGCTGAAGTTTCCCGAGGTTCAGAGGAGACATATGCACCGAAAAGCTGGGTTGATGCATCAGCTAGAATTCCAGTGATTCCGAGCAGTTAAGCAGCATACACGTTCTTGAATCCCCTCACTCCGTGGACAACCTCGAGTGGTGTCTGTCCTCCAGCGAACCCAGCCGGTACCTTTCCATGTTGTTTCTGACCCTTGTGACCACGGCCCGAGGTCTTGCCCTTACCGGAAGAAGGTCCGCGCCCTCGTCGGATGCGCTTATTGTAGGCGTCGGGGTGATCACTGAGACTGCCTAGAATTGAGGCATATCGGACCTGAAGAGCGACTGGCTGGCAGAAAAATAACGGCGACGTCGAAGGCCGCAGGATCGACCTTATTGTGCGAGAAAGGGTGTTCATGGCGGCTGCGGGCGTAGGATGGGCGGGCAAGCATAACGTTCGCAGCAGCTGCAAGGTCTCTCGTTCGGAGCGATATGTTTTTGGGGTGGGTTTACCCGGCCTAACTGCCGGCTTGTCGTAGTTGAGGTTCTCATCGCATCGTCTCGCCTCGCCTCCTCCTGCGCGTCCGCGAAAGTGTCACCACACCGTGACAACGCACCAACTTCCTCCACGACCATCGACACCACCATCGCGATCCGATCGATTTCGCATCATTCTCGCAAACCTAACTCCGTCGGAAACTTCACAGCAGCAACAACACCCTCTTGTTCCGGAGCGTCACGCTCTAGCAACTCTCCACCAAGATGACCGATAAACTCCCTCCCAACTTGCTCGCGCTCTTCGCGCCGCGTCCACCGCTGCGCTATCTCCCCCATTGCGACCATGATCCTGCCAAGCGTCGCACAATGCCCATCTCCGGCGTTGCTGCGTTCCTTGAAGAATTCCGAAAGCCAGATCCCGATTATGTCCCAACAGAGAGCTGGCTGCAGAAACGCGACCGCCTGCAGCTCGAAAAGAAAGAGCGACAGGAGGAAAAGATCCAAGCGGGGTTAGAAAGCTGTAAGTTTACACCCGTCGATGAACGGAAAAGTGCAAAAGCGCAGTTTTTTGTTGTTACAAGGGTGATGATCGTTCAGCGCGCTAATGCGAGCATGTACCTGCAGACAAGCCTGAAAGCGATGCTCAGATTCGCGGTGACCCCTACAGGACTTTGTTCGTGTCACGGCTGAGCTACGAGGTGAAAGAGCCGGACCTTGAACGTGAGTTTGGTCGCTTCGGACCAATTGAAAGGGTATGCACTCTCTTATCACCACGGATATCAAATGGAGACTAACAGCCGTGACAGATCCGTATTGTACGCGATAAGACGACCAATAAACACCGAGGATATGCATTCATCGTCTATGAGCGAGAAAAAGACATGAAGGGTACTGTTATAATGATATCCCCCCTGTCCCTCCCCATCTCGCCCTCTTCCCCTCTCCCACTCCTTTCTCGATTTGAGGATCGCCAAATTTTATGGGTATTCTTCGTATCGTGAGCAGTGATGGCCACGATCTGCACCGCAAGGTTGTTTACTGTGGGAATAAGTTGACTAACACTATGCTCCGGTTGCTGCCCACTCACTTCAGCTGCATATAAGGAAACAGATGGTATCCGCATTAAAGACCGCCGCGTTCTTGTCGACGTTGAACGTGGACGTACCGTGAAGGGCTGGAAACCAAGGCGTCTCGGTGGAGGCCTAGGAGGTCGTGGCTACACTAAGGTCCCTATAGCTCGACCTGCTGGCCCCGTAGGTGGCTTCGGAGGTGACCGCTTCGGTGGTGGCGACCGTGGAGGCCGTGGCGGCGGCTTCAGAGGTTTCCGTGGCCGCGGCGGAGGGTTTTCCGGAGGAAACAGGTTCGAACAAGGTGGAGGAGGAGGAGGCCGGGGCCCTCGCGGCGGTATTGGATACCAAGGCGGGGGTGGTTTCGGCGGAGGAGACAGGAACTCTTTCGGAGCCTCTGGAGAAGGTATGCCCAATGCACCAACTGGACCTGGTGGCCGCCGCGGAGGCGGAGGTGGGTACCAGGGTGGCGGCGGATTCGGTGGTGGCGGCGGCTTCCAAGGCGGCGACGGTGGAAGGGGCGGGTATGAACGTGGCGATCGCGGTGATCGCGGCGATCGCGGCGGATACGGTGGGTACGGAGATCGCGGCGACCGACGTGGCGGCGGCTACGACCGTGAAAGCGGTCACAGAGGCGGCGACAGGTATGGTGGTGACCGTGATGGTGATCGCGGTGATCGCGGCGACCGTGGTGACCGCGGAGATCGTGGTGACCGTGGTGACAGAGGCGGAGGAAGGTATGGCGGACACCAGAGAGACGATAGAGATGACCACGGTGGATACCAGCGGAAACGCCCCCATGACGACGGTGCTCACGGCGGCGGTGGTGACCGTCACCGACGAAGGTATTAGTACCTTTGCGGGCGTGTTCAGGTGCGTCACAGGTATTCTTTCCTACATAGGTATCTTTCATGGGCTCTTCAACGTCCGATGATTGCAGCAGAAGGAAGAACATGCGGACCCAATCGCGATCGAATACTCGTCAATCATTCTCCTTATCATCACCATCTTTTTCAATGCACTTCATACGCAGAAAAAAAAAACACCGGGTTTGTTCTCCTTAGGCCGAGCTGGGTGAGCTTGTAGGATAGGAAGAATCAACGGCGAGTAGTTGATTGTTTGATGGGGGTTTTATTTGCGATGTCTTGTGTTTTCAACGGGAAGGACGGGGGTTAAAAATCGCTTTTGGTCGCAACGAGTTCTTGGTTTGTATTACTTTCTGTTCCCTTTGCTTCGATACCTGTTCCTGGCTTCTGTATGTGGTGTTCTTTTCGTCTGGATGGATTCCTCATGTTTGGGTAAGGACGTCGGGGTCATTCTTTCATGTTTCTGCTTTTCTGTCTTCTTTTTTTGTTATTCAAAGGTGAGTATAAATGGGTAAGAAGAGAAAAGGAGCGAGAGGCATGGCGACGCTCGACCGAAACGTAGGTATAGCAGTTCAGTTCGCCGTTCTTGCCTGAGCAGACAGAAGGAACTGCAGCATGATCCTTCTGCTGTGGATGGCTGGGTCTGGGTAAGTCTGGAGGCTATTCCTATCATACGTCGCGTGTAAGTAGTCGTCGTTAATGTTTTTCTTTTGGATGGTGGTGCTTGCTGGTGTTTGTGGTGGTGGGGGCAATGATCACGGGGAACTGCAACAATTTTCTGTGGCCAACGCGATGTGGAGATGGGGGCGGTGACGGGATCAGGACAGCCCAAAAACAGACCTGATGACTACATAGGTACGTGTTGCAAAGTCTTCTTCTACACAGCCTCTATCTACGGTGGACGTTCCATGGCACAGCATCTTCCTCGAAAACAACCTCCACATCAATCAGATCCTCGCAGCATCCATCCACATGAAAGCTCAGACGCCAGGTCCCGGCATCCGACACGCCACCGTGCCGGCCTCGGTGTTGGTCTGACCTCGGCGATGCCTCGCGGGCGGTATTGGCGGGTATGAACCTTCGAATCCTACCTAGGCGGAGCCTGTCTGACAGTAGGTACTCGATAGGAAATCCGCACAGCCAGAACCCCATACAGGCCCCGATGATCCGTATGTATCTGAGGCTAGATGGTATGATATGCAGAGTATCTACATACATATGCAATACATACGGTGCATGGGCACGTGGGGCTTCTCCGCAGCTGTATCTATGTACCTAACCCCGGATTCCGGTATGACATCGCATGTGACGGCGCACCCTGTCTTGCTTCCCCCCTGCCTTCGTATGTCATCTGCTGCTCCATTTGTTCCGACTCTGTCCCGCCCAACCGGTGTGCTTTTAGACGACAGAAAGCTCCCCTAACTGCGACCCGGTCATTTCCTTCTTCTTCCTCTTTTATATCTGTCCCAGTCTCTCTTGTCCTGTTTGTTTCCTGTCGTTATCTCTGTCTCGGATCTTCCTCCCTCATCCTAATAAATCCCTCGTGATCGCTGGTACGATGTTGACCGCGCTTTGCCGAGGCACACCTGTGCTCAAGCCTGCTACCTCGGCTGCGGTCCGGCGCCTTGTCGCCTCCTCTCATGTATGTCGTTCCCGCTTACAGAATAAAGCTTAAGATCACGCATTTTTTCCTTATTCTTTTGAATGGTTATCCGAAGTTGACTTTTATACTTTATGGTTTTCAAGATCCGAACGATGGCCCCAGCAGCTGTGCGCTCAGACTCGCCGGCCCCTCCAGGTATACATATCATGGCCTTACACGTATTGAGGTGGACGCGGCTGACGGAACCAAGGCTATGTAGAAGATATGAGCAAAGGGCGCATGTTGCGGTTCCAAGAGTCCCTACCGCGTCTCCCGGTACCGTCGCTTGAAGAGACTGCCTCTCGCTACCTGAAATCTGTCCACCCCATCATCACACCCACAGAGTACGAGAGCACCAAAGCCGCCGTCAAAGAGTTCGTCCGTCCCGGCGGAATCGGCGAGCACCTACAGAAGAAGCTTATTGAGCGTCGGGAACGACTGGGCGTCCAGAACTGGCTTTCGGAGTGGTGGAATTTCTCGGCGTACCTGGGATACCGCGACCCTGTCGTGCCGTACGTCAGCTACTTCTACTCGTATAAGGATGACAAGAGGTTGCGCAACCCGGCGAAGCGGGCGGCGGCCATCACCGCGGCGGCGCTAGAGTTCCGGAACCAGGTGGTCTCCGGGAATCTTGAGCCCGAGTATATGCGAAAGGCGCCGATCTGTATGGACTCGTACAAGTACATGTTCAACTGCAGTCGCATCCCCGAGAAGCCTGCCGACTACCCGAAGAAGTACGACTACGATGCGAACAAGCACATCGTCGTAGTACGCAAGAACCAGTTCTTTAAGGTGCTCCACGAGGTCGACAGCAAGCAGTTGACGGGTGGCGAGCTCGAGCAGCAGTTCAACCGCGTCTACGAACTGGCGAACTCCCAGAAGGTTCCGGCGATCGGTGCGCTGACTAGTGAGAACCGTGACATTTGGACCGATGCGAGGGCACAGCTCATCGAGACTTCCCCGGACAACCTGATGGCCCTCGAGGCTATTGAGTCTGCGTCATTTGTGGTCTGCCTGGACGACACTGCGCCGGTAACCCTGGAGGAGCGTGCTCACCAGTACTGGCACGGTGATGGCCAGAACCGCTTCTTCGACAAGCCTGCGCAGTTCATCGTCAACGAGAACGGAACCGCGGGCTTTAATGGAGAGCACTCGATGATGGATGGCACTCCGACTCTGAGGTTGAACGACTACGTGTGTGATCTGATCGCGGGCGGAAAGATCACGGTCGATGCATCGTCGGTTCGCAGCAACCTGCCTGAACCCGAAGCGATCACTTTCACCATCAGCCCCGAGGTCCAGGAGAAGATCGATCAGGCCCAGATCCACTTCCGTGATCTCATTGGAAAGCACGATCTCGAGGTGTTGCAGTTCTTGGGCTACGGCAAGGGCATGATCAAGAAATTCAAATGCTCTCCCGACGCTTACGTGCAGATGATCATCCAGTTGGCCTACTTCAAGATGTATGTGTTTTCCATTTCCCCCGTGATCGAGTGATCTGAACTGACATGTGATGGCAGGTACGGCAAGAACCGCCCCACGTACGAGTCCGCTGCCACCCGTAAGTTCCAGCTCGGCCGAACCGAGACCTGCCGGAGTGTGTCGGAGGCCAGTGTCGCCTGGTGCAGGGCCATGGACGACCCCAATGTCGATGTAAATTGTTCACAAACTTCTTTCTCGTCTTGACATGCTTAACTACCGCTAGGCCAAAACTTGCGTCCGGCTCCTCCGCGAGGCCATCAAGTCTCATGTCGAGTACATCACCTCTGCCTGTGATGGTAAGGGTGTCGACCGCCACCTCTTCGGCCTCAAACAGCTCCTCGAGCCCGGGCAGGAGCTCCCTGCAATTTACAAAGATCCCACCTTCGGCTACAGCAGCAGCTGGTTTCTCTCAACCTCACAGCTGAACTCTGAATACTTCAACGGATATGGATGGAGCCAGGTTATCGATCAGGGCTTCGGAATCGCTTATATGGTCAACGAGAACACCTTGCAGTTCAACATTGTCAGCAAGAAGCTTGGTGCCGAGAAGATGAACTTTTACCTTACCGAGGCCGCGAACGAGATGAGGGAACTTATGGAGACGGAGCTCGAGGCGCCGAAATCGAAGCTATAGTTTGTTCTTTTTTTTTGGAAGGGGGGTGGGTGTGATTCTTGGGATGCGTTTGTGTATTGTGTCTGCGTCCCAACTGTATGTTGACCATCACCGCTCTAGTTATGTCTGTACATTGTACTACCAGTACAAGTAGATTTAGAGATTTAGAATAGATGTTTTTCTGCTATATTATGGCCAATCCTTGATGTTGGCGTCTGCCCACTATCTATGGCTGGTGGACTTGGTATCTAGCATGTACTACCTACATACCTATAGATAAACATGAAAAACTGGTGGACGGACTCCATGCCAACACAATGTAACTATGTAGTTATCATCAGCAAGGTAGAAGTTTCGCCCCCGCAGAGATACTTTGACGAAAGAAGAGAGAGACGGAGGGAAGGGGGCCGTCTGAGTTGACGAGGATGGAGCTATGTGGATAAGGATTATGGCGGCGAGAATTACAGCGCGATGAGACTTCGCCACAGTGAACTGGACTCAGTGTCCATCGTCACGCGATTTACCATTCATCCGATGTCGCGATACAATCCCACACTACACTACATCCTATTCCTCTACCTATTCAAGGAAAAATATATCTGTGCGGCGAAACTTCTCTCCTGCCTTGGCGGTACTTGGGTGTGACCCCCCCAGCTTTTCAAGGTAGGCCTATGTAGAAATGATTTGGTGTGAAGGCCCTAGTTGCTGGTTGCCGTGACGACAGAATTATATTGCCCCCCACGCTTCGCTCTATACATACCGTAGTTTATCTTGTTGATCTCTTCTACATGCATACATACACCTCGTTCACCACCTAATCCCGTCCCCCTACAACGCTAGTCGTAATTGTCTGATCACCACTATCTACTCTAGTCTTTCGTCCCTACACCTGCCCATCCAACAATGCCACAACCCCCAATAGCGCATCTAAGGCCCTTCCGCGACGCCGCCACAGACCCCAAGACGCCCACACCGACACCAACTTTGCCACCCACACAGCGCGACTCCGTGCCGCCGGCACAGCGCGAGCGGGACGGCCACCAGTTCTCTCGTGCGGCGGCGACAACGACCACCCCTCGGCGCCCAGGCAGTCCCGCGTTCCCGCAAGCGCAGCAGAGCAAGAAGCGCAAGCTGGGGCGGCCGGCGGGGCCGGTGCTCTCTTCACGGCTCCCGCACCTCCCGCTGCCGCCGCCATTACCGAACCCCGCCGCCGTCCCCGTCGTAGACCCCCTCGCCGCCACGGTCGCAACTTACATCTCCACCACCACTCGCCGCGCCGCCGACATCACCATTGCCCTCAAGCGCCGCACCCAGAGCTACGAGATGATATCCACCCACGAGCGTTGGGCCGGGTTCTCGCGCGGCCCCGAGAGCGCCAGGTTGGACCTCCTCAAGGCCATGGACGATGCCGTCCAGGCCGATAGGGAGATACTGAGGGTCATCGCGGCGGAGTTGAGGGATACGCTGGATGCGAGGGAGAGGTTAGGCGGGATTGTGGATGCCGAGTTGACGGGAGAGGGGGCGGTCAAGATTGATGCGACGGCAAGGAGGAGGGTCGTGGGGAGGAGGAAGGGCTGGAGCTGGGGGGCGAGTACACTGCTCGTGTGTGTCCTCGTGGCGGTGGCATGTGCCGTCAAGTGGTACTCGGAACGAGGAGCGTTTTAGTCTTTTATCGGCTTTTCTCACTGTCTTTTTTGTCTTTTTTATAGGGTTGGTTAGGTGTAAGATATTCGATTTGGTTGGGACGCAATTATGAATATGGGTTACATGCAACGTATGTACTTCCTTTCTTACGCCGGACGGAATGATGGCTCAGCCTCTCCTCTGTTCTTGGGACGAACGACCGGTTATATTTCGTGGTTACAACTATGGCCATCTATCCACCGCACTTTTGCCCATTACCGTCGACGTCTAGTGCCCACCATGAGGATCCTCGGCTGGTTGTTCGGCTGTCCAATCTGGTCAGCATAACTTCTCACCCACCCAAATCACAGGGGAACCCACGATCCAGTTTAATCATAGTATCGATACGCATAATTGAGATACAAGCCTCAACGGCGCTCTTGAGAGACTTGACCTTGCTCATGGACGGCTCGAGAACACCAGCCTTAATCTCGTCCACAACCTTGCCCCGCATGAGGTCCAAGCCGTAGTTCTTGTATCCCTTCTTCTTGGCGTCTGTCTCCGCCGCGTTCTGGCTGGCCGCGTGATATGAGCGCAGTTTGGCAACCAAGTCGGACGAGTCCTTGGCCGCGTTGATCGCCAGAGTCTTGGGGATGATGAGAAGGGCGGTAGCGAATTCGGCAATCGCGAGCTGTTCACGGGAGCCCTATGATGTACGTTAGGATTGTATGGCGGGAATAAGGAAATGTGGCTTACTAGAGTGGTGGCAAAGTTCTCGAGGTATATGGACAAGGCAGTCTCTACCGCTCCACCACCGGGGACGATCTTTCCGCTCTCGAGTGTTCGCTTGACGGCGCAGAGGGAGTCGTGAACGGAGCGCTCCATCTCGTCGAGTTGGTAGTCATTGGCACCACGGAGGATGATGGAAGCTGAGGGAAAGGCCTTGGTTCCCTTGACGAGAATGCACTCATCGTCGGATATCCTCTCCTGGACGACTTCCTCGGCGAAACCAAGACTTGAAGGGTCGAAGATCTCATCCCCCTCGAGGTTGGAGAGTGACCCGACAAGGGTAGCACCAGTTGCCTTGGCAATTCTTCGGAGGTCCTCCTTTTTGCAGCGGCGAACGGCCATGACGCCCCGTTCCACGAAGGATTTGAGACACAGATCGTCGATACCCTTGGTAGTCAGCACGACGTTGGCGCCGGCGTCGAGGATGAGCTTGATGCGGTCTAACACCATGGATGCTTCTCGCTCGCGGATCTTCTCGAGCTGTGCAGGATCGTCGATGGTGATGTGCACGCCAAGGGCCATTCTCTGCTTTTGGAAGTTGATGTCAAGGACAGCGATCTTTGCGTTCTGGACTCGGATAGGCATGGCCTGCGAGGCGACAGTGCAGTTTAGCGCATATCCCTTCACCAACATCGTCTCCAGTGCACTCTTTCCGTGGGCCTTCAGGATGTTGACGGCCTTGACCGGGTACTTGATATCGCCCCTGCCGTTGACGGCCTTGACCGCTTGCATAGCATCCACACACATGCTGGCGAAGAAGTCCGAGTCCGAACCGATGATCTTGGAGGACATGGAAGTCTTTGCGATGTTGACAAGAGTTTCCCGACCCAAAGCGTCCACTGAAACCGACATGACATCCTGCATGAATCGTAGAGCCTCCCGCAGTGCAATTCGGTATCCTGTTATTATGGTGGTAGTGTGGATTCGGTTGCGGACCAGGTCGTTGGCTCGCTTGATAAGTTCGGATGCGAGGATCACCACCGTTGTGGTGCCATCTCCAACCTGATTTGATTCCATCAGCGAAGGCTCTTCCCTTAGTAGTCTCCGAAGTCCGCACCGATCCGTCTTACCTCCTTATCTTGTTGCTGCGCCAGCTGCACCAGAATCTTTCCCGCAGGGTGTTCTACGTCCAGGAGACTCAATATTGTAGCACCGTCGTTCGTGACAGTCACATCGCCGATGTCGTCCACCATCATCTTGTCGAGGCCAGACGGGCCGAAGGAGCTCTTAACGACATTTGCGATAGCTTGGGTAGCCAGAACTGCAGATAGAGCCATCAGCGAACCGAAATCGAAGGGATCGGAAGGACTGGTTCATGTACCATTTTGGTCTCGAATGTCGGAACCACTGATCTTCTCACCACCGAGGACTGGATAATTGATGGAATTAGCAACGAACGCAGGAGCGGAGATTATTTGTAGCTTAGCTTACATAGAGTACCACTGTTTCTGGGAGCTGAGAAGATTCCAGCCATGATATGTGATGGAAGCAAGACAATCGAAACGTTCGAGATGCGTGGTTGAAGCAAATGGCGGGGGAGCAATATAACAGCAACAAGCAGCAGTTTATCCTTTTTTGTGAGTTACCCTAGTCCTTTAGCTGAGTGGAAGCGGCTGGTTGTGGTTGTGCCCCGAGAAACTATTCGATATCTAGTTAGCGTTCCCAATTTTCCGTAGATTGCGGTAATTGCCATCATGCCGTGCAATAGGCTTGTCATCATCACGTACATACTCCACCAACACCCTTCCAAGAAAACAAGTACATGCTTTCCTAACCCACCACCTGTTACCCGTTTAACTCCCGATTATTTCACCGGGGCCACATCCCATTCTACTCTATCCACAATATCCCGCTGCATCCCCCGCCCCATCCCCCGCCGTGGACATTCCTATCCCCGACCGTCGTTTCAACAACAGCATATTCGCAGACTTCTACGTGTCGGAATCGACATAACATCTACCTGTGGTTGGAAAATTTCATAACTTCAAGCTCGATCCGAGAGGCTAACATTTTCCCCGAAGAAAGCACCTTTTGCTCCTGTAGAAGCAGCAGCAGATACAAAGATGGCCTCCCCAGTTAGCTCATATGACGAGGAGGGAGAGATCTTCGAATCTGATGCAGAGAAGGCACCTCCATCGCTGCCTTCCGTATCTGGCCCTAGCGTTGACCGTCCTTCAATTAGACTCCCGACGAAACCTTCAATCTCTCCGCATGCTCCTCCGACTTCGACCTTGCGCTACAATGACCACCGCTACGATCGCCGCACTGCAAACAATAACGACGGGTATCAGCCGCGAGGCGAGAAGCGGAGGCGGAGTCGGGAAGATGACGCGAGAAGTCACAGGGTCCACTACGAGGCGGGCGCGAGAGATTTGGTGATTCGTCGACCAAGAGTTTCATATGCCGATATAGATCGTGGGGATGCCCGTGAGATATCTCGGGACGATCTTTCTGACGACCGCTATGGCCATGATTCCAATCGTTCTCGAACTCGCAGTCGCTCGCCTGTTGCAAGGAACTCAAGGCCGGACCGAGGTGGCAGGGGAGGCGGCGGTGGTGGTGGTGGGAGATACTACGAAGACCGTCGGAGGGAAGGATCGGATGGGTTCTTTGAGGGGAGGAAGGGTCGCTATGGCGGCTACGGCAATGGAGGACGCCAGAGGTCAAACGACAGAGCGCGTGGTGAACGGCGAGAGAACCCGGCTTCTTTTGATCGTGCGAGACGAGACGCTGAAACACGCAGTAAAGACTCGGATCGTCACGGAGGTCGGGAGGCAAAGTATGCAAAATCGTCCGGGAATGAGAGGTACGACAGTCATTCGGCGCGGCTATCGGGACCCGCAGCGGCTGACTTACGAAGGCCATCGAACGTCGAAGACGACAAGAAACCAGCCAAAGAGACCAAGCTGGCGATCGAGGAACCCGTTGACGAGGCCAAGCTTATCGAGGAACGCAGGAAAAAGAGAGAAGCTATCAAGGCCAAATACCGAGGACAGGGCACTCCTATGCTTGCGACAGCTCTTGGGGTTAAGGATACACCAGCAGTTTCTCCTTCCGACTCTGCGGACCCTAATTCGCCTAGTATGAAGCCAACCCCACACTCATCTGACAGATTTCAGACTAACCTTGGGTCAACAGCTACGCCACGGTCGCCACCAGACTTGACCCCTGGCGGGGTTTTCAGCCTCGCAAAACAAGGCGCAGCCGCTGAGCAGGACGCTGAACCGGATGCCGCGGATGAATCATCTGCCGCTGACTACGACCCAACCCTCGACATGCGGGAAGATCAGAAGCGGAATGAGCAGCGGTTCCACAAGAATGAGGTTTCGTCTGGTGCCTATGATGAGATGAAAACCACTGACCTTGATGTCTTGATGCGGGAAGCCAACGTCGCTGTGAATCCCGAGCCCGAAAACCCGACGGCTGAAGGTGATGACGATTTTGACATGTTTGCCGAAGGCGATGATGATGATATGTTCGCTCCTGTGCCAGTTGCGACCAATCAGGATCCTGGAACAACTCCCAAACCAGTGGTCACTATCGAGGCCAAGCAGCTTGATGCAGGCTTGCTGGATAACTGGGATGATGATGAAGGGTATTACAAGATGATCCCCGGAGAACTGATGGATGGTCGATACAAGGTGCAAATGAGTCTGGGTAAGGGCATGTTCTCTGGAGTAGTGCGGGCCAGGGATATGACCACCGGCAAAGACTCGGCGATCAAGATCATTCGAAACAACGAGACGATGTATGTAATCACTGTTGCCTTTTCTGGTCGCTGCTAACGTCGGCAACAGGCGCAAAGCAGGCATGAAAGAAATCGATATCCTTAAGAAGCTCGCAGCTGCAGATCCTGAGGACAAGAAGCACGTTGTGAGACTCGAGAGGTACTTCGAGCACAAAGGACACTTGTGCATTGTGTTCGAGAACCTGAAGTCAGTAACCTTCGCCTCCCACCTGGTAGATATGTTAATAAGTTGCGGTTTAGCATCAACCTCCGAGACGTGCTCAAGAAGTCTGGTATCCGTGATGTAGGTATCAGCCTTAACGCCGTCCGAGCATATGCACATCAGATGTTCCTCGGCTTGTCACTCCTGCGGAAGTGTAACATCCTGCACGCCGACCTCAAACCCGACAATGTTTTGGTGCGCTGTCCGACTCTACTCATCTCCCTCTCGCATCATGCTCATGGCTTCTTAGGTGAGCGAAAGTCAAAACGTTCTCAAGATCTGTGATCTTGGTTCTGCCTCGGATGCATCCGAAAATGATATCACCCAGTACTTGGTCTCACGTTTCTACAGAGCGCCGGAGATTATCCTAGGAATGAGTTACGACTTCGCCATTGACATGTGGTCGATAGGATGCACTCTGTACGAACTGTATACTGGCAAGATCCTGTTCACGGGCAGGACGAATAATCAAATGTTGCGCAGTATCATGGAGTGCCGTGGGAAGTTTTCCAACAAGCTGCTTCGCAAGGGACAATTCACACCTTTGCACTTCGATGAGATGGGTAACTTCAGGAGCGTCGAGAAAGACAAGATTACGGGGAAGGTGCGCAATTAACCCCTTCCTAGTCAAGTATTGAAACGATATGCTTATTTTGTGATATAACAGGACGTGGTCAGGACTGTCAACTACACGAAGCCGATCAGAGAATTGAAACAGCGACTCCTTTCAGCTGCAAGTGGTAGCGAAACCGAACTGAAGGAGCTCAACCTATTCGTCGATCTATTAGAAAGGTGCCTCAATCTCAACCCGGAGAGGCGATGTATTCCGGACGAGGCTCTGAAGCACCCGTTCATCCGACGCCCGGCACCCTCAACCAGATAGAATCCCGGAGGTGTGGTTCCACGGCGACCTTTGCGCAGATGATTTGATGTATTGTTGATTTCGACAACATTCGCATGCTTGTTTTTTGTTTCTTTTTCCAGCTACTGCTGGCTAATAGGAATGTACTGGATCGGTGTTGATAGAAATACTCTAGAAAGAGTGTGTGAACGTTTGTCGAATGTGTCGGTACGTCGAATTCTAAGGCAGTACGGAAGTTCTCTACATATTCTATTTAAGAATGTTCACACTCTATAAGACTATAGTTAAGCCCAGGCTCCGCCTATTATTATATAGAATAAGAATATTTTGACTAAGAGTATTCTTAGCATCCGAAACCTTTTTGTATGGGTTAGTCTAATAAGGAGCGAGTGTCAGGGCAAAATTTGCAGATAAAAATCTGGCCGTCCGATGCAAGACCTCCGTGCGCTGATGCTTCCCTCACTCCACCCACCCCTGCCCTTTGCCCTTCAACCCACCAACCGAGATCACGTCCTTTGATCAAGTCCACAGTCTGGATAATAACAGTAGGCATGGAAGAGTTAATATGGGACTATTTAGCCATTCATGAAAGACAGCATTGCGTGAATCAAAGTGGCTTCAGATCAAGACCATGCCCACACAACGTAATCTGCTTTGATATAACTATGAAGATGAAGAATAGAATTAAATCGAGCAGAAATAATTTCGCAGTCCATGATCAACAGAACCCTGGAACGGCCCTCCGAATACGTTGAAACTCTTGAAGTCAAGCATTCGCCAAAGAAACACCGCCCGTCAATATCCAGTCACGAAGCCTTATGCTTGACACAAGGCTGCCGAGGGGGTGTGCCACGATCATCGGTACACAAAAGCAGTTAAACTGTTTCCACTTCTCTGTCCAGGAGAACAAATACCAATGTTCTCCAGTGGATGGCTCGGGAAATGGATGCGGAAATGCGGTGCGAAGAACTTTGGTTTGTTTGCAACCGACGGGTGGATACGTGAAATCACTCGATGCTGAGCTGATTCCACGTAAGGATAAACGCTATGACTACGTACGCCTGCCATGTAGTCTCATAGAGAACTTCTTGGTGACATCTTCCTTTTCCCTGGAGTACGTACGCGAACTGTAGCTACGCTTCAACCAAGTGCTAACTAAGCCTCGGTCCATACCCGATGGCTATTAACTGCTCAAACGCTAACACCCCCGACCGAGCGAGAGTCCGCAGGCAAAACTTGAGCCAAACCATCGCAGTACTGCATCGAGCCGTGCCCGAGTTTGCATTGCTCGGGAGCGAGAAGGCTGTTCACACCATGTCACTCACCAACACCGCGACACAACCACTGCGTAGGAGAATGATGCCGACTACGGGAGACACTATACACTCGGGCGCGGGCTGAGAGTCCTAAGAGCTTTCACGAAGTGGTGCACAAGGATAGGCTGACGTCGCAGGTTTCGGTATTATCCAACCTTGTAGTCCGGTCAATCATCCAATATCACTAGCTCCGAGCCACGAGTCTCATTCATACTTCTCAAAAAATCCCGGGTAGTATGTAAGTAGTGACAGGCAGCATCCGCGACCTATTCGTCCCGGCACACACACTAGCAAAGAAAAAATAAATAAACGAACAGGTATCTTCCTATATTCGCCCTCATCCCATTTTAACTACACCTTGTAAATCATATCTCCGCTGAACATGATCATGTTCTTCTCATTCATCGACTCGAGAGCCTGCCTTGCCTCCGGAATTTCAAACTTCTCTCTAGTTGGTAGTCCCTTATTCACCGCATCCACTAGCGGTCCGATCTCTGCGTAATCGTCACTGAACACCGGTGCTTCGAGAAGTCCTGCCATCTCCTTCTGGAATACCGCCAGTCTTGCTGGCGATATGCTAGAAGATGAAGAGGCGGTTTGTTGCGAGCCAGAGGCAGCAGGAATGCTAGAAGCGAAGGAAGCGCTGTCCTGACTTTCTCCTGCAGCAGCAGTGGTGGTGGAGCGAGCGGGGCGAGGAGCGGGGAGCGAGTAAAGATCGTCGTCGTTGTCGGCTTCTGCTTCCTCCATTTCGACTTCTGGGATGTTGGAAACGAGACGGAGTGCTTCGTCGCCTACGTCGTCGTTATCGGAGTCGTTGTCGGAGCTGTCTTCGGCCATCTCGAGGTCTTCGCCGCCGCCGACCTTCCGGCGCTTTCGTCGTTCGGGCTGCGTGACTTCCTTGAAGAGCGCGAAACGCATTATGTCTTCGGCGATCTCGGCGTCTTTCAGCTCTACACGGTTGGAAAGGCGAGCTTTGGCGTGGGCGGTGGCAAGACGGATGAGAGTTTCGAGGGTACGAGCGGTCATGGGGGAGGTCCGGCGTTGGCTTCCCTCGAGTTGGTCGTTTCGTAGCGCGGAGTAAGTGGTAACGATGTGGTCGGCAGCTCCCTTGGTAAGAACGGGCTTTACACGTGTCTTAGCGTACTGGATGAACTTCTTCACAAACGCCATGGTGTAGATCTCTGGCTCCTTCTTCTTGCCGCGCCCTTGCGTCACGCTGACTCCAGCGTGTAACATCTGGTCGTACTTTTCGAACACGGGGGTTGGACGACCCGAATCCGCGTTGTCGTCTGCAAGGCCGACACCGAGCATCTGCTGGGCGCCTTCGCGGACAGGAGCCCCTTCTTCGGTGCCCGGTTGACGGTAGCGGTGCATACGGAGGACGTGTTCCGAGACATGACGGTCACGCACGTCCTCGATGTCGTCCGTTACGACGAAGAGCAGATCAAAACGCGACAGCAGCGAGTCGGGGAGGGCAATGTTGCGGTGAGGATCCTTGTGGGGATCATATTGACCATAGATGGGATTCGCGGCGGCGATGACCGAGCACCGAGCGTTGAGTGAAGTGTGGATACCAGCCTTGGCGATGGTGACCGTCTGCTGCTCCATGACTTCGTGGATGGCTACTCGGTCAACGTCGCTCATCTTGTCAAACTCATCGATACAAACGACTCCGCGGTCGCCAAGAACCATGGCTCCGGCCTCCAAACGACGCTCACCAGTTTCTTTGTCGGAGGTCACAGCAGCGGTCAAACCGACACCGGAGGAGCCACGACCGGTTGTGGCGATCGCCAGGGGCGCAGTGTTGAGGACAAAACGGAGGAGTTGCGATTTGGCAGTAGAGGGATCACCGACCATCAGGATGTTGATATCTCCTCGCAAATGGGTTCCGTTATCCAAGTTCTTCTCCATACCACCCAACAGCATCAGTAGAATTGCCTTCTTGATGTGGTTGTGGCCATAAATACTAGGAGCCAGCGACATGGCAAGCTTGTTGAAGATGTTCTTGTCCTTTGCTTGCTTGTTGATGTTGCGGATATCCGTGTCTGTGATGATCGCCTGTGCAATTCCGCCGCCAGCCTTTGAAGAGAGCAAAATCACGTTGTTCGCCAGCAAAAGGGTGCGGAACGTCGATGATCCCTCGCCAGCGCTGCGGTTTCCCAGAGAGCGGTAAAGGCCCACAAGCTGTATTCGGTCACCGGGCTTGCACTTATCCACTAAATCATCGTCCATTATCACGTCCACGCTTCTCGGAAGCTGACCAGCCGGGGCACGCTCCGGCATCTCCTGGATCGAGATTGTCTGATGATCGCGGTAGATACAGTGACCGTACTCAGTGATCAAAGGGTTGCCAAGTTCGTCTTCTTGCGGGTAGACCTGATTCTATTAGCATTCGCCCATCCCTTCTTCGGATAGTAACGTACACTGTTCGTTGCCGGTGCATTGACGGACATGGTCTGGTCCCGATACTCTCTCGACTGAAATAGCTTCTTTCTCTCGTTCCAATGAACACTCTTAATGACCTTCGGCCTCACCAGACTGACCCTGGTGACGATACCCTCCATGGAGATCATATGATTGAGATGTTTACTGCTCAACGTCCTCGGATTGACCGCAAACTCGCCGAAACTCCCAATGAGAGCACAGTAGAACATGGTGTCGTCGGTGATAACCGGGTACCGTGCATCACTCGGCATCGCGCGAACAGTATCCTTGAGAGCTCTGTCTAGAGCAGAGAGGAACTCAAAGGGATCATTGAGTAGCCCATCGGCGAGTTCGCGGTTGTGATTTCGGATCTCGTCAAGCGATACCTGGAGTCGCCGCTCGCCGCGCGCGAGCATTCGCTTGATTTCGTCGGCATAGCTCTTCTGTGCGTCGTCGTGGGGATCGAGAAATTCGGCGAACATCCGGATTCGGTCGCCTTGGACCACATCGCCGATACGGGGTCTCTCCATTGTGGTTGAGAAATGATGGAAATTGGGGGAGTATGTGTTGTTGTTTGGAGCTTACGATCGCGGAGGGAACTTTAAGCAATCCGGGAGATGTATTGTACCTTCAAAGAATGAAAATCGTTATTCGCGAAAAAGAGATGAATGGTGGAGTGGCGTGAGGGTTAATGTGGTTTGGCAGGAACGAAACGCGTGTATGTAGATACGCGTAAAGTGAACACACGCTAACAGGAAAATCCTAGTGAGAAACCTCGCCGGCAAAACACTCGAATACAAGCCACGGCAAGAGGCAAAAAGAAGAGTGAAGTTGGAAACGCAAATGACAAGTTTGCGATCTTGCGATCTTCAATCTAAATGGGAGTTGTTACGTGTTTTGTTGGGACTCAAACTAACTAACAGTCAAGTCACGTTCAGCTACAGGACTAGAGAACAGCTGTGAGCAGAGCAGACTCTGTATATAAGCCAAAAACTTATCATCCTCAATAGCTAGAACACCATAACATCTGAAGAGAAGAGACGAAACAGTTGACAAACAGAGGCAAACTTCATAAAATGAACAGAACCCAATATAAGAGGGGGGAAAAGGGTAATTCGGGGTAGAGAGACTCGTCGGACGGCGGAGGTACAGACAAACTAGGGCGAGAGTACAGTATGACGAAGGAATTGGTGAAAACGAAGGCCTGCAAAGTTATTGTGACAGTCAGGTCTCTGCCTCCAAACAGCTTACATAGATACCCCTTGCCGGGTCTAAAGTTTAGTTCCATGCCTCAAAAACTTATCAATTTAACGACCGATTTGGCCTTCAGAATGAATATCGGCGCCGTGGGTGGCTTGTTGAATGTGTCCGTATTGCTTCATCGATGTACATAGCATCGGCGGGGTCCTATGCCGCACCGTGGGATCTCCGCGTCGCACAGTCGGCTGTCCGTTTAACTTCCCGTCAGCTATGTAATCACCCCCACCCTTGTTGAGCCTCCAACGTCATCGTCCTCACCCTACCCCACCCCATCAGTGACCGAGCTCCCCCGGCCCGAAAGAAAGAAAAAAAAGATGCACAACTTTATGGACCTTATCCAGAACGCCTTCTACAGCACGACGAAATGGAACACCGACAACAGCTACTCGGCTCTCAATGCGTCGACACGAGGTACGCACGCGCACCAGTGCACACGCGCACTACACCTCGGGGCTGACGCGGATACCTAGCGCTCCTCGACTTCCCCACGCCGCGCGGGCTGCGGATGAACCTCTCCTCTCTCGCAACGCGGCACTTCGCAACCTCCTACACGCTGGGTTCGCTCTCGGTGATCGACGGCAGTCTCAGCTACCTGTACTCGACGGTGCCGTTGCGGCTGGCGTCGACGTCAGCGATCGACCTGCGTCTCATGTCGCCGGGGTACCGCCAGCTGCAGCCATCGCCGGTGGCGGCGAGAGCGCGCAAGGGCGCGCTCCTCTGCGGACGCTTGTACCTCCCCAGCGGCATACTCGAGGCACTGTACGTCAAGCGCGTCGGCGCCACGACACAGCTCCGCGTCACGGCCGTCAGCGACTCACAGCGGAAACACGGCGGGACCATCATGGGCATCCTGCAGCACGACACTGGCCGCTGGTGCAGTGAGTACCTCTACTCGACTGACGTCGCCCTGCTCGGCTGGCGCGGTCTGTACAACTTCGGTCGCGACAACGTCAAAGACGGTGCTGGCGCCGACAGGCCCGTGTGGAGATGCAGTGCTGGCGCGGAACTGTACTACGGCGTGCTGAATAAGAGTGCTGGGAGTATGCTTTCTTTCTTCTTTCCCTCCCGCCCCGCGCAACCCCAGATACGAGGAAGGCACGGGAGGGGGGGCTGACGGAGAGATGCAGTGTCCACCGGACTGAGATACACCACTCTACCATCCCACCCGGGGATCCCGCTGACGATGACGCTGACACTCAATCCGCTGATGGGCCACCTGTCGGCGACGTATGCGCTGCTCGCGGGCAAGTCAGCCTCGTTCGCAAGCAGATTCGAGTTCAACATGTACTCGTACGAAAGCGACATCGTGCTGGGCTGCGAGCTGTGGCGCGGGAAAGGCGAGGAGGGAGCCGAGGGGGTGCTGAAAGCGAAGGTCACCAGGAACGGGAGCATCGGCTTGCTGTGGGAAGGCCGGTTCAAGGAACTGTTGTTCTCGGTCGGCGGCTTGGTCGATTTCGGAGGTAGAGGCGGCGTCATCAAGGTCCTGGGTGTAGAGTTGTCGTACTCTTCGTGAGGGGGGAAGGGCGGGGGACTTGAATACTTCTTGAGCCGGGTCCGGAGTGTGTACATATCAGCGTCTTGCGGGAGCTTGGCTATTGTGAGTTCTATCCAACCACCCTGGTGAGATACCATGATGCAAATACTTCAAGCTCTGTCTGGTTTCCTGGCATCTCTGAAAACACTACTTCATCGGGTGGTGGCAGCTCCTGCCTTCCAGTGGCCACTCACTCTCGCCACCCGCACGGTACAACGGAGCCCCGCTCCGGTTTGGCGGCGAAGACGAGATGATTTTCTGGTTTTCGCCAGCTAGCAGTCGCCGTCAGTCCCCTTCTATGCTGTGGACGGGCGGGCATTCAGTTTTCCTCACGGCAGGCAGTTTTGGGTTTCGCCGTTCCGAACTACAATCACGATCCGAAGTGGATACTCTACTGTATCGCTCACCGTGTCTCCCAACAGACCGTTCCATAATGAATAGTTTACATCCGCCATCCACCTTCTGTTCTGCCCGCCACCGCTGCCGCTCTGCCAAAAACAGACAAACTCCAGCGTATGCCCGCCTCCGTTGTATCGTAGAAATCGAATATAAACCAACCGCCGCCACAATCCCCGCCGTCTTTCCTGGTATATACACTCCCTCCATCCTCCATCCCGCGACTATACCTCGCTCATTTCGCTACTCCGGGTAATATCACTGCTGCTCCCCCTGGCGTACTGTCCGCCTCCACCGCCTCCGCCTCCGCCTCCGCCACCGCCACCGCCTCCGCCACCGCCGCCTTCGCCGGAGATGATCTTGCGCGGATGCATACGTCGCGAGCACCAGTGCAGCAACGTGATCACGATCAGGAGGAAGAAGACTCCTGCGATGGTGATGCCGATTATTATGCCCGTCGCCATCGACTGCGAGGGTTCCTTCATTGCCATTCTTGCGGTGAATTGTTTTTTTTTTGCGGGTATGGTTGTCGACAGCGGCGATGTTATATGGGTTTATGGTGTATTAGATTGGGTTTTGTGTTTTTGTGTGTGTGAATGTCGGAATCGCAGCTGAAGAGCGGTCTGGTACAGGGAGGCGGGGAGGAGGAGGAGGGTGTTTTTTTATTATCTTGTGGATAAACGGAAGAAAAAAAAAGGAAAAAAAAACTGGATGTCCGGCGGGCAAAAATACGTGGAACAAACCGAGGCAGCAGGTGGGGCGGCGACAGCGGCGGTGGCGGGGAGTGGTTGCTTGCCCGAGAGATAGGTATATGTCCAATCGGCAGTTCCCTCCTTCCTCTCAGCGGGCGAGAGTTGCGTAGGAGCTAGTTCAAGTGAGTGTGAGATTGATCGTGTGTGAATGGAGGTCCGTTTCGGTGATTTCGTAATTCGTGCTTCTCTTTCTCCCTCGTTCGTATCGTCGTTGCGTCCAGCCAGTCAGCCAGCCAGTATGGGGGCACAACGAAGTGTATGTGTTCGATGTGGATACTGTAATTCGGAAAAAAAAAAAAAAACTCTTCGGCACTTTTGTTTGTGCTGAGGAATGTAAAGGAAGGAAGAGGGAGGAAGAAAAAAAAAACACTCGGGACGCTGCATTTAAAGCTTTCTTTCCCGGTCCGGTCTCTCCCCCGCCTCCTCCCTCCCTCCCGCCCTCCGCCACGCGAAGACGCAACTCCGCACGCACAGATCGCATTTATGACCGTTTCTTCGATCCCGCCCGCCCGCCCGCCCGCCGCATCCATCCATCCCTAGGCCCCCCGGCCACGTCTTTAGGTGACCGGCGGATATGGCCGTGGGGCGAGGCGGGCTAGTTAGGTGGATAGATAGCTCGAGCTAAGCTTACCTGCTCCACTCGTCGACGAGGTTTCAGTGCCCGCCTACACGCGAATACACAGGTAAATGTGTTTAGCTATGATATAACAGTTGTATGCCGCCGCCATCACTCGTCCCGCCGGCAGCTGCATTCATCTCTCGAGTAGAGTCTCGGAGACAGGTACCGTAAAAGTGCATAAATCGCTATGATTAAGATAGGTCATCTGCGATTAATGAATAAACAAAAATCTAGAGCAGAGTCTATCGCTATTATCTAGAGAGGTCGATTAATGATTAAACAATCGTCTACATAGCAGTTGTCCAAGGTACGTACTCCGCAGCCCGGCGGGAGAGTCCGGCGTTCGAGGCTCCCTCCTCCCCCATCATGTAAGTATAGTGGTCATCCGGATGGGGAAAAATCCTACATAGTCCACCCTCCCCTCTCTCGCCGAACTTTTTTTTTCTCCATTGGTCTTTTGTCCTTGTTTCGCCCTTCCTTTCCATTCCATTCCTTGTCTTCCGTTCGTGGCCCCTTCTCATCCTCCCTCTCCCGTGGGAAGAAGCGAGAGAAAGAGAAGAAAAAAGTAAAGAGGGGGCCCTCCATGCCGACCAATCACCGCTGGCCACAAAGCTGTCGCGACCACCCATTCCTTCCCCCCGTGCTGCGGTCCGTGCTGGACTGCTAGTCAGGCACCAACCCGAGCTTGTTATGTAGTGCTTTGGGATTAGCTTGGATCAAAAGCGGTTGCGATAGCCAGTGTGGGACGAAAGTGAGACCGTGGCGGCCGACCAGTTTGCCATCCTCACCACTCGGGCAAAGCTCCATCGATGTCTCCGCCGAGCGAGCCCGTGCGTTTACTAAGACTGAAGGGGTTCAACACTATCACAGACCCAATCCCCTTTTTCGTCATCGTTCCACCAAGTCGCAGTAAGACTCCCGAGGCCTATCTTGTATATAATCGTATATTAGTTACAGAAATTAGCTCTCTTCACAACGAAAAAAAAAAGGGAAAAAAAAGACATCGAATAGCCAAGCAATCACTACAATACTCCAAACCAATGCACATCAAAGAGAAAAAAAGAGAAAGACCCCCCTTCCTGCTGGCCGACATCTTGACATTCGTTCCTTTTTATACCTTTCATTTCGTACCCCTCCCCCACTCCGTCAACCCCCATCAACCATATACCATCAACCAAGAAAAAAACCAAGAAAAAAACCAAAGCAAGAGAAGAAGCGCCCCTGTTGTCTATAGGTTACCACCCAAGATTGCTTCCGTAGCTGTTGGAAGTGTTAGCTATGTGCTGATGCAAAGAGGGTGTGGCAAAGGGAATATACCAGAGTTGATGTAGGTTCTCTTCGCGTTCAAGCTCATTCCAAACCTTGCTTCTAGCTCAGCCTTGATGCTCTTCTTCGTGACGGTCATGAGGTCGGCGGTGCGGAGAATATCCCTGATCTCGGCGAGAAGTGCATCATCGGACGGCAGATCCAGCACATCCATCTCGTAACCGCCGCTCCGCTGACTCATCATGTCGGATGGGGCCACGGAGAAGCGACCGTGCTGCTGCGGGACCGGGAGCTCAAACGTTGACATCGGACGGCTAGCGTATCCAGGGGGCAATCCACCACCGAAGCCGTACTCCGAGGTAGGTGCGTACGACTTGGTGCCGTAGGAGTAACCCGAAACTTCTGAGCGAGTGTCGTCGTGGCCGTGTTGCGTCTGCTGCTCCCAAAGCTCCGCTTGGTAGTCTTCCCACTTCTTGCGGGGGATGCTGGCGGGGTCGAACTTGCCCTCCTCGGAGATGACGATCTTCTGTCCCTTCTCACCGGTGACGACACGAGTGTTGCCCCACGAGAAGTCATCCATGTGCCAGAAAGAGTACAACGGAAGTGCGAAACTGAAGACTGGAATGGCAATGATGTATAGAATCATCCATCCAATCATCTCCCACTTTCTTCGCATTATGAAGATGATGGCCTGCAGACCGTACACGGCGGCGAGCAGGACAAACGCCATCATGGGTACCAAGTCTGAGCTGCTCGCAACCATGTAGATGAGGTATGCGAGATAAGCGACGGTGACGGGACCGAGGATCGTACTGAGTAAATCGAGGAAGACAACGAAACGCATGGAGAAACAGCAGAAACCGCAAAGCTGTTGCATGGGTACCAGCTCCGCAAGATTGTGGATCGTCGAGTTGATCCATCGCCGACGCTGGGAAAGGAAGACGGCCCAGGAGTCGGGGGCAATAGTCCAGGCGTGAGCGTCAAATATAAACTTGGTCTTGTACGAAGAGTGATGTTTCAAGAGCAGAGTCGTCAGGTACCGATCCTCGCCTAAGTGGAGCAAGTTCTTCATATGCAGCGTATCGACACGGTTCTCGGCGTAGGATTCGACTACCTCACGGCTGACGAATAGCGGCTTTCCGGTTTCGGCTGCGCGTATGCGGTACATCGAGAAACAACCAGGCAAACAGGTCACCGAGCCGAACAAACTTTCAAAGGCCTTCGCAAGGTTGTGGGAAATGAAGTATTCGTAGACCTGGATCATGGTAATGAAAGAGTGCTTCGCATTGTTGAGACCAGTCTCTCCGCAGAGGGCGATGATTCGGGTATCGGCCAAGAAAGCAGCCACCATTCGAGTACCCGAGTCCGCAGCAACCACGGTATCGGCGTCGATCTGCAGGATGAACTCATAGAAAGTAGGATTCACTCCGATGATGTTGCGGATTTGATGGTGCATCTCGAGTTCGAGCGGGCTCATAGCTTCGTTGTAGTGTACGCGGTTTAGGAATCGCATGATAACCATCTGAGAGTCACGTTTTCCACGATTACCAGGCCTGGAGACCTCCGATGGCTTTCCAACTTTGACGACGACCAGGAAAGGCACGATGTGTCCTTGCACCTCATACAGTCCGGAGTAAATCTTGCCCATGTTGTGCCGCTTTTGACCTTCACCTAGCGACTCGAAGCTCAACGGCTGCGGGTCCACGGATTCGGCCACACCGAGGATGTCGAGAACAATGCGAGGAGTGGGTCGGTCGTTTCCTTGTCCGATAATCATACCGTCGCAAACAACGATCAAAAGTTTACGCTTGTCATCGTACCGCATTCTAGCCACGGAGTCGATAGCACGTCGCAAAGAATCCTCGTCTTCTGTATACGCAGGGACCTGACACATGATGAACTTGTCGAGATTCTCGGGCATATTCTTCCTGCCGAACTGAAGTGCGGCTAAAAACTTAAATGCGATGACTCCGACGAGTATTACGGTAATGCCGAGGAGGAGGTATCGTGCGAACTGACATTGTACCGAATTTCTTGTATCAAGTTTGCCGACATAAAACAGCCGGTTCAGACAGATCCTCATACGCTCTTTGACATCGTTGCTCAGGTTGAGAGTATCCCAGTATTTGGTGACGTCTTGTCCGGCTCGTCCAGAGAAGAGGTCTGCCACTTGTTGATCCATGAAATCGACGTTGATACCCGACACATCCGAATTCTCCTGGCCCGGCGGAAAGATAATTCTTCGTCCACCCTTGTTATACACAGTCATGTCGTAAACTCGTTCTCCAATGATAGCCATGTCTTTGGCCTGGTTCTTCGCAGCCCGCGCAACGTCCTTGGCCGAATATGCAATGTCTCCCATCTTGAAATTAGCCCTCATGACTAACATCTGCTCGTAGAACCAGTCTGGCCGTGAGTCGTTGGTGAAATAGCGGAAATCGTGATATTTGGCATTCCTGTCCAATGTCGTGTCCTGTGTGGAGTTCGTGCCTCTGTACGAAAGCTGCACTCCTGGGTGAATAGTTCCTTCAACTCCTCCGCACAGGGCCGAAACTTGGACGGGGAAAAGGTTGGTAGCATCTATTCCTGCGTAGTTCCAGAAAGATTTGGCCGGGATGATGTTCGGGTAGTGCGATGGAACGAATGCGGTGAGATCAAATACCACACCACGAATAGCCGTGTAAGCAGTTTCTGCAATGTGCTCCTTGCCTCCATCGTGACTAGAAAGTTCTTCGAGGGTGAAAACGTCTTGCTTGGGACAGATCAATTCGGGGAAAATCACTAAATGCCGTCAGTAATCCGCACCAATCGCAAATTATAACTGAAGATCCTTACAGAGGAAGAAAACCGCAACACCACACATCAGCCAAATCATCAGGTTGATGGCAAACTTCTCACGCCAAGCAAGTTGCACGTCCTTCCGCTTGATACGACCGACCCAACGAATCAAGAAGTCCGGAACGAACCACGTGAACATCCAGACGACAAACATCCATCGTTTACGCGTGCCCGATACAGGTAACTCCTCAATCTCTTCTTCTCGTGCAGCTTTACCCTTTTCAGCCATTTGCTCGCGGGTGTCGAAGTTGCGGAACATGTCGCCATGATTGAACGCCGACGCCGCGGCTTCTGACCGTAGATCGTCGGGTTTTGAGAAGTACCCCTGCTTCGTACCAGCGCCATATATGTGAGAACCTAAGCCGGCCGAGGGACCCTGGCCAGGGATCAGACGTACTCTGGAGTCTGAGCCACCGAACAGACCACCACCTCCGGTCTCGCCGACTGGCGTCAACGGGCCGCTGCCACCGTCATCTGGGTCGGTGGCATATGCAGCACCGCCGCCGAGGGCACGCGTGTTGGTCGAGTCTCCAAGTTGTGCGATCTCGAACCAGCATCGTTCGCTGAGGAATATACCAGTAGCCCCCACACGGGCCTCGTTTGACTGCCAGCCTTTATCCTCGACCACAACTTCGGCTTTCTCTCGCTCACTGCCGACGATAATGCTATCCGCTTCTGCAAGTCCCAAGAATTCCCCAAACGGCAGAAACACCGAGAAGTCCGCATTCCGCACGCGCTGGGAAATCTCCGCGATACCAAGCGTCCGAATCTGTGTGCGTACACACTTGGAATCAAACTGGTTGGCAATTCGGCGATCATTGGGCTTGAGGCAGAAGATGAAGTATGGGTTGGTGTTCGTGCCAGTGAGTGACCTGGTTACCGTATCCAGCGCACCGACAAACTGACCAGCAGCACCCTGTTCGATCAAGGTTGCTTCCTTAGCCTCTGATTTCTGGCCTGGTTTCTCACCCTTCTTCCTCATGACACTGGGCATCCGCAGGGGCCGAGATGAAATTTGGCCTTGCATGATAGCCGTCTTCTCGCGTGGGTGATGCACAGTAGTCACAGCCTTACTGTTGAACAGGTCGGTGATGAAAGAGCTGGTGGTTCCGCGGAACAAATTCATCAGATCGGCAGAGATAATTTCACTGTTCTGCTCGATCAAGCCGGTGATGGGGTAATCAACTTCGCCGGCAAAATGCTTGACCGTGAAGCTGTTGCCAGCCGACTGAAATTGCGCTCCCGGAAGTGGCGAAGAACCACCCATACTGATAGCGGGGTTGCCCTTGGCGTCGAAACGCTTCTTCAAACTCTCGAAGAGCTGGGCGTCGGAACGGCCTCGCTTGGTCTGATCGTCGAGGATACTGAGCAGGCCATTGCTGGATTTCAACAAGCCGCGCACGGCATCAGAGTTATCAAAGTAACTAGTAGCCGGCACAGAGACCTCTTCGTTCTCCAGAAGCTCGGCCTTCCTGTCGAAGAAACTCTGCAGGCAGAAGTTGTACAAACTCTCAGTTGCCGCATTGTTGAGCAACTGATCAAGAGTGCTGCCGGTGGAGGACGTTTGCGAGAACCCGGGGAAGTCGATAATCGAAATCGTGTTGGCGATTGAGTCCTCGACCGCACAAAGACGCTCGTTACATGACTCGATGATCCACGCGACAAGCAGAGAATACAGCGTGCGCGCAAGCTCGTCCGCGTGCGCTCTAGCGCCTCTGGCGTCGAGCATAACCGTAACTCTCTCACGGTGGAGCGTCTTGGTTCGGTATCCCAGACTAGTCTCCAATGCATCCTGAGGGACTCCCAAGAACGCGGCGATCACTCCAAGCACTTCCTTGTTACGCACAACGACCACCTGATCCCCCCCTTCCATCGCGCCAGATTCCTCTCCGCCGGCCGTGGTGGCATGACCATTAGCAAATTCAAGCTGGCCGAGATGCAGCACGCAAGCAAGGAGCTGGCATATCTCCGCGATTTCCTGACGTGGGAACTCCAGCTTTCTCAGGGCCGTTTTGAAATGCTGGAACCCCTCGGTATCGTTGATGCCGACCTTTAGCTGTGTCGGGTGTCCGAGGTATTTCCAGCGTTTTTGAGCCGACTTGCCGCTCAGGTCACCACTATGCTTGTGAGCCGCAGTGGCCGAGTTCTTAAGACCCAAATGCTCCTTCTCCGCATCCGAAGTTCCGGCTAAGAGGTAGTAGAGAACGTGGAAGTTCCTTTCTCCAGTAGGAATGCTAGTGATGCGCGATCTCTCGAGGCGGTGGTCAAGCAGCTTCGCACCGATCAACGTCTGGGAGATATTCTCATATTGTAGTTCAAGAAACAATCCAGCCTTGGAGGCCGTGGCTGTTGTCAAGGATTTCGTCGTTGTCAGCGCGTCGAAGAGGTATGCAAGGAGCGAGACCTTGTGCGAGAGCGGCGTAGATGTGAAACCCAGCAACGAGGAGAGCAGCTGCGAGCGGAGTGTCGTCTTGCCGGATCCTGACTCTCCCCTTTTTTTTCCGCCTGGCGTCAGTATTCCACCTCAACCACGACGACGGCGACCAACGAGGAAGGACAAAAGAGACGATGGGCAAAAACTCACAAGAACACAGCAACTTGATTCTCCCCCCTACCGCCCATGCGTCTCCACATCCGCGTGGCCATATTCTCGAGATCCACGCCGACAACATGGGGATTTGAAAATGTGTTCAACGCGACGATTGCCTGAGATCCGAGTGAAGCTGTTGGCAAGGCCAAGTGGAACCGTGACGCCAGATGAGCGGTGATATGGGTGTCGGACTGGAGATGCGCGGGCAATGCCGGCAGCGAGGGCTGCGATTGAGGAGATTGCGCCATGACAGGCGAGGTCGTGATCTGGTGGTGGGAGGGGATTGCACCCCTCTCGCGGGAGACTTTGTATAAGTCCGACAGCCGCCTACTTGCCCTCACTCGTCCAATGTGACCGCAAGGGAAGGCACCCTCTGCAGCTACTTAGTTGCAATGCGTGCCAGAATAGGTATCGATAGACGGCGGATAGATGGCTAGCTAGTCGTGGTGTTGGAGGAGTCTGAATATACAACGGCAGCGGAGTGGGAGCGATGAGAGAAAGGGGAACGGAATTGCTGTACGTTGCCGGTTTTTTGTGGGTGAGACAGCACAAGAGAGCGAAGGGCAGGAGAGTGAGCGTAGGATGTTTGCGGGAAGACGAACAGAGTTGGTGGGGACGGAGACGAAACACGCGCCCTCGAGCAAGAAGCGACGGAGAGGGTCTACTGCTGCCAAACCACGACTGGTCGTAGCGGAAAGTAGCTGTGCTGGTGGTGATTGCAGTTGCTGGATTGCCTTCGACAGTGTTGATCGGACACGGAGAAAGATATGGGCGAGGGTATCCTAGCACCTGCAGTCCCTAGGTCCCATTGTTGTTGCGAGGATGTCCCTCTGCCCCTCTGCCCCCGCTTCCTCCCACTCATCTTTTTTAAGAAGGATAGGAGGAGGGTGTGGCATGGAAGCAGGGCAGGACGGGGTGGACCGGGGCAGGGGGGAGGCATATTGGAGCATCTAAACTCTTCGATCACGACCGCGATGGGTCGGAAAAGGAGTCAAAATTCACGCCCTAAGCACATCACCACCACCACCAACCACGACCACCACCACAACCACCATCACAGCTTTGAGCAGATGTCAAGACTAATTCAGCCTGCAGAGCACGCGGACACTGCACCGAGCTCCCAAAGCCACGGCGAACAAGGAGTGCTGATGGCTGCGATCGAGGCCTTTTCATTTGCTCTTTTTTCACAGCACATGATCGTCTGTGATTCCGCATAGAAATATTTCAGCTTTAGCACTTTGGCGGGACGCAAATTCTGTGGCATCGGGGACTCTCCTGCATCGTTCAAATTCTCCCCTGCTCAGGAACGCGATGAGCGGTAGCAACACGACGAGGCAGCTCGCGACATCACGATCGTCACCGTCAACGCCAAAAACACCGGCCTTTGACAGAATGTGTGGCCTCCAGGCGCTCTACAGAAGACTGGTTAAGTACGCAGGCTCTGCATTTCTCAAAAACTCGCACGGGATGATTACTATTTCCGGCACACCGATCATCCTACCTGCATACATATCCTATCTTCTCCGCCTCATCCCTTGCTCGACGGGCGCATGCCACGGCCTGCTTCCTATTCGCACCTAGCAACGGCCGACAGAGACGGATCGCGACGGCTGTCAGCGAGCCTCTTCTGGCGCGAGCTTCTATACGAGCCAAATTAGCAGATACGAGGAATTATACGTGCACCTTCAGAGTTGATCACCTCCTCTACATAGGAGAGATATGGAAGAAAAGAGAAAGAAGGATAAAAGGTTCACATTTGAATACGCACTGAGGCACCTGGATGCCCGGGTACCTGTGATGTCTACAGACTTCTTGGTGTTACGAAGGAGAAGGGCTGCTTACGTACACTATTATATATTGGTCGTACATTTGGGCTCGGGAGAGAAGGCTGCATCCGGCAGATTTGGGCGTCGAATTGGATGGTCATGGCAAAGGGCTGTTTGTTTGGACCATCCGTCTCCCTTTCCTTTTGTTCCCGTCGAACGACAGGATTGGCTGCGTAACAGTTCGTCTCAGCTGTGTTGGGATCGTCGGGGAAGCTGCAAACGCATAACCGGAGCATCGTGTCGACGACTGACCGGTCATTCGGAGAAAGGAATCGACACATCCCTAAACGGCAATATTTTCCTTCTCTTTCTTTTCTGCTGTGCTCTTCAGCTTCTCCTTTCGTGTCCACTCTCGCCTTTCTCCTCACAGGTGCAGCAAATGGCCTGACAAGGGGCAGCGAGGGCTTATTAAGTCATGAGGAAAAAGAGAGATTCGTTTCTTTTTATAGCCAAGTCTGGCGGCCAGCACCCAAACTCCATCATTCATCAAAATTATTATCCGGACCCGCATGTGAGCAGGAAGGCAATGGAAACGATGGCATTCATAAATGTACGTGTGCGTAGGCACAGACATGAAGAGGAGGAAGAAGATAGGGAAGATGAGTGGATCGATTCGCACGCTGAACCCGAGGTGGACGCGTATGCCCAGATGTGCGATGTAGCAATCTAGCGTCCTGACGACGCTTTCTTCGCTGCTATCCATTGAGATCTCTTCTTTCAACAGGAAGACCGAGGGGGCGCAGCAGCAGCTCAGACTGTCGCCGCTGCTCGCTGCATTGTTTCCGATTCCTCGGTGCTTGTCTGGAGCTTCCCGGCGCTTCCGGATTGGTGAGACTTTTTCTCGACGGCTAAACTTTATTGGGAGTTTACCGCGACCCGTGTGTCTGGGGCTATGTAGAGAATTCTCCACCATCACAGAATCTTCGAACTCTCAATCCCAACGGCACCCACTCGTCGACCTTACTCTACATATGTAGAAGGTCGGCTTCCTATCTGGACTAGTTACTCGCTACGATTCGCTAAAAACGCTATGCACACCCAGAAATCTTCAATTACAGTCAGCACGGATGCTGAACCGAGGAGTCAACCAAGGTCGCCCACTGTACACCTGGGAACAGAACTGTAGATGAAGTCGACGGCGGCATGGGACATCTCTCGTCTAACGTCTATCCTATGCGCATCGATAGAGTCACGATCAATCTATTCACTGCATGCATTCTAGTTGCTTCTGCGGACACTAAAGCTTCCGTAACGCGTTTACGGTGGCAACGGTTTGAGGTGGTCATGGCAAGAGCCGAGGTCTTGATGGAGATGCCTTCGCCGGCACCAGATGACCGGAAACCCTGGTTAAAAAGTGCGCCGCTATGTCTAGAAAGGCTGTATGTGAGCATAAATAAACAAAAACAAACAAACAAAAACGTTGCACCAGATGCCGGCGGCATCTGACGAGCCAAAGTCGGAATTCGGAACACGTAAACAAACAACAGAAGTAAGTTGGAGTGATGGTGCCAAGATGGAAAATAATATCCTCCCTGCGGTACACACTTGCGGTTAGCCGATGGAGGGCATCCAGGAATGCCAACACTCCCGCCTTGCATGCCACGGCATCAGGGGCGGAGAAAAGGAGAGAACTGTGCTCTACGACCGGAACGGAATGGTCTCACAGCACAGGAACTGCGGACGTAACAGTAGGTCGCACCGTGGGGCATCGGCTGCGGGAAGGAAGGAAAGTGCTTCTGCCTGTTGGATTGGGCCTGCTCGATCTATTCACAACAGCAAAACCGCCGCTCAGAACGACATCCCATTCCTACTGGGTGTCGAGTATCTTCCCTGTTGCCATAACAACTACCCTCGTTCTTGTTCCTCTTCCTTTCTTCTCCCACTCTCGCTCTCCTCTTTTGGCCCACTGCTTCCCTAACGTGCTGTGAAAACATCCAAGCCACCTAACAATTTGTTTGGTGTGGTCCGTCACAGCCGTGCCTCTTTCTTCCTCCTTACCTCCGTTGGTAGGAGATTTATTTCTACACGCAAACAATACCAAATCTTGCCGGACTACACGCATATCGGTGCCCTGGACCCTGACTTGAATCTCCCCTCACCAGTTTGTGCCCCATCGACTGAAGCCACAGAGACGCCCCTCGAATCAAGGAGACTGTGCGGCCCATTCTTCCCTCGAACCGGCCGGCACCCCCAGTGCGCACCTGTAGTGCGACCCACTATCTCTCGATCCGCTTCTGCGGTGTGAGCTCTCGAGCGAATTCCTTGCGATGTCGTTTAACAATCGACAATCCATCTACTCATCGACGTCGGCGGCGCCATATGGCAATATGGCGTCGGCTCAACCCGGCACCCTGACGACGTCTTCGCTTCTTTCGGCCCTTCACAATGCCTATCTCTCGTGTTCGGTCTACTCGCTGGACGCGGCTACATCGGTAGTTGTGAACTCTGGTGCGGGTAGGGCGGCCGTGCAGCCAACGGGGATCTTCGATGAGGAATTGGGGATGCGAGCTTGGGAACATGCACGGCGGAGAGCCGAAGACCAGACCATTGTGTTGACGTATGTAAAGACTGGCCCGGAGAACCGGTCAGGAAGCTGGCCAGGTGTCGGGCTCCCGCTGACGAGAGAAATCTTTTAGGGCTCTGCATACGCTCTCGCCGTCTCTCCTTTTGCCGGTGCTCTCGACACTCCCCGCAGCACCCGATCTCCTGAATACTTGTCTCAACCTGATCGGTGCATTCACCAATGCGCTGACCCCGGAATGCCCATACTCCGTTCCTTTCCATCGTGGTCTCGCGGTTTCGGTGCAGATTTCACTCTCGGGCGCGATCTCGGGCGCCCATATCTCGCTCTCGGACGCTGGTCTCGACACTGAAAATGGTCTGCTTCATATCCCTACGACAGCCGGATACCGGGCATTCGATGTTTTCTACTATCTCCTTTCGGCTGTGTCCACGCCAGCGGAGAGGCAGGGTCTCGGATTGCAGCCTGCAGACAAGTACACTTTGCTCGCACGAAGCAATACCTACACTCTCCCTAGCTATCTCCCCACTGCCGATGACTCGGCTGCGGCAGAAGACTGGAGGGCCAATTTGAGAGCCATCGGAATCAAGGGCGGAATGCTGCGTGGCTTGTTGTCCGTTCTTGCTGGTATTCTCAAACTTGGAAACTCGGTTGGTCTGTTGGTCGACGAGGAAGTGGTGGAGGAGGTGTGTGGTGACGTCTCGGGCCTCCTGGGACTCGACCCGGAGGTACTGGCGAAGAAAATGGGCGACTCCGAGCGCGAGCTTCTCATTGGCACTATCTATGAACTTGTAGTGGAATGGGTGATCGCCAAAGCCAACGAAGCGATTGCTACCGACTTTGCCGCGCGAAAAGACGCGGATTCGAACGCGGATGGTAGCCAGGAGGGCGACACCGTACAGATCACCATTCTGGAGTTACCCGATGAGAAATTGGCGAAAGGCGTTTGCCTGAAAGGCGTCTTTGACGACGAGAGCGGTCTCAACATCGAGATGAAGACTGACGGCGTCGATGTTCCCAGCGTCGGTAGCACGATACTTCGTGAGATGAAGGCGGCTTGGAGCGAGGCCGAGACGGCTTGCTTGGTTGGTATGAGCCGGGAACGCGAATACGAGAACGATCGGAGAGATCAGATCATCGAAAAGGCCGGTCGAGAAGTAGAGGACGGCGGGTTTCTCAAGGAGGTTTTGTTCCCCGCTGAATTCGGTCGATCGCCCGCCACGGTACGGTTGGATGTCTCGCAGTTGCTTGCAGCCAGCAGAGCGTGGTATCACCTCAATATCTCACCAACTGCTGGCATTCCTCTCACGGACGATCTGCACACGCAGAGCCAGCCTTGGTCTGCCGCGGCTGTGAGCCGGCAGTTGAGGGGTTGGAGGCTGCCTGAATGGGCAAACCGCCGCACCAAGCGCCTAGATTTCACTGCGGATTTCGACTTTGATGAGTTTGCCGTGCGATATGCCATTTTGGGTTGCTCCGGCGGACGAGACGGTGTCGAAAGCTGGGTTCTCGAACGAGGCTGGAGCAATGGGGAGGTCGTGGTTGGCAATGAACGTGTGTGGATGCGCGAGCCCTGCTGGTGGGAGGCAGAGAACATGCTGGATATCAAACAGCCTAGTGCGATGCCCGGGATGATGGGTATGGGCGCGGTGCCCATGGCCATGGACACCGGATACACCACAAACGCTAACGGCAGCGGCTACTTCGCGCCAATGGGTGGCCAAGCGTACGAACAGGTGGCATCTAGAGAGCATTTGCTCCGTCAGAGCAACATGAGCGGTTTCCCGCCTGGTATTTCGCCATCACCTCAACCAGGCCCGGAACAGAACAATGGACCTCACGCCAAGTACGAAGCCAATCACTATACTGCTCCCGGAGATGTCGAATTGGGTGATAAGACTAAAATTGAAGAGCATCCTGTTACGACGTCGCGAAAGGTGTGGGCCGGATTCGTTTGGGCCATGACGTTCTGGATTCCCAGCTTCTTGCTGAGATATGTGGGTCGGATGAAGCGTCCCGACGTGCGGATGGCGTGGCGTGAAAAGCTTGTTCTCGTGTGGCTGATTTTCCTCCTGAACGCTGCTATTATCTTCTGGATCGTCATCTTTGCGAGGCTTTTGTGCCCCAACATCGACAAAGCCTGGTCTCGCGATAACGTCGCTCGTCATCAGGGCGAGGGCGATTTCTGGGTAAGCATCCGCGGCAATGTTTACGATATCACGGACTTTTGGACTCTCCAGCACAGCGATATCACCGGGCAGGACACAACGAAAGAAATCATGATTGAGTATGCAGGATTGGATCTTACTCCATACTTCCCGGCCCCGTTCTATCTTGGATGCCCGGGGCTCGTCACGGATAAGCGTTATGAGCTGCAGTACAACGACACCACGGCACAGGAGCATTCCGAGGGTGTACACAAGAATGGGGTAGTGAGCCCGTACATCAAGAGTGCACTGGCCTCGGAAGACTGGTATGCGCTGAAGTTCCTCCCCAGGATCAAAGAATACTGGACCGGAGATCTTGTATGGGACAAGGATGAGGTCAAGAAGGTGGGTGTCGCCAACAACAAACCGTGGGCAATTATCAACAATGAGATCTTTGATCTTACCGACTACTTCTACACAGCCGAAAGGTTCGGAGATGCTGCCAATGTCCGCTTCTTGGACAGCAAGCTGGAGGAGATCTTCCAGCAGAACCCCGGCTCCGACGTCACAGAACTGTACAACAAGGAGCTCAATAGCACTACCAAGAGGACCAACATGCGGTGTATGAAGAACATGTTCTACGTTGGAATTGTCGACTTCCGGTTTGGCGCCAAATGTCAAGCCAGTGGTTATGTCCTCCTCGGTTTCGCCGCGATGATGTGCGCTGTCATTTTGGTTAAGTTTTTGGCTGCACTTCAGCTCGGAACCAAGCGTCGTCCTGCTATGCAGGACAAGTTTGTCATCTGCCAGGTGCCCGCGTACACTGAAGGAGAGGATCAGCTGCGCAAAGCATTGGATTCTTTGACTGCTCTCAACTACGACAACAAGCGGAAGCTACTGTTCGTCATCTGTGATGGTATTGTCGTCGGAGGTGGAAACGACAGGCCCACGCCCAACATTGTGCTTGAGATTCTCGGTGTCGACCCGAAGATCGATCCCCCGGCGCTCCCTTTTAGGAGTGTTGGTGAGGGTAACGCTCAACTTAACTACGGAAAAGTCTACTCTGGATTGTACGAGTTCGAGGGATGTGTTGTCCCATACATAGTTGTTGTCAAGTGTGGAAAACCCACCGAAACCACGAAGCCCGGTAACAGAGGAAAGCGTGATTCGCAGGTCCTCGTTTTGGAGTTTTTGAACAAGGTCCACCACCGCACTCCCATGTCACCGCTTCAACTGGAAATGTTCCACCAGATCAACAACATTATCGGTGTCGACCCGGAGCTGTATGAGTACATTCTCATGGTTGACGCTGATACCAGTGTCAAGGAGGATGCCCTCAACCGTCTCGTTGCTGCATGCGCTCACGACGCGAAGATCGCCGGTATCTGTGGTGAAACCAGTTTGGAAAACGAGGAACGCTCTTGGTGGACTATGATTCAGGTTTACGAGTACTACATTTCGCATCACCTGTCCAAATCATTTGAGTCTCTCTTTGGTTCCGTCACTTGTTTGCCTGGATGGTATGTAGTCGATTCGGATGTCCCTTCTCAGCCGGCAGCGTGCTGACATGGTTGTTAGTTTCTCCATGTACCGCCTCCGAACAGCAGACAAGGGCCGTCCTCTGATTATCGCCTCTAAGGTTATCGAGGAGTACTCCGATGGGATCGTCGACACCCTGCACAAGAAGAACCTGTTGTCACTCGGTGAGGATCGTTATCTGACAACCCTCATGACCAAGCATTTCCCATACATGAGCTTTAAGTTCATTCCAGATGCCTATGCCATGACTGCCGCGCCAGAGAGCTGGAGCGTTCTGTTATCCCAGAGACGTCGCTGGATTAACTCGACCGTCCACAACTTGGCTGAATTAATGTTCCTCGAGGAGATGTGCGGGTTCTGTCTCTTCTCGATGAGGTTTGTCGTGTTCCTGGATCTCTTCGGTACCATCATCCTTCCGGCCACCTGCATATACATTGGTTACCTTATCTACATCATCGTCTCCAAAACCGGACCCTTCCCGTACCTGTCATTGGCTATGATTGCTGGTGTGTACGGTCTACAAGCCATCATCTTCATCGTCAAACGCCAGTGGCAGCACGTCGGATGGATGATCATCTACCTTCTTGCCTTCCCGATCTATTCGTTTGTTCTTCCAGTCTACTCCTTCTGGGCCCAAGACGATTTCTCGTGGGGAAACACGCGTATTGTCGTTGGAGAATCCGGTACCAAGAAGGTTGTCGCAACGGTTGAAGAGCCTTTCGATCCTCGGAGCATTCCTCTCCTGACATGGGATGAGTATGCCGCCACGAACAAGCTCCCCGGCCGTCGCGGTATGCCAGCCGAGAAGCACGGAGACGCTGGCGGCTATGATTATGAGATGGATGACATGCACTCCGTATACTCTTCGGCCAAGCCTGCATCCACGATCCTCACCGGCCTTCCCAACATGGGCGGTCAACCATACATCGCGCCGCGGTCTCCGGCACCATTCGGGGGCAATCGCCAATCTAGCTATTCTGCGTACACCAGCCTGACCGGCCACGGTGGCCCTGGCGGCGACCACGGAAACCCACAACAGCAGCGCCTGATGTCTATGGGCGGCATGAGCACTGGCGACTACTGGCAAGATGGTAACCACCAACAGCGCCCCGGCCCGCTTGCGCTATCCACAGGAATGCCTAGTACCGACAACCTGCTGAACGTACACACACCGCCTCCTCGGGCCCATTCTACCACGCCGCTGGGCTTCTCATCGCAGAGCCGCCCCGTCAGTCAGGTGGACTTCATGCGCGTCGGCGGTGGTCCTGATGACGAGAGCATCGTAGACGCTATCCGTTATGTCCTCCGTGATGTCGATCTGGATACTATCACCAAGAAGCAAGGTATGCCTTGAGCCCTTCCTCCTCTATTGACGTTGGGATACTGATATTGTTCGTTTGTAGTGAGAGCCCTCGTCGAGCAGAGACTACAGACAGAATGTCAAGGCGAGCGTCGCTCGTTCCTGGACCGCATGATCGATGCCGAGCTGGCCAACTTGCCGATGTAATTCGCACGATCGATAGATGTGTGTGGGAAAGAGGGGGTTCTTTTCAATGGGGTAAGAGGGTGGGGTTTAATGTTATTTGTATTCTTAATATGGACTTGTGAGGTGAGGGGAGGGGTAACGGAAGATGGAGACGAAAATTTCGGGCGATGATGGAGGCGGGCGGTGGTGCATGCCATATGGAAAGGAGGGCTTTAAACGGAGTTTGTTCTTTTCTTCCATTGAGTTTTGACGTTTTGACGTTTGTTTGCGCGAGCATTGTATCCTGTCGTTTATCGTTAAATGTCTGTTTTTGGACCGGACGAGTCGGGGGAGGTGTGAAGCGGACTGATCTGTAAGTTACTTTTTTGCTATGGAGGTTAGGTAGGTATATGGTATAGTATCTCGAAATCATGTTTCGTCTCACTTTGCCGAGCCCGCCATGTCAATGTTGTAAATTAAGTACGTGATACCTCGAGGATCACAGTACATCCGGGAGGGGGAAGGGGACGTCGAAATTCATATGTACCATAGATACGTGTACTCTATCCTACTGGTACTTACTGGGTCCCCAAGATCATAGCGGCAAGGCCGAATGGACCCCTTCCTTCACAGGCGGGCCACTCTCCGTTATTTACGCATGTATGCATCTATGTAGTAGATATTTTTCCAAGTGAATCTATCCACCCTTGCGCTCTCCCGTGGTGGGAGATTCCGGAGGACGGTGCCGAACTTGCGGAGGTTTTTCACGAGGCTGGCAGTGGGAAACGTGGAGATTGTGAGAGGGTGGGCCTTGAAGGATCAGCAAGCGAGCAAGCGATCGTTTGGTGGTGGCGACTTGCCGGGCGAACCGTACACTATCTATGCACTGCGTAGATATAGATACCACCGATGGGCGACGGGAGCTCGTGGCGAGGGGCGGCTAGCGCTAAATCTCGAGGCGCTGATCGTGTTTCGGTTCCTGGCCGGGATGGGTGCGAGTGCGCAGTTGTCGGTGCTGGGAGGAGTGTTCGCCCGATATCTGGAATGAGCCCGAGCAGAGGGAGAAGTAAGCCCATCCTTAATTATACATGGACACGGAATGGAGATCAGTGATTGACGGTAATTCAGTTATGGCCATGTTCTCGGTGGTCACGATGATAGGCCCCACACCATCACCCGTCATCGGCGGCTTCGTCTCCATCTCCCGGCTGGGCTGGCAGATGGTCTTCTGGATCGAAGCGATAGCCGCCGGTCTCTCCTTCACCCCCTTGATCTTTTGTCCGGAGACCTTCGGGCCGGTCCTTCTCCTGCGCAAGGCACGCCGTCTCCGCTCCCAGGGCGCAGATGACATCACCGCACCCCTCGAGCTCGAGGACCGGTCGTTCAAGCCCTCACTCAAGACGACGCTCTCGCGCCCGTTCCGCATGCTCTTGTTTGAGTCCGTCGTCCTCCTGCTTTCGCTCTTCCTCAGCTTGGTCTACGGCGTGTTCCACTCCTTCCAATCCTACCCGCTCATCTACGAGAGGATCTACCACTTCGGCCCCCGGCGTCTCGGGCCTTCCGTTCATTCCCGCCGGCCGGCGGAGGACCCGCATGCATCGCCGTCGTGATGTGGGGCTCGCACGTCCGCAAGCTCACGGCGCGCGGCGAAACCTTCTCTGCCGAGTACCGTCGCCTACCGCTAGCCTGCATTGCGGGTCCGATCTACGTGGTCTCGATGCTCTGGCAAGCTTGGACGGTCCGGCCCGGCATCCACTACCTCGTCCCGATCGCAGCGGGACTCCCGTTGCGATTCGCGTTCTCGCTCCTCCTCATCGCACTGCTCAACTACATCACGGACTTCAGATATGCGCCGCCAGCGCCCTCGCCGCCGCCAGCATGTGTCGTTCCCTCTTCGTCGCTGCCTTCCCGCTGTTCGCGAAACGGATGTACACGGTGGTGGGGGATCAACTGGGCCTCCAACTTCCTGGGGATGGTGGCCGTGCTGTTGACCATCTGTCTGTTCTCGTTCATCAAATATGGTATTTCCCTCTCATTTCCGAGCTGCGCGCCGGATGCATATGGCTGACCAAATCGCTAGGTGACGCGGTGAGACGACGGTCGAGATTCCATGGGTTCCTACAGGAGGAAGGATATGTTTGAGCTGCGCGAGAAGAAGGAGGGAGAGGCGAGTACAGCTGCTACTACGTATCCCGGGGCTGGCGGCGACGGCGGCGAGGCGAAGGAAGACATCGGGAAGGAGATGAAGTATATAAGTGTTTTTTCTTTCTTTTTTTTCCTTTTCGGGGTGTGAAATGAAAGGTTTCTTTTCCAGCATGAGCAAAGCGAACCATCATGAATATTTACAGCGATACCGACCGCAAAGGAATAAGGAAATTTAGTGAGTAAATACTTGGTACAATATACGGCGGAGCCATTCGCTTCAATTGTGTCCTGAAAAAAAGGCTGCATTGCTAAGCGAACATACGCGAAAGGGAAATGAAGAGTCGTTCAATTAGAATGACTGGTCAATTATTTGGGCTGAATAGATAAACCACTATTGTAGAGACCGATTTCAATGCCTAAATCACCTTATTCTACAGTAGCTAATGCCTTGAATGGTATGTTCCAGCCATGTCACTCGTACTCCGAGTGATGAGCGATGAGGATGCTTCACCTGCGCTGACTCGAAGAATAGATTACTAGTCACCAGGTCTATCGACTTCCAATATCCGCAAATCGCTTTACCTACCTGAACAGAAAATAAAGGGGTAAATTCTGGAAGCCATTACAAAAACAGCCGTACCGTTTAACCATTTTGTGTGAATTTCTCTATCATTCGGCGGTAGCGACACTGTGTTCACTCTTACTTTCTTGTTGGCGATGCTGTGGTTGCTCCAACTACTCTCGCGGTGGCGATGTATTTCCTTACTCCTTCTTTAGCGACACGACTGTTATTGACTGCTTCTTTATTTACTGCCGGCGACACCAAATGGTTTTGTGTCCGCTCTCCCTATTAATTCGATGCCCGCACACCACAACATAAGTGGCGATGGAGAAACCTGTCTGTCGATGGTATGCATGGTATATTGAACGTTTTCTCGGATATGTCGATTGGGATGAGCACTATTTGGAAGGGCAGATTGACCCCAATAGTTTTTTACGGTCCACAGCAACTGCTGTGAGACTGGGGCGTGTGTGCTGGATCACTCGTCGGCTCGCCTGGCCGATCGCTCGTTGGCCCACTTGTTCATTCCGCTCATCGACGGGTTGCCATTCTGATTGCTCGTTGTTTCGCTCATGCTTTCCGCTCGTTGGCTGCTTGCCGTACGACTCGCTCCTAAGTTCGCTCGTCAGCGACTTGCCGGACGGTTTGCTCGTCGGCTTACTCGTCCCTTCCGCTCGTCGGCAGCCTGCCCGACGCCTCGACGCACAGATCACTCGTCGGCTCGCCCGGCGGCTTACCATACAACTCGCTCTTCGGCTTGCTTAACTCGATATGCTTCATGCCGGATACTGTCGTGCATCTCGTTCACGACGAGCCACAACGTTTTGCCGCTCGCAAACATCACTTCTTCCAGTCGTAATTTGTGGTGTGTTGTGGTGGATTTATATCTTGTAAAAAAAATAAAAAATTGTACGGTTGGGTGGTTGTTAAGTTTTTCGAGTTTTCGGGTTTGCTAGTTTCTGGGTTCAAGCTTTCGGTTTCACGGGATTTCCATAACGTGAGCAATCGGACGCTACGCCTCCGTACTCCGTAGTAGTAGCACGGTGCTTGGAAAATCCGGAACACGGTCGTTTTTGGTTTCTCGGATATTTTCATTTGTGGTCGCTGGGGGTTTCTACGGGTTGGAGACACATTAGGTTTGTTGGTGTTTATTGGCGCTCGACGCCTCCCCGGCCGGTGTGCAATCCACCACTCGAGAAAAGTGGACTATCCGAGACGATAAAAAAAAAGGCGAAAAAGTGGACTAAGGCGGTTGGTTAGGTACTTGGATACAACTCACTGGGGAAGAGAAACAGAGAAGAGAATGGAAAAGACAGGAAACCCCAGCGGCACAGTGGCTAGTAGCGGGCGTATCATCCCTTCGCGTCAATGACTGCCTGTACCTGAGAAGGCATAGACTTCCGCGGCGCCTCAAGCTGCTTAAGCGGAACTTCCCCCTAGCGGAGAGGACGAACTTCTGCCTTCACCTTCTCGGGGTATCCGGGGGCGGTTGGTGAGGATAGTCCGCTCGGAGCTGGCGCTTCAGCAGGGTCCACGCACCGTGGAAGTCCTCCGAATCCAGTGCTTATGATATGTGCGAGAGTTCCGTCGTTAGCTTCGGTGCTAAGTACATACATACACACTCTCAATCTTAACAGCTCGCCAACACCCACCAGAGACAGGAAAACCAACAACACGCCCAATTTTACCATTGGACGGCGGGCCAATTAGTGCGGTAAAGGGGCGGAACAAAAATATCGCAAAACCATGGTGATCAGAGAAGAGGAGGAGGAGCTATGAGAGAGATCGGGTGCCCATTTTCTGGGTCGGGGGGAGAGCCACAGCTCACCAACCACCAAGCCACCACCAGTTTGAGATCGGCCTATAGCAGGCGTGCAAGTGGCGGCCTGTAGCGGCACAAAGGATCAAAGGTCATCAAAACTCCTACAATAAATGCAGCCACTCCCCTATATAGTGTTGACGAAGCGGGCGGTCTAATATTTATTTCTATTTATTTATTCGTTGATCGCGTGCGACCTCATGGCGGCGAACAGAATATCCGGTTCCTGGCCCTCGACCTCGGTCAGTCTGCGGGCCGCCCGTTGTAGCTCTCCCCTTTGCCCTCCACCCAGGCCTGTCCCAAGAAGATATAAAATGCACACCAAGGAAATGGCAAAGGAAATAGCAAAAGAGATAACAGAGAGATCGCCCGCTGCACTACACCTATAGTTAGTACCGATCGAGAGAGCTCTTCACAGTCGACACGGGACGATCGGTGAGGAGGGATACCACGTGCGGAGACGGCGCGAAGAAAGCCGCGGCTTTTACGGCTGAGGAGGGGGGATAGGGAATGCCCCTCGGTCAATGCGGCTGATCCGAGACACGATCTGAGCAGCCACGGAGACTTCAATGCCGCCCTGTTGCGGCATTGGGTGGAACACCGGCATTACACCGACATCGATTCATACCCCGTGTTTTTTTTGCTACTGCGGTTACGTAAGCACATACATAGTTACTCAGGCCTGGGAGGCTGCTCCGGCTCCAGCTCCTGCTCGTCCGTAACCGGAGAACCGAGAGCGAACCTTCCGGCCCGAGAAGCCATAAATCTCACTCTGCATTGGGGATGTAGCAATGACTTAGGAGAAACGCCTTCCGCCTATTAAGCTAGCAGCTTGAACTCTCCTTGTGAGGACTGGAGACCGAACACTGTCCCTGATGCCCCGTGGTGCAGCTCTTTCGTTTGCGCAATCTACCCTGACTATCGGAGGTCACAGACACTCAGGCGTGAAGGATCTGCCTCCAAACTCCTATCCAACTTGGAAAGCTGCTAAACCCACCCGACGTAGGAAGAGTGCCCATAAAATGTCTGAGACTTTGTATTTGTCTTCATATGTATGTATGTAAGAAACCACCCCGCGTGCACCCCCACTCCGATATGGGGGTCCCAAACCTACACCTACCCTGGTCAAGGCATGGAGCTAGTTAAAAAGGACTGAGGAGGGTTTTAGGGAGGACGGCTCAACGTGCTGGAGCCGGAACACCATAGATCTCGCAGTATGTCTCTTGAGTTAGCCTCAGTGTAACTTGGCTTTCATGCTTTGCTGGGTTTTATGGCTTCTCGGGCCCCTTCGAGTCGGTTAGACTTCTTTCCCTTCTCCAATCCTGGGGTCTAGGCTCCAGGCTCGCCGTGATCGAAACTGATCGCATTCGAGTATTGAACGAAAGAGAAAAAAAAACACCGGGAGCGAGCCAGCGCCCTGCGAGTTTCTGCGTCCAAGCCCCCGGCCGGACGGTGCTGGGCAAACATGCATCTGGGAGAGTACCGTGAAGCATTAAGTATTATATAAATTCCTTCAATAAGTTTACTTACGTACAGACGAGCGGCGCCTCCCGGTAATGACGAATATTACTAAACCCTCTTCTCCAAGCTCCGGCAGATCGCTCACAATCGGCCCTCGACTAGGTCCATCTTGTCATGCGCGGCCATATCGTTCAGAGCTAACACGGTCTTGTGTGTATTCCAAATTCTTTTTCTATGCATGCAATACCCGCCAGTACCGAACGGTGCTGGACGGCACTGAATGGTCCTTACTTTAGCTTTTTTTTCTTTGACGGGCCAGCGCTGTATCGGGAAGCTCAGGCTCGCGGTACAGTTTTCTCGACGAACCAGAGTCCTTGACCGTCAACCCCCCTTTCCCAAACACAATGTCGAATCAGCTGCGCATCTTTGCCCTCAAGACGTAGGCCTCGGTGGCCTTCTCCTCACGGAACACATAGGAATCGACCTCCGCGGGGCGCCGGTTCATCTCCTACATGTGACGGATATACTGTTGCCAGATCCGAGTGCAGAGCTGATTATCCGTTGCGTCGGCCCGGCGGGGGGACGTCAAGCACGCCTAGGGGCGGTTGGAGAAGTTTACCACCGACGACGTCGGGCCAAAGTACCGCTCCGCTTGAGCTTGGGGGGTTTCTATGGCTGTTGCTTTTGCCGCATGTAGGGGATTGAGCTGGCTTTGGAGCTGTGACACACTTTTTCGTGATCCGGTCTATGTACTGCTTGCTCCGGTGAGACCAAGAACGTTGTCCGTGCTCAGAAAGTTGCGGCAAGAAGCGCGAGTGATCTACTAAATTAGTGCTGCTTAACCGGACAACTAGAGTAAGTATGATATCTAGACATGTGTCCTGCGTGGTTAAGCGAGACTTGGCGTGAAAATGCCACTCCTTCCTCCGCGACGCAGATATGTAGATATGCTACTGGCCGAAGAGACGAACGAGGTCCGGCTCGCCACTAACTACATAGAACGGTCTTCCTATGTGGCTGGCCCATCGATGGCTCCCGGGCGACTTGGCCGATACGAGCCGTACGTATGCAGACCGCTGGCAGTGGTCGCGATGGATTGCTGGGAGGGATCGAAATGCCCGACGGCTGAGATCTGTACAGATGAGATGTACCGTACCGTGCGCAGAGTAGCTACTTGGGAATCAACGGCCAGGCGTGTAGTTCTCGGCCGTGATCTATTTTTGTTGTCGCGATGGAATGGATGACTTTCCGTCTCCGTCCGGCAGTCAGCGTCCAGGCGGCTCGCTGACTTGCTTATGTCGCAGCGGATTTAAAGATATGCATGTGCCCCTGACCGGACCTTGCTCCATTCCCAGATACGTATCTAGCTACGCTATGCACCACGATCGGTAATTCATTGCGGGGTGGAAATCTCGGCCGCATACTAAATCCGGCGGTGCCAAACACGCATGCACCTCCCCCTCACGCACTCGCACAAAAGAAGGCGGCGTCTTCAACTCCGCAATGTCCTCCCTCTCATCTTCATCCCCATCTTCTCCTCGCACTCCCCACTCACGGCACACGTAGCAGCGTGAGCAGCTTCACCGCATCGCGATAATTCGCTCGTCGCAGCCATCACGGACGGAGAACTCCCACCGAACAAGCGCCAAGGCTTTGCCGCTCCAGACTGCGCCCTCCCCCCCTAGACCTCGGTCGTGATGGCAACAACAGGAGGCGCGTTCATAGCCGGCGGTATCGCTGCCTGCGGTGCAGTGACGGTAACGCACGGCTTCGAGACGGTCAAGACACGGTACCCCCCCACCGCTCGCCTCCGAAGAACGCTCCCAACTGACTCCCCCGACCCAGGCTCCAACTCCAGGGCGAGCTCTCCTCCAAGCAGGCGACGAAGCGTGTCTACACGGGCATCTTCCAGGGTGTGACCGTGATCCTCAGGAACGAGGGCCTCCGCGGGCTGATGGCCGGATTGGGCACAGCCTACTGCTACCAGATCATGCTCAACGGGTGCCGCCTGGGCTTCTACGAGCCGCTGCGCACGTCGGTGACGTCCCTCTTCCACGACAGCCCTCTCGAGCAGAACTTCGCCATCAACATCTTCGCGGGCGCGTCCTCGGGCGTGCTCGGCGCCGCCGTCGGCTCGCCCTTCTTCCTGATCAAGACGAGACTACAGAGCTACTCGCCGTTCCTGCCGGTGGGCACGCAGCACAAGTACAAGGGCGCCCTCGACGGCTTCGGCAAGGTCTACGCGGCCGAGGGCCTCAAGGGCTGGTACAGGGGGGCGGGGGCGGCCATGATCCGGACCGGCTTCGGCTCGAGCGTGCAGCTGCCCACCTACTTTTTCGCCAAGCGCAGGCTGCAGAAGCATCTCGGCATGACCGAGGGCGTCGGACTGCATCTGGCCTCCTCGGCCGCCAGCGGCTTCGTCGTCTGCTGCGTCATGCACCCGCCGGATACCGTCATGAGCAGGATGTACAACCAGACCGGCGACAAGTACAAGAGCGCCATCGACTGCCTCCTGAAGACGGTCAAGACCGAGGGCGTCTTGGCCATCTACAAGGGCTTCACCGCCCACCTGGCAAGGATCCTGCCACACACTGTTCGTTCCTTCCCCCAAACCTACCCCCATGCTGCGGGGGATGAAGTTGACCGGACGGCAGATCTTGACCTTGACGCTGGCGGAGCAGACGACGAAGGTGGTGCGGCGGATCGAGCAGCGGGTTTTCCTGGACTAGATGCTCTCGGCGGCAGGGACGGCGGGATACGGGAGGGGATAGACATTTCATTTGTTGAATGACCGTCTAGATGATTTGGTTCGGGCGAGGGCAAAGGCTTGTATGCTACGGGCGATTGGGGTTTTGGTATTTCGTTTTATCTAGTTTTTTTTTTATATATAAATTTTCCTTTGACCGCCCGGGAAAACATTCGGGCGCAGGCGGGTCGACAATGGCTTTTCTGTGTGGATGGGGGGAGGACCGGCGGGGGAAATGGGAGTGAGAGTGGGAAGCAAGAGTGAATGGGAGTGGCAGCAGCGGGCATGGCAAGCATATAGACGTTTAACCCGTGATCTGCTCGATAATCGATTGCCCAAGTGATCACCGCGATCAAGCGCCTGGTTTTTTTTTTCCCGCACGATCCGCCCCCCGCTCTGTTCCGCCCTCCCACTATGTAGCATCCCACTATGCAGCACCCCACTAGTAGATGCTTGCTTTACATACATATCTGCAGTTGGGGAAGCCTATTGCCGGGGAAAAAAGACGACAGTTTTGCCCGTTAATCACCACCACACCACCACTCGTACCCATAAAAACTCTTCGGAGATGGACACAGAGGGTAGTGGTGATTAAAGTAGAAGCCAATTGATTTTTGGAAGTGGTGTTGATTTGCGATAGAATTTGGAAAATAATTCAATTTGGTGGGCACTGTCGGGAATGTTGGGCTCCTAGTGAAGCTAATTTTACCGATTAGAAAGTTACACTAAGCATACCCCTGCTAGATTACCGAAATAGGAAACCAGCTGCCGGCTGCTAAGATATTTACAATTTTAATTCCAGATTAAAATTAGCTAATTAGCTACCATTTCAAAACCCCCCCCCCCCCCCTTGCTAGATTTTGACGTGTACTTGCAATAAATAAAGAGTACATAGGTGCTTATTTCCTGATTTGGAGTATTTTTAATGATTTATTTTCCCGAACGAATGTTGAAACCCCCTCCGGGTATAGGCTTCCCCAACTATACATATCTAGCAGCGGCAGGAAAAGAAAACAAAGGAGAAAAAAGAAAAGGGAAAAGCTTAATTTTTCCCCGCCGTGGAGATTTGCCGTGGCTCTATCTACATATGTATGCACATATGTATGTATGACGCACTTGGGTATGTTGCGAAGTGACCCGCGATGCTTGAGATCTGCAGGGAGCTCGGCCTTCGGTGGCCACCCGCGCGTCTACGGAGAAAATATCTCGCAGATATCTAGATAGAGACTGCTGCTTCGCCGCGGCGAAACGGGCAGGGCCTCGGGAAGCCTGCACGCCGGCGGCTTAAAGATCGGGAGCGATATCGGCTGCTGGTCTCTGGCAAATGATGAGGTCACCGATCCCACTCCTACGTACTACCTGCCTGGATGGCAGACTCCCTCCAGCGCGAGTGGGGGGGGGAGAGCGGGAGAGAGCGAGAGAGAAAGAGAAGAGAGGCCGACCCAATCCGACCCAGCGGGATCCATACGTGGAGGGGCTGGACTGAAGCTAAAACCGGTTTTAGAAAAAAGAAACCCCCCCTCGGGTCCGGGAGTGTGTGATAGGCCGATGTGAAGCAGAACAGGACGTCCAATTGCAGCTCCGCGCGGCAGTCACGTGGATGCATATCGCAATGTATGTATCCGAGAATGTATCCGGAGTGCTGCGCGTTGGGTGCTCTGGCGATCGACAGCGATGCAGATCGATAGCGCTAGAGTGTCTGGAACTCTCTCCGGGCTTCCACACAGACATATATATCGACGGACAAGAGAAAGCCAGATGTCCGATGTGCTCAGGGAGATCGAGAATGCAGATGTTCTGCTTTGTTACCACGGCCGAGGAACGCGCGTACCCGCAGAGTGTGTATCTAGCATGGCTGCACGCAACAGTAATGTGACCTGGCGACACAGTGGTGGTTGGGCCGTCGAGATCTGTGGCAGGCGGAGCGATGGAACCGCGAGCCGGATCCTTCATCCGTTGTCCGGGCGACGATGACGTAGACGCGCTTGGAGACCGTTTACCCTGCCTACGGTATCACCTTACCGCAGCTGCACTGTGGCGAGCTGGGAAAGCACCGCCACAGCCTGGGCCAATCCGGAGAGCTCGACTGCGGGTGCTCCCTTTTGACGGGAAAGAGCCCAGAGACGAGAGCGAGCGGCTGGAGGGACTCTCCCATTCGTTCCCCCTCCCTCATGCGGCATGCCATGCCATACCCATTCGGTCAACCCCGCCTTTGTGGCATCACATCATTCCGCATGAACTACCGCCTTCCAAATGCTGGGTAGATAGTGTTCTGTGCCATCATCCAGGGAAAAATAACACCGCCGACGTGGGATACTTAACTTCTGGACTGCGTCGGGTTCCGTGACGGGACCATCATCATCGTAGCCATCATTGCCGAAAATCCCTCCTAGCGCGCGCTCCGTCGACCTCCCTCGCCCGCCTACATACCTTATCCCGTCAATCCAAACCCCACCACAACCACCACCACCACCACCTCCACCACTGCCACGGCAATCCGTCCATCCCACCACTCCACGTACGCCCCCCGGACCTGTTCGACAGATCCTTTCCGTTCAGAAGCTCCCCCCCCCCGCCTCCCTTCCCCTTTGAACTTCACACTCCCCGCCTCGCCTCGCGCCCCACTACTAGTTACTGTACCTCCAACGTTTTCTTTCTCCGTGTCGCTGCTACCTCCGCCACCAACACTCTGTCCCAGCTCGCGCCTCCATTCCTACCGCTACCCAGTCCTTCCTACCCTCTGTGTTCTTGTCCTTTCTCTGTGCCGGTCAAGATCATCCCTACTCACAGTAGCCTTTCGAACAAAGCAGCTCCCGACTCCGGCTAGCAACCTGCTGTTCGTGCACGATCCAACTCTAACAAGGCAAACACCACCGCAGCGGTCTGAACCATAGCATAGCACACACACCATCCGCGTATCGACCCGACACGACTAGGAACAAAGACCAACCCACAATCCCCTCGATATCACCCTCCTGCAGCACGCAGCAGCCATGGCGGAATTCGTTCGTGCCCAGATCTTCGGCACTACCTTCGAGATCACTAGTCGGTATGCTAGCTCTTCGCTCGTATTGATCGCGTGCTCACGTCGCCCCCGACAGATACACTGATCTCCAGCCCGTCGGGATGGGTGCCTTCGGTCTCGTCTGGTATGTTGCCGATCCGCCTCCATCGCCATCGCCGTCGTCTCGCACATTCTAACGGCTGCCGATTCCACAGCTCGGCTAAGGATCAGCTTACCGGACAGTCGGTTGCGGTCAAGAAGATCATGAAACCTTTCAGCACCCCGGTACTGTCTAAGAGGACGTATCGTGAATTGAAACTTCTCAAACATCTGCGCCATGAGAATGTATAACCCCTCTTCGTCCACTGCTGCTGCCCGTGGGATGGTCCGCTGAGCTCCGCCGCAGATCATCAGTTTGAGCGACATCTTCATCTCTCCGCTGGAGGACATGTGAGCCTCCAAACACTACCCCTTGCTTTTAGTTGTATCCTCTTTGTTTTGTTGACACCGGCGTGCCAGTTACTTCGTTACCGAGCTTCTCGGCACCGATCTACACCGCCTACTGACTTCTCGTCCCCTCGAGAAACAGTTCATCCAGTACTTCCTCTACCAGATACTGGTGAGCAGAGCTCGCGGTCCCGATAACGGGTTGTTCTTCCCCGCCACTGACATTCCGTAGCGAGGACTGAAGTACGTCCACTCGGCGGGTGTCGTTCACCGGGACCTCAAGCCTAGCAACATCTTGGTCAACGAGAACTGCGACCTCAAGATCTGTGATTTCGGTCTGGCCAGGATCCAGGACCCCCAGATGACTGGATATGTTTCTACGCGATACTACCGTGCCCCCGAGATCATGCTCACCTGGCAGAAGTACGACGTCGAGGTTGATATCTGGAGCGCGGGATGCATCTTCGCCGAGATGCTCGAGGGCAAGCCATTGTTCCCCGGAAAGGACCACGTCAACCAGTTCTCCATCATCACCGAGCTCCTCGGAACCCCGCCCAACGACGTCATCCAGACCATCTGCAGCGAGAACGCACGTCTCTCCCCTGGGTATTACCATTGGACCGCAGGCTGATGTGTTTTCAGACCCTCCGGTTTGTCCAGTCTTTGCCGAAGAGACAGCGACAGCCTCTTGCTGGGAGGTTTCGGAACGCCGATCCACTGGGTGAGATAGTCGCCGCCTTTTACGTCGACGACGCGCATATGACTAACATCTTGTAGCCATTGACCTCCTCGAGAGTATGTTAGTTTTCGATCCCAAGAAACGAATCTCAGCAGAGGTTGGCCTCGAACACGAGTATTTGGCACCGTACCACGATCCGACGGACGAGCCGGCAGCTGAAGAAAAGTTCGATTGGTCGTTTAACGATGCCGATCTACCAGTTGATACCTGGAAGATCATGATGTATGTCCATCCATGCGAATTGCTACTCCGGAATCAATCCTTACAGTTTACATAGGTACTCGGAGATTCTTGACTACCACAATGTCGACAATCAGCAGGTATAAGATCGCTTTTTCACTGTCATGCTCGTCTTTGTTTCAGTGTATGTACCCTTTACGAATCAGGCATAAAGTTGCCCACTTGCTGTTATACCTTGGATTTGGACTATTATGAGGTTTTTCTTTTTTCTTTTCTTTTTTTTTTCGTATGGGATTTTGTTCGTCGATGTGCTACGTGTAATATGGAAGACATAGGGAAGAGATGGAAGGATCATGATGTGCTTGGGGATTGGCGCTCGAGGCTCAGGATAGACGAAACAGAGACACGGTCACGAATGAAAGCTACACATGTACCAATGTGCTCGTATTTCTCACCAGACGGTGAGCCGGTGAGCTGGTGAGTGGGGGGTCGTGACCAGGTATGTATGTATGTAGGTACGTACATTGCTGCCCAGGTACATATTGTATAGATAGTTCCGATACTTCGATTTGCGGATCTCCCGTAGACAGCAACTGCAGGGGCCAGCGAGCGGCGGGTTGCCCGTGCCGTCCTAGCACCCACCGGCGATCCCCGAGTAACATCGCCGAGCGCATCTCGTGGGAAGTCCTAATTGAGTCGTCGCGGTGTCTCAGTATCACAGCCCCTCGGATTGAAATGTAGATCTGTCCAGAGGAAGTACTGAGACTTCCTATTCACCTCCAGCCCTGCACGATAGATACAACATTCCTCTTCTGTACTACCAAAGCTTAGGTTGCCCATTCACAGCACACCTCCAGTTGCGTTCGGATATCGTTACCCTCCTCAGCTAGCCAAGACGCGAATGTTTAGCGAGTTTCTGTTGGTCTCCTAGGATCATCAAGGCAGAGTGCTCCCTAGCATCCGACCTGTGTTTTTCTGCAAAAACGGTAGATACACCAGTTCCGAGTCCCACCATACATACACCGATCGCCAGTTCCCAATCCCTCACCACCGAACTTCAAGCTCGAACTCCTGTTGCCGCTCAGGCCCGCAATCCCGTCCACCCTTATCCCGTTTCCTGCTGCGAGCCCTCCACCGCCCCTCATGAACCGGCAACCCTCCAGCTACCCAGTTGTCAGCATCATAAATTTCAACCACGCGAGGCAAGCAATTCCCCCAGCCCTCCGGGGCTCCCGGATCCGCGCGTCGGAATCTAACACACTCTTTTCCCGTCGAACTGTAGGGGTCCCGAGATCGAAGAGTGGATCGGTGTCAAGAACGCCTCGGACGTCTCGGAGTGGCCGTTGCTCCCGTTCCTGGCGCTCACGGACGGCGCGCACAGCTCCACCGAGGACTTTTCGTACTTTACGCTCAAACACACCGGCGGCGAGAAGCCGACCACGCTCTTCGGCATCTCGTGCACGCGCCAGCTCGACAGCAGGGAGCTCATCGATCGCCCGGCGGATGTGACCAGGAGCACGGTGCAGAAGGCCGTCGTGGTCATTGCCGATAACCCCACCATATTCTTTGGGAGCGTCAAGCAACAACTCAGTGCTGTCACACAGGCTTGGTTCGCACAGAGGTGAGGGGCGGCACCCCCGGGGAAAGAGCGAGAGGGGGAGGGGGGGGGGCGGCTGATTTTGATGGTGTAGGAACTTTGAGGATCTCGATATCATCAAGCGATTCCAAGAGAGTCTGAAATTGAGTCTGAAATTGAGTCTGGAGAGTGGTAGTGACAACGACCATTTTGTCGGTATGTTTACGTTACGTTCCACTCCTCCCCTCCCCGTTGCTCGTTCGCTCATGCACGTGTCATCATAGGGCTGTCGCTTCGCGAAATCATCCATGAGTTCAAACACCAGGCATTGGTGCTGTTCAAGTGCATGCTTTTGCAGCCAAAGGTGCGGGTTTCCCGGCCTCGGAGGATTCCATTCGGCTGACGATGAACAGATGCTCTTCTTTGGGCTGCGGGGCGAGCGGCTGTGCATGACGCAGTTCTCGCTGATATCGCTCATCCCTGGACTATTGCATAGCCTGCAGGACTGCAGCGATCCAGAGCTGGATTCTTACGAGTCGACGCTTGCAAAGCCGACCTCTGTAAGGACGAGCGACCGGAAATCTCGTGGGTAGACTGTGTTTTCTGGCGGATGGTTTCGTGCTGATTGGGGAACAGTTTTGGCTTTCATGGGTCAACCGCTGCAGATCTTTGGAAAGGGAAGTCTTTTTGGACCATACACGCCTCTGCAGCAGCTCGACGTGCTCGCGGATGTTGGGACGAAATCGTACATCGTAGGATCGACGAACTCGCTGTTGTTGCAGCAGAAAGATCGGTACTCTGATATCCTGATCAACGTGGGTTCCGCTTCTCCGGACCTGGCTGGACGTCGCTGCTAACAATGCGCAGATCGAGGATATGACGGTCAATATCACCTCCTCGTCGTTGAGGACCGCCCTGGCACTATCTGCTGCAGACAGACGGTGGATCGACAGCCTTGTTCAGTCCGTGTCGGAAACATGGGATGAAACGGACCCTTCACGACCAAAATCGTTGGGATTCGTTGGCAGTGAGGATTACATCCGACTACAATTTGAAGAGTATGCTCTCTCCATGGTATCGGCTGTGAAATATCAGATCTTCGTGGAGAAGCACGCGGGGACCGAGTCTAAGGTCTTCCTGCCTGACATTGGTATGGTTTATCTACTACCTCGAGTGCCCGTTTCGCAACTAATTGTGGATTAGAGGGTGACCCTTCGGCCGACTTCAATCCTGACTTTGTGGACTATTGGAAAACAACGGACAACTACAGGATCTTCCAGAAATTCACGGAGCCGGAGATCTTCGACCTGGTCCCGCCGAAACACGTGATGGCTGGTGGTCTGACCGTAGAGGATGTCCAAAGACGGATCGCACAGTAGGCGTCTCTTGGCCGGCTTACTTCCATCGGGTACTAACACGATCCCAGACAGATTCATGACCTGGGGCTGGATGAGAAGGTCAACGCTGGCAAGGAGACGGTGGCGAAGGTGGTAGCAACAAGCCGGACAAACTTGTCCCTCGCGTTCACCAATATCAGCAAGAACGTGGAGCAATACCGGGAACAGCGGAGACTTCAAGCGCTGCAGGTCCAGAAGGAACAGCAGGAAACGGCAGGAAACGCTGACCCTGAAAATGCGACAGATACCGACGACAAGGACAAGGCAGCTGCCCCGGAGAAGAACAAAACCCCGTCGGTTCTATCCGCCACGAGCAGTAAGCTCCCTATCCCTATTTCCTCCTATGGCAATGGCTCACGAACCCTCTGTAGCTGCACCAACATCACCGACTGCAACCGACACCGGAAAACCCGGTGTAGCAGGCGCCTACTTTTCCAGCTGGGCATCCTGGGCCGGCGAAAAGAAAAAGGCCTTCGCGGGAGCCAAAAGCCCCGAAGTGCCCTCCTCCCCCGACCCCGAGGGTGCCGCCCCACCTTCGGGCAGATCGTCGCTATTCAGTCGGTGGTCAAGGAGTTCGCAGGATCTTACGTCCAGGTCACAACCCAAGGAAGAGGAAGCCAGGAGCTCGGGGGAGGCTACGCGTGTGCTGTGGGATGAAAATGAGGCGGCACAAGGGAAGGAGAAGAAGCTGCCCACTATCAGGAAGAGCCTGCCGCCGCCCCCGCTGCCGGCGAAGGATGTCAAGGTGGAGGCGGAGTTGCCGGCGACGGAAGAGGAACCGTTGTCGATGCCTCTACAACAGGCATCCAATCACGAGACTGAGTATTTGGTGGTGCCGCCGGTTGAAAAGACGGTTGAGCCAGAGAAACCGGTTGAGGAAGTACCAAAACCAGCCGAAAAGGTGCGGAAGCCGATCCAAGCGGAGCCGATTAGGAGCTCAACCATCCAGCCGGCTCAGCCCCGCGCCGTTACCCCTATGGTTGCGGAGGAGCCCGAACTCCCGGTCCACAAGACACCTGAAATGAAGCCCGTCCGGGCCGGGGAGCAGATTACTATGCAGCCGCTTTCGCCTGGTGTGACCATCAGAAAGCCAATGCCGATCGATCGGAAACCGTTGTCGCCCGGGAAGCCGGTGCTCAGACCCTCATCGCCTGAGAAGTTTGCTAGGAAACCTATGTCACCTGAGAGGCCCACTCGCACTCCGTTGTCGCCTGAGAGGTCCGTCAGGACACCTCTCTCCCTGGAGAGACCCGCCAGAAAACCTGTGTCGATGGATCGAACACCCCAGGAGAAACCCATCGAGAACCGGCCGCTCAGGAGGCCCATCGGCGGATTCGCAGCCCGCAACACGGCCGTCGCTGAGCCAGAGTCTCCGGTATCACCGCCGAAGCCCGACGACGTGCCGAAGGTGGACTCGATCGTCAAGAGGCTTTCCTTGAAACTGGGAGCGGAGACTGCCGCCGACCCAAGATCATCAAGTCCGCCAACATCCCCGACTAAGAGGACGGTTCCAAGTGCTTCAGCCAGCGCGAAGCAGAGTTCTATTGCTGCCAGGAGAGCGATGTTTGAGAAGCGGTAGAAAGAGGAAGATTTGCTGTGTTTTTATTACGTCGGACGGCCAAAATATATGTCATGGGAGTTAGGATATGTTTATCTAGGTAAGTACTTGTAGTTCCAAAGGTTTGGTTTTTTTTTTTTTTTTTTCTGGATGGATATGATGTGATGGTACACCTATTGATGAGTTTCGGATCGATTTCTTTCCCCCCGTCTTGGTTGCATTTTTTTTTCTTGCGCTTTGCATATACATACTTGTTCTCTCTCTGGTCGTAATGGCTCCGCAAAACATGGAATACAACCACTGTCGCAAGCATTTCATCGTCGTGTAAAAATACTCCGATGCCGAACAACAAGAGGCGAGGGAGGGAGGAGGACAGTGATCCTCCAGCCAGAATAGATTAAACGATTATCTCCCTTGAGCACAACAGCCTGCCCGAGAAAGCGCTTGCCATGTTCGCGCGAGAAGCGTATTCGCGAGGGAGTAGGTCGTACGTATGTAGATGTGCTTTTAAGCCACAGAATGTGCATACCCGTCGCCAGCGGCTGTTCGCAGAGGTATCCATTTAAAAACTAAGTATACAAGAGGACATGCTGCGTGCCGACCATAGCCTTGCACATACTTTCCGCCCATGCTCGGTCTTTGTTTTGTTTTTTTGATTTTTAAGTTGAAACTCAGTAATTGATGCAACCCCATCTAGATCATGTTTAGTTTCGATATCGGCGGCGATGACTGGATCTCAGCAAAGGCATACCAGCGGCCCACCGTATGGCGCCAGTCCGGAAAGTTGCGTCCCTCGCAGTGGTTCCGTCACCACGGCAGCATGAGGGCCGCGGCGATGACCCGATTCCGGTGGTAATGGTACCGGGGGTTAGGGCCGGCGCAATTTCCCAGGTGTTGAGCAAGATGGTGTAAAAGCGTAAACAAATGACCTTATATACAAATACATATTCAAGAATCCTTCAAAATGCCCCCCTTGAGGTGTAACAAAGGCAGCCAAACATATGTGGCTACTTCCCATAAGTGAGACAACTCCAGCCCTTCAAAAATAAACATCGAATGAACGAAACGACATTCCCAACGCAGAAAAAAAAACCCCCCCAGTTCGTGACCCCGGCACCGAGCAATATTTGAACCCCCAAACACGAAGTATCGCCAAACCCGCACCCGCTCACCTAAAGAATGGAAGATACATTAAATCGCACAAAGGAAACCACCCCAGTGCTATGCCCAATGGCAGCAACACTGCCACTGAACGCAAAACATCGCCGTCCATCCCCATCGTGGGGAAGCAAAAGCAATCTTCGTTCCCCTAACAGTATCCAACCTTCAATCACATGCAATGGAAGCGGTAGAGTGGTCACCAGCTGAGACTCATCCGGGGTGCCAGAGACGGGTTCCGCGAGTTCCAGGTTTGTTTCGAGGCTATGACCTGTGGATACTGATAAACGGGGGGCGACTCTTGCTTCCACCTTCTGAAAACCCTTCCCCTGATCAATATCCCGAAACAAGACGCAATCATTATACGTGGTTAATCGGAGCTTGCCATCAGGCGAGAATGCCACTGATCTGACCCATTCTGAATAGCCCTTCAGAGTGCTGCGGCAGGTCCCTGTCGTCGGATCCCACAGCCTGACGGTCTTGTCGAATGATCCAGATACGAGGAGCTCACCATCAGGCGAGAATGCCACTGATGTGACCACATCCGAATGGCCCCTTCAGAGTGCTGCGGCAGTTCCCTGTTGTCGGATCCCACAGCTTGACGGTCTTGTCGAATGATCCAGATGCGAGGAGCTCACCATCAGACGAGAATGCCACTGATGTGACCAAATCCGAATGGCCCTTCAGAGTGCTGCGGCAGTTCCCTGTTGTCGGATCCCACAGCCTGACGGTCTTGTCGTTCGATCCAGATGCGAAGAGCTCACCATCAGGCGAGAATGCCACTGATGTGACCACATCTGAATGACCCTTCAGAGTGCTACGGCAGGCCCCTGTCATCGGATCCCACAGCTTGACGGTCTTGTCGAATGATCCAGATGCGAGGAGTTCACCATCAGGCGAGAATGCCACTGATCTGATGTAGCCTGAATGGCCCTTCAGAGTGCTGCGGCGGGTCCCTGTCGTTGGATCCCACATCCTAACAGTATTGTCGTTCGATCCAGATGCGAGGAACTTACCACCAGGCGAGAATGCCACTGATGTGACCCAGTCTGAATGGCCCTTCAGAGTGCTGCGGCAGGACCCTGTCGTTGGATCCCACAACCCGACGGTCTTGTCGAATGATCCAGATGCGAGGAGCTCACCATCAGACGAGAATGCCACTGATCTGACCCAGCTTGAATGGCCCTTCAGAGTGCTGCGCCAGGTCCCTGTCGTCGGATCCCACAGCCTAACGGTCGTGTCGTTCGATCCAGATGCGAGGAGCTCACCATCAGGCGAGAATGCCACTGATGTGACGCAGTCTGAATGGCCCTTCAGAGTGCTGCGGCAGGTCCCTGTCATCGGATCCCACAGCCTGACGGTCTTGTCGTCCGATCCAGATACGAGGAGCTCACCATCAGGCGAGAATGCCACTGATCTGACGCAGTCTGAATGGCCCCTCAGAGTGCTGTGGCAGGTCCCAGTCGTCGGATCCCACAGCCTGACGGTCTTGTCGTTCGATCCAGATGCGAGGAGCTCACCACCAGGCGAGAATGCCACTGATCTGACGCAGCCTGAATGGCCCTTCAGAGTGCTGCGGCAGGCCCCTGTCATCGGATCCCACAGCCTGACGGTCTTGTCGTTCGATCCAGATGCGAGGAGCTCACCATCAGGCGTGAATGCCACTGATGTGACGCTGCCCGAAAGGCCCTTCAGAGTGCTACGGCAAGTCCCTGTTGTCGGATCCCACAGCCTGATGGTCTCGTCACTGGATCCCGATGCGAGTAGCTTGCCATCAGGCGAGAATCTCACACTATTGACGCCAAGGGTATGTGCGCCGAGTACCTGCAAAGTCGAGTCCCAATTCTCAGGCACCATCGGAGTTTACTTGATCCAGTCAGGAACATTGTGCCAAAACTGCTCCCGTACTGTGCTTTGCCTTGGGCTGAATATGAGTGCCGAGGAATATACTTGGTGAGGTGCAATCTCGATGACCGCTCTAAACGTCAGGACGAATCGCACTGCATCACGGACCATCGCGCGTAGGCGGGGATCGGTATTGGGCTTCACTTCGATGTCAGTACGACTTGGAAACCACGCCCGGTAGTGCTGGAGGGATGCCGTCATCGCGGAATGTGCAACCTGTACGCCAGCAAAGTTCCCTTCGCTGGTTTCTGTTGCCCGAGGTGCTGGGTATCGCAGACAGAAATATCTTCTGACTTGTGCTCGGCGGCAGCCCTCCAGAAGCGGGAACACTTGGAATTTTACTGGTTACTCACCGGAAGCATGGAGTTAATGGCTTTGACCATCAGAATGCAGTCATGCATACGCCCCAGTAAACTTAGCGCTTCGAGCCAGTGGAGGAGGTGTTTATTCATGAAAGCGCCAATCTGATTGTGCAGTGGTTCATCATCGCACAGTTCGACATTGCATAGCTGCAGATGATCGACCCAATACAGGCACGCATACTGAACCTCGGCTGGAAGGAAATGCTGCAGCGTCTCGGGAGCGATATCACTATTGAGGGTACCAGGAAGTTTTAGAGAGCAGATATCCTGTCGTAGACTTCTTGACATCAGCTCGAGACACCTCACAGCGAGGTCTCTGTGTGTGTTTTCAGCGACGATCTCGAACCGGGGGTCTTGGCACCTCCGGTTGTCCAACAGAAAGTCGCGGAAAGACGGGTGTAGGAGGGTGATGGGGGAGCAGTGGCCATCGGAATAGCGTAAGACGGAGCCCAGAGATTGCAACATCTGCTTCACCTCCCACTCTCTAGCACACAAGAGTTTGGTCAAAGCAGCTGCAGTCAATGTGTCACGTAGGACCACAATAGATCCAATAATCCACCTGAATCGCCGTGACAGTAGCCCTTCCTCCTCGGGGTTGTCATCTTTGGATGTTATTGCGTGTTGCAGGAGTGTCGTGTACATCGAATCGAGTTGCCCCATTGACGTTCTGTGTCCCTTGTCGCCCTCCAACACCAAAATGAGGCGGTCTGGTGGATAATCAAATTTGTACCCGATGAATCTGCATACTGTTGTGGCGTAGATGAAGAGCCCGCCAGTCTTCTGAACAAGTTGGCCCAGGCATGACGCCTCGGGCCACTCGTCGGGCAATCTGTGACGCTTCCGGATGCCTTCAAATTCATACTGGAGGAGGACGGATATATCGTTGTCAACTACCGCGTTGGGGATCGCATGAAGAGCAAAATCTCGATGGGCAGCGTTCGATATATCGTCGAAACCAAGTTGAATCGGAGTTTCCGGTCGGCTAGTCACAAATATCTTCAACCGCACGGAGTTGAGAGAATTCGCCTGAGAGAGGAGATGAAGGATTAATCTGATATCCCTTTCGTCATCGCACTCGTCCAACGCGTCGACAACCAAAATCAATTCAGATGATAGATCATTAATCTGGGAAAGCGGTTGGCGGATTAGCTGTTCCCATTGATCCCGTAGGCCTTGTTTGGTGATATCAGGATTGTTGAGTATAGCTTCTCGCATGCGGGTGGCGAGGATGGGCTGCGTACGTGCCAACTGACAAGCGAGAGTTGCGAAGAATTTCGATGAATTGGCTAGGTCTCCGTGCCCACGAGAAAAGAAGAAGGTCGCTCCCAGTCGTTTCTCATTGTACCACCTCCGAGCGACCGTACGTGAGACGGTGGACTTGCCAGTACCCGCCATACCGTTCAGCCAAAAGATGCAGGCGCCATGGGGATCACCCGACCAGTTCATAATCTCCGTAAGAAGTCCATATCGGGTGTCCCGCAAGCAACTAGATTCGTGTTGCCATAGTAGCGAGTTGAACGCGGCGCCATCGGCAGAGTTCGCTTTGGCTTTACGGCACGCTGCAAGTTAATTGAAGAAAACAGCATCAGAGCATCTTCTAGCATACCAAAATCTCTCAAGGGATCTTCGGTCATATTGTAGTGATTCTCGGTGTGGTTGGCGTTGTGGCTATTGCTCGTGTTGCCGCAGTTGGTAGCTTGATCATAGATGCTCCGTGGAGTGGTCAAACCGGCGCTCGAGTTATCCCGCAATAGTAGTGCCGGCTATGAGATCGACGTCAGCTACTCCAGGACCTTGATGGCATCCGGATGGCAATGCTAACCGTCAGACTTGCGCTACCAACTTGCTGACCGCTCCCCGCCTGATTCCCGGACGCATTCGGTAGATCACCCATCGGTCCCAACGCCATATCCACCACCTTTTTCAAAATAGACCTCATCTTGAGATGCGTACCCTGATGTATCGCTTGCGAAAGATAGGCCGTAAGATTAGAGCAAAGACCATGGACAGGTGCGGTTGTTGTTCTCTTCTGCGGGGCTTGTCCATCGTCGCGGCGGCTAAGCCAAGTCGATGCAGATTATGATAGTTATTGGACAATTGAGGTTACACATAGCCAACCAATAGTTGACAGCCGTAGTTTGTTCTCGTTTTTGTCATCGATCGCGTGCGACCTTTCTGGGCCATGGCGGTACAAACCGTCTGTCTTCTATGCCCACCGCCATGGCTTGTCCAGAGAAAGATAGAGCGCACCAAACAGATGAAAAGTAAAGACAAACGGAAATCCCAATCAAAAGGCTGCATCCTACTCCTCTTCCCGTTCACTCCCAGAGTTCGCGATCCGATACCTTGCTCTAGGCGCCTTCCTCAGCCGGCTTCGGGGCCAGCCCCACAGAGGTTCAGTACATAGCAGAAAAACAGGGCGGGTGATTTATATAGATATTAGTTATGGCATTGGCAACGACCGCCAGCGCCAAGAGGTGCTAGAATTATTAGCACTAGCCCCATACTGCTTAGCGTCTGGTATTCGACAGGCATTCATCCTCTCTACTTCACCACTCCGTACCGCTGCTCCCTCCACTTCGCGCTCCAGCCATGTCCAGCAACAAGCACAAGGCCCCAGCTAGATATACAGCGACCGCGGAAGAAGCCTCTTATCTGGTAGCTAGTCTCTATTTTTCTTTCTGCTGTTACCCTATGTGTTGCATGTGTCGCCAGCGAAAAGCTTTGGTTTCCATCTACTTTGTTCGATGCTTCGTACGGGTGTTTTGCTCCGTACTTTGGCCCAAGTAGTTTTGCTAGCAGCCGTGTGGTCGCGGCTACCATCAATTGTTTCTCTCATTTTCAAAAGGATCAGCCAGAAGCTTGTTCCAGCCGTCGACTACATTCACTCCCAAGAGGCACAGCCCCTTCTGACGGATTCCTACATGCCCGAATCCCGTTTGCCCTCGAGTCTAGCATTGCCGATTTGTTTCGCCCAATACATACCCATCAGGCCCCTCCTGCCCGCCAATACACACAACCACCGAGTGACCGAGATCTTCGCCCATCTGATTCAATTAAATCCGAGTTCCCGATCATCCCTTAAACCCACTTGCCACCGGCCGCCAGAAGGAACGGAGGGCCTGCCGACGCAGGCGATCTGAGCTCCTTCGAAGTCCGCTCCCCCCAGTCCTGTGGCTTCCTTCACTCTATGCCGACCATCCGACTCCCCGGAGAAACCAATGGATCCCCCCACCGGCATACCTGGGTAGCCGAGAGCCCTGAAGTCGCTGCTGTGTGGGAAACCTATTTCGCCCAGCGAAAGAAAGCCGACGAAAGCATTTCTACCAAGGCCATAGTCTCCATACCAAACACTGCCTGGAAATATGCTGTTGATGAAGGCGATGATATCGTTATCCGAGACAGTGTTACAGATGAGATGGTGCTGATGGTGTTTCGCAATTGGTGTGGTGCTGGAGTGGGCTTCAAGGATCGTCGGCACTGCTGTCGGAAAGAAAGAGAGTGTTAGATTGGACGGTCCTGGCAAGCTCGTAATGATGTGATTTACCTCTGGGGCTCGCAGTTCACCATCGCATGGCTGGGCAAAGAATCTTCTTTCCGAAAAGACTGCCGACTTCGCCACCCCCAAGGAATTGGAGAGGTTCGATTTCCAAACTTTCTTCCACCTATGCTCTGCTGTGGCAGATGGCACTCCATCGTCTTCCGACCGACATTCTCTCCGACTATCAGGCAATGGAATCTCAGATTACGGGTGCTGACGGTCGGCGGCCATACTGGGGAATTCAACTCCGAGGAGGAGATTACTTCGGATCCCATCAAACAGAATCAGCCCCACCTCAGGGCAACTATGCTTTGAACTTCTGTCGATGCTGCCGCCGAGAGACGGACGCCCACCGAATACCGTATGGCTTGGACCACTGCGCGACAGCATCCAGCCTACAAAGGATCTAATTTCTTCGTCGCTTCATATGGAGCGAAAGTTGAAGCTTCGAGAGACGTGATGGTGATTTGGAGAGCCACTGACTGGCACGGAACAACTCTCCCTGGCGCGGTCCCTGGAAGACCGGGAGAGGACTTCCGTCAACCGGTCCAAGCACCGCCGTCCCCAAGAAGATTCCGGAGCTGTTGGAGAAACAGAAGACTGAAGGTCTTGGCGAGAAGATGTGCCTGAGTGACGGCGAGGAGGAGAAGGAGGAGTGATAGGACCGGGTGTGTTAGAAATGCACCTTGTTGTCTGTCGGTTTTCATTCCGGTAGTATTGCCAGTCGTCTGTTCAAATTCATGTGCGATCGCCTAAACAGCTATACATACATTGTACAAGCGCGGTGTTGTCCCCACCGATCCCATTCCGATACCAGATATGCAATATGTCGGCATGTACCTAAGAAGCCCCTAAATGACACCGCAGTTGCGGCCCGGTCGGTAAGCGGAGGAAGCGCATCACCGCACGTCCGCCTCCGCCACGTCGCCCGCTCCCCAGGCGCATCCGCAGGCCTTGTAGTCGCCCTTCAGCACGCCGAGCCCGCCTTCGCCGCCCCATCCGGGCGAATCCGGGAACTCCCTGACGAAGGTGGCAGCATCGACGGCGACGACTCCGTTGCGCAGGCTGACCCTGCCGCAGAAAGTCGCTCGGGCGGGGTTGTCCGGACCCAGCGTCCGCGGGTCGGCGGCTCTGCGCTCGCGCACGGCAACCCTGCCGGGCCAGACGGGGATGTCGGTGGCGGCGGCGAGGCTACTCGCCGGCGGGAACGGGAGCGGCTCCGGGTCGACGTACAGGTCGATCGACAGCGAGGTGTGCCCCCACACGCACCGCGTCACGGGCTCGCTCCCCGTGTACCCCGGCAGTGCCGCGCGCAGGTCGCGCGCGGTTGCGTCTGCCGGGACCGCGGCGGCCTGCGAGACCCCGCTGCCGCGCGTCAGCCGGCTCGTCGCGTTGTAGGCGTATGTGACCTTGTCGTGCGGGACGTTCACGAAGTAGCGCCCCAGCCCGTCACTGTCGCGGGCGTAGTGCAGGCGGCTCGGCGCGAAGAACGGCGGCGACCGCGGCGTGAGCACGTACGGCGATTCCAACACGCCGGGGTACCCGGGATCGCTGCGCGACAGCTCCCACGTGAACGGCGCCGGCCCGTACGTGGCGCACGACCAGAGCGAGTTGTTGGTCGTGCAGTTCCCATCGCTCGAGGTGGCGGCGACGACGAAGCGAAAGATGCCCGTGGCCAGGAACGGAAGGGGAAGGAGCGTGAAGGTCAGCCTGGCGCAGCAGCGGTCAGCACGTGCATCGCTGGAACAGGGGAAAGCGATGTCAGCACATGCCCTCCGTTCGCATCACCCTCCGCCGCAGCGGAGGCAGCAGCATCGCGTCTCGACTGCATGCCGAGCACCACCGCGACCACGACGACCAGGGTCAGGAACACCGCGATGGGGATGATGACGCGCCAGCTCTTCTGCCACTCCTTCCCCCCGGAGACCGCCAGCCGGCCCCACCCGCCGCCGCCGTCTCCGGACGTCTCCCATGCGGACGGGGTGGCCCGGTACTTGGGCAGCTTTTCGTGCGGCAGCGGCAAGAGCGAATATGGCGGGGGCCCCTCGGGCGAGGAGGAGTCCTGCAGGGACTCCAGGTTTATGCTTGGTTCGCGGCGGTGGTGGACCGGCTCGGGGAAAGGGATGTGCGCCGGGGAGGACTGGCGCACTTCTCGGTCGCGCCGGGCAAGTGGGTGGTAGGAGGAGGTGGAGGAGGCAGTGAAAGAGGCGGTGAAAGAGGTGGCGAACGAGGCAGCGGGGGAGGACGGGGGAAACGTGTGTTGGGTCTCGTGGATCGAGTCCCCGCTGCTGCTGGCGTTGAGTGCATTGCTAGTCATTGTTGGCGATACCGCAAAAGCTCACGCGGAGGAGGCGATGGAGATATCGTGCAAATATTCCCGACTCGTCTTCCCCCCGTCGCAGCCCAGCATAATCGGGGCGTTTACGTACTAGATATGTTGCTGCTGCAACTGCGGCGCCCGCACCCGTTTGCATCGCCCTTCGTCAACTAACTGGCTGGCTTGGGCAGAAAGGGCCCGTTGGGTGTGGTGGCAGCTGTGCAGATCATGACGACCCAATCGTTTGCCACGGATAAGCGATTCTGAACCGCTCCATCGTGTACACGAGGAGTGAGGGTGAGGGCTTAGGGCTAGCGTGCTCTTGTGGAGAGGGCAACAGCGTTGCTTGGCTGTAAGATATGTATGTATGTAGATAGATATGCTGCAGGCAATTGCAGCTGACAGGCAGATCACGGCATGGGTTGTCCGGTTGCTCAGCTGTGGATGGAAAAAGAAAAAAAAATCAAAATTGATGATGCAATGGCTGGGAGCGAATAGGTGTGGTCATGCGCGAACAACACCGGATCGGCGAGTAGCAGGACACTGGCCACTCTGGAGATACTTTGCACAGGTGAAGACGACACTTGTGGAGGAAACAGATACATACATTCGGAGCCCGCGAACACCCGATACCCAACACCCAGTCCTCTCCGGAGCATAGCCGCCGCACGGCCTTTCGTACTCGGGCCCGGACAGCCTCGCATTCCCGATTCCCGAGTCACCTGCGGCCCGAGCCCCGAGTGAGAACTTGTGGATGTGCCTGCCTGCTCTCGAGGTGCGATGCAACCACCAGGAATCCGTATTCCTTCGTTTCCGGGTGGCGCCTTTTTTTTTTCTCTTGAGCCGTTCGCAGCGGTCGAAAGCATTGCCCCACGATGCCCCCGTGAACCGTCTTGTCCGGAAGATATCACTGTGCCGTCAGCCCGCAGAGGCACCAGCCTCAAAAGGTTTTGGCTGAGACCACCGGGGCGTCCTCCCGGCTGCTGGAAGCTCCATAAACGACTCTCGATTGGACAGTGCGGATGCGGTCAGACGAGACGGGGCCCGACGGCCCTCCTCCTCGGCGCCGGCCTTGCTCACGGGCATCGAAACATACGAGTCGATAGAGTGTCTCCTAGGTGATGGTGTGGTCCCTAGCTGCTGTCGTTCGAGCGAACAACTGGCGAGCCTTCCCTGGTGTTCGTCCAATTGATAGTCCGCCGCGATCGTCACCGTCCGCCTCCCATTCCGACTCCATCCGCGAATCAAAACCCGCAGGAACGGCAAGGCAAGAACCAGCGTGGCACAGCAGATCTCGGCGACGTACGCCAGCTGAACCCGAGCGACTCTGGTCCGCACCTGGCGGATAAACGCGATCTCATCCGAGTCCGTAGGGCGCCGCTCTATCTCTATGGTTTGTGATTTCATCCGGAGGACGCTCCCGGCGATTCCGGCTCCCACCGTGCACATCCCTAGGACAAAGACGAAAACGAAGGCTTTGCGCTCGCCGCCATGCATGGGTATGTAGTTGAAGATGATGAAGGGGATTGCAAGGACTAAACGGTGGGGTAGACGTGGGGTCAGTTCTGTGGGTCTTAAAAACAGACAATGGGCTGAAGCGGAAGGATACCCATCGTTTCGGAGAGTAGGTGCAGGACGCTGACCCACAGGAGTCCGAAATTGCTCGTCTGGACGCTGCAGTATTCGCTCTTGTCCAAGCTCCTGATTCCTGTTAGAGTAGACTGCAAGAATGCGGAGGCAGAAGGACGATGAGAGAACGGACGATCCCACCAATTCCTTGACAGTGGTCGGCACCACAGAACGGCAACCAGGAGCACGGCAACAAAGGTTGAAACGCAGAGGGCTGCCGTGGCTTTGATGAGCTTAGGGACGTAGGTCGGGAAGCGACCGGCTTTCGAGATATCGGCGTACATGCAGAGGAAGGCTCCCTGGCCACGGGAGATCAGCCACCATAACGCATTCGACAACGGATGGAAACAAGACTTACCTTGACGCTCCAAAGAGAAATCATCCAGGCATATTGGGTGTACGCGTGTGCCTGCAATCGATGTTAGCCGGCCGGGCCAGACGATGTCCAAGTCTCCGCCCGAGACATCATCCGAGTGCGTGCCTTGAAGCTCCGAGCAAAGTAACGGCGGTAGCGGCTGCTGTCGAGCGGGGTCCCGTGGTTCTCAAAGATCATTTCTTGCCAGTTGACCAGGACGTCCATCGCAATGATCGTTGTTGCAAAGAAAAGGACGATGGCGAACAGGACCTCCCGCGTAACCGTCGTCGGAGTCCAGATGATGGGCATGTCGCCATGCCAACACCGCAGCAGAAACCGCAACACGACGGCGCAGAACGGAAAAACATACGCGCAGTGGTCAAAGATGATGTTCTGTAGTGGAGTCATCTGGGACATGCGGCAGCTGGCGAGACGAGACTGAGGCCTCGGGCCGCGGAAGGAGACGAAGGATTCTTCACGGGTTGCAGGAGCAGCGTCGACGACCGGAAGATGGCATTGGATACTTGTAGGTTTTCCCAGGTGCGAAACAAGCATTTCGCATCTCTCTGGCGCGGCCACTCGGTACCTGGTGTGTGTGCACCAATCAATTCCGCACGCTCGCCCGTGCCGCGACGACCATCACGACGCCAAACTAGCCGCACTGGGTTTGGCGATGCGTGGTTTAGGGGTCTGCAACCCCCACCCCTTCGCCGGGGAATACCGGACGACACACGCCACACATCTTCTCCTTGTTGGGGACCGTGGGCCGCACGGCAGCACTGGGGACATACAATACCTAGATACACACATGTGTACGAGATTTTTTTGCTTGTTCACTCAGTAGAGCCTGCATGGTAGCCGAATGCGTATAGTACATAGTTAGTCGAATATCGAGCCCTGATTAGCCGAAACCGCAAGGATAAGAGTCCGCACTACGCTATTTTGGGCCAGAATTTTCTGCGCAGTCGACTGCAATACGCCTTCGAGTACCATGCAGGCTCTCTAATCGCGTTCTATCTAGATCATGGCGATACGATACGTATCGCGATTGAGGAGTGTGCTGCAGGAACCAGACGAGACTGGAATCAGGTATCTAGATACTCTATAGTATCATAGCACATTGTCCCAGGCTTGTCCACAACCGCCAGCTCACGGAAACCGGGTGCGAATCTCCGACACCAGCACGAGTCGGCGATAACCCCTCTGGCATGAAGTCGATCCGCATTCCTCAGAGACAGACCCAGGGTGCTTGTGCGTATGGTGCGCCCTGTTCCTTCCTCCCGACGCTCCGGAGACGATATCGACGTAGTACATACATCAGCAAGATGCAACCCGTAGATAACCTGTTCCCCCCTACTCCAGTCGTATCCGGTACGCGCATAGGTCTGTATCTACGTGTATCGTACCTAATATCGCGGAGGCTTCTCCGTGGGCGGTATTCCCTCTGTTGCCCAGTCGCCCTTGCCCCGCGGGCCTCCGGGCGTTGTGACAGTCTCCGTACGCTTGTGCATAATATAAGTGGCTATATGTAGAGTACCAACTCGAAGCCGTGCAAACGTGCATTGCCCGCACTTCCGGGGATCTTCCGGACCGACGGGAAAATAATAAATGAATGCCTCTTCCGCTTTTGGAAGCAGCCCCGTATGAATCTGTGGTCGCTGGTCGGCACGCACAAACTCCCGGGGCCCTCAAACTTCAAAGAGTCGATAACTCCCGTCACTCTCCTAAGCTTAACATTCAGAGGGATGACGGCGGGCGTTTCACTTGCACGGAAAGTCAGCCTCCCACGAATCTTCGGTATGAAATCAAATACAGTTTCCCTCAATGCCATTGCCTACTACAACACGGAATCAAGCGGAAGATCTGTTCTTGATTAGGAATAATCATGCCATCTATTATACGGGAAAGACACTTAAGCCGGTGTGCTCAGCCCTCAAATTTCAATCGCAACACATAACAACACATAACAACACATAACAACAACCTAGCCCTAAGCGGCCTGGAGAACCCTAAGCGGCCCAGAGGAGTTCCGCGTCAAGATTCGTCAAAGTTATTTCTTTCACTCATTGCACCACCGACTTGGTGAAGATACTTACTTATTCCTAAACGCGAAGGAGATCAGTTGTCTCCAATCACTAACGTTCTGTTGGATTACCTAGATGGGTGTACTTTTATTCACGTACATGGCCGGGAACACGATTAAACTCGTTCGCGTCCAAGGTATTCATGGCGAGTTGGCTTTTCTCTCAAGGCGCCGATGTCTCTGAACACTGATAACCCTTTTCACCCATTCACAGTCCGGTAGCGAGGCTCACGGTGCCATTCACACATCCGAGTGAGATCTTGTGATTTGTTGTAAGCCTCTCGAACTCATCGACAAATCTGGCTATACCCATGGCGATTTGATTTGTTGATCGGGTCTTCACCTTGAAAAGAGCTATAGAACGTAATCGTGGATAGTTGTCATGGGATGCTGGTATACGCAGTTAGACGCCGAGATCCAACAGAATTCTCCAGGTGGAATGCCTTTTACAAGAGAGCGAGTCGCGTCGCTAGCGCGCCATCTGTTACGCGCAGAAAGATGTGATGAGGGATGCAATATGCGCCAACCTCCCGCCTTTTGTACCTTGAGTTCTATTGTAGGGTTACCACTCCTTGTCAATTGCATCTCATGCTAGCTCAACTCATTCACCACGACAACCAACAATCCAAACGATCCACTTTCACTTCCCCTCTACCTCCTCTCACCTACCTACAACTTCCAAACATTCAAACCCCCCCCACCACGACCGACCGCAACCTTCCTCCCGTTCCAAATTCCCCTATCCTGCGACAATCTCCCTCCAACTCGACGCACTTGGTTCTACAACCGGCCACCCTCCTTATCGGTTTAGTTCCTCGCCCTCTGCAGCTGAGCAGACGGTAAATAACTGCCAAGTTTTGTTGCCGAACCGTTAACAACGCGTCTGTCTGTCTCCATACCAATCACATCCCCATCAAACCCAACCCCGACACGAACAACCAAACAGACACAAAAAAGAAACTCCTCCATCCCAATTAAGAGGAATGCCGATAATTACAGTCTCTCCGGACTGTGACCGAGATCTACAGCTAATTGCCGACACAATTGCCCGTTCGAAAAAGGTCGTTGTCGTCACTGGTGCCGGAATTTCAACCAACTGTGGAATACCTGTTAGTGTTTACACCCCTTACCACACTCTTGGTCAAAGAAAATATTTAAGATAATAATAATAACAATAATAATAACAAATATGCTAATGCAATTTCGATATCAGGACTTTCGCTCCACCGATGGCTTATATAATCTCGTCAAAGCCCAGTACCCCAACGCTGTGGTGAGGGGACGTGATCTCTTCGACGCTGTTCTCTGGACCGATCCTGTATCTACTGCACTGTTCTACACCTTCCTCGCCAACCTGCGCAAAGAGGTTCTGAACGTCAAGGACACTTCCTCGGTACACAAATTAATAAAGACCCTCTCCGACACCGGCAGGCTCATGCGTTGCTACACGCAGAATATCGATGGTCTTGAAGAGAGAGAAGGTCTGGTCTCCGGCCTATCATATGGAAAGGGAAAGCGCAAAAGGCCCTCACCCCACATTATGGAGGACGATCGCACCGATCAAGAGAAGGGCTGCCAGGTTGTACAGCTTCACGGAAACCTGAAGACGCTTCGGTGCACCAATTGCCATCTTCTGACCGAATATTCCGAGTCATCGGTCGGAACCCTTCTGCTAGGCGTGGCCCCGACCTGTATAGCCTGCGCCACCGCCTCGAAGTGCCGCCAGGATGCCGGAAAGCGTGCCACCAGAGTCGGGCTCCTCCGACCGAACGTTGTCCTATACGGAGAAGAACATCCCGATGGAGATATGGTTGGAGCACTCGCCGAAGCCGATCTCGGTGCCAATCCCGATATGTTGTTGATCCTCGGTACTTCCTTGAAGGTGCACGGACTCAAACGAATGGTCAAGGAGTTTGCGGCGGCGGTCCATACGAGGAAAGGATTAGTCGTCTTTATAAACAACACCTCACCGGCAGAGAGCGTGTGGGGCGATGTTATAGACTACCATGTCTCTATGGACTGTGACTCCTGGGTTGCCGACGTGCGTGCGAAACACCCAGCAATCTGGGAGCGCCAGTCGAGGCTCCCGATCCGCAAATCCGTCAAATCCGTCAAACCGACCGACCACGAGAAGGAGAACGCGCAGGCGAAGAGAAAGGTGCTGGAGCCAAAGACTCCTTCTAAGGCGAAGAAGGCCCTTGCAGTGAGCAAGGTGTTCGGGGCGGAAACGCCATATATTTCCCCGCCTCCCTCCAGGAAGCGGGGTGGAAAAAAGAATTGCTACAACGCGGGTCGGTCTCAGCAAGAATCCGAGGTCCATCGCACGCCTGTCAAACGGCAGAAGATTTACGACGGTCTCTCGCCGTCGACGCTTAGCCCCCCAGAGACTCCGTCTCTCGCTAAACGGATGATAAGCGTCACGATCACGACTCCCACGAAAATGGGCAGTCCCAAGAAGCAGCCGGTGGAAATCTTCGAGGATGTCGACAGCATGATCGCCAAGGCCACGCCCAGCAGGCGTGGCCGCGGGGCCGGACTCGGAACCGAATCCAACACCAGGGCCATGATCGAGATGCCGGAGATCATCGCGACTCCGGCCGGACGTGGCCGCAAGGCTGGTTCAGCAATCAAGCTGCAGATCCAGACCGAGAGCGGGGAGACAGACGAGGAGGCCAAGGCCAGGAAGCCTCTCCCGAGGACAACGCCAAGGAAGGCGGTCTCTAGTCAGGCCCCTCCCGAGATAGCCGCGATCGTCCCAGTCGTCCTCGTTGCCGCCGCCATGCCCGCTCTTACCAGGAGGCGCAGCATGCGCAACACCAAGGCTACCGTCGAAGCCATCGAGGCTTAAGACATCTTCTCTTTTGTCAGGTGTTTATTCTTTTTTTTCTGTTTTATAGTGGGTGGGACCTGTTCCGTATTAATTGCTCGCTGGCTTTCGCTCACGGTTTTTGTTTTCCTTAGAGTTTCTTTTTTCTTTTCATGTGATGATGTCTTGCACGCGTGCTGTTTGTTCCCTTTTCGGTGAATTACAATGGAGTTGGATGGGGAAGGCGTTTATGTTCCGAAGCTTTTTTTTTTTCGACTCGAGGCAATGTGGGTTTCTTTTCTTCTTCTCTGATTTACTTGTCCATGGCTTCACTTCGATCTGTCCATATTCTACCATACATTTTTTCCCTTTTCCCCCCCTTCTTTGCATCTCGTGGGCGTACCTATCTGCTCTAGTTTCTTTTTCCATGTTTTCTGGGACTACGATTGGGCGGAAAACTTGGTGGATATCACTGGGTGTTCTTTAGGGACTTGTTTCTATATACTTGCAGCTTTTTTTTTCTGTTTTTCTTATCGATACCACCTAACGTACATATTTTTAGCTCCGGTGGAAATATATTTGTTCCGGATTCAATCGCGAGTTCCAGTGCCTACAGCAGGAAGGGATGAGTAGAGTTGAGCTTAGTGATGGTCCAGTCCCGCACATGCCATTGTACGAACGGTAGAATACGTATGATGCAGAGTCATCGTCGGAGTCTGTTGCTCACCTGGATATTAAACGACATCCACCTAGACCCATTACATAGTATACCCACCCTTAAAGACTTACGGAACTATACATAAGTACACACCGCCATCTGACTCACGGAAAAGTCTCCCCTCATTCCCCGACCCACCGTTTCCGGATCACCAATCAAACGCTCCGGATCCCCTTTCCACGGAAGACCACATCCCTGTTCCCATCATGACTCGCATAAACGTCTATTTTTACCCGGCTTCGACAAAATATTTCAAGACGAACCACATCTAAAAGAAAAGAGCCGCAATAGGGCTTGTTCTTAGGGCTTTCGTGTTCCCACCCTACCCGTATGTTCCGAACAATAAAGAACCGCTTGAATCCTTCCCTTCCTTCCTCCAACCAGACTGCTTACCTACCTTCAGCCCCTTCATACGATCACAGTCCTCCCCTTTGCATTCCAACCATCTAGTTCGGGTGGTACCTCGGAAACAACAATGGACAACCCTCGGGACTCGAAAAAAGCTTTCTTCGACCGACTCGATGCTGTTTACGAAGGCAAATTGGACTCGGACGAAGATGAAGACGGACGGTTCAAGCTTCCCTTCAAGCGACGTGTCTTACCTCCTTGTGTTTCCTTGCGGGCGACGGTCTCGGCAACTCGGTCGGCTACTTCTAGAACAAATTTTTCTTCGCCAGGATCAACAGGTTCGCTCGTGGGCAAGGTTGGCAGGCCGAGCAACGTCCAACCTGTCAGAGGACTGAAGAGGACTAGCTGTACTCAAGGTGCTCCTGTACTTACAGAACCTGCTAGCCAAGGTCTGGTCAAGGATCGACCGGCCAAAAGGGCGAAGACTGTTGCCTCGACTCCAGATGTCGATAGACCGGTCAAGGGAAAGGAGAGAAAGCGCCCACAGGCTGCAGCCTCGAAGGAGGGATCAGAGTTGGGATCGAAGGAGCAGCTAGAGACCGACGGCCCAAAGGCTTCACTGGCGTCTAAAGCCGGCCCTGAAGCGAAGCCTCGGCTCCCGGATAGTTTGCGATTCATCATCCACGACAAAGTAGTGGGCAAAAGGAAGCCGCCGGCCCCAGTCCGTCGATCTGGCTTATTCGATGGCCTGTATTTCTGTGAGTCCTTTCGTCGACAGCCACCAGGATTCCCCATCCATTGACTTCCCCGCAGACTTCGTACCGAACAACCTGAAAGGCCCAGCGAGAAAGTTCCGGATTCAGCGAGCGGGCGAGCACGGCGCGTTCTGTCTGAACGAGTGGCGCGCAGACGCGGTCACACATATCGTGGTGGATGCATCCTACAACTGGTCGCAACTCCTCTTGGCGGTGGACGTCGAGATCCCCGACAATGTGGTCGTCGTGAACGAGAAGTTCCCGGGCGATTGCATGCGCTATCGGAGGATCCTGGACCATACTCAGGATATGTACCAGATTCCCGGAAGGCATCCGGAGCCGGAGCCAGAGCCGGAGCCTACTAAGGTCGCGAGCGAGCCTCCGGCGAGTCTGCAGATTAAGGGTGGAAGGCGGAAGGCCCAAGAGACTCAGAGAATGTAAGCTCCCCGCGTTCCGCTGTTGGTGATGCGTAACTGACTGGGGGAAGTCATGAGGCAACCCCTCCCTGGGACCCCCGCGAGGAAACTCCGCCTCGAAGTAGCCCACACAAGAGGAAGAGCCAGGACGACTCGGATTCGGGTGGTTGCTCAGAGGATTCCGATTGAGGAAGTCCAAGTATGAAGTTGGTTGTATATGTAACTAAGCGGCGAGGAAGATTGGTCCTGAGCTTCAGTTGCCGGCCACAGGAAATACCGCTAGCAATATTACCAATAGTGATGTTACCGATTTTGTTTTCAGGCATGTCAGGGCGAACTTGATTCGTGAATCGTAGCTCACCATCGGTTCTCATTGTAGAAGCTCATCGTTTTGGCATCTGGTACAAGTCTCTAGATTATACGGACGCTACATACCATTCTGGGAACCTTAAAGAAACCCAAACTGCTCACCAACAAACGGCGGTACAGTAGAAACGAGCGTCTATGAGATATACCCTCCAGCGCCCGATCCCATCTCGACTAGCCCCGCACTCGTGGACGCATCAATGAACAGCTCCTGGCACTCCTTGATATCGCCCAGCTCGATCTTTGTCCTTCCCACGCTGCGCGCGATAACGCTCGCCGGCGTCATGAGCTGTAGCGAGTACCGGAGACTGCTCTGCACGCCTATCGCAGCGACAGCGTCGATAGCCGTGTCGTCAAGGTCGAGCCCCTCGGTCCTTGCGCGTATCCGCACTATCGTCTTGATGTCCTCGGCGCCGTAGGGGTAGGTCGGGACGATCAGCAGTCGGCCGAGCAGATCGGTGGGGACGCCGTGGGCAGCTTGGATTCCGTCCGTGCCGCGGATCGTGCAGACTCCACGGTTGGAGGCGAGGATGACGATGGGAGAGATCTTGGATTCGAGAGCGCGGTTGAGGTACGTGAAGCACTCGATGTCCAGCATGTGTACCTCGTCGATAAACAGGACTCCCGGGACGAGCTCGGCGATACCCTGGTCGATGTATTTTTCCACCACCTTGTTGATCTCTGCACGGAGCTTGTCCGTGATCTCGGTTTTCTTGGGCTTGGTGAGTTGGCCCATCATGCTCATGATGTCTTGCCCTCCCTGGGGACGGGCATTGGCCACATCGAGATCGTGGAGTGTCACGTCCTGCACGATTTCCTTCTTCTTGTGGACCTCGCCTTTAGGAATAGGGACGTATTCCTCTGCCTCGAGGTCGAATTCCGTGGCATAGGCATCACTGCGACCGACACGCTTTACGGCGCCGGTGTTGGCTTCGATATAGATCACGTCGCCGATTGCTACTCGCTCCTTCTGTATGCTCTCGTAGATACTCGGGTCCAATCGCAGCTTCTTCGTTCCCTTGCCGGACTTGAGGCCGACGATGACGTGCGAAATCGTTTTGCCGTACCCACCGAGGGGGTTCTCAGCTTCCTCCGGCGTAAGGTCGGTGACCTCGCCTTCGTAGACCTCCTTAGTCTCCTTGACTCTCAGCCCTGTACCGAGCACACCCATCAAATCAGCATACTGGTCCCCCCCATGAACCCCACTCTCCAGAACATACCGATAGATCTTCGAAAATTCTCCATAAGCGCCTCCGTCTTCTTCACCTCCGCCGAATAGATTTCGCTGCCGACGATCGGTCTGAACGGGACCTTCGTTCCCAGCTCCTGGGAGATCGCAAGCGCAAGCGCAGTCTTTCCCGTTCCCGGTCCACCAGCCAGCATCACCGCGCGCCCGCTCATCTTCTTGGCCTTGATGAGATCGACAACCACTCCACATGCCTACCCCAAAAACACCATACAACTCGTCAGCAACAGCCCTGGACTGGGGAGACTGAAGCAGGTGAGGAGGTGAGGAGGTGAGGTACTTCGCGTGCCAGTTCCTGTCCTACGAACCCGTGAAGGACTTTTTCCGCTGTACCGTCGGCGCGTAGACCAAGGCCCTTGATGTGTGTGTGTGCTGCCGTGCGGTTCTCACGCGACGAGCCGGATTTTACTTCGCTGATAGTGACCATTGCTGGGGAATTGTGCGGTGGGGAATAGAGGATGGTATCGGTTGTAGGTTCGTAGGTTGTAACTCAGCAACGATGGTAAAGTAGTGGTGTTGGTTGGAACTCGTTCGTTCGCGTTTTGGCGCCTGCGTTTCAGGGTTACATACTTATCTACTAGTTACTAGTAGAAGGCTACATCACATGATTCCACCTTAATTGTTTAGTTATTCATACTCGCATGTGCCTATCCAGACTATAGCGGCGCATTTTTTCTCCAGGTATCTCGTCTGCTGTCTGCGCGAGGCGGCACGTTGCAAACCACAATGGAAATGAAAAGAGTCCAAACACAGGAAAGGACAAAGGAAAAAAGGAAAAGAAAAAGTATCCCACCTTAATCCTCCTCTGCGGATGCCATGAACGAGGCTTGGGTAAGAACAGCGGTAGTTAGTTCCTTCCTGGCACCCAGCTCCCTCGCAGCAGCACCCAACTCCTCCGCCTCCGCCCTCCTCTCCTCTTCCCGCTCCCACATTCAACCTTAACTGCCTGGTGCTATGTACTTACATTGTATAGTACTATGATTAAATTCTTAGAAACAACGCACACATGCATTTCCTTACGCCAAAGTTACCATACCCTTGCTACCGGCCATCTACACCGAATCTCCCAGACGAGAAAGAAATAGAAAAAGCTGGGCCAATGGCTAGAATCACGATCTTAATAGCTCCCCCCTGTTCTTTCTGACCCATTCATTCGCGCTTTCCGCGTCCTTTTCTGGGTTCTCGAGCTGCCATTCCATCACTCGGTTCAATACACCTATCATCCAGGGTCCAGATTTTTCCTGGCCCAGTGCAACCATCAGTTTTTTCCCCTAGGGAGTGTTAACCAGAAGCACCATGGAAGGGACAGATGTTATACGCACGTTCAGGATCGACTTGAAGGTATGAGCCTCTTCTAAGCCCATTTCTTTGATCTGCGACAGGAAGGTGCTATATTTCGCCAGCACCTTCTGCGTCCCATCGGCACCACCCTCCTTCCAGTGCGGTATTGCCTCGAATAGCAACGCACACAAATACTGATGCCTCCACCTGGCGCCCAGCTCGCGGACAAACATGCCAACCTGACTTCTGCTCAGTCCAACTTTTTGCACGGTCTTCTGGATTAGGCCATAGTTCCTGTACGAGCTGATGATGATATTGTTGATCTTCGTCATCATCTTGAGCCCCTCTCTTGCAGCGGTCGCGGCCGCGGGGATGTTCTTCTTTGTTTCCTCGCCCGGAAACGAGTACCCAGCCCAGGGACTGAAGGAGGCAAGGAGCCAGGCAATATACTGATCGGTCTTGTCGACGACAAGAGATTGAAGATTGGTGCAATCGGGCGATGTCAAGATATGCTGTAATACAGCTGTGGCAAGAGGCATGTGGTCGACTGGAAGGTCCGGGAGGGTGTCGATTGGCGGGGCGAAGATGACGTCGAAGAGCGTTAGTGAGTCGATTAGCGTGAGGGCTCGATACGGGTTTGGTCCTGTGATAGTGTGTGAGTTTACGGGATTCCAAAGCCGGCCGAGTGAATTGCCAACCTCGGAGCATCTTTTCGATCTCAACACCAACTCGTTCTCTCGAAATCTTCATGCGAAGTGCTTTCTGGATTTCGGGATTCCGCATTGCCTCCTTCGCTTCGTCCACAATCTCAAAGTCGAGTCTACTTGAAAATCGGATCAGGCGCAGAACCCGCAGAGGATCGTCATCGAACGTCTGGAACGGCAGGAGCGGAGTCCGTATCAATTTATTCTTTATATCATCCAAGCCCCTCTCCGTAAAGTCCTCGACTTTCTGAGTGTGGATGTTGTAGAACAGGGCATTGACGCAAGCATCGCGGCGTAGGGCGTCTTGGACGGGAGTCCCGAACTCCTGCGGCGTTCGTCAGCAACGCATTGGGACGGATTGAAACAACTTGCAAACGAACCATCTGTGGGATCCGACTGTCGTTCGTGTAGGATTCGCTTCTGAGATTGACAAAGTCGATATCCAAGCTCAGGATCTTGGTGGTGGCCGTTTCCAGGTGTTTCGACTTCTCGGGGTTGCTCTCGACCTTGTGGATATTGCGCGTGGGGATATCGTATGCATCACTGTGCTTCGTGAGGAACTCCTGCAGCCTCGTCGCGAAATCGAAGCCGGTCATCTTGTTGATTCCGACATCTATGTCATGGCTCTGCTGCCCGATCAACTTGTCGCGGACCCACCCACCGGTAAAGCGCAGTGTGAGCGGCTCGTCGTGTTCCGCGCGGCCGGAATCGATCTCGGCGGCAGCGTCGACAAGGAGTCTGCGGACTCTCTCCTCCTCGGGGGTCAGGACGATCGTTGTGGTGGGGGTCGCGGGGGTGGGCATGGTCATGATTGCGGGCTCGCAACATTGACGTTTAGCTGCGGGCGGGGCAGGTTGCTCAAGCGGTGGGCGGCGCGACAACATTCGTGTCAATATCGGGGCGCAGGATAAGGAAAGTGGAAGACACTGTCGCGGGGGATATAGGGACGAGAGGAGGAAATGAGTCAACCTCATGGTCTGTGCTGTAATTCTGAAGAGTCATTAGTTGTTGGGAACGCTGGCGTTGACCGAACGTGCTACGTTTCGCTTTCCCACTCTGCCGCTCGTTCCACACAATTATTAATCATCGGCCTATGACAGGGAGAAGACTTCCTACTCTACTCTATCCACAATATGCGCTGAAAGTGACAGCAGCGACGACTATTGCTGCAGCATCACCGAATGGCATATCTCGGTGCATTTGTGGCTGAGTGTGGCTAAACCGTTTGGTTTCTTTATCATCGCAATCACAACAAAGCGCTACCTCTGCTTTATGCTTGAGGTTCCTAGGCCTGTTGTTTACACACTCTCGTCTCGAGGATACATATGCCCTGTCTCTGAGGACTACTAACTGCTCTTCTCAGCCACTCTGGTTTCCTGACCAGGAAGCAAAGCTATCTATCCGAAGAAATGGTATTGTTAAAATTTCGCACCGTCTCGAACGTACCGAGAGAGATAAGCTGTGTACCTGACAAACCGTAGGCCAAAACGAACAGCACTACATTTGCCATTGAGTGGAGATAGTGAATGTATCTTGGTCGGCATAAGTCGGCGATTCTCGATACGGCCAGCGGGGTTGCGCAATGGTGTTCTGCGCTGCGACTGGCCAGCTGCCGTCCATGGACCACATACACCACCATCATTGAGCGCATTCGCCCTGGCCGTCGTCCGCACCCGCCTCCTCAACGCTCTATTCCCGTGGCCTCTACCGCAGCTCCACGCCCTCCACCTCCCTCCCCGCTTCAATGCGAGCCCACATCCGAGGCCCTCACAGCCCTTCCTCCATCTTCCCAGCGGCCAAGCGGCGGGGGCAGCCTTAGCCGTGGTCCTTGGTGGCTCCACGCTGCGTGCGCCAGTGGTGACCTTGTCCGGCGGACGAGCCAGTGGAATTTGCTCCAGAGGTTATGGGCCGTCACCGGCGACGGGAAGCAGCTGGCTGCCTCGAGCTTTTTTTGAGCGGGTTGTGGAGCCCTCAACAACCTCGCAGCCGTTCGAGCAGTTGACGGGCGGGCGATATCTGGGCAAGGTCGTGAGATTGACGCCTGTGAAGGGCAGGCATGCGGCTTGAAGGGCGGTGGTCAAATTGTGTCAGTCGCTGGTGGCGTTTGAGAGTGAGTCGGTGTGGGAATGTGACGGCAGCGACTGACAGATTCTAGGGATGAAGGATTGTCCGCTGTTACTAGCACGCTTTAGGATACCTGCAATAGCTGCCCCACACCTGGCGATGCCGAAGTTTGTCGTGCCGTTACGCGTCGCGCTGCAGAGTGTCTGACGGTGATGGTGTATGTACGCACTGCATCGGCTGCGGAACGAGGCACAGTTGCCGTGGTGCGGTGCTTGAGAAGCATCCGAGTTGTGCGCAGACAGTGCCAGGAGTTTCTGGATTCTTTCGCTGGGAAGGGGACGATCGCGCTGCTAACGCGGGGCTAGCGGGGGGGGGGGCGGCGATGGCGGCGATGGCGGCGGTTAAGCTCGGACGGAAACGTGGGCGTATTTGTAGTTCAGATAGTGGTGCAGATAATCGGCCTGGGCTAGATACATACAGTAACATGTATATGTAGACTGCACGTGCTCAGCCAATCCGCGCTGATTTCTCCCTTAAACAAAGCACATCCACCCTCACGAGCCAGCAAGATTCCACTACATACCACATACCGGACGCGACTAAACCCGCACAAACCACGGGCCCCACCAAGTTCCCAACCTGGAAAACGAACCACGTGAATCCGTCGCGAAAGAGTCCGGGAAAAAAAAAGATGCAGCTACCTTCGCTTCTGCTCCAGCTTCCCGCGTTCATCTCGAACCTTACGAATCCAACCGTGTCCTCCTCCTCCTCCTCCGCCAGTGCTGGCGGGGTTGCATCCGCAGCAGCTGTCAACAACATGGCGTACCAACTCCCAGCACTTCCCTACGCGTACAATGTACATACCATACATATCTACACAGGCCTCTTTATCCTGCTCACCCAAGTTATCGTGCGTGTTCTTTTTCTGACGGAGCGGTGGGGCGTATCAGGCGTTGGAGCCCTACATCTCGGAGCAAATCATGGTTCTGCACCACACCAAGCACCACCAGGTACGTTGAGTATCTTTTCTTTCCCTTCATCATCATCTTCTTCTTCTTCTTCTTTCCCCCGGACGAGGGATTTCACCACCACCACCACCACCACCACCACCACGGAGCTGACCGAGCATAACAAGGCGTATGTGACGAACCTCAATGCGGCGTTGCAGGCGCACGTCCAGGCGCTATCGACCGGCGATGTCAAGGCGCAAATTGCATTGCAGCAGGCCATGTATGTAAAAGGCTAATTCCTTCGACTTCGCCATCGCTCCCCAAACCGTATGTATGGGATAGATACTAACCAGCGGGGGAGGGTGGGGTCGCGGCGGGAATAGAAAATTCCACGGCGGAGGCCACATCAACCACTCCCTCTTCTGGCCCTCTCTGGCGCCCGGCAACTCCTCCGCCGCGTCTCTCGACGCGGCGCCGGCGCTCGTCGCTGCGTTGGCGGAACAGCACGGGAGTCCGGATAACTTCATGGCCGAGTTCAAGACGCTCCTCCTGGGCATCCAGGGCAGTGGGTGGGGCTGGGTGGTCAAGAATGGGAAGGGCGCGCTCGAGCTGGTGACGACAAAGGACCAGGACCCGGTTACGGGCGATAAGCAGGTGGTGTTTGGCGTCGACATGTGGGAACATGCGTACTACCTTCAGTACTGGAACGACAAGGCGAAATACGTCGATGCCGTCTTGGAGATTATCAACTGGGAGGTGGCCGAGAAAAGGTTCCAGGGGACCGAGGAACCGTTGAGCGTTTAGCACCTGCAATGTACATACGTATCTTCACGTGTGGTAATGAGCGAAGGAAGCTGTCATGGTACATAGCGAGACACCGTCCCTATCTGTTCTCTCTTGGCTGTCCAGGGGTCTGTTTGGGTTCTGCTGTCTGGCCGTGCGGGAGAGCATTGCTGCCGGTGGCCGGTGGCTTATGTGCATCTTGTATCTAGGAACACGCAGGCAAGCTCCCATGGGATGGCGATTGCCCATTGCCGTCTCATTGCGTCGAGTCCCCCCGGATGTCTCGCGAGTAGCTTTCCGTTCCGCACTCCCCACCCCTACCGTGCGCAAGAGTGCACACGCCACGCTCGCCAGCGTCAAGAACAGGGGATGGTTTGCGTAGAAGCACATAGATACTGGGTATGTATGTATGTGTGTAGATTGTCGTGCCAGCCAGCCAGCCAGTTGGAGGGCCTCGCCTTTGCTTGCGTGTGCCGATGAGCAGTGCCGAGAACATACGCGGTCACGCCTCTCACTCGCGCCAAGCAACGACGTTTTGCACCGCCTCTATCAATCATATGGGGGACATACATATCAGGCAGCCGAATTCATTCTCTCTCTCCTCTCTCTCTCTCTCACTCTCTCTCACTCTCTCTCACTCTCACGCACACACACACGCGCGCACACACACACACACACTCTCTCTCTCTCTCCGTCGGCAAGACGAGACAACTCCCTCCGGAAAAGAAAAAAAAGAAAAAACATGCAATCGCCCTCCCACCTCCTCGAGGCCCTCTGCGCGCTGGTGCTGATAGCCCTGCTGGCGGTCATCGTCTTCGAAGTGTGGCTGGTCCGGCTCGCGCTCACCGTGATATCGCGCACCCCCGTGCTGCGGCGACTGGTCGCCATCGAGGTGCGGCCCGCCATGCCCGCGGCCGGCAGACGCCGCACCTGGGCCGGGTAGAAGCGGCGGGACAGTGCGGTCAAGGTGGCGGTCGCCGCCGATCTGGCGCTGAAGTGAGGAGGCAGGTTTGAGTGCGACTTCTCCTCCCGGGGGGGTAGATACATGGTGGAGCTGATCGAGATAGTTACGTTACGGGTTACCATTCCTTCTCGACGGGGAATGCCCCCGCCACGCCACGTCAGATACATAGGGCTTTGCTGTTTGTTGCACGTCTCTACATAAGTACTTACATACATGTTTCGGGGCGGCGCGACCCCCACCATTTCGATACACGGCCGGATCTCGGAAACCAGAGGCGTTTGAACGGCGCACTTACTAGCACCACTTGCAGCCGAGGAACTTCACGTTGGAGGTGTTTGAGGCGGGACTACAGAGGGGGGTTTTTGGTTGTTTCTTTTTTCTTCTTTTTCTTCCCTTTTCCTTTGGTGACGCCACGAATACAATGGATGAACGACAGCGTTTATGCGGTTCGGTGGGTGGGTGACACTTGTCACACCCTCTTGTCCTTTGCCTTGGGGGGGGAGCCTTTGATGCAGGCATCTCTAGGCTCCAGCAACCGTCCTGACATGGCTACTGGTCGGCATTGGCAGGCGGGATAGGGGTTGGAGGACTCCAGCTGCATTCCAAGTCTCAGGGCGCAAGGCTGTGAAGGCCGACTCTTTGTAGCCACAAACACCGCAAAGGACGCGACGACGCGACCCTTGGGCCGGGTCCGACGCCTGGGAGCTCTGCGCTCGCTGATACCTACTTGGGTAGATAATGTGCCGCGCGCCTGCCGCGCGCCTAGTGCTGGGAGGGCGCGGGCTGGAGCGAACGTTAGGAGATGGGATGGGCTCGACGTTAGCCGCCAGCGGTCTCCCGTGATGCCGCCACCTCGCGCGCGAACGGCCGTCTGCAAGCGCATCAACGCGGCGGTGAGAGCTGGGCCGGGTTTGTGCCAGCCCCACTTTCGCCCCCCCCCCCCCACGCATGCCCAGCTGGCACGCCCACTCTCGCAGCCGCCACCCTCCATCATCGTCAACCGCCATTCTGGATCGAGCGCTGGCAACTATAATCCCTGCGCGCCCAGTTTTCCGCAAGATCATATCCAGATAGAGTAGAAGTGAGGCAGAGCAAAGCATGGTGCAATCAAATCCGCCAGCACGAGGACTGCTGCATCCAAGACAGCAGCTGCGGCTCGCACATAGAAAAAGTGCCCCTCCCCTCCCCTCCCCTCACTCCACCTCGCTCCACCCCCAACCACGAACCCCACCATGGCGACGCCGGACGAGTACTACGCGCAGCTCGCAGCCCAGAAAAAAGCCGAAGCGGTATCGCAGCCGTACCACGCTCCCTCGACAGCGGGGAGCTACTCTCCGCCCGGCGGAGCGTCACTATCCTCGCCCGTCTGTCCGCCGCAGCAGCCCGGCGGCGGGCCGGAGGGATACTCGGCGATCCCGCCGGGGTCGATCTCGTCGCCGGTGTACGCCTCGGAGACACGCGAACACGCGCGCTCGCCGCCGAGTGCTGGCTACGGCTCTCCTCCCGGTGTCGGCTACGCGCAGTCGCCGCCGGTCTTCCACGTCCAACAGCAGGCGCCCGATGAGGTATGTAACTACCCGCCCCGCCTCCGCTGCTGCGTGGTGTCGTGCAGGGCTGATGGGCCGCGGGGATAGTATATGCAGCACGGCGGCGGACACGTGGTCGCGCACATGGGCCCCGAGCCAAGCCATCTCGGCTCCGAGTACAGCTATGCGGGCGCGGGGCCGTACACGCCGTCGACCAGCAGCGATGCCGGCGGCGACCTCGAGAGATACCAGAGAGGCGACCGCGAGGAGAGACACTCGGCCCACCGCGAGGGGAGACACTCGCGGGAGGAGAAGCACTCGGGGGAGCGCGCGGTCGGCGCCTCGGTGGTGGGCGGTGCAGCGGGCGCGCTGCTGGGACACCAGATCGGCCACGGCGTGGTGGGCGCGCTTGCCGGCGCACTGGTCGCGAATGCCGCCGAGGCCGGGCTGGAGAAGGCGAAGAAGCACAGGAAGAAGAAGTCGGGGGAGGAGAAGCACAGGGACGACGGCGAGAAGAAGGACAAGGACCGCAAGAAGAAGAAGAAGAAGAAGAGCAAGCACAGGAGCGAGCGCAGCGAACACAAGCGCGAGCACCGAAAGCACCGGAGCAGCAAGGACTACGCCGAGCCCAGCGGGAGCGACAGCGAGCGCGAAGAGCGGAAGGTCCGGTGGAGGATGACGGAGGAGCGGGGCGAGAGGAGCGACAGGAACGAGCGGCGGGAGCGGCGGGAGCGGCGGGAGAGGCGGGAGAAGGAGAAGGAGAGGGAGAGGGAGAAGGAGAAGGAGAAGGAGGAGGGGAAGGGCGGCAGCATGCACGGCCTGTGGAAGCACGGATACTCGACCGGCGGCGGGAGCACGTTCAGTTCGTTGCGCCAGAGCAGCCGCGGCGTGATCGACGAGGACGGTCCGATCGAGGTCCGGATGCGCCACCGCCAGCACCGCGACGGACACAAGCACCGACACAAGAGCGACAAGGGCCACAGGAAGAAGAAGCGGAGCAGCGGCTCGGGCAGCTCGAGCTCGTCGAGCAGCTCCAGCAGCTCCTCGTCCAGCGACTCCTCCAGTTCGAGCGACTCGGATTCGTCGTCGGACCGCAGCTCGGGCTCGTTCTAGCCAGCGATGCCGTGATGACGATTTTCTTTGTAGCATAGCTTTCGTTTGTATCGTATTCCGTTTTTGCTGCTGCTGAGCGAGATATACCTGTGCGCGCGACCGACAGCTATGTAGCTGTAGATTTCTGCCACCCGGGATCCGATGAAACGTTCCCACACGCATTGTTGTTCCAGGCCACACTCGCCAAGAGGCTCCCTCTGCTCTCCGGAAGGCCAGGACGGAAACACCACAGGTCCCCCGATCCCATTTCCATCACGCGTAGTAGTTGTGGATGTTTCTCCTCAGCCCACCCACCCAAGCCATTCCGTCTCCCTTACCTCTCGTGCCTGTCGTCGTCCCAAATACTGGTCCGGCCCTGGACTCAGAAGCCAGCGGTCAGATCTGCCCCCCCGACCATGAGCCCTCGCCGGCTCTCCCTCGTCCCTGCAGAGTAGCCAGTGATCACCGGCCTCCGTCGTGCGCCCTTCGATTTTGCCGTACTGTGTCGTGTTGTGTCGTGTCGTGTCGTGTCGTGTCGAGGAGTAATGGTCTCTCCGTGAGAGGCCACCGTTATGTAGAGTACCTAGTTACCGCCGTCCAAGCCCGGATAAGGTAAGCGCAAGCAGACGAACTGTACTCTCCTCTCTCATATATACAACGAAATAATGCGGTCACTCGTGCAGCCTGCGGGACCCCACGAACGGGTGCGGCGGAGTCGCGGCCGGTATATCGGTAGATATGTTGTGGGTAGAGCCGTCAATTTCCACACGCCGCCGACGTCTAAACATCGGTAACTAAGGCCCCCCCCCGCACTGCTTCGGACTTGGAGATGTGAAAGTTCCATGCAGCATGGCGCGGTGGGACAGACAGGACAGCAGACGATGGTGCGTAAAGACCGGTATCGGTGGTATGTATTTTCTTCTTCTTCGTTCAACGCATCCAGCCGGAACCGAGTGCACGGAGACGTGTCCACTCCGTCCGTCCACTTCCACCTCCACTTCCACTGCGTCCTCTGCACACTGCACCCCGTGTAGAGTAGATAGACTACCCGTCGTTGTGCGGAAGAGGGCGCGCGGTTCAAGTGCACAGTTATGTGGCACGCGCTTTCGGGACTGGGCAGAGTCGCGCTGCAGAGCACATAGATATGTACATATATCTACATAGCTCGCACATTGGTGTTTGCGTATGTAGATAGAGTACCCGGGGGGGGGTGTGTGTTCAGTTGCGCCCAACACTGACATTGACTGACAATACACGCACGAGAAAAAAAAAATCAAAAAAAATAGTCTTTTTGGAATGTACTTATGTATGTACTTAGTATGTTTGATAGCTGTGGAATCCACGGATTTGCACATGCACTTCTGCGAAGAGCTCGATGTTTTTTTTTTTCTCTCCCCCCCTCCCGGTTTGGGTGCGTGTGTGCAGAGCTGTGCTGCTGCGATGGATTTTTTGAGGGCGACTACGGAGGGAGCTCTCGCGTGCAAAAAAAAAAAAAGCTCACAATTTGGGCAGCCGGCTTTCGGCGTCAACTGCACTTCTGCGCAGCGCCCCCTCTACTCGACGACGGTGCAGGATTATTATTATTATTATTGTTTTTTTTTTTTTTTTTACAAGGTGATGTCGTTGCTCCGTCTGCGGTTGGGGAAATATCAACCAAGGCGACGGGGAAATTTGCTCGACCGCCTTGGTTTTGCGTATCTATGTATGCTTTACATACATATCTAGATAGATTATGTATATGTATGTACTCTAGAAGTAGAATGATTTGCTTTTTTTGCGGGCTCGGAATCCCAGCGTAGCTTTTATTGGATTATTGGAAATCATATGGTCTTGCTGCGCTCGCCCTCCAAAATGTGTATGATTGTCGAGAGATACGAAAGGGATTGGCTGTGGTGCGTTGCCGCCATGCACCCAGGCGGGCAAGAAACTGGTACCGCACTCTATCGGCGGATTGATAGAGTGCTTTACTTTCGCTACGACCTCCCAACCTGCCCGTCCGAGCACGGCTCTGCTTACTCACCCCGGTTGCTCTGGACGAGGAGAATCTGAGCGTAGATACATACATCTCACATACTCTAGATAGGGGCGTGGGGTCAGTACTCTGCGTACCTACTCTACATATGAGTACTGGCAACGGTGTCTTTCGCGGGCACAGCGAAGTTGCATACGTGGTGAGCAGAGCGGAGTATGTACATGACTGGACGGTGCAGGGGTTTGGCTGATACGTGGGGAGATGTGTGTGTGTATGATAGGGGCCTCTCTGCGTCCGCGCCGACCAGCCCCCTACGGTGTAGTTATCACTCACTAGAGTAGATATAATTTGCCTGCGGTACCGGTGTAGGGCTTATCACAACGGACTCAGCCAGCCCAGCCCCAGCCAGCCCCGGCAGTGCAGAGTTGCGATCCGTTCCTCCTTGTGTATCCTCCGCAGTCGTCTGCCAAACGGACTCAGCTCTAGCCACTTGGGGGGCTGGAGCTAGAGCCGCACATCGCTAGTGCAGACTGCGGAATCCGGGGAGCGCTACGAGTGGCGGATTACGGTTTTGCGGGGGAGGGGTCGTGGCGGAAGACAGGCAGTGCTCGAGTTCTTCAGAGGGGGAACGAAAGAAAAAAAAGTTCCGAGTTGTGCGATATCGGCGCGATCGGAAGAAAGAAAGGAAGGAAGAAAGAAAGAAAGAAAGAGGAGCGAGAAATGCGGATCACCGCGACGCCGGCATCCGGGCTGGAGTGCAATAAAGTGTGCGGCCCCCTTTTCGCTCCCGTCGCGGCGTGGAGGGTGGGTGGGGACCAAGCTGAATGGCCCGGACAGGCAGCAGCAGCGGATTCGACGCTGCTGTCAAGGGGGCGGAGGTGTGGGCGGAGCGGTTGGAACTTGGGTGTGTTGCACGATCTCGCAAATAGATCCGTTCCGTCCATCCACCGCCGTTTAGACTTCCCGGAAGCAAGCACGCGCAAAAGCGAGATCAGAACAGATCTCGTAGGTGGTTCCGGAGTTCCTGCATCGGAGCACTGCATGCGCGGTGTGCGGCCGCGTCGGGTCGGGCAGCAGGAAGCAGCAGTCCGACTGCGGACGGACGGACGGCGTCGACGATCGCGAGGACGGGCTCGCATCTGTCGGCGACGGGAAGAGCAGAGAGGCCGCGGAGAACGGCGGGCTGGGGCGGATTGCTCCTGGCTCGGTGGGTCGGTTGGCGTCGCGTTCGAGAAGCCCCAGGGCCCGGGGCGCGTGTGGCTGCGGCGACGGCGACGGCTGTCTATTCCGGGCGATGCAAGCGGGAAATGGAAGGCGGCAGGGAAGGAGCTTCTCTTGCAGCGCGTTCGCGTCGTTGCTGCTGGCCTGCACCCTGCGCTGCTGGGAGCAGCAATCGATTCGCTCCCTGCATGGGGGCTGCTGCAGCGGACGCAGAAAGCGCGACGAATGGGCGTGGCAGGATGACTGGCTGATGTCAGCCGCAGAAACAAGGTGCGAGGAAGGGCAGCAGGGCGAGCAGAGGAAGAAAGACACGGGGGCCGTCCACATCGGCATTTTGTTGGCTTTCCTGGCCCGTGGGGGGATCGACGGGGACGGCGGGGCGGGCGGGGCGGCAAATGGCGGGGCGGCAAATGGCGGCCCACGCAGCTTGCGAGCGTCTGGTCCGACATCCTTGGCTGCTACGTACGGCGGCGGCGAACGAGCTGTCGACTCCGCAAGCAAAGGCAGCCAGTGCGGCCCCGTCGGGCTGCCAGCACAACACCTCGCGACGGGCACTTGCGCTGGACCGGCCGCACGCATCGCCTTCTAGCCGCCAGCCAGCAGCGAGTGCAGAAGCCAGCGGCGGCGGTGGTGGTGGTGGTGGTGGTGGCCGTGTTCGGCGGCCTGCTTTCTTTTCTGCGTCGCTTTCTCTTCTGCGTCGCTTTCTTTTTCGTGTCGTTTTCGGTCTGGGCTGATACGCTGGCGCTGGCTATTTGCTGAAGGCGGAGGCGGTGTTGGAGTGGTATCTAGGGAAGCTGGCGCTGTCGCAAAGACGATCCCTGCACGTATTATATCGTGTCCGAGGGTGTGTGGGCGGCGTTCCAGGGACCCGTAAGATCAGGCCTGGACGCAGGAAAAAGCCCCATGCAGTGTCAGAGCCAGAAGGCAAAAAAAAAGGAAAAAGAAATAATGGTAGTGGTGGTGGTGGTTGTGGTGGTGGTTGTGGTGGTGGGGGTGGTGTCCGACGATAGTGGCACCCCCGAAAAAAAAAAAAAAAAAAAAAAAAAAAAAAAAAAATCGGTGGCTTCTGGCTGGCACCGAAAGAAACTTCGCCCCTCGACCCGAAAAGAGGACTTCCCATAAAGGACACTTTCACCCCTCCCCCCCCCGTTCTCCTCCTCTCCTTCTCCCCATACTCCTCCAACCTCCTCCAACCTCCTCCTCCTCCTCCTCCCGCCACTCTTTCCCTCTCCCCCCCCCAACAGAAAGTCGCCAGTCCATCTCCTCCATAGATTTCCTTTCACGGTTCTGTAGACCCCGACAGGAAGCACCGATAGAGCCTCCCGTCCAAGCACAACGCACTAGTCGACCCGTCCGCCTTGAAAATTTCTCTCACTAGACCGCTTTTCCGTTGTCTGCTTGTCTGATACAACCCCCTCGTCTTTCTCTATATAGACCCGGCATAGATCTCGTTTTTCTCTCGATTTCATCCCTCGAAATGGCACCCGCTCTTGATACCATGTCTTCCTCCGTCGTCGCTTCGGAGAACCAGAAGTCGATCAAAGTGCTCGACGAGCTCTTGCAGAAGCTCACCATCTCGAAGACCAAGGACGAGGCAACATACGCCGCCGAGAACTTGGCCACCTTCATCAACGGCCCCATCGAGGAGCACGCCGTGCCCACAAAGTGAGTATCCCTTCCCGCTCCGTGTGTGGATCTGTCCCGTTGCGACGGTGTTGACGGGTGCGTCCCCTCCGCAGGATCCTCGATGCGATCAAGAAGCAGCTGGCCAGCAAGAAGGATGCCGTCGCTCGGGAACACGCCTGCGTCGCGATCGCTCACATCTGCGGAAAGGATCTGGCGCCCGGCATCGAGCCCTACATCGTCTCGCTGCTGCCAAACCTCCTGACCGCCGTTGGAGACAAGATCACCGCCGTAAAGAACGCCGCCGAGGAGGCCGTTCTCCGTGTCGTCCGTGCTATCAACCCCAACGCCGTCAAGGCTGCCCTGCCCGCCCTGACCCAGTCGATCCTGAACGCCCCCAAGTGGCCCGAGAAGATGGCCGCGCTCAAGTCGCTCGACCTCCTCGTCCAGCTGGCCCCTTCGCAGACCGCCGTCCGGCTCCCCGAGCTGATCCCCACCGTCTCCGGAGCCATGTGGGACACCAAGCCCGACGTCAAGAAGAAGGCCAAGGATTCCATGGAGAAGCTGTGCTCTCTGATCTCGAACAACGACATCAACCGGTTCATTCCCCAGTTGATCGCCTGTATCGCCAAGCCCGAGAACGTCCCGGAGACCGTTCACCTGCTCGGTGCCACCGTTTTCGTCGAGAACGTCTACGCCCCTACCCTGTCGATCATGGTTCCCCTGCTCGAGCGCGGTCTGTCGGACCGTGACACCACCATCAAGCGCAAGTCCGCCGTCATCATCGACAATATGTGCAAGCTGGTCGAGGATCCCCAGATCGTCGCACCCTTCCTGCCGAAGCTCATGCCCGGCTTGAACAAGAACCACGCCAACATGGCCGACCCCGAGGCCCGTGGCAAGACCCAGCAGGCCCTCGACACCCTGGCCCGCGTCGGCCACGTCGTTGACGGTAAGATCCCCGAGACCAAGTTCCCGGGCGATCCCAAGGTCATCCTTGAGGTTGTCAAGTCGATCGTCTCCAACACCAAGAGCGCTGCCAACTTCGAGACTGTCCTGCACTACATCGCCTGCATTGCCGGCTCGCTCGTCGACGAGAAGGAGGAGGAGAGCGCGGTCTGGGTAGAGCACACTGTCCCGTACTTCCACGTCCTGCTTCCCGAGGGTGACGCTCAGTCCGCGGCCGAGACGCTGCGCAAGCGGGTCGCCGTCGGTGAGGTCGCCGTCGAGGGTGACGCAGATGACGAGGAGGGCGAGGATCTCTGCAACTGCACCTTCAACTTGGCCTACGGTGCGAAGATCCTGCTCAACCAGACCCACTTGCGGTTGAAGCGTGGTCAGCGTTACGGTCTCTGCGGTCCCAATGGTTCCGGAAAGTCCACCCTCATGAGGGCCATCAACAACGAGCAGGTCGAGGGCTTCCCCAAGAAGGATGAGGTCCGCACCGTCTTCGTCGAGCACGACCTGGACTCGGACGACACCGAGAAGACCGTCGTTGGCTGGTCGACCGACAAGCTCCATGAGGCTGGTGTCGAGGTCACCCCCGAGGACGTCAAGAGGCAGCTCCTGGAGTTCAACTTCGTCCCCGAGATGATGGACGCTCCCATCACCTCGCTATCCGGAGGTTGGAAGATGAAGTTGGCGCTCGCCCGTGCCATGTTCGAGAAGCCTGATATCCTGTTGCTTGACGAGCCTACCAACCACATGGACAGGCAAAACGTCAAGTGGCTCGAGAAGTACCTGATCGACTCGCCTTGCACGTCCATCATCGTCTCGCACGACTCCGGTTTCCTAGACAACGTCTGCCAACACATCATCCACTACGAGCGCTTCAAGCTTAAGCGTTACCGCGGCAACCTCAAGGCCTTCACCGAGAAGGTTCCGTCGGCTCGCTCCTACTACGAGCTCGGTGCCTCCGAGCTGGAGTTCAAGTTCCCCGAGCCAGGCTTCCTCGAGGGTGTCAAGACGAAGGCTAAGGCTATTGTCCGTGTCTCCAACATGACCTTCCAGTACCCCGGTACCTCGCGTCCCCAGATCCGCGACATCTCCTTCCAGTGCTCGCTCGGATCCCGTATCGCTGTTATTGGTCCTAACGGAGCCGGAAAGTCCACCCTGGTCAACGTCTTGACCGGTGAGCTGATCCCCACTGCCGGAGAGGTCTACCACCACGAGAACATCCGTATTGCCTACATCAAGCAGCACGCGTTCGCCCACATCGACAACCATCTCGACAAGACCCCCTCGGAGTACATCCAGTGGCGTTTCCAGACCGGTGAGGATCGCGAGACTATGGACCGTGCCAACACCAAGATCACTGAGGAGGACGAGCACGGAATGAAGAAGGTCTTCCGCGTCGAGGGTTCGCAGCGTCGCGTCATCTCGATCCACTCCCGAAGAAAGTTCAAGAACTCTTACGAGTACGAGTGCTCCTTCGAGCTCGGTGAGAACGTTGGCTTCAAGGGCGAGAAGTGGACCGTCATGTCCACTGCCGACAACGCTTGGATCCCCCGTACCGAGCTGATCACCACCCACGCCAAGCTCGTCGCCGAGGTTGATCGTCAGGAGTCGATCAAGAACGGTCAGTTCCGCCAGCTCGTCCGCAAGGAGATCGAGACCCACTGCGAGCAGTTCGGCCTTGACGCCGAGCTGGTTTCGCACTCGCGCATGCGGGGTCTCTCCGGAGGCCAGCGTGTCAAGGTCTGCCTGGCCGCTTCCACGTGGCAGCGTCCTCACTTGATCGTTCTCGACGAGCCCACTAACTACCTTGACCGCGACTCGCTCGGTGCTCTGTCCAAGGCTCTCAAGGAGTTCAACGGAGGTGTCATCATCATCACCCACTCGGAGGAGTTCACCAAGAACCTGACCGAGGAGGTCTGGTCCGTCATGGACGGAAAGGTACGTTCACTCACGATCCCACCCATCCAGCACCCGTTCGTTACGGATGGCTAACATTGTTTTTCAGATGGTTCCTTCCGGCCACAACTGGGTCTCCGGTCAGGGTTCTGGTCCCAGGATCGACAAGGCGGAGGGCGAGGAGGAGGACACCTTCGATGCCATGGGAAACAAGGTGGCCGCGTCTAAGAAGAAGGCTAAGCTCTCGTCGAGCGAGCTGCGCAAGAAGAAGAAGGAACGTATGGCCCGCCGCAAGCGTGGCGAGGAGGTGTTCTCCGACGAGGAGGACTAAACGAAACGCAACACAATCCGTCTAGACAATTAATTGGGAGCTTGGGGGGTTTTTTTTTATATAGATCTCTTCCTATAGATGGACTGTTTGGGGGTTTCCCTTTGATTGCGTTTTCTTTTTTCTCTCTTTCTTTTCTTCTTACTGGGTCTGGCTTTTTCTTTTCTTTTCGCGTTGGGTTGGTTGGTCGTGTCCGGTTTCGCCTGGGGATGATAAAAAAAAAGGGAGTTTCTACTGTGCTTTGTTTTAAAACTTTGTTTTTCTTACCTTTTATTTTTGGGCATTGGATAATGGTTCTTACGAATGATGAGGTGGGAGGGGGGTTCGTCTTATATATTGCTTACGCCTATGCTTGAAGTGTCGTGATCTTCGCCATTGCTTTTACGGCCTGTAGCGACACGGAGGGTCAAAGGTCCTACAATGAGAGGACCGCATTAAATAAGAAAGCCAGACGAGGAGCTCATGTACAGTAGAGAGCTCTACCACAACCATGGCGAGGATGCCGCAAGTCACTCAGAAAAACCCCCCTTCCCAAACAAGTCGCGCCGCCTGCAGCAACTCTGTTGCCGCCGACGAGATAGCACCTCTAGAAAGTATGATTATAGTGGTTTGCGAGCGTGGTACGTTGGATACATTTCATCGGACAAACGTTGGAGCACACAAGTACCTATATACACTGACTCCAAGCACCTATTTCACTCCGAAATGGGTGTTCCTTCTGCTGGGAGATTGCACAGAACGTATCTAGTCGCCAGATAGATACGGGCTGCGAGCAGCTAGGTAGGTCAGCGGGGTGGGGGGTATTGGTGCAGTAAATCGGAGCAGAGGGAGTTGCCGTTCCACATCTCCACGATTTACCCGTGTTTATTTTGGTCGTTGATCGCGCATGTACACGCCATCCGGATCCGGTTCCCGTCCGCTGTCCGACGCCGATCAGTCTACGGGCGGGCGGAGACACCTTATACCCCCCCCCCCCCCCGCGGCGCCCCCCGCCGGCGGGGGGCGGGGCGGGCGGGGGGGGGGGGGGGGGGGGGGCGGGGGGGGGGGCGC